>Ga0315553_10000020_pt1 | contig 125129 bp, 114 predicted proteins | sample SalMarSW160140MG_FD_203099 | JGI IMG/M metagenome (GOLD analysis project Ga0315553, IMG submission 203099) | Salt marsh sediment microbial communities from the Plum Island Ecosystem LTER, Massachusetts, United States - Salt Marsh Sediment SW1601-40 ... | reverse complement strand
CCGAGTACCTGATGGCGCTCAACCACTTCCTGATCGACTGCCTCAGTCGCGATCGGGTCGCCCTGCTGATCATCGACGAGGCCCAGAACCTGTCGCCGGAGATGCTCGAGGAGGTGCGGCTGCTCTCGAACCTGGAGACGCCCACGTCGAAGCTGATCCAGATCATGCTGGTCGGGCAGCCCGAGCTGAACGACATGCTCGACCAGCCCGAGCTTCGCCAGCTGCGCCAGCGCATCGTGCTGCGCCACCACCTGCGCCCCTTCGAGGCGGACGAGTTCGATCACTACATCGACGAGCGGCTGCGCCTCGCGGGCTACACCGGAAAGGGCATCTTCGACCGCTCCGCGCGCAGGGAGCTGTTCGACCTGACCGGCGGGATTCCGCGCGTGGTGAACGTGCTGTGCGACTCGGCGATGCTCCTCGGGTACTCCCGCGAGCAGGCGGCGATCGGAGGCGACGTGATCCGGGAGGCGGCCGTGGAGCTGCGCCTGGCCGAGCCCGACCCCGCTCCGCGCGGACGATCCGCGGTGGATTCCAGGAAGCAGAAGCCGGCGAAGATCCGGACTCGCGAGCGGGCAGAGTCCGTTGCCCCCGCCAAGCCGACCGCGCCGGAACCGCGCAGACGGCGCTTCAACTGGTTTGGGCTGTTCGAGTAGGGGACGCGAGGAAGCTGAATGGCCAAGGTGTACGAAGCCCTGCGCAGGGCCGAGGCGGAGCGGCGAAAGCTCTCCGACGAAGCGGCGCCCGCGGTCGCACGGCTGGAGTGGGAGCCCGAGGCGGCGAGTGCGGTGGCCCCGCCGCCCAAGGAGCCGCGCGCATCGCTGCTGCGACGGCTGTGGCCCGGGCGGCGCACCGAAGAAGGCGCCGGCGACTACAACAAGCGACGCATCTCGCTGCTCCAGCCCGACTCCTACGTCGCCGAGCAGTTCCGCGCACTGCGCGGTCGGATCGACGCGATGGAGAGCCCGGAACGCCCGCTGCGGACGATCGCAGTCTCGAGCGCGCTGCCCGGCGAGGGCAAGACGACCTCGGCGATCAACCTGGCGCTGGTCACGGCCATGAGCGTGGGACGGCGGGTCCTGCTCGTGGACTGCGATCTGCGACGCCCGCGGGTTCACAGCGCCCTTGGACTGCGCCCGATCTCCGGCCTCGCGGAGGTGCTGACGGGCGACGCGAAGCTGGAGGAGGCCGTGATCCGGGCCGACGGGGCGGAGCTCGACGTCCTCGCCGTGCGCGGCCGGCCCGCCAATCCCTCGGAGCTGCTCGGGTCGCCCGCGATGCGTCAGCTGATCGCCGACGCAGCGGCGCGCTACGACCGGGTGATCCTGGATACGCCCGCCGCGCTCGGGCTGCCCGACGCCAAGGCGGTGAGCGATCGCTGCGACGGGATCGTGATGGTGGTCCGCGCCGACAGCACCCGGCAGGAGGACGTCCAGACCGTGCTCGAGATCCTGGATCGCAGGCGGGTCCTGGGCATGGTGCTCAACGGCGCCTCCGCCGATCAGGGTCGCTACGGCTACGTGAGCTGAGCGCGCGCCGGCGCCCGGCGAAGGCGGAGTCGCGTCCCAGGTCCGGTAGGGGCGATCAGCGCGCGGCCTCCCGCGGCGCGAGCTAGGGTAGGGCGTCGCACTCCGCCCCCCGAGGGGGCGACGGGGTGCGGCCTTTGCGGATGGATTCCCATGGACCCGCTCCAGCTCGCGCTTCCGCTGACCGTCGGCTTCGGGATGGCGTTGGCGTTGGCTCCGCTGGTCGGGCGTGGCGCGCTGCGCGTGGGCGCCGTCGATCGACCCAGCGCGCGCGGGGTCAACGACCGCCCCGACATGCCCTTGCTCGGCGGAATCGCCGTGGCCGCCGCGTTCCTCGCGGCCCTGACCGCCATCGATCTCGTGGCGGCGCCGATCTCCGGACCCGGACGCTGGTTCGGCCTCGCCGCTGGCGGTGCGACGCTGATCGCCGCGGGAGTTTGGGACGACCGCTTCGGCATGAGCGCCGTGCCGAAGCTCGCCGCCCAGATGACGGCCGCCGCGCTGGCGATCTCCTCGGGGTTCGTGATCGACCGCCTCTCGGACCCCTTCTCGATGAAGGTCGTCGAGCTACCCTCCTACGTGGCGTGGCCGGCCTCGATGCTGTGGATCGTCGGCGTCACGAACGCGATGAACCTGCTCGACGGGCTGGATGGCCTCGCCAGCGGGGTCGGCGCGATCATGGCGGCGACCCTGACCGCGATCGCCTGGCAGGCGGATCAGAGCTTCGCCGTGTGCATGGGGCTGGCCCTGGTCGGAGCGCTGCTCGGCTTCCTGCCCCACAACTTCCCGCCGGCGCGCATCTTCCTCGGCGACACGGGCTCGATGTTCATCGGCTTCACCCTGTCGCTGCTCGCACTCGAGGGCTACCGGCGCGTCTCCCTGATCACCTTCGTGGTGCCTCTGCTGGCCCTCGCCGTGCCGCTGCTCGACACCTCGATGTCGATCCTGCGCCGCCTGCGCACGCGCACTCCGATCTTCACGGCCGACCGGCTCCACATGCACCACCGGCTTCTCGACATCGAGGGGTCGCCGCGGTCGGCGGTGCTCCAGCTCTACCTGGTGACCGCCGCCTTCTGTCTGATTGCCATCTCGTTCACTCGGCTCCAGGGGGTCACGGCGCTCGTGTTCCTGCTCGCCGTCGTCGTCCTGACGCTACGGCTGTTGTGGAACCTCGGTGCCCTCGATCGCCAGAGCGGGCCGGCCGATGAGTCGAAAGGGGGGGATTCGTGAGTCGGGCTCTGATCAGCGGGATCACCGGGCAGGATGGTTCGTACCTCGCCGAGCTGCTGCTCGAGAAGGGCTACGAGGTGCATGGCATCGTGCGCCGCTCCAGCACCGAGACCTTCGAACGCATCGCACATCTGCGCGATCGCCTTCGGCTGCACCAGGCGGATCTGCTCGACCAGAGCTCGCTGGTCGAGGTGCTGCGCGCGGTGCGCCCGCAGGAGCTGTTCAACCTCGCGGCCCAGTCCTTCGTTCCCACCAGCTGGCTCCAGCCCTCGCTGACGGGCGAGTTCACCGCGCTGGGCGTCACGCGAATGCTCGACGCGGTGCGAATCGTGGATCCGGCGATCCGCTTCTACCAGGCCTCGAGCTCCGAGATGTTCGGGATGGTTCGCGAGACGCCCCAGTGCGAGACCACGCCCTTCTACCCCCGCAGCCCCTACGCGGTGGCGAAGGTGTACGGCCACTGGATCACCGTGAACTACCGCGAGAGCTACGGCCTGTTCGCGGTGTCGGGGATCCTGTTCAACCACGAGTCGCCGCGCCGGGGACGCGAGTTCGTCACGCGCAAGATCACGGAGGCGGTGGCGAGGATCAAGCTGGGACTCCAGGACGAGCTGCTGATCGGCAACGTCGAGGCGAAGCGCGACTGGGGTTATGCTCGGGAGTACGTCGAGGCGATGTGGCGGATGCTGCAGGCGCCCAAGGCGGACGACTACGTGATCGGCACCGGCGTCGCCCACACCGTGCGCGACTGCCTCGAGTACGCCTTCGCCCACGTCGACCTGGATCCCGACGACTTCGTGCGCACGGATCCGGCCCTGATCCGCCCCGCCGAGGTGGACACGCTGCTCGCCGATCCCCGCAAGGCCCAGGCCGAGCTGGGATGGCGCGCCGGCACCTCCTTCCGCGAGCTCGTCGACCTGATGGTGGAGGCGGACCTCGAGCAGCAGGAGCGGACGTCCGGAGCGCGGCGAGGCCAGGGGAGGGCGCGTTGACGCGACCGGAGCGCATCCTGATCACCGGAGCGGCCGGATTCATCGGGTCGACACTGAGCGAGCGGCTGCTCGCCGAGGGCCGCCGCGTCGTGGGACTGGACTCCTTCGACCCCTTCTATCCCGAGTCCCAGAAGAAGGCCAACCTCACCGGCGCGCTGCGCAACGGGGACTTCTCCCTGGTTCGCGCCGATCTGCGCGACGCCGCCGAGCTGCGCCGCCTGTTTGCCGGGCACCACTTCGACGCGGTCGTCCACCTGGCGGCGCTCGCCGGGGTGCGGCCGAGCCTGGAGCGGCCCACGGAGTACGCGGATGTCAACGTGCGCGGAACCAGCGCCCTGCTCGAGGCCGCCGTGCGCGGGGGCGGGCCGCGCGTGGTGTTCGCGTCCTCCTCCTCGGTGTACGGCGAGCGCGAGGACGGCCCGTTCCGCGAGAGCGACCCGGTCGAGCGGCCGGTCTCGCCCTATGCGGCCACGAAGCGCGCGGGGGAGCTGGTCGCGCACACGTTCCACCACGGCTTCGGGCTCTCGGTGACCTGTGCGCGCATCTTCACGGCCTACGGTCCGCGCCAGCGGCCCGACCTGGCGATCCGCAAGTTCGCCGACAGGATGAGGGCGGGAAAGCCGGTCCCGATCTTCGGCGACGGCTCGTCGCTGCGCGACTTCACCTACGTCGACGACCTGGTCGAGGGTCTGGTGCGCGCCATCGATCGCGACCTCGGCTTCGCGTTGCTGAACTTCGCCGGCGGGCGGACGATCTCGGTGCTGGAGGTGGTCCAGGCCCTGGAGCGCGAGCTCGGGGTCTCGGCCGAGATCGACTGGCAGCCCGAGCAGATCGGTGACGTGAGGCGGACCTGGGGCGACATCTCGGCGGCCCGCGCCGCCCTCGGCTACGAGCCGAAGACCGCCTTCGAGGAAGGGCTGCGGCGCTTCGTGGCCTGGTTGCGGGAAGCTCCCCGTGGGTGAGCGGCGGGCGCTGGTGACGGGCGGCGCCGGCTTCATCGGCAGCCACCTGGTCGAGGCGCTGCTGCGGGCGGGCTGGCGGGTGCGCGTGCTCGACGACTACTCGAGCGGCCGCGAGGCGAACCTCGCCGCTGTGGCGGGGTCGGTCGAGGCGCTGCGCGGCGACGTCCGGGACCCTGCCGACGTCGCCACGGCGGTGGCCGGGGTCGAGGTGGTGTTCCATCAGGCGGCGGTCCCCTCGGTGCCGCGCAGCATCGCCCAGCCCGTGTACACCCACGCGGTGAACGTGGAAGGGACCCTCCGCGTGCTCGAAGCGGCACGGCGCGCCGGCGTGCGCCGGGTCGTCTACGCCGCTTCGACGGCGGCCTACGGCAACGGCCCGGAGCTGCCGAAGGTCGAGACGATGGCTCCCGATCCCCAGTCGCCCTACGCGCTCCAGAAGTACGTGGGGGAGCTCTACTGCCGGCTCTACGCCGATCTGCACGGCCTCGAGACCGTCGCCTTGCGCTACTTCAACGTGTACGGACCGCGGCAGGACCCGGGCAGCGACTACGCCGCGGCGATCCCCCGCTTCGCCGCCGCGGCCCTCGCCGGAGTCGCGCCTCGCGTACACGGCGACGGTCGACAGACCCGCGACTTCGTGTTCGTGGAGGACGTCGTGCGCGCGAACCTGCTCGCGGCCGACGCGCCGGACGCGTCGGGTGCGGTGTGCAACGTGGGATCCGGGCGCCGCACCAGTCTGTTGGAGCTGCTCGAGGAGATCGGGCGGCAGTCCGGCTCGGCGCTCGTCGCCCGCCACGGACCCGCCCGCGACGGCGACGTCCGCGACAGCCAGGCGTGCCTGGAGCACGCCGCCGTGCTCCTGGGTTACGCGCCGAGCATTTCACTCTCCGAGGGGCTGCGTCTCACCCTGGCGCATCTCGACAAGGAGGCCTCTGGGTCGTGAACATCGGAGTCATCGGTACGGGATACGTGGGCCTCGTCACGGGCGCGTGCTTCGCCGAGTTCGGCGTGCAGGTGGTGTGCGCGGACATCGACGAGGAGAAGATCGCCCGACTCGAGAAGGGGGAGATCCCGATCTACGAGCCCGGGCTCGAAGACATCGTCCAGCGCAACGTGAAGCAGGGGCGTCTTTCCTTCACCACCGACACCGCCGAGGCGGTGGACAGCTCGCTCGTGCTCTTCATCGCCGTTCCGACGCCTCCTCTCGCCGACGGTCGGACCGACCTGCGCGCGGTGGAGGCGGTGGCCCGCGACATCGGTCGCCACCTCGACGGATACAAGGTGATCGTCAACAAGAGCACCGTTCCGGTGGGGACCGCGTCCCGGGTGCGCGGGTGGATCGAGGAGGAGCTGCGGGCGGCGGGACGGAAGGTCGACTTCAGCGTCGCCTCGAATCCGGAGTTCCTGCGCGAGGGGGCGGCGATCGGTGACTTCATGCGCCCCGACCGCGTCGTGATCGGCACCGACGACGAGCACGCCACGGCGATCCTGAAGAGCCTCTACCGCCCGCTCTATCTGATCGAGGCGCCGGTCATGATCACCAACGTCGCGACCGCCGAGCTGACCAAGTACGCCGCGAACGCCTTCCTGGCCACGAAGATCTCCTTCATCAACGAGTTCGCGAACCTGTGCGAGAGCCTGGGCGCCGACGTCCACGACATCGCGCGCGGCATCGGCCTGGACCGCCGGATCGGCTCGAAGTTCCTCCACGCCGGTCCCGGCTTCGGCGGGTCCTGCTTTCCGAAGGACACGCGCTCGGTCGCCCACTTCGCCCGTGGAGCGGGGCAGCCGCTGGCGATCGTCGAGGCGGTGATCGACGTGAACGAACGCCAGCGTCTGCGCATGATCCAGAAGATCGTCGCGTGCCTCGACGGGGACGCGAGCGGCAAGACGGTGGCGATGCTCGGCCTGTCCTTCAAGCCCGAGACCGATGACATCCGGGACTCGCCGGCCCTCTCGATCGCCCGGGGGATCCACGAGCGCGGCGGATCCGTCCAGGCCTACGATCCCCAGGCGATGGAGGCGGCCCGCAAGGAGCTGCCCGACGTCGTTCTGTGCAACGACGCCTACGACGCCTGCCGAGGAGCGGATGCGCTGGTGATCGTCACCGAGTGGAACCAGTTTCGGATGCTCGATCTCGAGCGGGTGCGGTCGCTGCTCGTGCGACCGGTCGTGATCGACCTGCGCAACATCTACGATCCCGGCCCGATGCGCGACGCCGGCTTCGACTACGTCTGTGTCGGGCGCTCCTGAGTGGGCGTTCGCCCGCGTCTGCACGCCGTGATCCTCGCCGGTGGCGCGGGGGAGCGCTTCTGGCCGGCATCGCGCTCCGCGCTGCCGAAGCCCTTCCTGCGCGTGGTCGGTGGCCGTACCCTGCTCGACGCGACCGTCGCGCGGGCGCGGCGCGTCGCCACCCGGGACGGGGTGTGGGCCGTCTGCGGCCCCGAGCACGCGGCGCCGATCCGCCGCGCGACGCGCCTCCCGGCGCCGCGCGTGCTGGTGGAGCCGCAGCGCCGCAACACGGCCGCTGCGATCGCACTCGCCGCCATGCGCGTCGAGGCCACGGACCCGGAGGCGGTGCTGCTGGTGCTCCCCGCAGACCACTACATCCCCGACCTGCGCGCCTTTGCAGCCGATGTGCGCCGCGCCGCGCGCGCTGCCGCCGAGGAGCCCGTCCTGATCACGCTGGGCGTCCAGCCGACCCGTCCGGAGACGGGCTACGGGTACATCCGGGTCGGGGACCCCGTGGGCGCCGCGCACCCCGGCCTCTTCCGCGTTCGCCGCTTCGTGGAGAAGCCCGATCCGGGTCGGGCGCGGAGCTACCTGCGCCGCGGCGGGTACCTGTGGAACGCCGGGATCTTCGTCTGGTCCGCGCGCGCCATCCTGGCGGAGATCGAGCGTTGCGCTCCCGATCTCTACGCGGTGATGGCGCCGCTGCGCGGCCGCCGCGTCAGCGCCGCCGCCGTGCGCCGCGCCTACGGGCGCGCCCCCTCGCTCCCGATCGACACGGCCGTGCTCGAGCGCAGCCGCCGCGTCTGGACCCGGCCGGTCGCCTGGCACTGGACCGACGTGGGCACCTGGGAGTCGCTGGCTCAGGAGCTGGGCGTAGAGGCCGGACACTCCCGGATCGTGGCCGGGGAGCTGGCATTCGACGATCGCGGAGGCAATCTCCTCTGGGGTCAGCCCGGCCGCCCGGTGGCGCTGCTCGGCGTCGAGGGGCTCGCGGTGGTGGACGCCGGCGACGCCCTGCTCGTGGCTCGACTCGACCGGAGCAACGAGGTGAGAGAGATCGTGAAGGCCCTCAAGGCCCGGGGCCGATCGGACGTGACGTAGGGCGAGGGCGAAGGTTCAACATGGCGCGGCACAGCAAGGAAGCGCTCGACACGCTGCGGGCGATTCCGCTCTTCTCGCGGGTGAAGGAAGAGGATCTCGCGCGGATCGCGGACCTCCTGATCGAACGGCGCTTCCCCAAACACAAGACGATCGTCGAGGAGGGCCTCCCCGGCGACTACATGTACATCATCAGCGAGGGACGCGTTCAGGTCTCGAAGCTCTCCGACGACGGTCGGGAGAAGATCCTGGACTTCTTCGAGAAGGGCGCGTTCTTCGGTGAGATGTCGCTGCTCGACGACGCGCCGCGCTCGGCCAGCGTCCGCGCCCTGACGGACACGCGCATCCTGGCGCTCTCGCGCAGCGATTTCCTCGCCGAGATGCGGCGGACTCCCGACGTGGCGATGGCCGTGGTCCAGGAGCTGACGCGCCGCCTGCGCGACACCGACGAGCAAGCCAGCTCCTTGTCCTTCCAGCGCGTGAAGGAGCGCACTCAGGGCCTGCTCCAGCGGATGGCGAAGGACGAATGCGGTCGACCGGGGCGGCGCATCACGCCGACACTGACCCACCAGCAGATCGCCGACATGATCGGCACCTCGCGGGAAACCGTGACGCGCGCCCTCAAGGGCCTGAAGGAGCAGGGCTGGCTCGATCAGGAGGGCAAGCGCTACGTGGTGCCGGTCGAGCCCGACTGAGCTCACGCGGCCATCCGGCGGCCCGCCCGTTCCCCTCCAGCCCCCGCCGCCGGGCACCGATTCAAGTCTCCATGGCAGCGGGTAGAGCGGACTTCGCGGCGGCCGTCTGGGAGCACTCCGCCTCGGGGATGCTGGCCATCGACGCCGAGGGCGCGATCGCGCTGATCAACGCCGCTGCACGCCGGGTCCTCGACGTGCCCGAGGAAGCGCTCGCCCCCGGCTCGCCCTGGGAGCCCGCGCTCGCGCACCACCCGGCGCTCGTGCGTCTCCTGCGCGAGGCGCTCGCCGGTCGTCCGCCCCTGTCGCGGGCCGAGCTGAGCCTCCTCCGACCTGACGGGGCTCCTCTCACTCTCGGCTTCTCGCTCACGCCCGTTCCCGGCCCGAGCAGGACCCTGCGCGGCGTGGTGCTGCTGTTTCGCGACCTCGCGCCGATCGAGCGCTCCGGCGAGCGGGTCCGCCTCCAGCAGCGCCTGGCGGCGCTGGGCGAGATGGCGGCCGGCCTCGCCCACGAGCTGCGCAATCCGCTGGCGGGCATGGAGGTGCTCGCCGGACTCCTGGAGCGCCGTCTCGCGGAGGATTCCGAGTCGCTCGAGCTGGTCCGCGAGCTGCGCGGTCAGCTGCGCCGGATGAGCGAGACGGTGACCGCGAGCCTCGACTTCCTGCGCCCGCTGGCGCTGCGGCGCGAGCCCTTCGACCCCGTCGAGCTGCTCGAGGAGGCGGTGGGGATCGCCCTGTCCCGAGCGCCGCGTCCCGTCCAGATCGAGCGGCGCTATGCCACCGTGCTCCCGAAGCTCGAGGCGGATCGCCAGCTCCTGGGCGTCGCGCTCGTGAACCTGCTGGTGAACGCCTGCGAGGCGATGAGCGCGCTGCCCGAGGCCGTGCCGCAGCTCGGGCTCGCGATCGATCTCGGTCCGGGACTCGAGCTCGCCCGCGAGCTGCGCATCGCGGTCGGGGACAACGGAGGCGGCATCCCGGACGAGATCCGCGACCGCATCTTCGACCCCTTCTTCACGACCAAGGAGAGCGGAACCGGGATCGGGCTCGCGACGGTGCAGAAGATCGCGGCGGCCCACGGCGGGTCGCTCTCTCTGGAGAGCTCGGGGGAGGGCAGCGTGTTCCGCATCCACCTGCCGCTCGCGGGTAGCGACGCGTGAGCGACGCCACGGCCCGCATCCTCGTGGTCGAGGATCACGCGACGCTGCGCCGCGGCATCGCCACCGCCCTGCGCGCGGCCTGGGGCGAGGTGGACGAGGAGTCCGACGGGAGCGCCGCCGTGCAGCGGATCGAAATGTCCGGCGAGGATCCCTACGACGTGGTGGTGTGCGATCTCCAGCTCCCGGGGGCCGACGGCTTCGCCGTGCTCGAGGCCGCGCGCACCCGGGACGAGCGGACCAGCGTGCTGCTGCTCACCGCCTACGGGACCGTGGACGCCGCGGTCCGCGCGATGCGCGCCGGGGCCTTCGACTTCCTGGAGAAGCCGCTCGATCTGGGCCAGCTCGAGCTGCGGGTCGCCCGGGCGATCGAGCACCGGCATCTGCTGGCCGAGGTGAGTGAGCTGCGCGCCGAACGCGCGGGGCGTCGCGCGGCCGCGGCGATCGTGGCGGTCAGCGGCGCCATGCGGGCCGCCGTGGACCTGGCCCGCCGCGTAGCGGTCACCCCATCCAACGTGCTGGTGACGGGCGAGACGGGCACGGGCAAGGAGCTGATCGCCGGCCTGATCCACGAGGCGTCGCCGCGCTCGGCGGGACCATTGGTGAAGGTGAACTGCGCGGCGTTGCCGGAGACCCTGCTCGAGTCGGAGCTGTTCGGCCACGAGCGGGGCGCCTTCACCGGAGCCGACCGCCGTCGCATCGGTCGCTTCGAGGAGGCGAGCGGCGGAACCCTGTTCCTGGACGAGGTGGGAGACCTGTCCCCGGCGACCCAGGCCAAGCTGCTGCGCGTGCTCCAGGACCAGGAGTTCCACCGCATCGGCGGCACCCGCTCCCTGCGCACCGACGCCCGCGTGGTGGCCGCCACCAACGCCGACCTCCGGGCGGAGGTCGCCCGCGGCGCGTTCCGAGAGGACCTCTACTTCCGACTCGACGTGATCCGCATCCACCTTCCCCCGCTGCGCGAGCGCCCCGAAGACATGGTCGCGCTCGCCCATCGCTTCCAGAGCGAGCTGGCCGAGGGAGGTGGAGAGAGGGCGCCCCGGGGCTTCGAGCCCGACGCCCTGGAACGGCTGCGCCGCCACCCCTGGCCCGGGAACGTGCGCGAGCTCCGCAACGCGATCGAGAGGGCCCAGCTGTTTGCCACGGGCCCACGTCTGCGAGCCGCGGACCTCAGCCTGACCGAGCCGAGCGGGCGCGGGATCGCGCAGAGCTGGCGTCCCGAGCTGCCGCCGAACGGATGGACGCTGCGGGACTGGGAGCGCGCGCTGGTCGAGGAGGCATTGTGCCGCACCGGTTACGTGCAGAAGGACGCCTGCCGCCTGCTCGGCATCAGCCGGCGTAAGCTCAACTACATGGTCCGCACCATGGGCATCACGCACGAACGCTGGCGACGCAATCGCCCGGATCGGGACGCATCGGGCCCGTCCTGACCCGATTGGGTCTTGATTCCCGGGGCTGCGCGTTGAACGCTACGGTCCCGGACGGTTTCGAAGCCCCCCAGTCTCCGAACGCGACCCGTGCCCCGGGGGCGGCAGGATATGGAGCATCCGATGCGTTTTCGTTCGTTCTGGATCGCCGCCCTGATCGGGATCTCGCTGCTCGCGGGCTGCCAGTCCGACGAGGAGAAGCAGGCCGCGCACCTCCGGAACGGTCAGCAGTACCTGGACGACAAGAAGTACGCCGAAGCCGTGATCGAGTTCAAGAACGTGCTCCAGATCGACCCCAACGACGCGGACGCCCACTACGGGCTCGCCAAGGCGTACATGAACCAGGGCCAGGCCCGGGAGGGGTTCTGGGAGCTGCGGGAGACGACCCGCCTCGATCCCAGCAACCACGATGCGGAGATCCAGTTCGCCCAGATCTCGATCTACGCCGGCGAGGTCGAGGAGGCCCTGAAGCGCGCCGACGCGGTGCTGGCGGCGGATCCGAACAACAGCAAGGCGTGGCTCGTGAAGGCGCAGGCGCATGACGCTCTCAAGCAGCCGGCCGAAGCCCAGAACGCCTACGAGAAGTCGGTCGAGGTCGCCCCGGATGAGGTGGCGCCGTTGCTCTCCCTCGCCAACTACTACCGCCGCAACGGTGACCGCGCGACGGCCGAACGGATGTTCAAGGACGCGGCCGAGCGGCTGACCTCGAACCAGTCCCTGCTCTCGCTCGCCTCCTTCTACGCCGAGGACCACGATCGCGACGCGGACGCCGAGGCCGCCTACCGGGCGGCCCTGGCGCAGGCATCACCCGAAGAGCTGGGTCGTAACTACGCGCTACTGGGGAACTTTCTCTACTCGCGCAAGCGCGTGGACGACGCCATCGCGGTGCTCGAAGAGGGCATCGAGAAGGTCGACGACAAGCTCGACCTGATCTACCTGCTGGCCCGCCTGTACAGCGCCGAGGGCGACGAGGAGAAGGCCGACGAGCTGGTCGTGCGCGCGACGACGGCGAACCCGGATGACCCGCGTCCCTATTTGGTGCTCTCGAGCCACCGGGGCCGTCAGGGAGATCTCGAGGGTGCGCTGGCCGCCGCCGAGAAGGCCGCGGAGCTCGATCCGAAGGATCAGGCCGCGCGCCTGCGCAAGTCCGAGGTGCTGCTCGAGCTGGGCTTCCGCGAAAAGGACGCGGCGCGGATCGCCGAAGGTCGGAAGCTGGTGGAGGAGATCCTCGAGGGTGAGCCCTCGAACCCCGGAGGTCTGTTCGTCAAGGCGAAGCTCGACCTCGCGGAGAACAAGCTCGACGAGGCGATCCAATCGCTGCGCTCGGCGATCGACGTCCGACCCGACTGGGCGGAGGCGCACTTCCTGCTCGGAACGGCGCTGCGTCTGACCGGCCAGCGCTCGGCGGCACGTACGGAGCTGGCGAGCGCGCTCGAGATCGACGCCTCCCTGGTCGACGCGAGGCGCGTGCTCGCCGAGGTGCACTCCGATCTCGGCGAGGACGAGTACGCGGTCGAGGAGGGGCGTCGCTACCTCGAGCAGCGGCCGGACGATCACGAGATGCGCATCCGCGTGGCACAGAGCCTGGTGAACCTGAACCGGCTCGACGAGGCCCTGGCCGAGGTGCAGAAGATCCCCGAGTCGGAGCGCGACGAGAACGCCAACTTCGCGCTCGGCCGGATCTACACGGCGAAGGGCGAGAACGACCAGGCGCACGAGCTGCTGCTGGTGGCCCTGGGACAGCGCCCCGACAACCCCGAGATCCTGAAGGCGCTCCTGCAGCTCGAGGAGAAGATGGGGCGGCGCGACGAGGGGATCGCCCGCATCTCCGAGGCGGTCGCCCAGCACCCGGATGACGCCCCGTACCAGCAGCTCGCCGCGGTGGTGGCCCTGGCCAACGGCAAGGTGGACGACGCGATCGTGGCCCTGAAGCGCGCGATCGAGCTGGATCCGAACGACATGACCAGCTACACGCGCCTCGCGGATCTCTACGTCCGGACCGGGCGCATCTCCCAGACGATCGAGACCTACGAGAAGGCGCTCGAGCGACAGCCGAATCAGGCCAAGATCCACCACTTCCTGGGCGTCCTCTACGAGTTCGGCGGCCAGCGCGACAAGGCAGTCGCCCACTACGAGGAGGCGATCAAGTACGACCCGGATCTCGCGGAGGCCAAGAACAATCTCGCCTATCTGTACGCCGAGTCCGGCAAGAACCTCGACCGGGCGCTCGATCTCGCCCAGGACGCGAAGGCACTGCTGCCGGACGATGCCAATACCGCCGACACGCTGGGATGGGTGCTCTACCGGCGCGGGGTGCCTTCGGCCGCGATCGGGTACCTGAAGGAGGCCGAGGCGGGCATGCCCCCCGACGACGCCAACATCGGCCTGATCCGACACCACCTGGCGCTGGCCTACGAGGCCAGCGGGGACAAGGCGGCCGCCAAGGAGACCGTGGAGCGGGCGATCGATGCTCACGAGTCCTACGTGGCGGCCCAGAAGGCGAGGGGCGTCCCGGTCGGGGAGGAGCCGGCCTGGTTCACCGACGCCCGGGTGATGCGGGAGCGACTCTAGGCGCCCGGGGGTTCAAGCCCTTTCCGCGAGTGTCCGATAACGGGGCCGGTGCGCTCCGCTGTGGGCGCTGCATCCGGAGGGTGGCGATGATTCCCTGGAAGCGGACCCTGAGGTGGGCTCTCTGCTGGGCGGTGGCGTGTTCCGCCGTGTCCGCCGAGGAGCCCGCGGCGGACGCCGCGATGCCCGATGACGTCGAGATGGCGGAGCCCGCGGTTCCCGCTGCGGATGGGCCGATCGCGGATCCGTCCGTGCAGGACCCGACCGGCGAGGATCTCGCTGCTCCTGCAGACCAGGCCGCGGAGCTCGACGCGCAGGCGCCGCCCGCGATGCCCGCAGACATGGACGCCGCGATGCCCGCGGACATGGAGGCCGAGCCCGCCTCCGAGATGGCGACCGCTCCCGCCGAGCCGGCGCAGCCCGATCTCGGGGCGGTCGGCTACGACTCGAACGGACGTCAGGGCCGGATCCACGTCGTCGTGAAGGGCGACACGCTGTGGGACATCTCGAGCGCCTATCTCGGCACGCCGTGGGTGTGGCCGTCGATCTGGAAGGACAACGGCGACATCCCGAATCCCCACCTGATCCACCCCGGCGACCGGATCTGGATCACGCCCGGCGAGATGCGTCGGATCAGCGCCGAGGAGGCGGACCGGATGATGGCGAACGTTCCTGCGGCTCCGGCCGAGGAGCCGGTGCCCGCCGCCATGGAGGACGCGTCACCGGGCCTGGAGGCGGTGGCGCCGACGCCGGCCGGCCACACCGTCCGGATCAGCGGCCACGAGATGACGGGTCTGATCTCGCCCGAGGCCTACCGCAGCGCCGCCAGCGTCGTCGGGCGCAACGTCGACCGCATGCTGATGAGCCAGGAGGACGGCGTCTACATCGGGCTGGGCGAGGGCGAGGTGAAAGTCGGCGACGAGTTCACCCTGTTCCGCACCAACCAGAAGGTGCTCGATCCCGACACGGGAGAGGTGCTCGGCTATCACGTGGACTTCCTCGGCTGGGTCAAGGTGGAGCAGACGTTCCCCGAGACGTCGCTGGCGTCGATCCGGATGTCCACCGGAGAGGTCGAGGTGGGTGACCGCGTGATGCCGCGCGAGCCGCTTCCCTCGGAGATCGAGGTCAAGGCGACACCCGAGAACGTCGAGGGCAAGATCACCTTCTTCCCCGGACGCCGGGTGCTGCTCGGCTACGCGGACTTCGTCTACCTCAATCGCGGCTCGCTCGACGGGCTGCAGGTGGGCAGCCCGCTCGAGGTGTACCGGCCCGGCTACCTGGCGCCCGAGGTGGCGCGCGACGAGCTCGTCGAGGTGCCGGACCACGTGGTCGCGAGCATGCTCGTGGTGCGCGCCGAGGAGCAGACCGCAGTGGCGATGGTGACGTCCACCACGACGGAGCTGGAGCTGGGCGACCGCTTCCGCGGCGCGCGAGAGCCGTAGTCGGCGGATCGCCGGATCCAGCGGGAGCCGGCGAGGTCGCGACGTGTCATGCTCCCGGGGCCCGGTCCCGGGAGTGCGTCGTGACGGACGCGGAAGGCCTGGACGCCGAGGGCCGCTGCTGGCTCGCCCTGCAGTGCGCGGCGGCCCTGCGACCGACGGAGGCCTGTGAGGCGCTGCGCTCCGGGGACGGCCCGGATCAGATCCTGGCGGTCCTGCCGCGGGCCAGCGCTCCGGATCCCAAGCGGCTCCGTGACGCCGAGCGCGCGCTGGCGCGCGCCGGCGCCGTGCTCGTTCCCTGGGGCTCCTTCCGCTACCCGGCTCTCCTGGCCGGCCTGCGCGACGCCCCCCCGGTGCTCGCGGTGCGCGGCGAGCCGGCCGCGCTCGGTGCCACGGCGGTGGGCATCGTGGGCAGCCGCGCGGCGACCGCCTACGGCCTCCAGGTGGCCCGCCGCGTAGCCGGCGAGCTCGCTGCGGCAGGCGTCGTCGTCGTGTCCGGGCTCGCCTTCGGGATCGACGCGGCGGCCCACGAGGCGGCGCTCCGGGCGGGCGGCCTCACGATCGCGGTGCAGGCCTGCGGCATCGACCGCGTGTACCCGGCCGCTCACCGCGAGCTCGCCGACCGGATCGCCGCCCACGGTGCCGTGGTGACCGAGTTCCCGCCCGGTACGGCGCCGCACAAGGGCTTCTTCCCCCTGCGCAACCGTCTGATCAGCGGCCTGTCACGGGCCCTGATCGTCGTCGAGGCGCGAGCGCGCAGCGGCTCTCTGGTGACGGCGCGCCACGCGGCCGAGCAGGGGGTCGAGGTGCTGGCGGTTCCCGGCCCGATCACCAGCGAGGCCCACGTCGGCTGCAACCGGCTGCTGCGCGACGGCGCCACGCCCCTGCTCGGGACCGAGGACGTGCTGGCGGCGCTCGCCTGGCCCTCGACACCGCCCCCGCAGCGGTCCGCAGCGCGCGCCTCGGCCGGGGCGCAGGCCGTGCTCACGGTCCTGCGGCGTGGTCCGACGAGCGGAGATGACCTGATCCGGCTGCTCTCCCTGTCCCCGGCGGCGCTGGCGCCGATCCTGCTCGAGCTGGAGCTCGGCGGTGCGATCGCCCGCAGTCGCGACGGCCGCTGGCACGCGCTGAGCTAGGATCCATCCCCCTCCCACCGGATCCTCGGAGCGAGCGTGCAGGTCGTCGTCATCGGGGCCGGGCTCGCCGGATGCGAGGCCGCCTGGCAGGCCGCGCGGCGCGGGCTCGACGTCACTCTGGTCGAGATGAAGCCCGCGGAGCGTTCGCCCGCGCACACCTCCGATGCGTTCGCGGAGCTGGTGTGCAGCAACTCCCTGCGCTCCAACCGGATCTCGAGTGCGGTGGGCCTGCTCAAGGAGGAGATGCGGCGCCTGGGATCGCTGATCCTCGAGGCCGCCGACGAGGCGGCGGTGCCTGCCGGGCAGGCGTTGGCCGTCGACCGGGAGCTGTTTGCCCGCCGCATCACCGATACGCTGACCTCACACCCGCGCGTCCGCGTAGAGCACGTGCGCGTCGATCGCATCCCGGACCACCGTCCGCTGGTGCTCGCCACCGGCCCGCTCACCGCCAGCGCTCTGGCGTCGGATCTCCAGCGGGTCCTCGGGGAGGCGTATCTCTACTTCTACGACGCCCTGTCCCCGATCGTCTACGCGGACTCGATCGACATGGAGGTCGCGTTCCGCGCGTCCCGCTACGAGGACGGCGACGGGGACTATCTGAATCTGCCCCTCGACCGCTCGGGCTACGAGCGCTTCGTCGCCGACCTGCTCGCCGCCGACACGGTTCCGCTCCATCCCTTCGAGGCGCAGCTCTACTTCGAGGGCTGTCTCCCGATCGAGGAGATGGCACGGCGCGGGGTGGACACGCTCGCCTACGGACCGATGAAGCCGGTCGGGTTGGTCGATCCCCGCACCGGGAGGCGGCCCCACGCGGTGGTGCAGCTGCGCCAGGAGGACAAACGGGGGGTGCTCTACAGCCTGGTCGGATTCCAGACCAAGCTGCGCGTCGCCGAGCAGCGCCGCATCTTCCGGACGCTGCCCGGTGCCGAGCAGGCGGTGTTCGCGCGCTTCGGCTCGGTTCACCGCAACACCTACCTGAACGCGCCGCGACACCTGGCTCCGACCCTGGAGCTGCGCTCGCGCCCGGGTGTGTACGTGGCGGGACAGATGGCCGGCGTCGAGGGCTATGTCGAGTCGGCGGCGCTCGGGCTGCTGGCGGGCATCCAGGTGGCGTTCGCGGCGAGCGGTCGCGCGGCGCCGCTGCCGGACCCGACTACCGCGCACGGCGCGCTCCTGCACTTCCTCGCCGCGTCCGACTCTCGGCGCTTCTCCCCGATGAACGTCAACTTTGGTCTCTTTCCGGAGCTGGGAGACGGCGCGCCGCGCCGGCGCAGCGAGCGGCATTCGCGCCTGGCCGACCGCGCACTGGCCGCGATCGACGTCTACGCGGCCCACGTCCGCCCCGAAAGCGCATGAACGGGTCCGAGGCTGCCATCACCGAGCGCGAGCTCGATGCCTTCGAGAGCCATCTGCGCGACGAGCGCAATCTCTCGCTGCACACCCGCCGCGCCTATCTCGCCGATCTGCGCCAGCTCTGCCGCTTCACGGGGCGCCGCGCGTCGCGGGCGGGTCCGGAGGAGGTGCGCGAGTTCCTCGCCTCCCTGCACGGTCGCCGCCACCCGACCACGCTCGGGCGCAAGCTGGCCGCCCTGCGCACCTTCTTCCGCTTCTCCCAGCGCTCTGGCTGGTGCGACGCGGATCCGACGGCGGGCCTCTCGGCGCCGCGCGCGCCGAAGCGGCTGCCGCGGCCGCTCGCGGTGGACGACTGCATCGCGCTGATCGAGCGCGCCCCCGCGACGCCGGAGGACGAAGGCCGCGCCGGGGAGGCGCAGCGCCGCGATCGGGCGCTGGTCGAGCTGCTCTACGGCGCCGGACTGCGGGTCTCGGAGCTGACGGGCCTCGACGTCGCCGACCTCGACCTGCGGCGCGGCGAAGTGAGGGTGCTCGGAAAGGGCTCCGTGGAGCGAGTGGTGCCGCTGCCCGAGCAGGCGCGTCTCGCCCTGGCGGCCTATCTCGCCGGGCGCAGCGCGGGACGCGCCGCGACGGCGCCGCTGTTCACCGCGCTGCGACCGCGCCGCGACGCGCCGCGCCGGCTCGGCGTGCGCGACGTCCGCCGGGTCCTGCGCCGCCGGGCGCGCGACGCGGGGCTCTCCGAGCGCGTGCACCCCCATCGCCTCCGCCACAGCTACGCCACGCACCTGCTCGACATGGGAGCCGACCTGCGCGAGATCCAGGAGCTGCTCGGCCACGCGAGCCTGGCCACCACCGAGAAGTACACCGCCGTGTCGATGGAGAGGCTGGCAGAGGTGTACGATCGCGCCCACCCGCGCGCCCGCAGCGCGCGCCGGGACGGAGGAGACGACGGGTGAAGGGCGCGACCCACTCCACGACCGTGCTCGGCGTCGTGCGCAACGGTCGCGTAGCCCTGGCTTCCGACGGACAGGTGACCCTCGGCAACGCCGTCGTCAAGCAGGGGGCGCAGAAGGTGCGCGCCGCTGCCGGCGGCCGGGCCCTGCTCGGCTTCGCCGGCGGAGCGGCCGATGCGATGGCGTTGACCGAGCGTCTCGAGGCGAAGCTCGAGGCCTTTCCCGGGAACGTGCGGCGCGCGGTGGTGGAGCTGGCCAAGGACTGGCGCACGGACCGCGCCCTGCGGCGTCTCGAGGCGATGATGCTCGTCGGCAGCCTGGACGGGCTGCTCGTGGTCTCGGGAAACGGCGACGTGATCGAGCCCGACGACGGGGTGGCGGCGATCGGCTCGGGTGGGTCCTTCGCGCTGGCCGCGGCGCGGGCCCTGCTGCAGAACACCGACCTCGACGCCGCCGAGGTGGCCGAGCGCGCGCTCCGCATCGCCGCGGAGATCTGCATCTACACCAACGACCGTGTTACGGTGGTGCAGATTCCGTGACCGATCCGAAGACCTTCACCCCTCGCGAAGTCGTCTCCGAGCTGGATCGCTACATCGTGGGCCAGCCCGAGGCGAAGCGCGCCGTGGCGATCGCGCTGCGCAACCGCTGGCGACGTCAGCAGGTCCCCGAAGAGCTGCGCGACGAGATCGCGCCGAAGAACATCATCATGATCGGTCCCACCGGCGTCGGGAAGACCGAGGTGGCGCGCCGGCTCGCGAAGCTCGCCCAGGCCCCCTTCCTCAAGGTGGAGGCGTCGAAGTTCACGGAGGTCGGCTACGTCGGCCGCGACGTCGAGTCGATCGTCCGGGACCTGACCGAGCTGGGGGTGGCGCTGGTCCTGGAGGAGGAGAAGCGCGCGGTACAGAGCAAGGCCGAGCAGCGGGCGGAGGAGCGGCTGCTCGACGCGCTGCTGCCGCCCCCGATCGCGGGACCGCCCGATCCCGACGCCCCCCAGGAGGCGATCCCGCTGCCGGCGAGCGGTGCCTCCGCCGAGCCGTCGGGCTCCACCCGGGAGAAGCTGCGCCGGCTGCTCCGGCAGGGGGCGCTCGACGAGCGCGAGGTGGAGCTCGAGCTGCAGGACGGCGGCGGGGCCGGCCCGAGCATCTCGCTGTTCACGCCCCAGGGAGTGGAAGAGATGGGCATGCAGTTCAAGGACCTGCTCGGGGGCCTGCTGCCGAACAAGACGCGCCGGCGCCGTCTGTCCGTTGCGGATGCGCGGGAGGCGCTGGTGGTGGAGGAGGCGGCGCGCCTGGTCGACATGGATCAGGTGCGCGAGCGCGCGATCGCACGGGTCGAGCAGAGCGGGATCGTGTTCATCGACGAGATCGACAAGGTCGCCTCGGCGAGCTCGGGCCGATCGGGCCCCGACGTGTCCCGCGAAGGGGTTCAGCGCGACCTGCTGCCGATCGTCGAGGGATCCTCCGTGCAGACCAAGCACGGCACCGTGCGGACCGATCACGTGCTGTTCATCGCGGCGGGGGCGTTCCACGTCGCGAAGCCCTCGGATCTGATTCCCGAGCTCCAGGGGCGCTTCCCGATCCGCGTCGAGCTCACCCCGCTCGCGAAGGAGGATTTCGTCCGGATCCTCACCGAGCCGCGCAATTCGCTGGTGCGCCAGTACACGGAGCTGCTCGCGACGGAGCAGGTGACCGTGGAGTTCAAGGAGGACGGCATCGCCACCATCGCCGAGCTCGCGTCACAGGTCAACGAGCGGACCGAGAACATCGGCGCGCGCCGCCTGCACACGGTGATGGAGAGGCTGCTGGAGGAGCTCTCCTTCGAGGCGCCGGACCTCGCCGGCTCCCGCCACGTGGTGGACGAGGCGTTCGTGCGCAGCCGGCTCCAGAGCCTGATCGAAGACGAGGATCTGTCGCGCTTCATCCTCTGAGGCGCGGACTTCACCGGGAGCACCATGGCGGGACCGCAGCGCGTCCTGATCGTCGACGACGACCAGTACTTCCGCGACACGATCCGTGACGCCCTGGTCGCCGAGGGCTTCGCGTGCGAGGTAGCGGCCACCGTCTCCGAGGCGGAGAAGGCGCTCGAGGATTCCTCGGTCGCGTGCGCCGTGCTCGACGTGCGGCTGGGGGAGGGCGACGTCGCCGGGCTGCTCGGCCAGCTCCGCCGACAGCGCCCGGCGCTGCGGGTGATCGCGCTCGCCACGCCCGCCGACCAGGAGCGGGTGCTCGAGGCGCTGCGCGGCGGCGCCTGCGACTACCTGGCGAAGCCGATCCACGACGAGGAGCTGTGCCTGGCCGTGGGCCGAGCGCTCGCGGTCCAGGAGATCCAGGTGCAGGCGGAGGCGACGCGGCAGCGGCTCGCCCGCATCGCCGCGATCGCGGCCGAGGTCGAGCGCGCCGCGCGGGAGGACGGCGATGGCGGCGACCTCGCCCGGCGCATCCCCGAGGCTCTGGAAGGCGAGGATCCGGTCCTGGTGTCCCTGCTCGTCGCCGCGGTCGAGGGTCGGCCGGCGCCGACCGCTCCGACGCCATCCACCGATGCCGACGCCGTCTCCGACGAGGCCGAGCTGCTGCGCGAGGTGATCGAGGGCATGACGCGGGAGGTCGACCCGGCGCGCCTGCTCGCCGCCTCCCTGCGGCCCGTGGCGCGCGCCACCGGAGCGCGGGTGGTCTCGCTGTACCTGATCGACAACATTCGCGGATGCCTGGTGCGCGAGGCCCAGTGGGAGGGTGAAGACGGCGACCGGCCCGAGCTGCCGCGCGACGCGGGTCTCACCGGAGGCAGCCTGCAGTCGGGAGCGATCATCGCGACCGACCATCCCGAGCGCGATCCGCGCTTCGCTCCGGACTTCGACACACCCGAGAGCGGAGCGCCGGGTCCCTTGCTGGTGATCCCGCTGCGGGTGCGCGACCGGATCCTCGGGGTTGCGAGGATCTTCCCCGCGCCCGACCGCCCGGCCGCACCGCGTCTGGGCGAGCTGCTCGCGGCTCCGCTCTCCGCGGCGACGCGCAACGTCCTCCTGTACCGTAGTCTGCTCGAGTCGGTCGAGGACGTGGCCCGTGCGCGGCGCGAGGCCGAGAGCGGAACACGGAGTCGATGAAGGACCTGATCGACAAGGCCGAGGTGCTCGTCGAGGCGCTGCCGTACATCCGTCGGTTTGCGCAGTCGACGATCGTCCTCAAGTACGGCGGCAGCGCGATGAGCGACCCGTCGCTGCGCGCCTCCTTCGCGCGCGACGTCGTGCTGCTCAAGTACATCGGCCTGCGGCCGGTGATCGTCCACGGCGGCGGCCCTCAGATCGGGCGCACCCTGGAGCGCCTCGGCATCCAGTCGACCTTCATCGACGGCCTGCGCGTCACCGACGATCAGACAATGGACGTGGTCGAAATGGTGCTCGGCGGCACCGTGAACCGGGAGATCGTGGCCCTGATCCAGCGGGCCGGCGGCCGCGCGATCGGCCTGACGGGCAGCGACGGCGACATGATCCGCGTGACGCGCCGCACCTCCCCCGACCGCGACCTCGGCCGCGTCGGTCAGGTGCGCGGGGTCGACCCGGCGCCGATCAACGCCGTGCTCGACGCCGGCTACGTCCCCGTGATCGCCCCGATCGGCGTCGACGAGGACGGCGTGACCCACAACGTCAACGGCGACGAGGCTGCCGGGGCCGTGGCCCGGGCGCTGCACGCGGAGAAGTTGATCCTGCTCACCGACGTGGAAGGGGTGCTCGACGGCCAGGGATCGTTGATCCCCCAGCTGACGATTCTCGAGGCGCGCAAGCACATCGCCGAGGGGACGATCCGTGGCGGCATGATCCCGAAGATCGAGTGCTGCATCGCGTCCCTGGAGTCGGGAGTCGGTCGCACGCACATCGTCGACGGCCGGATCCTGCACGCGATCCTGCTCGAGATCTTCACCGACACGGGCGTCGGGACGCTGCTGGGTCGTTAGGGATGCCCAAGGACTTCATCAGCCTCGCCGACTGGAGCGCCGACGAGCTGCGCGGGATCCTCGCGCGTGCGGCCGAATTGAAGGCGCTGCAGCGCCGCGGCGAGCGCCCCCAGACGCTCCAGGGACGCTCGCTCGCGATGTTCTTCGAGAAGCCCTCCCTGCGCACGCACGTCACCTTCGAGGCGGGCATGACCCAGCTCGGGGGCCACGCGATCTGGCTGCGCCCCGACCAGGTCGGGATCGGAACCCGGGAGACGGCGCACGACGTGGCGGCGAACCTCTCCCGCTGGGTCGACGCCCTGGTGGCCCGCACCTACTCCCACGCGCTGGTCGAGGAGCTGGCCGCGGTGGCGACGATCCCCGTGATCAACGGGCTCACCGATCTGCTCCACCCCTGCCAGGTGATGGCGGACCTCCAGACGATCGCCGAGCTGCGGACGCTCGACGGGTCGGTGATCGCCTACGTGGGGGACGGCAACAACATGGCCCACTCGCTGCTGTTCGGCGCGGCCGTGCTCGGGCTCGAACTGCGTCTCGCCACGCCCGATTCGCACCGGCCCGACCGCCGCGTCTGGAAGCGCGCCGAGGAGCTGGCCGCGACGAGTGGCGCTCGCCTGTCCTGGAGCGAGGATCCCGCGCTGGCGGTGCGGGGAGCGCACTTCGTCTACACGGACGTCTGGACCAGCATGGGGCAGGAGGCGGAGCGCGAGGCGCGGCTCGAGATCTTCCGCCCGTACCAGGTCAACTCCGAGCTGCTCGCCCACGCCCCCGAGGCCTGGGTGCTCCACTGTCTCCCCGCCCATCGCGGTGAGGAGATCACGGACGAGGTGCTCGACGGCGAGCGGAGCGTGGTGTTCGACCAGGCCGAGAACCGCCTCCACGCCCAGAAGGCGATCCTCGAGCGGGTGCTGCTCCGCTGATCGGACCGTCCCCGCCACCGGGGTGGGATCCGGGCGCGGGGACGGCCCGGCCGCTCGGGCGGGCCCTGCGCGCGGCCTACCGGTCACTTGCACTCAGCTTCCGGCACCCGCGCGCCGAAGAAGCGGCGTGGAGTCGGGGCATGCCGCCTCGACCGGGGGAGTGCATGCGTTCCAGTGTCGTTGGATCCGACGCAGAGCGGCGGTGTCCGCGGCTGGCTCCCGGTTGGGAGAGGAAGGCCATGGCGCTGAGTCCGACGGAGGGGTTCTTGCTCTCGCGCATCGATGGGCACACGCCGTGGTCCGTGCTCCGGGAGATCGGAGGCCTGCTGCCCGAGGAGGCCGATCTCGCCCTGGAGACCTGGCTGGAGACCGGCCTGGTCCTGCTCGATGCCGACGCCCCGCCGGCTCGGGAGACCCCCCGCGCGCCCGCCGCCCCGCCTGCCGCGACCCCTCAGGGGAAGAGGGCCCGGCCCTCCGGAGCGGTCGATCCGACCCTCGATCTCGCGCCCGAGCTCCAGGAGGAGATCCTGGCCTTCGAGGCGCGCCTGGCCACGGCCTCCTACCACGAAGTGCTCGGGGTGGAGCGCGGCGCGGAGGCCCGCCAGATCAAGCGGGCCTACTTCCAGCTCTCGAAGCGCTTCCATCCCGACCGCTACTTCCGGCGCAACCTCGGCGACCACGCCGCGCGCCTCGAGAACATCTTCAAGAACGTCGCCCTGGCCTACGAGCTGCTCTCCGATCCGACCACGCGCCAGGAGATCGAGCGCAGCATGGACAGCGGGCCGCCCACGGTGGCCCCCGACGCAGGCGCCTACCGGGGCGCCGAGGCCGGCCGCAGCGAGCGCATCGGGCCCGACGCGAAGGGCTACCGCACGCCGTCGCGGATGGAGAACCTCGATAGGCTGCGCAGCCGCTTCAAGATGCCGAAGAAGGTGCTCGCCGAACGGCGCTTCAAGGCGAGCCAGTTCCACCAGTCGTCGCGCGTGGCGGCCCACGAGAAGCGCTGGCTCGAGGCGGCGGCGAGCGCCCGGCTCGCGATCGCCTTCGACCCCTGGAACCGCGACTACAAGCAGCAGTTCGCCTCGATCCAGGCCGAAGTCCACGCGGCCCGCGCCCTCGAGCTGCTCGAGCAGGCCGACGGGGCCGGCGCGGTGTCCGACGCCCTGAAGCTGCTCGAGGAGGCGATCCACTACCGGCCCGTCGACGCGTCGCTCCACGCGCGAGCGGCGCGGATCGCCCTCGACACCGGAGATTTCGAGAAGGCCCGGGAGTACGCCGAGAGCGCGTGCGAGCTGGCCCCCGAGAATCCGGAACACCACGTCACGTTGGCCCGGGCGCTACGGCGCCTCGGCAACGCGAGGGGTGCGATGGACGCCCTCGCGACGGCGGCGAGGATTTCACCCCAGCACCCCGAGATCGCGGCGGAGCGGAAGCTCCTGAGACGCGGTCGCTAGTCGCAAGCGGAGGCCTTCGATGAGCCGAGTGATCGGAATCGACCTGGGAACGACGAATTCCTGCGTCGCCGTCGTGGACGGCGGAAAGCCCGTCGTGATCCCCAACACCGGAGGGTACAAGACCAGTCCCTCGATGTTCGCGATCTCCCAGGATGGGAAGCGCCTGGTCGGACACCTGGCGAAGCGCCAGGCGATCACCAACGCCCGGCACACCGTCTACGCCTCGAAGCGTCTGATCGGGCGGCGCTTCGACTCGCCCGAGCTGCAGAAGGCGATCGAGCTGTTCCCCTACGAGATCGTCGAGGGGCCGAACGGCGACGCGCGCATCCTGCTGGCGGACAAGGCCTTCAGCTGCTCGGAGATCAGCGGGATCATCCTGCGGGAGATGAAGCGCGTGGCCGAGGAGTACCTCGGTGAACCGGTGTCCGAGGCCGTCGTCACCGTGCCGGCCTACTTCAACGACACCCAGCGCCAGTGCACCAAGGACGCCGGGAAGATCGCCGGGCTGGAGGTGCTGCGCATCATCAACGAGCCCACGGCTGCGGCCCTCGCCTACGGCATCGGCTCCTCGCGCGAGGAGAAGATCGCCGTCTACGACCTCGGCGGCGGAACCTTCGACATCTCGATCCTCGAGCTGGCCGAGGGGGTGGTCGAGGTGCTGGCCACCGCGGGCAATACGTTCCTGGGCGGCGAGGACTTCGACCGGCGGATCGTGGAGCACGTGCTCGAGGAGTTCCAGAAGCAGGAGGGGATCGACCTGCGCGACGACCTGATGGCGCTCCAGCGCCTCAAGGACGCGGCGGAGAAGGCGAAGTGTGACCTCTCCTCCCTCTCGGTCACGGAGATCAATCTCCCCTTCATCGCCAACGACGCCAACGGCGCCCGTCACCTCAACCTGGAGCTCACCCGCGACACCCTCGACTCGCTGGTCGGTGACATCGTCGAGGCGACGATGAAGAGCGTCGCCCAGTGCGTGAGCGACTCCGGTCTCGGCCCGGACCAGATCGACCACGTGGTGCTCGTGGGCGGCCAGACGCGGACGCCGCTGGTGCAGAAGGCGGTCACCGAGTTCTTCGGCAAGCCGGCGCACCGCGGCGTCAACCCCGACGAGGTGGTGGCCGTGGGCGCGGCGGTGCAGGGCAGCGTGCTGGTGTCGGCGGACCGCGACCTGCTGCTGCTGGACGTCACGCCGCTGTCGCTGGGCATCGCCACCTTCGACGGCCACTTCGCGGTGCTGATCGATCGCAACACGACGGTTCCGGTGCGCAAGGCGCACGTCTTCACCACTACGCGCGACAACCAGAGTGCGGTGAAGATCCGCGTCCTCCAGGGCGAGAGCGAGCGCGCGGACGAGAATCACCTGCTGGGCGAGTTCGTGCTGGGCGACATTCCGCCGGCTCCGAAGGGACAGCCGGAGATCGAGGTCTCCTTCGACATCGATGCCAACGGGATCGTGAACGTCTCGGCGCGCGACGTCACCACGGGGCGCGAGCAGTCGATCGCCGTCAACACGACCGGAACGCTCTCGGACGAGGAGATCGCGCAGATCATCGCGGAGAACGCCGACGTGGAGCTGCCCCGCGATGCGTGATTCCGGTCTTCCGGGGCGGCGGTACGTACCCACATGATCTCGGGATCGCGGTCGCTGCTGGACTTCATCCAGACGCCCGTGCTGGTGGGCGATCCGGACGGACGCGTCGTGTACGTGAATCCCGCCTTCGAGACCGACTTCCTGGTCCCGATCGAGGAGGTGGTCGGACAGCCGGTGGCGAATCTGTTCGCCGGCGGCGGCCGCGAGGCGGTGCTGCACGCCGTCGCCCAGGTCTGCGACGGCCGGAGCGTGGTGGACTCGATGCGCTTCGCCCTGCTGGTGGAGGACCGCGGCTACCGAGCCCTCGCCTCGGCGGTGGAGGCCGAGGGCGGACGAGTCGGCGTGATCCTGCTGCTGGTGCGCGAGTCACCGGGCGAGACGCGGCTGCAGAGCCTGAGGCGGGAGATCCTGGCGCCGCTCGACGAGCTCTCCGGCTGTCTCGCCACGCTCGCGCAGCACGTGAGCGGCGACCATGACGATCGCGGCCGCCTCGCCGTGGCCGACGGAGTGCGCGCCATCGAGCGCATCCGCAAGTGGACCGGCTCCGTCGCCGCGACGCTCAAGGACGGCACGAAGAACTGACCTCCGCGTTGGGCGGAGGCGTCGGCTACTCGGGGCCCCGCAGACGCAGCCCCTGGAGCCGGATGAAGCCACCGGCGTCGCGCTGGTCGTAGCCGCCCGCCTCCTCGAAGGAGGACTGGCTCGCCGAATACTTCGAGACCGGCGAGCGCCGTCCCGCGACCTGCACCGTGCCCTTGTACAGGCGCAGGCGCGCTTCGCCGGTCACCCCGCGCTGGGAGGCGTCGATGGCGGCGCGCAGGAACTCCATCTCGGGCGCATACCAGAAGCCGTTGTAGATCAGCTCGGCGAAGCGCGGGGCCAGGCGGTCGCGCTCGTGCATCACGTCGCGGTCCATCGTGATCGACTCGACGGCGCGGTGGGCCACGTGCAGGACGGTCCCGCCCGGTGTCTCGTAGACGCCGCGCGACTTGAGCCCGACGAAGCGGTTCTCGACCATGTCGACCCGCCCGATGCCGTGGCCGCCGGCGAGGCGGTTGAGGCGCCGCAGCAGCTCGGCGGGCGAGAGCGGCTCGCCGTCGATCGCGATCGGGCGACCGTCCTCGAAGGCGATCACGATCTCGCTCGGTGTGTCGGGCGTATCGTCGATCCCGCGCGTCAGCAGGAACATGCTCTCGTCCGGGGCATGCCAGGGATCTTCGAGGATCCCGCCCTCGTAGGAGACGTGCATCAGGTTGCGGTCCATGGAGTAGGGCTTCTGGAGCGTCGCCGTGACCGGGATCGCGTGCTTCTGTGCGTAGGCGATGCAGTCGCCGCGGGACACCAGGTCCCACTCGCGCCAAGGGGCGATGATCGCGAGCTCGGGGGCCAGAGCGCGGAAGGTGAGCTCGAAGCGGACCTGGTCGTTGCCCTTGCCGGTGGCACCGTGGGCGACGGCGTCGCAGCCCGTCTCCCGGGCGACCTCGGCCTGGTGCTTGGCGATCAGGGGGCGCGCCAGGGCGGTGCCCAGCAGGTAGTGGCCCTCGTAGACCGCCGCGCCGGCGATGGCGGGGAACACGAAGTCGCTCACGAACTCTTCGCGCACGTCGCGGACCACGCAGTCGATCGCCCCGGTCGCGCGCGCCTTCTCGGGCAGACCCGAGAGCTCCTCCTCCTGTCCGACGTCGGCGGTGTAGGCGACGACCTCGCAGCGGTAGCGCTCGATCAGCCAGTGCAGGATCACCGAGGTGTCGAGACCGCCGCTGTAGGCCAGGCACACGCGCTTGATTTCGCGTCGCGACATGGAGGTTCCTCCGGAGCGCGAGGACGGTAGCAGCGGTCACTCGGGGGCGGCCAGGAAGCGCAGGAGCGACGGCAGGCACGGCTTCATCATGTCGACCTCCGGGTCGAGCTCGGCCCCGAGCGCGAATACGTAGGAGAGGGTCTTCGCGTACAAGAGCAGGTCGTTGGGGAGCTGGAGGCCGGGGGTCTCCCGGAGCAGCGCCACCGCCCGGTCCTTCAACGACAAGACCTGGTCGCCCTGCACGGCCAAGGCGCCGCCGCGGCGGCCGATCGTCTCGAACATCTCGGACACCGCGGCCATCACCGGCTCCCGGCACCCCGGGGCCACCGCGCCGATCCGCTCCATGCCGTCGACGAAGGCGGCCAGGTCGCGCTGCACGAGCGCGAGCAGCCCTCGGCGCAGCTCCCGTCGCAGGGCGGGGTCGAGTCGCCGCGAGAGTCCGAAGTCCACGAAGAGCAGGCGCGGGCGCTCGGCGGCACAGGGCTCGTCCACCACGAACAGGTTTCCGGGGTGGGGGTCGGCGTGGAACAGGCCGTCGACGAAGACCTGGGAGGCGTAGGCCCGGGCCAGGATCTCCACCACCGCCCGCGGCTCCACCCCGAGCCGGGCCAGGCCGGCGCGGTCGTCGATGCCGACCGCCGGATGGTGGCGCACGGTGAGCAAGCGACGGGTCGAGTACTGGGCGAACACTTCGGGGACCAGGACCGACGGGTCACCGGCCAGGTTCGCGGCGATCTCGCCAGCGACGCGCGCCTCTCGCTCGAAGTCGAGCTCCTCGCGCAGGCCCGCGCCGAACTCGCGGAACAGCGCCTCGGCCCCGTGTCCATCTCCGCGCGCGCGCATCGCGCAGAGGACCAGGGTGCGCGCGATCCGCAGATCGGTCTCGAGCGAGGCGGCCAGCCACGGATACTGCACCTTCACCACGACCGCCTCGCCGCTCTGGAGCTGCGCGCGGTGGGCCTGGGCGACCGATGCCGCCCCGAGCGGGGTCGGATCGAAGCGCGCGAAGACCGCGTCGAGCGGACATCCCAGCTCGGCCTCCACCGCGTCGCGGATGCGCGCGAAGGGCAGCGGAGGAACCTGGTCGCGCAGCGTGGCCAGGGCGCGCGTCGCGTCCCGAGGCAGCAGGTCGTGTCGGACCGCGGCGAACTGACCGAGCTTCGCGTAGGGCCCCTTCAGGCGGCCGAGAGCGGCGACGGCGCGGCGCAGGGCTCGCGCCCGAGCACGCGTCTCGAGGGAGCGGGCCGCGTGCGTCGGGAGGCGCCGCGCGACGAACGCCACCAGCAGATCGCAGCCCCCGGCGATTCCGGTGACGACCAGCAAGGCGAGCTGCGGAAGACCGAGAACACGCAGCCGCTCGCCCTTGCGCAGCCGCGTCTGTTGCATGCGCCAACTCTACCGAAGAGCGTCGAGACCGAGGCGTTCCAGCCCGTGGATCCGTCGCAGCCATCGATGAACGTCTCGTCGCCGAGTCGGTCGGTCGCGCAAGAACCCGCGCCGTCGTGCGTCCGGCTCGCGTCCACCTCGCCCTCTGGCGCCGTGCGTCGTCAGCCCGCCCCGCCTCGCCCCCGCAGCTCCACCCGGCGGATCTTCCCGCTGACCGTCTTGGGCAGCTCCGCCGCGAACTCGATCGCGCGCGGGTACTTGTAGGGGGCTGTCACTCGCTTCACGTGGTCCTGGAGCTCCCGGACCAGGGCCGCGTCGGCGACCACGCCCTCGCGCACGACGACGAAGGCCTTCACGATGTGGCCGCGATCGGGATCCGGCGCGGCGACCGCCGCAGCCTCGACGACCGCCGGATGCTCGATCAGGGCGCTCTCGACCTCGAAGGGTCCGATCCGGTAGCCGGCGGAGATGATCACGTCGTCGTCGCGGCCGACGAACCAGAAATAGCCGTCCTCGTCGCGCCGGGCGCGGTCGCCGGTGAGATACCAGTCGCCGCGCCGCGAGCGCGCGGTGGCGTCGGGATCCTTCCAGTACTCGCGGGAGAGCCCCGGCGGCTGGCCGCGCACGGCGATGTCGCCGACCTCGCCCGACGGCACGCGCGCGCCCCCTTCGTCGATCACGTCGACGTCGATCCCGGGCATCGGCAGACCCATCGAGCCCGGCCGCACCGGCAGGCCGGGATAGTTCCCCACGAGCAGGATCGTCTCGGTCTGCCCGTAGCCGTCGCGGATCTCGATGCCGGTGGCGTCGCGCCAGGCGCGGATCACCTCCGGGTTGAGCGGCTCCCCGGCCGAGACGCACTCGCGCAGGCGACCGACGCGCAGGCGCGACAGGTCCTCCTTGACCAGCAGCCGGAACTCGGTCGGTGGCGCGCAGAAGACGTGGGGGTCGATCTCGGACAGGAAGTCCAGCTCGGCGATCGGCTCGAAGCGACCGGCGTAGAGGACGACCTCGGCGCCCTCGCTCCAGGGTCCGAAGATCACCCCGTAGGCCGCCTTCGCCCAGCCCGTGTCGCTGGTGGTCCAGAGCCGCTCGCCCGCGGCCACGCCGTGCCAGAAGCGCGAGGTGTAGCGCTGGGCCCAGGTGTAGCCGTGGTCGTGGAGGACGGCCTTCGGGGGTCCGGTGGTCCCGGAGGTGTAGTAGACGAGCGCGGGGTCGTTCGCGAGGGTGCGCCGTCCCGCCGAGTCGTCCTCGGGGAGGCGGGCGAGGGCGACGCCGAGGTCGGTCCAGCCGGGCGACGCAGCGCCGTCCGGGCTCCAGACCAGGAAGTGCCGGAGATGGGGGAGATCGCCGCGCACCGCCTCCACGGCATCGACACACTCGTGCGACGCAACGATCGCCACGGCGCCGCTGTGCTCCGCGCGGTAGCGGACGTCCTTGGGCCGCAGCAGGGTCGAGCTGGGGATCACCAGGGCGCCGATCTCCAGCAGCCCCAGTGTGACCGCCTGCCACTCCGGGATGCGCGGCAGCATCACGATCACCGGCTGCCCGGCCGCCACCCCCAGGGACCGGAACAGGTGAGCCGCCCGGCGCGCGAGCCGCGAGACCTGGGCGTAGGTGAGCCGGCGCTCGGCGCCCCCCGCGTCCCGCCACAGTAGCGCCGGCCTCTCGGGCGAGACGGCCCAGCGGTCGACCACGTCGCGACCGAAGTTGAACTCGGCGGGCGGATCCCAGCGGAAGGCGTCCGCGGCGCGGCGGTACGCGTCGAGCGTGGCGCCCAGGGGGTGCATCGGCGGCGGACCTCCGGGGGGCATCCTACCGCTCCCCCGGCCGCCGTCCCGGGGCCCGGTCCGACCTCGGCCCCTCGGCCCGAGCCTCCGGCGCCCGGCAAGGCGAAGCCTCGCGAAGGTCATCGGACTAGACTGGGCCCGCTCTCAAGCCGGCAACTCGGTTGGTCGATCCCACGACTGAATTGAGGAGTTCGAGGCTCCCTGCGATGGCCGCCGCGGATATCCACGAACGCGTCCTGTGCGTGGACGATTGTCCGCTCACCCGCCAGCTCGTGCGCGAGGCGCTCGGCGACCGTGTCGCGCTCGAGTGCGTCGAGTCGGGAGAGGCCGCGATCGAAGCGCTCGAGCGAGCTCCGGCCGACCTCGTGTTCTCCGACCTCCTCATGCCCGGCATGTCCGGGCTCGAGCTCCTCGATCGCGCGCGCCGGCTGATCCCGGGACTTCCCTTCGTCCTGCTGACTGCCCATGCGTCGGTCGAAACGGTCATCGAGGCGTTGCGTCGCGGCGCGACCGACTATCTCGAGAAGCCGGTGCAGCCGGAGCAGATCGCCGCGGTGGCGGAGCGTCTGCTCGCCCAGCGGAGACTGGCTCGCGACAACGATCGCCTGCGCAGCGCGGTGCGCACGCTGGAGTCGTGTCGGATGCTGATGCACTGCCTCGACCCCGGTGAGGTGTACGCAGTGGCCCTCGACCTGCTGCTGCCGGCGATCGGTCGCGACCTGGGACTGGCTCTGTTCCGACGCAGCTCGATGCCCGGCTCCGACGGCATCGCCTTCCGCGGCTTCGACGAGGGGGCCGCGACCGAGCTCCAGCGGCGGCTGGCCCAGGCCAAGTCCGACGGCTCCCTGTTCTCGCTGCGCGAGCCGACGGCGACGCACGGGGGCCCGATCGGTGAGGCGCTCGAGGACCTCGGGGTCGGCGCGGGACCGGCGCTCATGGTGCCGCTTCACGGCGCCGAGTCGGAGCAGGGGCTGCTCTGGGTTCCCGAGCAGGATCGCCCGATCAGCGAGCAGGACTTCGATCAGGCGCGGCTGATCGCCTCCCACGCCGAGCTCGCCCTGACCAACGCCGAGCGGTACCACCGCGCCAAGGAGAAGGCGTTCATCGACGACGTCACGGAGGTGTACAACGCCCGGTATCTGCTCCAGGCCACGGAGCACGAGATCCGGCGCGCGGACCGGTCCGAACGCGATCTCAGCGTGCTCTTCCTCGATCTCGATCGCTTCAAGCGCGTCAACGACCAGTTCGGACACCTGGTCGGCTCGAACGTGCTGCGCAGGCTGTCCGAGGTCCTGATCGAGTGCGTGCGGCAGGTGGACACGCTCGCGCGCTACGGCGGTGACGAGTTCACGATCCTGCTGGTCGACACCCCCCACGAAGGCGCCTTGGCGGTGGCCGAGCGGATCCGGCGCACGGTCGCGGACACCCTGTTCGAGGGCTCCGGGGCGGCGCCGATCCGGCTCACGATCAGCATCGGTGTGGCCACCTTCCCCGTGCACAGCCGCGACCGCGAAGGGCTGCTCGATCTGGCCGACAAGGCGATGTACCGGGCGAAGTCACGCGGCCGCAACTGCGTGTGCTCGGCGGGCGAGCTCGAGCGCTAGCCCTCGCCTTCGCCCGGCTGCACCCCGCCGCGCGCGCCCTGTGGACGCTTGCGGGGCCGGCGCCGGGTCGCTGGCAGGCCGGTTCCGCCTCTGCTAACCAAGTGCGCGTTTTTCCGAGGCTTTCGGCGGGTGCTGCCGCCGAGCTGCTCCGCTTGATCGGCACCTGGACGACCCCGCTGGCGCGCGAGCGCCGGGAGACGGCGTCCGCCGCGCAGGCGCCGGGCCGGAACGACCGGAGGACACAAGCGCGTGAGCTCGGTGAGCGGAGGCCTCGACACCGCGTCCGGCCTGCGTCGCACCCACGCGGCGGGGCAGGTCGACCTCGCGTGCGTGGGCGAAGAGGTGGTGCTGGGCGGCTGGGTGCAGCGCCGGCGCGACCACGGCGGCGTGATCTTCGTCGACCTGCGCGACCGCGACGCCCTCGTGCAGGTCGTCTTCAAGCCCGACACGTCTCCGGCCTGCCACGAGCGCGCCGGCCACCTGCGCGCGGAGTACGTGATCGCGGTCCGCGGCCGCGTGCAGCGGCGCTCGCCGGAGACGGTCAACCCGAATCTCCCGACCGGAGCCGTCGAAGTGCTGGCCGACGAGCTGCGCATCCTCAACCGCGCGACGCCGCCGCCCTTCGCGATCGAGGAGGAGACGGACGCCGACGAGGCGACGCGTCTCGCCCACCGCATCCACGACCTGCGGCGTCCTCCCCTGCAGCGCGCGCTGCGCCTGCGCCACCGCCTGTGCCAGGCGGTGCGGGCGTCCCTCTGTGAGCAGGGTTTCCTCGAGATCGAGACGCCGATGCTGGCGAAGTCCACGCCCGAGGGCGCGCGCGACTTCCTGGTGCCGAGCCGTCTCCAGCCCGGCTCCTTCTATGCGCTGCCCCAGTCACCGCAGATCATGAAGCAGCTGCTAATGGTCGCCGGCTTCGACCGCTACTTCCAGATCGCGCGCTGCTTCCGGGACGAGGACCAACGCGCCGATCGGCAGCTCGAGTTCACCCAGGTCGACCTGGAGCTCGCCTTCGCCACGGTCGAGGACGTGCTCGCGGTGCTCGAGGAGGTGACGGTGGCAGGCTGCGCGGTGGCCGGGCTCGACCTGCCGCGGCCCTTTGCGCGCATCAGCTACCACGAGGCGATCGACCGCTTCGGCGTCGACCGACCGGACACCCGCATCCTGCTCGAGCTGGTCGATCTCACCGACACCTTCGCCCAGAGCGGATTTCGCGCCTTCCGCCAGGTGGTGGACGCGGGGGGGATCGTGAAGTGCCTGCCGGTCCACGACGCCGGCGACGTGTCGCGCGGCCAGATCGACAAGCTCGAGGCCTTCGTGAGGAAGGAGCTGGGCGGCAAGGGGCTCGCCTGGGTTCGCGTCGACGCGGACGGCGGATGGCAGTCGCCGATCGCGAAGTTCCTGAGCGAGGAGGAGCGCGGGACCGTGACCCGGCGGACCGGCGCCCGGCCCGGCAGCTTGATCTTCTTCCAGGCCGACGAGGCGGCTCGCGCCAACGCGATCCTCGCCCGGCTGCGGGTCGATCTCGGGGAGCGGCTCGGCCGCGTCGACGGCCGCCCCCACGACGTGCTCTTCGTGGTCGACTTCCCGCTCTTCGAGCGCGACGAGAAGGGCGGGCTCACCTACGTGCACCAGCCCTTCGTCGCTCCGCTCGACGAGGACCTCGACAAGCTCGAGAGCGCGCCCGAGTCGGTGCGCGGCACCCACTACGACGTGGTGATGAACGGCATCGAGCTCGGCTCGGGAAGTCTGCGCAATCACCGCTCCGACGTGCAGCGGCGCATCCTGGAGCTGATCGGCTACACGAAGAGCGAGGCCGAGGAGCGCTTCGGGTTCATGCTCGAAGCACTGGAGTCCGGCGCGCCTCCCCACGGCGGCTTCGCCTTCGGCTTCGACCGCTGGGCGATGGTGCTCGCCGGCGCCGCGAGCCTGCGCGAAGTGATCGCCTTTCCGAAGACCCAGCGCGGACAGGATCTGCTGATGGACGCGCCGTCGCCGGTGGGCGCCGACCAGCTGGAGGAGCTGTCGATCCGGGTCCGCGCGCCCCGGAGGGAAGACTGACCCGCCGTGCGGCCGCCGACCGGAGAAGGGTTGGCGACCGGGCAGAGGATGACTTATATCGCCACCGCCATGTCGAACGCCCCGACGCACGACCTGGAGCGCCTGAGGGAGGGCGCGACGAAGCTCGAGCGGTCGACGTTCGGCGACGCGATCATCTCCAACACGTGACTGGATAGAGAGGACCGACCCCCCAATGGCACGCAACAAGATCGCTCTGATCGGCGGCGGCAACATCGGCGGAGTCCTGGCTCAGGAGGCCGCCTTCCGCGAGCTCGGGGACGTCGTGCTCTTCGACGTCGTCGACGGCCTTCCCCAGGGCAAGGCGCTCGACCTCGCCGAAGGAGCTCCGGTGCTCGGCGCCGACGCGAGCATCTCGGGCACGAACGACTACAAGGACATCACCGGCGCCGACGTGGTGATCATCACCGCCGGCCTGGCGCGCAAGCCCGGCATGTCGCGCGACGACCTGCTCGCCACGAACCTCAAGATCATGAAGCAGGTCGCGGAAGGCGTGCGCGACAACGCGCCGAACGCCTTCGTGATCGTGATCTCGAACCCGCTGGACGCGATGGTCTACACCTTCAAGGAGGTGTCGGGCTTCCCGAAGAACCGCGTGATCGGCATGGCGGGCGTGCTCGACTCCTCCCGCTTCCGCGCCTTCGTCGCCTGGGAGCTGGGCGTGTCGGTCGAGGACGTGACGGCCCTGGTGCTGGGCGGGCACGGCGACACGATGGTGCCGCTGATCCGCTACTGCACGGTCGCCGGGATCCCGGTGGGCCAGCTGATCGCCAAGGAGAAGCTCGACGCGATCGTCGAGCGCACCAAGGGCGCCGGCGGCGAGGTGGTGGCGCTGCTCAAGACCGGATCGGCCTTCGTCTCGCCGGCCCTGTCCGCGATCTCGATGGCCGAGTCCTATCTCAAGGACAAGAAGCGCGTCCTCGCCTGTGCCTGTCTGCTCGAGGGCGAGTACGGGGTGAACGGACTCTACGTCGGCGTGCCCTGCGTGATCGGGGCGGGCGGCCTGGAGCGGGTGATCGAGGTGGAGATGAACACCGAGGAGCGCAAGCACTTCGACGCCTCGGTCGAGCACGTGCGCACGCTCGTGGACCAGATCCAGCTGTGAACGTCCACGAGTACCAGGCGAAGGCGCTGCTGCGAGAGTTCGGCGTCGCGGTTCCGCAGGGACGGCTCGCCACCACCCCGGCCGAGGCCGAAGAGGCCGCGCGCGCCCTGGGCGCCAAGGTGCTGGTGGTGAAGGCCCAGGTGCACGCCGGCGGCCGCGGCAAGGCGGGGGGCATCAAGCTGGCGAAGTCGCCCTCGGAGGCGAAGCAGGTGGCCAGCGAGATCCTCGGCATGACGCTGCGCTCGCCCCAGACCGGCCCGGAGGGGAAGGTCGTGCGCAAGGTCTACGTCGAGGAGGGATCGGCGATCGCGAACGAGCTCTATCTCGCGATCGTGCTCGACCGGGCGGCCGAGGAGTTCGCGATCATCGCCTCGACCGAGGGCGGCATGGAGATCGAGGTGGTCGCCGAGCGATCGCCCGAGAAGATCATCACGGTGCACGTCGACCCGAACCTGGGAATCCAGGGGTATCACGCGCGCCGCGTCGGCTTCGGCCTGGGCCTGACGGCCGATCAGGTGAAGCAGCTCGACGCCTTCCTCGGCGGCCTCTACCGCCTGTTCGTCGCCAAGGACGCCTCCCTGGCGGAGATCAACCCGCTGGTCGTCACCGAAGCGGGTGACCTGGTCGCCCTCGACGGTAAGCTCAACTTCGACGACAACGCCCTCTATCGCCATCCCGAGATCGCGGCGCTCCACGATCCCGAGGAGGAGGACCCGCGCGAGCTCGAAGCGAAGAAGATCGACCTCGCCTACGTCGGGCTCGACGGCGACATCGGCTGCATGGTGAACGGCGCGGGTCTCGCCATGGCGACGCTGGACATGATCCAGGTGTGCGGCGGCTCGCCGGCCAACTTCCTCGATGCCGGCGGTGGCGCCGACAAGGAGAAGGTGAAGGAGGCCTTCAAGCTGATCCTGCGCGATCCCAACGTGAAGGCGATCCTGGTCAACATCTTCGGCGGCATCGTGCGCTGCGACCTGATCGCCGAGGGCGTGGTCGCCGCGGCGGACGAGCTGTTGGTGAAGGTCCCTCTGGTGGTCCGGCTCCAGGGCACGAACGCGGCCGAGGGCCGCGCGATCCTGGCGAAGTCGGGCCTGAACATCACTCCGGCGGAGACGCTCGGAGAAGCCGGCGAGAAGGCGGTCGCGGCCGCGCGCGCCGCCGCGTAGGAACCTCATGACGATCCTCTGCGACAAGAACACGAAGCTGCTCGTGCAGGGCATGGGCCGGATGGGGCAGTTCCACGCCAAGCTCTCGATCGAGTACGGCACGCAGGTGGTGGGCGGCGTGGCGCCGGGCAAGGGCGGCCAGACGATCGAAGGGATTCCCATCTTCGACACCGTGTACGCGGCCGTGCAGGCCACCGGCGCCGACGCCTCGGTGATCTTCGTCCCGCCGCCGGGCGCCGCGGACGCGATCCTCGAGGCGGCCGACGCGGGCATCGCGCTCGCCGCCTGCATCACCGAAGGCATCCCGGCCCTCGACATGCTGCGGGCGAAGCACACCCTGCGCGGGAGCCCGATGCGCCTGATCGGGCCGAACTGCCCTGGCGTGGTGACGCCCGGACAGTGCCGGATCGGCATCATGCCGGCCCAGATCACCCGGCCGGGCCCGGTGGGCGTGGTGTCGCGCTCGGGCACGCTCACCTACGAGGCGGTCGACCAGCTCTCGCGGCTCGGCATCGGGCAGTCGACCTGCGTGGGCATCGGCGGTGACCCGGTGATCGGCACCACCTTCACCGACGCCCTCGCGCTCTTCGAGGCCGATCCAGGCACGTTGGCGGTGGTGATGATCGGCGAGATCGGCGGCAACGCCGAGGAGACCGCCGCGCAGTTCGTGAAGGAGCACATGAGCAAGCCGGTGGTGGCCTTCATCGCCGGCCAGAACGCGCCCCCGGGCAAGCGCATGGGCCACGCGGGGGCGATCATCGCCGGCGGCAAGGGTCGCGCGAGCGACAAGATCGCCGCCCTCGAGGCGGCCGGAGTCGCCGTGTCGCGCTCGCCCGCGGAGATCGGCGAGACCCTCGCCAAGCACGCGCCCTCGCTCGCCGGCTGATCCCCGGGGCGGCGGTGGAGCTGCTGCTGATCCGGCACGCGCTTCCCGAGCACGTCGAGACGCGCGACGGCAGTCCGGCCGATCCGCCGCTCTCCGCGGTGGGCCGCGCCCAGGCCGAGCGGCTGGCGGAGTGGCTGGCCGGCGAGGAGATCGCCGCCGTGTACGCCAGCCCGATGCGCCGCGCGCGCCAGACCGCCGAGCCGCTGGCGCGGACGCTCGGGCTCGAGGTTGCGCTCGAGCCGCGGATCGTGGAGATGGACCACCGCTCGGACGTGTACATCCCGCTGGAGAAGCTCAAGCGCGACGACTACCCGCGCTGGCAGGAGCTCGTGCAGCGCGGCGGGCTGTGGGCCGGCGTCGACCTGGCGGCGTTCCGCACGGGCGTGGTCGAGGCGATCGAGGAGATGATCGCGGCCTACCGCAGCGCAAGGGTGGTGGTGGTCTGCCACGGCGGCGTCGTCAACGCCTGGGCCGGCCACGTGCTCGGCATCGCCGATCCCTTCTTTCTCGACGCCCGCTACACCAGCGTGAGCCGGTTCCTGGCCGCCGGGACCGGTGAGCGCAGCCTGCTCAGCCTGAACGAGACCGCACACCTGCGGGAGATCCATCCGTAGACCCGTCGCGGTGGCCTACTCCATGCACCGGATCTGATGCCCGATCGCCCTGTCGGTACAGGCCTTCAGCGATTCGAAGCCGTGCTCCTGCCAGATTTCGTTCTCAGGGCCTCCCGCGCAGACCAGATCCCCGTCCGCATTCATCTCTCCTCCGCTCCGGCTCATGGGCCCTCCATCTGGGATTCGGTGGGAATCAGTCGCCGCGCCCCGCAGGATCAGCTCTCTTCGTTCCAGAAGTCGAAGAAATTGAACCACTGATAGGGTGCCATCTCGCAGTAGTGCTCCAGCCTGCTGGCGTAGGAGCTCACCGGCTCTCTGAGGCTCGCTTCGCCCTCGCCTCTTTCGAGCTGCACCTTCTCGGCCAGGACCTCGACGAAGACACGGTAGAGGCTCCCTCGCGCTCGGAGGGCGACCATGAAGAACAGCGGGCACTGGAGGAGACCGGCCAACCAATAGGCCGCTGTCGGAAACGCGACCGGGTCGCCCAGGAAGGAGACCTGACACGAGCGATCGCGGTGGCCGGGCTCGATTCGGTCCCCTAGCATCGCGACCAGCTCCCCGCGAGCCACGCAGGCTCGGATATGGAGAATCGTGTCCGTGGAGTCGGCATCGGCCTGGATCACCCGCACCTGGGCATCCGGAGCGAGCTGCCGGAAGAAGGCGTTGATCCGCGGTGCGTGGCGCGTGAACATCACGACATTGACCGGGCGGCGATCTTGGTGCGCGAGAGCGCGCAAGGCGTCGAAGCTCCCGAGGTGCGAGCCCAGGACGATCCCACCGCACGCCGGCGTGAGCAGGCGATCGTAGTGCTCGCGCCCGGTGACCTCGAAGCGAAGGTCGTCCTCGCGACCGAACCAGAGCACGATACGGTCGAAGATGGCGAGGGCGAACGCGCGGAAGTGCAGAAAGCTCGCCAGGAGGCCGGGTCGACGACCCAGCGCGAGCGCACCGGCGGGACGCGAAGCCATGCGTCGCAGATAGGCCCGCGATGCCCGGCGCGCGCTGGGCAGCGTGCAAAAGTAGTAGAGCACGATCGCGTGGACGAGCACCAGACTGACGGGCCGGCCGACCAGCCGATAGCAGGCAAGTACGGCACGCAGCCCCAGCACCGATCCGCGCTCGACGATCCGAGACCAGTCCGCGTTCTCGCTCATATCGCGACAGGCCTGGCGAAGGGCGCCCATTTCACGCCGAAACGCCGCGGGCCTCGACCAGTGCTGCGTGGACGCGGTCGACGAGGTCTTGCACCGTGCTCACGGAGGCGAGCTTCTCGTCTCGCAGGGTGATGGGAAGCGTCTCCTCGAGCTGCATGGCGAGATCGACCCAGTCGAGGCTGTCGAGGTCGAGGTCATCGACGAGGTGCGCTGCGGGCTCGATGTCCGCCGAATCCAGCCCGAAGTGCACCATGGCTGCGCGGATCACATCGAGGACGCTCTGTCGGCTCAGCAAGAGGTCCTTGGGCGCTTCCAAGTCGTTCTCCACCATACCCCGCAAGGCGCCGATCGATCGCACTATAGATTAGGGGGGCCAGCGCAACCAACACGGTGCAGTCGTCGGTCGACTCGTAGATGCGCTGTAAGATGGCGGCATGGTCGAGAATCGAACGGATGCGAGCTCCGAGCCCTTCGATTCGAGCGGCGACGGCGCCGCCGGGTGGAGCTGGCGGCGGGTCGGTCGCGGCGCCGCGACGGCGGTCCTCGACCTCTTGCTTCTCAAGCCCATCGCCATCTTCGTCTGGTGCTTTTCGCAGCGTGCGAACACTCTTCACTTCGCGGGACGCCGAGAGCTGCTCGACCGGATGAGGGGTGCTCTTTCCGAAGGGCGTCCGGTCGTCGTCGCGCTCAACCACGTTTCGTGGTTCGACGATCCGGTGATTCCCATGGCTCTGTACCGGACGGGCCAGCGGGCTGCTCTCGAGTTCGTCGCTCTCGCGGGCCTGGCCGCCGTGTGTTTGCTGCTTCCTCCGGACGTCCTGCCGCCGCCGGCCGGCATCGCCGCGACGGTTGCGGGGGCCGCCGGGATCGCGCTGTTCGGCGCTGGCAAAGTCTGGTGGACGCTCGGCGACCGGGTGAATCTCAGCGACGCCTCGGTGCTCCGGGGCAAGGTGGCCCTGACGCGGCAGGCGCCCCCGGGTCCGCTGCTGCGTGCTCTGCTCCGGCTGGCGGATTCGGCCATTCCCTGGTTCATGCGCAGCGACACCACGAAGACGATCTTCGTCGATCGCAGCGCCGGCGAAGCGGCAAAGCGCGCGCGGGCCCTGGCGTTGGCGATGACACTCGAGATTGCGGAACGCCCCGAGCCCGTCTGGATCTTCTTCGAGGGCGGGCGGTCCCGGGTTCCCGGCGTCCTTGCTCCCGCGCGTCGCGGCATCGGATCACTGGTCTTGGAGCTGCGGGAGCGCGGACACCAGCCCCTCGTCGTCGTCATCTACCACCGTGGCATGGAGCGCCTCATCCCGCCCGGTGGATCCCGGTTCCTGTCCTACGGTCACCCGGTGGAGGTGCGCTGGAGCCTCTTCGACATGGGCGCGGCGGATGCCGCAGTCTGGGACGATCAGGCCGTGGCAGACGCGGTCCGAGAGGCCGCACTCCGCCTCCAGGTGCCGGACGGGATTGGCGAGAGCCGCCGTGCGTAGGCTGGGACGCAAGATCTATCGCATCGGCGGCACCTTGGTGGGCTGGGCGGTCTGGGTGGTGGTGAGTCTCGTGTGGGGGGTTCTGCTGCTTCCGTTGACCGTGTTGCTGGCGCCGGTGTGGCCCAGCGTCCGAGAGCACTTCGCAACGCTGACACGCTGGGCGCTGCGAGCCTACGTCCGGCAGCTGTCGTTCGTTCGGCTCTGCGTGGAAGGCGCGGAGAAACGGCTCGATGGACCGCGCATCCTCGTCGCCAACCATCAGTCGCGGCTCGATTCGCCGGTGCTTCTCGCGATCGAGCCGAGGCTGTGCGGCCCGGTGCGGGGCTACATGCTCCGCGTGCCGCTCCTCGGAACGATGATCCGCCTGCTGGGCTTCTTCGATGCCGACGCAGAGGGGGCGGCCGTGCTCGACGCAATGAATCGTGCGGCCGAGCGCGCGCGTTCGCGGGCGGGAGGGCTGCTCTTCTACCCGGAAGGCACCCGCTCCAAGACGGGCGAGATCGGTCCCTTCCGTCGCGGCGCATTCCGCGCTGCCGTCGACCACGACCTGCCCATCCAGCCGGTGGTCATCGAGGGATTCGACGCGGTCCTTCCCCCGGGCCGCGCGATCACCCCGGTGTTCGGCCGCTACCCCGTGCGCATTCGCTATCTCGAGCCATTGCACCCCCCCTACGGAACGGGCCCCAGACGCGACGTGGTCCGCGGCCTCGCGAAGCACGTGCGGACGGCTCTCGTCGACGAGCTGGCGCGGATGCGAGCGGAACGGAGAGCAATCGCCGCCACGGGAGTCGGGAGTCGGCGCCAGCCGTGACTTGCGTGGCGCGCGTCGATCGTCGATTCCGTCTCGCTCGGGACACCTGCGGTGCTCGCCGCCGGGCCAACTGGGTCGGTCGATCGCGACGCGGCCGTCGGCGCGCATCGACGAGCCCGGATCGGCCGTCGCTCCCGCGGGGCTCCGCGCGGCCACGATGAAGACGCGGAACCCTCCTTGACAGCCTCCGCCCGTGCGTGTTCCGCTGGTCCGGTTGGAGCCTCGAATCGAATCGGGTGACGGGAGGAACGGTGCCATGGCGATCGACATGATGACGAGGTCCGGAACGGTGTCCTGGGCGGCTGCGATGTTCGGGAGCCTGCTCGTGCTGGGCACCGCCGTCGACGAGGCCCGGGCTGGCTCGCCGACGGCGCCGTGCGATCCCCTGGACTCCGCGCTGTGCCTGCTGCCCTTCCCCAACGATCTGTTCACGACCGCGGACGCCGCGACGGACACCGGGCGGAGAGTCGCCTTCGCGGCGCTGCCGAGCAACGCGCTGGGCCAGCCCATCGATCCGACCGAGTGGAACCGCAACGACGGCTTCTCGCCCGGCTCGCCGGTGCTGACCTTCGTGCCCGAGCTGGACCTGCCCGTCACGTGGAACACTCAGGACGAGCCCACCTCGCTGCCCGCCATCGGCCCCAATGAGCTCGGCTACTTCGACTACCGTGACCACATCGCGGCGCCCGGCCGCTACCTCCGGCCCGACGCGCCGATCGTGATCCTCGATGCCGACACGGGAAAGCGCCACCCCTTCTGGTCCGAGCTCGACATGCATCCCGCGACGCCGGCCGACCAGCGCCTCCTGATCCTGCGCCCCGCCGTGAACTTCCGCGAGGGCCATCACTACATCGTGGCGCTGCGGAACCTGAAGCGGTCGGACGGGAGCGTGATCGCCCCGAGCGCGGCCTTCGAGGGCTATCGAAGCGGCAGCGCCGCCGACGCGCGCTCCGCGCACATGGAGTCGCTGTTCGCGACGCTGGGCGCGGCGGGCATCGCTCGCGCCGATCTCTACCTCGCATGGGACTTCACCGTGGCGAGCGAGCGCAACCTCAGCGAGCGCTCGTTGCACATCCGCGACGACGCCTTCGCGGGCCTGGGCGACACGAAGCTGGCCAACCTGCGCGTGGAGGGCGCGGCGCCGGCCTTCGAGGTCACGTCGGTGGAGAACTTCCAGAACGACGACCCCCAGGCCCCCGCCTACGACGGCGACACGCGCCGGCGCGTGCGCGGCATCGTGCACGTCCCGAACTACCTCGGGGACAATCCCGACGGCGAGCCGGGCGGCCCCGGCTCGCGCTTCCACGATGGGGACGGCGACGGTCTCCCCGACCAGAACCCCGACGCCCCCGAGCTCGAAGCCGTCTTCGTCTGCGACATCCCCTACGCGCCCTTCGAGCGACGCGTCTTCCGGGCCACGCCGCTGCTCTACGGGCACGGCCTGCTCGGCGACCCGAACGAGGTGACCGGGGGCTCGGGTCAGCAGATGCGCATGCGCGGCTTCATGACCTGCGCCACTCCGTGGATCGGCATGGCCGAGGAGGACGTGCCCAACGTCGTCGGCCTGCTACAGGATCTCTCCGGCCTGCCCACGCTGGTCGATCGCGCGCAGCAGGGCTTCCTGAACTTCCACTTCGTCGGGCGGGCGATGATCCACCCCGACGGCTTCGCCTCCGATCCGGCCTTCCGGCGGGACGGCTCGTCGGGACCCAAGACGCCCCTCATCCGGACCGCGCGGGGCAGGGGCTACTCGCCTCTGGTGTACGACGGCAACAGTCAGGGGGCGATCATGGGAGGCGCCTACATGGCTCTCACCCCCGACGCTCCGCGCGGCGTGCTCGGCGTGGCCGGCATGAACTACTCCACGCTGCTGAACCGCAGCGTCGACTGGGAGGCCAGCCCGCTCTCCCAGCTGCTGTACGGCTACTATCCCGACAAGCAGCAGCAGCAGGTGATCTTCGCGCTGATGCAGATGCTCTGGGATCGCGCCGAGGCCAACGGCTACGCTCATCACATGGCGAGCGATCCGCTCCCCGGAACCCCGCGGCACGCCATCCTGATGCACGTGGCGTTCGGGGACCACCAGGTGGCCAACGTCTCCGCCGAGGTGGAGGCGCGCACCCTGGGCGCGAAGCTCATGCGACCGCCGCTCGAAGAGGGCAAGCACTGGGAGGCGGATCCCTACTTCACGCCGACCGCCGACTATCCGCGGTGGGGCTCGGCGATGGTGTACTGGGACAGCGGCAATGCGACGCCGCCGAACGCCAACATCCCGGCGAATCACGACGGCGATCCGCACGAGGATCCGCGGCGCGAGCCCGGGGGCGCGCTCCAGAAGGACGTGTTCCTGCACTGGGGTCTGGTGATCGACGTCTGCGGCGGCGAGCCCTATCGCACAGACGACCATCCGGATTCCGGGGGCGTGCCCGTCTGCAATCCGCTGTAGGGCTCCGCGCGCGCGCGGGCTGGGGACGCCGCGAGCGCGAGGAACTCGCCAGCGAGTCCCAGCGCCGGTGCCCCTTCCCCAGGAGCTGCTGCACGTGCTTCTGCGAGGAGCTACCGGCGCCCGTCTCGAACAGGCCTCCGCCGTTCATGAGCGGGACGATCGGCGGAGCGACCTCTTCCCGATCCTCGAGATCGAGGCGCGATCGGTTCGGGGCCGCGGGGTGTGCCGCCGGTGCGGACCCGCCTCCGCGGGCGTCAGCTGCGGCGCAGCGCCAGACCCGTGAGACCCGCGACCAACAGCAGCGCCGTGGAGGGCTCCGGAACCGGCGCCACCCGACCGTGGGCCTGGGGCGGGAGCGCGCCCCCGAAGGGGGGCGCGTGGTCGTATACGTGCTCGGCGGCGCCGTCGGGAAGATCCACGACGCCGACGAGATTCGGCGGGCCGGCAGGCGTCTCCGGCGGCGGCGGGTCCGGCGGACCGCCCTGTTCCACCGCGATCAGATCGACCAGGGGCTGCCCGTGCGGTATGGGCAGCGTGAGGTCGATCGGGGGCGCGGCCACCGGAGGCGACTCGGGCGGCCCGTCGATGTCGACCGGTCCGAGCGGAACCCCGGGACTCGGCGGAGTCGCGAGCGGCGGACCGAGGCCGATGGCGAATGCCCCAGCGGGAGGCGAGGATGCAAGGAGGATGAGCAGCAGCGTGCGCCAAAGCATGGATCGGGTCCTCTCTGGAGGCGGGTGGGCCTGCACGCATCTGTGGTAGATCCGGCGCGGTTTGTGGCGCCGCCGGACCGCGCGCCCGGGATCACCGAAACTGAGCGGCCGTGGGTCGACCCTTCCCGATGCGACGAGCTCCAGCACGTGGAGAATCGCCGCGGCCCCGTGATCGAGCTCTCGACGGTCGGCGTCGAGCAGAGCCGCGCGGGGCTGGGATCATGCGGGGACGGTCGCTGCACTCGGAGCGCGATGCCCTCGCTCAAGCCAGCCTCGGCGAGCCAGGACCGGGCGCGGGCATCTCATTCGACCAGGTCCTCCGCGACGCGGAGGGCAAGGACGGATGTCGCAACGAGGAGGTCGATCTCGTCGCCACGTCGACGGGAGAGCTCAGCGTGGTGAGCCTGAACGAGACGGCGCATCCGTCGGGAGATCGGGCGGGTCCGCGCCCTCAGATCGCGTCGATGATCGCGTTGAAGGCCGCGCTCGGGCGCATGGCGCTCTCGGTCTTCGCGGGGTCGGGCCGGTAGTAGCCGCCGAGGTCCTGGGGCGCGCCCTGGGCGGCGTTCAGCTCGGCGACGATCTTCTCCTCGTTCGCGGCGAGCGCGCGGGCGACCGGGGCGAAGCGCGCAGCAAGTTCCGGGTCGCTGCGCTGGGCCGCGATCGCCTGGGCCCAGTAGAGCGCGAGGTAGAACTGGCTGCCGCGGTTGTCGAGCTCGTGCACCTTGCGCGAGGGTGCCTTGCGGTTCAGCAGCAGCTTTCCGGTGGCCTCGTCGAGCGTCTCGCCGAGCAGCCTGGCCTCGGCGTTGTCGAAGTGCTCGCCAAGGTGCTCGAGGGACGCAGCGAGGGCGAGGAACTCGCCCAGCGAGTCCCAGCGCAGATGCCCCTCCTCCAGGAACTGCTGCACGTGCTTCGGCGCAGAGCCGCCGGCGCCCGTCTCGAACAGGCCTCCGCCATTCATGAGCGGGACGATCGAGAGCATCTTGGCGCTGGTCCCGATCTCGAGGATCGGGAACAGATCGGTGAGGTAGTCGCGCAGCACGTTTCCGGTGCAGGAGATGGTGTCCTCGCCGCGGCGGATCCGCTCGAGCGAGAAGCGCGTCGCTTCGACCGGGGACAGGATCCGGAGGTCCAGGCCCTGCGTGTCGTGATCCCGCAGATAGGCCTCCACCTTGCGGATGAGCTCGGCGTCGTGCGGCCGGTCGGCGTCGAGCCAGAACACGGCCGGGTCGCCGGTGGCCCGGGCGCGCGCCACCGCAAGCTTCACCCAATCGCGCACCGCCGCGTCCTTCACTTGGCACGCGCGCCAGATGTCGCCGCGCTCGACCCGGTGCTCGAGCAGAACGCGGCCCGCCGCATCCACCACCCGGACCACGCCGTCGGCCGCGATCTCGAAGGTCTTGTCGTGGGAGCCGTACTCCTCGGCCTTCTGCGCCATGAGTCCCACGTTGGGGACGCTGCCCATGGTGGCGGGGTCGAAGGCGCCGTGCGCCTGGCAGTCCTTCACCACCGCGTCGTAGACGCCCGCATAGCTCGCGTCGGGAATCACGGCCTTGCAGTCCTGCAGCTCGCCGGCCCGGTTCCACATTCGGCCCGAGTCGCGGATCATCGGCGGCATCGAGGCGTCGACGATGATGTCGCTGGGCACGTGCAGGTTGGTGATGCCCTTGTCCGAGTTGACCATCGCGAGCGCGGGACCGGCCTCGTAGTCCGTCTCGATGTCGGCCTGGATCGCCCGGCGTTCGGCCTCGGGGAGTGCTGCGATCTTGGCGAGCAGGTCGCCGAAGCCGTTGTTCGGGTCGACGCCCAGGGCATCGAGGGTCGCGCCGTGCTTGCCGAACACGTTCTCGAAGAAGGCGCGCACGGCGTGTCCGAAGATGATCGGGTCCGAGACCTTCATCATCGTGGCCTTCAGGTGCAGCGAGAACAGCACGCCCCGCCGCTTGGCGTCGGCGATCTGCTCGTGCAGGAACGCGACCAGCGCCCGCCGGCTCATGAAGGTCGCGTCGATCACTTCGCCGGCCTGGAGCGCGATGCCGTCCTTGAGGACGGTGGTGGTTCCGTCGGATGCCGTGTGCTCGATCCGGACGGTGGTCGCGGCGTCCACGGTGACGGACTTCTCGTTGTGGCGGAAGTCTCCCGCGCTCATGGTGGCGACGTGGGTCTTCGAGTCGGGAGCCCAGGCGCCCATGCGGTGCGGGTTCTTGCGCGCGTACTCCTTCACGGCCCTGGGCGCGCGCCGGTCCGAGTTGCCTTCGCGCAGCACCGGGTTGACGGCGCTCCCCTTGACCTTGTCGTAGCGCGCCTGGATGTCGCGCTCTTCGTCGGTCGAGGGACTCGCGGGGTAGTCGGGCAGCGGATAGCCCCGGGCCTGCAGCTCGGCGATGGCGGCCTTGAGCTGCGGGATGGACGCGCTGATGTTGGGCAGCTTGATGACGTTGGCCTCGGGCGTCTTCACCAGCTTCCCGAGCTCGCTCAGGCCGTCGGGCTCGCGCTGCTCCGCCGAGAGGCGGTCGGGAAAGGCCGCGAGGATGCGACCGGCGAGCGAGATGTCGCGCGTCTCGACCGGAACTCCCGTGGCCCCCGCGAAGGCGCGGATGATGGGCAGGAAGGAGGAGGTGGCGAGGGCAGGGGCCTCGTCGGTCCAGGTGTAGATGATGGGCGGTGACTGGCTCATGGAGTCGGGATGGCCGGCTTCGTGGGTGGAGCGGTGGTTCTACCAGAATGTCGCGGCCCGTGCCCACCGGCTCACCGGGGTGCCGGCTCCGCCGGGCGGGGGCGCGGTTGCGGCAGAGCGCGTCGCTGAGTGCCCCGGCGAGCTCGGGATCGTTAGTCGCTCACGCTCCAGGTATCGCCCGAATTGAGCAGCGCTGCGAGGTCGCCGCGGCCGCGCTTGGCGATGGCAGTCTCGACCTGGGCCTCGAGCAGGGCGTCGTAGGAGGGCTTCTCGACCGCGCGGAACACGCCGATCGGCAGCGGGAAGCTGGGCCGCTGGAGGCTGGCCAGGGCGAAGGCGTAGGCCGGGCTCTCGTGTCGCTCGTGGTGGATCGCGACGCCCTTGGCGACCGGGTCCTCTCCGGCTCCGAGGTGCACGATCGAGGGGATGCCGTTCTCGATCCGGATCCCACGGCGCTGATCGTCGGCGCCCCACACGAGCGGGTGGCCGTCCTCGAGGTCGAGCGCGGCCTCGATGCGCTGCTTGCGGTCCTCCACCTCGATCCACTCGTCGTCGTTGTAGACCGGGCAGTTCTGGAGGATCTCGATGAAGGCGGTGCCGCGGTGCTCGTGGGCCCGGCGCAGCACCATCTGGAGGTGCGAAGCGTGCACGTCGATCGTGCGCGCCACGAAGGTGGCACCGGCGCCCAGGGCGAAGGCGATCGGGTCGATCGGATGGTCGATCGCTCCGTCGGGCGTGGACTTCGTCTTCATGCCGAGGCGCGAGGTGGGCGAGTACTGCCCCTTGGTGAGCCCGTATACGCGGTTGTTGAAGAGCAGGATCTGGAGATCGACGTTGCGCCGGATGGTGTGAAGGAGGTGATTGCCGCCGATCGACAGGCCGTCGCCGTCGCCGGTCACCACCCACACCGACAGCTCCGGGCGGCTCGCCTTGATCCCGGTGGCGAAGGCCGGCGCGCGTCCGTGGATGGTGTGCATCCCGTAGGTGTTCATGTAGTAGGGGAAGCGGCTCGAGCAGCCGATCCCCGACACGAAGACGAAGTTCTCCCGCGGCACGCCCAGATCGGGCATCACCCGCTGCACGTTCGCGAGGATCGAGTAGTCGCCGCAGCCCGGGCACCAGCGGACGTCCTGGTTGGACTGGAAGTCCTTGCTCGAGAGAGGGGTCGCTTCTGCCATCGGTTCAGTCCTCGTTTCGCTTCATCAGCTGGTCGATCCGGGTGCGGATCTCGGCCACCTTGAAGGGTTGCCCCTGGACCTTCGGGAACGATTGCGCCGGGACCAGGAAGCGCGCGCGCAGGAGCATCGCCAGCTGCCCTCCATTGAGCTCCGGCACCAGGACCTGCTCGAAGCCGCGCAGCACCTCCTCGAGGTTCGGCGGGAAGGGATTGAGGTGGCGCAGGTGGATCGCGGAGACCGCGAGGCCGTCGGCGCGCGCCGACTCCACCGCCGACGCGATCGCGCCCTGGGTGCCGCCCCAGCCTACCACCAACAGGTCTCCATGGTCGTCGCCCACCACCTCCACCGGGGGAAGCTCCTGGGCGATGCGCGCGACCTTCTCCGCGCGCAGCTCGATCATGCGCGCGTTGTTCACCGGGTCGTAGGAGACATTGCCGGTCACGTCCTGCTTCGAGAGTCCGCCGATCCGGTGCTCGAGACCCGGCGTGCCCGGGATCGCCCACGGGCGCGCCAGGGTCTCCGGATCGCGCAGGTACGGTTGGAAGCCCTTCGGATCGCGGCGGTAGCCGACCGGGTGCCGCGGCAGCTCGGCCGGGTCCGGAATCAGCCAGGGCTCGGCGCTGTTCGCCAGGTAGGAGTCGGAGAGCACGACCACCGGCGTCATGTAGGTGACGGCGATCCGAAACGCCTCGAGCATGGTGTAGAAGCAGTCGCCCGGGCTGGAAGCGGCCAGCACCGGCAGGGGGCTCTCGCTGTTGCGCCCGTACAGGGCGAGCAGCAGGTCTCCCTGCTCGATCTTCGTGGGCATGCCGGTGGAGGGACCCGAGCGCTGGATGTCCACGACCACCAGCGGGAGCTCGGTCATCACCGCCAGCCCGAGCGCCTCCTGCTTCAGCACCATGCCCGGACCGCTGGTCGTCGTGACCGCGAGGTGGCCCGCGAAGGAGGCGCCGATCGACGCGCTGATCGCGGCGATCTCGTCCTCGGCCTGGAACGTCTTCACACCGAAGTTGCGGAAGCGCGCGACCTCGTGGAGCACGTCGCTGGCGGGCGTGATCGGATAGGCACCGAGGAAGATCGGCCGCTCCATCTGGACGCCCGCCGCCACGATACCCCACGCCAGCGCCGTATTGCCGGTGATGTTCCGGTAGGTGCCGGGCTGGATCTTCGCGCGCGGAACGATGAAGGAGCGCGGGAAGAGCTCGGTGGTCTCGCCGAAGGCATATCCGGCCTTCAGGACCCGGACGTTCGCCTCGAGGACCTGATCGCGGAAGCGCGCCTTCAGCCAGCGCAGTGTCGACTCGACCGGACGGTTGTAGAGCCAGTACATGAGACCGAGGGCGAAGAAGTTCTTCGATCGGTCGCTGTCGCGGGAGCCGAGGCCCAGATCCTTGATCGCCTCGCGGTTGAGGTTGGTGATGGGGATCTCGACCAGGTGGAAGCGCTCCCGGATCGCGGGCAGCGGATCGTCTTCGTAGCCGGCGCGTTGCAGCGACTTCTTGTTGAAGGCGTCGCTGTTGATGATCACCGTCCCGCCAGGTCGGACGTCCTCGATGTTGGCGCGCAGCGCCGCCGGGTTGAAGGCGACCAGCACGTCCGGCTGATCGGCGGGCGTGCGGACGTCGGTGGAGGCGAAGTGGATCTGGAAGCCTGAGACGCCGGCGAGGGTTCCGGCGGGCGCCCGGATCTCGGCCGGGAAGTCGGGCAGCGTGGACAGGTCGTTGCCCGCCAGCGCCGTGGACTCGGTGAACTTCGTCCCGGTGAGCTGCATGCCGTCACCGGAATCTCCGCAGAAGCGAATCGCGACACCCTCGATCTGCTCGGTGGGCTTGCCCGTCATCGTTCGCTGACCACCTCTCCGCTACGGGGCGCTGCGGAGTTCCGCAGGCTGAGCCCCGAAAGGCCGCTCTCGCGGCCCGCCTCGAGTGTCGAGAGCGAGGTTCGAGAACGACATTCGCCGGGCGTGTCGGACTGCGCTCGGATGGCACGGATTGTATCCGGCGGCCGATCGGGCGAAACCCCCGCACCGGGCGGCCGCGCCCTCTCGGGACGCCCCGGAAAAGACCTCTGGCCGCGAGAACTTCCCGCTGTGCCTTGCGCGCTCAAGCCGGCGCCCAGGCGGCCCGATAGGACTGCCATGATCGTCAGCGCGACGGGTCCGCTCGAGGCGGCACCGCAGAGCCTGCACGCCCTGTACGTGTCGCTCAACAGCCCGGTGGTCACCGTGGATCGACTCCCGGTCGGACCGGCCACGGCGGCGATCGCCTTTCACGGAGGCACTGGGACGACTCTGCTCGTCCGCTCCGTGCGCACCGGGACAGTGGCCTACTTCCACGCGGAGCCGCGCTTCGGGTTCGAGGCGGCGCTCGCGCACGCCGAGAGCCTCGGCTTCCTCTTCGACGACGAGGCCAACCTTCGCGCCGCGGACTCCGACCGGTCGGACTGGCCCGCCTGGCTGGCGGAGATCTTCGCGCCGGTGGTCGAGCTGGAGTCGCAGATCGAGCCGGCGTTCTGGCTCAGCAAGTTTCGCTGGAAGCTGGCCGCCGAGATGGCGAGCGGATGTCTGTCGGAGCACACGGGCCGTCCCTAGGACGGCCGGAGGGAGGGGCGATGCGGCGCTTCGGATCGCATTGGATGGGACTCCTGCTGGCGGTCGGCCTGGCCGCCGCGAGCACGGGCTGCGCGACGTTCGGGGCCGGCCACCCGTCCAAGCAGGACGAGGCCAAGGCGACGTCCCACCTCGAGATCGGCACCGATCACATGGTCAACGGGCGCACCGCGCTCGCGCTGCGCGAGTTCCTGGCGGCCGAGCAGCTCGACTCGACCAACGCCAAGATCCAGTACGCCCTGGGCGAGGCCTTCCTCGCCCGCGGCAAGCCGAAGGAGTCCGAGCAGCACCTGCGACACGCGCTGGAGCTCTTCCCCGGGTACCAGGACGCTCGCCTGTCCCTCGCCGCGATGTTGCTGATGCAGAGCCGCTACGAGGAGGCGATCCACGAGTGTGACGTGCTCTCCGAGGATCCGACCTACCCCACGCCCTGGCGGGCGCTGACGAACCGCGCCTGGGCGGAGTTCAATCTCGGCGACCGGGCCAAGGCGCTCGAGACGCTCGAGCTGGTCAGCGAGTACCGCCGCGACTACTGGCCCGCGACGCTCACGCGGGCGATGATCGAGAGCGAGGGCGGACGCAAGCTCGAGGCGATCCGCCTCTACCACGATGTGCTCGCCCAGGAGCCGGGTCCGAACGTCGAGTCCGAGGTGAACTATCGGATGGGCGAGATCTACGCGTCCCTGGGCAAGCGCCGGGAGGCCCTGGGTCACCTGACGACCTCGGTTGCTCGGGCGCCCGAGAGCCTGTGGGCGAGGAAGTCGCAGGAGCACCTCAAGAAGCTCCACTAGCCCGGCAGGGGCCCGCCTTCGCTCGGCCTCGCATCGCTGCGCGTCGGCCGACTCTTGAGTCGGCCTCCTAGCGGGCAGGGGGCTCTCGGCCCGCTGCTGTACTCTTCGCCCGTGGTCGATGCGCCCAGCCAACGCGATGGGAGCGCCGAGGACGCGGGTGAACGTGCCTCGATCGGGCGATACCTGGCGTCGCAGCGCCGGCTGCGGGGGATCTCGCTCGACGAGCTGGCCGCGAGCACCAAGATCCCGCGGCGCAATCTCGAGCGCCTGGAGTCCGGCGCCTTCGACTCCCAGTCCGACGGCTTTGTGAGGGGCTTCGTCCGCACCGTCGCCGAAGAGCTGGGCCTCGACCCGCACGAGGCGGTGATGCGCCTGGCGCGCGAGCCCAGGTCCAGCGAGGAGGAGGCGCATCGGCGCCGGGTGCGCGCGCTCGTCGTCGGCATCGCCGTCGTCGGCGTCCTGCTGGTCGCGTTCGGCTGGGGCGTGCGACTCGCCGCGCGCTGGCTCTCCGCCCCCGCCGCCGATGCAGTCGACCACGTCTATCGCCGCGACGCCGTCCGCTCCTTGATCGAACAGGAGCGATCCGCTGCCGAGAGCTCGCCCGCAGCGGCGGCCGCCACGGCCGCCGCAGGGGCGCCGGTGCCCGGCGAAGGCGACGCCGGCGACACCGGCCCCTGACCGTGTCCGGCGGCTTCTCCGAGCGCACCCACGCGCTGATCCTGCGCTCGGTCGACTTCGGCGAGTCGGATCGCGTCCTGCACCTGCTCGTCCCGGACGTGGGCCGTCTGACGGCGATCGCGAAGGGCGCCCGGCGCAGCACCCGGCGCTTCGCCGGTACGCTCGATCTCTTCAACCACCTGCGAGTGCAGATCCATCGGCGACGGGGGACGCCGGCGATGAGCCGGCTCGATCAGGCCGTGCTCGTGCGTCACTACCCGGAGCTCCGCTCGGATCCCGCCCGCTTCGCCCTGGGCTGCTATCTGCTCGAGCTGCTCGATCGCCTAGCGCCCGAGGGCGGGACCCCGCGCGACATGCGTCGCCTGTTCCGCTTCGCGATCGATGCCCTCGAGACGATCGCAGCTCATCTCCCGGATGCCTCGCTGCGCACGATCCTCGAGCTGCGCGCCCTCGACGCCCTGGGGATGCGTCCCGAGCTGCGCCGGTGCGTCGGGTGCGGTCGCGAGCTGGACGCCCCGCCCCAGGTGGGCTTCGACGTCGCGGACGGGGGGCCGGTGTGCAGAGCCTGCGGTGCGCGGCGCCAGGGTCTGGTGCCCGTCCATCTCGGCACGCTGCGAACGCTCGAGCGCGGGCTCGCGCTGGACGTGTCCCGACTCGACCGCCTGGTCCTCCCGCCGCTCGCGCTCGAAGAGGCGCGCCGCGTGGTGGGTCGCTTCCAGCGCTTCCACGTCGGGGTCGAGCTCCACAGTCAGCGATTCCTCGACCGCATGCTCCCGGACCCCGGCAAAGGCCCGGGAAGGCCCGTATAATGCGCGCCCTCTCACCCCGGCCGGATCGATCCGATCCAGCCACCTGCCGCTTCCGGGGAATCATGTCGAGCGACCAACTGGCGAAGGGCCGTCGTCTGGAGCGCATGGACGATCTCGTGTCCCTGTGCGCGCGTCGCGGCTTCGTCTTCCCGTCGAGCGAGATCTATGGCGGGATCAACGGCTTCTGGGACTACGGACCGCTGGGAGCCGAGCTCAAGCAGAACCTGAAGGCGCTGTGGTGGCAGCGGGTGGTGCGCGAGCGGCCCGATGTCGAGGGAATCGACAGCGCGATCATCGCCCATCCGCGGACCTGGGAGGCCTCCGGGCACGTCGAGCACTTCAGCGACCCGATGGTCGACTGCCGTGCCTGCAAGAAGCGTTTCCGCGCCGATCAGCTCGACGACGCGCCGCCCTGCAGCGCGCGCGAGGGGACCTCGGAGCACGACTTCACCGAGCCCCGCAACTTCAACCTGATGCTGCAGACGCGGATCGGCGCGTCCGAGGACGCCTCCGCGGTGGCCTATCTGCGCGCCGAGACCTGCCAGCCGATCTTCACCGACTTCAAGCGGGTCCGCGAGGCCGCGCGCCAGAAGATCCCCTTCGGCATCGCGCAGATCGGCAAGGCCTTCCGCAACGAGATCAACCCCCGCAACTTCACCTTCCGCTCGCGCGAGTTCGAGCAGGCCGAGCTCGAGTTCTTCTGCCATCCGAGCGAGCGCGAGAAGTGGTTCGAGCACTGGCAGGCCGAGCGGCTGACCTTCCACCGCGAGCTCGGCTTCGCCGACGACCGCCTGCGCACGCGGCCGCACGCCCAGGACGAGCTCGCCCACTACGCGCGCGCCGCGGTCGACGTCGAGTACCTGTTCCCCTTCGGCTGGCAGGAGATCGAGGGCATCCACGACCGCGGCGACTGGGACCTCTCGCGCCACGGCGAGTACTCGGGCAAGGACCTCGGCGTCACCGATCCCGACACCAAGGAGCACTACGTGCCGATGGTGATCGAGACCTCGGTCGGGGTGGACCGCACGTGTCTCGCCCTCCTGTGCGACGCCTACTGGGAGGAGGAGCTGCCGGACGGCGAGACGCGCCTCGTGATGCGCTTCCCTTTCTCGCTCGCCCCGATCGCGGTGGCCGTGCTGCCGCTGTCGAAGAAGCTCGCCGATCCGGCTCACGCGCTCGAGCGGGAGCTGCGGCGCCGGTTCAACGTGTTCTACGATGACGCCGGCAACATCGGGCGCCGCTACCGGCGCCAGGATGAGGCGGGAACGCCCTTCTGTGTCACGATCGACTTCGACACGGCCGAGGACGGCAAGGTGACCGTCCGCCAGCGCGACTCGATGCAGCAGGCCCGGATCCCGTTGGAGGGGGTCGCGGCCTACCTCGCGAAAGAGCTGGAAGCCCCGGCGTGACCGCCCGCCGACGCGGGAAGCGGGCGGCGCGGACGAAGAAGAGGGAGCCGGCCCGGATGCCGCGCAGCGTCTACTTCTTCGGCGCGGGAAAGGCCGACGGTCGGGCCGAGCAGCGCGACCGGCTGGGAGGGAAGGGCGCCAACCTCGCGGAGATGACGCGGCTGGGCATCCCCGTGCCGCCCGGCTTCACGATCGCCACCGACGTGGCCCGCCACTTCGTGCGCGCCGACGCGGCGCTGCCCGACCCCGTGATCGCTCAGGCGCGACGTGCGCTGCGCCGGGTGGAGCGGATCGTGGGCGCGCGCTTCGGCGACGCCGAGCATCCGCTGCTGGTGTCGGTGCGCTCGGGCGCCCCGATCTCGATGCCGGGCATGATGGACACGGTGCTCAATCTCGGCCTCGGCGACGCGAGCGTAGCGGGCCTGGCCGCACGGGCTGGAGAGCGGTTCGCCTTCGACAGCTACCGCCGCTTCGTGCAGATGTACGGCGACGTCGTCCTCGGGGTTCCCCACGAGCGCTTCGAAGCGTGCCTCGAGGCGCGCCGCGATGCGGCCCGGGTGGCCCACGAGGCCGAGCTCGGGGCGCAGGAGCTCGAGGCGGTGACGCGCGAGTTCCTGGCGATCGTCGAGCAGCACACCGGCAGACCCTTCCCCCAGGATCCCGAGGAGCAGCTCTGGGGGGCGGTGCGGGCGGTGTTCCGCTCCTGGTACAACGAGCGCGCGCGGCGCTACCGGGGACTGCACGGAATCCCCGAATCACTCGGCACCGCCGTGAGCGTGCAGGCGATGGTGTTCGGGAACATGGGCGACGACTGCGCCACGGGCGTGGCGTTCACCCGGGATCCCAACGACGGTGCGAAGGTGTTCTACGGCGAGTACCTGGTGAACGCCCAGGGCGAGGACGTCGTGGCGGGCACCCGCACGCCGCGCCCGATCAACGCCGCCGGCCGGGTCGTGGGCACCGAGCACCTGCCCACTCTCGAAGAGGAGATGCCCGGGGCCTATCGCGAGCTGCTGCGCACGGCGGGTCGGCTCGAGCGCCACTACCGCGACATGCAGGACATCGAGTTCACGATCCAGCAGGGCCGCCTGTGGCTGCTCCAGACCCGCACCGGCAAGCGCACGGCGCGCGCCGCGGTGCAGATCGCCGTCGACCTGGTCCGCGAGCGGCGCATCTCCCGCGCGGAGGCGATCGCCCGCGTCGAGCCCCAGGCCCTGGACAACCTGCTCCATCCGACGATCGATCCCGGCGTCGAGCGCTCACCGATCGCGCGCGGTCTGCCCGCCTCGCCCGGCGCCGCCGTGGGCGCGGTGGCGCTCTCGGCGGATGCCGCCGAGGCCCGGGCGCGGGCGGGAGAGAAGGTGATCCTGGTCCGCATGGAGACCTCGCCCGACGACATCCACGGCATGCACGCGGCCGAGGGGATCCTGACGGCGCGGGGCGGGATGACGTCGCACGCCGCAGTCGTGGCCCGCGGGATGGGGAAGAGCTGTGTCGTCGGCTGCGGAACGCTGCGCGTGGACGCCGCCCGCCGCGAGATCCACCTGGGCGGCGCCACCCTGCGCGAGGGCGACGCGATCACCCTCGACGGAGGCACCGGCGAGGTGATGGCGGGAGCCCTGCCCACCGTCACGCCCGTGCTGGGAGGCGCCTTCGAAGAGCTGATGCGCTGGGCCGACCGGATCCGCAAGCTGCGCGTGCGCACCAACGCGGACACCCCCGCGGACGCGGTGATCGCGCGGGAGTTCGGCGCCGAGGGCATCGGCCTGTGCCGGACCGAGCACATGTTCTTCGAGCCAGCCCGCATCCTGGCCGTGCGCCAGCTGATCCTCGCCTCGGACGCGGAGGCCCGCGCCCGCGCCCTCGAGAAGCTGCTGCCCGTCCAGCACGCCGACTTCGTCGGGATCTTCCGCGCCATGGAAGGCCTCCCGGTGACGATCCGCCTGCTCGACCCCCCGCTGCACGAGTTCCTGCCGGCCGCAGAGGAGGAGATCCGCGAGCTGGCCGAGGCGCTCGGCACCGACACCGCCGAGGTGCGCGCCAAGATCGACGCCCTGCGCGAGTTCAATCCGATGCTCGGTCATCGCGGCTGCCGGCTCGGCATCACCTTCCCCGAGATCTACCGCATGCAGGCCCGCGCGATCGCGGGGGCCGCGCGCGAGGTGGCGGAGGGCGGGGCGAGGCTGCGCCCGGAGATCATGGTTCCGCTCGTGTCCCACGCGTCGGAGCTGGAGCGCCTGCGCGCGCTGGTGCTCGAGGAGGTGGAGGCCTGCTTTGCCGACGCCCGGGTGCGCGTGCCCTTCGCAATCGGCACCATGATCGAAGTGCCGCGGGCCGCCCTCACCGCCGATCGCATCGCCCGGTCGGCCGACTTCTTCTCCTTCGGCACCAACGACCTGACCCAGATGACCTACGCCCTCTCACGCGACGACGCGAACCGCTTCCTTCCGACCTACCTGGAGACCGGGATCCTCGCGGACGACCCCTTCACCTCGATCGACGAGCAGGGCGTCGGCGCGCTGCTCGAGCTCGCCGCCACCCAGGGGCGCCGGGAACGTCCGAAGCTCAAGCTGGGTCTGTGCGGTGAGCACGGAGGCGACCCCAAGAGCGTGCGCTTCTGTGCGCGCATCGGGCTCGACTACGTGTCGTGCTCGCCCTTCCGCGTGCCGATCGCCCGTCTCGCCGCAGCCCAGGCGGCCCTCGGCGAGCGGCCATGAGGCGTCGCGGCGCGCTGGCGCTCACGCTCCTCCTGCTCCTCCTCGGCGGCTGCGCCGGTCTCCGGGGATCCGACGGGGCTCCTCTCTCCGGAGGCGTGGAGGTGGACGCGGAGCGGGTCCTGTCGCTCGAGCGCCGCGTCGAGGGCTTCTACCTGCGCCTCGCTCACCGCCGCTTCGACACGCTCGAGACCTACAACGACTACATCATGCGCGACCACTTCCGGTCGCTGGACCTGTTCTTCGACTACTACGCCGACCTGGCCGAGGACCTGAGCGAGGGCTACTTCGACCGCTGCCGGCCGACCCAGGTCGAGCTGCTCGAGTTCTCCTTCGAGGACCGCGACACGGCCCTGGTCCGGGTGCGCTTCGAGGGGGAGGACGGGCGGCCCCTCCGGCCCGGGACCCTGCGCCTGGTGCGCATCGACCGCTGGGAGTACGCCGACGGCGTCTGGTGGCTCCGCCCCGGCAAGGTCTGATCGCCCCGCCCCCTCCGCCGTCCTCTTCCGAGCGTTTCGGCACCTCCCCCGGTGGGAGAACGCGTATCCACACAAGTGGAAACGCTTTTCTACTCGAGCCGGGGACGGGGCGCCGGAACGGAACCGTGTCGGTTCTGTATTCCCTAGATATTCCGAAGACTTTACCGGGATTCCTGCGAGCAGGACTGGAGCTGGCACGGCGGATGCACGATGCCCCAATCGGACGACGAGTCCAACTCTTGAAAAGCACCCCTTCTCCCGCGCAAGTGTCGTAAGGAGGCAACGAAGAGCCAGCTCCGCCGTCCGGGCGACTTCCGCTCCCCCCCCTCGCCCCTCCCTCGGGTCGATGGGGTCCGAGTCCTGGTACCGCGCCCGGAGCCCGATCGATTTCGTGGCTCTTCCTACCCCTCTGGAAGACGCGACGCGAGAGACGCAGGAGAGCGTCTTGCCGAAGTCGCATACCCCCTGGTCCAGTGATTCCGAACTCGTGGCACACATCCTCGCGGGCAGCCGCGAGCACTTCGATCTGCTCTACGAGGCCTACTTCCCCCGCGTCTACCGCTTCGCCCTGAAGCGCCTGAGCGACTCGGCCGAGGCCGAGGACGTCGCCCAGGAGGTCTTCTTCACCGTCTTCAGCGTCCTGGATACCTACCAGGGCACCGCCCCGCTCCTGGTCTGGATCTTCGGGATCACGCGCAACACGGTGAACCGCCGCTTCCGCAGGAAGCGCCCGCGCATCGAATCGCTCGACGCGCCCGAGGCTCGCGAGGTGGCGGGCGCCCAGGCGCCCGTCGACATCTCGGTCGACGCCCGGCGCATGCTCGAGCGCTGCGAGCGGGCGATCGAGAACGATCTGACGCCCCTCCAGCGGCGGATCTTCCACCTGAAGCACCTGCGCCGGCAGTCGATCCGCACGATCGCGCAGGCACTCGGGAAGTCCGAGGACGCGATCAAGGCGAACCTCTACCGGATGCGCCGGGCGCTGGCCGATGGCGCGCCGGGACTCGAGTCCCTGATCGTCTAGCTCCCTGGGGGGTGGGACGCCGCTGCGCCTCTCCCGAGCCCCGCCGGATCTGATTCCGGTGGGGCCGTTTTTTTGCCACGTGAATGTGGTTCCGACCACTCTCTGTGTGAAGGCGGACTCACCGGCAGCCCCCCGGCACCGTCTTCCGACTCCTCGGTTCCCCACTGGGAAGGGACAACGCTGGAGATTGCGTTGCCCCGCTCTAACGCTCTTGTTGCATCTGCTCACGCCCTTCCCGACGACCAACTCCTCCAAGCCATCCGTAGCGGCAACGAGGACGCCTTCACGGTGCTCTACGACCGCTACTTCGATCGCGTCTACCACTTCGCGTACGCGCGTCTGCGCCACCACGCCGACGCCGAAGAGGTAGCTCAGGAGACCTTCCTGGCGGTCTTCCGCTCGCTCGACGCCTTCGCGGGTCGATCCGCACTCCTGTCGTGGATCTACGGGATCGCGAAGAACACGGTCAACAACCACATCCGGCGCAGCAAGACCCAGGAGCAGCGGATCGAGCGGGCCGAAGACGAGCTGGTGCGCAATGCCCACAGCTTCGACGCCTGCTCTCCGGAAGACCACGTGAGCTACCGACGCTGCGCGGATGCAGCGTTGCGCAGTCTCGAATCGGTTTCGGAGTGGCAGGCCGAGGTGTTCGCCTTGCGACACTTCGAGAACCTGCCGATCCAGGACATCGCCGACCGCATGTCACGCTCGAACGACGCGATCCGGTCCAGCCTCTATCGCGTCAAGCGATTGATCCACGAGGCGGTCGACGCGGAGCTCGCGCGTCCGGACTGAGGACGTGATCGAGTCGCGGGGGGGATGGTGAAACGTCGTGCACGCCGCGCGAAGCGGCAGGGACAATCGGCCTCAGGGGCCGCCGCAGGGGACTTGGAAGCTCTCGAGATGACGGAAGAACTGCTCACCCAATTTTCACTCGACGAGCTGCGAGAGTTCCTCGAGGCCGACCTGGTCGACGTTCCCGTCGATCCCGAGTTCAAGGAGCGGCTTCGCAAGCAGCTCTGGGCGATGGTCGAGAGCCGCGCGCGGGGCGACGACCCGCCGCACTAGAGACGGCCTCTAGCGGGATGCTGCGCGCGAGGGGCCGTTCTGAGCGGCCGGCGGTGCCTCCGAGGGCGGCCGCAGGGCCAGCCGGCCCACGAAGTGCCGGAACGTCTCCAGGGTGAGGCGCGCATCGGCCATCGCGCGGTGCGGAACCGGACCGTCGATCAGCCCGGCCGTGGTCGCGGCCTGGCGGAGCGACAGGGCCGCCACCGGCTCGCCCGCCACCAGCGACCAGGCATAGAAGAGGGTGGCCAGGTCGATCACGTGGTAGTCGAACGGATAGAACCGCTCGCAGTTGCGGTAGGCGCGCTCGAGGAAGGCCACGTCCATCCGGACGTTCTGACCGGCCGGCACGATCTTCGCGCCGCCCGGCAACAGGGCGTCGATCTCGGCCAGCACCTCCCGAAGGTGCGGCGCCCCCGCCCAGGCCTCGGCGGTGTAGCCGCTGATCTGGGCCGCCTCGGGGGAGATGCGGTGCGCCCGGGCTGCAATCTTCCACTCGCCCGCCACCAGCTCCTCGAGGCGGTAGTCGGTCACCACCACCGCGACCTCGGTGATGTCGTGGATCTCGGGGTCGAGGCCCCCGAACTCGCAGTCCATGAACGCGAACACGAAGTCGGCCACGAGGGCGCCTCTCGCTGAGCCGGAAGTCTGGCGGCGAGTGCGCGGCCGATCCGGAGATGATTGGCGAAGGTTGGCTTGGCTGGAGGGGGCCGGGCGGAGGCACCCATCGCGGGGGAGCCGAACCCGACGGACCCAACGAGTCCCGCCCGCGGGCGGCGGAACGTACGGGATTCCCCGGCTGTCCGCCCGCCTGGGGCACGCGTGGGAGCGGACGAATCCGGGGCGAGGTCCGCCAGGACTCCCGAGGGCGATCGACCTCGCGGCGGTGGACCGAGGGCGGCGGCGCCGGCGTCGCCCCCGGCCGCTGGCGGCGCTCCCGCCGATCGTGGAGGATCGGGCCCTCGCTCCGGCCCCGAGCGGGGCCCGGGGCCGACCGGGCGACCCGGACGAGGACCACCGATGCGGGAGCTGGCTGGAAGGACCGCCTTCGTGACGGGCGGCGGCAGCGGAGTCGGGCGCGGCATCGCGCTGGGCCTCGCCGCCTCGGGCATGACGGTGGCCGTGGCCGACCTCCACCGCGAGAGCGCCGGGAAGGTCGCGGAGGAGATCGAGGCGCGGGGAGGACGGGCCTTCGCCTGCTTCGCGGACGTCACCTCGCCCCGCTCGCTCGAGCTTGCGGCCGCGGAGGTCGTCGAGTGCACGGGGGCCGTGCACGTGTTGTGCAACAACGCCGGCGTGATGGCGGCGCCGGGACCGACCGCCGCTCTCGGTCCGGCCGACTGGGAGTACGTGTTCAGCGTGAACGTCTTCGGTGTCGTGAACGGCGTGCGCGCCTTCCTCCCGCACCTGCGCGCGGCGGCGCCGGAGGCCCACATCGTCAATACCGCCTCCCTGGGAGGGCTGTTCGTGGTGGACGGTGCCGAGCTCGGCGTGTACCTGAGCTCGAAGTACGCCTGTGTGGGCTACACGGAGTGCCTGCGCGAGGAGCTCGCGCCCGAGGGCATCGGAGTGTCGGTCCTGTGTCCGGGCCTGGTCGCGTCGAAGCTGCCTCACACCTCCGCGCGCAACCGACCGAGCCGCTACGGCCCCCAGCCGGACCCCACGCTCGACGCCGGCGCCGAGCGGGCGCTCGACGAGATGACGCGGGAGCGCGCGGCCATGGCGCCGGAGGACGTGGGGCCGGTGGTGGTGCAGGGCATCCTCGCCAACCGGCTGCACATCCTGACCCACCCCCAAGCGAGGTTCCTGCTGGAGCAGCGCTTCGCGCGGGTGCTCGAGGACTTCGATTTCGCCGAGCGGGCGATGGGCTGAGACCCGAAGGCGCGGGCGGCGGCCGGCTGGCGCTCCCAACGGGAATCGAACCCGTGTCTCAGCCTTGAGAGGGCTGCGTCCTAGACCGCTAGACGATGGGAGCGCTCGCTTTCGGGGGGCGAAAGCTAGCACGGAAGCGGGGCCCTGCCCGCGCTTGCGCAGTGCCGCGCTTCGTCACCGCGACGGGCCGCGATTCGTCACTGCGAGCAGGTCGGGACGCGCCGCAGGTCGGCGAGTGGCCACGATCGTCGGGGCGATCATCGAAGGGGATCGCTCAGGTTGGGTGTCGGCGTTGCCGATGGAAGAGCCAGCCTCCCGTCCGCTGGCACGGCGCTTGCTGTGTCCGCCCGGCGTACGGAAGCGACCGGGTAGAACCACCAGCGCCGAAGGTCGGCGTTGCCCCAGGGAAGGGGTCGGGAAACGGGATTTCCCGAGGATCTCTTGCCAGGTCGCAGTTCAGGGAGATCCCATGAAGAAGCTTCACGCACGCAAGGGCGGCTTCACGCTCATCGAGCTGATGATCGTCGTCGCCATCATCGGAATTCTCGCGGCGATCGCGATTCCGAACTTCCTTCGCTTCCAGCTGAAGGCGAAGTCGAGCGAGGGCAAGACCAACCTCGCCGCGATCCGCACTGCCGAGCAGTCCTACTACTCGGAGTTCGGGATCTACATCTCGGCCGATCCGGAGCCGGCCGTGGCGACGATCGGTTCCGCGAAGCAGGTGTTCTCGGCGAACACGGGCTTCAACCAGATCGGCTGGTCGCCCGAGGGCACGGTGTACTTCAGCTACGCCGTCAACACGGACACCTTGGGCTCGGGCTTCTTCGCCACGGCGGCGGCGGACATCGACGCCGACACGGTCGACCAGAGCTGGGGCTACCTCAAGCTTCCCAACGGCGGGGTGACGATCGCGCCGAAGAGCGGCCACACCTGCACGACGGGTGCGACCGGTCTGGTCTCCAGCGACCAGGTGGGCCCCTGCGGTCCCACGATGGGCCAGAGCGTCTTCTAGGAAGCATCTCGTCCTGGAGCCGGGGGCCGGCCCTCGCCGGCCGGCCCCCGGCATCCCTCACCCACTCCCCACCCAGCGACGTTCTTCGAGCAACCAGCAACCCCCAAGGCATTCACTCGGAATCCGAGGAGAAAGCGAAATCACGATGCGCGGCCACAAGCGATACCGGGGGCAGGGCGGCTTCACGCTGACGGAGCTGATGATCACGATCGCGCTGATCGGCACGATGTCCGCGATCGCCATCCCGAACTTCCTGACCTTTCAGGCGCGCAGCCGACGCAGCGAGGCCTACTCGAACCTCGCCGGCCTCGCGCGCGCTTACAAGTCCTACGGTGCGGATCGGGACGTGTTCCCGGACATGCTGACCAGCACGACTCCGCCCGAACCCTCCCTGCCGTCTCCCGCGGACAACAGCAAGGCTGCACCCGACACGGTGAAGATGCCGTGGGACGCGAAGACCAAGGCCTTCTTCGACATCGTCGGCTGGCAGTCGGACGGACCGGTCTACTACAGCTACGACGTGAAGTCCGGTGAGTCCGGGGGCTGCAGCTGCACCCGGTGCTTCACGGCCACGGCTCACGGCGACGTGGACGGCGACGGAAACGTGGGCGCACTGATGTACGTCCATCCCCAGACCGACAACGACGGGAACGTCATCGGAAGCTGCAACTCGGAAGTCGGAAACTACGGGCCGCCGATCCGGAATCAGGGTGGTGGCGTGGTGATCACCGTGTACGACGAGGTGGCTGCGCGCCCCGGGCCGTACTAGGTCATCACGGTAGCGATCGATCCGAGGGGGGGCCTTGGAACCTTCGTCGCGAAGACGCATGGGACGTCTCCTGGGCTGCGCCGCGGTGGCGTGCGCCACGCTGCTCGTGCACGGGCACATGGACACGGCCTCCGCGGCCTCGAGCGGGACGATGCGCGTCCCCCGGCCGGAGCGGGCGCGCGCTCTCTCGCTGGGCTTCGGACCGGTGGTGGCCGACTACTACTGGATCCAGGCGCTCCAGCTCGTCGGCGGTGAGCAGCGGCCCGCGAAGCGCGGCGAGACCCTGGGCGCGCTGATGGATCTCGTGACCGGTCTCGACCCGTGGGTCGGCCATCCCTACCGGTTCGCCGCGCTGTGGATGACCGAGAGCGAGCAGGAAGTGCGTCACGCCAACCGCCTGCTCGAGCGCGGGATCGCCTACCACCCACTGGATTGGCGGAACCGCTTCTACCTCGGTTACAACCTGTTCTTCTATCTCGAGGACGGCCAGCGCGCCGCGGACGTGCTCGAGGGAGCGCTCGCCTTCGAAGGGGCACCCGACTATCTCGGCGCCTTCGTGACGCGGCTACGCGCGGCCTCGGACAGCCTCGATACGGCGGCCCTGTTCCTCCAGCAGTTGATTCGCGAGGCCGACGACGAGTACCAGCGGGCCGAGTACCTGAAGGCTTTCGACGAGATCGAGACCGAGCGCCGCGCGCGCTTCCTGGATCACGCCCGCGCCGAGTTCCAGCGCCGCCACGGTCGCGACATCGGTGATCCCGCCGAGCTGTGGGAGGGGCCGCTCCGGGTCCTGGACCGCGCACCGCCGCCGCACCCGCACTTCCAGGGCTTCGCCTGGGTCCTCGATCCCGGGAGCGGCGAGATCGTCTCCTCCTTCTACGGGAGCCGTTACCGCGTGCACGTGAATCCGGCCGACGAGGCACGCCGGCGCGGCTGGCGCGTCGACGGGGCGCAGCCGGCGCCCGGCAAGGACGCCTCGTGAGCGGCCGAGAGATCGTGCGCGTCGAAGGGGTCGTGAAGGACGTGCGCCCCGGCTTCGGCCTGCGCCGCAAGCGGGTGCTCCACGGGATCGACTTCGAGGTGCGCGAGGGCGAGATCTTCGGCTTCGTCGGACCAAACGGCGCCGGCAAGACCACCACCCTCAAGATTCTGATGGGACTGAGCCGCGCCACCGCCGGCCGGGCGCGCGTACTCGGGTGCGACGTGCGCGAGACGGCCTTCCGCCGGCACGTCGGTTTCCTGCCCGAGAACCCCTACTTCTACGACTACCTGACCGCGCGCGAGACGCTCCAGTTCTACGCGAAGCTGTGTGGAATGGGGCGCGCCCGACGCGCCGAGCGCATCGAGGCCCTGCTCGCCCAGGTGGGCCTCTCCCAGGCTGCCGACGCGCGCCTGCGTACCTTCAGCAAGGGGATGCAGCAGCGCGTCGGGATTGCTCAGGCGCTGGTCCACGATCCGGACGTCGTGTTCCTCGACGAGCCGATGAGCGGCCTCGACCCGATCGGTCGCAAGGAGGTTCGCGATCTGATTCTGCGCCTGCGCGAGCAGGGGAAGACGGTGTTCATGAACACGCACATCCTCCACGACGTCGAGCTCGTGTGCGATCGGGTGGCGATCATCGTCGCGGGGCGCATCCGCCACCTGGGCGCGCTCCAGGACTTCGCGGGGGCGGGAGAGCGGCAGACCGACGTGCTCGTCGCCGGGCTCGACGCCGACGCGGGCGTACTGCTCGAGGAGCGCTTCGCGGCGCAGCTGCGCGGTGTGGGCGATCGGATCGAGGTGCGCGTGCCCGAGAAGCACACGAACGATGTGCTGGCCTCCCTGCTCGAAGCGGGGGCCCAGGTCGTCTCGCTGTCTCCGCACCGCCGGTCGCTGGAGGATCTCTTCCTTTCCGCGGTCGAGGAGAGCCAGCGATGAACCCCTCGAGAAGCCTCTCGTGCATCCTCGCGATCGCGGCCAACACCGTGCGCGAGTCGGTGCGCAGCAAGCTCCTCTACGGACTGCTCTTCTTCGCCGTGTTGATGATCGGTGCGGGTGCGGTGATCGCGACGCTCTCCTACGTGGAGGGGGATCGGATCCTGCAGGACGTCGCGATGGCAGCGGTGCGCTTCTTCGGGGTGGCGATCGCGATCTTCGTCGGGATCCACCTGATCCACCGCGAGGTCGACCGGCGCACCGTCTACACCATCCTCTCGAAGCCGCTGTCCCGGGGCGAGTTCCTGCTCGGGAAGTTCTTTGGCCTGGTGCTGACGATCTGGCTCCAGATGGCGATCATGGGCGCGGTCTTCGTGGCGATCTCGCTCGCCGTGGGCGCGCCCCTGGGCCCGGCGCACCTCGCCTTCTTCGCGCTGACGGCCGTCGAGCTGGCGCTGGTCGTCGCGATTGCCACGTTCTTCTCGGCCTTCACCACGCCGGTGCTCGCGGCCTTCTTCACCTTCGGCGTCTGGGTCCTGGGCCACGGCAGCCGCGACCTGCGCGACATCGGCGCCGGTGCCGATTCGCGCTGGTTCCAGTGGGTGACCTGGCTGATCCACCGCGTCCTGCCCGATCTGGAGACCTTCAACCTCTCCTCCGCGGCCGCGCACCTGCTCCCGCTCACCGCCTCGGACTGGCTGCTGCCCATCCTCTACGGCGCGGGCTATCTGACCCTGGTCCTGTTCGCGGCCGTCGCGGTGTTCGAGCGCCGCGACCTGCGCTGACCCATTGCTATCTTCGCCGCTCATGGAAGCGCTGCTTCCCGACCGTCCCTGGGTCTGGGTGTCGATCGGGTTCGCCTTCGGCCTGGTGGTGGGATCGTTCCTGAACGTCGTGATCCACCGCCTGCCCCGGGACCAGTCGATCGTCCGTCCCGGCTCGCACTGCCCGGCGTGCCGGGCGCCAGTCCGCTGGTACGACAACGTGCCGCTGCTCTCCTACCTGTGGCTGCGCGGGCGTTGCCGCGGCTGCGGCGCGGCGATCTCGCCGCGCTATCCGGCGGTCGAGGCGGTGACCGGCGTGCTCTTCGCCCTGGTCGCCTGGCGCTTCGGCGTCACACCGATGGTGGTGCCCGCTTGCGCCTTCGCCGCCGCGCTCGTCGCGACGGCGGCGATCGACTTCGACCACCAGATCATTCCCGACGAGATCTCGCTCGGCGGTCTGGCCGTCGCACTCGTCGCGTTTCCCGGCGCGACCTGGCTGTCCGGCGGCGACTTCCTCCACGCCCTGCTGCTCGCGGTCATCGGTGCCGCGCTGGGCTCGGGAATCCTGTGGATCGTCGGCTTCGGCCACGCCCGCATCGCGACGGCCCTCGGGCGCCGCTTCGCGCACTGGCCCGGCGAGGGCGAGGAGCTGCCTCAGCCCGGATCGCTCGACTACTGGACGTGGTTTCCCGGAGTGGGCTTCGGGGACGTGAAGCTCCTGGCGATGATCGGGGCGGTCCTGGGACCGTTCGGGGTCCTCGAGACGATCGTCATCGCGTCGCTGGCTGGCCTGGTGTTCGGTCTGCTGGCGGTCGCAGCCCGCAGTCAGTGGAATGCGCCCTTCGGCTTCGCCCCGGCCATCGCCGTCGGCGCGCTGCTCGTGCTGCTCGCGCCCGAGGGCTGGGTGCCGCTCTTCGGCTAGGGGACCGCAGCGAGGCGAAGCCGAGCGAAGACGGGTCCCTGCCGCGGTCGCCGAGGACAGGGCGCCTTGTGGACCCGCCGGGGCTCGGGGTACCGTCCCCCCCCGCCGCGACGCTCCCCGGTCGTCTAACGGCAGGACAGCAGGCTCTGAACCTGTTAATGGAGGTTCGAATCCTCCCCGGGGATCCAGCCCTCAGCCCGTCGCTCCGGGCGGTCCCCCAGGGAGCGGCCAAGCGCCATGAAGCTCGATGTCGAACGGCTGACGTCCGAGCCGACGCCCTTCGCGTTCGAAGGGGGGACGGCCTGGTGGCGCTCGCACATGCCCGCCCAGCCCGGGCTGCCGCGGGAGGTGGCGGAGCCGTTCGTCTTGACCGGCAACGCCTATCGCGGGTCGGGAGAGGCGATCCTGCTCGAGGGGAGTGTCTCGGGCGCTCTGGAGCTGGAATGCGCGCGATGCCTCGCGCGCTATCGTCACGCCCTTCTCGAGCCCTTCCGACTGGTCCTGGAGCCGGCCGGACAGCGCACGCCCTCGGAGCCCGAGGCGGCCGCAGCGCTGGCCCGGGACGGATTGTGCATGACGGACGAGCTCGAGATGGGTTGGTACCGGGGGTCCGAGATACGGCTGGATACGGTGTGTCTCGAGTGGATCGCGCTGGCGTTGCCGGTGAAGCCCCTGTGCCGTGAAGACTGCGCCGGGCTCTGCCCGCGCTGCGGCAACGATCGCAACGAGACTCCGTGTCAGTGCGGTGAGGTCTCACCGAATTCCCCGTTTTCCGTCCTCGCCGCCCTGCGGGGCGGGTCGAGTGGAGGAGCGAAGTAGATGGCGGTCCCGAAGGCGAAGACCTCGAAGGCGCGGCGCGACATGCGACGCTCCCACCACGCGCTGACGCAGCCCCCGCGCAGCAACTGTCCCCAGTGCGGCGAGCCGAAGCGTCCCCATCGCGTGTGCGCGAACTGCGGAACCTACAGGGGTCGCGAAGTCATCCGGGTCGACGAGGACTGACCCCGCCGTGCTGGCCCTCCTGTTTCCCGGGCAAGGCTCCCAGGCGGTGGGCATGGGGCGCGACGTCTACCAGGCGAGCGCCGCGGCGCGCGCCGTGTTCGAGTCCGCCGATGCGGCGCTGGATTTTCCCTTGTCCCGCCTCTGCTTCGAGGGACCCGAAGAGGAGCTGGTCCGCACCGAGGTGCAGCAGCCCGCGATCCTCACCACCAGCATCGCGCTGCTGCGCGCTCTGGAGGAGCGGGTCGTCCCGCGACCCGCCTACTACGCCGGGCACAGCCTCGGGGAGTACTCGGCCCTGGTTGCGGCCGGTGCGCTCGACTTCGAGGAGGCCGTCCGCCTGGTCCAGGCGCGCGGGCACTACATGCAGGCGGCCGTGCCCGAGGGCCGGGGCGCCATGGCCGCGATCCTCGGCCTCGACGCCGACAGCGTCACTGCCGCCTGCCGCGTCGCCGCCCAGGAGACGGGGCGGTCGGTGGCGCCGGCCAACTTCAACGGCCCCGCCCAGACCGTGATCTCCGGCGACGCCGCGGCCGTCGAAGCGGCGTGCACACGCGCCCGCCAGGAGGGCGCGAAGCGCGCCGTTCCCCTCGAGGTGTCCGCTCCGTTCCACTGTGAGCTGATGCGGCCGGCCGCCGACAAGCTCGCGCTCGAGCTTGCGCGCGTGCGCTTCCGCGCCCCGAGCGCCCCGATCGTCACCAACGTCGAGGCAACTGCGTGCTCCGACCCGGAGCGCCTCCCCGCGTTGCTCGAGGAGCAGGTCACGGCTCCGGTGCGCTTCACCGAGATGATCGCGACGCTCGTCGACTCGGGGGTCGATCGGGTCCTCGAGGTCGGACCGGGTCGCGTGCTGGTCGGGCTGGTGGCGCGGGTTTCGCGCGCGGTGGCCCGGGCGAGTCTGGGCACGGTCGAGGAGCTGGAGGACGCGGCGGCGTTCGCCGCCGAAGAGCGCTAGACACGCGCAGCGCGCGTGGCGACGAGGGGGTCTGGAATGGCGCTGGAGAGCAGGGTGTCCGAGCTGATCGTCGAGCAGCTCGGGGTCAGCCTCGAGGAGATCCGGCCCGAGGCGTCGTTCATCGACGACCTGGGCGCCGACTCCCTCGACATCGTCGAGCTGGTCATGGCGATGGAGGAGGAGTTCGACATCGAGATCCCCGACGAGGACGCGGAGCGGATCCAGACGATCGGCGACGCCACCGCCTACCTCAAGGAGAAGCTCGGTCAGTGACCTCGTCCGCCGGGCGGCGACGCGTGGTCGTCACGGGCATCGGCTGCGTGACGCCGCTGGGCATCGGGGCGGACGTGACCTGGAACGCGGCGGTGGCCGGTCGCAGCGGCGTCCGCGCGATCACCCGCTTCGACACGGCCGGCTTCCCGGCGCGGATCGCCGGGGAGGTCCCCGCGGAGCTGGATCTCTCGGACCTCCCGCCGAAGGAGGCTCGCCGCCTCGATCGCACCATCGCTCTCGCCCTGGTGGCGGCGCGCGAGGCGCTCGAGTCGTCGAAGCTCACCATCGACGACGCGAATCGGGAGCGGGTGGGTGTCGCGGTGGGATCGGGAATCGGGGGGATCGAGACGATCGAGACCGCGGTCGAGGTGATGATCAACTCCGGCCCGCGTCGCGTGCAGCCGTTCATGATCCCCATGACGATCTGCAACATGGCGAGCGGCTACATCGCGATCCGCCACGGGATCCAAGGCCCCAATCTCTGCCACGTCAGCGCATGCGCCACCGGCGCCCACTCGATCGGCGAGGCGGCGCGCGCCATCGCGCGCGGGGACGCCGACGTGATGGTGGCCGGCGGCAGCGAGGCGCCCATCACCCGCATCGGCGTGGCCGGATTCGCCTCGATGCGCGCGCTCTCCACCCGCAACGAGGAGCCCGCGCGCGCCAGTCGCCCCTTCGACGTGGAACGCGACGGATTCGTGATGGGGGAGGGGGCGGCCGTGCTCGTGCTGGAGGCGGAGGAGCACGCCCGGGCTCGCGGGGCACCCCGGCGCGCCGAGGTGCTGGGCTACGGGGCCACGGCCGACGCGGCCCACATCGTCCAGCCCACCGAGAACTGGGAGGGAGCCCAGCGCTGCATGCGCCGCGCCCTCGAGGACGCGGACCTCTCGCCGGCCGACGTCGGGTACCTGAATGCCCATGCGACCAGCACGCCGGCGGGAGACTCCAGCGAGGCGCGGGCGATCCGTGCCGTGTTCGGGGCCCATACCGACGACTTGCCGGTCTCGGCCACGAAGTCGATGACCGGTCACCTGCTGGGTGCCGCCGGGGCCCTGGAGGCGGCGTTCTGCATCCGCGCCCTGGAGACCGGGATCCTGCCGCCGACGATCAACCTCGAGCAGCCCGAGCCCGAGTGCCAGCTCGATCACGTCGCCAACCGGTTCCGCGAGGCGCGGGTGCGGGTCGCCCTCTCCAACTCCTTCGGGTTCGGCGGCACGAACGCGGCGCTCGTCCTCGGGCGAGGGGAGTAGCGCGACCGGGAGACGGGCGCGGCGACAGGTGTCGTGGCACACTGGTCGGCCCCTCTCGACGTCCTCCGCCGACGACTAGCGACGTCGATCCCGGACGCCTCCGGAGCGACGAGGAGAATTCCCCCATGGGCGACGCGATCGTCATCGCGAGCGATCACCGCGGAACGAAGCTGAAGGCCGCCCTGCGCGAGCGTCTCGAAGCGGCAGGCCACTCCGTCGTCGACCTCGGGACGCACGGAGACGAACCCGCCGACTACCCGGATTTCGCCGCCCCCGCCGCTCGGGCCGTGTCCCGCGGCGAGGTTCCCCGCGGCATCGTGATCTGCGGCAGCGGCCTCGGGGTGAGCTACGTGGCGAACCGGTTCCCCGGGGTCCGGGCGGCCTTGGTGGAAGACGCCGAGGCGGTGCGCATCGCGCGGGAGCACAACGACGCCAACATGCTCGCCCTGGCGGCCGACCGCCTCGACGTCGAGCGCGCCTGGCCGCTCGTGCGCCTGTGGCTCGAGACGCCCTTCGAAGGCGGCCGCCACGTGCGCCGCGTCGAGAAGATCGACCGCCTGTCCGCGGGCGCGGGCGCCTATCGCGCCCTCGAGCGCACCGACCCCGAGATCGCCGACTGCGTCCGCCGCGAGGCCCGCCGCCAGGCCACGAATCTCGAGCTGATCGCGTCGGAGAACTTCGTCTCCGAGGCGGTGCTCGAGGCGGCGGGATCCGTGTGCACCAACAAGTACGCCGAGGGCTATCCCGGCCGGCGCTACTACGGTGGCTGCGAAGTCGTCGACGAGATCGAGCGGCTCGCGATCGACCGGGCGAAGGCGCTGTTCGGGGCGGCCCACGCCAACGTCCAGCCCCACGCGGGCTCCCAGGCGAACGAGGCCGTCTACCGCGCCGTCTGCGAAGTCGGCGACACGGTGTTGGCCATGAACCTGGACCACGGCGGTCACCTGACCCATGGCAGTCCGGTGAACTTCTCCGGGAAGCTGTACCGGATCGTGCCCTACGGAGTCCGCCAGGACAGCGAGCAGATCGACTACGACGCGCTGCGGAGCCTCGCGCGCGAGCATCGGCCCCGGATGATCCAGTGCGGCACCACCGCCTACTCCCGGGTGGTCGATTTCGCGGCGTTCCGCGAGATCGCCGACGAGGTCGGGGCGGTGCTGTTCGCAGACATCGCCCACATCGCCGGCCTGGTGGCTACCGGCCTCCACCCGAGTCCGGTCGGGAAGGCGCACATCGTCACCACCACGACGCACAAGACGCTGCGGGGGCCGCGCGGCGGCCTGATCCTGTGCGACGAGGACTGGGCGAAGAAGATCGACAGCGCCGTCTTCCCGGGCGGTCAGGGCGGTCCGCTGATGCACATCATCGCCGCGAAGGCGGTCGCGTTCCGCGAGGCCGCGCAGCCGGGATTCCGCGACTACTGCGCGGCCGTGATCGCCAATGCGCGCGCGCTCGCTTCGGGGTTGATGGGCGCCGGCTTCAAGGTGGTCTCCGGCGGCACCGACACGCACCTGTTCCTGCTGTCGCTGGTCGACCGCGATACGACCGGGAAGGCGGCCGAGGCGGCGCTGGAGCGGGCCGGCATCACCGCCAACAAGAACATGGTGCCCTTCGATCCGCGCAAGCCCGCCGTCACCTCGGGGATCCGCATCGGAACTCCGGCGGTCACCACGCGCGGCATGCGCGAGCCGGAGATGGAGCAGGTGGCCGACTTGATCGCCCGGGTGCTCGCGCACCCGGGTGACGTGGAGACGCTCGATGCGATCCGCACCGAGGTGGAGGTGCTGTGCCGGCGCTTCCCGCTCTACGCCGGTCACTGGAGCGACTGAGCTGGGACTCTGGCCGAGGGCTTGGGGTGCGCTGTCCCTACTGTGCCGACTCGACGAACCGCGTGATCGATTCGCGTCTCGGCCGCGATGGCTCCGAGATCCGCCGTCGACGCGAGTGCCTGGAGTGCGGCCGGCGCTTCACGACGCGCGAGCGGGTCGAGGAGGTATTTCCCAAGATCGTCAAACGCGACGAGCGCCGCGAGGACTTCTGGCGCGACAAGATCGCCGTGGCGGTGCGCAAGGCGTGCGAGAAGCGGCCGGTGAGTGTCGACGCCCTCGAGCGGCTCGTGGACCGCGTGGAGCGCAGCGCCCAGGAGCTGGGGGAGAAGGAGGTGACCACCCGCTTCATCGGCGAGCGCGTGCTGGAGGAGCTGGTCCAGCTCGACACCCTGGCGGCCGCCCGCTTCGCCTCGGTGTTCCGCAACTTCGAGAACGCCGATGACTACGCGGCCTTCTTCCGAGCGATCGCGAAGTCCGAGCCGCCGCGTTGACCCCGGAGTCGGCCATGCGCCTCGCCCTCGCGCAAGCGCGGCGCGCGAGCGGTCGGACCTTCCCCAATCCGCCGGTCGGCGCCGTGATCTTTCGCGGCGACCGCGTGCTCGGGCGCGGCCGCACCCGGCCCGTCGGCGGCCCTCACGCCGAGATCGTCGCGATCGAGGCGGTGCGGCGCCGCCACGGCGAGCGCGCCCTGCGCGGCGCCTCGATGGCCGTGACCCTCGAGCCCTGCGCCCACACCGGCCGCACCCCGCCCTGTGCCAACCGGCTGATCGAGGCCGGCCTGGCGCGGGTCTTCGTGGGTCACCGCGACCCCCACCGCGAGGTCTCGGGGCGCGGGATCGCCCGGCTGCGCCGGGCGGGCGTGGAGGTGGAGCTGGGCGTGCTCGAGGAGGCCTGCCGCGAGCAGCATCGGGGCTTCCTGCGCGCCGTCGAGCGCGGCCGGCCCTTCGTGGTGCTCAAGCTCGCCGCCACCCTCGACGGCCGGATCGCCACCGCCAGCGGCGAGTCGCGCTGGATCAGCGGCCCCGTCGCGCGGGCGGCCGTCCACGGCCTGCGCCGTCGGGTGGACGCGGTGTGGATCGGCTCGGAGACCGCACTGGCCGACGACCCCTGGCTCACGGCGCGCGCGGGACGACGGGTCGTACACCGCCCGGTGCGCGTGGTCGCCGACGGCCGCCTGCGCCTCCCGACCACGGCGCGCCTGCTGCGCGGCGCCCCCGGCTCGGCCTGGGTACTCTGCGCACCCGATGCGGCGCGATCCCGGCGCCGCGCCCTCGAGGCCGCCGGTGCCCGGGTGCTCGAGGTGCCGCGCGAGGGCCGAAACCTCGATCTGCGCCGGGCCCTGCGGCGGCTGGCGCGGGAAGGACTGACGGAGATCCTGGTGGAAGGCGGAGGGACGCTCGCGGCGGGGCTGTTGCGGCACTCGCTCGTGGACGAGCTGCACTGGTTCACGGCGCCCGTGCTGGTCGGCGGCGACGGGCGGCCCGCCCTCGGACCGCTCGGCGTGCGGCGTCTCGCCGATGCCCCGCGACCTGCCGTTCTGTCGCTGCGCCGCGCCGGCGAGGATGCGCACTGGATCGGCCGTTTCGATGCCGCTCGGAGTGCCCGGTGAAGGTGATCGACGGCATGGACGCCGACGGCTCGCCGCGCTTCGCGGTGGTGGTGTCTCGCTTCAACCACCTCGTATCGGTGCGGCTGCTCGAGGGCGCGACCGCCGAGCTGGGCCGCAACGGCGTGTCCGCCGACGACGTGCACGTCGCCTGGGTGCCGGGCGCCTTCGAGATCCCCCAGGCGGCCCGGACCCTCGCCGAGACGGGGCGCTACGCGGCGATCATCGCCCTCGGCGCGGTGATCCGCGGCGGCACGCCGCACTTCGACTACGTGTGCCAGGGCGTCACCGACGGTGTGCGCGAGGTGATGCGGGACACGGGCGTGCCGGTCGCCTTCGGCGTGCTCACCACCGACGACGTCGAGCAGGCGATCGATCGCGCCGGCGGCGAGCACGGCAACAAGGGCCGCGAGGCGGCGGCGGTCGCGTTGGAGATGACGCGCCTGCTTCCCGGTCTCTCGCTCGGGCCGCGGGCGTCATGAGCGCGCGTCGGCCGGCCGCCCGACGGGAATCGCGTCGCCTCGCGCTCCAGGTTCTCTACGCCGCCGACCTGGCGGGCGCGGGATCGGCCGACGAGGTGTTCGACCGGGTGGCGGAGAACTTCGACCTGCACCCGGGCGCGGTGGTCTTCGCCAAGGAGCTGGTCTGCGGAACACTCGCCGCGCGCGAAGAGATCGACGCGGTGATCGCCGCCCACGCCCGCAACTGGCGACTCGAGCGGATGGCCGTCGTCGATCGCAACCTGCTGCGCCTCGCTGTGTACGAGCTCACGCGCACCGACACGCCGGTGCAGGTGGTGATCAACGAGGCCGTCGAGCTGGCACGCGACTTCGGCAGCGAGCGATCCCCGGCCTTCGTCAATGGCGTGCTCGACGGGGTCGCCCGCGCCGAGCCGCGGGTGGAGGACGGATAGGGCATGCCGGTCCTCGGGCTCATCTCGGGAGCGATCGAGCGCCAGGCCGGCGACGTGCTGGTGGTGCCGATCTTCGAGGCGGAGCGGCCGCTGCGCGGGGCGGCGGGGCGTGTCGACTGGCGCCTGTGCGGTCGCCTCTCGCACCTCGCCGCGGCGGGTCGGCTGCGGGGCGCGCTCGGCGAGGCGTTGCTGACGCCGGGAGGAGGAGGCGTGCGGGCCCCGCGCGTGGTCGGCCTGGGCGTGGGCCCCCGCGGCGAGCTCGATCGCGATCGCTGGCAGGGGTGGGTGGCCGACGCGCTGCGTCGCGCCGGCGGTCTCAGGGCGCGCTGCGCCCTGCTGGCCTTGCCGGAGTCGGCCGTGGCGCTCTCCGACCGGATGGCGGCGTTAGCCGCCTGCGTCGCGGCGATCGATGCGCCCGGCGAGGTGCTCGTGGCGCCGGAGCCCCGGGAGTCCGCCGAGGTGGGGGACTGGCTGCGCAACGCGCTTCGCCGGGCCCGTCCGGCGGGACTCCAGATCCGACCCCCCGATGACGTCGGGGTCTTCCGCACGCCCCACGGGGCCGCAGCGCCCGCGTCGGAAGGCGTGTCAAGTCACGCTCCAGCCGGCCGATTCACTCGTTGAAGGCGGTATGGGCCGGTCGGGGGGAGCCCGCCGTCCGCGTCGAGCCGCGGGGAGCGGGATGAGTCTCGTCGGGAGCCTCGAGGACCTGGGCCTCGTGGACATTCTGCAGATCGTCAGCCTTTCTCGGAAGTCCGGGATGCTGATGCTGCGCTCCGAGAGCGGAGACGGGCGCATCGTGCTGCGCGAGGGGCTCGTGCAGGGCGCGATGATCAAGGGGCTGTCCGACGACCTGCGCACCCTGCTCGTATCCCAGGGCGGTGTCGATGCCGGATCCTTCGACCGAGCGCGCGAGGTCGCGGGCGCACAGTCGCTGGACCTCGACGAGGCTCTCGGACGCGAGTGCGGGGTCACCGCCGACCAGCTCCTCTCGCTTCGCCGCCGGCACGTCGAGCAGTCGGTGATGCGGATGCTCGCGTGGCGCACCGGCGAGTTCAGCTTCGAGATCCGCGAAGAACTCTCCGATGAGGATCGCGAGCTGCTCCTGCCCATGGGTCTCAACACCCAGTACCTCGCGATGGAGGCGACGCGGCTCGGCGACGAGCTCCAGCGCGGCCCGATCGTCGAGAGGGAGTCCAGGGAGGCCGAGGAAGTCGGCGAGCTCGTCTTCAGCGGCGAAGAGGTGCCGATCGAGGAGGACGCGGCCGAATCGCTGGCCCTGGCCACGGCGTCGCGGGTCGATTCGGCAGACGTGGAGATCGCGGCCGCCCCGGTCGGCGACACGCGAATCCCGGTCGAGGTCGCCGGCGCGGGCGAGCCCGCGGTCACCTCGGCACACCTGATCGCGATCGACCCCGACCTGTCGAGCCTGGAGTGGCTCAAGGCCTCGGTCGACGGCCTGTTCCAGAGAGTCCACATCTTCCAGCGCCGCGACGCTGCCCTCGATCGCATCCGCCAGTACCTGGTGCGGGGCACCGTCCCGATCGTACTGATGGCCGAGGAGACGAGAGGGCGGCGCAGCGAGCTCCAGGGCTTCATCGCCCGCTTGCGAGCGCTGGCACCGGCGATGCCGATCCTGGCCCTGCGGCCGGAGCACGCCGAGAACGAGCCGCCCAAGGACCTCGACAGCGTGGTGCTGCGTCCGTCCTCGCCCTCGCCGGACCCCGACCGCTGGCACCTGTACGCCCCGCTCGCCGAACGTCTGCGCGGCGACCTCACTCCCTGGCTGCGCGGTGAGGGCGACGTCTCGGCCCGCCGCCAGGCGCGCGACGTCCTGCGCCGGCTGAAGCGGGTCAGCGATCGCTTGCGCGATCCCTCGGCCCAGGGCGAGGTGCTGAAGCTGGTGCTGGAGTACGGCGCCGAGACGTTCGGTCGCGTGGTCATCTTCATGGTGCGCGCCGACGTCGCCGTCGGCGTGGCGCAGCTCGGGCTCGCCGCGACCGGCGGGCCCGATGACGACGCCCTGCGGGAGATCGAGCTTGGACCCGAGGAGATGCCCGAGGTCTTCGCCCAGGTGCTGGAGCGGCGGCGGGCAGTACGCGGCCCCCTGACCGGCGAGCGCGATCGCCGGCTCGCCCTGCGCCTCGGCGATGCGATCCCGGCCGACGTCTACGTGGCACCGATCGAGAGCGGTGGCGGCGTGGCGGCGCTCGTGTACGCCGAGACCCACCCGGGCTCCCGCCCCCTCCCGGACACCACGGCCTTCGAGATCGTGCTCCACGAGGCCGGCCTCGTCCTCGACCGCGCCGTCCTCGAACGCGCTCTCGCCGCCCGGAGCTGACGCAAGCGGCCCCGGGCCGCTTGCGGCGAGGCGCAGCCGGGCTGCGCTCGGGACGCAGAGTTCCGCGCCGGCTCGACGCGCACGCGTGTCGTAGGGCCCGCAGGCAAGTCCCCCCGTTTCCTCAAGAACTTGTTCCGCGGGGCCGATATCTCCCGTCGGTCCGGACAGCCAACGCGCGGGGAGGGACCGTGCCCAGAATTCTGATCGTCGAAGACTCTCCGACCATGCGATCGCTGATCACCTCGTCGCTGGAGGAGCTCGAGGGGGCGGTGAAGATCGTAGAGGTCGGCAGCGGCTTCGAAGCGCTGCGCCACCTGCCGCGGGAGCATTTCCACCTGATCGTGACCGACATCAACATGCCCGACATCAACGGGCTCGAGCTGGTGTCGTTCGTGAAGAGCAACGCCGCCTATCGCGACATTCCGCTGGTCATCGTCTCCACGGAGGGCTCCGAGCGCGACCGTGACAAGGGGCTCGAGCTGGGCGCCGATGCCTATCTCGTCAAGCCCTTCGAGCCCTCCGACCTGCGCGAGGTCGCACGCCGACTGCTGGCGAGCGCCGAGTAGGCCGCCCGGTGACGCGGCGGAAGGTCCAGACTCGCCGGCGCTCCAAGGCCGACCGCGAGTTCGTCTCCGAGGCCGAGGAGATCCTGGAGGCCATGCGGGCCGACCTCGCCGACCTCTCGGACCGGCTCGCCGCCTGCCGGGAGCCCGACCCGGAGCTCGTCAACTCCCTGTTCCGGTCGGCGCACTCGCTGAAGGCGCTGGCCGGCATGTTCCGCTTCGATCCGATCCAGGGCCTTTCGCACCGTCTCGAGGACGTGCTCGACGGCCTGCGCCTCGGGCGCGTGCCGCTCCAGCCGGCGCTGCTGGCGCTGATCGACGAGACCGTCGCGCTCTTCGCCGCGCTGCTCGAGCGCGTGGGCGATCCCGCGGCGATCGAGGCCTCGGGCGCCGCGACTCTCGAGCTGACCGAGCGCATCGCCGCGGCGGCCAGCGCGCGGCCGGAGCCGCAGGACGACTTCGCTTCGCTCGACCTCGACCCGATGATGCTGCGCGCCCTCACGGAGTACGAAGAGCACCGTCTGCGCGAGAACCTGCGCCGCGGCCGACACATCGCGCTCGTCCAGATGGCCTTCGACATCACCCGCTTCGAGGAGGGCCTGTCGCAGTTGGGCGGCGCCGTGCGCGAGAACGGAGAGGTGCTCTCGACGCTCCCCTCGGCCGGCGACGTACCCGATTCGCAGATCCGCTTCGCGCTGCTCGTGGCGACCGATCTCGACGCCGAGTCCCTGGCCGCGCATCTCGACCTGCCCGACGCCGAGATCCGCACGGTGCGCGCGAGTGCGAGCCCGGCGGTTCCCGCGGAGCCCGCCGCCGGGGGGGAGCAGGCGGGTGCTCCCGCCGCGCTGCGGGAGGCAGAGAGCGAGGAGGCCCCGGCCCAGCCGGCCTTCACCGATCTCGAGTCGCTGAAATCGATCAGCGACACGGTGCGCGTGGACATCCGCAAGCTCGACGACCTGATGAATCTCGTCGGCGAGCTGGTGATCCAGCGCGGCGCGATCGGCGATCTGATCGCCCGCCTGTCGTCCCAGGCGGGCACGGCGCGGCTCGCCGACGAGTTTGCGAAGGTGCACAAGAGTCTCGACCGCAAGCTGCGCGAGCTCCAGTCGGCCGTTCTCGAGGTGCGCATGGTTCCCCTGCGCCAGGTGTTCGAGAAGGTCTCCCGGGTCGTGCGGCGGCTGCGGCGCGATCTCGCCAAGGACGTCGAGCTGGAGATCCGCGGCGCCGACACGGAGCTCGACAAGCTGATCGTCGAGGCGCTGGTCGACCCGCTGATGCACGTGGTGCGCAACGCGATCGACCATGCGATCGAGCCCCCCGAGGAGCGCAGGGCGCGCGGCAAGGCGCAGTCCGGCCGGATCGCGATCGACGCCTTCCAGCGCGGCAGTCACGTCGTGATCGCGGTGCGCGACGACGGCCGCGGAATCGACACCGAGCGCCTGCGGGCGAAGGCCGAGGAGCAGGGGCTCGTCGAGCCCGGCGCGCTCCTCTCGGAGAAGGAGACGCTCGATCTGGTCTTCGCGCCCGGCCTCTCTTCGCGGGAGTCGGTGACCGAGACCAGCGGACGCGGCGTCGGCATGGACGTGGTGCGGGCGAACCTCGTCGCCCTGGGCGGTCTGGTGGACGTGGAGTCGACGCCCGGCCGCGGCACGACGATCTCGATGACGCTTCCAATCACGCTCGCGATCATCCAGTCGCTGATCGTCGGGGCGCGCGAGCAGCGCTTCGCGATTCCGCTCAATGCCGTGCTCGAGACGATGGTGGTGGACGCGGACGCGATCCAGGTCTCCGAGGGTCGCGAGCTGCTCAACCTGCGCGGAGAGCCGCTGGTGCTGCGGCGACTGGCCGACGAGTTCGGCCTCCAGACCGGCGCCGCCGCCGAGCGTCCCTTCGTGATCGTGGTCGGCATCGGCGAGCAGCGCATCGGCCTGGTGGTGGATCGCCTCGAGGGTCAGCAGGACACGGTGATCAAACCGATCCAGGGTCCGATCCAGGAGCTGCGCGGGATCTCCGGCGCGACCGATCTGGGCGACCAGGATCCGGTCCTGGTTCTCGACGTCACCGCCCTGGTCGAGGACGCCGGGCGGCGCCGGGAGGCCGCGTGAGCGAGGCGAGTGCGATGCGAGGCCCCACGACGGGCGCCTGGGAGGATCTGGCCCGCAGCGCCTCCCGCCCCGGCGAGACGGCGGCTGGCGGCGAGTCGCTGCGCCAGCTGCTGTGCCTCTCCGTCGACGGCTCGCCCTACGCCGTGCCGATCGAGAGCGTTCGCGAGATCGTGCGCATGCGAAAGATCACTCCGATCCCGCGCGTGACGCGACGGGTCTGCGGCGTGATCTCCCTGCGCGGCGAGATCATCCAGGTGCTCGATCTGCGCCTGCGCCTGGGTCTCTCGGCCTTCGAGGCGACGAAGAGCTCGCGGATCGTGGTCGTCCAGGTGGACGACGGGCGCGTCGCCGGACTGCTCGTGGACGCGGTGCAGGAGGTGCTTCGGGTCGGCGAGGAGGCGATCGGCGCTCCGGCCTCGAGCGACGTCCAGGCTCTCGTCGAGGGCCTCTGTACGCGCGGCGAGGAGTTCGTCTCGCTCCTGGACCTGGAGCGCGTTCTGGAGCTCGAAGACGATGCGTGACGCGGCGGCGACGAGCGAGACGCGCATCATCCTGGGCACGTTCCGGGTGGGGCGCTCGATGTTCGCCCTCGACGTCAACCAGCTGCGCGAGGTGGTGCGCTGGCAGCCCTCGACGCCTCTGCCGAAGGCGCCGCGCCTGATCGAGGGGGTGATCGAGCTGCGGGGCGCGGTGATTCCGGTCGTCGACCTGGGTCGGGCGCTCGGAGGCGAGTCGGTGGCGCAGGAGGCGAGCGCGAGGATCGCGATCGTCGAGGTGGACGGACTGGTGGTGGGTCTCGCCGTCGACGCCGCGCTCGAGGTGCTGTCGGTGGACGTCGCCGCGCTCCAGGATCCCCCCGCGCTGGCGACCCACGCCGGCTACGACGCCACGCGCGCGGTGGTGAGGCGGGAAGGATCCGCCGACCGCGCGCCGGTTCTGGTTCTGTCGCTGGAGCACGTGCTCGAGAGCGTCTATCGCTCGGCGCTCTCCGGCCGGGAGGATGCAGCGTGACTCGCGAAGGTCGGATGACGGGGAAGGGGTTCGTGGGACGCGTATCGACGATCAACGGCGTGCTGTCGTTGCCCGCGCTCGTGATCGTGCTGGGCTGCGCCGCCGCGCTGCTCGACATGACGGCCCAGATGTGGATCGGGCTCGCGACCGCGACGGTGGTGTACGGGATCGTGGCGACACCGGTCAGCTACGGCCTCAACCGGCGCGCGATGGCACCGATCGCCGACTGGCTCGACTCCGGGGATCCGCCCGCGGAGCTGTGCGAGCGCGCCTTCGTGGCGATGCTGGCGCTGCCCCAGCGGATGGCGGTGTCCGCCGCCCTGTCTTGGCTGCTGCCGAGCGCGGCCGTCTCCCTGGGCATGAAGCTCGTGTTTCCGGGGCTTTGGAACGCGTGGGACACCCTGGTGCTGGTCGTCGGGGGACTGTGCGCCGGCTTCGGCGTCGGCGTCCTGATGGGATTCCTGGTGAAGAGCGGCCGCTTCGCCGCGGTGTGCCGGGCGATCGCGGCCACGGCGGGAACCCCCGAAGATCGCGCCCGCCTGGCCCCCTTCGTGCCGATGCGCACGAAGCTGCTGCTGACGGTCACCGGCACCGCGCTGGTGCCGCTCGTGTTCGCGACGCTCATCACCTACGCAGAGGGCTCGGCGTCGCTCGAGCGGCTCGCCCTCGGCTGGACCGAGCGGGTGGTCCGGGATCTCCCCCAGGACGGGGACGAAGCGGCGATCGCGGCGGCGCGCGCGCTCCTGGAGTCGGGCGGCACGCCAATCCCGATCCGGCTGCTGCCCCTGTCGGAGGCTCGCTCGCTGCTGCCCGAGCACGCGATCGCGCGGTTGAACGAGGTCGTACAAGCCGGAACGGTCGAGGGCGACAGCGTTGCCCAGCGCGCGGGCGCCGTGTTCCACTGGCGCCGGCTCGCCGACGGTTCGATCTGGATGGCGGTGGTGAAGAACCAGGATCTGTACGCCCACGGCGCCACGTCCTGGATGGAGATCATCGTGCTGCTGGCCGCGTCGGTGCTCTTCGCGCTCAGCGTCGCCTACTTCCTCGCGCGCGACATCTCGTCGCCCGTGGCCCTGCTGCGGGAGGCGGCGGAGCGACTCGCCGCGGGCGACCTCCGTCCCCTGCAGCTGTTCGAGTCCGAGGACGAGCTCGGCGATCTCTCCCGCTCCTTCTCGGCGATGGTGGCCAGCCTGCGCACGACGATCGGCCGGCTCGCCGAGTCGGCCGACGGGCTGGAGTCGCGCGCCAGCCGGCTCGGCCCCGTGTGCCGCTCGCTCACCGATGCCACTTCGGACCAGGAACGCGGCACGCGCCTGGCCTCCGAGAGCATGGAGCAGATCCACGCCCAGGTCGCGGGGATCGCCCAGTCGAGTCAGGCTCTGAACGAGAGCGTCGAGGAGTCGAGCAGCTCGGTGCTCGAGCTCGGCGCCACGGGCGAGGAGCTGAACGAGACGGCGACGCTGCTCTCGGGGAAGGTGGACGAGGTCTCGAGCTCGATCGAGCAGATGGTGCGCTCCGTCAAGCAGGTCTCGGACAACACCGAGGCCCTGTCGGGCGCGGCGGAGGAGACCTCCGCGTCGATGGAGGAGATGGCGAGCTCGCTGCGCGAGGTGGACGTGTCGGCGGCCGAGGCCGCGCGGCTCTCCGAGACGGTCGTCCAGCGCGCCCAGAGCGGCCGGGCGAAGGTGCGCGAGACGATCGTCGGCATGGAGGCGATCCGCGAGGCGACCGAGACCGCCGAGCAGGTGATCCGCAGCCTGGCCGGACGCACCCTCGAGATCGGGCGGATCGTCGACGTGATCGACGACGTGGCCGACGAGACCAACCTGCTCGCCCTGAACGCGGCGATCATCGCGGCCCAGGCCGGCGATCACGGGCGCGCCTTCAGCGTGGTCGCGGACGAGATCAAGGACCTCGCCGAACGCGTGCTCGCCAGCACCAAGGAGATCGGCGGCCTGATCCGGTCGGTGCAGGACGAGTCGCGCAAGGCCACGGATGCGATCGAGCGCGGCAGCGCCTCGGTGGCCAGCGGCGTCGATCTCTCCGCCGAGGCCGGGACCGCGCTGGAGGAGATCACCGCGGCGTCGCAGCAGAGCGGCACGCGGATCGACGGCATCGTGGGCGCGCTCCGCGAGCAGGCGAAGGCGGCGGGTCACGTCGTCGAGCTGATGGAGCGCGTGCGCGGCGGCGTGGACGAGATCCGGCAGGCCGTGGCGGAGCAGAATCGCGGCAACGTGGTGGTGTTCCAGGGAGCCGTGACGATGCGCGAGGTGGCGCTCCAGGTGCGCGGGACGACCGAGGAGCAGGCGCGCGGCTCGGTGCGCATCCGCGAGAGCGTCGAGGGCGTCCGCGAGGCCGTGGAGAAGATCAACGCCGCCCTGCAGGAACAGTCCCAGGCGTGCGCCGCCGCGGCGGCGTTCCTCGAGGAGGTCCAGGGGCGGAGCGGGACGCACGACGAGGCGACCCGAACGGTGGAGGAGGTCTCCCGGGACCTGCTCGCCCAGGCCGAGGATCTGCGCGAGGAGGTCCGGCGCTTCCGGATGGTGTAGGGGTGCCGAAGGCGCCAGGAGGATGGATCGATGATCGCTGGGTGTCCGACGTGTGCGGCTCGCTACCGCATCGACACCGCCAAGCTTCCCGCCGAGGGAGCGCGCTTGCGCTGCTCTCGCTGCGAGACGGTGTTCCGCGTGCGTCCGCCCGAGTCGAGCGAGACCGAGCGCCCGGCCGCAGCTCCGGCCCCCCCCCGCTCCACGGGCCCGGTGCCCACCCGCTCCGCGGCACCGGCGCGGCGACCGGCGCCCCCGGCTGCGCCTCCGGATCCGGAGAAGCTCGTGCTGATCGCCCATCCGGACAAGGAGTCCGGCAAGGCGGTTGCCGACGCCGTCGTCTCCTGGGGGCTGTCGTCGCTGCTGGTGCACGACGGTGTGGAAGCGATCCTCCAGATCCAGCGGACGCTCCCGCGCGTGGTCGTGCTCGACGCCGCGCTGCCGAAGATGTTCGGCTTCCAGATCTGCGAGCTGATGAAACGCAACGAGCAGCTGCGCTCGATCCCGGTCGTGCTGGTCGGCGCGATCCACGACCAGTCCCGCTACCGGCGCTCCCCGAACGAGCTCTACGGAGCCGACGCCTACCTCGAACGGCATCAGCTTCCCGAGGGCCTCGCGGATCTGCTGGCGAACCTGGCTCCGCTCGGACAGGGAGCCGAGCGGGCCGTCGCCGAGCCTCCCGCCGCGCCGCCGCGCGCCGCCGCGGCGCCCGCGAACCCGGTGACTCCCCATGCGCCCGCGACCCCGGTGGCTCCCGCGCCGCCCGCACCCGCCGCGGAGCGGGCCGCGCGCCCGGCTCCGAGCCAGGGCAGTCCCGAGGTGGAGAAGGCTCAGCGGCTGGCGCGGATCATCGTCTCCGACGTGATCCTCTACAACCAGGAGAAGTTCGACGCGGGGGTCCGCGCGGGCAACGTCGTCGATGCCCTCGGCGCGGAGCTCGAGGAGGGGTACGCGCTCTTCGCCCAGCGGGTCGATGCCAACGTGTGCGAGCCACGGGAATACCTGCAGCGCGAGCTGGTGCGGGTAGCGCGCTCGCGGGGAATGAAGTGATGCCGGTGAGCGACGACGAACGCGAGCGGGAGTCCGTGCGACGGGACCTCGAGAGTCCCGACGAGGAGATGCGCCGGCTGGCCGTCGAGCGGATCGAAGCCCTCGACGAGGCCGAGGTGCTGCCGCGACTCGTGGACTGTCTCGGCGATCCCGACTGGCGCGTGCGGAAGTCCGCCGTGGCGCGGATCGCGGCGCGACCCGACGCCGACGGCGCCTCCGAGTTCCTGATCGCGGCGCTCGCCGATGGAGACAACCCGGGCCGCCGGAATGCCGCCGTCGAGGCGCTGGTGGAGATCGGGGAACGCGCGGTTCCCGCCCTGTGCGCCTCGTGCGCCGACGAGGACTCCGACGTGCGCAAGTTCGCCGTCGACGCCCTGGCCGGGATCGGCAGCGAGCGCGCGACCGAGGCCGTGGTCGCGCGGCTCTCCGACGCGGATCCGAACGTGCGCGCCTCGGCCGCGGACGCGCTCGGCGCGATCGGCGGCGCGGCGGCGCGCACCGCCCTGCGTGCGACCGCCATCGATCCGAGCCAGGACGCCCTGGTGCGCTTCTCGGCGCTTCACGCCCTCGACACGCTCGAGGAGCCCCTCGGCGCCCACGAGCTCGCGGGCGTGCTCGGCGACGCCATGCTGGGCCCGGCGGGTCTCGCCCTGCTCGGCCGCTGCGAAGACGACGACGGCGCGCTCGACGCCCTGTTGAAGGGTCTCGCCAGCGAGGTGCGCGCGGCGCGCGAGTCCTCGATGCGCGCGATCCTGCGCCTGGCGGCACGGACCGACGGCACCGGGCTGGTGACCCTTCAGCGGCGCGTCCAGGAGCTGGTGGAGTCGACCCCCCGCCTGGTGGCCGCGGCGGTCGACCGCCTGGCCGACGCGGATCTCGACACCCAGCTCGCGCTCGTCCAGTTCCTCGGCCTCGTCCGGGCCTCCAGCGCGGTCGTCCCGATCCTCGAGTGCGGTCGCGACGAGGCGCTGGCGCAGGTCGTGATCGGAACGCTCGCCGAGATCGGCGAGGTGGCCGTCGCGATGCTCGACGCGGCGTGGTGCGAGCTCGAAGGAGAGCGCCGCATCGCCGCCTGCGAGGTCCTGGGACGCGTCGGGGGGCGCCGCGCGGTGGAGCGCCTGGTCGTGTCGCTCGGCGATACCGAGCCGTCGCTGCGCGCCGCCGCCGCGCGGGGTCTCGGCGCGCAGCGCGTCGCACAGGCCCTTGCTCCGCTGGTGGCGCGTCTGGAGCTGGCCGCCGCCGAGACGGACCTCGAGGGCGACACGGAGCAGTCGGCGATCATCGACGCGATCGCCGCCCTGGCCGGCCCCGACGAGTCCGGCCACTCGCCGTCGATCGCCGGCCAGGCGGTCGAGCGCCTCGGCGGGCGGCTCTCCGGAGCCTCGGACTCGGCGCGCCTCTGCATCGCACGCGTACTCGGCCGGATCGCGCGTCGGGAGGACGCGAACCTGATCGCGATGCTGCTGAAGGATCCGAGCTCCGAGGTGCGCCGCGCGGCGGTGGAGGCGATCGCGCGCATCGAGCCCGATCGCACGCCCGAGCCGCTCCGCCTCGCGATCGCCGACGAGTCTCCGACGGTGCGGATGGCCGCGGCCCGTGCGCTCGGCGACTCCCAGAGCGACACGATCTTCGACGACCTGCGGCGTCTGTCCCAGGACGACGACCCGCGCGTCCGGGCCACGGCGGTGCGGGCCCTCGGCCGCCGCTTCGGCGGCGACGCGCAGCCCGACGTGCGTGCCGCGGCGCTCGCCGTGCTCAACCGCGCCTGCGATGACGAGGCGCCGGTGGCACTGGCGGTCGTGGATGCGGTGGACGAGATCGGCGGCGACGCGACCTCCTACGTCACACCGCTGCTGCGGCGCCCCGAGCCGGAGGTGGTGCGGGAGGCGGCGCGCTGTCTGGGGCTGCACGCCGAGCGCGACGCGCTCGAGGTGCTGCTTCCCCTGGTCTCCCACTCCGACTGGTCGGTGCGGGCCGAGGTGATCGAGATCCTGGGCGAGCGCCGGGCCAGGCAGGCAGTGCCCGCGATCCTGCGCCGTCTCGAGACCGAGGAGCACGACCTGGTCCGGAGCGTGGCCCTGGGCTCCCTCCACAGGCTGGAGGGCTGATCGCCACGATGGCTCTGCGCCGCGGCCACGACGAGTCCGGAATGACGGACCGCGAGTTCTCGATGTTCGCGGAGCTGGTGCGTTCCCATTGCGGGATCGCGTTCGGACCGGAGACGCGCTTCCTGCTCGAGAAGCGGGTGCAGCGGCGCATGCGCGAGCTGGCCATTCCCAGCTACTCCGCCTACCAGTACGAGCTGCGCAGCGACTCGCGCCGGGAAGGCGAGCTCGCCCAGTTGATCGACGAGGTCACCACCAATGAGACCTACTTCTTTCGCGAGCGCGGGCAGCTGCGCGCGCTGGCCGGAGAGATCCTGCCCGAGGCGCTGCTCGCCCGGCGCGAGCGCGGCTCGGGTCCGATCACGGTCTGGTCCGCCGGATGCGCGAGCGGGGAGGAGCCCTACAGCGTCGTGATCCTGGCGATGGAGGCCGGCCTCGACCCCGAGAAGGAGATGCGTGTCTACGCGTCAGACATCTCGCGTCGGATGCTGCGGCGTGCCCGGCAGGGCACCTACCGGGAGGCCTCCTTCCGCGAGACCGAGCCGGCACTCCGCGAGAAGTACTTCCAGGAGAAGGACGGCCTCTGGACGATCTCCGACGACGTCAAGAAGTGCGTCGACTTCATCCACATCAATCTGATGGATCGGTCGCGCATCGCCTTGCTCGGATCGATGGACGTGATCCTGTGCCGGAACGTCATCATCTACTTCGACATCGACGGCAAGCGCGAGGTGATCCACGCCTTCGAGGAGAAGCTGCGACTGGGAGGGCATCTGCTGCTCGGCCATTCGGAGTCGCTGCTCAACGTGTCGAGCTCCCTCGAGCTCCGGCACCTCCAGAGCGACCTGGTCTACCGTCGTCCCGTCGCCGGGGGCTCGCGCCTCGACCCCTGGCAGGTGGCGGCGCGGGCGGCGATCCGCGACGTGGAGCACTCGTCGTGAGGGCGCACGAGCCGATCCGCGTGCTGGTGGTCGACGACTCGGCCTTCAGTCGCCAGGTGATCACGCGCATGCTCGGCGCCTCGCCCCTGGTGCGAGTGGTGGGCACGGCGCGCGACGGCGAGGAGGCGCTGCGCAAGACCTTCGAACTCGAGCCCGACGTGATCACGGTCGATCTCGAGATGCCGAAGATGGACGGCTTCACCTTCCTTCGCATCGTGATGAGCAAGCAGCCGACCGCGGTGATCGTGATCAGCGGTCGTTCGTGCGACGAGGACGTCTTCAAGGCGCTCGAGCTGGGGGCCATCGACTTCATCGCCAAGCCCACGCCCCACGCGACGCCGATGCTGGCTTCGATCTCGCAGGAGCTGATCCGCAAGGTGCACTCGGTGCGCCAGCTGAGGATGGAGAACGTCCGCGAGCGGATCTCGACGCTGACCCCGATCGTGGCGCGCCACGAAGTGGAGACGATGCCGCGAGTCGTGGCGATCGGATCGTCGACGGGCGGGCCCGCCGCCCTGATGCAGGTGTTCAGCGCCTTCAGCGAGGCGCCGCCGTGCTGGTTCCTGGTGGCGCAGCACATGCCCAAGGGGTTCACGCGGGGATTCGCCGAGCGCCTCGACCGTTTCACCGCGCTGCGCGCCCGCGAGGCCCAGGGGGGCGAGGAGCCCGAGCCGGGCACGATCCTGATTGCGCCCGGAGGGCGGCACCTCGAGGTCGAGGTGACGGGCGGTCGACCGATGACGCGCGTGGTCCCCAACCTGGGTGAGGATCGCTATGCGCCATCGGTCGATCGGCTCTTCGAGAGCGCGGCGAAGACCTACGGGCCCGATCTGGTCGGCGTGATCCTGACCGGGATGGGCGACGACGGGCGCCGCGGGGTGCAGGCGGTGAAGGCGTCGGGTGGATTCGTGATCGCGGAGTCGGAAGAGACGGCGGTGATCTTCGGGATGCCGCAGCAGGCGATCCGCACCGGCGCGGTCGATCGCGTGCTCCCGCTCGACGAGATCGCGCGTTCGATTCAGCGCGGCGTCTCGGCGTCGCTCGAGAGCCAGTCACGGGAGGCGCGGCCTGGCGCCTCCACGAGGGAGCGCGGATGAGTGAGCAGGACACGAAACTCTCCTCGCGAGCCGAGGACTTCCTCGCCCTGTTCAACAAGGGCGCGGAGTTCACGCGCGAGCTCTTGCGGGAGAACGAACGGCTCCGCAAGCAGCTGGCGTCGGTGACGGACCGCCAGGAGAGCGCGGCGCGCAACCCCGCGGACTGGGAGAAGCTGCGCCGCGAGCTGATGGCGCGCATCGCTTCGCTCGAGGAGGAGTGCACGACCGTTCGCGAGCGGCTCGACCAGGTGGAGCTCGAGAACTCGCAGTTCGCTCAGCGCTACGTGGAAGTCGAGGAGGAGAACAACAATCTCGCCAACCTCTACGTCTCCAGCTACCAGCTGCATTCGACTCTCGATCTCGACGAGGTCGTCAAGATCATCCTGGAGATCGTGATCAACCTGATCGGAGCAGAGGTGTTCGCGGTCTACCTGCTGGAGGGAGAGGACTCGAAGTTGGTTCCGGTCGCCGCCGAGGGCCGCGAGCTGTCCGACTTTCCCGCGGCGACGCTGGGCAACGGAGTGCTGGGGAAGGCCGTCGCGGCACAGGAGTCGACCTGCTGGGACACGGAGCGGTCGGAAGATCTCGCCCAGCCGATCGTCTGTGTCCCGCTGGTGGTGCAGAACCGTCCGATCGGGGCGATCGCCGTCTACAGCCTGCTCACGCAGAAGGACGGATTCTCCGCTCTCGACCACGAGCTGTTCAACATGCTCGGAGGGCACGCGGCGACGGCGATCTTCGCCGCCAAGCTCTATTCCCAGTCCGAGCGGAAGCTCAACACCATCCAGGGTTTCATCGATCTGTTGACGAAGTAGGCGCACCGCGCCGAGATCCGTACGGGGCAAAATCGTTATGGGCCATCGAATCCTGATCGTCGAAGACAGCCCGACCATGCGGCAGCTGCTGGTCTTTGCGCTGCGCCGTCTCAAGGACGTGGAGATCGTCGAGGCGCAGGACGGAATGGACGGCTTGCGCAAGATTTCCAGCGATCACTTCGACATCGCGCTGGTCGACATCAACATGCCGGTGATGGACGGCCTGAAGCTGATCTCGCTGATCCGCGGCGACGAATCCCTGAAGCAGATCCCGATCGTGGTCATCACCACCGAGGGGGCGAGCGAGGATCGCGACCGCGCGCTCAAGCTGGGCGCCAACGAGTACCTGTCGAAGCCGATCCAGTCCAACCAGGTGCTGTCGGTGGTGAAGGGGCTGCTGAAGGCGGAGTAGCCGGGCGGGCAGGGCGCGGGGCGAGGGTCTACTCTCGCGCGGTGCCGCCGCGGACCCGGAGCTTCGTCTCGTTCGTCCTGCTCGCCGCGACCGCGCTGCTCTGGGTCGCCGGCTGCGGCTACACCTGGGCGGAGGCCGGCGGCGTCCTCGGGCGCGTGGCCGTGCGCACTCCCCGGAACGACTCGACCGAGGCCGGGCTGGAGCTCGTCGTGGCCGACGCGCTGCGCCGCGAGGTGATGCGCCGTGCCGGTGCCCAGCTGGTGGAGGATCCGTCGAGGGCCGACTGGGTGGTGAGCGGGCGCGTGCTGCCGGTGCGCGTAGTGCCGGCGAGTCTCTCGCCGGTAGTGCTCACGCTCGAATACCAGCTGACGTTGATCCTCGACCTGCGAGCGCATGCTCCCGACGGGCGCGAGGTGGCGGGCACACCGCGGGACATGACCGAGAGCGAGCTGTACCTGTCGAGCTCGGACGTCGAGGCGGAACGCAAGAACCGCGGCGAGGCGCTGCAGCGCGTCTCGCGACAGCTCGCCGCCCGCTTCCTCGACCAGCTCGGAGAGGAGGACGGGGCGTGAACCAGGCGGAGCTCGAGCGGGAGCTCGCCGAGCGCGGACCGCGGTCCGCCTACCTGCTGGCGGGGGGCGAGCCGCTGCTGCGCGACGACGCCCTGGCCGCCCTGCGCGCCGCGGCGCTGGGCGACGGCGATCCCGCCTTCAACCTCGATCGCTTCGACGCGGTCGGGCTCGCGGCGGGTCCGCTGATCGACGCGCTGCGCACGATGCCGGTCTTCGCCGAGCGGCGCCTCGTCGTGCTCGCGCTGGCAGAGGGCCGGCGCGCTGCGTCGAGCGCCCTCGAGGGCGCCGTCGCCGACTGGGTCGAGGGGGCGGCCGCCTCGGCGCCGCCGTCGGTGCTGGCGGTGGTCGCGGGTCGCGTGGACCGGCGCGCGCGCTGGGTCAAGGCCTTCGGCGACGCGGTGGTCTCCTGCGACGCTCCGACGCGCACCCGGGAGGTGGCGGCCTTCGTCCGGGAAGAGGCGACGCGCCAGGGTGTGGAGCTCGAGCGCGGCGCCGCCGAAGCGCTGGCGGAGCGGGTCGGCCCCCAGCTTCAGCTGTTGCGGATGGAGATCGCGAAGCTCGCGCTGCTCGCCGGCCCGGGCGAGCCGGTCTCCCGCGCGCACGTCGGCGCGGCGACGGCGCTCTCGGCCGAGGAGCCGATCTGGGATCTCACCGACGCGATCGGCGAAGGCCGATCCGCCGACGCGCTGCGCGTGCTGTGGCGGCTGCTCGGCGCCGGCGCGGCGCCGCCGCTGCTCCTCGGAGCGCTCGTCTCCCACTTCCGTCGGCTGCTGCGGACCGCCGCGGGGCAGGAGGTTCCCGGGCCGCCCTTTGCGCGCCGCAAGCTCGGAGAGCAGGCGCGTCGCTACGGCCTGGCGCGCCTGCGCGCGGCGCTCAGTGCGCTCCACGAGACCGATCTCGCCCTGAAGGGCGCCGGCGCGCTGCGCGCCGATCTCGCGCTCGAGCGCCTCGTGATCGCGCTCGCCTCCTGAGGGCGACGTCGACGGCTCGGCCGCGCGCAGCCCGAGGCGGGCGAGCGGGGCGCGAGCCCCCGGACTAGGAGGCCGCGCTGACGCTGCGGGCCAGGCGGGAGACCCGGCGACTGGCCTGCTTCTTGGACAGGACGCCCTTGCTCGCCGCCTTGCGGATCTCGCGCTCGGCGTTGCACAGGGCGCTCCGCTTGGCTTCTCCGTCGCCCCCGAGCAGCGCGGTCCGCAGGTCCTTCACGGCGGTCTTCAGCCGGCTGCGGACGTGTCGATTGCGGACGCGGCGCTTCTCGTCCTGGCGGGCGCGCTTCTTTGCGGACTTGTGCTGGGCCAATCCATTCCCCTCGCGAGCGGGCGCGGATCGTAGTGGCTCGCCCTCCGCCTGTCGAGCGCGGGCAGACCGGCGCCGCCGGCCGACGGAGTCCGGTTCAGCGCTCCCCGCGGCCGGCCGATACGCCCGTCGGACCGGTGCAAGCTGGGGGGACTTGCGGCTTGAGGAAGAGGCACGGGCGGGCTGTCCGGAACGCGCGGCTCCTGGGCCTGGTCGCGGTCCTGTGGGCGCTCACCGCCTCGGGCGAGACCCCCGGCGCGGGGGCCGACCCGGACCTGCTGGCAGCGCCGCCCGACATCGCCGAGCAGCTCGGCGCCGACGCCGTCCCGATCGGGGAGGACGCGCAGCCGGCGGCCTTCGGGCCGCCCGCTCCCGCGCGCTCGCTCCTCGAGGAGGCCTGGCAGACGCCGGATCTCGCCTCGCGCGTGGAGCGGACCCGCCGCACCTCGCTCGAGCTCGGCGTCTGGAGCCTCGACGCGGGGGCTCGCGCGCTCGCCCTCGGGAGCACCCGCAGCAGCGAGCTGGAGCTGGCCGAGGCGGCCGTCGCGCTCGCCCCCGATCTGCCGGCTGCCCACATGCGGCTGGCCTCGGCCCTGTGGCTCCAGGGCGGCTCCCCGATGGCGGCGGTGCGCTCCGCGGTCGGCGCGGTCGCCGCGATCGGCCGCCACCTCGAGGCGACGCTGTGGTTCGGCGGGTCGGGGCTCTACCTCCTGGCCAGCGCCCTGGTCGCCGGGGGTCTGCTGGCGGTGATCCTGGCCGGCCTGGTCTCGTTGCCTCACGCCGCCCACGACCTCGGGCACGCGATCTCCCCCTCCTCGCCGGCGTTCGCCGGCGCCGCCGCCCTCGCCGCCCTGCTGCTGGTCCCGCTCGCGCTGGGCGAGGGTCTGCTCGGCCTCGCCGTCGGGCTGCTGTGCATCGCCGGGATCTACGGCACCGGTCGCCGCCGCTGGGTACTGGCGTTCGCCGTCGCGGGGATCGGCATCGGAGCCTTCCCGGTGGCCCGCTATGCGGGCGCGGCCCTGTCGGCGATGTCCGAGGATCCGGTCGCCCAGGCCGCCTACTCGGTCGCCCAGGGCCTGGCGACGCCCGTCGAGCTGGCCCGGCTCGAAGCGGCCGACGGCCGCGATCCCCTGGCCTCGCGGGCCCTGGCGATCCACGCGCGGCGGCTGGGCAACCTGAGCGAGGCGGACGCGCGCTACCAGGCGCTGCTCGACGGGGGTCGGGTCGACGCCGCGGCGCTGAACAACGCCGCCAACGTCCGGCTCGAGCTCGGACACATCGAGCGGGCGCTCGAGCTGTACGGCGACGCCCTGTCCCAGCAGGAGCTGCCGGTGGTGCTGTTCAACATGGCCCAGGCCCACGGGCGCGCCTTCCAGGTGGAAGACCTGAACCGCACGCTCGAGCGCGCCCAGCAGACCGGCGGCCAGCTGATGGCCCAGCTGGCCGCGCTACAGGGCGACGACGACGCGAACGGCTTCGTGGTGGCGCTGCCGCTGCCGGCGAGCCTCTTCTGGTCCCGGGTGTTGGAGCCGCCCGTCGGCGAGGACGTCGCAGCCGACTTCCGCGCCGGCTTCGCCCCGGGCCGCCTCGGGCGCGAGCCACTGCTGCTGGGCGCGTTCGCCGTCGGGATGCTGCTGCTCGCCGCTGCCATCTGCGCGCGCACGGTTCCCTCGCGCTGGTGCCGGCGCTGCGGCCAGCGCGTGTGCCCGCGCTGCGACCCGCAAGGAACGGCGGGGGAGCTGTGCGAGGGCTGCCACAAGCTGTTCTTCGAGCCCGAGAAGACCGACCGCGTGCTGCGCACCCGGCGGGTGGCCGAGCTGCGGCGGCGGGAGCAGTGGATGAACCGCTGGGCGACGGTGATCTCGGTGCTGGTGCCCGGCGCCGCCGGTCTGCTGGCCGGGCGGCCGCTTCGCTGCTGGATCGGGGCGCTGTGCTTCGCCCTCGCCGCCGGAGCCTGCCTGTGGCGCCACGGGGTGGTTCCCGACCCGCTCGTCGCCGGCGCGGCGGCGCCCCTGGTCTTCCTCGGCGTCGCGGCGCTCGCGAGCGTCGGCTACGGGCTCGTCGTCTGGGCGTCGCTCGTCACCCGGAGGCAGGCCTCGTGACCGTCGGTCTCTCGGGAAACCTGTCCGATTTCGGGATCGCCGACGTGTTCCAGCTGATCGGTCAGCAGCGCAAGACCGGTGTGCTCGAGCTGCGCAGCGACTCCGGGCGGGCGCAGCTCGTCTTCGACCGCGGCCTGGTCGTGTCGGCGGCGCCGGTCGTCGGACGTGCCGGGGACCTCGACCCGCTCGCCGAACGTCTGATCCGCTGCGGTCAGATGACGCGCGACCGCGCGGAGGAGGCGATCGCGGCCTGCCACGCCTCGGCGCGGACCCTGGCGCGCACGTTCGTCGACCGCGGCTGGCTCGACGAGGACACCGTGTCCGAGGCGGAGGATCTCGTCACCCGCGACACGATCTTCGACGTTCTCCGCTGGCAGACCGGCTCCTTCGACTTCCGCGCCCGGGATGTCTCCCACGAGCGCGACCGCGGCTCTTTGCTAGGCGCCGAGCAGATTCTGATGGACGGTCTGCGGATGGTGGACGAATGGCAGAGCTTCCAGTCCTTCGTGCCCTCCGAGGATTCGGTGTTCGCCCGCGTGGGCGCCTTCGAGCGTTTCGCCGGCGCCTCCCGTCTGACCTCGGAGGACCTCGAGCGCGCCGAGCGCCTGTTCTCGCTGATCGACGGGCGCGTGACCGCGCGCCGCGTGATCGACCTCGCCCGGCTCGGGACCTTCGACGGTATGCGATCCCTGTCGGCCCTCCATCAGGGCGGGGCGATCGAGCTGGTGACCACCGAAGGAGCGCCCGAGCCGTCCTGGCAGGTGCGGACGTCGACCGGGCGGCCCCGGCTGGGCCGGCTGGTGGCGGGGGTCGTGCCGCTGTGTGCGCTCGCCGCGGTCGTCTGGTGGACCGTCGCGTCATCGGCCACGCCGGCCGTCACCGCCGCCTATCGCCTCGAGCGATCCACCCTCGACACCCTCCGGCAGGACTACCGGATGCGCGCGGCGCGCCACGCACTCGAGGCCTACCGCCTGAGCCGGGGCCGGTGGCCCGACCGACTCGCGGACCTGGAGAGCACGCACATGCTCGATCCGGACGTGTTGGCGGCCCTACAGGGCCGAGCCTACTATTCGGCAAGAGGCAAACAGGGACCGATCTTCCTGGCACCGGAGCGCTGAATCCCACTGGCCCGCACCGAGTCGAGCACCCGTCAGACCCTCGTCTTCGACGACAACGCCACTGCCGCGGCGCTCTACGGAGAGGGCGACCGCACCTTGCGCACGCTCGAGCGCGAGTTCGGCATCCACGCCGGGGCGCGCGGCAACGAGGTGCGGCTGGTCGGTCCGGTCGTCGAGGTGGGGCTCGCCCGCAAGGTGCTCGAGCACCTCTACGGCCTGCTGCGCAGCGGCCAGTCCGTCGGCGCGCACGAGGTGCGAGATGCCGTGCGCATGGTGACCCAGGAGCCGGACGTCGACCTGGCGGACGCCACCGACGACGTGCTCGCCGACGTCGGGTCCCGGCGGCGGATCGGAGCCAAGACGCTCGCCCAGCGCGAGTACATCGATCTGATGCGAAAACGCGACGTCGTCTTCGCCGTGGGGCCGGCGGGCACGGGCAAGACCTACCTGGCGATGGCGATGGCGATCGCGGCGCTGAACCGGCACGAAGTGGCCCGCGTGGTGCTCACGCGGCCCGCGGTCGAGGCTGGCGAGAAGCTGGGCTTCCTGCCCGGCACCATGGCCGAGAAGGTGAATCCCTACCTGCGCCCGCTCTACGACGCCCTCGGCGACATGATGGACTTCGAGAAGTCGACGCGCCTGATGGAGCGCGGCGCGATCGAGGTGGCGCCGCTCGCCTTCATGCGCGGCCGCACCCTGAACGACGCCTTCGTGATCCTCGACGAGGCGCAGAACACGACCCCCGAGCAGATGAAGATGTTCCTGACCCGGCTGGGCTTCGATTCGAAGGCGGTGGTAACCGGGGACGTGACCCAGATCGACCTGCCCCCGGAAAAGCGGAGCGGCCTCGTCGACGCGGTCGAGATCCTGCGCGGCGTGGAGGGGATCGGCTTCATGGCGTTCGACGAGCGCGACGTCGTGCGGCATCCGCTCGTCCAGTCGATCCTGCGCGCCTACGAGCGGGCCTCGAACCGCGGCGAGCCCGCGAGTGGTGGCGGAGGGAGCGAGAGCGTCCGATGACGGTGCGCCTGCACGGGCGCCGCGGCCTCCCGCGCGTCGACCGCCGGCGCCTGCGCTCGCTCGCCAGTCGACTCCTGCGCGAGCTCGGCTGCCCCCGGGCCGAGCTGTCGATCGCGCTCGTGGACGACGCGACGATCGCCGACCTCAACGCGCGCTACCGCGGTGTGGCGGCGCCCACCGACGTGCTCTCCTTCTCGCTGCGCGAGGGATCCTTCGCCCAGCACCGGGGCGTGCTGCTCGGCGACGTGGTGGTGAGCCTCGATACGGCCCTCCGCCAGGCGCGCCGCGGCCGTCGCACGCTCGACGACGAGGTCCTGCGGCTGCTGATCCACGGCACGCTCCACCTGCTCGGACACGATCACGAGCAGCCCGGCGAGGCGCGTCTCATGCGCGCGGAGGAGCGCAGGGCGTGGCGGGCGCTCTCCGCGTGACGACGCGCGCACGCCTCGTCTGGGGAGCGGCGGCGGCCGCCGCGCTCTTCGCCTGCTTTCCCCAGTGGATCGCCGGGCGGGTCGTCGATCTCGGGGCCGGTCTCGCCTGGCTGGCGCCGGCCCTGTTCCTGATGGCGATCCGCGGACTGACGCCGCGCCGCGCGGCGGTCTGGGGCCTGGGCGTCTCCTGGGTCGCCGACTCGGCCATCCTCTACTGGATCTACGTCGTCACCGTCGAGTACGGACACGCCCATCCGCTGGTGGGGGTGGTGGCGCCGATCGCGCTCGCCCTCTACATCGCGGTCTTCGGGGCCGCCTTCGCGACCGGCCACGCCTGGCTCGCCGAGCGCGGGCTCGCCTCCCCCTGGAGCGCGGCCTTCGCCTGGACCGCGCTCGATCACCTGCGCTCCTTTGCGCTGACCGGCTTTCCCTGGGCGACCCTCGGCTACGCCCAGCACGAGAACGCACCGCTCCTGGGGCTGGCCTCGTTCACCGGGGTCTACGGGCTCTCCTTCGTCAGCGTCCTCGGCAGTGCCGCGCTGCTCGAGGCCGGGATCGCGCTGCGCGAGCGCCGCCGGCCCGGGTACCCGGTGATCGCGGCGGGCGTGGCCGTGCTCGGGCTGCATGGGCTCGGTCTCGCCGCGCCGCACGTCGAGGGCCAGCAGACGGTTCGCGTCGCGGTGGTGCAGGGCAACATCGACCAGGGGGTGAAGTGGAGCTCGGCCTGGGTGCTCCAGACGCTCGAGACCTACGAGTCGCTCTCGCGCGAGGCGGTGGAGGCCGGGGCCGAGATCGTGGTGTGGCCGGAGACCGCGGTGCCCGGCGCCATCGAGCTCGATCCGGCGCTGCGGGCGCGGATCGCCGCCCTTGCGCGCGAGACCGGCGCCGGGCTGGTCGTGGGCGGGGTCGGGCTCGCCCTGGACGAGCTCGGCCAGCCGGCCAGCTACTTCGACAGCGCCTTCCTCTTCTCGCCCGACGGCGAGCTCGGCGGGCGCTATGACAAGACCCACCTGGTGCCCTTCGGCGAGTACATCCCGTTCCAGGAGCTGCTGGGCCGCTTCTTGACCGCGGTCGCGCGGGGGATCGCGCGCGTGGGCGTGGAGCCGGGAGCCGCGCCGCGCGCCGTCTCGGTGGTTGCGGCCGGCGGGCGCGAGATCGCCTTCGGCGTGCCCGTGTGTTACGAGCTGCTGTTCCCCGACCTCGTGCGCCGCTTCGCGCTCGACGGGGGCCGCGCCCTGCTCGCGATCACCAACGACGCTTGGTACGGGCGCACCGGTGCCCCCTATCAATTCCTCGCGATCACGGCTCTGCGCTCGGCCGAGACCGGGCTGTGGACCGCGCGCGCGGCGAACACCGGCGTCTCGGGGTTCATCGACGGCAGCGGCGAGGTGCGCGTGCAGACCCCGATCTTCGAGACGACCTGGCGCGTGGCCGACGTGCCACTGCATCCCGATCCTCGCGAGGCCACCTTCTACGTGCGGCACGGGGACGTGTTCGCATGGGGCTGCTGGCTCGTCTGGCTGGTGTACCTCGGCGCGGGCGCACTCCGCGCGCGGGGCCGCGACGGGGTGCGCGGCCCAGGCGGATGAGGGATGCTCCCGGGCCATGAGCGACGCCAAGCCCGCGGTCCCGACCGATCACGAGCTCTCCCAGCGCCTCGAAGAGCTGAGCGAGCGCTGGAACGAGCTCCGGGGGCGTCTTTGACCTCGCGCGCATGCGCGAGCGGCTCGAGCAGCTCGAGGGCGAGGCGGCCGATCCCCAGCTGTGGAACGATCGCGAGCGCGCCGAACGCGTGCTGCGCGAGAAGCGCGGGCTGGAGCGGGAAGTCGCGCGCTACGACGCGCTGAACACCGCTTTCGAGGACGTCCAGGTGCTGATCGAGCTGGCCGCGGAGGCGGACGACGCGGCCACGCGCAGCGAGGCCCTGGAGAAGCTCGATGCCGCCGAGCGCGATCTCGACGGAGCGGAGCTCCAGCGCATGCTCGGCGGAGAGCACGACCCGGGCCCCGCGATCGTGTCGATCAACGCGGGCGCGGGCGGCACCGACGCCTGCGACTGGGCGGAGATGCTCCTGCGCATGTACCTGCGCTGGTGCGAGCTCCAGGGGTACGCCACCGAGATCCTCGATCTCCAGGCCGGGGAAGAGGCGGGGATCCGCAGCGTCACCTTCACGGCCACCGGCGAGTACGCCTACGGTTACCTGAAGGCGGAGGAGGGCGTGCACCGGCTGGTGCGCATCTCCCCCTTCGACTCCCAGGCGCGGCGTCACACCGCCTTCGCCAGCGTCGGCGTCTTCCCCCAGATCGACGACTCGATCGAGATCGACATCGACGAGAACGATCTGCGCGTCGACACCTACCGCGCCGGCGGAGCCGGCGGGCAGCACGTGAACAAGACCGACTCGGCGGTGCGCATCACGCACCTCCCCACCGGCATCGTCGTGCAGTGCCAGAACGAGCGCTCTCAGCACAAGAACCGCTCTGCTGCCCTGAAGGTGCTCCGCTCCCGGCTCTACGAGCACGCGCGCCGGGAGCAGGAAGAGAAGATGGCGGCGCTGCGCGGAGAGAAGGCGAAGATCGACTTCGGCAGCCAGATCCGCTCCTACACGCTCCATCCGCAGCAGCGCGTGAAGGACCACCGCACCGACGTGGAGACCGGGAACGTCGAGGCCGTGCTCGAGGGCGACCTGGACCGCTTCATCCGGGCCACGCTGCTGCAGCGCGCCGGCCGGTCCCAGAGCGCAGCGTGAGCGAGCGCGAGCGCGAGTCCCGCCGAGAGAAGCTCGCCGCGCTGCGCGCGGCGGGCGTCGACCCCTACCCGCCGCGCGTCGGGTCCCGGGAGCCGATCGCCGCGATCCGCGCGCGCTATGCCGACGTGGACGGCGCCGCGCTGGAGACGGATCCGCCCGAGGTGGGGGTGGCCGGCCGGGTGGTGGCGCTGCGTTCCTTCGGCAAGCTCCTGTTCGCGACCCTGCTCGAGAATGGGGAGCGGCTGCAGATCAGCGCGAAGAAGTCCGAGCTGCCCCCGGAGCTGTTCGACTTCGTCAAGAAGCTCGATGTCGGCGATTTCGTGCGCGTCGCGGGACCGGTCTGGCGCACCAAGACCGGCGAGTTGACCGTCGATGTGCGCGAGGCGCAGATGCTCGCCAAGGGCCTGCGACCGCTGCCCGAGAAGTGGCACGGGCTGTCGGACGTCGAGGCGCGCTTCCGACGCCGGCACCTCGATCTGCTGGTGAACCCCGAGGCGCGCCGGATCGCGATCCTGCGCAGCCGGCTGGTCTCGGCGATGCGCGCCAGCCTCGACGCGCGCGGCTTCCTCGAGGTGGAGACACCGGTGCTCCAGCCGATCTACGGCGGCGCGGCAGCACGTCCCTTCACGACCCATCACAACACCTACGATCAGACGCTCTACCTGCGCATCTCCGACGAGCTCTACCTGAAGCGGCTCGTCGTCGGCGGGCTCGACCGGGTGTACGAAATCGGACGCGTCTTCCGGAACGAAGGCGTCTCGCGCAAGCACAACCCCGAGTTCACGATGATGGAGTGCTACCAGGCCTACGCCGACTACCGCGACATGATGGCTCTGGCCGAGGCGCTGGTTCAGGAGATCGCGGAACGCGTGGTCGGCTCGACGCGCATCGACTATCAGGGCGAGACCCTCGAACTCGGGGGCGAGTGGCGGCGCGTGACGCTTCGCGACGCGATCGGTGACGCCACCGGCATCGACGTGCTGGCCCACGGCGACCTGGACTCGCTGGGCGAGGCGGTGCGGGCGAAGGGCTGGGATCCGGGAGACGCGCCCAACTGGGGGCGGCTCGTCGACGACCTGTTCAGCATCCACGTGGAGCCCACGCTGATCCAACCGACGCTGGTCACGGACTACCCCGTCGAGCTCTCGCCCCTCGCGAAGCGTTCGCCCGCCGACCCGCGCCTGGTCGAGCGCTTCGAGCCCTTTCTGGCCGGAATGGAGATCGGCAACGCCTTCAGCGAGCTGAATGATCCCGACGACCAGCGCGAGCGCCTGCTGGCCAGCCGGCGCGCGCTCGAGGCGGGCGACGAGGAGGCGCACCCCCTCGACGAGGACTACCTCCGCGCGCTCGAGGTGGGACTGCCGCCGACCGGAGGCCTGGGCATGGGCGTGGATCGCCTGGCGATGATCCTCTGCGATGCGCCCAATCTGCGCGAGGTCGTCACCTTCCCGCACATGCGGCCCCGCGCAGGATCGGCCGATCCGGACGGCGACGAATCCGAGCTGGAGGAGAAGGAAGCGTGAGCGAGCTGGCTGCCGCCGCCTGGAGTCTGTTGACCGCCGCCGGCGGGACCGTCGCCCTGGCGCTGATCGTGGCGCTAGCGGTCGGGATCAACGCCATGACGCTGCTCTTCTTCGGCTCGGCCGTGGTGGCGCTCGAGGGCTTCGGGCGCGCCGCAAAGCGCTGGAGCGTGATCGCCGTCTGCGCGCTGGCGTGGGCGGGGATGATCGGATTCGCGGTCGTCTACGCGCGCTCGGCCGAGCTCGCGGGAGAGCCCTTCGCCGTCCGCGCCCTCGCCTGGCTGAGCGGCGCCGGACTGGGCGCGGCGGCGATCGCGGTCTATGGGCTCGCGTGTCGGCTCGCCCTGCGCCGCGTCGCCCCGGCTCGGCTCGGGTGGGCCGTCCTCGCCGTGCTCGGCGTGGGAGGCGCGCTCGTGCTGGGCGGCTCGGCGCGTCCCGCCTACGCCGCGGCGCCCGCGCTGGTGGCGGGAGCCCTCGCCCTCGCGCTCACCTATCGCCGGCGGCGCCGCCGCGAGCCCGCGCGCGACTCCGCCGAGATCGGGTCCGCAGTGCTGGCCGCGGCCCTCGCCCTGGGCATTCCGCTCGCGCTCGTCCTGAGCGAGCCCGAGCCGCGCGTCGCGACCGTCGGCGCCTATCTGTTCGCCTTGCTCTTCGGACTTGTGGTATTCGGGCTGGTGCCGCTGGCGATCGCGGGGATCGTGGACAGCCGGCGCACGGCCGAGTGGTTCATCGCGGTGCGCTACCTGCTCGCAAAGCGGCGCCAGACCTTCATCTCGGTGATCACCGGGATCTGCGTCGTCGGGATCGCCGCCGGAGTGTGGCTGATCATCACGGTGCTCTCGGTGATGAACGGCTTCGAGCGCACCTGGCGTGACGAGATCATCGGCAACCGCGCCCACTTCACCGTGCAGAGCGGTCTCGGCGAGATCTCCGACTATCACGAGGTCCTCGACGTCGTCTCGCGGACCGAGGGCGTGGTGGCGGCGTCGCCCTATCTCGACGCGGAGGGGATGGTGCGCGGCGAGGCGGGCGAGATCGTGGCGGTCCGGGTGCGCGGAGTCGATCCGGAACGCGTCGCCCAGGTCACGGACCTGCGCGACGATCTCGTCGCGGGCTCGCTGTCCGACCTGTCGCTCGAGAAGTCGGATCCCGAAGCGCCGGCGATCCTGATCGGCAGCCAGCTCGCCCGCTCCCTGGGGCTGCGCGTCGGTCAGTCGCTGCTGCTGATCTCGCCCTTCGGCGGCCCCCAGACGCCGCTGGGTCCGGCGCCGCGGCTGGCGCGCTTCACCGTCGCCGGCGTCTTCGAGTCGAGCTTCTTCCAGTACGACGAGGTCTACACCTACGTGAACCTGCCCGCGGCCCAGGACTTCAAGCGCGTAGGGGACGTGGTCGACGGAATCGAGGCGCGCACCACCGACTTCTACCGCTCCCGGGCCGTCGCCAATCGCGTGCAGGAGGCGCTCGGCTTCCCCTACTACACGCGGGACTGGAAGGAGTTCTTTCCCGCCTTCTTCCAGGCACTCAAGAGCGAGCGGGTGATGATGTTCATCCTGCTCACGATGATCATGGTGGTGGCCGCCTTCTCGATCGTCTCCACGCTGGTGATGATGATCATGGAGAAATCGAGCGACATCGCGATCCTGAAGGCGATGGGCGCCGAAGACGAGGCGATCGAGCGGATCTTCGCCCTCGAGGGGACGCTGATCGGGCTGGTGGGCACGGCGCTCGGTGTGGTGGCCGGCATCTCGGTCACCGCGCGGATCGCCTTCATCCAGCACCAGATCGAGAACGTGCTCGGCATCGACACGCTGCCGGCGAGCGTCTACCAGTTCTCGACGCTGCCGGCCGAGCTCGATGCGGGGCAGATCGCCTTGGCAGTGGGTGTCGCGATGGTGCTTTCGCTCGGGGCGACGCTGCTACCGAGCCGCCAGGCGGCGAAGCTCGATCCGGTGGAGTCCCTGCGTTATGAGTAGCCCGGTGCTCGAAGCCCGTGACCTGCGCCGCTCCTTCGCGACGGGCGACGGCACGATCGAGGTTCTGCGCGGCGTCGACCTCGCGATCGCGGATCGGGAGCGGATCGCGATCCTGGGCAACTCGGGGGTCGGGAAGTCCACGCTGCTGCACGTGCTCGGCACCCTCGACCGGCCGACGGCGGGGCAGCTGCTGTTCGAGGGCGAGGACCTGTTCGCGCGCGACGCCTCCGGCCTCGCCCGCTTCCGCAATCGCACCCTGGGCTTCATCTTCCAGTTCCACCACCTGCTGCCCGAATTCGACGCCTGCGAGAACGTGATGATGCCGGGCCTGATCGGCGGCTCGGGTCCTGAGGAGATGCGCGTGCGCGCGGTGCGCCTGCTGACCGAGGTCGGACTGGAGCACCGGATCCACCACCCGGTGACCAAGCTCTCGGGAGGCGAGCGGCAGCGCGTCGCGGTGGCGCGGGCGCTCGTGCTCGAGCCGCGTCTGCTGCTGGCGGACGAGCCGACGGGCAATCTCGATCCGAAGACCGCCGACCAGGTACTGGAGCTGCTCCTCGAGATGAACCGTCTGCACGGGACGGCGCTGGTGGTCGTCACGCACAGTCCGGAGCTGGCGCGCCGCCTCGGGCGCCGCGTGGAGCTGATCGACGGGTACCTGGTCGAGTCCGGGTCGTAGCCCGGGCGGGAACCCGAACCCTCGCTCGTCCAGCTTCCGATCTACGCTCGGCTTCGCCTCGCTGCGCGACCTTCGGGCTTGCGGGCTCGCTGCGCGTCGGCCGACTCTCGGGTCGGCCTCCTGGTCGCGGGCTCGGCCTAACTTACTGCGATCGCAGCGGAATCGACCCCTGGACGGGCCTTGTCACGCTGTCGGGTGGATCGTAGAGTCCCCGCCACCCCCCGCCAACTCCGCAAACACCTCGCGATCATCGGCACTTCCGACACGGGACGACGGCCGACAGCACGGGCAGCACGAGCAGCACGGGAAGCGACTGGCAGCGATTGGAGGATCGGGTGCGCTCACATCGGCTCGGCCGCGCGATGCGTCGGCTGAGGCACGGCTGGATCGCCTGCCTGGCGATCGGGCTCGCCGTCGACGCCGCCGCACAGCCGGTCCAGCCCGATCTGAGCACGGCGCGTCCGCGCGTGGCCGTGCTCGCCTTCGAGGTGCAGAGTCCGGATCCAGACAGCGAGCTCGGCGGGAAGCTGGCGCGGGAGCTGGTGTCCATCCTGGCCGAGGACGGTCGCATCGAAGTCGTGGACGACGCGGTGCGACGGACGCCGCCGGCGCCCCGTCCCGGCGAGACCCGGGACGCCGCACTGCGCCGACTCGGCGACGAGCTCGGGGCCGACTACCTGGTCACCGGTCGCGTGACCCAGCTCGTCCGGGGCGGCAGTCTCGACGTCGCCGTCCGCCTGCTGCCGCGCGAGCAGGGGGCGACCAGCGACACCCAGGTGCTCACGGCCCGGACGGAGCAGGAGCTGCTCGGGCGCTGGGACGAGGTGGCGCAGCGCATCCTCACGGTCGTCGTCGGGACGCCGCCGGCGAAGGTGGCGAGCGTGGTGATTCAGGGCGCTCCCGGCTTCGAGCGGCAGCTGCGCGAGCGGCTGGCCACCCGCCCGGGAGAGCCCTACGACCCGTTGGTGGTGCGCGACGACCTGACCACCCTGCGTTCCAGTCCCGCGATCGTCTCCGCCGAGGCGCGCACCGAGCGCAGCGACGAGGGCGTGATCGTCCGCTTCGACGTCGTGCTCGCCGACCCGACCGCTCAGCGTCTCGCCAGCGGGGAGACGATCGCGCGCATCGACATCGAGGGGAACCGACGGATCGACGCCGAGGCGATCCGCAGCCGCATCGGGTCGAAGGTCGGCGCGCCCCTCGATCAGACCCAGATCGCCAGCGACGTCCGGGAGATCTACCAGCTCGGCTTCTTCCGTGACGTGCAGGTCCGGGGAGACCGCACCCCCGACGGCATGGTCGTGACCTTCGTCGTGGAGGAGAACCCGCTGGTCCGGCAGATCTCGATCTCGGGAAACGACCACATCGAGAGCGACGACATCCGCGAAGCGCTGACGCTCACCACGGGCTCGACGCTCGACTACCCGCTGCTCTACGAGAACCGCCAGCGCGTGGAGGGGCTCTACCGCGCCCAGGGGTACTACCTGGCCCAGGTGACCTTCGAGATCGAGCCGATGGGCGATTCCGTGGTGGGCATCCACTTCGACGTGGTCGAGGGCGAGAAGCTGAAGCTGCGGGAGATCGAGTTCACCGGCAACGAGCACTTCACCACCGCCGAGCTCACGGAGGGCTTCCAGACCAAGATCTGGCACTTCTGGTCCTACGCGACCTCCTGGCTCGACAAGTCGGGCACCTATTCCGAGCCGCTCTTCCTCCAGGACCTGCGCAAGGTGGAGCGCAAGTACGGCGACGCGGGGTTCCTCCAGGTGAAGGTCGGCGAGCCGGAGGTGATTGCGGACGAGAAGGGGCTGGTCGTCCGCGTCCCGATCCGCGAAGGCCGCCGCTTCTACGTCGGACAGATCGACGTGACCGGCGACTCGACCGTCGACATCGACTCCCTGCGCGACAAGCTCAAGCTGAAGACGGGAGACGTCTTCAACCGCAGCTACCTGAACGACGACATCCAGTCCCTCACCGAGCACTACCAGGACCGGGGCTTCTACTTCGCGCAGGTGACTCCGCTGTCGAACCTCTCCGAGGCGACGGAGCGCGTGGACCTCGACTTCGAGGTGCGCAAGGGGCCGCTCTACTTCATCCGGCAGATCGACGTCTCGGGCAACACGGTGACGGTCGACCCGGTGATCCGGCGCGAGATCCCGATCGCCGAGGGGCAGCTCTACTCCCAGCGCAAGGTCCAGCTCGGCCGCTCCCGGGTGGAGCGTCTCGGCTACTTCGAGGAGGTGGACTTCAAGATCGACCCGACCGACGAGCCGGACCAGCTCGACCTCAAGGTGTCCGTGGTCGAGCGGCCCACCGGCTCCTTCAGCTTCGGGGCGGGCTTCTCGTCCCAGGACGGTCTCGTCGTCACGGGCTCGCTCTCCCAGTCCAATCTCTTCGGGCGCGGCTACGCGGCCAACGTCTCCCTCGACCTCGGTCGCCAGTCCCAGCGCTTCTTCGTCAACCTGGCCGATCCCTACTTCCTCGGCACCACGTTCAGCCTCTCCACGACCTTCTCGCGCACGAACCTGAACTTCCAGGACTTCGAGCAGGAGCAGCTCGGAGCCGACGTGGTCCTCGGCCACACCCTCAACGAGGACAACACGACCCGCGGCTTCCTCCGTTACAGCTTCGACCTGCGCAAGCTGAACGACAACCGCAACGTCAACGCCGCGTCGCTGATCCTGCGCGAGATCCTCCAGGACGCGATCTCGAGCAGCCTGGTCGGCGCGTCGGTGGTCTCGGACACCCGGGACGACCGGCTCGCGCCGACCTCGGGGCACCAGATCGGGGTGTCGCTGGAGGGGGCCGGGCTCGGGGGCTTCTCCCGCTTCGCGCGTCTCGAGGGGCGGGCGGTGTACTTCCTCGGTGCCCCGAGCTGGCTCTTCGACCGCTCGAGCTTCGTGGTGGCCTTCCGGGCGGGCTGGGCCTTCCCCTTCAACACGATCAGCGACTTCGACACCTTTCCGGGGGCCTCCGGCGACGACGTGACCCTGGCGATGAACTCGCAGTCCCGCCGCCTCGAGGACCTCGACGACAAGCTCACCCTGCCGCTGACCGAGCGCTACTTCCTCGGCGGCCTCGGGCAGTTCCAGCTGCGCGGCTTCAAGGCCCGCTCGGTCGGCCCGCGGCGCCCGATCCTCCAGCGGATCGGGGGCGACGTCTTCGCGCCCGTGGGAACCGACCCCAACACGGGCGCGTGTGCCGACGGCTTCTCACCCGGCCCCGGCATCCCGGCCAACGGCACCGGCGACCTGAACGGCATCTGCAACAACATCCAGGACAAGCGGATCCACCAGTTCAAGGACCTGAAGGAGACCGACGTGATCGGCGGCAACAAGTTCGCCACCGCCACCTTCGAGTACCGGTTCCCGATCTCGGAGACCGTTGGCCTCCAAGGCGTCACCTTCCTCGACATGGGGAACGCCTTCGACGAGACCCAGTGGAACCTGTTGGACGTGACCCAGTGGCGCTACGGTACGGGCTTCGGAGTCCAGTGGTTCTCGCCCTTCGGCCCCCTAGCCGTGGTCCTGGGCTTCCCCTTGGATCCGCTCTCCGTCGAAGACTCCCCCGTCTTCGAGTTCTCCATCGGTGGCTCGGCCTTCTAGCTTCGCATCCCTCGGGGAACCCCATCCTGCATTGCGCGATATGCTTGCGCCGCTTCCGCTTTGCGCCGACTCCATCGCATCCCTTCGACCCACCCGCACCATCCCCGGACCCATCTCGCCGGGCCTTCCAAGGAGGTAGGAGCGTGCACGTTCACAAATTTCTCGTCGTCCTCGCGGTGACCGCGATCCTCGTGTGGGGCACCGCTGCCTCGGACGACGCGGTGAAGATCGGCGTCGTCGACATCGACCAGGCGATCAGCTCCACCACCGAGGGCAAGGCCGCCCGGGAGGAATTCGCCCGCAAGCAGCGCGAGGCCGAGGCGACGATCCAGCCGATGATCGACAAGTACCAGGGCCTCGAAGAGGATCTGAAGCAGAAGAAGTTCGTGCTCTCCGACGAGGCACTGTTCCAGAAGCAGCTCGACCTCGCCGAGATGCGCAACGAGATCGAGAACCGGATGAAGGAGCTGGAGGGGCAGCTCCAGGTGGACCAGAAGCGCCTCGAGGGCCCGCTCACCAAGAAGCTCGTCGACGTGATCGAGAGCGTGGGCAAGGATTCGGGATTCACGCTGATCCTTCGCCGCGGCTCCCCCGGCCTTCTCTACACCCGCGAAGCGCTGGACATCACCAACCAGGTGATCGAGAAGTACAACCAGAAGAGCTGACGCCAGCGGGAGCGACGCGCGGGGTGCCGAACATCCATCCGACGGCGGTGGTCGATCCGGGGGCGAAGCTCGCGGACGACGTGACCATCGGAGCGCTGGCGACCGTCGGCGGCGAGGTCGAGCTCGGACCGGGGGTCGAGATCGGCCCTCAGGTCTGCGTCGCCGGGCGCACCCGGATCGGGGCCCGGACCCGGATCTACCCCTTCGCCGTGCTCGGGCTCACCCCCCAGGTCCTCGGCTTCGACGGCCGCGCCGGCGAGCTCGTGATCGGCGAAGACAACGAGATCCGCGAGCACGTCACCATCCACGTCGGTCTCCCCCGCCACGGTGGCGTCACCTCGATCGGCAGCCGCAACCTGATCCAGAACGGCTTCCACATCGCCCACGACTGCCGGATCGGTGACCACTGCGTGCTGGCGGGGATGAGCGGGTTCGCCGGCCACATCGTGGTCGAGGACTTCGCCGTCGTCGGCGCCATGTCGGGCGTGCACCAGTTCGTGCGGATCGGCGAATCGGCCTTCACCGCCAGCAACGCGATGGTGAGCAAGGACGTTCCGCCCTTCGCCAAGGTGGCGGGCGACCGCGCGCGCTTCGTGGGAGTGAACACGATCAACCTGGAGCGGCGTGGCTTCGAGAAGAAGCGCATCGCCACGATCAAGCACGCCTACCACCTGCTGTTCCAGTCGAAGCTGCCCTTCGCGGCGGCCTGCGAGCGGGTCGAGAGCGAGTGCGGTGCGTCGCGCGACGTGCAGCACCTGCTCCAGTTCCTGCGCTCGGCCGAGCGCGGGTTCACCCGCTAGGGCGTCGTGTCCGCCGACGCGCCGCTCGGTCTGATCGCCGGTCAGGGGGCGTTCCCGCTGGAGGTGGCGCGCGTGGCGCAGGAGCGCGGCGTCCGGGTCGTGTGCGTGGCCCTGCGCGACCAGGCCCGGCCGGAGATCGAGGGCTGCGTCGCGGAGCTCGTCTGGATCTACCCGGGAGAGGTCGCGGCCGGCCTCGCGGCGTTTCGCAACGCCGGCGTGCAGGACGTCGTGATGGCGGGCAAGGTGACCAAGAGCGACCTGTTCGCCAGGCCCGACGCGCTGCGGCTCGACGCCCAGGCCGAAGGGCTGATGGGGGTCCTCGCGGACCGCAAGGACGACACGATCCTCGGCCAGCTCGCCGGCTTCCTCGCCTCCCAGGGGCTGCGCGTCCTGCCCCAGTGCGCCCTCACGCCCGAGCTGCTGGTGGGGGAGGGCGTTCTCACCGCCTCCCGGCCCAGCGAGGGCCAGTGGGCGGACATCGCCTTCGGGCTCCCGATCGCGAAGACGATCGGAGACCTCGACATCGGGCAGACCGTCGTCGTGAAGGACCGCGCCGTGCTCGCCGTGGAGGCGATCGAGGGGACCGACGCCGCGATCCGGCGGGCCGGCGCGATCGCCCCGGGCGCCTGCGTGGTCAAGGTGGCGAAGCCGAGCCAGGATCCGCGCTTCGACGTTCCCACGATCGGTCCGGACACGATCGAGGTGCTCGTCGAGGCCCGGGTCGCCGTGCTCGCCTTCGAGGCCGGAGCGACGGTGGTGCTCGAGCGCACGACCGCGGTGCGAGAGGCGGATGCGCACGGAATCGCGATCGTCGCGGTGCCGGTGTGAGCGCGCTGCGGATCGCGGTGATCGGCGCGGGCGTGATGGGCGGCCATCACGCGCGCAAGGTCGCCGACCGCGCTCGCGCTCGCGCTGACGTCGTGCTCGCGGGCGTCTCGGACAGCGATCTCGAGCGGGCCCACGGCGTGGCGTCCGAGCACGGGGTTCGCGCAGTGGGTCGGGCCGAGGATCTCTTCTCCGACGCCGACGCCGCCATCGTCGCGGTGTCGGCGGTGGCGCACTACGAAGTCGCCCGCAGCGCGTTGCGAGCCGGGCTCGACGTGCTCGTGGAGAAGCCGATCGCGGCGACGATCGAGGAGGCCGAGGATCTGGTGACGCTCGCCGACCGCGCGGGGCGCTGGCTCCAGGTCGGGCACCAGGAGTGGTTCAACGCGGCGATGCGGGTGGTCCGCCAGCAGATCGATCGGCCGCGCTTCGCCGAGATCCACCGGCTCGGTCCGTTCCACGAGCGCGGCACGGACGTCGACGTCGTGCGCGATCTGATGATCCACGACATCGAGATCCTCCAGCAGCTGCTGGGCGCCGAGCCGGAGCGGGTGGACGCCGTCGGCGTCCCGGTGCTCACCGACCACATCGACATCGCGAACGCGCGTCTCGCCTTTCCCGGCGCCTGCGTCGCGAACCTCACCGCGAGCCGCGTGACCGGCACGCCCCTGCGCAAGTTCCGCCTGTTCCAGCGCGACGCCTACTTCTCGATCGACTTCCTGGCCCAGAAGGCGATGCTCTTCCGGCGTGTGCCCGCCGCCGACGGCGCCAAGCGGATCGAGATGCAGGAGCTCAAGACCGACCCCGAGGACGCCCTGGCGACCCAGCTCGACTGCTTCGTCGAGGCCGTGCGCCGCCGCAGCGGCGCGGGGCTCGGAGGGGTCAGCGGCGCCCAGGCAGCCGCGGCGCTGCGCACGGCGCTGCGCGTCATCGCGGCGATGCCGGATACCGACGTCCTGGAATGAGCACGGTGATGCTATCCGTAGGCGACGCCTCGGGTGACGTCTACGCGAGCGACTTCGTTCGGGAGCTGGGCGCGCGCCGGCCCGGGACGCGCTTTCTGGGCCTCGGCGGCGTCGAGATGGAGAAGGCGGGCGTGGAGCTCGTGGTGCACCAGCGCGAGATGGCGGTCAGCGGGCTCATCGAGCTGTTGCCCGACCTCCACCGCATCGTGAGCGCCTGGCGGCGGATGATCGGCGCTCTGCGGGCATCCCGCCCCGATCTGGTCGTGCTGGTCGATTCCTCGGGCTTCAACATCCCCTTCGCGCGCCGGGCGCGGCGGATGGGCTGCCCGACCCTCTACTATGTGTCGCCGCAGGTCTGGGGCTGGCGCATCGGACGGATCCGCAAGCTGGCGCGCCGGGTCGACCAGCTCGCGGTGATCTTTCCCTTCGAGCCAGCGGTCTACGCGGGTACCCAGGTGCCGGTCGAGTACGTCGGACATCCCCTGGTGGAGCGGCTGCGCGCGGTGACGTCGCAGCTCGACCGCCAGAGCGCGCGGGAGCTCCTCGGGCTGCCCGCCCAGGCCCGGATCGTCGCGCTGCTTCCCGGCAGTCGCGCGAGCGAGCTGCGCAGCATCCTGCCGCTCCAGCTCGACGTGGCGCGGGTGCTCCACGCCCGCGACCCGCGCATCCACTTCGCGATCCCCCGGGCCTCCTCGATCGCGCGAGAGACCCTCGAACAGGCGATCCGCGCCGCGCGCCTGCCCTCGCTGCTGCGCATCGATGTGCTCGAAGGCCGCTCCCAGGTGCTGCTGCGCGCGGCCGACGCCGCCTTGCTGAAGCCCGGCACCTCCACGCTCGAGGCCTCGCTGCTCGACTGCCCCTTCGTCGTGGCGGCGCGCGCCAACCCTCTCACCGCGTGGATCCTGCGCCGTCTGGTGCGGGTGGACTCGCTGACGATGCCGAACCTGATCGCGGGCGAAGCCATCGTGCCCGAGTTCCTCCAGGAAGAGGCCCGACCCGAGGTGGTGGCCGAGGCCCTGCTGGGCTTGCTGGACGGACCCGCGCGCGAGACCCAGCGGTCGCGGCTGGCCGTCGTCCGGGAGGCGCTGAGTCAGGGGGGCGCGGCGAAGCGGGCGGCAGAGCTCGCCGTGGAGATGCTCGGTGGGCGTGTTCCGGCATAGCGCGGCAGCGCTCTCGGCCGTCGTCGCGGCGCCGCTCGCCGCGGGCGTTCTCGCGCTGCGCCCTGGGTGGCGGCCGCGCTGGCGCGAGCGGGTCGGCGCGGGTCCGGTCGCCGTCGAGGGGCTCTGGCTGCATGCGGCGAGCGTGGGGGAGGTCGCTTCCTCGTCGAGGCTGGTCGAGGTTCTGCGCAAGCGCGGACACGCACTGACGCTCTCCACCACGAGCGCGACGGGACGCGTTCTGTGCGAGGGGCTCCATCCCGGCGCCGTGGCCCGGCTGGCGCCACTCGATCATCCCTGGTGCGTCGACGCGGTGCTGCGCCGCGCACGTCCGCGAGCGCTCGTGCTCGTGGAGACCGAGCTGTGGCCCGTGTGGATCGCGGCCTGCCAGCGGGCGGGCGTTCCCGTCGTGCTCGTCTCGGGACGCATCTCGGATCGCTCGTTCCCCCACTACCGACGCCTGGGTGCCCTGCTCGCGCGGACGCTCGGGCGTCTGCGCGCGATCGGTGCGCGCACCGAGGCCGACCGCGCGCGCTTCGTCGCCCTCGGCGCTCCCGCAGAGCGCGTCGCGGTGACCGGAGACCTCAAGCTCGATCCGCCGGTGTCGCCGCCGGTGGTCGCCGCCGACCTCGCCGTCTGGCTGGGCGACGCGCCGCTGGTCGTCGCGGGCAGCACGCACCCGGGCGAAGAGGAGGCGCTGCTGGACGCCCAGGCCGCCTGGGAGCGCGCCGGCTTCGCCGCGACGCTGATGATCGCCCCGCGCCGACCCCACCGCGCCGCCGAGGTCATGAGGCTCGCGGAGCGGCGCGGCAGGCGCGTCTCGCTGCGCAGCGCGAGTCCCGAGGAGTCGCTCGCCGCGGGGGAGGTCGGTGTGGTTGACTCGCTCGGCGAGCTGGCCGCCCTCTACGCACGCGCCCGGGTCGCGTACGTCGGCGGAACGCTGGTGCCCGTCGGCGGACACAACGTGGTCGAGCCCGCGGCTTCCGGTACTCCCGTCGTGTACGGGGCCCACGTGTCGAACGCCCGCCACGCCGCCGAGCTGCTCGAAGCGGTCGGGGCGGGGAGACGGGTCGCGGATGCAGGGGACCTCGCCCGGGCGCTGATTGCCGCGCTCGCGGACCCGGAGGACGCGCGCGCGCGCGGCGCCGCGGGCCGCGGGGTCCTCGACGCGCACCGCGGCAGCAGCGAGCGCTCGGCGGATCTGGTGGAGGCGGCACTCGGGGCGCGCGGCGACCCGGCCCGCGGAACGGCCTCCTGATCGATGCGGCTCGCGTGGCTCGAGGAGCGCGACGAGTCGCTCGGACGCAGGCTCGCGCTCGCACCGCTCGACGTCGTCAGCTGGATCTACGGCGCGGGAGCCCTCGCGCATCGCCATCTGGCGGCCCGCGGCCTGACGCCGCGCCGCCGACTGGCCGCCCACGTGGTCAGCGTCGGCAACCTGGTCGTGGGGGGAACGGCAAAGACGCCGCTCGCCGCCTGGCTGGCGTCCCAGCTGCGGCGTCGCGGACGCAAGGTGGTGTTGGTGAGCCGCGGCTACGGACGCGCGGGGACCGCGCCCGTGGAGGTGGTGTCCGATGGCTGCACCCTATACGGATCGGCGCAGAGCGCCGGCGACGAGCCGATGCTGCTCGCCGCCCAGGCGCGCGGTGTGCCCGTCCTGGTCGGTCGCGACCGCGCGCTGGTCGGGCTGCGTGCGCTCGCGGCCTTCGACGCCGAGGTGATCATCCTCGACGACGGGTTCCAGCACCACCGACTGTGCCGGGACGTCGACATCGTGAGCTTCGACGGCCGTCTCGGGCTCGGCAATCGCCGCATCCTGCCGCGCGGCCCTCTGCGCGAGCCGTTGCGTGCGCTCGCGCGCGCCGACGCGATCGGCGTGGTGGACGGGCCGCTACCCGAGGAGGACGAACGGGTCCTGCGCCTACGCGCTCCGAGCGCCTTCCGCTTCACGGCGCGGCGCCGGCCCTCGGCCCTGCGCGCCCTGGCCGGCGGCGCACGCCTGCCGCTCGAGAGCCTCGCGGGCCAGAGCGTGGGCCTGCTGGCCGGCGTCGCCCAGCCGCGATCGGTGCGTCGAACCCTCGAGGCGCTAGGGGCCCGGGTCGTCGCCGAGCGCCTGTTTCGCGATCACCACCGCTACCGCGCCACGGACCTCGAGGGGCTCGCGCGGACGGCGCCGCACTGGGTCACGACGGAGAAGGACGCCGTGAAGATCGTCCCCTCCTGGACGGGAGCCGCGCGCGTGGAGGTGCTCGGGATCGAGCTGACGGTGGAGGAGCCGCGATCCCTCCTCGACTGGCTGGAGTCGCGGCTGCGCTAGGGCCGTCGCCCCGCTTCGGATCGTTTGCATCCCGTGGCACTCCGCTAAGATGCCAGCTTCGGTGCCCCCCCGAGCGAGGTCCGCACCCATTTCGTCCGAGCGACACGTCGCGATCATCGGCGCGGGGGGAGTCGGCGCGTGTACGGCGCTCGAGCTCGCCTCGCGGGGCCACCGCGTCGACCTCTACGAGGAGATGCCCGAGGCGGTTTCCCGAGCGAGCTTCGTCAACGAGGGGAAGATCCACCTCGGCTTCCTGTACGCGGTGGACGAGAGCCTGCGAACCGCCTCACAGTTGATCGAAGGGGCGCTCGTCTTCGAGGAGAACCTGCGGCGCTGGATCCCCTTCACGGCGGCCGACGTCGCGTCCACGCCCTTCCACTACTGCGTCCATCGCGGAAGCCTGCGTGATGCGGAGCAGCTCACCACTCACTACCAGCGCTGCGCGGCCCGCTACCGCGAGCGGGCGCGGGCGACGGGACGCGACTACCTGAGGCTCGGCGTCGGAAGCCGATTCACCCAGCTCAAGGAGGAGGAGTACGCCGACTGGCTGACGCCGGAGTACTTCAGCGCCGTATTCCGCACCACCGAGCACGCGGTGGACCCGCGCGCGATCGCGCGCTCGCTGCGAGAGGCACTCGCCGTCGAGCCGCGCATCACGCTGCGGCCGGAGCACCGGGTCGAGGGCGTGCGGCCGGTGCGCGGGGGCTACCGGGTCCGCTTCGTCCACGACGGCGCGACGCGCGAGGAGCACTGCACGGACGTGGTCAACGCGAGCTGGCACGGCCGACTGCCGATCGACCGTCCGCTGGGGATCGAGCCTCCCGAGCCCTGGCTCCATCGCTACAAGTTCGGAAACCGCCTCCACGTCCGGCTCTCGGCCGGCGCGCTTCCCTCCTGCACCTGCGTCCAGGGGCCCTTCGGCGACATCGTGAACTTCCCCGGGCGCGGACTCTTCCTCTCCTGGTATCCGGTCGGGCGCACCGGCTCGTCCACGGCCGAGACCCCGCCCGATTGGCACTCGGCCTACACGCCCGAGCAGCGGCGAGAGGTGTTCGAGCGCAGCCTGGCGCAGTGGCAGCGGCGCTGCCCACCCTTGCGTGCGCCGGAGATCACCGGCGCGCCCGTGGATCCGGAAGGCGCCGTCATCTACGCGCTTGGAGCCACGGACGTGGACGACGGCGACAGCCGGCTGCACGACCGCTTCGAGATCGGCATCCAGACTCGCGACCGCTATCACTCCGTGGACACGGGGAAGTTCACGCTCGTCCCCTACTGGGCGATGCGGGTCGCCAACCGCGTGGAGGGCCTCGGCGCTTGAAGCCGCTGGTGAGCGTGGTCGTCGCCACCTACAACGCCAGCCACCTGCTGCACCACGCGATCGGGAGCGTCCGCCTTCAGGACCTGGAGGACTGGGAGCTCGTCGTGGTGGGGGATCACTGCACCGACGACTCGGAGGCGGTCGTGGCCTCCTTCCGCGACGAGCGGATCCGCTTCCTCAATCTGCCGCGCAACAGCGGACAGCAGGCGACCCCCAACAACGTCGGGGTGCGCGAGGCGCGGGGCGAGTACCTGGCCTTCCTGAACCAGGACGACCTCTACCTTCCCGATCACTTGTCGGCGAGCCTGGCGAGCCTGCGGAGTACGGACGCGGATCTCGTGTGCACACCCTGTGCGGAGGTGCTCCCGGAGCAGGCCGGCAAGATCGCCTCGCGCGAGATCGTCGCGCGCGCCCACGGCTTCGAGACGTTCGGGCGCTTCTCGCCGAGGACCTTCCACGTGGCTTCCACCTGGTTCCTGCGCCGCGCGACGGCCTTGGAGTTCGGTCCCTGGCGGATGGAGAACGACACCTACGTGCTTCCGTCCCAGGAATGGCTGTTCCGGGCCTGGCGGCGCGGTGCGCGCATCCACTGCGCAGATCACATCACGGTTGCCGTGCTCTACAGCGGCGCACGCCGCGACTCCTACCGGAAGAGGCAGAGCCCCGAGCACGACTTCGTGTTCGCCGAGGTGATCGCCTCGGACCGCCTGCGCGGCGCCCTGCAGTCCGCCGCCAGGACGTACATCGATGACCAGATCCAGCTGCGGCGCCGCCTGCGGCGCCGCCGGCTTCGCAACCTGACGAACGTGAGGTATTTCCGACGCCATCTGTGCAAGGCACTTCGCTCGCTGTCCGAGGCGATCGCGATCCAGCTGGGAATCCATCCCCACAGCCTCTCGAATCGGTGGCGGTACGGATCGCGCGGTGGCTTGATCGCGGAGCTCAAGAAGTTCACCGGCTGAGCGCCTCGACCGGCAGGGGTGTCGGCCCCCTAGCCCAGATCGCCGCGGGGGGCGTCCAGTCGGTGCGCCCAGGCGTGGCGGGCCAGGCGCCTTCGCTCGCGACGAAGATGGGTGAGCAGGGCCCGGCGCAGCTCGCGGTCGCCATCGCAGTAGGCGACCAGGCCGGCCAGGAGACCGCGCGCGCCGACCCGTCGCTCGACGCCCCGCTTGCGCAGGCCGCGCAGCAGCCGCATGAGCTCCTGCATGCGGCGCGCCGCGTCGGGGGGCGCTCCGCAACGCGAGCGGTCCAGGTCGATCACGGTCACCTCGGTCGTCTCCGCGCACTCCCGGAACAGCAGGTTCTTCGGCTGGAGGTCCGCGTGCCGACCCCCGGCGTCGTGGAAGCGGCGGATCGCAATGCCCGCCGCGCGAATGCCGCGCCGAAGACGAACGGGATCGGGCTCGGAGGCCAGCCAGGCCAGTCCGTCGCGCCCGCCCTCGACGTGGACGGTTCCCAACACGGCCGTCCACAGCGGACCGGCCCACCGGTGCGCGGCCACCAGGACGGGGCGGGGCACGGGCGCGCCCGCCGCCCGCAGCGCGGCCGTGGTCTCCAGCTCGGCGAGCGGGCGGGTCGCACCCCAGATCGCCCCGCGCCACAGGGGTCCGAGCAGGCCGCCGTGGCGCACCGGGCGCAGATGCAGGCGCTCCCCGCATTCGGGCAGGGCGAGGATCGCCGTGGCGCCGCGGCCGTGGGAGGCCGCTTCGCGCAGCGCCTCCTCCACGGCCGCGCGCGCCGGCCAGCCGAGGGCCTCGAGGGTCGGCGCGAACGCGACGTCGACGCGCCAGTGCTGGTTCGCGTCCAGCCGTTCGAGGAAGCGCGCCGAGTCGGACACCGCCTCAGCTCTCGCGCCGGGCCTGGGCCAGCAGCGCGACCCCCAGCACCGCGAAGATCAGATTGGGCATCCACACGACGGCGACCGGGAAGCCGCTCTCCGTGGTCAGCAGATCGCAGAAGGCGTGGAGCGCATAGTAGCCGAAGGCGAGCACCGCACACGCGATGACGCCGTAGGAGCGGGCGCCGCGCTTGCGACGGATCCCGAGTGGCACGCCCACCAGCGCGAACAGCAGCGGCGCCGCGGGCAACGCATAACGCTGGTTCAGGTGCGTGGCATAGGAGGCCGGCACCTCGCGCAGCGGACCGGGATCGTCTCCCGAGGCGATCGTTTCCGCGACCGAGCGCAGCTCCGCGAGCGACATCTCCCGGGGCCGTTGCTGCTGCTGCTCGCCGAGGAGCTGCGTCACGTCGATCCGGTACTCGAAGCGCTCGAAGGAGATGCGCTGGTAGCGCTCGTCGCCGCGCCGGAGGTCGATGTGGACGGAGCCTCGCTCGAGGCGCAATGCCAGCTCGGCCCGCTCCTCGTCGAGATCCATCTCCCCCGACTCGGCGAAGATCAGGAAGGGACGCTCGGGGTCGGTCAGGTCGGAGATGACGATGCCGCGCAAGCGGCCCTCGGGCTCCCGCCTGTCGACGTAGAGCGTGCGGTCACCCACCGTGCTGAACTGCCCGGCTTCCACCGACGCCCCCCGGACGAGCAGCGTGCGGACGGCGCCCGCCATCTGGCGGCGCGCGGCGGGCTCCACGTCGAGGGTCAGCTCCAGGGTGAGCAGCGAGAGCAGGGCCGCGAGCACCATCACCGGAAGCATCAGGCCGCGGATCCCGATCCCGCAGGCGCGCATCGCGGTGATCTCGACGTCGGCGGCCATCCGGCCCGTGGCGAGCAACACGCCGAAGAGAAACGACACGGGCAGCGCGTAGATCAGCAGCATCGTGCCGAGCAGCCGGGCGACGTGGAGCAGATCCCGAAGCAGGAAGCCCGCGCCGATCAGCTCGTCGAGCACCCGGACCAGACTCCGCGCCACCATGACGATCGTGATCGCCGCCAGTCCCAGCAGCGTGTACGCGACGACCTCGCGGGTCACGTAGATCGACAGGGTGCGGGGCCCGCGCATCCGCCAGATCCTATCCCCGGGCCCGGGGAACCGCCCCCGGGGCCGTATCGCTTCGCACGCCCCGCGACGGGACCGCCGGTCCGCGGCGGCGCACGCGATGCGGCAATCCACTAATCTCTCGCGTCCCTCCCCCGGGAGTCGCGTGACCCGAACCGACATCTCTCGCCTCGAACGACTGGTCGACGATTTCGGTGGCGTGCGCCTGCTCGTCCTCGGTGATCTCGTCCTCGACGAATACATCTGGGGCGGGGTCGAGCGGATCAGTCCCGAGGCGCCCGTGCCCGTAGTCCACGTGCGCGACGAGACGACCATCCTGGGCGGCGCGGCAAATGCGGCCCGCAACGTCGTGGCTCTGGGTGGCTCGGTGGACTGCTGCTCGGTGATCGGGGACGACGCCGCGGGCCGGCGGATCGTAGGACTGCTGAAGGACCTCGGTGTCGATCCGGAAGGCCTGGTTCGCGACCCCGAGCGCCCGACCACGCGCAAGAGCCGGGTGATCGCCCAGAGCCAGCAGATCGTGCGCTTCGACCGCGAGAAGATCGAGCCCCTGGCGCCGGGTCTCGGCCGCGAGCTGCTGCGCCGACTCGATCGATTGGTCGCCCGCGCCTCGGGAGCGATCGTCGAGGACTACGGCAAGGGCCTCCTGTCGCGGCGGCTCGCCCAGGCGGCGATGAAGCGCTTTCAGGCGGCCGGGGTGCCCGTCGCCGTCGACCCGAAGCGCGACCTGGCTCCCTACCGCGGCGCCGCGTTGCTCAAGCCGAACCTGCGCGAGACCGAGCTGCTGAGCGGGATCGAGATCCGCGATCGCGACGACCTGTCCCGCGCGGCGGCGCGCCTGCGGCGGCGGATCGGCGGCGGCGCGGTAGTCGTCACGCGCGGTGCCGCCGGCATGTCCCTGTTCGAAGAGGACGGCGCGGGTGTCGACGTGCCGACAGCGGGACGGGAGGTGTTCGACGTGCAGGGTGCGGGAGATACCGCGATCGCGGCACTCGCGCTCGCTCTGCGCGCCGGCGGCTCGCTCTGGGACGCCGCCGTGATCGCGAACGCGGCGTCGGGCATCGTGGTCGCGAAGGTCGGCACCGCGACGGCGAGCTCGGACGAGGTGAAGGCGGCGCTTCCCGCTGCCGTGGCCGCGGCGCGGGGTAGGCCGTGATCCAGAGCATGACCGGCTTCGGCAACGCGCGGTTCCGCGTGGACGAGTGGTCCTTCGAGCTCGAGATCCGATCGGTGAACCACCGCCACCTCGACGTGCGCCTGCGCCTGCCGCGCCCGATGATGTCTCTCGAGCCCGAGCTGCGCTCCCGGGTGCAGGATCGCTTCGCCCGGGGCAAGTTGGACCTCGTCGTCGTCGCGCCCGACGGCGGAGCGCCGGCGCCGCGCCTCGAGGTCGATCTAGCGGCCGCGCGCCAGTACCTCGCCGCGGGTCGCGCCCTCGCCGAGAGCGACGGCGTAGCCGGGGAGCTCGACGCCGCCACGCTGCTTTCGCTGCCGGGCGTGGCGCGCCTCGCCGAGCCGCAGATCTCCGACGTGCCGCTGCGCGAGCGGACGCTCGCGGCGCTGGACGAGGCGCTGGAGGCGCTGATCGCCATGCGCGGCAGCGAGGGCGCCGCGCTGGCGCGCGACCTGTCGGCGCGGCTCGACCGGGTCGCAGAGCTCGCGCTCGCCATCGAGCAGCGTTCGGGGGAGGTGCGCGCGTCGGCGATCGAGCGCCTACGCAAGCGCACCCGTCAGCTCGAGGCCGAGACAGGGCTGCTCGACGAAGCGCGCCTGCACCAGGAGATCGCGATCGCCGCCGAGCGCATGGACGTGACCGAGGAGATCGTGCGGCTGCGCAGCCACCTGGAGCAGTTCCACGGGCTGCTCGATGCTGCCGGACCGGGGAAGCCGGTGGGGCGCCGGCTCGAGTTCCTGCTCCAGGAGCTCGGCCGCGAGACGAACACGATCGGCTCGAAGGCAAGCGACGCGCCGATCGCTCACTCGGTGGTCGAGCTGAAGACCGAGCTCGAGCGGCTGCGGGAACAGGTGCTGAACGTTGAGTAGCCGGACCCTGCTCAACATCGGCTACGGAAACCTGATCGTGTCCTCGCGCGTGATCGCGATCGTCGCACCCGGAGCGGCGCCGATGAAGCGGTTGCGCGACGAGGCCTCGAAGCGCGGAAAGCTGGTGGATTCCACCCAGGGTCGCCGAACCCGCTCGATCATCATCATGGACGACGACCACGTGATCCTGTCGGCGATCAATCCCGAGACGATTGCGACCCGCTTCGCCGGGGGCGCCGAATCCGGGGAGCGATGACCGAGCGGCGCGGCTTCCCGGTGGTCGTGGCGGCGCCCTCGGGCACCGGCAAGACCACGGTGTGTCGCGAGGTCGTGTCGCGGGACGCCGGCATCGAGTTCTCGGTCTCCCACACGACCCGGCCCCGGCGACCGGGCGAGCGGGACGGGGTCGACTACCACTTCGTCACGGCCGAAGAGTTCGAGCGGCTGGTGCAGTCTGGTGCCTTCCTGGAGTGGGCGGTCTACAACGACCACCGCTATGGCACCAGCTGGGCGGCGCTCGACGCTCCGCTCGCGGCGGGACACGAGGTCCTGCTGGAGATCGAGGTCCAGGGCGCCCGTCAGGTGCGCGCGAGGCGGAGCGACGCGCGCTTCGTGTTCCTGCTGCCGCCGAGCCTGGCCGTCCTGCGCGAGCGACTCGAGCGGCGCGGGACCGACTCCCCCGACGTGATCGCGCGGCGCCTCGAGCTGGCCCGCCAGGAGCTCCGGGAGGGCACGCTCTTCGACTACGCCGTGACCAACGACCGGCTCGCGGACTGTGTCGAGCAGGTCCTGGAGATCCTCGCCGCGGAGCGCGCCGGGGACACCGCCCTGCTGCGCGCACGCCACGCCCCGGGCGCCGCGGTGGCGAAGCTGCTCGCGTCCTAGACCGGTTGCGCCGGCCACCCGGCGCGGGCGCGGCGCCCCGGCCCGGGGTAGATTGATAAGCAACCGATCCGGAAGGGGTTTCCGGTGGCGCTCCTGCGCTTCAACGACATTGCGGACCGCGTGCTGGAGTACGACCCGGCATGCGACCTCGCCCTGCTCCAGCGCGCCTACGTGTTCTCGGCGAAGGTGCACGAGGGACAGGAACGCCTGTCCGGCGAGCCCTACCTGATCCATCCCCTCGCGGTCGCCTCGATCCTCGTCGACCTCAAGATGGACGCGGAGACCGTCGCCGCCGGTCTCCTCCACGACACGATCGAGGACACGCTCACCAGCGCCGACGAGCTCCGGCGCCTGTTCGGAGAGCAGGTCACGTTCCTGGTCGAGGGTCTCACCAAGATCGCCCACGTGGAGTTCAACTCCTCCCGGGAACGCCAGGCCGAGAGCTTCCGCAAGATGCTGCTCGCGATGTCGCGGGACATCCGCATTCTGCTGATCAAGCTCGCCGACCGCTTGCACAACATGCGCACCGTCGGCTTCATGTCCGAGGAGCGTGCCCGTCAGGTCGCCCAGGAGACGCTCGACATCTACGCGCCGCTGTCTCATCGCCTCGGCATCCAGTGGATGAAGGACGAGCTGGAGGACCTGGCGTTCCGGGTACTCGAGCCCGTCGCCGCCAGGGAGCTCGAACGCCGGCTCCGGTCGAAGCAGAAGGCGCGCGGTCGTTACATCGATGAGGTGAAGGGAGTGCTCTCGGCGCGGCTGCGCGAGGCGGACCTCGAATCCGAGGTGACGGGCCGTCTCAAGGACCTGGCCTCGATCCACGCCAAGATGCAGCGCGAAGGGGTGACCCTCGACGAGATCTACGACGTGATCGCGTTCCGCATTATCGTCGATGGCGACACGGCCGACGTCTACTCCGCGCTCGGCATCGTGCACGCGATCTGGCGTCCCGTGCCGGGACGCTTCAAGGACTACGTGGCCCTGCCCAAGGCGAACGGATACCAGTCGCTCCACACCACCGTGATCGGACCCTACGGCGAGCGGATGGAGGTGCAGATCCGCACGACCGAGATGCACCGGGAAGCCGAGCTCGGCATCGCCGCCCACTGGAAGTACAAGTCGGGGAAGATCGGCGAGGAGGCGGACCACGGGAAGTTTGCCTGGCTGCGCCAGCTGGTGGAGCGCCACCAGGACCTCTCGGACCCGAACGAGTTCATCGAGACGGTCAAGATCGACCTGTTCCCCGACGAGGTGTTCGTGTTCACTCCCCGAGGAGACGTGATCAGTCTCCCGGTCGGTGCGACGCCCGTCGACTTCGCCTACGCGATCCACAGCGAGGTCGGCGACTCCTGCGCGGGAGCGAAGGTCAACGGCAAGCTGGTTTCGCTGCGCCACAAGCTGGTCGACGGGAACACCGTCGAGGTGCTCACCCACGCGCGCCAGCTTCCGCGCAAGGACTGGCTCGATTTCGTCGTCACTGGCAAGGCACGCACGCGGATCCGCCACGCGATCCGCGCCGAGGAGAAGGCGCGCAGCCGGGAGCTGGGACGGGAGCTGCTCGAGCGCGAGTTCCGCAAGGCGGGGCTGTCGCTGCCCCGCGCGCTGGAGGACGAGGCGGCGTTCCTCGAGCTCGCCCGGCGACACGGGCGCGGCTCCGCGGACGACCTGTTCGCATCGGTGGGCTACGGACGCATCGCGGCGGCCGATCTGGTCCGGGAACACCGGGGGGAGGCTCCGCCCGCCCCGGCGCCGCGCCGGCGCCTGTTCGGCCGCGCGAAGGAAGGGACGGGCGGGCTCCAGGTGGGAGGCCAGTCCGACGTCATGGTCCGCTTCGGCGGCTGCTGCGCGCCGTTGCCCGGCGACGAGGTCGTGGGCTTCGTGACCCGCGGCCGCGGCGTCACGGTGCACCTCAAGGACTGTCCGAAGGTGTTCGAGCTCGATCCGGAGCGGCGGATCGACGTCGAGTGGGAGCCCGACGTCGAGGTGACGCGCAAGATCAAGATGCGCGTCCGCTCCCAGGATCAGCCGGGTCTTTTGGCGAAGGTGACGAAGACGATCGCCGCGGCGGGCGTGAACATCGGAGCGGCCGTCGTCACGACCAGCCCCGAGCGACTCGCGGAGCAGACCTTCGACGTGTTCGTCCCCGACGTCGCGAAGCTCAATGCGGTGATGAAGGAGATCCGCAAGATCAAGGGCGTGCTGTCGGTCGAGCGCCTGCGCACGTGAGACGCGCTGGAGCGGCGCGCGAAGTTCGCGAGTGAGGATCCTCCAGCTCTCGAGCGACTGGAAGTGGACCGGCCCCGCCGGCCCGATGGTGCAGCTCGCCGCCGCTCAACGCGCCGCGGGACACGAGGTCGACCTGGCGTGTGCCCCGGCGCCGCCCGAGAGCGAGCCCTCCCTGTGGACACGCGCGACGGCGGCCGGCTTCGCCCCGGTGCTCGATCTCTCCCGCGCGCGCGGCGTGCACCCCTGGCGCGACCGCTCGGATGTCGATCGCCTGCGCGCGTGGATCGGGCAGCGCGACTACCGGATCGTCCACACCTGGCACACACGCGATCACGTCCTCGCGCTGCGCGCGGCAGCCGGCCGCCGTCGCGCGGGCCGCACGCGGGTGGTGCGCTCCTACAAGCTCGCCGAGCCGATCCCCGCCTGGCCCTGGAACCGCTGGCTGTTCGGCCCCGGAGCGGACGCGCTCGCCTGTGTCAGCGAGGCTTCCGCTGCCGCGAACCGGCGCCTGCGCGGCGGCCGCCCGACGGCCGCCGTGTTCGGCGCGGTCGATCTCGAACGGTTCCGGCCGGCGCCCCCCGACCCCGCGGTGCGTGCGTCGCTCGGCCTCGAGGTCTCCGATCGCGTGATCGGCATCGTGGCGCGCGCGCAGCGCCACCGTCGCTTCGACTGGCTGCTGGCTGCGATGCAGCGCCTCGCCCAGGGCGA
>Ga0315553_10000019_pt1 | contig 126122 bp, 131 predicted proteins | sample SalMarSW160140MG_FD_203099 | JGI IMG/M metagenome (GOLD analysis project Ga0315553, IMG submission 203099) | Salt marsh sediment microbial communities from the Plum Island Ecosystem LTER, Massachusetts, United States - Salt Marsh Sediment SW1601-40 ... | reverse complement strand
TTCGAGCGGATGCACCGGGAGCTCGAGCGGGGGTACGCCGCGCAGGCGCCGGCGCAGCGCAACATGATCGCGGCAGCTGCCGCGACCGCCAACGCGCTCCTGGGCAATCTGGATGCCGCGCGCCGGGACCATCGCGGTCTGGGCTTCGGTGATTTCGGGAACAACGAGCTGGCCGTCTTCCTCGAGGACTGGGACGCGGCGGAAGCCACGCTCCAGGGGGTGCTCGACCATTGGAAGGAAGGCGGCGTGGGCACGCAGATCGGCGTCGTGAGCGAGGCGCTCGGACGCGTCCGTTACTACCGAGGGGCCCTCGACGGCGCCATCGACACGTTCTCGGCTGGGGCCGTGGAGTCCGCCGAGCAGGGCTTCCTCAGCTATGAGCTCTTCAATCGCCTGGAGCTGGCCTTCGTGCTCGCCGAGCAGGGACGGGCCGAGGACGCCGAGCCCCACGCGACGCGCTGCCGGGAGATCCTCTCGGACGGCCAGGACTGGCGGGGTCGCGCGGGACACCTGAAGCTGGTCGAGGCGGTCATCGCCGCCGCCGCCGGCCGGTCGGCCGATGCGCGAAGAGACTTCGAGGCGGCGCTCGAGGCGTTCCGACGCTACGAGGTCCCCTGGCGCGAGGCGGACACCCTCATCTCCTGGGGCAGCGCTCTGCTGCGCGCCGGCGAGCGCAGCGAGGCCCTCGAGAAGCTCGACACAGCCATCGCCATCTACCGGCGCATCGGGGCCGGCTCCCAGTGGCTCGAGCGCGCCCTGACCCTGAAGCTGCGCGCCCAGGGCAGCGAGTCGAGCAGCGTGAAGGCCTCGATTGCGGTGGTGGCGGCTTCGGTCGGAGCCCGGCGGCCCGATCTCTCGAGCGCGGCGGCGGCGGACGGCACGGTCACGCTGCTGTTCAGCGACATCGCGGACTTCACGGGCATGACCGAGCGGCTCGGCGATCGCAAGGCACTGCGCGTGGTCTCCGACCACAATGAGATCGTCCGCACCACCTGCGAGGCCCACGGCGGCTTCGAGGTCGAGCTGCGGGGCGACGGTTTCCTGGTCGCCTTCTCCAGCGCGCTGGCCGGGACGCGCTGCGCGGTGGCGCTCCAACGGGCCTTCGCCGGCTACAGCGCCCGACACCCGGAGCAGCCGATCCGGCTGCGCATCGGCCTCCACACCGGCGAGGCGATCAAGGACGAGGACAAGTTCTTCGGCAAGACGGTGATCCAGGCCTTCCGGGTCGCGGATCTGGCCGCCGCCGACGAGATCCTCGTGTCCGAGGACGTGCGCCGCGTCACCCAGGGTCTCTCGGACCTGCGCTTCGCGAACGAGCGCAAGGTCCAGCTCAAGGGCATCTCCGGCGAGCACCGGATCTGCGGCGTGGAGTGGCGCTGAGCGACCCGGCTCAGGTGCTCTGGAGCAGTCGCAGGCACAGCATCTTCGAGATGTTGAGCAGCAGGCGCGCGGCGACGCTCGGGTCGCTCGCCGTCAGCTTGCGGATCGTCCCCTCGGAGAGGCTCAGCACGCGAACCCCCTCGGTGACGGCGTAGACGTCGGCCGCGCGCGGCTGACCGAGCAGGAAGGCCATCTCGCCGAAGACGTCTCCGGGGCAGAGCACGCGGATCAGCGTGTCGCCGTCGCGCACCTCGAGCGTTCCCTCGAGCACCACGAACATGTTCCGGGCCGCGCCACCTTTCTTGAGCACCCGGTCGCCGCGTTCGCACTCGATGATGTTGCTGCGGCCGAGACAGCGCTCCGCCTCCTCCTCGGAGAGGTCGTCGAGGGCGGAGAAGCGATCCTCCCCCAGCGCGCCCAGAGCGCGGTGCACCTCGCCCCAGTAGGGCCCCGCACCGGAGAGCCGCTCGCTGAGCACGCTGCCGTGGGTGACGAGCCGGTCGATGCACGCGGGGATCCGGGCGTCCTCCCCGTAGTCGACGGCCGTCGCGGCCGTCGGCGACCCGATGCGTCGCAGGTACTCGACGTCCTCCACGACGGTCACGATGGGAATCAGGTAGCCCGCCTCGGGGCTGTTGATGTTCCGCTTCGCGTAGGGCCGGCAGCCCTGCCCCAGGTACAGGCTCAGCAGATGCGGCTCGCACTCGCCGAAGATGAGCTGGATGCGCTTGGCCTGGATGAAGCTCGAGCCCACCTGGCCGAGCTGCTGGTAGACGGGACCGCCGCGAAGATGCGGCACGACCATGCCGCGCTCGCCCACGACCATGGCCTCGGCGGGCAGCTCCGCGAGGAAGGGCGCGAGCTGGTAGCTCTCGATCTGCCGCTTCGAGAAGCCGTCGCCGCCCCAGCTGAAGCGGTGGGTGGCGACCACCTCGCCCTCCGGCGCCGCGTAGAAGATCAGCGCCCTCTCGTCCTCGGGCTCCACCAGCAGGCGGCGCTCGTGGTCGGCCGTCGCCCGGTAGCGGCCCATCTCCTCCACGTACACCTGGTAGCGGAGCCGATAGACGGCGAGCTTCTCCTCCTCGGTCTCGGCCACGTGGAAGCCTTTCCGGATCATGGCCCGCTCCTCCGCGACCGGATTCTACGGCGATTGGTGCACGCCGAGCTGCCGCGTCCCAGCGCCCCCAACTCCGACGAGGGGCAAGTGTCTGCCGCGTGCCAGCGACACAGTCCTCCTCGCACCCGGAGAAGGGCGACTACCGGATTCCGGCGGCGAGAATCCCGAATTGTGGGCATCGCAAACGAACAGACCTGTGTCCCATTTTGGGGACGTGAGGCGCTTCTCCCCGCCCCCGAGGGGCCTGGATGGCGTCGGTGAGACGGAGCTAGAAGGAGCTTCCCATGAGCGATAGCCCGTTGGTGCTGATTGCAAGCGCGTCACCTCACGAGCGCCGAGTCGTGGGATCGAGTCTCAAAGAGACCGGCTTCACCATCCTCGCCGTGGACGACGCCGAGGACGCGGGGAGGGAGGTCGTCGCCGCCAATGGCTTCTCGTGCGTGCTGGTCATCGACTCCGGACTCCTCGAGGTGTGTCACGACTCTCAGTGGCGCGACTTCCGGGTGCGCCATCCGGGGCTCGGCACGGTCTTGCGTTGTCTGATTCCGCGGGATTCTGGCATCCAGCGCACGGAATCCCGCACGTTCGTCGTCCATCCCGGCGATCTCGATGGGATGCAGCAGGCCGTTCGCGTGCTCGCGGTCGCCGCGAGCTGAGACCGAGTGGACCCGTTTTCGCGGCCCTCGCGCTGAACCTCTGGCACCTCAGCCCCCCTCATCCGACCTCCGGTCCAGACCGATAGAGTGGTCGCATGGGGCGCAAGACGCGGCAGACGACGCGACGCGCGGCCGCAGGGGCGGGCCCCGTCGCGCGGTTCTCGCGGCGGCTCGTGCTCGCCGCAGCGGGTGTGGCTTCGGTCGCCTGTCAGGGGCCGACCGGCGGCGCGGGCCCGACCCCGCTGCGCGGCTGCGTCGAGGAGCGGGCGTGGCCCGCGTTCGAAGAGGTGGCGCGCGAGCGAGCTCAAGCGTGCTCCCGGCCAACCTCCGAGGCGGCGCGTGCTCGCTGCGAGCGCGAGAACTACCTCGAGCACGCTTGCTACGGGATCAACGCCTGGCGCAAGAGCCTCGGCGGCGATCCGGAGCTCGCGAGCTTCGACGTGCGATTCCCCTGGCCGGCGCTGCAGTGGATCGACGCGACGCTGAACCTTTCGCCCGGCCACTCCGGGAGCGAGTCATGGGCCGATCACCTGGGCCTCGCGGGCTACCACGACAACTCGATCAAGCGGCGCCGGCGCCAGGTGATGAACGTGCTGACCCTGGGCTTCGCGCAGGACTGGTACGACGCGCGAGGATTGGGGACGCCGCCCGATTAGCGCTTGGGCACTGCAAGCGGCATTCGCGCGAAGTCCGGGAAGTGGAGTTACGTCGAGTGCCGCTGGGCCTACTGCCAGCCGTACCGACCTCGGCCCTCCGGGCCGCCTCGCTCCGCCCCTGGGTCAGCCACTACAATCGACACCGCCCCCATCGAGCGATCGGCAAGATCCCGCCGATCGCTCGCCTCGGAGCCTCACGTCAGTGACCGATCGGGGGGCCCACAGCTAGGGCGAGTCCCGAGACGAGCCGGGCCCGCAGCGGGCGGAATCGGCGGCGGACTGCGGCCGGCCCTTCGCGCGCTCATGGCGGCGCTCAGAAAAGGGTCGACCCCCGCTGGATCGATGTGACGTCGAGCGGACTCGAGCGCCGGGATCGCGCACTAGCCGGCACGCTCCTTGTCGAACTCCGCGATCGTCTTCTCGGTGACGCCGAGCAGGCCCGCGGCGCGGGGATAGCCCGCGTACTGGGCGAGGTGGATCAGTGCCTCGCGCAGCTGCTCCGGGGTGAGCTCGCCGTTCTTGAGCGCCGCCTTCGCCTGGATCGCCCAGGTCATCGACTCGCCCATGCCGGCGATCACGCCCATGATCAGCAGGCGCCGATCGCGCACGGGGAGCGCCTCGCGCGTCCACACCTCGGCAAACACCTGCTCGAGCATGATGTCGGCGAAGGCGCTGGCGCCCTCGGGCGGCACCACGACGTCGCCGGCGTATACCTTCTTCATCATCTCGGCGCCGCGCTGGCGGCGTTCGCTTGCCATGGCTCAGGCCTCCCGGTCTTCGATCGTCTCGTACCAGTCGAAATCCGCGCGCGGGACCCAACCCGGCATCTTCGAGCCCTTCTTCATGCGCTCGATCATCGCGGGCTTCAGCTGGCCGTTCTGCGCCATCGCCCCGAACACGACACCGGCGTTGATATGGTCGAAGAAGTCGCGCTGCCAGATCCACTGGAAGTCGCCCCCGTAGCGGAACCAGGAGCCTCCGGTGCCGGCGATCTCGTAGGGACGGCCCTTCGGGTCCTTGTCCGGAGCGATCTGGCGCCAGACGCCCAGCACCTCGCCCTTCTGTTCATCGATCAGGGTGCGCACGTAGGGGTAGACCCAGTGCTCGAGCCCCTCCATCTCGGTCCCGAACACCCAGTCGTGGATCTGCTGGCGGCCACGCGCCACGAACTCCCACTTGTCGCCGTTGTTCCAGGTGTAGATCGCGTCGGGGGCGTAGAAGGCCGACATCTTCGACCAGTCGCCGGTGCGACCGGCCTCGTCGTTGGCCGCCACCCAGCGGCGCATCATCTCCTCGATCTCCTCGCGCGGAAAGGCCGGCATCACTCCTCCTCGATGGTGATCGCCCCGGTGGGGCAGTACTTCGCGGCCAGCCGGACGCCCTCGTGGCGCTCCGCCGCCGGCTGCTCCTCGATCACGCGCGCCACGTCTCCGTCGAGCTCGAACACCTCCGGGGACTCGTTGGCGCACACGCCGTGGCCCTGGCACAGATCGAGATCGACGCGCACGCGCACGCGACGCGCCTCAGGCCGACCGGCGCCGATAGCGGGCGCGACAGGGCTGCCGGAGCTGCACGACCATCTTCGAGTGGTCGTTGCGGTAGCTCTCGGGGGGCTGGGTGAGCTCGAAGTCGTAGCGCAGCAGCAGGTCGCTGAAGATCGCCTTGAGCTGCATCATCGCGAAGGCGGCACCCACGCAGCGGTGGCGGCCGGCGCCGAAGGGGATCCAGGCGAAGAGCTGGCGGTCCTCGGCGCGCCCCTCGTCGTAGCGCGCGGGGTCGAAGCGGTCCGGCTCGGGGAAGCACTCGGGCATCCGGTTCGAGACGGCGGGCGACACGGCGACGAGCTTGCCGGCGGGCACGGTGAAGTCCAGGTAGTCGAAATCGCGCATCACCTTGCGCATCAGGATGATCAGCGGCGGGTGCAGGCGCAGCGTCTCCTTGATTGCGGCCTCCAGGCGCGGGATCTCGCGCAGCGCCTGGTAGCTCACCTCGCGGCCGTCGGCGTAGAGGGCGTCGATCTCCTCGCGCACCGGCGGCAGCACGCCCGGGTTGCGCAGCATCTCGATCAGGGTCCAGGCGGCGGTGCCCGAGGTGGTGTGGTGGCCCGCGAACATCATCGAGATGAACATCCCGGTCACCTGGTCGATCGTGTAGCGGGGCTTCCCGCTCTCGTCGCGGATCGACAGCAGCACGTCGAAGAGCTCGCGCTTGCCGTCGGTCCGGGCGGCGCGCCGCTCGAACACCTCGGTGAGCAGCTCCACCAGCCGAGCGCGCGCGCGGTCGCGGCGGCGGAAGGTGGGCAGCGGCAGGTAGGGGTTCACGTAGGCGATCGGATCCGTCCCCTTCTCGAGCTCGTAGAAGACGCGGTAGTACTCGGGCGAGAGCTCCTCGCGAAATTCGGGCCCGATCAGGCACGCGCTCGAGGTGTAGAGGGTGAGCTCGGCGAAGAAGTCGAGCAGGTCGACCTCCCCCGCGTCGCCCAGCTTCTCCATCATGCGGCGGGTCTCGTTGGCGATCGTCTCGGCGTGACCGCGCATCATCTTGTCGCGCAGCGACTGGTTCTTCATCGCCTGCCGACGCTGCTCGGGGTTGCCGTCGAAGAGCACACCGCGCCCGAACACCGGCGTCATGAAGGGATAGGCGGCGGCCTGGTCGAGCTGCTCCTCGTCGGCCCGGAAGAAGGCCTCCTGGGCCCGCTCACCGGTGAGCAGCACCACCCGGTTGCCGGCGAAGTTCATCTCGCCGATCTCGCCGCACTCGCTGCGCACGCGCGTGAACAGCTCGATCGGGTGCTTGCGCAGCTCGAGCAGGTGACCGAGCAGCGGCAGGTTGCGCGAGAGCACGGGCGGGGCGTTGCCCCGGCTGCGGCGCGGCGCCGCGGGAGCATCGTCGGTGGCGATCGCGGGGGTGGCCTGGCTCATGACTACACCTTCACGGGAAGCGCGGCGAAGCCGCGCACGTTGATCGAGTGCACCCGGACGGCGCCCTCGGGCTCGATCTCGTAGTCGGGAAAGCGGCGCCACCACTCCTCGAGCACGACGCGACCCTCGAGGCGCGCGAGCGCGGCACCGAGGCAGAAGTGCACGCCTCGCCCGAAGGAGAGACTCTGGCTGGCGTCGCGCCGGATGTCGTACTGGTCGGCGCGCTCGAACACGCGCTCGTCGCGGTTCGCCGAGCCGACGAGCAGCAGTACGCGGTCGTTGGCGCGCAGCCGCTGGCCGTGCAGCGCGATCTCCCCCGTGACGCGGCGCGCGAGCATCTGCGTCGAGTTGTCGAAGCGCAGCGTCTCCTCCACCCAGCCCGGGATGCGGCCGGTGGGATCCTCGCGCACGAGAGTCCGCTGCTCGGGGTTCCGCCACAGCCAGTAGACGGCGTTGGCCAGCATCTTCGTCGTGGTCTCGTTGCCGGCGACGATCATCAGGTTGGCGAAGGACAGGATCTCGCTCTCCTCGAGGCGCTCGCCCTCCATCTCGACCTCGAGCAGCACCGAGAGCAGGTCCTCGCCCGGTCGCTTGCGTCGGTCCGCCAGCAGGTCGCGGAAGTAGCGGCGGATCCAGGCGAAGGCCTCCACGCCCTCGACCGGCAGACCATGCACACCCTCGTCGCGGTGCACGAGCAGGTCGGCGCGCCGGCGCAGCTCGGGGCGGTCGGCACTCGGCACGCCGAGCATCTCGCTGATCACGTCCATCGGGACCCGGCCCGCCAGCTCGTCGATGAAGTCGAAGCGCCCCGCGCCGGCGAGCGGGTCCAGGTACCCCACGCTCATCTCGCGGATGCGCGCCTCCAGGGCCGACACCCGCCGCGGCGTGAAGCCCTTCGACACCAGCGCGCGCAGGCGCGTGTGGCGCGGCGGGTCGAAGGCCAGAAACGAGGTGCCGGCGGCCGCCTGGGGTCCCCAGGACTCGGGATCGAGGGAGACGCCGTGGTCGTTCGAGAAGCGCTCGGTGTCCTTGAAGGCGGCGAGCACGTCGGCGTGCCGCGAGAGCGCCCAGAAGTCCAGCTCGTCGTTGCGGTAGACCGGCGCGTGCTCGCGCAGCGCTGCGTAGGTCGGGTACGGATCCTCGTGGATCTCGTAGGCGTAGGGGCTGTACGCGACCGTCACCGACGTCACGGCGGGCAGCCTACGCCATTTACATTGTACGTGCAATGGAAATGGGATAGCCTGCCGCCGTGAGCCAGCCCGTCCGCCGCACCCAGGCCGAGCGGACCGCCCAGACGCGCGAGCGCATCGTGCGCGCGGCGGTCGAGAGCATCGCCGAGCTGGGCTTCCAGAAGACGACCGCGAGCGAGATCACGCGGCGCGCCGGCGTCACCTGGGGCGCCGTCCAGCACCACTTCGGCGGCAAGGACGGCATCCTCGCCGCGGTGCTCGAGGAGTCCTTCGCGCGCTTCGCCGCCCGCCTGGCCGAGGTGCCGATCGCGAACGCGCCACTGACGGCGCGCGTGTCGGGCTTCGTCGACCGGGCCTGGGCCCACTTCGGCAGCCCGGACTACCGCAGCACCTTCGAGATCCTGCTGAACGCCACCGCGGACGAAGAAGGCTCCGATGCCGGCGGCGCCGAGCCGATCTGGCAGAGCGAGATGCTCGACTCCTGGAACCGGGTGTGGTCGCGGATCTTCGCCGACGTCTCCCTGCCGCGCCGAAAGACGGTGGCGCTCCAGACCTTCACGATCTCCGTGCTCTCGGGCATGGCGGCGCTCGCGATGCTGCGGCGCGCGGTGGAGCCGGTGCACGCGGCGGAGCTGGAGCTGCTCAAGCAGACGCTGCTGCGCGAGATGAAGGGCTGATGCGCCTGTACGCGCCCGACTACGTCGTGCTCGTGGTCGAGGACCTCGACCGCAGCCTGGCCTTCTACGTCGGCCTGCTCGGGATGTACCTCGGGCACCGCGTCGGCGCCTACGCCCAGCTCGCCACCGGCCGCACCCGGCTCGCGCTCTACGAGCGCCACGCGATGGCGACGACGCTGGGGCGCGCGCTGCGCCCGGTGGACCCGGACGCGGTCGGCTTCGAGCTCGGCTTCAAGGTCGAGGACGTGGACGTGGCCTACGAGGAGCTGGTCGAGGCGGGCGCCGAGGGCGTCACCCCTCCGGTGACGCGACCCTGGGGACAGCGCACCGCCTACCTCCGCGACCCGGACGGCCACCTGGTCGAGCTGGCTCAGGACGGGGTGGAGCAGGAGATCTAGCGGCGCTTCGCGCGCGGTGTCCGCACCCACGAGTCGGCGAGCTGTCCGCGACACACCTCCTCGACGGGGCCGGTGAGGGTCGCGTCGAAGTCGCGGCTCACCTCCACGCGCAGCGAGCCGCCGGGCATCACCACCTCCACGGGGCTCTTCGCGACGCCCCGGCGCACGGCGGCGCAGGCCGCGGCGCACGCCGACGAGCCCGAAGCCCGGGTCTCGCCGGCTCCGCGCTCCCACACCCACACGGCGATCCGGTGCCGCGTGCGCGGCACCACCAGCTGCACGTTCGCAAAGCGCGGGAAGTAGTGGTGGGTCTCGAGGGCCTGACCGATCGCGATCAGCTCGCGCCGCGTCACGTCGCGCCCCGGCGGTCGGAACACCACGCAGTGCGGGTTGCCGATCGAGACGCCGGTGAAGCGCAGCGAGCGCGACCCGACCCGGATCGGCTGGTCGACGAGCTCCTCCACGTCGAGGTTGCAGGGCAGGTCCACGGGCCGGAAGCTCGCGCGGCCCATCGCCACGGTGGCGCCCGACGCGTCGCCCCGCTCGTCGAGGGCGAGGGCGATCGCGACCACGCCTCCCTTCGTCTCGACGCGCAGGCGAGTGCGCCGCGTGCGCCGCGTGGCGTGCAGGAAACGCGCGAAGATGCGCAGCCCGTTCCCCGACTTCTCCGCCTCGCCGCCGTCGGGATTCCAGATGCGCAGCCCGAAGTCGGCACGGCGCGTCGGAGCGAGCGCGAGCACGCCGTCGGCGCCGACTCCCGTGTGTCGATCGCACAGCGCGCGGATCCGCGCCGGCGTGAGACGGAAGTCGAGCTCGGCGGGATCCACCACCAGGTAGTCGTTGCCGAGGCCGTGGCCCTTGAAGAAGGCGTTGCGCACCGCGGAGGCAGCGTACCGCACGAAGGACCGCGCGACGGGCGACGCACCCGGCGATGGGAGATCATCCGCCGGTGCCCGAGCTGCCGGACGTGACGGTCTACGTCGAGTGTCTGACGGCGCGCTGCGCCGGCCAGCCGCTGGAGGCCGTTCGCGTCACCGGACCGTCGCTGCTGCGCAGCGTCGATCCGCCGCTCTCGGCCGCCGCGGGTCGGCGCGTCCTGGGCGTACGGCGCCTCGGCAAGCGGATCGTCTTCGCGCTGGAGGGCGAGCTCTTCCTGGTGTTCCACCTGATGATCGCCGGGCGCTTCCGCTGGCGCGCGCGCGGGGCGCGACCTTCGCGCAAGGCCGGGCTCGCCGCGCTCGACTTCCCGACCGGCACCCTGCTGCTCACCGAGTCGAGCACCCAGAAGCGCGCGACGCTCCACGTCGTGCGCGGCGAGGCGTCGCTTGCCGAGCACGACCCGGGTGGCCTCGAGGTGCTGGACGCCACCCGCGAGGCCTTCTCCGAGCGGCTGCTCGCCGAGAACCGGACCCTCAAGCGGGCGCTCACCGATCCCCACATCCTGAGCGGCATCGGCAACGCCTACTCCGACGAGATCCTGCACCGCGCGCGCCTGTCACCGGTGCTGTGGACGAGCCGGCTCGACCTCGTTCAGCTCGACCGGCTCTACGACGCCACCCGCGAGACCCTCGACACCTGGATCGCGCGGCTGCGCGCGCAGACGGGCGAAGGCTTCCCCGAGAAGGTGACCGCCTTCCGGCCGGAGATGGCGGTGCACGGCCGCTACGGGAAGCCCTGTCCCGACTGCGGCGCTCCGGTCCAGCGCATCGTCTACGCGGCGAACGAGACCAACTACTGCGCCCCCTGCCAGACGGAGGGCAAGCTGCTGGCCGACCGCGCGCTCTCCCAGCTGCTGAAGAAGGACTGGCCGCGAACGCTCGAGGAGCTGGAGGCGCGCAAGCGCACGCCTGACGCTGGGCCACGGCCGCCGGGCTCCTGACTGGCCGCAGGTCCCGGTGCGCGGCACACTGGCCGCGCCGATGACCATCCGCCTCGTCGCCCTCGACCTCGACGGCACACTCCTCGATCCCTACGGAAAGCTGCCGCCGAAGGTGTGCGATGCGGTCGGCCGCCTCGCTCAGCGCGAGGTGCGGATCGTGCTGTGCACGGGGCGCCGCTTCCGCACCGCCCTGCCCCATGCGCGTGCGCTCGGGCTCGAGGGCGCGATCATCGTCAACAACGGCGTGCTGGTGAAGGACCTCACCACGGGCGAGACCCTCCAGCACGCCTACCTGCCGCCCGCCGAGGTCTCCCTGGTGATCGAGCACGTGCGCCGTCACGGCTCACCGCTCGTCTACGTCGACACCTACCACCAGGGCGTCGACATCCTGACCGAGCGCACCGACCGCACGCATCCCTTCCAGCGCGAGTACGTGGAGGACAACGGCGAGTTCATCTCGCTGGTCGAAGACGTAGCGCGCGCCGGCAACGAGGGCGTGATCATGGTCAGCACGATGGCGGACTTCGAATCGCTCGCGGCACTGCGCCGCGGCGCGGCCGAGCACCTCGCGGACCGCGTCTTCAGCCACGCGATCCTGAACAAGAACTACCGCGGCCACATCCTCGAGTTCCTGTCGCCGCGCGCCGGCAAGTGGCCGGCTCTGGAGCGGCTCGCGTCGTCCTGGGGCATCGCACCCGGGGAGATCGCGGGCGTCGGCGACGACACGAACGACGCGGAGCTCCTGCACCGCGTGGGGCTCGGCATCGCCATGGGCAACGCCCTGCCAGAGGTGCAGGCGGGCGCGCGGCGCGTGGTCTCGAGCAACGCCGAGGGGGGAGCCGTGGAGGCGATCGAGCAGATCCTCGCCACTCTCTGACTCTGACGGCGCGACGCCGCCCCGAGAACGACGAAGCGGGAGGTCGGCCCCGAGGCCGTCCTCCCGCTTCGTTCAGACTCGAAAAGACTCGGAAAAGAGAGAGTGTTCGCTAGACGCGACCGCGGCGCCGCAGCGCCAGACCCGCCAGACCCATGCCGAGGAGCAGGGCCGTACCCGGCTCGGGCACGACGCTGCCGACGAGCACCAGCGTCTCCGTGGCCGGCTGCGGCGACGTGACGTCGGTGTAGATGATCGACGCCGACAGCAGGTCGCGAAGACCGTCGAAGGACCAGGTGCCCATGTCGATTCCGGGCAGAGTTCCGACGAGCGGAACCGATCCCTCGGGCACCCCGGTACCCACGCAGGTGATGAAGCCGCTCGTACACGTGGACGTGCCGTTCTGATGCAGGGTCGTCAGCCCGAAGGTGACGTCGGAGGCGAGCGTCGACCCGCTTCCCGCCACGCTACCGGCTCCGAGAACGATCTTCGTGCGCTCGAGAACCACGCTCAGGAAGGCCGGAGAGCCCACCTGATAGGGACCGTGCGCCAAACGGAGGTTCGTGAGCAGGATGTTCCCTGCCTCATCGTCCTCGAGTCGAATCTTGCCGGTCACCGCGACCGTACAAGGGCTGCAGACCGCGTTCACCATCTGCATCTGCGAACCGGCCAAGTCATAAGTGAGCGTCAGCGCCGAAGCCGCCGAGCCCGCGAACAAGAACAGAGCCCCGGCCAGCACGGGCAGGGGCAGCCTCCAAAACAGCAAACGCAACATGCACTCCTCCTTCCCAGGGGTGACGGATTCCTAAGCAACCGCCGTGCCAGCACTTTGGCAGGCCGAGAACCTGTTCCAATGCCTTGAATCCAAAGCGCTATTCGCCCCGGTACCCCATCGACCCCCCGGCCCTCGGCCCTGAGCCGGGCGACCCGCTTTCCCAGATTGGGAAATCCCGTTCCGCAGGCCGGCCTGACCGAATTCCGGAGGGCGGCGGGCAGCCCCACCCGGAGGCGTACCGCGCCGCCGGTAGAATGCGCGCATGACGGACCGCACCGACATGCCGCACCTGCTCTCGCCCGGGCGCATCGGCTCGCTCGCGCTGCGCAATCGGATCTGCCTCACGCCGATGGGCACCAACCTCGAGTCCGCGGACGGCACACCGGGCGACCGCATCACCCGCTTCTACGAAGCGCGCGCCCGCGGTGGCGTCGGCATGGTGATCGTCGGCGTCACCGGCGTGGCCTGGCCCTCGGGCGTGTCGAATCCGCACAACATGGGCCTCTCCCGCGACGAGCTGGTCCCCGCCTTTCGCGAGCTGACCGACCGCGTGCACGCGCAGGGTGCCGCGATCGCGGTGCAGCTCGTGCACTCGGGCAAGACCTCGCTCCAGGACGTGGCGGCCGGCCGGCCACTGTGGGTGCCCAGCGCGATTCCCGACAAGCCCGGCGATCTGTTCGAAGCACTCACGCCCGAGGAGGTCGCCGCGGTCACCGCGCCCTTCACCGGGCCGAGCAGCCGGCTCGCCTACCACGAGGTGACCGAGCAGGACCTGGAGACGGTGTGCGGCTGGTTCGCCGACGCGGCCGAGCGCGCGAAGAGCGCCGGATTCGACGGCGTGGAGATCCACGCGGGCCACGGCTACCTGATCTCCTCCTTCCTGTCGCCGTCGACCAACCTCCGCGGCGACGCCTACGGCGGCCCGCTCGAGAACCGGGCGCGGCTGCTGCTGCGCGTGGTCCGCGCCGTGCGCGAGCGCGTGGGAGGCGCGTTCCCGCTGTGGTGCCGGCTCGACGGGTTCGAGTACCGCAAGGCCAGCGGCATCGGCGTCGAGGACGCCCAGCGGACCGCGGAGATGGCCGTCCAGGCGGGGCTCGACGCGATCCACGTCTCCGCCTACGCCGATCCCCGCCAGGCGATCGCCTTCACCGACGCGCCACTTCCCCACCGGCCCGGGGCCTTCCTCGATCTGGCGCGCGGCATCCGCGCCCGGATCGGCGCGCCGGTGATCGCCGTCGGACGCATCGAGCCCGACGTGGCCGAGCGGGCGATCGCCGCCGGAGAGATCGACTTCGTCGCCTGGGGGCGCGCCCTGATCGCCGATCCGGAGCTGCCGGCGAAGCTCGCCCGCGGCGACACCGGCGTGCGTCGCTGCATCTACAGCTACCGGTGCGTCGGCAACGTCTTCCTGCGTCGCGCCGCGCGCTGCGCGGTGAACCCGCGCGCCGGACGCGAGGGCGAGCTGCGCCTCGAGCCGACCGACGCGCCGCGGAGCGTGCTGGTGGCGGGCGGCGGCCCGGCAGGCCTCGAGGCCGCACGCCTGCTCGCGGCGCGGGGCCACGCGGTGACGCTGTGCGAGCGCGAGTCCGAGCTGGGCGGCCTGGCCCTGGCGGCGGCCGCCGCCGAGCCCGAGAACGCGCCGATGCTGGCGGGACTGCTGCGCGCCGTCCTCGCGTCGAAGATCGAGCTGCGCCTCGACTGCGAGGTGACGCGTGCCCTCGTCGACGAGCTCGACCCGGACGCGGTGGTGGACGCCGTCGGCGCGCGCCGCTCGCGACCGCCGGTGCCCGGCGCCGACGCACCGGCGGTGCTCGACCCGTGGCAGCTGCGCGGCGGCCTCGAGCCGGCGCTGGCGCGGGGCCCGCGAGTGGCGGTCGCGGGAGGCAACCTCGTCGCGGTCGAGATCGCGGAGCAGCTGGCCGAGCGCGGGGCGCAGGTGACCCTGATCGCGCCGGTGCGCGTGCTGGCCACGGAGATGGCTCCGCCGCGCCGCTGGCGCGCCCAGCACCTGCTGGCCGAGCACGGCGTCGCGCGCCACCTCGGCGCGCGGCTACTCGCGATCGAGCCCGGCCGGATCCGCTTCGCGGACGCCGAGGGCACCGAACGGGACGCCGCCGCCGACTCGGCCGTGCTCGCCGAGGCGTTGGAGCCGAACGACGCGCTCGCCCGGGCGCTGCTCGGCCACCGGGCCGCGGTGCTGCGCGCGGGCGACTGCGTGGCGCCGCGCACCTTCGAGGAAGCCTTCTACGAGGCGACGGTCGCCGCGAGCTCGCTCTAGGGCGGAGCGCTCAGCCCCCGAGCCCCATCAGGTTCACCACCCCCACCCCGTGGCCTGCGGTGAAGCCCCCGTCCACCGGCAGCGCCGTACCGGTGACGAAGGAGGCATCCTCCGAGGCGAAGAAGAGCGCGGCGGCGGCGATCTCCTCCGGGCGTCCGAAGCGCCCGAGCTTGTGCTGCTCGCGGATGCGCTCGCGGTACTCGGCCGGGAAGTGCTCGCCGCCGATCACCCGGCGGAAGAGCGGCGTGTCGATGAAGCCCGGGCAGATGCAGTTGACGCGGATGCCCATCCGTCCGTAGTCGATCGCCATGTTCTTGGTCAGCAGCACCACGCCGCCCTTCGAGGCGTTGTAGGTGCTGCCGCCCTCGGCGCCCTCGAGCCCCTCGACGCTGGCGACGGTCACGATGCTCCCCCGCCGGCGCTCCAGCATCGAGGGCAGCACCGCCTTCGCCGACAGGAAGGTCCCGGTGAGGTTCACGTCCTGCACGGTCTGCCACGCCTCGGCGGACACGAGGTGGACCGGACCGCCGCCGGCGATGCCGGCTGCCGTGACGAGCACGTCCACGCCGCCGTGGGCCGCGACGGTGGCGGCGACGGCGGCGTTCTGCGCCTCGGCGTCGCGCACGTCGGCGGTGTGGAAGGACGCCGCGGGCGCCACGGCCTCCACCCGCTTCCACTCGGGTGTCTCGGCCAGGTCGAGGCCGACGACGATCGCGCCTTCCTGGGCGAAGCGCAGCGCGGTGGCGAAGCCGATTCCCGAAGCGGCGCCGGTCACGAACGCGACCCGGCTCTCCAGACGACCCATGACTCTCCTCCTCGAACGGTCCGCGCCCGCGCCTCAGGCGCCGAGCGCGGCCAGCACCTTCTCCATCGGCGCGTGGTCGGCGCTGTGGGCGTCGCGGTGCTCGTAGAGCAGCACCGGGCCGGGACCCAGCACGAAGGTCGAGCCGAGCTGGGTCACGCGCCGGCCCGCGGCGCCGATCCGATGTCCGGCGCGCCACGCGCGCCGCGTCCCGGCGTAGGAGGCGGGGTGGAACATGCCGAGGAAGGACAGGCTCCGGATCCGCACCGCCTCGGCGGCGCGCGCCTCCGCGTCGATCAGCACCGGGAACGGGATCCGGTAGTCCTCCACGAACGCCCGCGCCATCGACGGATTGCCCGTACCGACGGCCACGACCTCGCCTCCGGCTTCGCGCACGCGGGGATGAGCGTCGCGCAACTGCGCGGCGTGCTCACGGCACAGCAGTCATCCGAAGTGGCGCAGGAAGATCAGCGCCGTGCGGCGCCGCTCCCAGTAGTCGCCGAGCCGGTGGGGCGCGCCGTCGGCGTCGGGAAGCTCGATCTCCGAGAGGGCCGCCAGGTCCACGGGCGCAGCATAGCCCGAGGCCGCGAACCGAGTACCCTCTGGGCCTCGCAGGAGGGCAGGCGATGTTGACCTCTCCCCGACACGTCTACCGCTCCGCGGCGGATTCGCTGCGCGCGCTCTGGTCGGGTCGTCCGGTTCCCACCCGCGTCTACATCGACGTCGGGGCGCGCAACGGGTTCCGGTACTGGCGCCGGCGGCTCGGGCTGGGCCGGCGCAACGTGGTCGTGCACGCCTTCGAGCCCAATCCCGCCTCCATGGCCGAGCTCGCGCCGTACGCGGCGCGCTTCCCGGGGCTCCACCTCTACCCGATGGCGGTCTCGCTCGAGAACGGCAAGAGCCGCTTCCACGTCACGCGCAATCCCGAGTGCGCGACCCTGCTCGAGCCGCTGCCCGAGATCGCCCGGCAGAACGCGCAGATTCCCGCCGACAGCCTGGACGTGGTCGAGGTGATCGAGGTGGAGACGATCACGCTTCAGAGCTTCCTGGAGCGCGAGGGCATCGAGAGGGTGGAGCTGCTGAAGATCGATGCCGAGGGCCACGACCTCGACGTGGCGAGGTCCGCGGGCGACGCGATCCGGCGGGTCGTGAAGGTCAGGATGGAGGTGCAGTCGGGGCCGGAGTACTACGTGGGCGGATCGCGGGAGGAGGAGGCCGTCGCCTACATGGGCGGACACGGATTCGACCTGGCCAAGAAGTACACGCACCCCCACGGCTGGGCCCACGATCTCACGTTCCGCAATCGGGCCCTCACCTAGGGACCCTCCGGGGGCGCCGGGAAAATCCGCGCCGACTCGCTTATATTCGCCGCCGACCGGCGGCTCGCGATCGCTCGCGACCCGGTCTGAGGGGGTTATGCGTCGCACGCGCTGCATGAACTGCGGTGCCTCCGATCTCTCGGAGTTCATCGACCTCGGTGCCCAGCCCAACGGGAACAACTTCCCGTCCCCGAGCGAGAAGGACGACGAGATCCTGTTCCCGATCGCGATGCTGGTGTGCGAGACCTGCTGGCAGGTGCAGATCGGGGAGTTCCCGTCCCAGGAGTTCCTGTTCACGAACCACCCCTACGTCACCGGGGCGAACGTCCCGATCGTCGAGCACTTCGACCGCCTCTCGAAGCGGATCGTCGCCACCCTGGAGCTCGCCCCCCAGTCGCTCGTGCTCGACATCGGCGCGAACGACGGAACCCTGCTGCGCGCCTTCTCGCGCCTGGGAATGCAGACGCTCGGCGTCGATCCGGGTCAGCGCACGGGCGAGCTGGCGCGTCAGCAGGGCGTCACGGTCATGCGCACGTTCTGGAACCGGGAGGCGGGGCGGGCGCTCCGCCAGCTCGGCCTCCACCCGGACGTGATCACCGCCACGGCGGTCTTCTACCACCTCCCCGATCTCCACGACTTCATCGAGGGTCTGAAGGAGGTGATGCGCGGCGACGCCGTGTTCGTGGTCCAATGCGTCAACCTGCTCGACCTGATCGAGAAGAACCAGTTCGACCACTTCTACCACGAGCACTCGTGCATCCACGCCATCGCGCCGCTCGACCGGCTGTTCCGCGCCCACGAAATGCGCATCCTCGACGTCGAGTTCATCGACATCCACGGCGGCTCCTTCGTGGCCTACGTCGGGCTCGAGGGCAACTCGCGACCGACCGCGCCGAGCGTCGCGGCGGCGATCGAGAACGAGAAGGCGCACGGGCTCGACCGGCTCGACACCTACCGCGCCTTCGCGAAGCGGGTGCGCAAGAACGCCGACGACCTGATCGCCCTGCTCGAGGACCTCAAGCGCCAGGGCAAGAAGGTGTTCGCACTCGGCGCTCCGGTGAAGGGCAATACCCTGCTCAACTACTGCCAGATCGGGCCCGATCTGGTGGAATGCGCCACCGAGGTGAACGCCTTCAAGATCGGCACGGTGACCCCCGGCATGCACATCCCGGTCGTGGACGAACGCGCCATCACGCGCCAGCCGGACTACTACCTGATCCTGTCCTGGAATTTCCTCGACTTCCTGATCGGCAAGTACAAGGGATACCTGCTCGGCGGCGGCAAGTTCATCGTTCCCGTTCCATCGGTCCGCGTCCTCGGCTTCGACTCCGTCGGCGGCTAGCATGCAGAACGTCATCGTCGCCGGCGCCACCGGTTTCATCGGGAGCACGCTGATCGCGCGCCTGCGCCGGGAGCTCGGCGCCGACGCACGGATCATCGGGATCGGGTCGCGGGACGTGGACCTCACCGACCGCGACGCCACCTTCGCCTGGTTCGAGCGTACGGCCTCCGGGACCGACTTCGACCACGTGTTCCACCTCGCCGCCCTCTACAAGGCCGGCGACTGGCCGGTCCATCATCCCGCCACCCAGTTCTTCGCGAACATGTCGATGAACGTGAACCTGCTCGAAGCCTGGGCTCGCTTCGCTCCCGGCGCCAAGCTCACCAGCGTGGTCTCCTACTGCATGTACCCGCCGAAGGAGACCGCGCACCCCGAGAGTGAGCTCTGGGGCACGGAGCCCGAGGACTACCTGTTCGCCTACGCCTTCACGAAGAAGGCCCTGCTCGTGGGCCAGCGCGCCTACCGACAGGAGCACGGGCTCTCCGCCACGAGCGTGGTGCTGCCCACGATCTTCGGCCCCGGTGACAGCTTCGCCGAGAACTCCCATGTGGTCGGAGCGCTGATCGGAAAGTTCGTGCGCGCGGCGCGCGCCGGCCTGGCCGAGGTGGAGGTGTGGGGAGACGGTGAGCAGCGTCGCGAGTTCCTGTTCGTCGACGACGCCGCGGACGGGATCCTGGCCGCGGCGCGGCAATCGCGCGCGGACGTCCTCAACCTCGGCACGGGTCAGGCCCATTCGGTGCGCGAGCTCGCCCAGATGATCCAGGACGCGGCGGGCTTCACCGGCAGGATCCGCTACGAGCGCAATCGCTTCGTCGGCGTGAAGCACCGCGCCCTCGACGTGACCCGCGTGCAGCAGGAGATCGGCTGGACGGCGAAGACGGGCACGAAGGCCGGCATCGAGGCGACGGTCCGGAGCTATCGCGAGCAGCTCGCGCGAGGCGGCGACGGGTGACCCGACGCGGCACGGCGCGCACGCGTCTGTTGATCGTCGAAGAAGCGCTGAAGGACCATCGGGGACACTGGTTCTCCTACGCGCGAAGGGTCGCGGAGTTCAACGAGGCCGAGGGCGTCGAGGTCGAAGTGGCCGCCCACGCCGAGGTGGATCGAGACCTCGAGTGGTCGGTTCCCGTCCATCCCCTGTTCCGCACCAGCTACTGGGACGGAGCCTACCCGGCCCGGCGCAAGGTGGTGAAGCAGCTCGGATACCTGCTGCGCGCCAACTGGCGCTTCTACCGCGAGCTCTCGGCCCATCTGGCGCGCAGCGACCGCTACGACCTGGCGTTCGCGCCCAGCACCATCGTCCACCAGCTGATCGGATGGCTGGCGCTGCTCCGCCGCTTCGGCGGCTCGAAGCTCGGCTGTGCGGTGCTGCTGATCCGGATGGGGCCCCAGGAGCCGCACGCGATCGAGGGCTCGCCGATCAGCGACTGGAACGCGCGCTTCATGGGATGGTGGCTGCGCCGCTTCCGGCGCCTGCACCAGCTGGGGCGCGTCCGCTTCGCCACGGACAGCGAGCCGCTGGCACGCGTCTACCGGCACCTGTGCGGAATGGACTTCAGCGTGATGCCCAGTCCGATGCACCTCGCCCCGGCCGAGCAGGAACGCGAGCCCCAGGCCGGCGGCCCGCTCCGTTTCCACGCACTCGGCTCGGCTCACTACATCAAGGGTACCGACGTGCTGCTCGAGGCGATCCGCCTGCTCCGGAGCGACCCCCCGGAGATCCCCGTGCGCTTCGTGATCCAGTGGCCGATCGAGGAGGTGCACGCGCACGGCCACGCTCCGCTGCGACCCGACGAGGAGCTCGCCGCGTCCGGCTGGGTCGAGTACGTGCGCGGGGAGCTCTCGGCCGAGGACTACGGCGCCCTGCTGCGGTCCTCCGACGGCATCCTCCTGCCCTACCGCGTCGATCCCTACCGGGAGCGGACCTCGGGCGTGCTGATCGAGGCGGTGACCGCCGGCGTCCCGGTGATCGTCACCGCGGACACGACGCTCGAGGCGGGCCTGCGCGCCTGCGGCACCGGGCTGATCGCCGCCGACGGCGATCCCCGGGATCTCGCCGCGCGCATCCGGGAGCTCGCCGCCGACGCCGAGAGCTACCGCGCCCGCGCGCGCAAGGGCGCGGCGGACGCGCGCCGGTTCCACTCGTCCCAGCGCTTCCAGGATCTCCTGTGGGCGAGATCCGACGCTTCCGAAGCCGGTGGACCCGAGGGCTAGAGCGCCTTCAGCACCGCCTCGGCGCTGCTCACCTCGAACTTCATCGGCTGCTCGACGAACAGACCCTTCACGACGCCGTCGTCGATGATCGCCGCGTAACGCTGGGAGCGGACGCCGAAGCCGATGCCGGAGCCGTCGAAGTCGAGGCCCATCGCGCGGGCGAAGTCGCCGTTGCCGTCGGCCAGCATCATCACCTTGTCGCCGGCGCCCTTCTCCTTGCCCCAGCTGTCCATCACGAAGGCGTCGTTCACGGACACGCAGGCGATCAGGTCGACGCCCTTCGCCTTGAGCTCGCCGGCCCGCTCGATGAATCCGGGCAGGTGCTGCATCGAGCAGGTGGGCGTGAAGGCGCCGGGCACCGCGAACAGCACGACCTTCTTGCCGGAGAAGAGCTGGGCCGTGGAGACGTCCTGCATCTTGCCATCGGCCATCGTCTTGATCGTCACGTCGGGGATCTTCGAACCGACTTCGATGGGCATGGGGGGTCCTTTCCTGTGTGAGGTGTGGAAGGTTGAAAAGTCGAGGATGCGGTCTGGGATGTTACGCGACCTTGCGCGCGCCCACGAGCGCCGCCACGGCCTTCTCGAGCCCGTCGACGGAGAGGTGGAACATCGGGAAGATGCTGGCGATCGCCTTCGTGGTGCGCGTGTGGGGCCAGCTCTTCTCCGGGTCGGGGTTGAGCCAGACGCCGCGGTCGAAGTGGTCGGCGATCCGTTGCAGCCAGGTCACGCCGGGCGTCTCGGCCTCCTTGCGCGGGTCGATGTTGCCGAAGGCGCTCATCAGCTCGTGGGGGTGCATCGCGGCGTCACCCACCAGCACCACCTTCCAGCGCTCGTCGAGCTGCCGGAAGAGATCGCCGGTGGGAATCGCCGACCCCCGGAGCAGCCGGGCGTCGCTGTAGACGCTCTCGTACACGCAGTTGTGGAAGTAAAAGGCCCGGAAGTCGCGTAGCCCCCGGGTCGCGTGCAGGGCGGTGAGCAGACGCGACACCGGCTGGTAGTAGGGGTCCATCGACCCACCGACGTCCATCAACAGGAGCAGTCGCACGTTGTTCTTGCGCTCGGGACGGAACACCAGCTCGATCTCACCGGCGTTGCGGCAGGTCTCGCCGATCGTCTCGTCGACGTCCAGCTCGTCCGGACGGCCCTGGCGGGTGAGCTGACGCAGGCGCTTGAGCGCGACGACCGTGCCGCGCAGGTCGAGCGCCTCGTCGGTGCGGTAGTCGCGAAAGTGGCGCTCCTCGGCGACCTTCATCGCCGAGCGCCGGCGCCCCTCGCCCCCGACACGGATCCCGGTCGGGTGCTCGCCGCCGTGGCCGAAGGGCGAGTGACCGCCGGTGCCGATCCAGCGCCCGCCGCCGTCGTGGCGCTCGGTCTGGCGCTCGAGGGTCTCGAGGTAGCGGCGCAGGAGCTCGTCGCGGGACAGCTCCTCGAGCGCCGCGCGCTGCTCGTCGCTCAGCTCGCGGGCGTTCTTCGGGTCGCTCAGCCACTCGAGCAGCTCGTCGGTCACTGAGAGCTCGCCCTCGACGCCCCGGAAGACGCGCGCGAACACGCGGTCGAAGGCGTCGAAATAGGTCTCGCTCTTCACCAGGCACGCGCGAGAGACGTGGTAGAAGCCGTCGAGGGACGAGCCGTGCTGGCCCATGACCAGCGCGCGCACGAGCATCATCCACTCCTGGATCGCGACCGGCACCCCCTCGTCGCGCAGGCCGTAGAAGAGCTCGAGGAACACAGCGCCGGCTCCTACTGCTGGTATTGGGGGCCGAGATCCGACCACTTCCGCGGCAGCGCGCCGCCGGCCTCGCGGTAGCGGCCGAGGGCGTCGGTGTCCTGCTCGGTCTTCAGCAGGGTGCCGAGGAAGGGCAGGTGCTGCTCCACCTGCTGCTGGGTCACACCCGAGCGCAGCAGCGCCGCGATCCAGTCGATCAGCTCCGAGGTGGAGGGCTTCTTGCGCAGCTCGCTCTGACCGCGCAGCCAGTAGAACTTGATCAGCACCTGGTCGAGCAGCGTGGCGTCGAGGTTGGGATGGTGGACGTCCACGATCCGGCGCATCAGATCGGGCTCGGGAAACTCGATGAAGTAGAACACGCAGCGGCGCAGGAACGCGTCCGGCAGCTCCTTCTCGTTGTTCGAGGTGATGATCACCACCGGCCGCTTCGCCGCCACCACCTCGTCGCCGGTCTCGAGCACCGTGAAGCGCATCTCGTCGAGCTCGCGCAGCAGATCGTTGGGGAACTCGACGTCGGCCTTGTCCACCTCGTCGATCAGCAGCACGTTGCGCTCGGCGGCGGAGAACACGCGGCCGAGCGGACCGAGCTTGATGTAGCGGCGCACGTCCCGGACGTCTCCGTCGCCGAAACGGGCGTCGTTCAGCCGCTGGATCGTGTCGTAGACGTAGAGCCCGTCGGCGGCCTTGGAGGTGCTCTTGATGTGCCAGGACTCCATCGGCATGGCGAGCCCCTCGGCGACGTGGCGCGCGAGCAGCGTCTTGCCGGTGCCGGGCTCGCCCTTGATCAGCAGGGGCCGCTCCAGGGCGATCGCGCAGTTGACCGCGTCGATCAGAGAGGCTCCGGCGATGTAGCCCTTCGTGCCCTGGAACTGGTGGAAGGATCCGTTCGGCGTCGACATGGAGCTCCTCGTGCGGGTCGTAGGGGCGCGGCACGAGGTTCTACGCGATGAGCGGACCCCGCGCAAACCGGAGCCCGAGCCGGTCGCAGGGGCGTCGCGACGTCGGCGAACGGTTCGCTAGCGGCCCCGGCGGCCCGAGCCCGCGGCAGCGAGGGCGACCAGGCCGAGACCGACCAGCGCCGCGGTGGCCGGTTCCGGCACGATCGGCATGTTGGACAGCGTGACGTTGTCGATCCCGCCCGAGCCGCCGAGGGCGATCTCGAAGGCGTCGTAGTCGCCGATCCCGTTCAGGACGATGCGGTTGGCGCTGTTGTTGCCGTAGGTCACCGCCTGACCGAGCTGGAGGAAGCTGGCGAAGCTGTAGCTGACGACCTCGTCCACGCCGAGGAAGAAGGTGATGCTGCCGTTCTCCAGCCCCGCGCCCTCGACGTCGACCAGGTCGAAGGCGAAGTGCTGGAAGGGAGCGGGCTCTCCGGTGCCGCCCACCGCCGGATCGAAGCGAAACGAGCCCGCGGGCCGCCTGCCCTCGTCGTCGGGACTGGTGCACGGTCCGACGCCGCAGCCGGCGCTGTTCTCCTGGAGGATCAGGATCTTGCCGAGCTGCGTGGAGGGCGCGAGGTTGCCCGCCGACCACCCCGTTCCGTGCTCGAGATCCGTGTCCGCCGTGCCGGTGCGGGTGGTATCGAAGGCGGCCCCGATGTCGAAGCTGCGGTTCGGGTTCGTCGCGCTGATCTCGTAGGAGAAGCCCGGTAACGGTGTGATCACACCGGGCGCCCCGTCGGGGGCCACGACCCCGCCGTGGTCGAAGGCTTCGAAGTCGAACACGATCGTGGTGGCGGCGGCGGGAAGCGAGAGCGTCAATGCGAGCGTCGCCAGCAGGATCGGGAGGGAGCGCTGCATCAGGAGCCTCAGTGGGTAAGCGCGCGGCTGCCGGCGCCCTCTGGCGGAGCGCGCCGGACACGCGAATCACCCCTCCCCAGTGCGGATGCAGTGGGAAGCTGCGCGCGAAAGGAGCAAAGTTTCTCGCTGGGATTCCGCCTTCCCCGGAGGGAACGAAAGCCGGTGCGACTGGACGAGGTGCGACACCCCGAGCGCGGTGCGATCCGACCCCTGACCGGGGTGCGGGTGCTGGCCGTGGAGCAGATGCAGGCCCTGCCCTTCGCCACCCAGCTGCTGGCGCACCTGGGCGCGGAGGTGGTCAAGGTGGAGCACCCGCGCGACGGCGAGTCGGGTCGCGGCTCCCGCCCCCAGATCACCGACCGGGACGGACGGCGGGTGGGCGCGACCTATCTGCGCAACAACCTGGGCAAGCGCAGCATCGGGATCGACCTCAAGGCCCCGGCCGGCGCCGACCTGCTGCGCCGGCTCCTGCCGCGCTTCGACGTGCTCGCCGAGAACTTCAAGCCCGGGACGATGGATCGACTCGGTCTGGGCTACGACGCGCTCGCCGCGGTCCACCCGCGCCTCGTCTACGTGTCGATCTCCGGCTTCGGACACCTCGCGCCGAGCCCCTACGCCGACTGGCCCGCCTACGCGCCGGTGGTGGAGGCGATGGCCGGCCTCTACGAGCCGAACCGCCGCCCGGGCGAGCCGCCGCCGGTCGTCGTCGCGGGGGCACTCGGCGACAATGCCAGCGCGCTGTACGCGCTGATCGGCACCCTCGCCGCTCTGCGCCAGCGCGACCGGACGGGCCGCGGCCAGCACGTCGACGTCTCGATGTTCGACGCGATGGTCGCGATGACCGACATGGTCCCCTTCATGTGGTCGCTCGGGGAGCCGCCCAGTGCGGCCACCGCCGGCCGAACCGGGCTGGTTGCGGCCTTCGCCGCCGCCGACGGACACTTCGTGGTGGCGATCTTCCGCGACCACCAGTTCGAGCGCCTCGCGCACACGATCGGTCAGCCGGGCTGGTGCGAGGATGCGCGCTTCGCCACCCGCGAGGGCTGGGCGCAGCACCGCGAGTCGGTGGTGCGTCCGGCGGTGGAGGCCTGGGCGCGCGACCTGTCGAAGCTGGAGGCCTCGCGGCGGCTGGCGGCGGTCGGGATCCCGGCGGGTCCGAGCAACCTGGCGGCCGACCTGGTCGCCGATCCCCACGTCGCCCTGCGCGACATGCTGATCGAGGTACCGCGCGACGACGCGGAGCAGCCGATGCTCGTCGTCGGCAACCCGGTCAAGCTGTCGGCAGCGCCCGAGGGACCGATCTCGCGCTTCCCCGGTCTGGGCGAGCACACCGACGCGGTGCTAAGGGAGAGTGGAGTCGGGGAGGTGGAGCTGGCCGCGCTGCGTCGCGACGGCGTGATCGGTCCCGTGGAGGGTTCGTCTTGAAGCGCACACCGCTGTCCGAGGACGCCCTCGCCGACGCCCTCGGCGCGCTGCCCGGCTGGTCCGTGGTCGGCGGCAAGCTGCACCGCGAGTTCGCCTTCCCGGACTTCGTGCGCGCCTTCGCCTTCATGAGCGCCGTGGCCCTGGTGGCCGAGGCGCGCAACCACCATCCGGAGTGGAGCAACGTCTACGGACGGGTGGTGGTCGACCTGGTCACTCACGACGCCGGCGGCATCACCGAGTCCGACGTGGCGCTCGCCCGGAAGATGGACGAGCTCGCCGGCTGACCGGCTCGCGAAACGAAGACGCGCGCCGAGCATCGCAAGATCGCCGCGCGGCGGAGGAGAAGGCATGGATCGATCGAAGGACCCGCTCGACGTCGAGCGGGCGGTCCGCGAGCGCTACGGCGCCGCAGCGCGCGAACGGGAGGCGGCGCTGTGCTGCCCGGTGGACTACGACCCGAAGTACCTGGCGGTGGTACCCGAGGAGGTGGTCCAGCGCGACTACGGCTGCGGCGATCCCTCCCGTCACGTGCGTCCGGGCGACACCGTGCTCGACCTCGGCAGCGGCGGCGGCAAGATCTGCTTCATCGCCGCCCAGATCGCCGGGCCCGAGGGGCGCGTCCTGGGCGTGGACGCGAGCGACGAGATGCTGGCCCTGGCGCGGCGCGCGGCGCCGGTGGTGGCCGAACGCGTCGGCTACGCGAACGTCTCCTTCCTGCGCGGTCGCATCCAGGACCTGGCGCTTCCCCTCGACGCCCTCGACGCCTGGCTCGCCGCCCATCCGGTGAAGCACTCGGGCGACCTCGGCGCACTCGAGCGCGAGACGGCGCGGCTGCGCCGCGGGCAGCCGTTGGTGCCCGACGCCTCGGTCGACCTGGTCGTCTCCAACTGCGTGCTCAACCTGGTGCGCTCGGAGGAGAAGCGGCAGCTGCTCGGCGAGATCCACCGCGTGCTGCGACGAGGCGGGCGGATCGCCATCTCCGACATCGTCTCCGACGAGCCGGTGCCCGAGGTGCTTCGGAGCGACCCCGAGCTGTGGAGCGGCTGCGTGTCGGGCGCCTTCCAGGAGCGCGAGCTGCTGGTCGAGCTCGAGCGGGCCGGCTTCCACGGCATCGCGATCCACGCCTGGAGCGAGGAGCCCTTCCGCGTGGTGGAGGGCATCGTCTTCCGCTCGGTGACGGTCACGGCGCACAAGGGCAAGCAGGGTCCCTGCTTCGAGGCGAACCAGGCCGTGATCTACCGCGGCCCCTGGCGCCAGGTGTGCGACGACGACGGTCACCTCCTGCGCCGGGGCGAGCGCACCGCCGTGTGCGCGAAGACCTTCGACCTGCTCACGCGCGAGCCCTACGCGGACCAGATCGTGCCGGTGGCGCCGCGCGTGGCGATTCCGCCCGAGGATCGCCAGCCCTTCGACTGCTCGCGAACCGCGCCGCGCCACCCGCGCGAGTCGAAGGGCCTCGACTACGAGCTCACCACCGAGGCGGCGGAGAGCTGCGGAGGCACGGAGAGCTGCTGCTAGGGGGCCCTCAGAGCCGGATCGGCACCAACGCGTCGAGGATCAGGCCGACCACGAGCAGTCCGCCGGCGCTGCGCGTGAGCACGAAGGCCCAGGACACGTACCACAGCGGCCACAGCGGGTAGTTGCGCGGCGGGGACTCGGGCCTCGGTCGGCGGTAGACGGCGAGTACCTTGCGCAGCTGGGGGATCGCACCCAGGGCGATCAGCGTCCAGATGCCGAGCACGCCCATCACCACCAGTGCGGGGATCAGGGCGAAGAAGGCGATCATCATCGCGCGCGTCACCGCGAGCGCGCGCTCGCGGCCGAGGATCACGGGCAGGGTCCGGATCCCCTTCGCCGAATCCGCCTCGATCTTGTCGACGTGCTTGCCCATCAGCACGCAGGTCACGAGCAGCGCGTAGGGAATGCTCGCGACCATCACCCAGGGCGCCACCACGCCGGTGGTCACGGCGTAGGTGCCGCCCACCATCAGCGGGCCCCACACCAGGAACACCCCGGGCTCTCCGAGCCCGCGGTGCTTGAGGCGCAGCGGCGGCGCCACGTAGAACACACTGATGAACAGCCCCAGCAGCGCGAACACCACCACGGCGGGACCGCGCGCCTGGGCCAACCAGACCAGGATCGCGAGATCCAGCAGATTGACCGCCGCGATCGCCGTGAGCAGCCCCCGCTTCGAGATCAGCCCCGAGAGCACCGGGTGCGGCGCGTACAGGGTGCGCACGTAGCCCTCGCTGTCGACGCCGCCCTCGAGGTCGAAGAAATCGTTGATCATGTTGTTGGCGGCGTGGGCCGCGACCAGGCCAAAGAGCGCGAGGACGAAGTAGCCGAGGCTGGCGTCGGGTGCGCCGACGGCGAGCAGACCGCCGATCAGCCCCGACAGGATCGTCATCGGGAACACGCTGGCCCGGGTGATCAGCAGCCAGCGCGAGACCGGGTCCATTGCCTTGTTCGGCGACAGGTTCTGGGTGCGGAGGATTTCGCCCCAGTTCGAGAGCGACGACGCCATGGCGACTCCTGGTTGCGGCTGGGCGGCATTGTAGTCGGCGCGGGAGCGGTCCGCGCGCGGGAGCCAGCGCTAGAAGGACAGGTCGAGGGCGCGCGTCAGGAAGCGCAACAGGGGCGACGCCTCGCGCCAGACCGACGCCAGGCGCTCGGCGAAGTCGCCCGTACAGGCGTCGCGCTCGCTGAATCCGGTGACGGCGATGAAGCTCTTGCGCTTGAGCACGTCGGCCAGGGGGTGCTCGGGGTCGTAGCCGCGCGGAACCCGCACCAGCGACTCCCCGGAGAGCGCCCAGCGGGCGGCGAACGCCCGGCCCCCGGCGGCGCGCCGCCAGGTGGCGGGCGCGGCGACGATCGCGTCGCGCACCTCGGAGAGCGCGGCCCCGTCGGGCCGCCAGATGCCGGCGCCCGCGAACACGTCGCCCGGCTCGAGGTGGAGGTAGAGCCCGGGCGCGTGGGCGTCGCCCGCCGCGGCGTGGCGGAAGTGGATGCCCACGTGGGTCTTGTAGGGCCGCTTGTCCGAGGAGAAGCGCGCGTCGCGGTGGAGGCGGAACAGCGATCCGCCGACGGGACGGGGATCGGCCACCAGGTGGGTACTGATCCGGCGCAGGGGCGCCGCGAAGCCGGCGATGAAGCGCAGCGCCGGCTCCCTCACCTCCCGCTCGTACACTTCCCTGTGCTGGTGGAACCAGTCGCGGTCGTTGTTCTTGCGCAGGTCTCGGAGGAAACGGAACAGAGCGGGACTGAAGGCGGGTTGGGGCAAGGGAGGCTCCGGGCGAAGGGCCGAGACCATACCACGACCGTGAGTGCCATCAGGAGACCTTTCGGTCACGCTCCTTCGAAGAGAGCGTGCAGTTCGCACTTGATCACTTTCGACATCGCATTGCGCGGGAATGCGTCCAGCACGGCGATCGCCTCCGGGACCTTGTAGCGGGCGAGCAGCGCCCCGCAGTGGTCTCGCAGGGCGTCGACGCCGACGGAGGCATCCGGCTCGAGCACGACCGCGGCGACCACTCGCTCGCCGAGCCGACGATCGGGAACACCTAACACGGCGGCCTCGGCCACCGCCGGGTGCTCGAGCAGGACGCGCTCGACCTCGGCGGGGTAGACGTTGGCGCCCCCGCGCAGGATCAGCTCGCTCCGGCGTCCGCGGATGTAGAGGGTGCCGTCGGGCTCGAGCACGCCGACGTCGCCGGAGTGATAGACGCCTCCGGCGAGGGCCAGGGCGGTGGCCTCGGGGCGGTTCCAGTAGCCGAGCATCGGTGTGTAGACGCCCGCCCACGCGCCGCGGCGCGCCGGGCCTACGCAGATCTCGCCCTCCTCTCCCGCGGGCAGCGCGCGTCCCTGGTCGTCGCGGATCGTGAGCTCCACCTGGGGCAGCGCCGCGCCGCAGCGGCCCGGTCTGGACTGGGGCTCGCCCTCGGCGCGCGTCACGGCGGTCGGTGCCTCGGTCATGCCGTAGCCGATCGCGACGTCGCTCCCGAAGCGCTCGCGGTACAGCGCCCGGAACTCCTCGGGGCACTCGGAGCCGCCGATCAGCGGCTGCCGGAGCGAGGACAGCTGCTCCGGACGGACGTCGGGGTGCGTGAGCAGGTCGTGGATCACGGTGGGCACCGCTGCGAAGGTCCCGATCCGCTCGCGCTCGACCCACTCGGCGACGCCGACCGGATCGATCCGATCCATCGCGACCGAGCACACGCCCGCCTGCCAGGCCTGCACCGGCCCGAGCACGATCAGGTTGAGGATGGTGAGCGGCAGCACGCTGCCCTGGGCGACGCCCGGCGCGTAGGTGCCGCTCGCCGCCGCGACGGCTCCGGGCAGCAGGATGTTGTGCTGGCTGTGGACGGCTCCCTTCGGCGCGCCGGTGGTGCCACTCGTGTAGGCGATCGCCGCCGGTCCCCAGGGATCGAGGGACACCTCGGGAGGCGCATCGCTCGCCACAGCCAACAGCGCGCTCCACTCGTCGCGTGGTCCGTCGGGATCGACCCCCACGGTGAAGCGCAGCGCCGGCAGAGACTCGTCGGCGCGCTCCAGCTCCGCGCGCACCTCGGGGGCGGCGAGCAGGAGCGCCGCTCCCGAGTCGCGCAGTACGTGCCCCTTCTCCCGGGGAGCGAGCACCCGGTTGACGCCCACCCACAAGGCGCCGAGTCGCATGCAGCCGAGGAACGCCACGACGATCGCGACGTCGTTGGGGAGGCAGGCGGCGACGCGGTCGCCGGGCGCCACGCCGAGGCTGTGCAGCGCGTGGGCCGCGCGGTTCGCCTCGCGATCGAGCTCTGCATAGCTGTAGCGACCGTGGCGCCCGACGAGCGCGGGGCGCCCCGGGTCGCGCGCCAGCACGGGATCGAGCACACGAGCGACGGTCTGGGGACGACCGGGGATCTCCGGGCACGCGCTGGGCCGATTCAGCCCGTAGGCCTCGTAGTCGAACACGCGCCTATACTAAGCGCTCCGAATCCCGACCCGCTTCGCGAGAGGAGCCCCCATGAAGGTCGACGGCGGCCTGATCGTCCAGCACCTCGCCGACGTGGCCGCCCGCGCGCGCGCCCTGGAAGCCGCGGGCTACGACGGCGCCGTCAGCGCCGAGATCGCCAGCGACCCGTTCCTGCCCCTCGCTCTCGCCGCCGAGCACACCGAGCGGCTCGAGCTCATGACCTCGATCGCCGTGGCCTTCGCGCGCAACCCGATGCTGCTCGCCAACGTGGGCCACGACCTGAACGCCTTCTCGAAGGGGCGCTTCATCCTGGGCCTCGGCTCCCAGATCCGCCCGCACATCCAGAAGCGCTTCAGCATGCCCTGGGGACGGCCGGCCTCGCGCATGCGCGAGTTCATCCTGGCGATGCGCGCGGTGTGGGACTGCTGGTATCGCGCGAAGCCGCTGGACTTCCGCGGCGAGTTCTACACCCACACGCTGATGACCCCGATGTTCACGCCGACGAACACCCAGTACGGTCCGCCGCGCGTCTACCTGGCGGCCGTCGGCCCACGCATGACCGAGGTGGCGGGCGAGGCGGCGGACGGCCTGATCGCCCACGCCTTCACCACCGATCGCTACGTCCGCGACGTGACGCTTCCGGCTCTCGAGCGCGGCCTCGCCCGCGCGGGTCGGCGCCGCGAGGACTTCGAGATCACCTGCCCGGTGTTCGTCGTGACCGGCCGTGACGAGCAGAGCTTCGCCGCCAGCAAGAGCGCCGTGTGCAAGCAGATCGCCTTCTACGGCTCGACGCCGGCCTACCGCGAGGTGCTCGACAGCTACGGCTGGGGCGCGCTCCAGCCCGAGCTGAACCGGCTCTCGAAGGCCGGGCAGTGGGACGAGATGGGGCGCCTCGTCACCGACGAGGTGCTCGACGCCTTCGCGATCGTGGGCGCGCCCCGGGAGATCGCCGGTAGGCTCGAGGCCCGCTATGGCGGCGTCTTCGACCGGATCCTCGGCGGCGTGGCGGCGGGCGAGCCCGACGAGGCCGAGCGCCTGCGAGAGCTGCAGGCGATCGGGACCGGGCGCTAGGTCCGCGGTGCGTGCCGGCGCCCTGCTCCTGGCGACGACGGGGCTGCTCGCGGTCGGCTGCGAGAGCCAGGAGGAGTACCGCCTGAACGTCGGCCGCCAGGTCTTCGAGCGCAAGTGCAGCGAGTGCCACGGAAGCGAGGGAGAGAACCCGCGCTTCGTCGAGAGCTTCGGCGGGACCGCCCCGGACCTGCGGCTGCTCTCGCGCGCGTACGGATCGCCGCTGCCGCGGGACGAGCTGGCCGCCTTCATCGACGGGCGCACCGACGTCGCGGCCCACGGGCCGCGCGCCATGCCCGTCTGGGGAGAGGAGCTCTACGACAACCTGCCCGAGAACACCACGGTGGAGGAGATGCGCGCGGGCACGATCGACCTGCTGCTCGACTACCTGGAGTCGATCCAGGTCCGCGACCCGAACCAGAAGTGATTCGGGCGGCGCGCCGGTGGTCGCTGGGGCTGGCGCCGTGGCTCGCCCTGGCCGCCTGCGCCGGGGCGCCGCCGGACGACGGCCGACCGATCCCCGGCGCGGCCGACCCGGCCCGACGGACTCCGCGCCCCGATCAGGCGATCGCCAGCTTCCATTTCCAGGGAGACCTTCCCGATCAGCGCGAGTTCGTCTGGCTGTACCCCGACGGCAGCTACGACTACGCCGAGCGCTGGGACGCCGGCGTGCCGGAAGACGCCGCCCTGCAGGTCCGACTCGGCTGGGACTGGAAGACCGGCTGCCGGATGCGCGTCGAGCACCTGGAGGACGGCAAGGCGTGCTGCACCCAGGCCTGCGAGGGCGGCGGGCGATCGGGGGTGGGCCACGAGCCGCCCGAGTCCTTCGGCTGCATGAACCGCTCGGCGGGCGGCCGCTTCGACTGGTTCCTCGAGGGTCTGCGCGAGCACTGTCTCCGCGGGCTCGAGGCCTGTCTGCCCGAGTCGTGAGACGCGGCGCGCGGCCGGCGCGCGCGATCAGCCGAAGGCGTACTCCCCGCCGCGTTCGATCGCGCGCCGGTAGGCCGGGCGCGCCTGCACGCGCTCGAGGAATGCGGCCAGCTTCGGGAACTTCTCCAGTCCGTAGAGCATGCGCGCGGCCTGGATCGGGAAGGAGAGGTTGATGTCGGCGGCGGTGAGCTCGTCGCCCGCGAAGTAGTCGCTCTCGCCGAGCTCGGAGTTCAGGAACCCGAAGTGATTCTCGATCTCGTCGTGGATGCGCGGCAGGAGCGGCCCGCCGGCCTCGCCGAGCCGGGAGACGTAGAGCTTCAGCATCACGGGCAGCATCGCCGAGCCCTCGGCGTAGTGCAGCCACTCGAGGTAGCGGAGGCGCTCGGGGGTCCCCTCGGCCGGAACGAGTCGGCCCCCGCCGTACTCGCTCACCAAGTAGTCCAGGATGGCTCCCGACTCGAAGATCACCTGGCCCCGATCCCGGATCACCGGCGCCTTGCCCAGCGGGTGGATCGCCCGCAGCGAATCCGGCGCCAGGTTGGTCTGGGCGTCGCGCTGGTGCTTCACGATTTCGTACTCGATGCCGAGCTCCTCGAGACACCAGAGAACGCGCTGGGAGCGGGAGTTGTTGAGGTGGTGGACTTCGATCACGCGGACCTCCTCGCGACGCCGTATCATGCGCCTCCGAGGGAGGAGCCGCCAATGGCCCGCTACGGAACCCACGGTCGCATCCTGATGGCCGATCTCTCGACGGGAACGACGCGCGTCGAGGAGATCGACGAGTCGGTGTACCGCCAGTTCCTGGGCGGGTACGGGCTCGGCGCCTATCTCATGTGGCAGCACTATCCCGCGGGCGTCGACCCGCTGGCGCCCGAGTCGTGCTTCGCGATCGTGTCGGGCCTGCTCACGGGAGCGCGCACGCCCTTCTCCGGGCGCATCCAGATCGTCGCCAAGTCGCCGCTGACCGGCACCTGGGCGGACTCGAACTCCGGCGGCAGCGTGGCCAGCCAGCTGCGACGTGCGGGCTACGACGCGCTGCTCGTCACCGGCCGCGCGAGCGAGCCGAGCGTGCTCGTGGTACGCGACGGGAACGTCTCGATCGAGCCCGCCGGCGAGCTCTGGGGGCAGGAGATCCCCCCCGTCTTCGACGCGCTGCGCAAGCGCTATGGAAGCCAGTCCGAGGTGGGCGTCTCCGCGATCGGCCCGGCGGGCGAGCAGCAGTCGCGCATCGCCAGCGTGATGAACGACCGCTACCACGCCTTCGGCCGCCAGGGCTTCGGGGCGATCTACGGCTCGAAGAACCTGAAGGCGATCGTCGTGCACGGCTCGGGCGAGGTGCCGATCGCCGACCCCACCCGCTTCCGCGCGCTGTGCCAGGCGGTGATCCAGGAGTACAAGTCGGACCTCTCCTGGTGGACTCGCTTCCTGGTCTGGATGACGAAGCCGAAGCCGCTGCTGGGCTTCGTCTACCGCGCGATGGCGCGCTTGGGCCTCAAGGTGGAGGCGCCCCAGAAGGCGATGCGCCAGCTGTGGTCCGACCGGGGCACCACCGGCGCGGTGGCGCTCAGCATCGAGAATGGCGACGGCCCGGTGAAGAACTGGAAGGGCGTGGGCTCCCGCGACTTCCCGCTGGCGACGAAGAGCATCAAGCTCGACGGGGACCAGGTGGCGAAGTACATCACGCGCAAGCTCTCCTGCGGCGACTGTCCGGCGCCCTGCAAGGGGATCGTCGCCGTGAAGAGCCGCGGTCTCTCCGACGTACGGCGGCCCGACTACGAGACGATCGCCGGCTTCGGCGCCGCGATCCTGAACGACGACCTCGAGATCGTCACCGCCTGCCACGACGCCTGCAACCGCTACGGCATCGACGCCGTGAGCTCGAGCGCGACGATCGCCTGGGTGTGCGAGGCGGTGGAGGAAGGGATCCTCGCTCCGGCGGATCTCGACGGCATCGACATGCGCTGGGGCAACGGCGAGGGCGCCCTGGCCCTGACCGTCAAGATGGGCACCGGCGAGGGCTGCGGCGCCTGGCTGCGCCACGGCCTGGCGCGCGCCGCCGAGCACGTGGGCAAGGGGAGCGAGCGCTTCGCCGTGCACGTCCACGGCCAGGAGCCCGCCTATCACGACTCCCGCTTCACCTCGCTGATGGGCGTCAGCTACATCTCCGATCCCACGCCGGGACGCCACACGACCGGCACCGGCTCCTGGCGCGAGACCTTCAACGTCGCCTTCCCGATCCCGAATGCGATCGACGAGAAGGAGACCGAGATCTCCTGGAAGTCCACCGAGGGCAAGGGCGTCACCCAGGCCCACTACAGCAACGCGCACCAGGTGATGAACGGCCTCGGACTGTGCCTGTTCACCAACATGACGGGCGGACTGCCGTGGCTCGACCTCACCAACGCACTCACCGGCTGGAACCTCGACGCCCCCGAGCTGCTGCGCTGTGGAGAGCGGATCCAGAACCTGCGCGCGGCCTTCAACCGCCGCGAGGGCATCGGGCCGGACGACTTCGCGCCGCATCCGCGCATGCTCGGCCAGGGAGACGGTCTGCTGACCGAAGGACCCTTGCGCGGGATCACCGTTCCCCTCGAGGAGCTGCGCCGCGACTACTACACCGCGATGCACTGGAACACGCAGACCGGGAACCTCGAGCCGGCGCGTGCGCGCGAGCTGGGCATCGACGGCCTCTTGGCGGGCTACCTCGACACATGAGCTGGGCCGAGCGGCTCGGCGCCTGGCTGCGGCGCGAGCCGCGCGACGCGATCCGCGTGCGCGTCGTCTTGAAGGGGCGGGTGGGCGAGGCGTGGCTCGACGTCGACCGCCGGCTGGCCCTGCCCCCGGGCGCCACCCTGGCGGCGCTGATCGAGCGTGCCGACCAGTCGGGGTTGCGGCTCTCCGACGCGCTCCAGCACAGCCCCCACCTGCGCCACACGCTGATGTGGAACGGCGACCGCGCTCCGGTCGACGAGAACCTCGACCGTCCGCTGTGCGACGGCGACGAGCTGTACCTGTTCGGCCCGCTCGCCGGCGGGTAGCGCTCCCGCGGAGAAGCCCCTTGCCCGAAGTCACCGTCCTCCTGCCCACGCACGACCACGCGAGCACGCTGCCCTTCGCGCTCGAGTGCGTGCAGCGCCAGACGGTAGAGGACCTGGAGATCGTCGTGGTCGGGGACGGCGTCGGCGACGACACGCGCGAGGTCGTACGCCAGCGCGCCCGCGAGGACGACCGCATCCAGCTCCTCGACCGGCCGAAGGGCGAGCGCAACGGCGAGCGGCACCGACACGAGGCCCTCGCCTCCGCGCGCGGCCGGATCGTCTGCTACGCCTGCGACGACGACCTGTGGCTGCCCTGGCACGTCGATACGCTGCGCGAGGCACTCGTCGAGGCGGACTTCGCCCACACCCTGCCGCTCACCTTCGACGGGGAGGGACACGCCGGGGCAATGCTCTTCGACGCATCGCATCCGGGAAACCGGGCGTGCATGGAGCGCCATCGCATCGGCTTCGGGCTGGCCAGCGCCGGCCACACGCTCGAGGCCTATCGCCGTCTCCCCCACGGCTGGCGGCCCGCTCCGCCCGAGGTCGCCAGCGACCTCCACATGTGGCGCCAGTTCATGGACGCGAGCGCTCGGATCCACAGCCTGTTCCGGCCCACCGTGCTGAACTTCGGCGCACCCTTCCGGCGCGACTGGAGCGCCGCGCGGCGCGCCCAGGAGCTGGCGAGCTGGATGCCGATGCTGCAGTCGTCCGAAGCGGAGCGGCGCGTGGCGCACCTGGCCCTCGACGCGGCCGGCCGACGCTACGGGGCCGGCCTCGCGCTGCACTGCGAGCTGCGCGACTGGTACGACGCGTTCCGCGCTGCGCGCCGCGGTCGCTTCTGGCGCGTCCCGCGTCTGCTGCACGAGCTGCGGCGCACCCTGCGGCGCTACCCGGTGTGAGCGCGCTGCGGGATCAGCCCGCCGGAAGGCCGGCCAGCTCCCGCAGCCTCGCGATCGCCGCGACGATCTCGGCGCCGACCCGCGCCGACCCGCGCGGGGGCGGCCCGCCGCGCAGGTGATCGACGAAGGCCTCCAGCTCGCGGAGCAGCGGCATCGCCTGGGAGATCGACCGGCGCTCCACCGCGCCTTCGTCGCCGGCGCCGCGCCGGATCACCAGTGCGTCGGCGTAGGCGTCGCCCAACACCGCGGCTCCGTCCCGGCACTGAAGCGTCAGCACGCGTCGGCGTTCGGGCTGGCGCGCGCTCACCTCGATCACCACACGCGGGCGCTTGCCGAGCACCCCGATCAGCTCCGCGGGGCGACCCTCGCCGGGCAGGACGTGGGCTGCGACCGGCTCGGGCAGGTAGCCGAGCACCTCGTGGGCGATCGAGAGGTCGTGGGGCGCCAGGATCCAGATCGCGTCCACGTCGGAGTGGGGATTGCCCCAGTCGACGCGCACCGCGCGCAGGCCCTCGACCGGTCCCAGCTCGCCGCCCTGCGCGATCTCCCGCAACGCCTCGACGCCCGGGTGGTAGCGCCATTTCTCCATCACGAACACGCGCTCGCCCGCCGCACAGGCGATGCGGCGCGCGCTCGCGACGTCGGCGGTGAGCGGCTTCTCCACGAAGATCGGCACTCCCCGCGGCAGCAGGGCCTCGACGACCTCGGCGTGGGTGACCGTCGGCGTGGCGACCACGAGGCCGGCCAGCGCGTCGGTCAGCGCGTCGAGGTGCTCCACGATGCGCGCCGCGCCGCGCTCTCGCGCGTGGGCCCGGCTCTCGGGAGAGGGCGCGACCACCGAGACCTCGCATCCCAGGCTCACCAGGTCGCGCAGGATGTGGCGCCCCCACCGGCCGCAGCCCACGAGCCCGATCGGCAGTCGCGAGGTGCCGCTCACCGCGCTCGCGCCTAGCGCGGCGACCGCGCCGACTCGAGCTGGCCGCGCAGCGCGTCCAGCGAGGGGAGATCGGCGTCGCGTCGAGAGATCACCGGCGAGATCCGCGGCCACGGAATCGCCAGCGCCGGATCGTCCCAGCGGCATCCCAGCTCGTCGCTCGGGTCCCAGTAGTGGCTCACCCCGTAGACGTGGTAGGAGGGCTCGGGGAAGAAGAAGCCGTGGGCGACGCCGTGCGGAACGAGGGCGACCTGGGCCGCCTCGGGCACCAGCTCCACGAGAGCAGAGCACCCGGCCGTTGGGCTGTCGGGGCGGAGGTCGTGGAGGCCCAGCAGCAGGCGACCCCTGAGCAGGACCAGGTAGTCGTCGTGGACGGGATGGACGTGGACTCCGCGCAGCACGTCCCTCTGCGAGGCCACCGCGTTCCACTGGACGATCTTGACGCGCGTGTGCCAGGACTCGCGAAAGAGCTCAATCAGCGTGCCGCGCTCGTCGGCATGCGTCTCGAGCTTCCGAACGTGCACTCCCACCGGAACGCGATCGCTCGCGTTGCTCCGCCCCATCGCCACGCCGTATAGCCCGATCGGGCTCTCGCGCGCAAGAGCCTGCGACCGGCACCTCCACCCGAGAACGACCCGCTACCGAGTACAATCGGCCGGGTGCGGCTGTACATCGAACGCCTTGCGCCCAATGCGCGGCGGGTGCGCGTCTTCCTGGCTGAGAAGGGCGTCGAGCCCGAGCTGGTCGAGGTGGACATGGCGTCGGGTGAGCACAAGAGCGCCGCGTTCCTGGCGAAGAATCCGCTGGGCCAGGTACCGGTGCTCGAGCTCGACGACGGTCTGTGCATCGCGGAGTCGATCAGCATCTGCCGCTACCTCGACGAGACCTGCTCCGGACCGCGGCTGTTCGGAGCGACGCCGCGGGAGCGAGCCGTCGTCGACATGTGGCTGCGGCGCGTCGAGCTGAGGCTCTTCTCGGCGGCGGTCGAGTACGGCCACCACTCGCACCCCTACTTCGCCGACACCTTCGAGCAGAACGCCGCCTTCGCCGCGCACCACCAGGACCTCGTGGTCGACTCCTTCGCGCTCCTCGATCGGGCCCTCGAGTCGCGGCCCTTCGTCGCGGGAGAGGAGATCTCGATCGCCGACGTCACGGCCTACACGGGCGTCGAGCTCGCGAAGTTCTTCGGAATCGCCGTCCTCCCGGAGCGGCGTCACGTGCGCACCTGGTCCGAGCGCATGGGCGAGCGCCCCAGCAGCGCCCTCGCGCGCTACGTGTGAGCCCTGCTCAGAACCGGTAGCCGATGCCGATCATCGGACCCTGCATTCGGACGTCGACGGCGTTGCCCTGGGTGATCACTGCGCGATGGCCGAGGGCCACGAGCCAGTGGTCGGTGAAGCGGTAGGAGAGGAGGCTGGTGATCAGCCAGGAGATGTCCGGGGCATCGCCGGCCCCGAAGCCGCCGACGCTGGCCAGGGTCTCGAAGCGCAAACGCGTCGTGAAGTCGTTGTGGATGCGCAGTCCGAGCGCGGGGGCAAACCAATCGTTCGACGACTCGATGTGCCGCTGGAAGTTCGCCTGGGGGAGAAGCAGCTTCGGCTCGGCCTGGTTCTCGAGATAGGTGTAGTTGAGGCCGGCCAGGAAATCGAAGCCGAACTCGCGCTGGTCCCCACGCTCGGGGTTCCCGAGGAAGCCACCTGCCTGCCGGAACAGCCGGTAGCCGACGAGCGCCTGCGCGAGCACCATCTGCTGCTCGGTGTCGAGGTCCACGCGCAGCGGCCCGACGGTGGCGGTGTTGTCCTCCTTCAGCTTGGACCAGAACACGTCCACGACGCTCACCCAGCGGTGCCAGCGCCCGCTCACCCGTCCCATGGCCGCGATGTCCAGGTTCTCGAGGACGTCCTTGATGCTGGCCTTGAAGTGCCGCTGGCCGAGGATCGGGTCTTCGGTCTTGACGTCGATCCGGGGGACCCACGCGTAGGGCGTGATCTCGAGCTCCCACGGCTTCAGCGAAGACTCGTCGGAGCTCGCGGGCGTCGACTCCGCGGCGCGCGCGCCGGCGGCCATCAGCGCCAGGGACAGGACCAGAGCGATTCCCACATTCCTCACCGCGAACCTCCTGATCGGTCGAGAACGGACCGGCTCGCCGATCACTGCTGCACCGCCGAGCGCGCCTTCTCGAACATGTCCTCGAGCTGGGAGGCCAGCACGCGGCTTCCGATCGAGCGCTTCGCACCGCCGCCGAAGCCCGTGACCTGGTCGGTCGACGTGCGGTTGCCGTAGACCATGACCGTTCCCGACTTCGTCGGCAGCAGGGCGGCGATGGCCTGCTCGGCGTTGTAGCCGGCGCTCACGTAGAACTGGCGCTGGACGGCGACCCAGGCGTCGCCCTCGGGCACGAGCAGGACGTGGGTCAGGGCGATCGTCGGCTCGCCGTGGGCGTCGACCTGCATCCAGCGGAACGACTCCTCGGTGCCCGGCGGCTTCTTCTCCGGGTACGAGAGCAGGTACTGATAGACGGCGGGCACGTATTTCTCGAGTGCCTTCGAGGCCGTGGTCGCGGTGCGCAGCGCGTCGGCCGGCGAGCGGGGCCCGCCGCTCGATCGGGCGTAGGGGGCGATGCCCGCCAGGCCGTGGGCCTGGTACGTCTGGAGGCGCGCGAAGAGCTGGCTGCGCAGCTGCTGCTCGACGGCGGCCACCGAGGCACCGCTCCCGAGTGCGTGGAACGCGGCGATCTCCTGGGTCGACAGGTTGAGATCGCCCGAGGGGCTCGCGGCGACGTAGGCCTGGGCCCTCTGCGCGGCGTTCGGCTTCAGGACGAGCTTCGCGAAGTCCGCGATCGAGGCCGGGCTCGACACGATCCCGAAGCTGATCGTGTCGGCCATCACCCGATCGAGCAGGTCCTTCTTCGACTCCGCCACCAGGGCCGCGGGAGTCGCCTTCACCAGGAATGCCATGCCCGCGGTGAGCTCGCGCTCCGAGGCGGACTCCACCTCGTGACGGACGAGCTGGCCGGCCTCCACCTGGGCGATCTCGTCGGCACTGAGCCCGAGGTCGGCGAGCAGGGTGTCGGCGTCCGGCAGGGGCGCGGCCGAGGCGGAAGCGGCGAGGCACAGGAGCGCCGCGGACAGGGTCCCCGAAGCCCTCCCCCAGCGAGATTGCGTCAGCTCGCGAGACGTGGATCGAAGGGTCATTGCGCGTGCGTCCTCCCGGCGCCGAAGGCGCCCCTGGGCGGCGGCTCCGTGCAAGGGACGAGCCATGCCGTGGAACCGAGTCGGATCGCGACCTTGCCCTCGCGCGGCGGGGGCGGGGTCGCGAAATAGCGCGTGTCCGCGCGGAATCTCGCGGCCTTCAGCACGGGCTCGGGCGCCGGACACCCAGCTTCTTGAGGCGCGACCGCAACGTGCTCGGCCGCAGTCCGAGCACCTCGGCCGCGTTGCCGACGCCGCTGATCCGCCAGTGACAGCGATCCAGGACGCGCTGGATGTGGGCGCGCTCGACCTCCTCGAGGCGATCGGCGGGCTCGCCGCGCCGCGTGGGGCCCGCGGAGTCCGGGGCGAGCTGGAGCTCGGAGCCCGGGGAGAGGATCATCGCGCGCTCGATCACGTTGGCGAGCTCCCGCACGTTGCCGGGCCAGGAGTAGCGCGCCAGCGCCCGGAACACCGACTCGGGCACCCGCTCGATCCGGCGGCCCAGATCCGCCGCGCGGCGCTGGATCAGGTCCCACACGATCGGCGGGATGTCCTCGCGCCGATCGCGCAGGGGCGGCAGGCGGATCGGGAACGCCGACAGCCGGTAGTAGAGGTCCTCGCGAAAGCCCCCCTCGACCATGGCGCGCTCCAGGTCGCGATTGGTGGCGGCGAGGATCCGAACGTCCACCTTCCGGGTGCGAACCCCACCCACGCGCTCGAACGCCCCCTCCTCCAGCACGCGCAACAGCTTCGCCTGGATGTCGGGAGGGACCTCGCCGATCTCGTCGAGGAACAGGGTTCCCCCGTCGGCGAGCTCGAAGCGTCCCGGGCGGGGCGAGGTCGCGCCCGTGAAGGCTCCCTTCTCGTGGCCGAAGAGCTCGCTCTCGACCAGGGAGGGGGGCAACGCGGCGCAGTTCACCTTGATCAGCGCTTGCTCGGCCCGCGGGCTGCGCGCGTGGATCGCCCGCGCCAGCAGCTCCTTGCCGGTTCCCGTCTCGCCGAGCAGCAGCACCGCCGTGTGCATCGGCGCCACCTGGGCGGCGAGCTCGATCACTCCGCGGATGGCGCGGCTGCGCCCGGCGATGCCCTCGAAGCCCAGCGCACCCGGGGTGGTCTCCCGGTGGTAGCGGTTCTCCGCCTCGAGCTGCTGCTGGAGGCGACGCACCTCGGTCAGGCGGCTGCGAAGGTCGAACTCGAGATTCCGGCGGTGCACCGCATTCGCCAGGATCTGACCGACGATGCGGAGCCGATCGACGACGTCGTCGTCCCAGCCGCGATGGCGCGTCGTCGTCGACATCAGCAGCGCGCACACCCAGCGCCCGCCCACCGACAAGGGGACGGCCAGCTGGGAGCGGGTGGAGAGCCTCGCGGCGAGGGCGCGCTCGGCCAAGGCGTCGCGCGGGAGCTCGTCGGGAAGGCGCTCGAAGCGCAGCGGCTCCCCCTCGCGCAGGCGCGCGTGATACCAGTCGAGCCCGCCCGAGATCCTCGTCCCGGTCTGGGCCCGGACGATCCCCGGACGCGCCCAGGAGTGGGTGACCGAGATCGCCCCACTCTCGGGGTGAAGCTGGAGCAGCGTGCTGCGGTCGGTCTCGAACGCCTCCACGACGCGTGCGAGAGCGCCGTCGACCTCGGCGTCGACCTGCTCGGCCGCGATCCCCGAGAAGCGCGTCGACAGATCGCGCATCAGACGGCGAAACGGCTCCGGCTCGCGCACGCGGGCATTCTAGGTGAGCGGCGGTCCACGCCGCACGCGATATGTCGCGAGTCGTCGCGATCGGTCGCGCCAGACCCTCTCCGCCTCGGAAGGTCGGCCCGTCTCAACCGGGCGAGGAGCCGACACTTCTCGCCGGCGGCGGAGTTGGCACGCCCCTCGCAGCTCCCAGCGCCGTGACGGTTCGCTTCACGGTGGCGGGCAATGCCGGACCGCGCCTCATCGGTGTGGCGGGGCGCCTCACGCACGAGGAGCTGGCAGAGCTCTGGCAGCTGATCGGGTGCGAAGCGAGCGGAGTCTGCATCGACCTTTCCGAGCTCCGGTCGCTGGACCCCGCCGCCCTCGCCGCGCTCCGGAGGCTCCGGCAAGAAGGTGTCGCGCTCCAGGACATCCCTCCGCATCTGGCCTGGCGGATCGACGACGACTTCGAATCGGAGTGAGAAGGTTCCATGGAGAGTTCGAGACAAGGGATGAGCGCTCTCGACCTGGCGGCTCCTTCCGCCGCCTACCCGGTCGGCGTCCCCTCCCCAGTCGCCCCGCCGCTCCGCTGGGAGCGACGGCGATCCCTCGGCACTTCCGTGCCGCCGGTCGCGATGATTCGCGCGAGCTCTCTCTCGCCGCTGCTGCGCTACCTCGCGCGGATTCCCGGTCCGACGGCGTCGCTGCTCGGATCCGTCCAGTCCCTGGTCGGAGACGGGGACGCGCCGATCCCCCTGGCGAGCTGCGGAGACCTGTGGGAGCGGGCGGCGCGTCTTTGCGGGCGCGGGGAGCTGGGGCTGCTGGTTGGCCTCGAGTCGCCGCGGACGGAGGCGAGCGATCCCGCCCCGGTCTCGTGCGGAGCCACGATCGGCGCCGCGTTCGAGGCGGCCGAGCGCCGTGGCCTGCGATCCCATGCCCCCCAGCGCTTCTGGCTGGTCCACCGCGGCGACGAGACGGCCATCCACTGGCGCTATGCGCCCGTGCTGCAGCGCGGCCGGCGGCCCCTGAACGACTTCGCGCTGATGCGGACCGTGGCCTATCTGCGGCGGGCTTCCGGCGTCCTCGACTGGCGCCCCCTCGAGATCCGCTGCGAAGGATCGCCTCCTTCCCACCTCGGACGGCTCGCCGCACTTGCCCTGCGCCGCGTCGGGTTCGGCCAGCCCGACATGTCGCTGATCGTCCCGCGCTCGCTGCTCCAGCTCGCCGTTCCCGGCGGACTGTCCTCCCCGCCGGTACTCGAAGATGCGATTCCCGAGTCCGACTTCGTCGCCTCCGTCCGCATGACGGTGGCGGCGCTCCTGCGCCTGGGGCAGGCGGTGCTCCCGGCGGCGGCTGCCGCGGCGGGGCTCAGCGTGCGCTCGTTCCAGCGCAGATTGGAGGCCGCGGGGATCCGCTTCTGCGAGCTGGTCCAGGAGTGCCGGTTCGAGACGGCGCGCCGGATGCTCCGTGACCCCAGCCGGAAGATCATCCAGATCTCGGCCGAGCTCGGCTACACGGACTCGGCGAACTTCACGCGCGCCTTCCGGCGCTGGGCCGGCATGCCGCCCCAGGAGTACCGCCGGCGGGCGGCGGGCGGGCTTCGCTCCGAACGGGAGAGCTGACGGACCGACGAGCCTCGGCTAGTCCCCGGCGGCGATCCATCCCTGGCGCTGGAAGTAGGTCTTGAGCACCGAGGCGATCTTGTCCGCCGTGCGGCGCGCGTCGGCGTCGACGTCGGCGCCAAACGCCTCGGAGCTGACCGCGGTGGCGGCGGTGACGACGCCGGCGGTGACCAGGGTCCCGGCCCCGGCGCCGACGGCGAGCGTCTCCGCGGCGCCCGGCTTGCGGCCACTCTTCGCGACGATCTCGAACTGGTCGAGGGGCCGGTGTCCGTAGGGCAGGAGCTCCATCACCTGGACCTCGGTGCGCACGTCGCTACGGCCCGCGCCGAGGCCGATCACGACGCGCTCGGCGCGGCTGCCCTCGTCGATCGCGATGAACTGCCCCTCGATCAGGATCGTCGTCGTGCTCGGGTTGACCTCGATCGGGCCCGAAACGTGCTCGGCCGGCAGACCCATGGCGTGGATCTTCTCCACCAGGTGATCCGCGACCGCGCCGGACACGGCGCGGTCGACGTCGCGGCGCTCCGTCGAGGCCGATCTCCCCTCCAGCTTCCAGGCCGCGACGACGGTCGGGCTGTAGTCGAGCTGGATGTCCTCGGGCGAGGTCGCGAAGGACCGGACCAGGATCCGTCCGGGCGGCGGAATCGGCGTCATGTAGCTGGTGGTCGTCTGATCCTTCACCTCGGTCGTGGCGCAGCCGAGCCCCCCCGACACGAGGAGCAGCAGCGCGAGCGCGCCCGCCGCAAAGACGTCTCGAGCTCCCATCGCAACCTCCCTTCGGCGCCTTTCCGGCGACGGCCCCGTCGCCGCGCGCGGGCGCTCTCCCACTGGCGCGCGGAACCCCGGCTCCTCTGGATAGCCGAGACCAGCCTGCGGTCCTGTCATCCTGTGCCAGCGCGATGGCCCGGGATTCCCCTATCGTCCCCACCGCTCCATGAACGGTCCCGGCACCCCGACCCGAGACTTCCTCGGCGCACTGAACGAGCGCTTCGCCGCGATCGCCGGCTGGTCCTTCGACCACCGCTGGATCGTGCTCGGGGCCTCGCTGCTGGCGGTCGCCGGGGCGCTCGCCCTGGCCGGCGGCGCTCGCGTCGACAGCAGCTACGAGGCCTACTTCGACCCGGCCGATCCCACCTACCTCGCCTACCAGCAGTATCGCGACGACTTCGGCTCGGACGAGGTCTCCTACATCCTCTACGAGGCGCCCGGCTTCGAGTACGGCCCCTGGAACCTCGCGGTGATGCGCAAGATCGCGGATCTCACCGCCGCCCTCGAGGACGAGGTGCCTTTCGTCTACGACGTGAAGTCGCTCACCAACGCCGAGCTGATCGAGGGCGATGTCTCGGGGATCGAGATCCACAAGCTCGAGGACGACTTCCCCGAGACCCAGGAGGAGCTGCTCGCGCGCCGCGACGTCTATCTCGCCAAGCCGATGCTCGTGGGCGGGATCCTGTCCGCCGACGCCCGGTACGCCGCGATCATCATCGACATGGATCGCTCGAGCACCGACCCGCTCGACCAGATCCGCGTCGATCCCGAGGGCGGCGACGGCCTCGACAACCTCTACCCCCAGGCGACGAACGACGCGATCGAGGCGATCCTGGCGCGCCCCGAGTACCAGGGCATCCGCTTCTACCACTCGGGCGACGTGCCGCTGAACGCCGTCTACAACCGGGTGCTCGACGAGGAGACCGGCGTCCTGTTCGCGATCACGGCGGCCGTGATCGGCGCGATCCTGGCACTGTGCTTCCGCTCCTTCCTCGGAGTGATCGGTCCGCTGGTCGTGGTGGCGACGAGTGTCACGTTCTGCGTCGCCCTGATCGCGGTGCTCGGCTGGAAGATCGACATGAGCTTCGCCAGTGCGCCGACCCTGCTGACGGCGATCGGCGTCGCCAACTCGGTCCACATCCTCTCCGAGTTCCGCGCGCGCTTCCGCGCGACGGGGGACCGCCGCGAGGCGCTGGTGCGGACGATCTACGTGGTCGGCACGCCGTGTCTGATGACCAGCCTGACCACGGCCGCGGGCTTCGCGGCGATGAGCGCCGTCCCGATCAAGAGCATCGCGCACATGGGCGCCTACGACGCCTTCGGCGTGCTCGCGGCCTTCTTCCTGTCGCTCACGCTCTTGATGGCGTTCCTCTCCTTCGGAGAGCGACGGCGCGTCCCCGACCCGTCCGGCGGTCCCGACGCCAGCGCCAAGGGCGGGTGGCGGGCGCAGGCGGCGCTGACCGCGATCGCCGCCTTCGACGTCCGCCACCGCCGCGCGATCCTCGTCGGCTTCGCGGCGCTCTTCGCCGTCTCCGCCCTGGGGATGGCGCGCCTCGTCGTCGACTCGAACTGGCTCGACGACTTCTCCGACCAGATGCCGATCAAGGCGATCACCCAGCGCGTGGACGAGGTGATGGGCGGCACGGCCAACCTGATCTACGTCTTCGACGCGGGCGCTCCCGACGGAATGGTCGAGCCCGAGGCGCTGCGCGAGATCGAGCGGGTGCAGGAGATCGCCGAGGCCCAGGGGCCGCTGGTGCGCAAGACCTACTCCCTCGTCGACATCCTCGAAGACCTGAACCAGGCCTTCCACGGGGGCGACCCGGAGTGGCACCGGCTCCCCGACACCCGCGAGCTGGTCGCCCAGTACCTGCTCCTCTACGAGACCTCGGGCGGTGAGGAGGTCGAGGAGCACGTGACCGCGGACCGCCGCAGGGCGGGGCTCGAGCTGCGCCTCGCCCTGGCGCCGACCCGCCGAACCGGGGATCTGGTCGCCGCGATCGACGCCGAGCTGACGCGCGCGCCGCTCCAGGCGACCGAGGTCAGCCTGACCGGGATCGGGGCGCTGTGGCTCGCGTTGATGGACTACATCGTCTCGAGCCAGATCCAGGGCTTCCTGCTCGCCTTCGTCGTGATCGCGGCGATGATGATCTGGATCTTCCGCTCCTTCTCGCTGGGCATCCTGTCGATGGTGCCCAACCTGGCGCCGGTGGCAGTGGTGCTCGGGGCGATGGGGGCGCTGGGCATCTTCCTCGACTACAGCAAGATCTCGATCGCCTCCGTCGCGATCGGAATCGCCGTGGACGACACCATCCACCTGGTCTCGCGCTACCGGCACGAGTTCCTGTGCTGCCCGGACTACGAGCAGGCCCTGCACGCGGCGCTCACCGACGTCGGCCGCGCGATGTTCATCACCTCCCTGGCCCTGGTGTGCGGCTTCCTCGTGTTCACGCTCTCGGTGCTCGACGCCCAGCTCATGTACGGGGTGCTGCTGGCGGCGACGATCGCGATCGCCCTCGTGGCCGACTTCCTGCTGATGCCCGCGCTGGTGCTCACCTTCCATCCCTTCGGCCCGGGTGGCGAACGCGCCCCGGCGCGCGTCCTGGCGGAGGCGGCGTGAGCCCGCGCGTCGCCGCCTTCGCGGCGCTCCTGGCGGTGCTCGCCGCGGCGCCCGCCCCGGCCGAGGGACCCTCGGCGCGCGAGATCATGGAGCGCGTCGACGCCCGCGACGACGGCGACCACTGGAGCCAGGACACCGAGATGGTCCTGATCGACAAGCGCGGCGGCCAGCGGGTGCGGAAGCTGCGCTCCTACGGCCGCGACGTGGGACCGGACGAGCAGTCGATCCTGTTCTTCGTCGAGCCCGCGGACGTCGAGGACACGGGCTTCCTCACCTACGACTACGACGACCCCGAGCGCGACGACGACCAGTGGCTGTACCTGCCGGCGCTCTCCCGCACCAAGCGCATCGCCTCGGCCGACAAGAGCGGCAGCTTCATGGGATCCGACTTCAGCTACGCCGACATGACCGACCGCCCGATCCAGTCCTACGAGTACACGCTGATGAAGGAGACCGAGATCGACGGACATCCGGTCTGGCAGATCGAGGCGGTGCCCGTGACCGAGCGCGAGCGGGACGAGACCGGCACCGAGAAGTCGATCCTGTTCGTCCGCCAGGACAACTACGTCGTGGTGCGGGGCCTCTACTGGATGAAGAAGGGCTCGCGGCTCAAGTACTTCGACGTGAAGAAGCTCGAGCAGATCGACGGCATCTGGGTGCCCACCGAGATGCAGATGACGACGCGCAAGGGCGACGAGACGCTGCACAAGACGGTGCTCTACTCCCGCAACGTGAAGTTCGGCGACGTGCGGGGCGACGACTTCTTCAGCGTGCGCCAGCTCGAGAAGGGGCCCTGAGCCTCCGGGCCGCATCGCGTCCGCGACGCCTCGCGTGGTGGATGGGCGTCCTGGCGTGCGGTCTCCTCGCCAGCGCCGTGCGCGCCGACGACGACGACCTCGACGACGTGCTCGGCGGCTTCGAGCACGAGGAGCCGGGCTTCGAGGTCGCCCCGGAGAACGCGGAGCCCGAGCCCCCGGAGCACGAACTCGTCGACGTCTCGGGCAGCATCGAGCTCACCGGCTCGGTGAACTTCCGCTCCCATTCCTCGGACACGGGAACCGACTACCAGGGCCTGCAGCGGCTGCGCTTCCGTCAGGGACTCCAGCTCGACGCCGACTTGCCCTGGAGCACCCACCTGCGCCTCGAGGGCTGGGCCTTCTACGACGCCGCCTACGCGATCCAGGGCCGCGACCAGTACACCTCCCAGGTGCTGCGCGACTACGAGCTCGACGCCGACGTGGGCGAGGCATGGCTGCGCAGCGAGATCGGCCCGGAGGTCGACGTCACCGTCGGTCGACAGATCGTCGTCTGGGGGCGCTCCGAGTCGCTGCGCGTTCTCGACGTGCTGAACCCCCTCGATCAACGGGAGCCGGGCCGCGCCGACCTCGAGTACCTGCGCCTCCCGGTGACGATGCTGCGGGTCGAGGGCTATGCGGGGCACTGGTCGGCGACGGGCATGGCCATCCCGGAGGTCCGCTTCGACGAGCTCCCCGTCGTCGGGAGCGACTTCTATCCGGACGTCGTCCAGCTGCCGGAGCAGAAGCCGCGCCAGTTCGGGTCGACGCCCGAGTTCGCGGCGGCCCTCAACGGCATCTTCCCGGGCTGGGACGTCTCCTTCAACGGGGCCTGGTTCTGGAACGACGAGCCACGTCTGTCGGGCGGCCCTCCCGCGACGAGCCTGAAGCACGACCGGCTGTGGCTCCTGGGCAGCAGCGGCAACTACACCACCGGGGGCTGGCTCCTCAAGTACGAGACCGCCGTCCTCCAGGGGTTGCGCTTCTTCGGCGAGTCCGACGAGAAGACCCGCTTCGACCTGCTGCTCGGTGCCGAGTACTACGGACTCACCGACACCACGATCGTGGTGGAGGGGGTGAACCGCCACCTCTTCGACCACGACGCCGAGATCCGCCGCGCCCCGAACTACACCCGCACCGACAGCCAGGAGATCGCGCTGCGCATCTCGCGCAACTTCTTCCACGACACGCTGCACGCCACCCTGGTGGGCATCCTGCTGGGCTGGGACGCCCGCGACGGCTCGCTGGTGCGCTTCGATCTCGACTACGACGTGCGCGACGCCCTCGTCGTCGGCGTGGGCGTGCTGCTGTACCAGACGGGCGACGTTCCTCCTTTCGACGCCTGGGCGGACAACGACCGCGCGCTGTTCCGGGTGAAGTGGAGCTTCTGAGACGGTCGGGCGGCGGGCGTCAGAGCGCCGCGCGCAGGCGCGCCACCGCCTCGCGCAGGTCCTCCTCGCCGAGGTAGGCGTAGCCGAGCCGGGCCGCGGCGCGCGGCCGTCCGTCGAAGGCGAAGGAGCGGGCGGAGAGGGCGTGCACGCCGCGCGCCAGCGCGCGCGCGAACCACGCGTCGACGTCGACGCGGGGGGCACTGCGCACCCACAGCGCCATGCCGCCGGGCGGCGTCTCGAAGGAGAGCACGTCGGGGAGCGCGCGGCGCAACTCGTCGGCGAGGAGGTCGCGGCGCGCCCGGTAGATCCGGCGCATACGCCGCGCGTGGCGCTCGACCACCCCGTCCTCGAGCAGCTCGGCGATCGCCCGCTCGACCGCCGGGTCGCCCTGGCGGTCGATCGCGCGCCGCAGCGCCCCGAAGCGGTCGAGCAGCGGACGCGGCGCCACGACGTATCCCACGCGCACGCCCGGGGCCAGGATCTTCGACAGCGTGCCGACGTACACGACGTTGCCGGCGGGGTCGGCGCTGGCGAGGGGCAGCAGCGGCCGCCCTTCGTAGTGCATCTCGTAGTCGTAGTCGTCCTCGACGATCGCGAAGCGGTGACGCCGGGCCAGCTCGAGCAGGGCGAGGCGCCGCTCCGGCGCGAGGACCGCCAGCGTCGGGTATTGGTGGTGGGGCGTCAGGTAGACGGCGCGCAGCCGCCCACGGGCGCGCTCGGCGAGCGCCGCCAGGCGGTCGATGCGCAGGCCATTCCCGTCGACCGGCACCGGCGTCAGGTGCGCCCCGGCGGCGCGGAAGGCGGCCCAGGCCGGCGGGTAGCCGAGGCTCTCGATCGCCACTGTATCGCCGGGGCGGATCAGCGCCCGCGCCGTCAGGTAGAGCGCGAGCTGGCTTCCGCGGGTCACGAACACGTCCTCCGCCGTGACCGCCAGCCCGCGCAGCGCCGCGAGCATCCCGGCGAGCTGGCGCCGCAGCGCCGGGTGTCCGCGCTCGTGTCCGTAGTCGAGCGGCGTGTCGCGCCGGCGGTGGAGCGCCCGGCGGTAGGCGCGCGCCAGCTCGGTGATCGGCGCGAAGCGGGGATCCGGCACGGCTCCGGCGAGCGAGAGCACCCCCGGCGGCGGCGGCCACGCGGTGAAGGGCGGGCGCGCGGGTCCGGCCGGCAGCGGATAGCCGGTACGCCGGGCCAGCCGCGGCGGACCCGGCGCGAAGCTGCGTGTCGCCACCTCGGGCAGCGACCCGGAGACGAAGGTGCCGCGGCCGCGGTCGCTGCGGATCCAGCCCTGACCACTCAGCTCGGCGTAGGCGGCGATCGCCGTATTGCGGTGCACGCCGAGCGTCGCCGCCAAGGCGCGCGTACTGGGGAGGCGATCTCCCGGGCGCAGGCGTCCGGCCCGGATCGCGTCGACCAGGGCGGTGCCGATCCGCTCGAACAGCGGGCGCCGGTCGCCGGGCGCCAGGGAGAGGGCGAAGTCGGGGGTCCAGGGCATGGCCGGCGCTCCCAAGGTGGTCCATCAGGATTCCACGAACTGGACCTTTCGAACAGACCGGCCTCGGGCCAGGCTCCCGGCGATGCAGACGCCCCGAACCTCTTTGCGCCGGAAGCCGGACCGCGGCGCCTACGACGCGGCCACCGTCCACGCCATCCTCGACGAAGCGCTCGTCTGTCACCTCGGCTTCGCCGTCGACGGGCAGCCCTATGTGATCCCGACGATCCACGCGCGGCGCGACGACCGCCTCTACGTCCACGGCGCCGTCGCCAATCGGATGCTGCGGGTGCTGCAGGGTGGCGCTCCCTGCTGCCTCACCGTCACCCTGGTGGACGGGATCGTGCTCGCCCGCTCCGCCTTCCACCACTCGGTGAACTACCGCTCGGTCGTGGTGCTGGCCCGCGCGCAGGAGGTGGAGAGCGGCTCGGAGAAGGAGGAGGCGCTGACGGCGATCGTCGAGAAGACGATGCGCGGTCGCAGCGCCCGGTGCCGGGCGCCGAGCGCGGCGGAGCTGCGGGCGGTCAAGGTGCTGCGACTCCCGCTCGACGAGGCGTCGGCGAAGCTGCGCACGGGTCCGCCGATCGACGACGAGCCCGACTACGCGCTGCCCCACTGGGCGGGGGTGATCCCGCTGCGCACGGTCGCCGGAGAGCCGGAGCCCGACCCGCGCCTGGCGCGAGACGCGATCTTCCCCCACGACCTCGCGCGGGACGTGGGCGGCACCGAGGCCGCGCGGGCGGCGCGCTGAGGCGAGAGCGGGCGCGAGCGGCGCCCGGCGGCGGAGGGCGCGCCGCGCCGGCGCCGTCGGCGACGAGGATCTACCCTCTCGGGCTTCCTCGTCCCGCCCAGGAGCCCCGCGTTGTCCGATCGCATCGTCGCCGAGGAGGTCGCGCTCCACGATCGCGTCCGCCGTCATCTCGACCAGCGCGTCGAGAAGCCGCGCACCGACGAGCGGTCTCTCGAGCGCGAGCTGGAGAGCCTGCGCGAGCAGATCGTGTCCGGGCGCGAGCGCAAGGACGCCTTCGCCCTCAGCGAGCAGTACCACCGCCAGACGGCGCTGCTCGACCAGCTGCGCCGAGGCCGGTCGGGCCCCGAGGTCGACCCGCGCTCGCCCTACTTCGCCCACCTGCGCCTGCGCGAGGCCGGGCGCGAGCGCGACCTCTGCCTCGGTCGCGCTACCTGCATCGAGAACGGAGTGCGGATCGTCGACTGGCGGCACGCTCCGGTGTCGAAGGTCTTCTACCGCTACCAGCAGGGCGACGAGTACGAGGAGGAGCTGGGCGGCAACACGCGCACCGGCGTGGTGGTGGCACGCCGCAGCGTGCGCATCCGCGACGGTGTGCTCGACCGCATCGAGGCGCCCGAGGGCGTCTTCCTGGCCGAGCCCGAGGGTTGGCGCGAGCTGCCGCGCCAGCGCCCGCGTCTGTTCGGGGGTGCGCGCAGCGCGCTGCGCGCCTACGGCGAGGACGAGGCGATCGCGCGCCGGCTCGGCACCGACCTCGAGGGAAACCGCCGCCGCGCCGACAAGCGGCTGCCCGAGATCACGGGCCTGATCGACCCGACCCAGTTCGGGCTGATCACGCGCAAGGGCGGCTTCCTCGCGATCCGCGGCGACGCCGGATCCGGGAAGACCACGGTGGCGCTGCACCGCATCGCCTACCTCGCCTACGACGATCCGGAGATCGACTCCGAGCGCACGCTCTTCGTCGTCTTCTCGCCGGCGCTGCGCGACTACGTCGGCAGCGTCCTTCCCTCCCTGGGCGTGCACGGAGTGCGCATCGTGACCTACCGCGACTGGGTCCACGAGCAGCGCCGGAGGCACTTCCCGGACCTCCCGGCCGCGACACGCGGCGACGCCCCTGCCCTCGTCCAGCGGCTGAAGCTCGACCCGTCGCTCGCCGACGCGCTCGAGCGCCACGTCGCCGAGCATCCCGGCCCGCGCACCGCGCGCCAGGCCCTCGACGACTGGGCCAGCGTGCTGACGCGGCCGGCGCTGCTGCGCGAGTGCGCCGAGCGGCGCGCGCCCGGCGCCTACCGTCGCCAGGTCTTCGACCAGCTCGCCGAGCACGGCCACCGCCGCAACGAGGAGCTCTTCGCCTGGCTCGAAGGGGACGACGAGGTCGACGCCGCCCTCGAGCCCGAGGACGAGGCGCTGCTGCTGCGCGCCTGGCAGCTGCGGGTCGGTCCCTTGCGTGCGCGCAGGCAGGTACCGCTGCGCTACCGCCACGTCGCGATCGACGAGGTACAGGACTTCGCCCCGATCGAGGTGCAGGTGCTGATCGACTGCCTGGACGAGATGCGCAGCCTGACCCTGGCCGGCGACACTCAGCAGCACGTCCAGAGCCACTCGGGCTTCACCTCCTGGAGCCGATTCCTCGATCAGCTCGGCGTCGAGGGCGACGCGCTCGAGACCCTGCGCGTGAGCTACCGCTCCACCCAGGAGATCGCCGTGTTCGCCCACGGACTGCTCGGCTCGCTGCGCGAGGAGGAGGATCCGCCGCGCGCGACCCGCTCCGGGCCGCCCGTCGAGCTGTTCCGCTTCACCGACCGCGGCGCGTGCGTCGCCTTCCTCGCCGACGCTCTGCGCGAGCTGGTGCGCAGCGAGCCCCTGGCCTCGGTGGCCGTGCTCACGCCGTCCCCGGAGTCGAGTGCGGTGTACCACGAGGGTCTGGAGAAGAGCGACCTGCCCGGCCTGCGCCGCGTCGAGAAGCAGGACTTCAGCTTCGCTCCGGGCGTGGAGGTGACGGAGGTCGAGCAGGCGAAGGGCCTCGAGTTCGACTACGTGGTGCTGGCCGACGCCAGCGCCGACCACTATCCCGACGCCCCCGAGGCGCGCCGACGCCTGCACGTGGGGGCCACGCGCGCCGTGCACCAGCTGTGGATCACGAGCGTCGGCACCCCCTCGCCGCTGCTCGGCGATCTCGGCGACTAGCGATGGGGGGCCGCGAGCGGGTCGCACTCGTCACCGGCGCAGCGTCGGGCATCGGCCGCGCCGCGGCGGAGCTGCTGGCCGAGGGCGGCTCCAGCGTGGCGGTCGTCGATCTCGACGAGGGCGGAGGCCGCGAGACGGTGGCGCGGATCGAAGCGGCCGGCGGCGAGGCCTGCTTCGTGGCGGCCGACGTCGCCGACGAGGCGTCGGTGGAACGGATGGTCGGCGAGGTGGTTCGGCGCTACGGGCGCCTCGACGCCGCCCTCAACAACGCCGGCATCTCGGACGCCCAGCACTCCTGGATCGGCTTCCCCACCGAGCGCTGGCAGCGGATGATCGCCGTCAACCTGGGCTCGGTGTTCCTGTGCCTGAAGCACGAGCTGACGCAGATGGCGTCCCAGGAGCCGATCGGCGGCCTGCGCGGCAGCATCGTCAACACCTCTTCGGGAGCGGGCCTGGTGCCGGCGCCCGGGCAGCCCCACTACACCGCAGCGAAGCACGGCGTGATCGGCCTGACCCGCTCGGCCGCCCAGGAGTTCGCGCGCGCCGGGATCCGCGTGAACGCGATCTGCCCGGGCCTCACCGACACGGCCATGATCCGCAGCCAGCCGCCGGAGTTCCTGGAGGCGATCGCGCGCCTGTCGCCGACGGGCGTTCTCGGCACTCCGCTCGACGTCGCGCGCGCGGCGGTGTGGTTGCTCACGCCCGAGGCGTCCTGGGTGAACGGACAGACGATCGCCGTCGACGGCGGCGGCGTGATGCACTAGCGCGCGGCCCGGCGCAGCCGGGCCGCGCGCAGTGGCAAGCGCCCAAAGGGCGCGCGCAGCGAGGCGAAGCCGAGCGAAGATCGGAAAGGTGGAGTCCATGAGCTACGTCCGCATCGAGAAGCCCCGTCCCCACACCAGCGTGATCTGGCTGGACCGGCCCGAGCGCTTGAACTCGATGTCCTTCGAGCAGATGGTGCCCCTGCACGGAGCCTTCGAGGAGGTGGCGCGCGACAACGACACCTGGTGCGTGATCCTCACGGGAGTCGGGCGCGGCTTCTGCTCGGGCGCCGACACCCAGGACTCGGAGCCGCCGCCCAACATCGCGGGCCTCACCCTCACGCGCATCGCCACCCGCGCGATGTCGATCCTGGCCGACCTGGTGCCGGCGATGCGGCGCATGCCCCAACCGGTGATCGGCGCGATCAATGGCGCGGCGATCGGCGGCGGGATGTGCCTGTCCCTCGGCTGCGACGTGCGGATCGCTGGCGAGTCGGCCTACTTCCGGGCGGCCGGTATCAACAATGGCCTCACCGCTACCGAGCTGGGCCTCTCCTTCCTGCTTCCGCGCGCGATCGGCTCCTCGCGCGCCTTCGAGATCATGCTCTCGGGGCGCGACGTCTCGGCGCGCGAGGCAGCGGAGATCGGCCTCGTCTCGCGCGTCGTGCCCGACGCCGAGCTGCTCGGCGCCGCCCTGGATCTCGCCGACACGATCAACGGCTGGAGCACCCAGGGCGTTCAGCTCACCAAGCGCATGATCTGGTCGGGGCTCGAGACGGCGAGCCTCGCCGCCGCGATCGAGCTCGAGAGCCACACCCAGCTGTTCGTGCGCATGACCACCCGCAACTTCGAGGAGGCCACGCGCGCGCGCAAGGAAGGCCGCCCGCCGGTGTTCGAGGACTGAGGCGCCTCGAGCTCAGTACATGTGGTGCATGCCGCCCATCGCCATCCCCAGCACGATCTGCGCCAGCACCGCGAGGCCGACGGCGAGCCAGGCCCCCGCCGTGTCGACATCGAGCGCCGCGCGCACCGCGCGGAAGAAGGCCAGCACCGTCATGACGAGCACGACCAGGAAGACGAGCAGCCGCCACGGTCGGATCGGCACGACGGCGAGGATCCACAGCGCCTGGGGAGCCGCGACGAAGCCGAGGGTGCGCAGCAGCTCTCCGAAGTCGGAGGTGTGGCCGAGCAGCTTCACGCCCACGATCCAGACGATGGCCGCCCAGAGCAGCCATCCGAAGTAGGCCTGCACCAGCCCGGCGAAGAAGCCGCCGTGCCCCACGCCCACCAGGGCGCCCGCCAGCGCCGCGATCGTCACGACCAGCGCGGCCTGCCCGAGCGCGTCCGGGTCGTGCTCGACCTCCTCGTACACGGTGGGGTCGAGCTTCAGCGCCGCCACGAAGCGCTCGACGAAGCTGCGCTGCGCGGTGGGCGGGGGCGCGCCGCCGCCCGGGTCCGGTTCGGTGGCGATCGGTTGTTCGGTCATCGCGCGGGTCCTCCTGGACGCGCCGCGCGACGCCGCACGCGGCGGTGTGGGTCTCGACCGCCATCGTGCCACAGACCGAGGGCGGGTGTCGGACTACCGCTCGGCCAGCCGATCGCGAGCCGCGTAGAAGAGCTCGAGCGTGGCGCGCTCGTCCGCGGCGATCGCGCGCAGGAGCGCCTGGGTCTCCGGATCGTCCTCGAGGTGGTCGGCGATCGCGTGGATCGGCGCCAGCGCCCGGTCGGGATCCGGGAAGCGCGCGACGAAGGAGTGCACCTTCTCCGCGTCGCTCTTCTCGGTGCTGGCCGAGCCGGCCATCACCTGGGCGTAGGTGGTCTCGGGGATCTCGAAGCGGGGCGCGCCGCCGAGCTCCTTGATCCGCTCGGCGAGCATGCGCGCGTGGCTTCCCTCCCGGGCCTGCACCGTGCGCAGGCCTCCGCGCAGCGCGGGATCCCTGCAGACGGCGATCCACGCGCCGAGCGAGAGCTCGCCGAGCGCCTCGCCGGCCCGGAACTGATCGAGGAAGGAGATCACGCGCTCGCGCGTGGAGGCCGGGCCCTCGCAGCGCCGCGGCGCCGGGCCGTCGATCCGGTCCAGCCGCGCCGTCACGGCCTCGACTCGGGCAGTCAGATGGTCGATCGCGGTCTCGATCCGCCGCAGGCGATCGTCGGTCACGGAGCGCTCCTCGGATCAGGGGAAACGGCCGTAGGATACCCCCCACATGCGTGGCGCCGGAAGAGCGGACGACTCAGGCGCCCGCGATCATGCGCAGCGCCGTCACGCCCAGGAACAGCGCGAAGGCGCGCCGCAGGGCCTTCCGGGAGATGGCGTGGGCCCAGGCGGCTCCGACCGGCGCCGTCAGCCAGGTGGCCGGGACGATCAGCGCGAAGCCGAGGACGTTCACGTAGCCGAGACAGCCGGGGGGGCGGCCGGCGACGCCCATGCCCGCGGCCGCCAGGCCGATCGCCCCGGGCAACGCGATCGCCAGCCCCAGGCCCGCCGCGGTGCCCACCGCCCGGTGGATCGCAACACCGAGCAGCGTCAGGCTCGGGACTCCCAGGGTGCCGCCGCCGAGCCCCATCATCACCGAGACGAAGCCGATCCCGCCGGCGATCGGGAAGCGCGCCGGACCCTCGGGCGGGGCCTCGGCGAGCCGCCAGTGCTCGCGGCCGAAGGCCATGTAGAGAGAGACGCCCAGCGCCACCGTCCCGAACAAGCCGGTCAGCGCGCGACCGCCGAGGGCGGCGGCGACCGCCGTCCCCAGCACGGCGCCGACCGCGGCCGCCGGAGCCCACTGCCGCAGCACCTCCACGTCGACGGAGCCGCGAGCGTGGTGGCTGCGCACCGAGCGGAAGGCAGTCACCAGCACCGTCGCGAGCGAGGTGCCCACGGCGACGTGGGTCCGCACCGCCGGGTCGACGCCGAGCGCGCTGAAGCCGTAGTAGAGCACCGGCACCACGACGATGCCGCCGCCCACGCCGAGCAGGCCCGCCAGCAGGCCGGCGACGCCGCCCGCCGCCACCAGTGTGAGTGCGAGCAGCGCGAGCTGCGCCGCGGTGAGCTCCAAGCGCTGCGGCCTCCTCTTCACGGCGGTTCGTCGCCGGCGGCCAGAGTAGCCGTGTTAGCCTGCGGCGACTCGCGCCGCGCCCGCGGCGAGGAGAGCCGTGGCGAAGCCCGACTTCTGCGAGACCTATGGTGTGCGCCATCCGGTCGTGCTCGCCGGAATGGCGATGATCGCGGAGCCCGCGCTAGTGGCCGCCGTCTCCGAGGCCGGCGGCCTGGGGATCCTGGGCACGGGACCGATGCCGCCCGAGGCTCTGCGCCAGCGCATCGCCGCGGTGCGCGCCCGCACGCGCCGACCCTTCGGCGTGAACTTCATCGTCGAGACCACGCCGCTCGGCGCGATGGTGACCGAGGCGCACCTCGCGGTCGCGCTCGAGGAGGCGGTGTCCCCGGTCGTCTTCCACTGGAACGCGCCGCCGGCGGAGTGGCTCGCCGCCCTGGCGCGGCGCGGGACCAAGGTGTGGCGCACCGTGAACACGATCGCCGACGTCGAGCAGGCGATCGCCGCCGGCGCGGACGCGCTGGTGGCCCAGAGCGTCGAGGCGGGTGGGCACAACCGCGGTGGCCTGCCCCTGGACCAGCTCGTGCCCGCGGTGGTGCGCGCCGCCAGCGACCGCCACGTGGTGGCGGCCGGTGGGATCGCCGACGCCGCGAGCGCGGCGGCAGCGATCGCCCTCGGCTCCGACGCGGTCAGCCTCGGCACCCGCTTCGTCGCCTGCGCCGAGTCGCCGGCGCACCCGGGCTGGAAGCAGCGGATCGTCGAGGCCGGCGCCGGCGACACCGCGATCACGCGCCTGTTCGGCCCCGAGTGGCCCGACGCGCCGATGCGCGTCCTGCGCAACCGCGCCGTGCGCCGGGCCGAGGGCACGCTGCCGGGCCCGGCGCCGACCGGTCCGATCGGCACCGCGTCGCTGGGAGACCGGCCCTACCCGATGCCGCCGGCGTCAGTGTTCCTGCCCATCGAGTCGACCGAGGGCGACCTCGAGGAGATGTGCCTGGCCGCGGGGACGAGCGTGTGCGCGATCGACGGCGTGGAGAGCGCCGCGGCGATCGTCACGCGGATCGCGAGCGGGATCTAGTCGCGCGCCAGCAGCAGGCAGCCGCCGAGCGGTCCGCCGCCGGCGGCGGCGACGGCCACCCGCGGAGCGCCCGGCACCTGCCGCGCGCCGCCCTCGCCCCACAGCTGCACGCACGCTTCGTGGAGGAAGCCGTAGCCGTGCAGGCGCCCGCCCGAGAGCTGACCGCCGTTGGTGTTGAGCGGGATCTCGCCATCGCGCGCGATGCGGGCGCCGCCCTCGATGAAGGGCCCGCCCTCTCCCTTTCCGCAGAAGCCCAGGGCCTCGAGCCAGGCCAGGGCGATGAAGCTGAAGCCGTCGTAGAGCTCCGCGACGTCCACGTCGGCCGGTCGCAGGTCGGTGCGCTCCCACATCATCTTCGCCGCGTCGCGCAGCGCCATCGTCGTGAGATCGTCGAACTGGTCCCAGGAGGGGCGCCCGCGCAGCGCCGAGCCCACGGCCTCGACGCGCAGCGGCGGTCGGCGCAGGTCGCGCGCCCGGTCGAGGCGCGACACGATCATCGCCGTGGCGCCGTCGCAGGGCACGTCGCAGTCGTAGAGGCAGAAGGGCGTCGAGATCATGCGCGCCCCCAGGTAGTCGCCCAGCGTCATCGGCTCGCGGTAGATCGCGCGCGGGTTGTCGGCGGCGTTGCGGCGGCCGTTCAACGCGATCCAGGCCAGCTGCTCGCGCGTAGTGCCGTACTCGTGGAAGTGGCGCTGGGCCATCATCGCGATCCAGTTGGCGGCGGAGTAGGCGCGGAAGGGAAGCGTCCACTCCATCGTCGGACCCGCCGCGCGGAAGCCGCTGCCCCCTGCCCCGCCGGCGCCGACACCGATCCCCGCACGGCCGTCCTTCCCCTGGGCGGTGCCCTCCCACACCGAGCGGAAGCACAGCACGTGGCGGGCGAGGCCGGTGGCGACCGCGGCGCAGGCGTCGATCACGCTGCCGAGCTGACCGGGCAGCTCGATGCCGCCCGTGTACCAGTCGAGCTCCAGGCGCAGCGCGTCGTGCACCTCGCTGATGCCGGCGCCAGTAAACCCGGGCGCCCCGCCCATCGCGCCCGGATAGGTGGCGAGGCCATCGATGTCGCGCGGGGCAAGACCCGCGTCCTCGATCGCGGCGAGACAAGCGTCCAGGGTGAGCCCCAGCGGATCGCGCCCGAGACGGCGGCCGATCTCGGACTGGCCGATGCCGGTGAGCGCGGCGCGCCGCTCGAGGACCTCGCTCATCCGTCCGCTCCCGACGCGCCGGAGACCGGCGCGAAGAGCGGGATCCACACGTCCTCGTCGTGCTGCTCGAAGACCACGCGCACGCGCTGGCCGATGGAGACCGCCTCGGCGGGGCAGCCGACCACGTTGGTCATCAGGCGCAGCCCGGGCTGCTCGTCGAGCTCGACGATCGCGATCGCGTAGGGGTGGTCGGGCGCCGGCACCCAGGGCTGGTGGTTGAGCGTGAAGGTGACGACGGTGGCGAGCCCCGAGACGGCGGCGACGACGACGTCCCGGCCGTAGCAGGAGGGACAGACCGGCGCGGGCGGGTGGATCCAGGTGCCGCAGACGTTGCAGCGCAGGAACTGGAGCTTTCCCTCGGCGCCACCGCGCCAGAAGTGCTCGTTGGCGGCGGTCACCCGGGGCAGGATGCGGAACGGCACGGCGGACACGCGACGCTACCCGCCGAGCCGCGCGAGCAGAGGCGGCCCGAGCACCAGCAGTCCGATCGCCGCAGCGGCCAGGGAGGCCAGCAGCACGGCTCCCGCGGCGACGTCCTTGGCGCGCCCGACGCGCGCGTCGCGCTCCGGGTGAACGGCGTCCGCCAGCGTCTCGAGTGCCGTGTTGAACGCCTCGGCCACCCAGACCCATGCGATCGCCACCGCGATCCAGCACCAGTCGCGCGTCGCCAGCCCGAGCCAGAGTCCGAGCGCGACGATCGCGAGCGCCGCAGCCAGATGGATGCGCGCGTTGGCCTGGCTCGCGAGCAGGTACGCCAGGCCGCGGCCGGCGTCGCTGAAGCTCCGCACGCGCGCGCGCAGAGGGGATTCGGTCACGACGGACCTCGGCCGGGGAGCGCCTCGAGCGCGCTCGCGACGGTGCGTGCGTGGCCGACTGCGCCCCGCTCGCGCAGCGCGGCGAGGGCCTCGTGCAGCAGCGTGCGCTGCGCGGCCGGGTCCCCGCGCCGCGCGGCGAGATCGGCGCGCGCCCAGGTGACGAGGGGCAGGACGTTCCGGGCGCCGATCGCCGTCGCCTCCGCCTCGGCGCGGTCGAGGGTGGCGGCTGCGGCATCGAGCTCGCCGTTCTCCATCAGCGCCAGGGCGAGATCGCGCAGCACATCCGGCAGGTACATGCCCATCCGGCGCTGCTCGCAGACGACCAACGCCTCCCGCGCGCCAACGAGCGCCTCGCCGCCCCGGCCCAGGGCGAGCAACGCCCGGGCCCGGTGGCGCAGCGTCTCGGGCTCGTCGTCGAGTCCGGCCCGCGTCCGCCTCGATTCGGACAGCGCCTCGTCGATCAGCTCGAGCGCCTCACCGGGCTGGCTCCGCTCCAGCAGGCAGGCTCCGAGGCAGAGCTTGGCGTAGACCCGCGCGAGCGGCGCGCCCAGCTCCTCGGCGGCGGCCAGCGTCTGGCGCGCCTGGGCCAGGAACGCCTCGGATCTCCCGGCGCCCGTCGCGAAGTAGCGGATCCCGCCGAGCACATAGCACTCGCTCTCGACCTCGCGCCGAGCGCGCACCCAGCGCAGGGCGCGCTCGAAGGTCTGCTCGACCTCGGGCCAGGGCCGGGTGTAGGCGTGGACGTCGACCAGCCACTGGAGCAGGAAGCCGGTGATGCTGCTGCCGAGGAAGTGCATCCCGAGATCGGGCTGCCGCTCACCCTCGTGGATGCCGTCGAGGATGCGCCGCTCGGCCTCCTCGAGACGACCCATGCGCAGCGGCGGGTACGTCATCCAGGCGTCGGCCACCGCGAGCAGCTCGGCGTCGCCGAGCTCCGCCGCGAGCCGATTGAAGACGTCGCCGACCTCCGCCGACTCCTCCAGGCGTCCCGCGACCGCCAGCACCGCCGCGTAGGCGCCCGCCACCCGGGCCTCCGCGTCCAGGTCTCCCGCCGCCTGCGCCCAGCGGCGGCCTTCGGAGTAGAGCCGGGCGGCCTCGTCCTCCATCCCCAGCCGCCACCCCAGGCCCACCAGACGCGCGCAGGCCTGGGCCAGCAGTGCCGCGGCACCCTCCACCTGCTCCTGCTCGCCCAGCAGCGCGAGCACCGCGCGCGCGTGACGCGAGGAGGCGTGGACGTCGTTGGGGCCGATCCAGTCGGCGGCGCGCAGATGCCAGCGCGCGGCCGTCACCGCGGCGCCGGCGGCCTCGTGATGGTGGGCGAGCAGCGCGGCGTCCTCGTCGAGATCGCCGCTGCGCGCCTCGAGCGCGCGGGCGACGGCGGCGTGGAGAGCGCGTCGGCGCTCGCGCAACAGCGAGTCCTGCGCCACCTCCTGGGTGAGCGGGTGCTTGAAGCTGTACTCGACCACGGGATAGAGCACGCGCTGGTGCACGAACTCCGCCGCGCGCAGGGCCGCCAGAGCATCGCCGAGCTCGCGCTCCGAGAGGTCGGCCACCTCGGCGAGCAGCGGCTCCTCGAAATCCTTGCCGATCACCGACGCCGTCTGGAGCACGCGCTTCTCGCGCTCGGCGAGGCGGTCGATGCGGGCGGCGAGCACGGCCTGCACGCTGGGCGGCACGTCGATCCGGCCGAGCGACCCCGTGAGGCGGTAGGCGCCGCTCACCCCCTCGAGCTGGCCCGACTCGATCAACGCCTGCACCACCTCCTCGGCGAAGAAGGGATTCCCCGCGGTGTGGGCGTGGATGCGCTCGGCGAGGCCCTCCGTGCTGGGATCGCTCCCGAGGAGCTGGGACAGGAGATCGCGGATCGCCGCGGGGGAGAGCGGCGCGAGCGCGATCTGCTGGTAGTGCGCGCGCTGCATCCAGGCGGCGCGGTACTCGGGACGGAAGTTCACCAGCAGGAGATTCGGCGCTCCGGCCGTCGCCTCGACCCATTCCGCGATCCAGTCGTCGCTGCCCTCGTCGATCCAGTGCAGGTCCTCGATCAGCACGACGCCGACGCCCGGCGCCACCTGCGTCCCTCCCTGGAGCTGGAGCAGGCTGCGCAGCACGCCGAACAGGCGCCGCTGGCGCGCCTCGGGCGGCAGCGGAGGCGGCGGTCGTTCGGGATCGGCAACGCCCAGCAGATCGAACACGAGCGGCAGCTCCTCGCGATAGGCCTCGTCGAGCAGCAGCATCCGTCCCGCGACCTTCTCGCGCGCCTGCCGCGGGTCGTCGCGCTCGCCGATCTCGAAGTAGGCGCGGATCACCTCGAGGATCGGCAACAGCGGCAGGTTCTTGCCGTGCGCCACGCCCGAGCCCTGGAGCACCCGCAGGCCCTCGGCGCGACAGCGCTCGGCGAACTCGAAGCACAGGCGGCTCTTGCCGGTGCCCGCCTCGGCCACCACCCCGACGACCTGACCGTTGCCGGCCCGCGCCCGGGCCAGTGCCGCCTCGAGCGTCTGCACCTCGGAATCGCGGCCGACGAAGCGCGACAGGCCGCGCGCGAGAGAGACGTCGAAGCGCGTGCGCGCGGGTCCCTCCCCCCGGAGCTCGTGAACCCGCACGGGATCCTCGAGGCCCCGGATCGCGAACTCGCCGAGATCCTCCAGCTCGAAGTAGGGCGCGACCAGGCGGACCGTCTCCGGTGCGAGATAGGCCTGTCCGGCCTCGGCGAGCGACTGCATGCGGGCGGCGAGATGCACCGTGGCTCCCTGCGCCGTGTAGTCCATGCGCAGGTCGTCGCCGATCTTGCCGACCACGACGTCACCCGAGTTGAGCCCGAGGCGCACGGCGAAGTCGACACCGTGCCGGCGCTTCACCTCCCGCGCGTAGCGGCGCAGCGTTTCGACCAGGTGCAGTGCGGCCCAGCACGCCCGCTGGGCGTGGTCTTCGTGGGCGATCGGCGCGCCGAAGAGTGCCATGATGCCGTCGCCCGTGTACTGGTTGACCGTGCCCTCGAAGCGGTGGATCCCCTCCGCCAGCTGGGCGAAGAAGCCGTCGAGGATCTCGTGCCAGTCCTCGGGGTCGATGGCGGATGCCAGCTCGGTCGAGCGGCGGACGTCCGCGAAGAGCACCGTCACCTGCTTGCGCTCGCCCTCGAGGGCCGCCTTGCTCGAGAGGATCCGCTCGGCGAGATGGCGGGGGGTGTAGTCGCGCGGGGAGCGGAGCGCGGGCGCCGCACCGGGTACAGCCTTGGGATCCGCCCCCTCGAGCGGCGATCCGCACGCGCCGCAGAAGCGATCGTCGGCAGGATTGACGTGGCCGCAGCCCGGACACGGGCTCGGCAGCCGCACGCCGCAGCCGCCGCAGAAGCGGTTCCCTTCCGGGCTCTCGTGTTGGCAGCCGGGGCAGCGCAGGATGGATCTCCAGTTCGCCGCAGCGTACCGCGGCCCGGGCGGTCAGCGGCCCGGCGCGACGCCCCCGAGCGTCTGCACCACGATGCGCGCACAGGTGTCGACCAGGTCGTCGCGCGTCACCCCGACCGTCTCGAGCTCGCGGTGGTAGGCGGCGAGCCGCTCGAGGATCGCGGTCAGGGCGGCGGCCGCCGCCTGGGGCACGATCGCGGGATCGACGCGACCGGCGGCCTGGCCCGCGGCCACGTGCTCGGCCAGCCGCGCGAGCACGGGCGTCATCGCCTTCTGGCGCACGCGCAGGAAGCGGAGATCGCCCTCGTCGGCGGCCAGGTTGCGCACGCGGAGCACCGCGCGGTGGGCATCCCAGTGGCGGACGAAGGCGTCCACCAACGCGCGCGCCCGGGAGAGCCCCGGCTCTCCGTCCCACGAGGCGGCGACGATCTCGACCACCGCCGGCATCTCGTCGGCCGCCTGCTCCGCCAGGCGCAGGGTCGCCTCGCTGACGTCCTTGAAATACTGGTAGAAGGTGGCGGGCGAGGTACCCGCGCTGCGCGCGATGTCCACCACCGACACCTCGCGCACGCTGCGCTCGGCGAGCAGGCGCGCGGTGGCGTCGAGCAGCCGCCGACGGGTCTGGAGCGCCCGGGGCCCGAGCTCGCGGCCGCTCTGATCGAGGGTCGTCTTGGCGGCGGATCCGACGGACACATCTGACGGTATATCAGATCTCCCGTGGCAAGGGGAAGCCGCCACGGGCCTTCAGGAGACGGGAACGCCCCCGCCGGAGGCCTTCTCCCCGAACAGCACCGCGCGCGCGTTGCCGGCGAGGAAGCAATCGAGCACGCCCGGACGCAGGTCGAGACGGCGGGCCTCCTCGAGGCAGCGGTCCATCGCGATCGCCGGGTGGTCCGAGGCGTAGAGCACCTTGTGCCTCCCGCGCGTGTTCATGAAGTGCAGCAGCTCGGGGGGGAAGTACTTCGGCAGGTGGTGAGCACCGCCTTCTCCACGCCGATCCGGTCCATGATCCCGATCAGCTCGTCGAGTCCGTAACGCGAATGAAGTCGTCGGCGTCGCGCTTGAAGTAGTCCGTGCGCACGCGCTCCAGGAACTCGGGTCGGCCGCCGCCCTGCCCGGCGATGTCGACGTTGACCCAGCAGTCGATGGCGGGCGCAGGGAATGCTTCCACGGCGCCGAAACGGTATCAGGGCTGGAGCCGCCTCACCTGCCAGGCCGCGTCCTCCCGACCCGCGCCGTGCTCGGGCAGCGCCCGCCGCCACTCGGCGCGGTCGTGGGCCCGGCCCTCGGCGCCCACCCACAGCTCCACGCGCTGCGCCGTCAGCACGTAGCCGCCCCAGTGCGGCGGGCGCGGCACCGGATCGCCGGCGTCGAGGCCGCCGAAGCGCTCGGCCTCGGCGTGCAGCAGCTCGAGCAGGGCGCGGCGCGACGCGATCGGCTCGCTCTGGCGGCTCGCCCAGGCGGCGATCTGGGACGCGCGCGGGCGGCCGGCGAAGTAGGCGTCCGAGAGCGCGTCGTCGGCGCGTCGCACCGGCCCGCCCACGCGCGCCTGCCGCGCGAGGGCATCCCAGTAGAAGACGGCCGTCGCCGACGGGTGGGCGGCGAGCTCGCGCCCCTTCGCGCTCTCGCGGTTGGTGTAGAAGACCAGCTCCCCGCGCTGGGCGTCGTAGCCGCGGCACAGCACCACCCGCGCGCGCGGCTCGCCCGACGCGTCCACGGTGGCCACCGTCATCGCTTCGGGGTTGCTCTGGCCCGAGCGCTCGCGCGCCTCGCGCAGCCAGAGCTCGAGCAGTGTCAGCGGAGAGACCGGCAGCGGATCGGCCAGGGAGGCATCGCGCGGAACCTCTTCGAAGGTCATCGGTGTGGCCTCGGGGCGACGCGCCGCTCAGGGCGCTCGCGACTCGAGACGATACACGTAGCGATCGGGATCGAAGCCCTCGAGCTGGCCGGGCTCACCGACGAGCACCGCCGTCACCGGGTAGACCCGATTGCCCACGCGCACGCGCAGCCGCGGGTCGGCGCGCAGGTAGGCGAACCAGGTGCGTCCCTCGGCCGGGTCGATGTAGAGCTGCCCGTCCTTCACCACGTAGTTCAGCTGCACCGAGTAGGGATCCTCCGGGCGAGTCTCGATCTCGATGAAGCGATCGTCGACGAAGGACCAGTCGCCCACCGGCTCGTTCACCGGCTCTCCCGAGAGGGCGCCGCCCGGGAACACCAGGAAGGGCCCCCCGCAGCCGGCGACGGCCAGCAGCGTCAGGGTGTACGCAGTGGCCCACCGTGCACCGGGTCGTCGCATCGGGCTCCTCCGCTCGCGTCTCCACGGTAGCTGCGCCGGCGAGCGGCGACCGCGTCCGGGACCCGATAAGCTGCAGCGGCCCGCGCGATCCGCGGCGCACAGTGGGAGCATGGCGCTGCGACCCCGTCTCCTCGCGATCCTCGCGCTCGTCCCCCTCGCGATGGCGAACGGACCCTGCGCCCAGGTTCCCGCCGTCTTGGAGGTCCCGCTCGAACTCGACACTCCGGCCCTCGCCCCGCTCCAGAAGTCCGTGGCGTTCGACGCCGACGTGCAACCGGTCGTGGAGACGCGCTGCGTCGTGTGCCACGCCTGCTACGACGGGCCCTGCCAGCTCCTGTTCTCGTCCTACGAGGGGATCGAGCGCGGCGCGACGCGCATGCCGGTCTACGACTCCACTCGACTGAAGGCGGTGGCACCCACGCGGCTGGGGATCGATGCGCACGACACCGCGGCGTGGCGCAAGCGCGGGTTCTTCCCGGTGCTCGGTGCACCAGACACGAGCTCCGGCGACGCCGCCGAAGCCTCGCTGGTGCTTCAGATGCTCGCGCTGGGCCACGCCCATCCCTTCCAAGAGGGCGCGCAGCTGCCCGATACGGTGAAGCTCGACATCGGCCGCACGCTCACCTGCCCGGCGCCGGGGGAGTTCGACGACTACGCGCGCAACCATCCCCAGGGCGGGATGCCCTACGGCATGGCGCCCCTCCCCAGCGAGCAGCTGCGCGTGCTCGCCTCCTGGGTGGTCCAGGGCGCGCCGCCGCCCCCTCCGCCTCCGCCGCTTCCGGCCCGCGCCCAGGAGCAGGTGCGGGAGTGGGAGACCTTGCTGAACGGCACCTCGACGAAGCAGCGGATCGCGGCCCGCTACCTCTACGAGCACCTGTTCCTGGCCCACCTCGTGCTCGACGATCTGCCGGCGGGCCCCTTCTTCCGGGTGCTGCGCTCGCGCACCGCCCCGGGCAAGGCGATCGACGAGATCGCCACCGTGCGGCCCTACGACGATCCGGGCACGGCGACGTTCTGGTACCGGCTCCAGCCGATCCGGAGCACGATCGTCCACAAGACCCACATCGTGTATCCGTTCGGCGCGGCGAAGCAAAAGCGGCTGCGCCAGCTCTTCCTCGACAGCGACTGGCAGCCGAGCCGGCTGCCGGGCTACTCGCAAGACGAGGCGTCGAACCCCTTCCTCGCCTTCGACCAGATCCCCCCGCTCGTCCGCTACACGTTCCTGCTCGACGACGCCGAGTACTTCGTCATGACCTTCATCCGCGGGCCGGTGTGCCGGGGGCAGATCGCCGTCGACGTGATCGAGGATCAGTTCTGGGTGGCGTTCCTCGACCCGCATCGCGATCTGTCGGTGACCGACCCGACCTTCCTCACGGAGGCGGCCCCGCTGCTGAGCCTGCCCGCCGAGGACGCGGGCGAGACCCGCCCCGGCAAGCTGTGGCTCGCCTTCAACCTGGACCAGCACAAGTACCTGGACCTGCGCGAGGACCGCTACGACGCCCTCGACCCCGAGCACAAGGGTCCCGCCCTGGACTGGATCTGGGACGGGGGCCGGGAGAACTCGAACGCCCTGCTGACGGTGTTCCGCAACTACGACAACGCCGCCGTCCTCCGGGGCTTCGTCGGGGAGACCCCGAAGACGGCGTGGATCATGGACTATCCGATCTTCGAGCGGATCTACTACGACCTGGTCGCGGGCTTCGACGTGTTCGGGAGCCTGTCCCATCAGGTGGCGACTCGCCTGTACATGGACCAGCTGCGCATGCAGTCGGAGAATCTCTTCCTGGCGTTCCTGCCCGCCGACCAGCGCGAGGAGATCCGCGCCTCCTGGTACCGGGGAGCGAAGCTCCAGGTCGGCTACTTCCTCACCGACCATCTGCGATCGCTGCACCACGGCACCCAGGTGCACTACACGGCGGGCGACCCGAAGGCCCAGCTGCTGGAGCAGATCCGCGCCCAGGCCGGACCCGCCGCCGGCCCGCCGGATCGGCTCAATCGCTGCGCGAATCCGCCCTGCGACCGCCCCGGCGCGAGCGCGACCGAGGTCGCCGTCGAGCGCGAGCTGCAGCGGATCGCCTCCGTGCGTGGCCCGTGGGTGCACCTGCTGCCCGAGGTCTCGCTCGTGCGCGTGCGCGTCGATCCGACGGAGCGGGAAGACATCGTGTACGCGCTGATCCACAACGCCGCGCACACCAACGTCGCGTTCATGTTCGGCGAAGACCTGCGCCGGCGCCCGAAGGAGGACACGCTCACCGTGCTGCCCGAGGCCTTCGGGAGCTATCCGAACTTCTTCTTCGACGTCGAGGCGGCGGGGATCCACGACTTCGTGAACGCGCTGCTCGCGACGGAGTCCGACGACGACCTGGAGCGCTTCGTCGGGCGCTACGGCGTGCGCCGCACCAGCGACCGCTTCTGGGCGACCCTCGACTGGCTCCACGGCGACCTGCGCCGCCGCGATCCCACCACCGCCGGCCTCTACGACCTGGGGCGCTACCAGAATCTCTAATGCCAGGCGAGCGGCGCCTCCACGCGCTCGAAGCGATAGGCGCCGTTCACGCCCTCCACGGGCACGCCGTTGCGCTCGGCGTAGGGGTAGATGAAGTAGTTGAGGGGAGCGCCCCCCTGCGCCGGCTCGAGCACGAGGTCGCGGCCGGTGGTGAAGACGATCCGGTCGCTGGGCAGCGTCCCGAAGTAGTCGTCGAAGCGCTTCGCCTTCCACGCCTCGCTGGCGTCGAAGGGCACCCAGCCGCGCGCCGGGTCCCAGGCCTCGGCCCAGCAGTGGTAGCCGGGGATCTCTCCGGCGGCCTGGTCCGGCGGGATCGGGAAGCCGATCGAGAAACGGGCCGGGATGCCCTGGCTGCGCGCCAGGCCCAGGAACAGCGAGTGGAAGTCGGTGCAGTTTCCGTACTTCTCGGTGCAGGCCCAGATCGCGTCGCCTTGGCCCCAGCCCGTGCCCTCCTTCGCGTAGCGCATGTTCTTCACCACGTAGTCGTAGTACGCGCGGATCCGCTCGGCGTCGCTCTCGGTGCCGCGGCCCTCCTGCACGGCGATCTGCTCGATCACGCCGTCCAGGGGGATCCGCTTCGTCGGGGCGAGGTAGCGTTTCGGGTCGTCGCGCGATCCCGCGACGACGGCGCTCGCGGACATCCCGTGGGAGGGGCGGCGCTCGACGACCGAGACGATCTCGACGGCGTCTCCCTCGGAGGCGGCACCCTCCCAGGCGATCGACACGATCCGGTTGCCCAGGGCGTCCTCGACCTCGACGGCAGCGTGGGGCGAGGCGACGCGGTGCTCGAGCACGCGCTGGTCCGGCGTATCGGCGGGCGACGGCAGCCACAGACGCAGGCGGTCGCCGGGCTCGGCGGCGATCTGGCCGAGCTCGACGCGATAGGTGAAGCGGTAGCGAGCGGCGTCGGTCCACGGGTCGAAGGGATCGGACGGCGCCGCCGGTTCGGCAGCGGCGAGCACTGCGGGCAGGGCGGCGAGGGCGAGGGCGAGAACGAGACGGGGACCGGAAGACATGGAGGTCCTCTCGAGGGAGCCGCGCGACACGGCGCGGCGGGGCTCTGGCTTCAGTCGGGCTCCGCGGTCCGGGGAGCGAGATCGAGCGCGACCGAGTTCATGCAGTAGCGCTCGCCGGTCGGCTTCGGACCGTCGGGGAACACGTGGCCCAGGTGGGCGTCGCAGCGGGCGCAGCGCACCTCGACCCGCACCATCCCGTGGGAGCGATCCTCCACGGTGCGCACGCGCTCGCCGTCGATCGGCTCCCAGAAGCTCGGCCAGCCGGTGCCCGAGTCGAACTTGGTGCCGGCGTCGAAGAGCTCGTTGCCACAGCACACGCAGCGGTAGATTCCGTCCTCCTTGCAGTCCCAGTACTTCCCGGCGAACGGGCGCTCGGTGCCGGCCTCGCGGCACACCTGATACTGCTCGGGCGTCAGCTTCTCGCGCCACTCGCCGTCGGTCCGGTTCACTCGCTGGCTCACCGCGTTCCTCCTCTTCTCGCGACGATCGGCGCCGATGCTACTCGATCCGCGCAGGGCTCAGAACAGTCCGGACGCGCGGTCGAGACACCAGTAGACGGCCAGCGCCCCCATCGCCGTCACCGGCGCCCGACGCAGCCAGGGGGGCGCGCCGCGGAGCACGGGGGCGAGCACCGCGCGCGCGGCGAGCACGAGGGCCACGAAGCTGAGCTGGCCCAGCTCGATCCCGACGTTGAAGGAGAACAGCGCCATCGGGATCTCCCCTTCGGGCAGACCGACCTCGGCCAGGGCCCCGGCGAAGCCCAGGCCGTGCAGCAGCCCGAAGGCGAAGGCCACCAGCCACGGCCGGCGCCGCAGTGCCGACATGCGCTCGGGCGGCGCGCCGGGGACGGGCTCGCCCCGCGCCAGCTCCAGGGCGAGCACCAGGATGGTCAGCGCGATCGCCACCTCGATCCACGCGCTCGGAAAGCGCACGAAGCCGAGCGCGGCGAGGGAGAGCGTCACGCTGTGGCCGGCGGTGAAGGCCGTGACGGTGGCGACCAGCTGGCGTGCGTTGCGGGCGAGCAGCATCAGGCCGAACACGAACAGCAGATGGTCGAAGCCCGTGCCGATGTGCTCGGCGCCGAGCCGCAGGTAGTCGCGGAAGAGGGTCAGGAGGGAGGGCCGCGCGGGCACCACCAGGGAGGGCGCTCCGCCGTGCAGTACCGCCTGCACGGTGCGCCCATCGCGCAGGGAGATGCGCAGCAGCGCGTTGGTCGCCGACTCCGCCAGCCCGCTCACGCCGACGCGGCGGCCGACCAGGCCCTCGGGTCCGCAGCGGGCGGTCCAGCGCACGGTGACGCTGGCGGCGTCGGCCTCCACGCGGGGCTCGCTCGCCGCCACACAGTCCTCGGGCAGCTCGGGCTCGATCCGCGCGCCGCTCGGCTGCTGGCGCGCCATCTTGAACTCGACCGCGAGCGCCCCGTCGGCCTGCTCCTCGATCGAGAGCAGCGACGGCGCCAGCCGGTGCGCGGCCGCGGGCACCGCGAGCGCGAGCGCAACCACTCCCGCGAGCGCGGCGCCGAGCCGCCGGAACGCCGAGCCGCGGAAGCGTCCGAGAGCGTCAGGTCGCGACATAGCGGTGGCCCTCGATCTCCGTGCCCTCCTCGCGCAGGCGGCGCAGGGCCGCCTCGCGCAGGGGCTCGACCTGCACCTTCTGGTTGCCGGTATAGGCGAGCTCCTCGGCGCGGAAGAAGAGTACTCGCTTGGGAACCTTGTAGGAGGCCAGGCGCTCGCGCAGCCAGGCGCGCACCCCCTCCTCGCTGGGGGCGGCGTTCTCCACCGCCACCGCGCACAGCACGAGCGCCTCGCCGAGGGTCGGGTGCTCGACGCCGACCGGAATCGCGAAGACGAGCTCCGGATGTCCCTCGAGCAGCTCCTGGATCTCCACGGGCGATACGTTCGCGCCGCCGGTCTTGATCAGGTTCGTGAGCCGTCCGGTCCAGTGGAGAAAGCCCTCGGCATCGAGGGAGCCGGCGTCGCCGGTGCGGAAGAAGCCATCGGCGTCGAAGGTGCGCTCGGGCGCGACCTTGTGATAGCCGCGCATCAGCGTCACGCCCTTGACGGCGATCTCCCCCTCGCGGCCCGCCGGCAGCGGCGCGCCGGTCTCGGGGTCGACGATGCGCAGCACCATCCCCGGCCAGGGCCGGCCGTTGCAGGCGCGGCGCTGGGCGGCGGGCGCGTCGGCCGGAAGCGCGCTGCAGATGGTGAAGGTCTCGGACAGGCCGTAGGAGGCGCCGGCCCCGTAGACGTCCGCCTCCACGCCCGCGAGCGCGGCGAGCGGCGAGGTGACCTCGATCTTCACCAGCGACGAGAGGTCGCGCGCGCGGGCACTCGGGTGGTCACCCATCGCCTTGTGCTGATGGGGCCAGGCGTGGACGGTGGTGGCGCGCTCGCGCTCGATCAGCTCGAGCGCGGCGCCGGGCTCGAAGACCGGCTGCACCAGGAGCCGCGCCCCGGCCGCGAAGGCGCCGCCGATCGACATCGCGATGCCGGCGGTCCAGAAGAAGGGATAGGTGGTGTGGACGCGGTCCTCCGCATCGAGGCGCAGCATCTCGGCGAAGCGGTGACCCTGGAGCACGGCCGCGCGCTGGGTGTGGAGCACGCCCTTGGGCAGAGCGGTGGTGCCCGAGGTGTAGACGATCAGCGCGTCGTCGCCGGGCTCGACCTCCCCCGTCACGGCGTCGAGCAGCGCGTCGGGGACGTCGGCGCCCTGGGCGAGCAGGGCGTCCCAGGTCTCGACGGCACCAAGCGGCTCGGCGAGGCCGCGGCACGCGACGCGCCGCAGCTGGGGCCAGGCCGGCACGCGCAGCCGCCCGGCGAGACCGCCCTCGACACCCGGGCGCGCCTCGAGCAGCTCGTCGACGAAGCGGCGCCGGCCCAGGGTCGGCTGCAGGAGGAGCGCGGAGGCGTCGCTGTGGCGCAGCACGTGGTCGAGCTCGGAGGCGCTGGCGAAGGTGTTCACCGGGACCAGCACCGCCCCCACGCTGGTGACGGCGAAGGCGGCGGCGATCCAGTCGGGGCCGTTGCCCATCCACAACGCCACGCGCGCGCCCTTCACCACACCGGCGCCGATCAACGCCCGCGCGAGCTCGCGCACCTCCGCCTCCAGCTGGGCGTAGGTGAGCGAGCGCTCCTCGGACACGACGGCGACGCGCTCGCCGTGGCGGCGCGCCGCGTCGGCCAGGAAGCGCGAGAAGGTGAGGCGGGGATCCAAAGGAACGGTCACGCGGGGATACCGGACTCTACGGAGCCGGCAGCTCGATCTCGGCCTGGCCGCTCGCCATCACCACCTGGTCCTGGTTGGTCATCACCACCTTCACCGTCGCCATCGGACCCCCGGGACCGTCGTGAGAGAGCGCCACCACCTCGCCGTCGAGGTACGTGACGTCGCCCGACAGGGCGGGTGCGCGGTACTGCATGCTGCTGTGGTGCACGGTGCCCCACTCCCCGCACCAGTTGGTGAGGTAGTCGAGGATCCACGCGCCCATCGACGCGCCGTAGCCGTATTCGCGCGGCATCCCGATCAGCTGGGCATAGCGCGTGTGGACGTGGCCGCGGGAGGGTCCCTTGTAGAGCCCGTCGGCGTTGGTCGGGTCGATCTTCGCGCCCTCCCGGTCGCGCGACATCTCGGGCAGCCAGCCCGCCTCGAGCGTCGAGCTCTCGCCGAACTCGCGCGAGGCGCCCCAGACGGTCATCAGGTAGGCGCGCCACTCGGTGGTGAAGGTGGCGATGCTGTGCGGGCCGATCGGACGCGTCGGGAGCCGGTCTCCCACCTTCACGAACAAACGCTTGCCGTGGCCCAGGTCGAGGAAGCTCTGGTAGTACTCGAGCTTGCGCTTCTCCAGGACCTCCAGCTCCTGGTCGCTCCAGGTGCGCGGCACGTTGTCCTTGAACATGCCGAGCTTGCGCGCGTTCTCGGCCAGGTAGCGCACCGAGGTCGAGCGCTGCTTGCACAGCACCTCGCCGCGCTGGTTGATGTAGGTGGTGTCGCCGCGCGAGAACATCGTCGGACCCGCGAACTTCGTCTCGGCCACCTTGTAGTCGAAGAGCATCCGGTCGTGGCTGATCACGTCCCCGGGCTCGATGCGGGGGCCGAAGAACCACCACTCGTCGCCCCCGAAGATCATGTGCTGGCCGGGGATCACGCCCTGGATCGCGGGGCCCGCACCGTGGCTCGTGTCCGTGCACACGGCAAAGGACTGGGGCGCCACCATGCGCCCGAAGCGGCCCTCCTGCGCGTAGTCGTCGTCGAAGTAGAGCGGGTTCGGGTTGGCCATTCCCTGAGCCCAGCGCCGCAGGTCGTTCTTGTGGATCGGCTCGATCAGGCGGGCGCCGCCGAGCGGCCTTCCGATCCAGCGGTCGACGTCGGTGGTGTCGAGCGGAATCAGGCCGTCGCTGCGGGTCTTCGACTGGGTCATCGGCTCCTCTCTCGCGTTCTCAGCTAGCCCTGATCGATCCGGTAGCTGCCGAAGTCGTCCAGCTCGGCGCGCTGGCCCGGGTGGACGACGATGGTGGTGAAGCGCTCCTCGACGATCGCCGGGCCCTCGATCACGTGACCGGCCCCGATCCGTTCGCCATCGTAGACCGGCGTGTCGACGAAGCGGCCGTCGAAGAAGGCCGGGCGCCGGACGCGCAGCGCGTCGGCGAGCGGCGTGCGCGCCTCGGGGCTGCGCCCCAGGTCGAGGGGGGGCGTACGGCCGATGGTCTGCACGCGCACCGAGCGCACCACGGGCTCCTCGTCGCGGGCGGCGAAGGCGTGCAGATCCTCGTGCTGGTCGTGGAACGCCGCGACGGTGGCCGCCAGGTCCGCATCGCCCATCCGCCCGTCGCCGCCGGTGCGGGCCGGGACCGCCATGTCGAAGGTCTGGCCCGGATAGCAGAAGCTCACGAAGCGGCGGAACTCGAGGTCGCCGCGCGCCAGGCCCGCCGCGCGCAGCTCGGCCGCGGCCTCGTCCTCGAGCTGGGCGAACAGCTCGTTCACGCGATCGACCTCGGCACGCGAGGAGGGCGCGATGTAGGAGCGCTGGCGGTCCACGACGTAGTCGGCGATCAGGAGCCCCAGGGCCGAGAACGCCGGCGACGTCTTCGGCACCAGCAGCCGCTGCACGCCGAGCTCCCGCGCCTGGACGGGAGCGTGCACGGGGCCGTTCCCGCCGTACACCACCATGTGGAAGTCGCGCGGGTCGTAGCCCGCCTCGGAGGACACCCGGCGGATCGCGTTCGCCATGTTGGCGTTGACGATGCGGAAGATGCCGTGGGCCGCCTCCACGACGTCGAGGCCCAGCGGCCGTCCCACCTGCTCGAGGATCGCCTCGCGCACGCCCGCGCCGGTGAGCTTGAACTCGCCCCCGCACAGCGCCTCGGGATTGATGTAGCCGAGCACGAGGTTCGCGTCGGTGACCGTGACCCGGGTGCCTCCGCGCCCGTAGCAGATCGGCCCGGGCAGGGCCTTCGCGCTCTCGGGCCCGACGCGCAGGGCGCCCGCCTCCACCACCGCGATCGATCCGCCGCCGGCGCCGATCGAGTGCATCTCCACCATCGGAAGTCCGACGAGATAGCGGTGCTGCCAGTTCCAGAAGGAGCGCACCCGAGGCTCCCCACCCTTCACCAGGCAGGCCTCGTAGCTGGTGCCGCCCATGTCGATCGCGATGAAGTCCGACACCCCCGAGCGGCGCGCCACGGCGCAGGCGCCGATCACGCCGCCGGTGGGACCCGAGCCCAGCGCCGCGACGGCGCGTTTTGCGAGCTGGTCGGCGGTCATGATCCCGCCGTTGCTCTGCATGATCAGCAGGTCGTGGGCGTAGCCCGCCTCGCGCAGGGCGCGCTCGAGCCGCTCCAGGTAGCGCCCGAGCCGGGGTCCCACGTAGGCGTCGACCAGCGTCGTCGAGGTGCGCTCGAACTCGGGCGCGGTCGGCATCACCTCGTGAGAGAGCGAGATGCGCGCCTCGGGATGCTCCTCGGCCACGATCTCGCGCACGCGCCGCTCGTGGGCGGGGTTCAGGAACGAGAACAGGAAGCAGACGGCGATCGATTCGATCCCGCGCCGGCGCAGACGGCGCGCGGCCGCGCGCACCGCCTCCTCGTCGAGAGGGACGACCACCTGGCCGCGGAAGTCGAGGCGCTCGGGGATGCCGAAGCGGTTGCGCCGGCGCGCGATCGGCGCCGGCGGGGGCAGCGCCGGATCCCAGATGTCCTCCTTGTACCCGCGCCGGATCTCGATCTCGTCGCGGTGTCCGCTCGTGGTGAGCAGACCCGTGCTCGCCCCGTTCATCTCGATCATCGTGTTGTCGGCGGTGGTGGTGCCGTGGACGAAGAGGTCGGTGCGCGCGAGCAGCCCGCGCGCGTCGAGGCCGCGGCGCCCCGCCAGCAGCGCGAGGCCCTCCATCACGCCCCGACTCTGGTCGTCGAGGGTGGTCGGGACCTTCAGCAGCTCGACGCCGGTCTCGGGGCTCGCGAGGATGAAGTCGGTGAAGGTGCCGCCGACGTCGACGCCGATGCGAAGACCCACGGTCAGCTGCTCTCCACCTTCAGGGCTCCGCCCGGCTGCGCCTCACTGCCCGCGGCCTGCGGCCTCTTGCCTGCGCGCAGCGCCTTCGTCGCCTCGGCATCCACCGCGAGGGTGTCCTCCTCGAGGCTTCCCGTGAAGACGACGCCGTAGTCGCGCTCGGCCGAGGCCTCGGAGACCAGCTCATCGTAGACGTCGTCGAGCACCGCTTCGGGGTCGCGCCGCAGCGGATCGCCCCAGCCCCCGCCACCTCCGTAGACGTAACGGAAGGCGCTGCCCGGGGCGTGGGGCACGCCGTTCGCCATGCAGGTGATCTTCCGGGCCGCGTCGTTCTCGAAGTTGGTGACCAGCTCGTTGGGCGAGCCGTCGTGCCCGCCGGCCACGCCCGACATCGGGTACTTCATCCCGACCATGTAGGTCGTGACGGTGGAGGGCGCGAGCATGCGTTTCACCACGCGCGAGCCGGGACAGCCGCGCCACTGTCCGGGGCCGCCCGTGTCGATCTCGTAGTCGCAGCACTCGTGCCGGACCGGAAAGATCGACTCGTTCACCTCGGCGGTAGCGCGGATCAGGTTGCCGAAGGAGGCCGGCATCGACCCCCAGCCGTCCTGGCCCTGGACCGCGTTGCAGTAGGCGGCCAGCACGTCCACCGAGTGGTCGACGAACACCTGACCGGAGTCCGGGTGCTGCCCGAAGATCACCGTGGGCATCCCGAGCTTGTAGATCTGAGGACACGAGCGCTCGGGCAGCACCTGGGCGAGCGCCTTGCAGATCGCCTCGCCCACCTCCACGCCCGGGTGATGGGTGCCGGCGGCGACCGTCTTCCCCGGGTACGGGTTCAGCACGCAGCCCTCGGGCACCACCAGCTCGATCGAGTCGAAGAAGCCCTCGTTCTTCGGGATCGCCGGATCCATCATCGAGGCGAGCTGCGCCACGACGTACCCCCGGGTGTTGCCGAAGGAGGAGTAGGCCTTCAGGTCCTGGCGCGTGTCGCTGCCGGTGAAGTCGACGGTCAGGCGGTCGCCGTCGATCGTCACCGCCACGTGCACGCGGATGTCCGGGTTGCCGATCGGATCGTGGTCGACCCAGGCGTCGGCCTCGTAGCGGCCGTCGGGCCAGGAGGCGACCTCCTCTCGGAAGCGGCGTTCGGCGTACTCGATCGAGTGTCGGCAAGCCGCCTGCACCGCCGACACGCCGTAGCGGTCGATGATCTCGCCGAGCCGTCGAGCCCCGAGCTGGGCGGCGCCCACCTGGGCGCGCAGGTCGCCGATGAAGGTCGGGGTCCGGTTGTTCACCTTCATCATGTAGGTGACGTCGCGCCGCTCGACTCCGCGGTCGTAGAGCTTCACCGCCGGGAAGCGCACGCCCTCGGCCCAGATGTCGATGGCCTCGGCGTTGTAGCCGCCGGGCATGCCACCGCCGGTGTCGGCGTGGTGGCACTGGATCGAGGCGATCAGCACCAGCTCGCCGTCGCGCACGACCGGGGCGAACACGTTGTAGTCGGGCAGGTGCCCGCCGCCGTGGTAGGGATCGTTCGCCACCAGGACGTCGCCGGCGTGGAGGCCCTCCTCCCGGAAGAAGTCGATCGCGAAGCGCACCGGCAGCGTGGACGAGAGCATGAACTGCGGAATCCCCACCGAGAGCGCGGCGAGCGCGCCGCGCCCGTCGAGGATCGTGGCGTTGCGCTCGTTGCTCTGGTTCAGGATCGGGGTCGTCGCGGTGAGCGAGACGTGGGTGGCCATCTCGTAGGCCACCGTCTCCATCGCTCCCCGGATCACCTCGACGGTGACGGGGTCGACCGGGGCGTCGGCGCGGAGGAGACCCGGATCGGGCTGTGTCGCCATGCGCACCCCGCGGCGGAGAAAGAGATCTGACGCTCCGTCAGATCGACCAGTATGCCCGCTGGGACGGGGCCTTGTAAAGCGGCGCGGGGGCCTCCGGTGCTAGCGTCGCGCGGCCCGACCCAGGACCCCGCCCGATGGCCGACTACGACCCCGCTTCCAGCCTGCGCGAGGCGCGCGGCCGCTACTTCGAGGCCAACGGCTTCGAAACCTCGGGCGGCTACGAGAAGAAGTGGGTGCCCCTGGCCTTCGGACCGCTGCGCTTCGCGATCCCCAACACACCGGGCCGCGTGCGGGCCGTGCGCTACCACGACCTCCACCACGTGGTGACGGGCTACGACACGAGCTGGGTCGGCGAGGCGGAGATCGGCGCCTGGGAGGTGGCCTCGGGCTGCCGCGACATGATCGCGGCCTGGGTGCTGAACCTCTACGCCATGCAGATCGGTCTGTGGATCGCACCGAGTGCCGTCTGGCGTGCCTTCGTGCGCGGACGCCACACGGGCAATCTCTACGGCGAGCCCTTCACCGACTCCCTGCTCGAGGAGTCCGTGGCGGGCATGCGGCGACGCCTGCGCCTCGACGTCCCGAGCCCCGCGGCCTCCGCCTCCGACGGCACGAGCTTCGCGGGCTGGTCCGCCCTCGCCCTCGCGCTCGCCTTCGCGAGTGGCGCCCCGCTGTGGGCGCTGCTCTACTGGATCGGCACCCGCTGGCTCTGAAATCCGGAAGAGAAGGAGAATCCCCGTGTCCTACACCTGCTTCGAGGTGACCCTGAGCGACAAGATCGCCCACATCACCCTGCGCCGTCCCGAAGCCTACAACACGATGATCCCGGAGTTCTGGCGCGAGCTGCCCGAGATCGTGAACCACCTCGACGAGTCGGGAGAGGCGCGCGCGATCGTGATCTCCTCGACCGGCAAGCACTTCACCGCCGGCATGGACCTGGCGGTGTTCACCTCGGACGACGGAAACGACCCTGATGCCGAGGTCGGGCGCCGGCGCGCCAACTTCCGCCGCGAGGTCCTGCGCCTCCAGCAGACCTTCGGCTGCCTCGACCGCGCGCGCATGCCCGTGCTCGCCGCGGTGCAGGGCGGCTGCATCGGCGGCGGCGTGGACATGATCAGCGCCTGCGACATCCGCTACTGCAGCGAGGACGCCTTCTTCTGCATCCAGGAGATCAACATCGGGATGACCGCCGACGTCGGCACCTTCCCGCGTCTGCCCCACCTGATCCCTCAGGGCCTGGTGCGCGAGCTGGCGTACACCGGAAGGCGGCTCACCGCGCCCGAGGCCCTCGCGGCGGGACTCGTGAACCGCGTCTACCCGAGCCACGAGGCACTGGTGGAGGGCGTCCTCGACACGGCCCGCGAGATCGCCGCGCGCTCGCCGCTGGCCGTCTGGGGCAGCAAGGAGATGCTCAACTACGCGCGCGACCACTCGATCGCCGACGGGCTCGACTACATCGCCACCTGGCAGACCGGCATGTTCCAGCCCGCCGACATGATGGAGGCCTTCGCGGCGAAGTCCGAGAAACGCGATCCGGTGTATTCCGACCTGCTTCCCGTGAAGGGGAAGATCTAGAGGCCGGAGCCGACCTTCGCGGTCAAGCCTTTGGCCGGGAGCGTCGAAACGACCCGCCGAGGGGCTCGGGAGCGCTCGCACTGCAACGGTGCCGTGGCGGCGGAAACCGAGCCGGACAGGCCGATCTCGACCCGGATGAGCGACCAGCCGACTCCCGAGGAAAGACGCTTCCGCGCGCTCGCCGGCAGCGCCGCCGACCGCATCGTCGAGCTGGCTCCCGACGGAACGCTCGTCTTCGCCAACGGCGCGCGGATGTCGCCGGACTCCCGGCTGTTCGGCTCCATCGACGCCGTGCACCCCGACGAGCGCGGCGAGGTGATGCGCCACTTCAAGGCGGCCTTCGCCGGCGAGAACCGGCTGGTCTCCTTCCGGGTGGTCGACTCGGACGGTCGGACGATCTGGGTGGAGTCCACGCTGACCCCCTTCGAGGCGGAGGGCGGGGAGCGCCACGTCCTGGTGGTGAGCCGCGACGTCAGCGAGGCCCGGTGCCTCGAGCAGCACCTGCGCGAGAGCCAGGAGCGCTTCCGGCTGATCGCCGAGAACGCCTTCGACATGATCGTGGAGTTCGACGGCGACTGGAACCTGCTCTACGCGAACGAGCGGGTGGACGACACGCTCGGACTTCGCACGGGCAGCCGCGCCGACGCGGTGGAGGTGCATCCCGAGGACCGCGAGCGCGTCATGCTCGCCTTCGAGCGCGTGGTCTCCGGTATCGAGGACTCGGGCGCGGCCACCTACCGGGTTCTGCGCCGGGACGGTCGCTGGTGCTGGGTGGACGCGACGCTGCTCGCGGCCCCGCAGCGGGACGGGCGCCAGCACCTGCTGATGATCGCGCGCGACGTCACGGCGCGCGTCGAGGCCGAGCAGCGGGTGCGCGAGAGCGAGCAGCGCCACCGCGAGCTGGTCGAGAACGCGCCGCTCGGGATCTTCGTGGTCCGAGACGAGGTGATCGTGTACGCCAACCCCGCCGCGGCGATGCTGTGCGGCGCGGCGAACGCGGCCGCCCTGTGCGGCACCGGCATGGGAGCGCTGTTCGACCCCGACTCGGTGCGCGAAGTCACCTCGGCGCACGCACGCGCCCCAGCCGACGCGCGCCACGGGCAGGTCTTCGACCTGCGCGTCCGTGGTCTCGACGGCGTCGCGCGGCACCTGTTGGGCGTCGGGAACCCGACCACCTACGACGGGAGACCCGCCTTCCAGGCGATCGTCCGCGACGTCACCGAGCTCGAGGACTCGCGCCGCGAGCAGGAGCGCCTCGCGCTCCAGCTCCAGGAGGCCCGCAAGCTGGAGAGCCTCGGCGTGCTCGCCGGCGGCATCGCCCACGACTTCAACAACCTGCTCGCGGTGATCCTGAGCAGCGTGCGCTACGCGAGCGCCTCCGACTCCACGCCCGCCCATCGCGGGGAGGCGCTCTCCGACGCGATCGAAGCGGCGGAGAACGCGGCGCGGCTCGTGAAGCAGCTGCTCGCCTACGCCGGACGGCGCTCGCCCGAGGTTCGCAGCCTCGACCTCTCAGAGCTCGCGGGCACGCTCTCGGATCTGCTCGCGACGGCGCTGCCCGGCGACGTCGAGCTGGTGCTGGAGGCCGCACCCGAGCCGCTGCCGGTGCACGCGGACCTCGTGCAGCTCGAGCAGGTGCTGATGAACCTGGTCCTCAACGCGGCCGACTCGGTCGGCGCGGGTCCCGGCAGGGTGACCGTGCGGACCTTCTCCCGCCGGCTTCAGCCCTCGGAGCTGCTCGGCTGGCTCGGCGGCGACAGCCTGGCCGGGGGAGCCTACGCCTGCCTGGAGGTCGAGGACACGGGACGCGGCATGGACGCGGACACCCGGGCGCGCATCTTCGAGCCCTTCTTCACCACGAAGAAGGATGGACACGGCCTCGGTCTGTCGGCCGTGCTCGGGCTGGTGCAGGGCCATCGCGGTGCCATCGACGTACAGAGCGAGCCGGGCGCAGGCACGCGCTTCCGCATCGCCCTGCCGATGAAGCCCCAGCAGCCCGCGCGCGCGGCCAGCGATTGTCTCGTGCTGGTCGCGGACCCGAACCGCGAGCGCTGCCGCACCTCCGCGGCGGCGCTGCGCGGCGCCGGGCGCCAGGTGGTGGAGGCGTGCGACCCCGAGCAGGCGCGCGACCTGTGGAGGCTGCACGGCGAGGAGCTCGACGCCGCGGTGATCGACGCCGACTTTCCGGCCTCGGGCTCCCCGCAGCTGGTCGAGCTGCTGCACACGGCACGTCCCGAGCTGCCGATCCTCGTCCAGGTCGCGTCCGCGGAAGTTCCGTCGTGGGACGGGAAGGAGCCCGCCGCCGCGCTGCTGCACAAGCCCTTCTCGGTGCCCCAGCTGATCGACCGGCTCGCGGAGGTGCTGGTGAAGCGCTCGTCGGCCTGACGCTCGCGCCTGGGGCGGGGCCCTGGGTCAGCGCAGATCCCGACCCTTGATGCGGATGCGGAGGTTGGGAACCTCCAGCACCTTGCCCGTGAGCCCCTCGATCAGCCGGCGCAGCTCGCCGCGCAGCCCCTCGACCTCGAGGGTCAGCGTCACGCGCTCGCCGTCGGGAGCCGCCGCCGCCTCCTCGTCGAGCTCCCACACCTCGGGAGCCGGAGGCTGCGCCTCCACCGCCTCGCCGAAGGAGAAGTCGTCGATCGGGTCGGGCTCGAGGGTCGCCACCTCGGCATCGAGGTCGCGCGTGCGCCCGGCCTTGGGCGTCAGCGTCTCGAGGTCGAAGTCGCCCGCCGGGAGCACCTCGAAGTCGTCGTCGTCAGCGCCGCCCGGTACCTCGAGGCCGAGGCCGAGGATCGTGGCCTCGCCGTCGCCCGAGATGTGCGCCGTCGGCATCCCGAGGCTCTTGAGCTGGGAGGCGTACTCGACCACCGAGCCGAGTGTCGCCGGATTGCGGGTGGTCTCCGCGTAGGTGATCTCCACCTCGCCGATCTTGACCACGTCGCCGTGGGACAGCACCGCGTGGCTCACCGACTCGCCGTTCACGTTCGTGCCGTTCGAGGTGCCCATGTCCTCGACCCGGCACCCCTCGCGGGAGCGCTTGAACACCGCGTGCTTGCGCGACATCTCGGGCTCGTCGATCGCGAGGTCGTTCTCGGGCGAGCGCCCCAGCGAGAGGTCCTGGGTATCGAAGACGACGATCCGGGTCTGGCCTGCTGCCTTGACCTTGAAGATCGCGTGGACACGCGCTGCGCCGGCGTTCGCCATACCGGCAGGCGTATCGGCACACCGGCGCCGGCGCTAGAGGCTTTCGGCCACGCGCTGTCCGAGGCGGCGGGCCAGGCGGTCGAGGCGCTCCTCCCGGTCGCGCCAGCCATAGCCGGCGAGCGCGCTCTCGACGCGCACCGGGTAGCGGGCAGCGAGCGCGCCCTCCCGGCGCACGCTGACGGTCGCCGCGAGGTAGTCGGGCGGCACGAGCGCCGCGAACAGCCACGTGGTCAGGGCGCCCCGCAGGTGGGCGGCGTCGACGTCCACCTCGAGCTCGAGCTCGCCCTCGAACGCCAGCCGGTCCTCGTGCTCCAGCCAGTCGCGGGCGCTCTGGCGCACCGTGGCCGCCGTGCGCGAGGCGGCGTCGGGGCCGAAGGGCTGGGTGCCGCCCTCGCTGACCGAGACGGTGACCCGGGAGAAGCGTCCCTCGACCGCCGGGGCGGGGGACGCCGCCGGCACGCCCGACCCGGCGCAGGCCAGGGTGGCGCAGGCCAGGGCAGCGAGGGCGAAGGGCGGGAGCGCGCGGGGCATCGGCCGGGAGCAAAGCGCCGGGGGCGGTCGGACGCAAAGACTGGGGGGTCCGTGATGCCGGTCACGGGCTTCCGGCTGGGGAGGGCGAAACGAGATTGCGAGGCGAAGGACTCCTTTGAGCGAGCGACGCGGCCCCGATCTGTCCAGGCTCTCGGACGCCGAGCTGCGCGCGCTGCGCGAGCGGATCGACGCCGAGCTGAGCCACCGCTTCCGCAGCCGCCAGCGCGGCGAGCGGGCGCGAGGTGGCCTGGTGGAGGGTCCGGCCCCCCGCTACCGCAACCCCGAGAACCCCGCCGAGACCTGGTCCGGCAGGGGACCCCAGCCGGCCTGGGTGGAGGCACTCCGGGCGCGCGGAGTGCGCCTCGAGTCCCTGAGCATCGAGGACGACCGCCCGATCCCCGCGGACGGGACGCGCCGGCGCCGCTGACCGACGGCCCCACAAGGGGAGGCGCCGCGCGCTCGCAGGACCGGTCCAGAGCGGCGAACTCGTGCCGCTACGGCTCGCTGCGCGCCGGCTTTCCGGCGCGGTAGTCGCCGAAGGGCGCGTCGCGCTCCTGGAGCGCTCCGGTCAGCCCCTTCTCGCGCGTCGCCTTCAGGAACTCGTGCATGCTCTTCTGGTGCGTACCGAGCGCGCACAGCTCCGAGCCGACGCGGATGCCGGTGTGCAGGCCCATGATCTCCATCTGTCGGTGGACCACGCGCTTGTTGAGCTGCACCAGATCGGCGGGCACGCCGACGATGCGCCCGGCCACGTCGAGCACCTTCGCCTCGAGCTCGTCGGCGGGCACCGACGCGTTCGCCCAGCCGAGGCGCGCCGCCTCGACGCCGGAGATCGAGTCGCCGGTGACCATCATCTCCATCGCCTTGCGCATGCCGACGAACCAGGCGTGGAAGTGGTTGTCGGGGACGCCGAAGCGGACGGCGGGGTACCCCATCTGCGCGTCGTCGGCGATGTACACCAGGTCGCAGCAGGTCGCGAGCTCGCTGCCCCCCGCCAGGCAGTAGCCGTGGACCTGGGCGATCACGGGCTTGCCGAGCTCCCAGATGCTCATCCAGCCCTGGGTGACGTGGCGCGGCCAGTGGCCGTCGCCGCCGGGCGTGTACCAGGGCAGCTCCTGCCCCTCGTTGCCACCGCCGAGATCGTAGCCCGCGGAGAAACACGGCCCTGCACCGCGCACGATCATCACCCGCACGTCGGGATCGGCGTCGGCCTCGCGGAGCGCGGAGACGATGCCCCCGCGCAGGGCGTGGTTGAGCGCGTTGCGCTTCTCGGGCCGGTTCAGGGTGACACGGCGCACGTGCGGCGCGGGGTCGTCGATCAGGACCACGTCGGTGCTCACGGGTTCCCTCCGTCGGTTGCTCGGAGGAGCACTCTAGCCCTTTCGATCGTCGCTCGGCGCCGACTCGCTGCGCGCGCCCTCCGGGCGCTTGCGCGTCAGCCGACCCAGTGGGGCCGGTAGCGGAGGCCGAGGTCGACCAGACGCTGGAGGAGCTCCGTCGGCGGGAGGCCGGCGTGGGCGGCCGAGCGGGCAAAGTCCTCGTGGAAGTCGACGTCCGGATTGGCGTTGACGTCGATCAGCCAGGGCCGACCCCCGGCGTCGACGCGGAAGTCGATGCGTGCGAAGCCCGACAGGCGCAGCACGCGCCAGGCGCGGCGCGCCTCGCGGGCGATCGTCTCGGCGGTGCCGCGCGGCAGCCGACGCGCCGGGCCCGAGCGCACGCCGCAGGCGCGCCGGTGCTTCAGGTTCCACTTGATCCGCTCGGTGGCGATGTGCGGCGCGCCCGCAGCGAGCCCGTCGAAGCGCGTCTCCCACAGCGGCAGGCAGCGCGGCCGGCGATTGCCGAGCAGCCCGACGGTGATCTCCCGGCCCTCGACGTAGCGCTCGGCGACCGCGTCGCAGCCGCACTGCTCGTGCACCCAGGCGACGCGACGGGCGAGGGCCGCGTCGCTGCGCACCAGCGATGCGCGGCGGATCCCGTAGGAGCCGCCCTCGTCGATCGGCTTCACGATCGCCGGGAGGGGCGGCGCCGGCGGACGGCGGCGCCGGCCGCGGCGGTAGGTGGCGAACTCGGGCATCGCGATCCGGTGCCAGCCGAGCAGCTTCTTGGTGATCGCCTTGTCGCGGGTGAGCACGAGCCCCTCGGAGTTGCACCCGGTGTAAGGCACGCCGCGGGCCTCGAGCGCCGACACCACGTGGGGCTCGAAGCCCCCCGAGTCGCGCAGCTCGATCAGCAGGTTGAAGACGATCTGCGGCGCGAAGCGGTCGAGCGCCGCGTGCAGCGGAGCGAGGCTCGCGTCGAGACCGAGCTGCTCGACGGTGTGTCCGCACGCCCGCAGGCCGCGCACGACGTGGTACTCGGTGCGCCAGGGCAGCACCTCGCGTTCGCTCTTGCCGGCGATCGAGTCGCGCGCGTAGAGCTCCCGGTGCGTCAGGACCAGGATGCGCAGGCGCCTAGGCCTTCCCATCGATCCCGCCCGGCACGCGGGCGACCCACAGGTTGCGGTCGATCGCGGGCTCCCGGTGCTGATCCGGCCACGGGCTCCAGGGCTCGCGGTGGATGCGCTGGAAGCCGGCCGCGCGCAGGGCCGAGCGGAGCTCCCCGTCGCCGTGGTAGCGCTCGACCAGGGTCGTCTCGACCTTCTCGTAGCGACGCCCCACGCGCGCGTAGCCGACCATGCGCGCCGTGGCGAGGCGGCGTCTCGCGTCCCACTCGCAGCACATCGCCAGGTCGCCGCCCTCCCCTTCCATCAGGTAGTCGCGGTCGTTCCAGTAGTGCTCGTAGCAGAAACGGTTGTGCGCCTCGAACACGAGGACGCCTCCGGGCAGCAGATTCTCGCGGATCCGCCGCAGCACGCGCACGAGCGGCGCCCGGCCGAGCATGTGGTTCATCACGTCGCCACTGGCGGTGGCCACGGAGCAGGGCTCCCGGACGCGGAAGCAGGCGAGGTCGGCGCGCTGGAAGCGGACGCGCCCCACCAGGCCGCGGCAGCGGCGGCGCGCGATCGCCAGCATCTCGCGCGATCCGTCGACACCGACCACCGGAACGCGCGCGCGAGCGAGCTTCTCGGCGAGCACACCGGTTCCGCAGGCGACGTCCAGCACCCAGGTGCCGCGCGGGCGCGCCCGCACCAGCGGACGCGCGGCGGCGAGGAAGCTCGCCGTGATCTCGAGGTGATCCGGCGTCTCGTAGACGCGGGCGAGCAGATCGTAGGTGCGGCTCACGGAGATTCCCCTCGGAGGAAGGGGGAGGGGCGCCAACAGAGTAGGCGACCGCGGCGCAGTGAGGCAGTAGGATGGTCCGCAAGCGCGGCGCCGTCGTCGCGTCGCATGTCCCGACCGACCACGGCCCTCTGCTGTCTCCAACCCCTGGAGGAAGACCCGTGAAGCCCATGATCCGACTGATCGCTCCCATCGCGGCCCTCGCCCTGGCCGGCTGCCAGCTCATCTCCGGATCGAGCGAGTCGATCTCCACCTCGGTCCGCGGCGTGTCGAACTCGATCAGCGGATCCTTCGAGTCGGTCTCCGATTCCTCGGGCTCGAAGAAGGAGGAGTCCTCCGCGGCGCAGTACCGCGAGGACGTCCGGCTCGCGACGCGCTCCTTCGTGGCCTCGGGCGAGAGCGACGCGGCGTTCCTGCGCGAGCTCGGCCGCATCGCCGAGCGCCACGGCATCAGCGACTGGGAGAGCCGCCCGGAGACGCCGATCGGGATCGGCTCGGGCGCGCGACAGGCCGGACTCGCCGAGGGCGACCTCGAGGCGCTGCTGGCGCGGCTCGGCCAGGACGGCGAGCGCCAGCGCGCGCTCGCGCGCGAGGGCTGGAGCTCCGCGAGCCTGTGAGGCGGCTCGCCAGGTGCGTCGCCGTCGCGGCGGCGCTGGCGGCAGCGGGCACTACCGCCGGGGAGATGCCGCCCTCCGGCCTGGCCTTCGTCCACGTGGAGGCCAACGTCGGAGGAGCCAGCGGTGGACACCTGGCGCTGCGGGTGGACCGGCGGGTCTACAACTTCCAGTTCCAGACGGACGGAGGACGCGCCGGCGCAGGCGCTGGGCTGCTCGTCCTGATGCGCGAGGACTGGGACCGCGTGCTCTTCCGCTACAGCACGCTCGAGAACCGCCCGCTCCACGTCGCCTCGATTCCCCTCCCCGACGCGGACCTGGCCCGGATCCGGGACTACTTCGACCGCTTCTATCTCGACCAGCAGCGCGCGCTCGACGAGCTCCGTGCGGCGCGCGACGACGTGGACCACCTCGAGACGCTGGCGCGAGGCCGCGCGACGGTGCGGCTACGGGGCGCGGGCCTGCTCGACCCCGGGCGGCGGGGCGCCCCCGCAGCCGCTGCGCTGCGCGAGCGCATCGCCGAACGGCTGGGCCCCGCCTTCCTCACCGCCGCGGCGGAGCGCGCGGCGGCCGGACGCGAGGCCCTCGCCCTGCCCCTCGGCGACGTCGGGATCGAGCCCGAACGCCTGCGCCGCGCGCGCGAGCTGCTCGCCGAGCAGACCGCGCTTGCGGCCCTCGGCGAAGGCTGGGACCTGGCACCGGGGGCGTGGTTCGCGGATCCCGACGATCGCCCTCTCGCGCCTGAGCAGCGCGCTCGGCTCGAGGCGTTCGGCGTCGCGCTGGAGGAACGCGTGCTGGCGCTGCTGGACTCGCCGCGCCCGGACCGGGGCTTCGCGCTGCTGCTCGCGACGGCCCGACGCCTGGCGGTCGCGCGGTCCCTGGACGAGGGACGGCTGGTGCTGCTCGATCCCCTGCCGGACGGGGGTCCCACCGTGTCGCCGGAGGAGGTGGGCCGTCATCGCGAAGAGCTCGCGGCGGCCGTCCGTCTCGCCGAGCGGGCCTGGCCCGAGGAGCGGCGGGCCCTGCTCGTGGATCCACTCGACGAGATCGCCTACAACCAGCTCGAGGAGCGGGCGGCGCGCTACCGCGAGCTGCGCGACGCGCTCACCTCCCAGGGTGGTCTCCGGCTGGCGGGCGGCCCGCTGATCCCGTCGCGCGCGCGGCGCGTGGCCGTCGGATCCGCCGGGGTCTCTCGCGAGGCGCTGGCCGACGCGCTGGCCCAGGCGCGTGCGCGACGCGACCGGCTCCGCGCGACGCTCGCCGAGCGCTACGGCTACGACCTGATCTCCGACAATTGCGTGCACGCGCTGGCCGCCGGCCTCTCCCAGGCGCTGGGAGGAGACGCGGCACTGCGCGCGGCCCTGGGGATCGACCGCGATCCGGAGCGCGCGCTCGGCTTCATCCCGAGGGTCTTCTTCGCCCAGGCGCGTGCGGGAGTGCCCGACGGCCAGGTCGAGCGCATCGCCTCCTACCGCGAGCGCGCGCTGGAGGCGCTGTATCGCTCCGGCCGCCCCGCAGCGGTGTACCTGCGCGAGTCGAACCAGCTCACGTCCACCCTCTATCGCCACCGGGACGAGGACGGAAGCTTCCTCTTCTTCACCAGCGACGTGGTGTGGCCGCGACCCCTCTACGGGCTCGCCAACGTGCTGTGGGCCTTCGGCGACGGCGTCGTCGGGATGGCGACCGCGCCCTTCGACCGCGGGCGTCGCCTCGAGCGCGCGGCCCAGGGAGTGCTGTTCTCGGCGCCGGAGCTCGTCTTCGAGAACATCCGGAAGGGCAGCTTCGACGCGGCCGGTCTGGAACGCCAGCGCTAGGCGGCCGCTACGGGCTGCAGTGGGGCCTGCGGCCGGCGGCCCGCGCCTGCTCGGAGAGCGGGAGGGTCTCGGGAATCCGCTTCTGGAGGTCCTCGATCCGCGTCTCCGGCGAGGGGTGCGTGGACAGGAACTCGGGCGGACGCGCGCCCTGGGAGGCGGCCTCCATGTTCTGCCACAGGGGGACGCTCTGGCGCGGGTCGAAGCCGGCGCGCGCCATCAGGTCGAGACCGTAGAGGTCGGCCTCGCTCTCTTGCGTACGGCCGTAAGCCATCGTTCCGAGCCCGGCGCCGACGCCGAGCACCTCCATCGCGAGCCCGTTGAGCGGGTTCGAGGGATCGCCGGCGGCGCCGATCAGCACGCCCGCGGCCTCGACCCCGCCCTGGGCCACGATCTGGTTCGACACGCGCTCGGCGCCGTGGTGCGCGATCACGTGGGCCACCTCGTGGCCGAGCACCGTCGCGAGCTGGTCCTGGTTCTTCGCCACCGGCAGGATCCCGGTGTGGACGCCGATCTTCTTCCCGGGCAACGCGAAGGCGTTGGCCGTGTCGTCCTGGAAGACGACCACCTCCCAGTCGCCGGCGAACTCCGGGGGCAGCTGGTCGGTGATCGCCTTCGCGACGCACTTCACGTAGGCGTTCTGCTTCGGGTCGGTGGAGATCTTCCCCTCGCTCTTGAGCTGCTGGAAGGCATCGATACCCATCTGGCTCATCTGCGCGTCATCGACCAGGATCAGCTGCGAACGCCCGAGCGGCGACGTGGCGCAGGCGGCCGCCAGGACCGCGGCTCCGCACGCGAGCGCGGCGCGCGTTCCCGACATCGACCCTCCTCGCTCCATCAAAGGCCCTTCTGCGCCAGCCGCCAGGCGTCGTCGGCGCGCTGGCGAACCAGCGCACCGAACTGGTGCGCGTAGTCGGAGCTCGCGTTGCCGTCGAGGCCGCGCTTGTAGACGCCCTGCACGATCGCGGCGGAGCGGAACATCACGAACACCATGTAGAAGGTCCAGTTCTCGATCGCCGCGCGGCCGGTCAGCTCGCAGTAGCGGGCCACGAAGCGCTCCTCGGTGGGAATGCCCAGGGCCGCCAGGTCCTCGCCGACCAGCGTGCTGCCCGGCGTCGCCTCGCCGTGGTAGCCCTGACAGAAGTAGGCGAGATCGGCCAGGGGATGTCCGAGGGTGGAGAGTTCCCAGTCGAGCACGGCGGCGATCTTCGGCTCGCGCGGGTCGAGGATGCAGTTGCCCACGCGGTAGTCGCCGTGGACGATGCGCGTCTCGTCCGAGGCGGGAACGTTCTTGGGGAGCCACTCCATCAGCGCCTCCATCGACGCGATGTCGTCGGTGCGCGATTCCTGGTACTGGCGGCTCCAGCGCGAGATCTGGCGCTCGTAGTAGTTTCCGGGCCGGCCGAAGTCGCCCAGGCCGACGGCCTCCGGATCGACCCCGTGCAGGGCGGCGAGCACGCGAGCCATGTCGTCGTAGACGGCCCCGCGCTCGGCGGGAGCGAAGCCGGGCAGGCGCTGATCCGCGACCACGCGGCCGGGCACGTGCCGCATCACGAAGAAGGTCGTGCCGATCACGGCGTCGTCCTCGCACAGAGCGAGGGTCTCGGGCACGGGCACGCCGGTCCCGCGCAGGGCGGTCATCACGCGGTACTCGCGATCGACCTGGTGGGCCGAGCGCAGCAGCTTCCCGGGCGGCTTCTTGCGCAGGACCAGGCGCTCCGCGCCGCGCTCGACCAGAAAGGTGGGGTTCGACTGGCCGCCCTCGAACTGCCGCACGGAGATCGGGGAGCGGCCCCCGAGCCGCGCGTCGAGGAAGGAGGCGAGCGCGTCCTCGTCGAAGCGGTGGGCCGGGCGGACCGGCGTGAGCTCGGGTTCGCCTTGCATGGAAGGGGATCTTCCCATCGCCTTCTCCGGCGGGCAAGCGCAGAGCCGGCACCCCCGCCAGCCGGTACGATCCACCCGGAGGACCCCGCGATGACCCTGCGCTTCAACCACATGGAGCTCACCCTGCCCCAGGGAGCGCTCGACGACCGCACCCGATCCGAGATCGCGCGCTTCTACGGCGAGCTCTTCGGCTGGAACTCGCTGGAGGTCCCGATCCTCGGACAGAAGGCACTGCTGCTGCGCACCGACGAGGAGACCAGCCAGTTCATCCTGGTCGCGGAGAGCCGCAAGCCCCTGGAGGTCCCGGGCTACGACCACCTCGGCCTGCTGATGGAGACCCGGGCCGAGGTCGACCGGGCGCTCGAAGGCGTCCGGCGCTGGCGCGAGCGCGACGACCGGGTCCGGATCAAGGAGTACGAGGATCTTGATCAAGGTGACGTGACCGTTCACGCGTTTTACGTGCGTTACCTGCTCCCGATCTGGTTCGACGTGCAGTGCATGGAGTGGAAGGAGGGCGCCGAGCCGGCGCGCCGCTGGCGCTACGCGTAGAAATCGCTCTCGCTGGGTACGGCGCCGTCCGAAACGTGCCGATAGACTGCCGTCCGGAGGAACCGCCATGGCCGAAGCTGTTCCGCTCGAACCGCGCAGCCTCGTCGAACCCGCGGACTACGCGAACTACGGATATCCCCACGACATCTGGACCCGCCTGCGCGCCGAGGAGCCGGTGTCGTGGTGGGAGCAGAAGACGGGTGTCCCCTTCTGGGCGATCACCAAGCACGCCGACATCGTCACGATCGGCAAGCAGCCCGAGACGTTCCTGAACGGACCGCGGCTCGTGATCACACCCGACGACAGCGACCAGAACGATCTGTTCCCGCCGACGCTGATCCAGCTCGATCCTCCGAAGCACGGCATCTACCGCCAGCTCGTCAGCAAGCGCTTCACGCCTCGCTACCTGAAGCGGATGAACGACGACATCGAGAAGATCGGAAAGGAGATCGTCGACGCCCTGGTCACGGAGAGCGACGAGGGAGAGTGCGACTTCGTGCAGCGGGTCTCCGCGCCGCTGCCGATCGCGGTGATCGCCTGGATGCTCGGCGTCCCGCGCGAGGACTGGAACCTGCTCTTCGACTGGACCAACCGCACGATCGGCGCGGACGATCCGGAGTACCGCAGGGAAGGCATCACCGGCCAGGAGACGGCCCAGCAGGCGATGGTCGAGATCTTCACCTACTTCGCGAAGCTGGTGGAGGAGAAGAAGAAGAACCCCGCCGACGACCTCGTCACGATCTTCGCCCACGCCGAGATCGACGGGAAGCCGCTGCCTCCGATGGACGTGCTCGCCTGGTGCCTGATCATCGTGATCGCCGGGAACGAGACCACCCGCAACGGCACCACCGGCGGAATGCTCGCCTTCATCGAGCACCAGAACGAGCTACGGCGCCTCCAGGCGAACCCGTCCCTGCTCGTCCCCGCGGTCGAGGAGGTGGTGCGCTGGACCAGCCCGATCATCCACTTCGGGCGCACGGCCACGAAGGACGTCGAGATCCGCGGCAAGCGGATCCGCGAGGGCGACGCGCTCGCCCTCTTCTATCCGTCGGCGAATCGCGACGACGAGATCTTCGACGACCCCTTCGAGTTCCGCATCGATCGCCGCCCGAACCCGCACCTGGGCTTCGGTGTGGGCGAGCACTTCTGCCTCGGATCCCACGTGGCGCGGCTCGAGATGCAGGTGGCCTACAAGCACCTGCTGCCTCGCATTGAGGAGATCGAGCTCGCGGGGCCGGTGTCGCGCCTGCACTCGGGACTGGTGGGCGGCGTGAAGCACCTGCCGATCCGCTACAAGCTCAAACGCGCTTGATCGTCCGACTCGGTTCGCGCGCAGCTCGCTGCGCGCGGCCCTAGGCCGGTTGCACCGGCTCGTGGCGCGCTCCCTCGGGATTCGCGAACTCCCAGTAGGCGCGCAACGAGAGCAGCTTCCCCGCTTCGTCCACCCGGTAGACGAACACGCCGGAGGCGCGGAACTCCTTCCCGTCGGCGAAGGTGTTGATGACGGTGCCGGTGAAGGCGCACTCGTCGCCGGCGGCGAAGGAGCGCGGATAGTCGAAGCTCACGCGTCCCTTCCCGATCACGTTGTCCCAGAAGGCCGCGATCGCGGCCTTGCCCCGGTGTCCCTTGCCGGTGGGGTCGAGGGGCGACGGGCCGACCGGGTCCTGGATCACGCCGTCCTCGGCGAACAGATCGAGCCAGCGCTCGCGGTCGCCGTTCGCGACGTAGCGCTGCGAGAGCAGCCCGGCGCGGCGGGCCGGATGGTCGTCGGACATCCCGGTTCCTCCCGGCGCGCAGTCTACACCGGGAGCGCGGGCGGGCGAGCGCTCAGGGAAGCAGCGCGACGAGCTGCCAGGGCGAAGCCGGATCGAGCGGTCGCAGCTCGTCGCCGGGCAGGTAGGCCATGCGCACTGCACCGTCGGCGACGAGCACCAGCTCGTCGCTCCCGTCGCGATCGAGGTCGGCGCTGCCCAGCGCCGTCCAGCCCAGCGCGTTGGCGAGGTCGGTGACCTCGAAGACCGGCGGGACGGCCAGCGGGCGGAGCAGGAAGACGTCGCCCTGCGCGTCGCGCACCGCGAGCTCGTCGGCGCCGTTCCCGTCGAAGTCGCCGGCGGCGACGACCTCCAGGCCGGCGTCCAGGGTGACCTCGACCGTCACGTCGGTCGGCGAGGCCATGGGCCAGATCGCGAGCACTCCGTCGGGGCTGCGCCAGACCAGGTCGTCGGCGCCGTTGCCGTCGAAGTCGCCGACGGCGGCGAGCGTCGACTGTCCGGCCGTGCCGGCCTCGGCGATCTCCGGCGTTCCGCCCGCGCCGAGGAACCAGAAGTCGACGGCTCCGCCCTCGCGCCGGACGAGCAGATCGTCGAGACCGTCGCCGTCGAAGTCGCCCGTTCCGGCGACGCTCTCACCCGGCGCGAGCGTGCCGACCACGATCGCGGGGGTGGGGGAGAGCTGGAGCAGCAGGGCGGTGGAGGGCGTGTAGGACACCTGGGTGGAGTCGGTCACCCAGAGCAGGTCTCCGAGACCGTCGCCGTCGAAGTCGCCGATGCCGGCGAGCACGTCGGACGGGGTCGGCCGCGTGAACAGGAGCTGGGTCTCGAGCGCGGCGTTGGTCACGCGCAGCGCGTCGCCCGACTGCCATACCAGCGCTCCGTCGAGGACGTCGACGCCGGCGGTGGCGACGTCTCCCTGCTGGGTGGTGGTCTCCGCCGTCGAGCCGCCGGCCGACGAGGAGGACGAGTCCGACGACGAGACCGTGCGCGCGGTCGCCGACGGCGCGACGAGCGCCGAGCTCGCGGCCTGCGCCGCGGCCGCGGAGGTCTGGCTCGGAGCCTCCGCCGCGACCGAGGAGGCGGTCTGCTGGTCGGGGAAGAGGAAGGCCGGTGACGGCGTCGAGCTGGGACCCAGGTTGCCCGAGGAGTCGAAGGCCGCGACGACGACGCGCGCCCGCTGGCCGGGCGGGCCCGTGAGCCGCACCACGGGATCGGGAACGTCGCCCTCGTAGTCGTAGCTCCCGCCGTCCCGCTGGACGTAGACGCTGTAGCCCGCCACCGGGCCGTCGGCCGCGTCCCAGCCCAGCGTGACGCTCGTGGCCGCGGCGGGCGTAGAGCCGGAGAGCGTGGCGTCGCTGCCGCTGCCGCCGCCGCTGCACGCCGCGAACAGGAGGGCACAGCAGGCAAAGCCGAGGAGCTCCCGGCTCCGATCCCGTCGCGCTCCTCGCGCTGTTCGCACCCGGGCCTTAGGCATTCGCGGATCCATCCCCCACATCCGCGTCGGCCCCTGGCCTCCTGCCCTCGGCGAAGAACTCCGACGCAGGGGGATCAACGGCCAGATCGCGACTTCAATCTGTGCTTGGGATCACAAGTTCGAGGACGCGGAGGAGGGATTCGGGAGGCCGGGCGAGAAGATAAGCAAAGCCGGGGGCTTACGGAACCGTCTGCCGCGTACCGAACAGCGCTTTTTTCGGCCGTTTCGGCCCCGAAGTTGAGCGAACGTCGTTCTAGAATCGACGGGCGCCCTCCGCCGGGCGATCCGCGCCGGGACGCAGCCGCCCCGGACGGCTAGCGTCCTCTACCCACCCCTGGCCGAGTCGAAGGAGTACCGCCGTGGACTTCGCGTACAGCGACAAGACGAAATTCGCGCTCGAGAAGCTCCAGAGCTTCATGGACGAGCACGTCTACCCGAACGAGGCGACCTACTACGAGCAGATGGACTCGTTCGGAACCGATCGCTGGCAGATCCCGCCGGTCATCGAGGAGCTGAAGGAGAAGGCGCGCGCGGCGGGTCTGTGGAACCTCTTCCTCCCCGAGAGCGAGCTAGGCGCCGGCTTCACCAACCTCGAGTACGCCCCGCTGTGCGAGGTGATGGGGAGCGTCGGCTTCGCGCCCGAGGTGTTCAACTGCGCGGCGCCCGACACCGGCAACATGGAGGTGCTCGCGCGCTACGGAAACGAGGCGCAGCAGGAGCGGTGGCTCAAGCCGCTGCTCGACGGGAAGATCCGCTCGGCCTTCGCGATGACCGAGCCCGAGGTGGCCTCCTCGGACGCGACCAACATCTGCACGGAGATCCGGCGCGACGGCAACGAGTACGTGATCAACGGCCGCAAGTGGTGGACCTCGGGCATCCTCGACCCGCGCTGCGAGATCATGATCGTGATGGGCAAGACCGATCCGAAGGGGCCCGCCCACGCCCAGCAGAGCATGATCCTGTGCGAGCGCGACCTACCCGGCGTGACGGTCGAGCGCGCTCTTCCCGTGTTCGGCTTCGACGACGCGCCCCACGGCCACGGCGAGGTGCTGTTCGAGAACGTGCGGGTTCCCGCGAGCAACATGCTGCTCGGCGAGGGGCGCGGCTTCGAGATCGCCCAGGGGCGTCTGGGCCCCGGCCGCATCCACCACTGCATGCGCGTGATCGGCGTGGCCGAACGCGCGCTCGAGAAGATGTGCCAGCGGCTGATGACGCGGACCGCCTTCGGCAAGAAGATCTACGAGCACTCGGTCTGGGAGGAGCGGATCGCCGACGCGCGCATCGACATCGAGTGCTCGCGCCTGCTCACGCTCAAGGCCGCCTACATGATGGACACGGTCGGCAACAAGGTGGCGCGCTCGGAGATCGCGATGATCAAGGTGAAGGCGCCGAACGCGGCCTTGAAGATCATCGACGACGCGATCCAGGCGCACGGCGGCGGAGGCGTCACCGAGGACTTCGGCCTGGCCAAGGCGTGGGCGGGGATGCGCACGCTGCGCCTGGCCGACGGACCCGACGAGGTGCACCGGCGTGCGATCGCCCGGATCGAGCTGAAGCAGCAGGCGGAGAAGGCGGGGATCTCGCTGAAGAAGTAGCACTCAGCCGCGCAGGGCGGAGAGACAGCCGACGGCTTCGAGCGCGGCGTCGAGGGCCGGGCTCGCCGCCGCGGCGTACTTCCCGCGCAGCGCCTTCAGCGACTTCGCGTGGTACTTCTGCGGCTTCTGGGTCCAGGGGCGCCCCTCGAGCTCGACCGTGAACTCCTCGGAGCCCGCCTCGATCGCGGCCGCGTTCGCCAGCGACCAGGGCAGGAAGAGCCCCGCCACCTGCTCCTTCAGGAAGGGCGCCAGCGTGGGCGCCAGCGCGCGCCAGGCCTCGAAGTCGCCCAACCCCTTGGGCTCGAGCATGCGTTCGCACCAGGCCACCACGGCGGGCGCGGTCTCCCGCAGATGCGCGCCGGGGGTGGGATCGGTCCACAGGTTGTAGAGCTGGCCCCAGAGTCCGAAGTCGCCGAAGGCCGGCCGCGCCCCGAAGAGATAGGGGCGGCTCGCGAGGTGGGCTTCGAGCTGTGCCACGGCGCGGCGATAGGAGTCCTCGATCTGCGCCGCCGTCTGCGGGCTGCTGCCGACGAACCAGACGCGCCCGACCATCCGCTCGCGGATCCCCGCGGCGGCCTTCTCGAACGCCTCGCCCTCCGCGTCGGGCATCATCGCGCGCACGATCCGCTTCGACGCCGAGAGCCGATCGACCTCCCGCGCCCAGCGGTAGTGGAACATCCACTTGTTGCCCCATTCGTCGGCGAACTCCTCGATCAGCGCGGAGACGAAGGCGGCGACGGCGTCCCCGGGATGGATCGACGGCTCGGGGAAGCGCTCCTCCAGCGCCTCGAGGATCGGCGTGGAGTCCTGCAGCGCCGTCCCGTCCGGCGCGACCACCAGCGGGATGATCGGCAGCTTCGCGTACCTCTGGTACTCCCCCATCGTCGCAGTGTCGCGGACGATCCACTCGTGGGGGATCCGCTTGTAGCGGAAGTAGGAGCGCACCTTCACCGAATAGGGAGAGACCTCGGCCCCGAAGATGCGATAGCGCTGCGCCTCGCTCATGCGTTCCTCCCGGCGCACGCGCGCCGGGCGCGATTATCGCACGGGCGAGCGGCGGCGGGGACGCCGCGATCGCTCTAGCCGCAGCAGCTCGTCGGAGCGTCGACCGGCTCCTCCGCGGCGGGCGCCTCGGCCGGGGCGGCGCCAAAGGTCTCCGAATCGCCGGTCACCTTGTACCACTCCCAGCGCGCACCGTCGGGATCGACCGCCCACACCTTCGTCGACTTCGCGTAGCAGCAGGTCGTCTCGTCCTCGACGAGGTCGACGAGGCCCGCCCGCTTCAGGCGCTTTGTGGCCGCGGTGACGAGACCTTCCTCGAACACCTCCACGCCCAGGTGGTTGAGGCGCTCCGGTGCGTCGGGCACCTCGAACAGCACCAGCTTGAGCGGCGGCTCGTCGATCGCGAAGTTCGCGTAGCCCGGCTTGCGCTTGTTCACGGGCACGCCGAACAGGTTCGAGTAGAACGCCACCGCGGCTTCGAGATCCTTCACGTTGAGAGCGAGCTGGACACGCATCGGGGATCCTCCCTGGTAATCTATATCTCCATAATGTTGGAAATATCGGAAGGTGTCAAGGGCGACCGGCTCTCCCCCGGAGCCGCCACGGCGCTCAGCGGGCGGGCTCGGGGCTCCGCTCCGCCCAGCCGTCCTCGAGCAACGACGCGGCGATCCGCCGGCTGCGGTCGCCGTAGAGGGGATGGGGCGCGCCCATCGCCTCGTCGGCCAGGGTGTTGGCCGCCGACACGGGGGTGGTGCCGGTGCGCCGCGCGAGCTCCAGCACCTCCTGGACCGCGCGGTGGATCGAGTGCGGGGCGTCGCGCCGCAGCTGGGACTCGACCGCGGGATCGGGATGGACGCGGCCGGCGTGCTCGTCGCAGCAGGACACGATCCCGAGCCGGTTGGCGACGAAGTCGGGCACCAGGGTGATGCCGCGGGCCGCGATCGCGGGGGCGTCGCGCTCGTCGTCCTCGAGCAGGTTGTTGGCGGCGCCGCACACGAGCTTCGTGCGAAGCGCCGGGATCGTCTTCGGTCCGAGCACGCCGCCCAGGGCGTTGGGCACCAGAACGTCGCAGGGCTCGGCGAGGATGGAGACGTCGCCCGGTGGAGCGAGCCGGACGTCGAGACGCGCGTCGGCGGTGTGGTCGAGCAGCGCGGCCCTGCGCTCCGCCGAAGTCTCGCTTGCGACGATGCTCGCGACACCCCGCTCGAGCAGCTGCGGAATCAGCGCCGCCGAGACGTTGCCCGCGCCCTGCATCGCGATCCGTCGGCCCTCGAGATCGCCCAGGCCCAGCCACTCGAGCGCCGACTCGATCGCACACCGCACGCCGGCCGCGGTCATCGGCGCCGGGTTGCCCGAGCCGCCCAGATCCTCGGGGATGCAGGTGGCGAAGCGGGTGTGCGCGAACAGCGTGCGCATGTCCTCGGGCGAGGTGCCCGCGTCCTCGGCGGTGACGTAGCAGCCGCGCAGGCTGGTGACGAAGCGCCCGTACTCGGCGAACAGGGCGCGGCGCCAGCTCGGATCGTTCGCCCGCTCGTCGTCGGGGCGAGCGATCACACCCTTCCCTCCTCCCCACCACAGACCCGCGAGCGCGCTCTTGCGACCCATGCCGCGCGCCAGGCGCAGACCGTCGCGCAGGAACCCCTCGACCTCGGCATAACACCAGCAGCGCAGCCCGCCCTGCCCCTGTCCGCGCAGCGTGCGGTGGAGGAAGGCTCCGTAGAGCACGCCCGTCCGGGGACCCACCTCGAGGAAGATCGCCTCGTGGCGGTCGTAGTCGGAGACCTCCTCGTCCAGCGCACGCGCCAGCGGCTCCAGGGCGGGAAGCGAGGCCCGCGGGCGGCGCGATCCGGGATCGCTCGGCGCGCAGGCGACCCACGCGCGCCGTCGCCCCCAGCCGAGCAGCGTCTCGGCGAAGGCCTCCGGGCTTCTGGCGAGCAGCGACGCCATGGCGGACCCCTCGGGCAACGCTTCGGTCGCCTCGAGAGGGGACTGTAACCGCGAGCCGCCGCCGGCGTTTCGCCCTGACAGGAGGCGCCGACTCTGTCAGCATCGCAGTCGATCGCGAACCCACCTCGAGGAGCCTCCCCATGAAGTACCGATTGCTCGGAAACAGCGGGCTGCGCGTGTCGGAGCTCGCGCTCGGCGCGATGACCTTCGGGACCCGGGACTGGGGCGTCGAGAAGGACGAGAGCCGCCGCGTCTACGACGGCTTCCGCGAGGCCGGCGGCAACTTCATCGACACCGCCAACCTGTACAGCGGCGGCCGGAGCGAGAGCTTCCTCGGCGAGTTCATCGCCGACGAGCGCGAGCGCATCGTGCTCGCCACGAAGTACACGGGAGCGATGCGCACCCGCGACGTGAATGCGGCGGGCAACAGCCGCAAGAACATGATGGAGGCGGTGCACGCGAGCCTGAAGCGCCTCGGAACCGACTACATCGACCTGTACTGGGTGCACGCCCGCGACTTCACCACCCCGATCGAGGAGGTGATGCGCGGCCTCGACGACCTGGTGCGCCAGGGAAAGATCCTCTACGCGGGCATCTCGGACACGCCGGCCTGGGAGGTGTCGCGGGCGAACATGCTGGCGACGCTGCGCGGCTGGACGCCCTTCGTCGGGCTCCAGATCCGCTACAGCCTGCTCGACCGCGCCGCCGAGCGGGAGCTGCTGCCGATGGCGAAGACGCTCGATCTCGCCGTCACGCCCTGGGACACGCTCGGCTCGGGCGTCCTCACGGGCAAGTACAACCGCGACGCGGACGCCCGGGGTCGCGCCGCGCTGCGCGAGCGAGTGAGCGAGCGCTCCCTCGCGATCGCCGCCGAGGTGATCCAGGTGGCGGAGAAGATCGGGCGCACGCCGGCCCAGGTGGCGCTCAACTGGGTGCGGGGCGGGCGCGGCGTGATCGTGCCGCTGGTGGGAGCACGGACCCGCGAGCAGCTGGACGACAACCTGGGCTGCCTCGAGTTCGAGCTCGCCCCCGAGGACCGGGCCCGCCTCGACGAGGCGAGCCGCATCGAGCTGGGCTTCCCCCACGACTTCCTGGAGCAGGTCAGTTCGCAGGGTGCGAAGAGCATAATCGACCACCGCGCCTAGGGTGGCGGGGCCCCCTGGTGCTGGAGGATCTTCGCCGCGTTGCGCGCGGAGGCCTCGGCGCCCTTCGCGTCCTCGACGAGGTTCCTGACGCTCACCGGCACCTCGATTCCCCGCTGATCGGCGGAGCGCTCGCGCATCGCGTCGAGCCAGCGGCGCAGGCCGGGCAACCCGTCGATCGGCAAGCCCGACCTCTTGTAGGTGCGCACCCAGCACCAGTTCGCGATTCGCCCGCGCCCAGGTCGAGCGCGTGCACGGTGTAGGGCAGCGCCAGCTCCTCGAGCGTGACCGAGGCCTTCCATCCGTTGGGCGTCGCGGCGGTGTAGAGATCGATCACCTGGGCCTCCCAGGGCGCGCCCCCGCCTCGCTCGTCAGTCTTTGAGCTCGATCAGGATCTCGTAGTAGGGCTTCCGGCCGATGTTGCGCGCCACCTCCACCCCGCCGCGCGGGATGTAGAAGTGCTGCCCGGGCACGACGTCGGCCTCCAGGTACTCGTCGTAGGGCGACTTCGTCGTCGGGTGCGGAACGACGGCCATCCGGTCGCCTTCGATCTGCACCAGGATGTGGTCGTGCTCGTGGCGGTGCAGCGGCCCCTCTTCGCCGGGCGCCAGGCGCATCTCCCAGATCTTCACCCGCTCGTTCTCGAACAGGAGCGTCGTCGCGACGTCGCCCCGCGGCTCGGGTGCCTCGGCCATGGGACCCTCCGATCAGTAGCCGAGCTCGACGTCGACGAGGTCCTCGAGGGGATCGCCGGCGAGGAACCGGGCCAGGTTGGCGAGAAACGGATCGAGCAGGCGGTCGAGAGCGCCGGGGCCGCTCCACGAGCAGTGCGGCGAGAGGCGCACCCGGGGATGGGTGTAGAGCCAGTGTCCCTCGGGCAGCGGCTCGGGCTCGACGGTGTCGAGGGAGGCGAGCGCGACGCGTCCGTCATCGAGGGCGAGGCGCAATGCGTCCTGATCGACGAGGCCGCCGCGCGCGACGTTCACGAGGTGGACCCCCGGCGTGACGCGCGCGAGCGCGTCGCGACCGATCAGGTGGCGGGTCTCGCGCGTGGCGGGCGCGGCGATCACCAGGTGGTGGGAGCGAGCGAGCACCTCGTCCAGCTCCACGAGCGCGACACCCGCGACCGGGCTGGGCCGCCGCGTGCGGCGGGTCGCGAGCACCTCCATGCCGAAGGCGAGCGCGCGCTCGGCCGTGGCCCGGCCGATGCCGCCGAGCCCGACCAGCCCCAGCGTGCGGCCGTGCAGCCCGCCGAGATCGAGGATGTTCCAGCGCTCGGGCGGCTCGTCGATCCACGAGCCCGGCAGCCGCTTCTCGGCGGCGAGCAGCATCGCCATCACCCACTCGGCGATCGGGATCGCGCTGGCGCCGCGCGAGCAGGTGAGCGGCACCCCGCCGAGGGCGCGGCGCGGGAAGGCGTCGACGCCGGTTCCGTAGGCGTGCACCCAGCGGACGCCGCGCGCGAGCAGCGACGCCATGTTGGGGCTGCCCCAGGCCATCGTCAGCAGGACCTCGCCGCGCACGTCGGGCGGCGCGTCGCCCTCCGTCGGTACGGGCACCAGCTCCGCCTTGGGAAAGCGCTCGCCGACGCGCGTCAGCAGCGGGAGCGGGACCTGGGTGAGGATGCGGATCTCGCGCCCGCTCACGCCGCGCTCCCGGGCCGGCACCGCCGCCGTGCTTCCATTCGCCCTCGCCTCCCTGCATGCTGCGCGCGTGGACATGTTGATCGGCGACGTGGTGCGGCGCAACGCGGAGGGGGTGCCGGGTCACGTGGCCGCCTCGCTCCGCGAGCGCACGCTCACCCATGCCCAGCTCGACGGCGGGGCGAACCGGCTCGCCGCCGCGCTGGCGGCGCTGGGCGTCGGCCATCGCGACCGCGTCCTGGTGTGGGCCGACACGGGGCTCGAGGTGCTCACGCTGTTCGTGGCCTGCGCGAAGCTCGGGGCGGTGTTTGCGCCGATGAACGCGCGCTACGGACCCGAGGAGGCGGCGCCCGTCGCGGCGCTGGCGCGTCCGCGACTGCTCGTCGCCGACGGCGCCCACGCCGAGGCCGCGGCGGCGCTGGCCGCCGATCTCGCGATCGACGGTCTCGCCCGGATCGGCGGCGGACGCGGGCCGGGAACCGACCTGTCCCGGGAGACGCTCGGCGCGGGCGGTGCGCCGCCTGCGGTGCCCGCCCTGCGCGAGACCGACCCCCACGTGCTCTTCTTCACCAGCGGCAGCACCGGCCGGCCGAAGGGCGTCGTGCTGTCGCACCGCGCCAGCTACCTGCGCGGCTTCCAGGGCGTGTTCCGCGACGTGCCCGAGCGCTCGGTGTGCATGTTTCCGCTCTTCCACATGGCGGGCTTCACGCTGGCGATCGCGGCCTGGCAGACGCGCGGCGAGATCGCGCTGGTGGAAACGGCGAGCGCGGCGGAGCTGCTGGGCGCGATCGAGCGGCGGCGCGCGAATCGCCTCTACGGCATCCCCGCCGTGTGGGCCCGGATCCTCGAGCAGGACACCGCGAAGTGGGAAACCCGGAGCCTGCGCGAGGCGGACACCGGCACCTCGGCGGTTCCGATCGAGCTGGTGCGCGCGCTCAAGGAGCGCTTTCCGGACACCGCCACGCGCATCTACTACGGCTCCACCGAAGCCGGGTCCGGCACGACGCTTCCCGACGCCGACGTGCTGCGCGCGGTGGGCAGCGTCGGACCGCCGTCGCCGGGCGTGGACCTGCGCCTCGGCGAAGGCGGCGAGATCCTGCTGCGCAGCGCGTACCTCTTCGACGGCTACTTCGACGACCCCGCCGCCACGGACGCCGCGCTGCGCGACGGCTGGTACCACACCGGCGACCTCGGCGAGCTCGACGCGGAGGGACGTCTGTACGTGGTGGGACGGGTGAAGGAGCTGATCCGCACCGGCGGCGAGAGCGTGGCGCCTGCGGAGGTGGAGGCGGTGCTCGCCACCCATCCCGACGTCGCCGAGGTGGCGGTGGTGGGGGTGCCGGATCCCGCCTGGGGCGAGGTCGTGTGCGCGGTGGTGGTGGCGCGCCCGGGCGCGTCCCTGGAGCTCTCCGCGCTCCAGCGCCACTGCCAGGCTCGCCTCGCCCGCTTCAAGGTACCGCGCCGGCTGGAGCGGGTGGACGCGTTACCCCGGACGGCGGCCACGGGTCAGGTGCAGCGCGCGCTGCTGGTCGAGCGTCTGCGCAGCGGCTGAGACGGGCTCCCCAGGCCCCGCCCGCACTTGCCTCCGGGCTCCATTGAGAATAAGATTCTCGCGAGTGGAGAATCGCGTTCTCTCAGCGAGTACAGGCGCTTCGGCCGCGGGAGCCGCCCTGGTCGCGCGCGAGGCCCGCCATGAGGAGGTCGTGCGGCGGCTGGTGGCGGCCAGCTTCGAGGCGATCCGGGAGACCGGCGCCCTGGAGCCGGGGGTCGCGGCGATCGTGCGCCGGGCGGGTCTGTCGAACCAGGCCTTCTACCGCCACTTCCGCTCCAAGGACGAGCTGCTGCTCGCCGTGCTCCGCGAGGGCTTCCGGGTGCTCGCCGGCTACCTGGCCCATCGGATGGCGAGCGCGCCCACGCCCGAGGCGCGGATCCGCGCCTGGATCGGGGGCGTCCTGGAGCAGGCGCTCCACAGCGGCGCCGCCTCCGCCACCCGCCCGTTCGCGGTGTCGCGCGCGCGCCTCGCCGAGCTCTTTCCCGAGCAGGTCGAGGCGTCCGAGCGCGAGCTCGCGCAGCCCCTGCGCGAGGCGATCGCCGAGGCGGTCGAGGCCGGCACGCTCCCCGGCGCCGACCCCGAGCGCGACGCCGAGGCGATCCACACGCTGGCGATGGGATGGCTCCAGCGCAAGCTGTGCCAGCGCGCCCCGGCCCCGCGCGCCGAGGCCGAGCATCTGATCCGCTTCGCGATCGCGGCGCTCCAGCGCGCGCCCGTGGAGCGCGCGTAGCCGTGCGGGGGCCCGCCTTCGCTCGCCTTCGGCTCGCTGCGCGTCGGCCGACCTGCAGGTCGGCCTCCTAGCATGGAGCGGGAGGTCCTGTTCACCGGGATCGGAGGCCAGGGCGTCCAGCTCGCCGCCTCGGTGCTCGCGCGCGCGGCGATCGCCGAGGGACGCGAGGTGCTGCTGTTCGGGTCCTACGGCGGCACGATGCGCGGCGGACCCACCGACGCGACGCTCGTCGTGGCCGACGCCCCGGTCAGCGCGCCGCCGATCGTGTCGCGGGCCTGGTCGGCGCTGGCGATGCACCCCGCCTACTGGCCGCCGGTGTGTGCGAAGCTGGCGCCGGAGGGAGTGGCCGTACTCAACGCGTCGCTCTTCGAGGCGCCCGTCGCCGCCGAGGGTCGGCGCGCCTTCGCCGTGCCAGCGACCGGGATCGCCGCCGAGCAGGGAAGCCCGCTGTCGGCCGCAATGGTCCTGCTCGGGGCGTTCGTCGGCCTCACGGAGCTGGTCCGCTTCGACTCGCTGGTCGCGGCCCTCCAAGCGTCCCTGCCCGAGCGCCGTCGACAGCACGGCGAGCGCAACGAGCGCGCGCTCCGCGCCGGCTTCGAGGCGGTGCCCCAGGGCGCAGCACAGGCCTGGCCGCGCGAGGCGCGCACCGCGTGAGCGCACTCGTGAGTCGCGGCACGGTGGTGCTCGATGCGGAGCGCTGCAAGGGCTGCGAGCTGTGCATTCCGGCGTGCCCGCCGCGGGTGCTCCGGATGTCGACGACCCGCAACGCGAACGGCTACGCGGTCCCCGAGCTGCTGCCCGGCTGCACCGGCTGTGGAGCCTGTCTGCTGGTGTGCCCGGACTTCTGCTTCGAGATCTACCAGTACGAGACCCCCGTCTCCCACCCGGGGACCCCGTGACGAGGGCGCTGCTCGAGGGATCCGAAGCGATCGCGCGCGCCGCCCTGGCGGCGGGCTGCCGCTTCTTCGCGGGCTATCCGATGACGCCCTTCACCGAGCTGCTCGAGCACTTCGCGGAGCTCCTGCCCGAGCGAGGAGGCGTGTGCATCAACGCCGAGAGCGAGCTCGAGGCGATCGGCATGGCCTGGGGAGCGCTCGCCACCGGCGCCCGCGCCGCCACGGGCTCCACCGGCCAGGGCATCGCGCTGATGCAGGAGTCCCTTTCCGAGATCACGCGCGCGGAGCTGCCGCTGGTGCTCTTCCACATGGCGCGCGGTCAGTACGACTACACCCAGGCGACGCGCGGCGGCGGGCACGGCGACTACCGCCACGTGGTCCTGGCGCCGGTGGATCTGCGCGAGGCCGTCGCGCTCACCCAGCTCGCCTTCCACCTCGCCGACCGCTGGCGCAACCCGGTGCAGCTCTACGGTGATTTCCTGCTGGCGCACACCTTCGAGTCGGTGGCGGTGGAGCCGCTCGAGTTCGGAGCGCTGCCCGAGAAGGACTGGGCAGTCGACGGGTCGTTGGGCGGCAGCGGTCACTCGCGAAACGTGAATCCGATCGGCATGCGCAAGGGCGTGAAGGGGATCGAGCCCGAGGCCTTCTGGAAGCGGCTGGCGGCGAAGCACGAGGCGATCGCCGCCGCCGAGGCGCGCTGGGAGGCTCACCGCTGCGACGACGCGGACCTGGTAGTGGTCGCCTTCGGCTCGCTCGCCCGCTTCGCGCGCCACGCGGTGGAGGCGCTGCGCGTGGGGGGCGCGCGCGTGGGTCTGTTCCGCCCGGTGACGCTGTGGCCCTTTCCCGCACAGGCCCTGGCGCGCGCGGCCACCGGCGCCCGTCGCATCGCGGTGCTCGAGCAGAACGCCGGGCAGATGATCGACGACGTGCGGCTCGCGCTCCTCGGCGCGGTCCCGGTGGAGGCAATCGGCGGCATCTCGAGCGACGAGGCGGGCTTCGGTGTCGGCGACCTGTACGCGCCCGACGAGGTGCGCCGGCGCGTCGAGGGCGCGCTGCCCGCCCCAGGAGGAGCCCGATGAGCGACCGCAGCCCGACCGTCCCGATCGACCGCCCGCCGTCCGAGCCCGCGCGACGCCTCGGGCACTTCAAGCCGCGCCTGCTCCTCGACACCGACCACGACCTGTGCCCCGGCTGTGGCGAGCCGGTGGCGATCCGCCTGCTGCTCGACGTGATCGAGGAGCTGGGCTGTGCCGAGCGTGCGATCGGTGTCGTCGGCATCGGCTGTTACACCGCCTTCACCAGCGCGATGGACGTGGACCTGGTGCAGGCCCTGCACGGGCGCGCGCCGTCGGTGGCGACCGGGGCGAAGCGCATGCGTCCCGACGCGCTGATCTTCACCCTCCAGGGCGACGGCGACATGGTGAACGAGGGCCTACAGGAGGTGGTGCACACGGCGGCGCGCGGCGAAGTGGTGACGTGCGTGCTGCTCAACAACGGCGTGTTCGGCGAGACGGGCGGTCACATGACCGCGACCACCGCGCTCGGGCAGCGCACCAAGAACACGCTGGAGGGTCGCGATGCCGCCTATCACGGCCACCCGATCCGGATCGCCGACCTGCTCGCGCCGCTCGGAGGGTCCGCCTACGTCGCCCGCGGCAGCGTGCACGACGCGACTTCGGTCGTGAAGACCAAGGCGATGCTGCGACGCGCCTTCGAGGCGCAGCTCGAGGGCCGGGGCTTCTCCTTCGTGGAGATCCTCACCATGTGCCCGACCGGTTGGTTCGTGCCCACCGCCGAGGGCCCCGGCTATCTCGACCGCGTGCTGCGTCCGGTACACGCCACCGGAGAGCTCAAGAACGGCGAGCGCTGCGTCACGACGGCCGCGCTGCTCGCGGAGAACGCCGCCGCCCAGGCCGCGGCGCGCCCGCCTCGGGACTGAGCGTGTCCGTCGACGCGTGGGCGTCGCGCCTCAACCCGCTGGTGGCCGCGGTGCTGCGCTCGCCGCTCCACTTCCTGCTCTCCCGTGGGCTCGTGCTGCTGACCGTCACCGGGCGCCACAGCGGCCGGCGCTACGCGATCCCGGTGGGCTACCAGCGCGACGGCGAGGACCTGGTCGTGATGGTCTCCGAAGCGAAGAAGAAGCAGTGGTGGCGCAACTACTACGAGCCCGCGCAGGTGGCGGTGCGGATGCGCGGCGTCGACCGCACCGGGCGCGCCGAGCTGGTGGCGCCGGGCTCCGAGGAGTTCCGCGCGCTCGCCGAGCGGACGCTGCGTCGCGTGCCCTGGATGCGCCGCGTCTTTCGCGTGGATTTCGACCCACGAACGGGCCTGCGCAGCGACCAGCTCGACTTCCTCGGTGAGGAGATCGCGATCGCGCGCATCCGCTTGGAGCCGTGATCCACCGTCGCGGGCAGGGCTCGGCGGCCTCCCTATAGTGAGCCGGCATTCCTGCGCTTTGCCGGAATCGCCTGGTGACGAGGAGGTCGAAGATGCGCCCTGTGCAGACCTTGGCAGCGCTTCGAAGCGGATCGCCGACGGTGGTCGCCTCGATCGCGGCCGCGCTGGTCCTGGTGACGTGCAAGCCGACGCCCACCCAGCAGGCGGAGTCGCAGTAGGCGGAGGCGCCCGACTCGCCCTTCGCCGTCCAGGACGCGCGGTCGGGCGACCGCAGTGCCCTGCCGATGCCGCTCTCGAAGTTCGAGGGGAAGATCGCCGAGACCTACGACCAGTCCGAAGCGGCCTGGCAGCATCCCCCGGAGGCGCCCGCGGGCGCGCTGAACGTGCTCGTCATCCTGCTCGACGACGTGGGCTTCGGCCAGCCCTCGACCTTCGGCGGCCTGATCCCCACTCCGAACCTCGACCAGCTCGCCTCCGAGGGTCTGCGCTACAACCGCTTCCACACCACCGCCATCTGCGGGCCTTCGCGCGCCGCGCTCCTGACCGGCCGCAACCACCACGACGCCGGCAGCGGCTTCCTCATGGAGTGGGCCACCGGGTTCCCCAACTACTCCACGATGATCCCGCGCTCCACCGCGACCATCGGCGAGATCCTCAAGGACAACGGCTACACCACCTGGTGGTTCGGCAAGAACCACAACACACCCGACTGGGAGACGACCGTCGCCGGGCCCTTCGACCGTTGGCCCACGGGCATGGGCTTCGACTACTTCTACGGCTTCAACGCCGGCGAGACCCACCAGTACTACCCGGTCCTCTTCGAGAACACGGTGCCAGTCGAGCCCGACCAGACTCCCGAGCAGGGCTACCACTTCATGACCGACATGACCGACCGCGCCATCGCGCGCATGAAGTTCTCCAAGTCGGTCGCCCCCGAGAAGCCCTTCTTCATGTACTTCGCCCCGGGCGCGATGCACGCGCCCCACCACGTCACCGCCGAGTGGCGGGACCGGTTCAAGGGCCAATTCGACATGGGCTGGGACGAGTACCGTGAGAGGGTCTACGAGCGGCAGCTCGAGATGGGGATCCTCCCGCCCGGAACGAAGCTCACGCCGCGGCCCGACTGGGTGCCGGCCTGGGACACCCTCTCCGACGAGCAGAAGAAGCTCTACACCGCGCTCATGGAGAACTTCGCCGGCTACTTCGCGTTCACCGACCACGAGGTCGGCCGCCTGCTCGACGCGGTGAAGGAGCTGCCCGACGCCGACAACACGCTCGTCTTCTACATCGTCGGAGACAACGGGGCCTCCGCCGAGGGCGGTCCCGACGGCACCCTCAACGAGATCAAGGGCCTCAACGGCCTGCAGACCCCGATCGAGGACATCCTGAAGCACATCGACAAGCTCGGAGGCCCCGAGTCCGAGCCCCACTATCCCGTCGGCTGGGCCTGGGCCGGCAACACTCCCTTCCAGTGGGTCAAGCAGGTCGCGTCCCACCTCGGCGGCACCCGCAATCCGATGGTCGTCTGGTGGCCGGCGAAGATCCACCACGACGACAAGCCACGCGACGCCTTCCTGCACCTCGTGGACGTCGTCCCCACCATCCTGGAAGCGGCCCACGTCCCGATGCCGGACACGGTCGACGGAGTCGAGCAGTACCCGCTCGCCGGAGAGTCCTTCCTCGCGAGCTTCAGCGACCCGACCTTCGCGGGCCGCTCCGAGCAGTACTTCGAGATCTTCAGCAACCGCTCGATCTACGAGGACGGCTGGAAGGCCAACGCCCAGCACACCCTGCCTTGGCGCCAGGACCTCGCCCCCGGCGACTGGGACAAGGACCGGTGGGAGCTCTATCACCTCGATGAGGACTTCTCCGAGGCGAACGATCTGGCGGCCGAGATGCCGGACAAGCTCGCCGAGATGAAGCGCCAGTTCGACGCGGCGGCCGAGAAGTATCACGTCTACCCGCTGGATGACCGCGGCGCGGCGCGGCTCGCGCTTCCGAAGCCGCCGGTGCCCGGTGCCGACGACAGCTCGAGCACCTATACCTACCATGCGGGGGCGACCCGTATTGCCGAGCCCGCCGCACCGCCGATGAAGAACCGCTCCTGGACCCTCACCGCGAGGGTGAATACTGAAGGCGAGCAGACGGACGGCGTCATCATGGCCTTCGGCGGCGTCGCTGCGGGCATGACGCTCTACCTCGACAAGGGCGTGCCGGTCTTCGACTACAACTACTTCGAAGATCACACCCTCGTGAAAGGGAAGGAGCCTCTTCCCGCCGGCGAGTCCACCGTCGAGCTAATGCGGGAGGTGGCGTCGGCAAGGGTGCCGACCTGCGGCTCAAGATCAACGGGGCCACGGTTGCCGAGGGCCGGATGGACGCCACCGTCGGCGGACGCTTCGGGATCGACACGTTCGGTGTCGGCGAAGACACGGGCCAGCCCGTCGTCTTCGACTACGCCCCACCGTTCCCGTTCACCGGGGAGATCGAAGAGGTCGTGGTCGAGGTCCGGTGACGAGCCCGGATTCCCCGTAGCGTTTCGCTAGGGAAGCCGGAACGTTCCGGCCGTCCCAGGCACCGCTCTCCGCTGCGTCGTCTCCGCTCTTCGGGACGGTGCTCGCGTTGCCGTCGCGCAGCGCCGCGTAGGCGGGCGACCGGATCTCCACCCCGGCCTCGGCGACGGCGCCCTGCGACCGAGCAGCAGCGCGCCGTCCTCCCGCGCCGGATCGTGGCCCGGGAAGGCGGCCGTTTTCGAGACCGGCGCCAGCCGGGACGGATCAGCCTCTCAGGTGCGCCTTCGCCAGCGCCTCCACCGTGCGGTGGAACTCGCGCACCGTCGACTCGATCACCTGGGCCACCGGGACGATCGCCTCGATCCGCCCCGCCACCTGGCCCGAGAGCGCGACCCCGGCCTCGAGATTCCCGCCGAAGTACACCTCGCGCACGCCGGCGCCGAGCTCGGCCATTGCGTTCGCCGGGTCGCGCTCGAGGCGCGACGTGCGCTCGGTGCGCAGCGCGCGCAGCGCCGGCCCCTTCTCGGGCTTGAGCATCACGGTGTCGGTCTCGGCCGCGGCCACGATCGCGTTCTTCCAGTTGACGTGGATCGGCGACTCGAGGGCCGACACCATCCGCGTGCCCATCTGCACGCCCTCGGCGCCGAGGGCGAAGGCCGCCGCCATCGTGGCGCCGTCGCAGATGCCGCCGGCCGCGATGATCGGGACGTCCACCTTCTCGCGCACGCGCGGCAGCAGCACCATCGTGGAGACGTCACGGTGATTCTTGAAGCCGCCGCCCTCCCCGCCCTCGACCACGAGGCCGTCGACGCCCGCGTCCACCGCTTTCTGGGCGGCGCGCAGCGTCGGCACGACATGGAAGACGGTGAGGCCTGCGTCCTTGAGCGCACGGGTGTATTTCGTCGGGTCGCCGGCCGAGGTGGTCACGAAGCGAACGCCCTGCTCGAGCACGAACTCCACGATGTTCGGATCGCGCACGAAGGCCTGGGCGATGTTCACGCCGAAGGGGCGGTCGGTGAGCTCGCGCATGCGACGGATCTCGCCGCGCACCGCGTCGAGCTCGCCCGAGGAGGTCTCGATGATGCCCAGCGCTCCGGCGTTGGAGACCGCCGAGGCGAGCTGCGAGCGGGCGATCCAGCCCATCGGCGCCTGGACGATCGGGATCTCGACGCCGAGCAGGCGGGTGACGCGGTTGTCGAACACGGGAGGCCTCCGGCGGCGCGCTCGGCGCGGTGCGGGCCGACGTTACTCCCGCTCGCTCGAGTCGTGCCAGCGATCGGGTCCCCACCGCCCCCTGCGCTCGCCCCACTCGGCGCGCCGCTCCTCGTGGAGGCGCACCAGCTCGCGGCGCTGCTCGGGGGTGAGCAGCGCGCGGATCGCGAACAGGGTGCGCAGCCGCTGCTTGTGCAGCTGCGTGTCCACGGTGCCGATCTCGTCGGCCTTCGCGAGCACGGCGTCGAGGTCGGGCGTCTCGGCCGAGAGCATGGCGCGCAGCTCGTCGCGCAGGCGATCGCGCTCGGCGCGCAGGGGATCCGAGACCTTCCGGCTGTCCTCGGCCAGCGCGCGGATCCGGTCGCGCGTCGCCGCGTCGAGACCGAGACGATCCGCGTTGCGCTCGAGCATGCGCTCGATGCCGTGGCCCGGGCCGTGCCCGGGCCCGTCGGGTCCGGCATCGGGCGGCTGCGCATGGGCGGACACGCCGATCCACAGCAGGCCCGACGCGCCCGCCGCGAGGGACCGGAGCAGCCGAGCGCGCGGGCGACGTCGTGCCACTAGACGCCCTCCAGGAACAGATCGGCGATCGCGGCGTAGTCGTCGGGTAGCGAAGCGTCGTTCTCGTCGTCGCTGTCGTCCGACATCGCCAGCGCGAGCAGCATCGTGTCGTCACCCGCCGCCGCGCCCGGATCGCGGCTCGTGGCGTGCGCGACGACCGGCGCCGGGGCGCCGGTCGGGACGATCGGACCGCCGGACACGCGCAGCAGCACCAGCGCCAGGGCGATCGCGCTGGCGGTCGCGAGCACCGTCCACAGCTCCCGCGTCGGGGTGCGGTGGATCCGCGCGTCGAGCGCGGCGCGAAAGGCGACCCGCCGCGAGGGCGAGAGCTGCTCCGGCCGATAGCTCTCCTCGATCCGACGCACGAAGGCTGCGTCGTCGCGGTCAAGACCCTGCTCCAGGCCGGTTCGCGGGTCGCTCATCGGGTCTCCTCGGCGGATCGTGCGCCCGTCGGTGCCAGGTCGGCGAGGCGCGTGCGCAGGCTCGCCAGGGCGCGGTGCAGATGGGACTTCATCGTACCCACCGCGCGGCCGGTAGCGTTAGCCGCTTCCGCGATCGTGAGCCCTTCCAGGTGCACCAGCACAAAGGCCTCCCGCTGGCCGCGGGGCAGCGCGCGGACGGCCTCGCCGATGCGGCGGCGCAGGGCCGGGTCGGGCCGCGCCGCGTCGCCGCGGGTCTTCGGGTCCTGCACCGCGTCGGGCTCGGGGTCGTCCGCGTGCCAGCGCCGCCGGACGCCGGACCAGCGCTGGTGGCGCCGGACCTCGTTGACGAGGATCCGGTAGAACCAGGTCGAGAGCTTGGCGTCGTCGCGAAAGCGGGGTAGCCCGCGGTGGGCCCGCGCGAAGGCCTCCTGGGCGACGTCCTCCGCGGCCGCGGAGTCGCTGCCGAGCAGGCGCCAGGCGATCCGGACGGCGCGTTCGCGGTATTCGTTCACGAATGCGTCGAAGCGTCGGGCGAGCTCGGATTCCACCTCGACTCCGGCCAGGATGGCCCCGTCCGGCACACCTGTGACTCGCGGCCGGTCCGCGAAGGGATGGACGAGATCGTGCACGACGGGCCTCCAGGGGCAAGGGACTCGGGTGCGACCCGCGGAGCGCCGGGACGGTTTACCGCGGCGGCGGAGATGGACGGGCCGGGGGACCTCCCCGGCCCGTCCCAGGACCCGGGGTCACCGCAGCCAGCGACCCCGAGGCCCCCCGCGGTCGGGCGGCGCGAGCAGGGCCGAGCGCTGCTCGCCATCGAGCAGCGCGCCGACCCCGAGCAGCGTCGCCAGGAACTGCTTCTGCATCTGGGTCCGGAGGGCGCCCAGCGCGTCCACCTGGGCGTCGATCGCGGCCGGGTCGGGGGTGTCGGCCTCGAGCAGGGCCCGGAGCTGCTCGTGGGCGTCGTGGATCCGATCGCGGAGCTCCCGCTCACCGGGACGCGCCTCGTCGACGATCGCCAGCGCCTGCTGGCGCACGTCGTCTGCCAGGCCGAGCGATTCGATCCGGCGCTCGAGATGCTCCAGGCCCGGCGGCCGGGGTCGTCCGGCCTGCGCCGCCACCGACGTCATCACCAGCGACCCGAGGGCGAGCAGGGCGATCCACGTCCTCTTCGCGTTCGTCGTCTTCACCAGAAAGTCCTCCTTCGTCGGACGGGCTGCGGTGACCTCGTGACCCGGAGGCCCGCACCCCGGTTTACGCGGGAGCCGATCGCCGGTTGAGCTTTCGCCCCGGCGGGTCCATCCTTGGCGACGAGAGACCCCGACGTGCCCGGAGGCTCCGATGAAGCGGTTCCTTCCCCACCAGGAGCTGGCGCGCGACCGGCGCTTCAAGCGCGCCCACTCGAAGAACGAGCTGTTCCGCACCCTGCCCGACGACGTCGGCACGATCGTGCGCATCCTCGAAGAGGTGGCACCGAAGCTGCGCCAGCGCGTCGAGGGGACGGCCCTCGAGCCGGTCTTCGACGATCTCGGTCCCGGCTTCCCCTTCCTCACCACCGCCGCCGGCACCGCCTCGAGCACAGAGCGCACGCCGCTCCAGCTGCGCGCCCAGCTGCACGGGATCTTCGTCGGCGAGCTCCAGGCGCTCGAGGCCGCGAGCCGCACGCTCTGGGACTTCCCCGACGCGCCCTGGGAGTTCAAGATGAACATGGCGCGGCAGTGCTGGGACGAGGCGCGCCACGTCCAGATCTACGAGAAGCTGATCGAGCACGTCGGCGGCGAGATCGGCGAGTTCCCCGAGAACACCTTCCTCTACGAGACCTCCTGCGCCGACGATCCGGTGCTGCGCGTCGCCGGGGTGAACCGCTGCCTGGAGGGCCTCGCCTGCGATGCCTTCCGGTCGCTGATCGAGTACGGCCGCGCCCAGGGCGATCCGGTCCTCGAGCAGGCCGTCGACTTCGTGCTCGCCGACGAGCTCACCCACGTGCGCTTCGGCAGCGACTGGGTGAAGGAGTTCACGCGCGACGACCCGGAGCGGGCCGAACGCGCGCGCGAGTTCCAGCGCGAGACGGACACGCGCTTCTCCTTCGGCGGCGGCCGCGACGTCGCGCGCGAGGAGCGCCTCGAGGCCGGCTTCACCGAGGACGAGCTCTCCGAGCTCGACGAGATCCTGGCCCGGGGCCCGAAGCGCAAGACCCTGGTAGAAGCGGCGCTGGTGATCAAGGACCGACACCAGGCGCGACAGCGCGGCGAGGCCGTCCCGCCCTACGAGGGCTGAGCCGTACTCCCCGGCCTGCTGCCGATCGCGATCGCGCTGCTGCTCTCGCTCGCCCTGGGGCGGACTGCGTCGCGCTTCGGCGTGCCCCGGGTCAGCGTCTACCTGCTGGTGGGACTCCTGCTGGGACCCCACGTCGGGCTGCACTGGATTCCGGAGGACGGCGCCGGCTCGGCACTGCTGCTCGGATCCGGAACCGAGCCGGCGCTGCTCGCGATCGAGCGGCTGGCGATCGGCTTCATCGTGTTCGGCATCGGCTCCGAGTTCCGCTTCGCGACCTTCCGCCGCGTCGGGCCGCGCGTGCTCTCGGTTTCGGCGGTGGAGATCGCGCTCACCGCCGCGCTGGTGGCCGCGGCCCTCGGCGCCTGCACCGGGGACTGGCGGATCGCGCTGATCGCGCCGGCCCTGGCCGTCTCCAGCGCGCCCGGCGCCACCCTGGTGACCCTGCGCGAGGTGGAGGCCGAGGGCCCCGCGTCGCGTTGCCTGCTGCTGTGCGTGGGCCAGAACAATCTCGCCGCGCTGCTGACCTTCCCGCTGCTCGCATCGGTCGCCTTCGGAACCGGCGCCGCGGGCGCCGCGAGTGCGAAGGCGCTGCTGGCGATCGCGGGCGGGGGCCTGCTCGGCGTCGCCGCCGCGGTGTGGCTCGAGGCGATCACCGGGCGCCGCGAGCTGGTGCTGCTCGGCCTGGTCACGGTGGTGGGCCTGCTCGGCGCGGTGCAGTGGCTCGAGCCGGGCTCGCCCGCCCTCGGCATGCTCGCCTGCTTCGCCGCCGGTGTCGCCCTCGCGAACGCCTCCCCGCACTCGGAACCGGTGTTCCGCTACCTGGAGAACACCGTCTATCCGCTCTACGTGCTGTTCTTCATCGCCGCCGGGCGCGATCTCGAGATCGGCTCCCTGGCGGCAGCGGGCTGGATCGGAGCGCTGTTCGTCGCCGCCCGGACGGCGGGCAAGCTGCTCGGCGCCTGGGCGGGGCTGCGGCTCACCGGCTGGGACCGGGAGCTGCCGCGCCACCTGGGCGCGGGCCTCTTGTGCCAGGCCGGCGTGGCGCTGGGGCTGGCCGGCGCGCTCGAGGTGATCGCGCCCGAGGCGACGCGCGAGCTGCGCCAGGTAGTGCTGGCGTCGGTCGTGGTGTTCGAGCTGGTCGGCCCCTGGCTGGTGCGGCGCACCGCCGTGCATGCCGGAGAGGTGAAGCTCGCCAATCTCGTGCCCCAGGCCGAGGCGACCGGCTTCCAGGCGTTGCGCTGGGTGTCGCTCGAGGTGCGCCGCAATCTGGGACTGCTCCGGGCCGACGTCACCGCGGGCGATGCGACGCGCACCGTCGCCCACGTGATGCAGCGCCGGCCGCAGACGGTCGCCGCCTCGCTTCCCTTCGAGCGGGTGCTGAAGGCGCTCGGGGAGACCGGCGCCGAGATGGTGCCGGTGATCGACGCTGAAGGCCGCTTCGGCGGCGTGATCTCCTACGACGAGGTGAAGAACACCCTCTACGATCCGGCGCTGCGCGGTCTGGTGATCGCCGAGGACCTGGTTACGCCGATCGCCGCTCCGCTCGCCCCCGAGACGCCGCTGGCCGAGGCGCTCGAGCGGATGGACTCGCACAAGGTCCACTCCTGGCCGGTCGTCGAGGACGGCGTGCTCCAGGGAGTCGTGCGGCGCGCCGACGTGTACTCGCTGCTGCGGCGCGAGGTGAAGCGCGCGCGCTGAGTGTCTTGCCCAGGGGAGCGCCGTGCCTCACCCTGGCCGCCCATCCACGGAGAAGGCCGCGACATGGACTTCGATCTCTCGGGCCGCGTCGTGCTGGTAACCGGCGGCAGCCGCGGCCTCGGCGCCGCAATGGTGCGCGCCTTCGCCGAGCACGGCGCCGACGTGGTGATCGCCAGCCGCAAGGGCCCGGCGTGCGAGGAGCTGGCGGCCGAGATCCGCGATCGCACCGGGCGCCGCGCGCTCGGCGTCGCCTGCCACGTCGGACGCTGGGCCGACTGCGACGCGCTCGTGGAGCGCGTCTACGGCGAGTGGGGACGCGTGGACGTGCTGGTGAACAACGCCGGCATGTCGCCCCTCTACCCCTCTCTCGCCGAGGTGAGCGAGGAGCTCTTCGACAAGGTGATCGGCGTGAACCTGAAGGGCGCCTTCCGGCTGGCGGCGAACGTCGGCACGCGCATGGCCGCGGGAGCCGGCGGCTCGATCCTGAACGTGAGCAGCATCGCCGCCGTCCAGCCCTCGCCGGCCGAGATCCCGTACGCCGCCGCGAAGGCGGCCCTCAACAACCTCACGATCGGTCTGGCCCAGGCGTTCGCGCCGAAGGTGCGGGTCAACTGCATCATGCCGGGTCCGTTCCTGACCGACATCAGCAAGGCCTGGAGCCCGGAGATGATGCGCGATCTGAAGAGACGAATCCCGCTCGGCCGCGGCGGCGAGGCCGAGGAGGTGGTGGGCGCCGCCCTCTACCTCGCCAGCGACGCCGCCAGCTTCACGACCGGATCCGTGTTGAAGATCGACGGCGGCCTGGCCTTCGCCCCCGCCTGAGCGCGGGCCGGGCAAGCAGACCGACGCCAGTCGGCCGACGCGCAGCGAGCCGAAGCCGAGGGAAGCGCATCGGGCTAGGCCACCGGCTCACGCCCCACGGCGCGCTCGGCCCAGTGCGTCTGGTTCAGGTGGTCCGCGAAGGGATCGCTCGCCGCGTCGGTGTGCCACGGGTACTCGGTGACCAGGGCGACGGCCTCGGCGCGCTCGCGCCCGTAGAGGCGCGCGATCACCGCCAGCGCCATGTCGGTGCCCGCGGCCACGCCCGAGGACGTGACGAAGGGTCCGTCCTCCACCCAGCGCGCCCGCTCCACCCAGTCCACCCTCTCGCTCTGGGCGGTGGCGAGGGCGAAGAAGATCTTGTTGGAGGTGGCCCGGTGCCCGTCGAGCAGGCCCGCCCGGGCCAGGATCGCCGAGCCCGAGCACACCGACATCGTCACCTCGGCCGTCCGCGAGCGCGTGCGCAGGAACTCGTGCAACGCTTCGTTCTCGAGCTGGGCGAGCGTCCCGATCCCACCGGGCAGGAGCAGCAGATCGAGCGCGGGCGCGTCGTCGAAGCCGTGGCGCGCCAGCGTCTCGGGCCCTTGGGCCGAGCGCACGGGGCCGGGCTCCCGGGCCACCGTGACGATGCGCAGCGACTCGCCGAGGCTGCCGAACATCTCGAGCGGGCCATAGAGGTCGAGCAGCTCGAAGTCCGGGTACAAGATGGCACCGAGGGTGCGGACGCGGTGGGTCGGGGTCATGGGCGGCTCCTCGCGGCGGGCGCGGCACCCAGGCTCGTCCGGGCCGCACCCGTCCGCCAGGACGGAGACCCCTCGGATCCTGCCAGACACGGCGGTGGGGCTACGCGCGCCGGCGGGCGAGCGCCATCCCGACGAGCCCGAACACGATCAGGGCTCCCGTGGTCGCCTCGGGGATCGGCGTGATGTACGGAGCGAGATTCACGTCGTCGAGGGTCTGGTAGGCGCCGCCGCTGTAGGAGAACCGGATCGTGCTCGAGCCGGCGCAGCATCCCTCGAAGCCGATCCAGTCCAGCGTGTAGGACTCGCCCTGGTTCAGGGTCACCTGGTTGGTGAACACGTCGGGGTTGTTCCAGTCGTTCGCCCACCAGAGATCGTCGGTGCGCACATACTCGCTGATCACCTGACCGTTCGAGTTGTCCACCACCGCGGCCACGCCGCCGCGGCCCCAGTCGACCCCGACCTGGAACGTGTAGAGACCCGTCACCTCGACATCGAGGACGACCCGCATCAGCACACTGTAGTCGGTGGTCACGCCGCCGGCGTAGACCGCCGTCGACACGTTCGCGAGAGTGGCCACATTGGCGGCACCCAGCACGGAGCCCGCCTGGTGCTGGGCGAGCAGCACCGAGTAGCTGTCCCCCGCCTGGACCTGGTAGGTCGAGGTCGTGAACGCGACGTCGATCATCAGGGCGTCCGCGGCCAGGGGCAGCGCCAGGACGATCGACAGAGCCGCGAGCGCGCGCGCGCATCGTGTGCGAGAGGGGGATCCCTTCGGGCGGGGGGTGGATCGCTGCATCGTGGCCGCTCCCGAGCGCGCCGGCTCGACACGGACTGGTGGTCCATCCGAAGTCGGCAGATGTCGCCCCGGGCTTGAGGCGCCTTCCGGCGGCGCCGGGCGGGCCCGGCGCCTCCCTCCTATGCTCGCCGGGCGCGAGAGGGGTCGAGGATGGGCGGCGGAACGCGGACGAGCACACGGCGGATCGCGACGACCCCGAAGCCCGGGCGCCCCGTGCGCGGCTCGCGCACGGGACAGCCGCTCAACGCGACCTTCGATCTGCTCGGCCGGCGCTGGGCGCTGTCGGTCGTGTGGGCACTTCGGAACGGTCCCACGGCCTTCCTCGAGGTGCAGAGCCTGCTCGAAGGAATCTCGTCCAGCGTGTTGACGAATCGACTCCGCGAGCTCGGCGAGGCCGGGGTGGTCACCACCGACGACGATGGCCGCTATCTCCTCACGCCGGAGGGGCGCAGCCTGTGCCAGGCCCTCCACTCGCTGCGGGACTGGTCCGACCGGTGGAGCCGGCGCGTCGGCGGCCCGAAGGGGAAGTCCGGCGGACGGCGCTGAAGCACGCCCGCCTCCCGCCAACGGGCCGATTCAGCGCTCGGACTCTGCGCGCGCGAGCTCGACGACGCGCGCTCGCGATGCGGCGGGAAACGAGAGCTGCGCGACGACGATCATCACGCCGGCGCGACCACGCAGGCGAAGGTCGGACAGCCCCTCTCTCCCTGGAGGCGCGCCGCGCGTGCCACGAAGCAGATCGCGTGGTACCAGCCCGTCAGGACCAGCAGGTCGAGCAGCTCGGGCTCGGAGAAGGATTCCGCGAGCCGGGCCCAGAGGAGATCCGGGACGTCGCCGGTGGCGGTGAGGGAGTCGACCAGGTCGATCACCAGACGTTCCCGGGTCGACGCCCAGCACGCGTCGGCCGAGCCGCCGTGCGTGAGCGAGGAGACCTGCTCGCCCGTCAGGCCGACGCGAGGGGCGAAGTACGCGACGTGCACGCCCCACTCGTACTCGCACCCGAGCCGGACGCAGGTGCGGTCGATCAGGATCTCCCGCTCGCGCTCGCAGAGGGTCAGCTCCTTCCCGAGCCCGTAGGCGCCCAGGTGCCAGCTCGCCTGGGCCATCGGGAGGTGCTTGACCATCAGTCGGAACAGGGCGATCGGTGCGAACTCCCGGGTCACCATCATGCGCTCGAGCTGAGCGCCCACCGCCGGCTCGAAGGGAGCCTGGAGCGGCTCGATCCTCGCCATCGCATCGCTCATCGATCCAGTCCTTTCACTTTCGATTCCGAAGTAACGAGAGCGATGAATACCGCTTTCGATTTCGAAGTCAAGGCGACCCGATCCGGGATCGCGCGGGTCCCGAGGCGGCGATTGACGCACCCCGCCCGCTCGTCCATGCTGAGCGCGCCCCGTACCTCGGCAGGGAGATCATCATGACGTGCATCGATCGGTCGAGCATTCTGGCCAGCGGGGGACTTCTCTTCCTCTTGCTGCTGCCGCTGCCCGGGCTGGGCGATCCCGGGGATGCGCCCCGGCTCCACGACTGCGGGGACCGGATCTGTGGCGAATGGAAGCCCAAGGGCGACAACACGTGTCGCACCTGCGAGACGGCCCAGTGCAAGGAGGTGAGCGACGGCGAGGCGCTCGCGGGCACCAAGAAGGAGACCGAGTGCTACGAGGGGCACGGCGCTCCTCCGCCCGAGGACTCCCAGGGTTGACGACCCTGCCGCGCGCCGCCTGACGGACGTCGGCCCGGCGGTCTGCCGCGCGCCGCCGGTCAGCGCGGGCGGTGCGTCGTCCCCTCGCCGCGAGTGATGTGCAGCGCCTCGCTCGGCGCGTGGACGTTCGCGGTGTGCCAGACGCCGCGGGGCACGATCGCGGCGGCGCGGTCGCGCAGCTCCACGACGCGCTCGCCGCCGGGCTCGTCGAGCACCAGGTCGACGGCTCCGGAGAGCAGCACCACGACCTCGTCGCCTTCGGGGTGCACCTCCCAGGAGGTCCAATCCGCGTCGAAGCGGAACACGGCCACCAGGCGCTCGCCCAGATCGTCGCGCTGCTCGATCGTCTCCCAGAAGTCGGGAGCCACGGCGAGACGCGTCACGTCGGGGCCGTCGGGCAGGCTCAGGTAGGTGGTCTCGAGGTCGAAGCCCCTCTGGGTCTCGCGGCTCGGCATCTCTTCATCCTCCCGTTGCACGGGCCCGCGCGCGTGCGTTGGCGTGGCGGCGGGCGGCGGTGAGCAGATCGGCCCACCAGGCGCCCATCATGTTGCCGAAGGCGGAGGCGTCCATCCCGTGGCGCGCCGGATGATCGGAGCGCAGGGCCGCCCAGCCGCGGTGCTCGACCGAGACGCGCGTGGCGTCGCCCTCGGGCTCGAAGCGCACCTCCACCTCCGTGCTCTCGTCCGGTGCGAAGCTGCGAGCGCGGAAGGAGAAGACCAGCCGGCGCGGCGGATCCCAGACGCGGACGCGACCGACCTCGAAGGGCTCGTCGGCGTCGTCGGGGTACACCTCGAGGAAGCGACCGCCCTCCCCCGGCTCGAGCACGAGGCGCCCCTTGCGCTCGGGGTGCCAGCGGAAGCGCGGTCCGCCGCGCCACCAGGCGTCCAGCTCCCCGGTGAACACGGCGAAGGCGGCCTCCGGAGCGACCTCCACCACCGTCGTCACGCGCACGGCGTCGCCGTCCTTCACGAGCGCTTCCGCCCGCGCGGGCGCTCGGCGTGCTCCTTGAACGCGCCGAGCTGATCGCCCCAGAAGGCCTCGACCTCGGCGAGCCATGAGGAGAGGTCGCGGAAGGGCTCCGGACACAGCCGAAACACGCGGCAGCGCGCATCCTCCTCCGAGCGCTGCTCCTCGACCAGCCCGCGCGTGCGCAACACGCGCAGGTGTCGGCTCATCGCAGGAGGGCTCATCCCGAAGGCGCGGGCCAGCTCGCCCGCCCGGCGCGGGCGACCGCGCAAGAGCTCCACCACGCGCCGGCGCGTGGGATCGGCCAGCGCCGCCAGGGTCCGGTCGATCGCCGCCTCGGGCATCGCTACTTCCCCGCGTAGGCGGCGGTGATCTCTTCGGGCGTCATCTCGCGCAGGCGGGTGGCGAAGATCCAGTGATGACCCTCGGGATCGACCACCCGGTACTCGCGGTCGCCGTGGGGCTGGTCGCTGGGCTCGGCGGCGATCGTGGCCCCCGCCTTCCGGGCACGCGCGAAGTGGGCGTCCACGTCCTCGACCTGGACGTAGAGCTGGCTGTGCACCGAGGGCAGCTTCGCCGGGCTCGCGAAGCCCATCTCCGGGTAGCTGGAGGCGAGCATCAGCGCGTTGCCGCCGCACTCCAGCTCGGCGTGGCCGACGCGACCGTCCGCCATCGCCAGGCGGAAGCGCTCCTCGAAGCCGAAGGCCTCGCACAGGAACGCGATCGCGGCCGGGGCGTCCTCGTAGCAGAGGTAGGGGATGATCGTCTGGGGAGCGCGCAGGGGGTTGGCGGCCACGGGAAGTCCTCCGGTGAGTGGGGGCATATAATTTACTATCACGTTAACTATTTTACGACAAGTGAAATTCTCGCGGCGCCGCTCCGAAGGCGGACCCGTGAGATAAAGTGGGCCGCCGTAGACCGCGGAGCGCGAGGAGACCCCCAATGGCCCTGCGCGAGAAGCTGAAGCCCCGGATCCAGGACTGGGCGATGCACTTCATGGACGACCTGCGACCCGAGACGGTCGCCGGGACCGAGGGGGAGGTGCTGGAGGTGGGCTTCGGCACCGGGCGCAACCTGCCGCTGTACCCGGCGGCGGTGAAATCGCTGACCGGCCTCGACCCGCTCGTCACCGAGGGCGTCGAGGCGGTGGAGGCGCGGATCGCCGCAGCCCCCTTCCCGGTGGTGCGCGCCGCGCTGCGCGCCGACGGCGACCTGCCCTTCGACGCCGGCCGCTTCGACTGCGTGATCACCACCTGGACCCTGTGCTCGATCCCCGACGCCGCGGCGGCGCTCCGCGAGATGCACCGCGTGCTGAAGCCCGGCGGCCGCTACCTGTTCGTCGAGCACGGCCGCGCCCGGAGCGAGAGCACCGCGCGCTGGCAGGATCGGCTGAATCCCCTGTGGAGACGCATCGCCGACGGCTGCAACATGAACCGCCCGATCGATCGGCTCGTCGAGCAGGGCGGCTTCGAGCTCTCCTCCCTCGACCGCTTCCGCTACAAGGGCCCGGGCGTGCTCGCGCAGATGTACCGCGGCGTCGCGACCCGGAGCTGATCGACCCCGTGTTCGACCTCGACCTCGGCGACGAGCTGGACCTGCTGGTGGAGACGGCACGCAAGCTCGCGTCCGAGGAGCTGCGACCGCGACTGCGCAGCGCCGAGGCGGCGCGCGGCGTGGACGGCGCGGTGCGTGAGGCGTTCGCGGCGATCGGGCTGGCGGGACTGGAGCTCCCCGAGGAGCGGGGAGGCGCCGGTCTGGGCCCGCTCGCGCGCGTGCTCGTGAACGAGGAGCTGGCCGCCGCCGACGCGGGCGCCGCCCTGGCCCTGGACGCCACCGGCCCCGCCCTCTACCCCGCGCTCGAGCTGGGCGAGGGAGAGCTGCTCGAGGGGCTGCTCGAAGCGGTGGCGCCGCCGGGCGCGCGCGCGGCGCTGCTCGAACTCGACCCGGACGCGCTGCGCGACGGCCGCCTGCACGCCGAGCTTCCCTGGTGGCCCGCCGACCGCGTGGAGGCCGTCGTCGCGCTCGTGGGAGACGAGGCGCTGCTGGTGCGCGACGGGATTGCGGCGACGCCGCTCCCCGGTGCCGGTCTGCGCGCCGCCGGCGCCTGCCAGCTCCAGCTCGAGGACGCGCCGATCGCCGGCCGCGCGAAGGGCGCCGCCGGTGCCGCGCGCGCGCGGGCCCGGGCGCGCCTGTACGCGGCGTCGCTGCTGCTCGGTGTGCTACGCGACGCCTGCGACTTCTCGCGCGCCTACGCCCAGGAGCGCCACGCCTTCGGCCGACCGATCGCCCACCATCAGGGCCTCGCCTTCCTGATCACCGACATGCAGATGGCCGTGGATGGCGCGCGCCTGCTGGTGCACGAGGCCGCCTGGCGCCTCGAGGCGGGAGCAGCCGACGCGGGCGCTGCCGCCGCCGCCTTCGCCCAGTGCATCGACGCGTCGCGGTGGGTGGGGCCGGCCGGCGTGCAGATCCTCGGCGGACACGGCTTCATGGCCGACTACCCGATGGAGAAGGCGATGCGCGAGGCGCGCGCGCTGGGCCTGTGGCTCGGTGGCTTCGACGCCGCGATCGAAGACGCGGGACGCGCCCTGTGCGAGGACGCGAGCGCCCCGCTGGAGCTCTGCTAGTGGAATTCGCCGTCGACCCGCGCACCCGCGAGCGCCTCCAGGAGGCGCGCGCCTGGGGTCGCGCCGCGATGCGCCCGGCGGGCCTCGAGTCCGACCGCCAGGCGGCGCCGCTCCCCGTCGACCACCCCTACTTCGCGAAGGCCGTGGAGCGCGGCGGCGGGCGCACGCGCTGGCCCGGCCCCAGCGGCCGCCCGTCCGCCGACGCCGAGCGAACGAGCGTGGTGGCGAGCCTGCTGCTGGCCGAGGAGCTCGCCTACTGGGATCGCGGCGTCTTCGTCGCCGACCCGGGTCCGGGCCTCCCGGAGACGAACGTGCTCGCCCTGGGCACGGAGGAGCAGAAGGAGCGTTTCCTGGGTCCCTTCGTCGCGCCCGACCGGCCGCGCTGGGCGTGCTTCGCCATGACCGAGCCGGGCGCCGGCTCGGACGCCGCGGCGATCGCCACGACCGCGCGCCGGGACGGCGACGGCTGGATCCTGAACGGCGCGAAGTGCTTCATCGGCGGCGCCTCGCGCTCGGACTGGATCCTGGTCCAGGCGACCCTCGACCCGGCGAAGGGTCGCGCCGCCCAGCGCGCCTTCTTCGTCGAGCGCGGCACGCCGGGCCTGGGCGACTTCAAGATCGAGAAGAAGATGGGCCTGCGCGCGTACGAGTCCACCTCCTTCACCCTCCGCGACTGCCGGGTGTCGGCCGCGAACCTGCTCGGCGGCGAGACCGGGGGCGACTCTCGCGCCGGATTCAAGACGGCGATGCGCACCTTCAACGCGGGGCGCCCGGTGATCGCGGCGAATGCGGTGGGCATGGGTCGCGCCGCCTTCGACGAGGCCCTGGCCTTCGCGCGCGCCCACGATCTGCTGTGCCGCGACCGGGTTCGCGACCGGCTCGAGGCGATGGCGCGCGTGCTGCGCATGGCGCGCCTGGTGTGCCTGCGTGCGGGCTGGCTGGCCGACCGCGAGCGTCCCAACATCGTGGAGGCGTCGATGGCCAAGGCGCTCGCCGCGGGCCTCGCCCAGCAGGCGACGACGCTGGGCATCGAGCTGCTCGGCACCGTCGGCGCCCGCGGCGACCACCTGATCGAGAAGCTGTACCGGGACGTGAAGGCGATGGACATCGTCGAGGGCACCGGCCAGGTGCAGCGCGTGATCATCGCGCGCCAGCTCGTGGGGCTACCTCGCTAGCGAGCCGCGCGCAGGCGCTCGGCGAGGCGGAGCCGAGCGGAGACCGAACGAGTGGATCCACGAGAGCAGAGAGGGACATGACGCACTTCGGAACCTTCGGCGACGTGGCGGTGGAGCTGGACGACGACTTCGTGGCCCTGGCGGAGATCCGGCGCCCACCCAACAACTTCTTCGACCAGACGCTGATCGCCTCCCTCGCCGACGCCGTGGAGGCGCTGGACGCGGAGCCGACCTGCCGCGCGCTGGTCCTCGCCTCTGAGGGCAAGCACTTCTGCGCGGGGGCCGACTTCTCGAACCCCGGCGGCGGCATCCGCGGACCCGAGGGTCGCCACCTCTACGACGAGACGGTGCGCCTGTTCGCGACCCGGACCCCGGCGGTGGCGGCGGTGCAGGGGGCGGCCATCGGCGGCGGTCTCGGCCTGGCCCTGTGGCCGGACTTCCGGGTGGCGGCACCCGAGGCGCGATTCTCGGCGAACTTCGCCCGGCTCGGCTTCCACCACGGCTTCGGCCTGAGCGTGACGCTGCCGCGTGTCGCCGGAGAGCAGCGCGCGCTGGAGCTCCTCTACACCGGCGAGCGGATCGGCGGGGAGCGGGCGCTCGCGCTCGGCCTGTGCGACCGGCTCGTACCGCGCGAGCGCGTGCGCGACGAGGCCCGCGCCTTCGCCGCCGACATCGCCGCATCCGGTCCGCTGGCGATCGACGCGATCCGCGAGACCCAGCGCGGCGGCCTGGCCGAGGAGATCCGCCGCGCCACGGACCGCGAGCGCGAGGTCCAGGAGCGGCTGGAGAAGAGCGAAGACTTCCGGGAGGGCGTCGCCGCGATGGCGGCGCGCCGTCCGCCGGTGTTCCGCGGGCGTTAGCAAGGAG
>Ga0315553_10000018_pt1 | contig 126329 bp, 114 predicted proteins | sample SalMarSW160140MG_FD_203099 | JGI IMG/M metagenome (GOLD analysis project Ga0315553, IMG submission 203099) | Salt marsh sediment microbial communities from the Plum Island Ecosystem LTER, Massachusetts, United States - Salt Marsh Sediment SW1601-40 ... | reverse complement strand
AGATAGGCGTCGGCCAGCGCCTGCTCCAGGGTCTCGGCCTTGGCCGGCGCGCAGGCAAAGGCGACCGCCAGCATGGCCACGGCAATAGCCGCCCCGCCACGCAGCCGCAACGAGTTCGCGCAGCACGGCATTATCGTGCTTGTCCCCCTTTCCGCAGCCAATGAGTCCATGCCCCGCTACGGGTGGTAGTTTCAGGTCCGCCCGCCCGCACTATAACCCGAGTCTTGGGCCGTGACGCTGGTCTTAGACGTACCCCAGATGGCTTTTGCGCGCCTCTCTCCACAGGGAGCTGGCAGTGCCTATTTTCCGGCAAATTCTGAGAATTGCGCCGTTGAAGACAAAGGGGCATACCCTTACCCAGTCATGCCGATTTGGAGTCGGCTTCGATATGCGTCCCTGCGGGGCTCCCATGACCATGCTGTTCAAGAAGTTCCCGGCCGCAGCCCTGATCGACGGGGAATGGCTCAGTTCGGCCAAGACCTTCCCTGTGCTCGACCCGGCGACAGGCGGGGAGATCGCGACGGTTCCGGACCTCGGCGCGGCGGACGCCGCCCGCGCCATCGAGGCGGCGGACCGCGCGTTGCCCGCCTGGTCCGCCAAGACGGCCAAAGAGCGGGCGGCCATCCTTAAGCGCTGGTTCGATCTCATCACCGCCGAGACCGACAGCCTCGCGCAACTCATGACAATGGAGCAGGGCAAGCCGCTCGCCGAAGCGCGCGGCGAGGTCGCCTACGGCGCCGCGTTTATCGAGTGGTTCGCCGAGGAGGGCAAACGGGCTTACGGGCGCACCATCCCGACGACGGTCGCCTCCAAGCGCTACATCACCATCAAGCAGCCGATCGGCGTGGTCGCGGCCATCACCCCATGGAATTTCCCGATCGCCATGATCACCCGGAAGGCGGCGCCGGCGCTCGCCTCGGGGTGCACGATCGTGATCAAGCCCGCGGCCGAGACGCCGCTCTGTGCACTGGCCATCGCCAAGCTTGCGCTCGATGCCGGCGTGCCGCCCGGCGTGCTCAACATCGTGACGTCCACGGATGCACCGGCCATCGGCAAGGTCTTTTGCGACGATCCGCGCGTGCGCAAACTGTCCTTCACCGGCTCGACGGAGGTCGGCAAGATCCTTTACAGGCAGTGCGCCGATACGGTGAAAAAGCTCACGCTGGAGCTCGGCGGCAATGCGCCGATCGTGGTGTTCGACGACGCGGACCTCGACCTCGCCGTCGCGGGCACCCTGGCCTCCAAATATCGCAATGCCGGCCAGACCTGTGTGTGCGCGAACCGCATCCTCGTGCAGTCGGGCATCTACGACCGCTTCGCCGACGCGCTCGTCGAGGCGGTGAAGAAACTGAGGGTGGGTCCCGGTCTCAAGGCCGGATCGGAGATCGGTCCGTTGATCAGCAGCGAGGCCATCGACAAGGTCGAGACGCTCGTCGCGGACGCCGTCAAGAAGGGCGCCGAGGTTCTGACCGGCGGCGGAATCGATAAGGCCGGTCCGCTGTTCTACCGTCCTTCCGTCGTCGGCAATGTCGGTCCGGACATGGGGATTGCGCGCGAGGAGATCTTCGGTCCCGTCGCGAGCCTGGTTCGGTTCGACACCGAGGACGAGGCGATCGCCATCGCCAACGATACCCCGTTCGGTCTTGCCGCCTATCTCTTCAGCGAGACTTTGAGCCGCGCCTGGCGTGTGGCGGAGAAGCTGGATGCGGGCATGGTCGGCGTGAACGAGGGCATCTTCTCGAACGAGGCCGTCCCGTTCGGCGGCATCAAGGAATCCGGCCTCGGGCGCGAAGGCGGCGCGGAAGGCTTGGAGGAGTATCTCGAGACCAAATACATTTGCCTGGGCGCAATCGACCGGTGATTGGCCGCCTTGGGGGGCGAGAGTTTCATGAGTGCAAAGCTGACAACCAACGATCTTGAAGCCTTCTGGATGCCGTTCACGGCGAACCGGCAGTACAAGAAGGCGCCGCGCCTGCTCGTAAGCGCCGAAGGCACCCATTTCACAGCCGCCGACGGGCGCCGCATTCTCGACGGCACTTCGGGGCTGTGGTGCGTCAATGCCGGGCACTGCCGTCCGAAGATCGTCGAAGCCGTGCGCAAGCAGGTGGGCGCGCTCGACTATGCGGGCTCCTTCCAGATGGGACACCCTATCGCCTTCGAGTGCGCCTCGAAGCTTGTCAACATCGCGCCGCCCGGCTTCGATCATGTGTTCTTCACGAACTCCGGCTCGGAGTCCGTCGACACCGCGTTGAAGATTGCGCTCGCCTATCATCGGGCCAAAGGCAATGGCACCAAGGTCCGGTTGATCGGCCGGGAGCGCGCCTATCACGGCGTCAATTTCGGTGGCACCTCGGTCGGCGGCATCGTCGGCAACCGCAAGATGTTCGGCACACTGTTGTCAGGCGTCGATCATATCCGCCACACCCATGACATTGCTCGCAATGCTTTCAGCCGCGGCGAACCCGAGCACGGCGCCGAGCTTGCCGACGATCTGGAGCGCCTGGTCGCCCTGCACGACGCCTCGACCATTGCCGCCGTCATCGTCGAGCCAGTGGCTTGCTCGACGGGCGTGCTCGTGCCGCCCAAGGGTTATCTGCAGCGGCTTGCCGCGATCTGCGCCAAGCACGATATTTTGCTCATTTTCGATGAGGTCATCACCGCCTTCGGCCGCCTCGGCACGCCGTTCGGCGCCGAATATTTCGGCGTCTCGCCCGACATCATCACCACCGCCAAGGCCATCACCAACGGCACCATCCCCATGGGCGCGGTGTTCGTGAAGGACAGGGTCCACGCTGCATTCATGCAGGTGCCTGAGGAGGCGATCGAGCTTCCCCATGGCTACACCTATTCCGGCCACCCGGTCGCCTGTGCCGCCAGCATCGCCACCTTGGAGGTCTTCAAGGAAGAAGGCCTGCTGACCCGCGCGACCGAGCTTGCGGCCTATTGGCAGGAGGGGCTCCACGCGCTCAAGGGCCTGCCGCACGTCATCGACCTTCGCAATATCGGCCTGGTCGGCGCCGTCGAGTTCGAGCCTATGCCCGATGCCCCGGGCAAACGCGCCTATTCGATCTTCGTCGATGCGTTCAATCGCGGGCTTCTCGTGCGCGCCACCGGCGACATCATTGCGTTGTCGCCGCCGCTCATCATTCAGAAGCAAGAGATCGATCAGCTGTTCGACATTCTGTCGAGCGCCATTAAAGCCGCGAGCTGAAAAGCGGGCGGCACGGCGCGGCCACGCCAAGTGTTCGTTGCCAAGTGTTCGTTTTCGCGCTTACGCGGCCGCGACGAGACGGAGATCTTCCGCGGGCAGCCGGTCGAACCCGAGCGAGGCAGCCACGGCCGGATGCACGATCCGGCCGCTCCGGACATTGAGCCCGGCCGCCAGATGCGGATCGTCGTCGAGCGCCGCCAAGCCCTTGTCGGCGAGCGTGATCACGAAGGGCAGGGTGGCGTTGTTGAGCGCCTGCGCCGAGGTCACCGGCACCGCGCCTGGCATGTTGGCCACGCAATAATGGATGATACCGTCGACCTCGTAGGTCGGCTCGGCGTGCGTGGTGGGGCGCGACGTCTCGAAGCAACCGCCCTGATCGATCGACACGTCGACCAGTACGGCGCCACGCTTCATGCGGGGAAGCATATCGCGCGTGACGAGCTTTGGCGCGCTTGTGCCGGCGACCAGCACCGCGCCGACCACGACGTCGGCGTCGAGCACCTCGGTCTCGATCGTCTCCCTGGTGGAGGCAATCGTACGCACGCGCCCATGGAACAGTTCGTCGAGCTGACGGAGCCGCGGTAGGGAGCGGTCGATGATGGAAACTTCGGCGCCGAGGCCAGCCGCCATGCGTGCCGCATGCGTGCCGACCACGCCGCCGCCGAGCACCACGACCTTGGCTGGGGTGACGCCGGGGACGCCGCCCATCAGCACGCCGCGGCCGCCGGTCGGACGGCGCAGCGCAATGGCCGCAGCCTCGATGGAGAGGCGCCCGGCAACCTCGCTCATCGGCGCAAGGAGCGGCAGACCTCCAGCCTGGTCGGTCACCGTCTCATAAGCGATGGCCGTTGCGCCGGACCGCATGAGGCCGCGGGCCTGATCCGGGTCGGGGGCGAGATGAAGATAGGTGAAGAGGATCTGATGCGACTTGAGCCGGCGATACTCTCTCGCCTGAGGCTCCTTGACCTTGACGATCATGTCGGCCTCGGCGAACACGGCCTCGGCGGTCGGCACGATATGGGCGCCTGCCTTCGCGTATGCCGCGTCGTCGGCGAAGATGCCGGCGCCAGCGCCTGACTGCACCACGACGTCGTGACCGCGCGCCGTCAGTTCGCGAACCGAACCGGGGACGAGCCCAACGCGGAATTCGTTGCACTTGATCTCAGTTGGAACACCGATGCGCATGATGACCTCCAATGGCCGGAGCTTTCGCGTCTCTACCGAAAAGCTGCCAGAAAGGCGCAGCGGATACCTGGCTTTTTGCAGCGCAAAATGCTATATACACGCAGAATATCCGTATTAAAGAAGGAAATAGCGCAGAGAAATGGCCGAAATTGAGCTAGACGCGCTGGATCGCGCGATCCTCGGTGACTTGCTTGAGGACGGCCGGCTGAGCCAAGTCGAGCTGGCCGAGCGCATCCCTCTGTCGCCGACCGCCATCGCCAGGCGTATCCGCGCGCTCGAGGAGAAGGGCGTCATTCAAGGGTATCAGGCGCGCATCAGCCGGAAAGCGCTCGGCCTTGATATGACGGTCATCGTGCATGTCGGACTCAAGAGCCAGGACGAGAATCTGCTCAAGGCGTTCGAGGAGGCCGTGGTCAAAGCGCCGTCCGTCGTCGCCTGCCAGCTCATGTCGGGGGAGGACGATTATCTCGTCACGGTCATGGCGCGCGACTTGGCGGACTTCGAGCGCATTCATAAGGAGCAGCTGTCGCGGCTTCCGGGGGTCGCCCGGCTCAAGTCGAGCTTCGTCCTCAGGGAGGTGACGAGCAAAGCGCTGCCCGCTTCCAGCCTGTTGCCTGCCGTGTCCGCGCCGGCCAAAAACAAGAAGTAGAGATCGCCGCGACCGCGATTGTCCGCCCCGATGGGACTGCTCTCGAACTCAGATCTTCACCATCACATGACGCGCCACGGTGTAGTCCTCGAGCGCGTAGATCGACAGATCCTTGCCGTAGCCCGACATCTTCATGCCACCATGGGGCATCTCGCTCACCAGCATGAAGTGGGTGTTGACCCACGTGCAGCCATATTGCAGCCGCGCCGCCGTGGCCATGCCCTTGCCGAGGTCGGAGGTCCAAACCGAGGAGGCGAGCCCGTAATCGCTGTCGTTGGCCCAAGCCACGGCCTCGTCGACGTCGGAGAAAGGCGTCACCGAAACCACCGGCCCGAACACTTCCTTGCGCACGATCTCGTCGCTCTGCTTGGCGCCGGCGATGACCGTCGGCTCGAAGAAGAAGCCTTTGCCGCCGGGTGACTTGCCGCCGGCCGCGATAGACACGTGCTTCTCCGCGCCCGCGCGCTCGACGAAGCCTTGCACGCGTTTCTTCTGCGCTGCCGAGATCAACGGTCCGATGTCGTTCTCGTCGTCGTTGGCCAGATTGAACTTGAGGCCCTTGATGGCGCCCGCCAGATCGGCGACGAGGTTGTCGTAGATCTTCTTGCCGGCATAGATGCGGCACGCTGCGGTACAGTCCTGCCCGGCATTGTAGTAGCCGAACGTCTTGACCCCATCGACCACTGCGGCGAGATCGGCATCGTCGAACACGATCACCGGCGCCTTGCCGCCAAGCTCGAGATGCGTGCGTTTGATCGTCGCCGATGCGGCCTGCAGAACCTTCCGTCCGGTGTCGATGCTTCCGGTCAAAGACACCATGGCAATCTTGGGATGGGTGATCAGAGCATTGCCGGTGGTGGCGCCGCGGCCAACGACGACGTTCACGACGCCTTCGGGAAAGATGTCGGCGATAATCTTGGCGAGCTTCAGTGTCGTGAGCGGCGTCTGCTCCGACGGTTTGAGCACGATGGTGTTGCCGCCGGCGAGCGCGGGCGCAAGTTTCCAGGCGGCCATCATCAGAGGGTAGTTCCACGGCGCGATGGAGCCCACCACGCCGATCGGATCGCGGCGGATCATGGAGGTGTGGCCCGCCACGTACTCTCCGGCCACGGCCCCGTGCATGGTGCGTGCGGCGCCCGCGAAGAAGCGGAAGCAGTCGGACACCGCCGGCATCTCGTCCTCCAACATGCGGATCCGCGGCTTGCCGCAATTCAGAGCCTCGAGGGTTGCGAACGCCTCGGCCTCCGCATCGATGGCGTCGGCGAGCTTGAGGAGGAGGGTGGACCGTTCGCCCGGCGTGGTGCGCGACCAAGTAGCGAACGCCTCGGCCGCCGCGTTAACCGCCGCATCGACCTGTGCGGGCGAGGCCTCCGGCAGGTCGACGATCGTCTCTTCGGTCTTGGGATTGATCACGGCCTCGGGCGCCTCGCCGCCGGCGACGAACTTCGAGCCAATCAGCATTTGCGTGTCGAGCATGGGGTCCTCACTTATCTCGCAGGTGGCCGGCTACTTCGTCGATCCGCCCGTGTGCTCACCACTACGGGTGAAATAGTAGGCGATCAATATCGGGAACAGCGTGACGATGACGACGAATACGGCGACGACGTTGGTGACGGGGCGCTGCCGCGGCCTGATCAGTTCATTCAACATCCAAATGGGCAAGGTCGCTTGTTGGCCGGCGGTGAAGGTTGTGACGATGACCTCGTCGAACGACAGCGCGAACGCAAGCATGCCGCCGGCGAGCAGCGCCGTACCGATCTGCGGCAGGACGACATGACGGAAGGTCTGGAATCCGTTGGCGCCGAGGTCCATGGACGCCTCGATCAAATTCCCGGACATCCGGCGGAAGCGCGCGACGGCGTTGTTATAGACCACGACGATGCAGAATGTCGCGTGACCGAGCACGATCGTCCAGACCGAGAAATTGAGGCCCATGATGTCGAACGCCGAACGCAGCGAGATGCCGGTGATGATGCCCGGCAGCGCGATCGGCAGGACGAACAAGAGCGATATCGTCTCGCGCCCGAAGAAACGCGAACGGGACAATGCCGCGGCGGCGAGTGTACCGAAAATGATCGCAAGACAGGTGGCGATAGCCGCCACTTCGAGCGACAGGTAAAGCGGCGCCCAAATGTCGGCCCGGTTCCACGCGACGGCGAACCATTTGGTCGTATAGCCGGGGGGCGGGAACTGGTAGCTTTTTTCCTCGGTCGTGAACGCGTAGAGAAAGATCAAGGCCAGCGGCAGGTGCAGGAACAGAAGTCCGGCGATGGCCGCGAGGCGCAAGCCCAAGGGTTTGGCGCGATTGGCCTCAGAGGACATCGAACGCCCCCATGCGCTTCGCCATCCACAAATAGAAGGCCATGATCACCATGGGCACCACGGTAAAGACGGCCGCGAGCGGAATGTTTCCCGCCGTTCCCTGCAACGTGTATACGGCCTGGCCGATCATGAGGCGCGAATTGCCGACGATGGTCGGCACGATGTAGTCGCCGAGCGTTAGCGAGAAGGTGAAAATCGAGCCGGCGATGATGCCCGGAAGCGCCAGCGGGAAGATCACCGTCCAGAATGTCTGCCGCGGCTCGGCACCGAGATCGGCGGAGGCTTCGATATAGTTGACCGGCACGCGCTCGAGTGCCGCCTGAATCGGCAGGATCATGTAAGGGATCCAGATATAGACGAACACGAGATAGGTGCCGATATAGCTGAACGACAGCGACGGCCCGCCGATCACCGGCAGTGCAAGAATCTCGTTGAGCGGCCAGGTGAGATGCAGGGCCTGAGCGAGCCAGGTAATGATGCCTTCCTTTGCCAAGATCAGCTTCCACGCGTAGATCTTGACGAGATAGCTCGACCATAGCGGCATCATCACGGCGAGATAGAACAGTGCCTTGGTCCAGCCCCGCGCGTAACGTGCCGCATAGTATGCGATGGGGAAGGCAATGATCGCGCAGGTAATCGTGACGAAGGTCGCCATCAACACCGTGCGCAGGATGATCTGGAGATTGGCCTCCTCGAAGAGCTGCGCGTAGGTCGACAGGGTGAATTGGTGAACGACCAGCCCTGAAAAATCGTCGAGCGAATAAAAGCTCTGCAATAGCAGCGCGAACAGCGAGCCGACATAGACGATGCCGATCCACAGGAGCGGCGGCAGCAGAAGAAGGAACGTCAAGAGCTTCGGCCGCGTCACGAAGAGATCGGAGAGCCGGTCGAAGATGCCGTCCCGTTCGGCTGTCGCCGCAGCTTGGCTCATTTTGTGTCCTCCAGGGCCACCATGGCCGACTTCGGCCAGATGAGCCGGACACGGTCGCCCTGATCGAAACGGACCTCTTCCTCGGCCGGCACTTCTGCCGCAAGACGCACGCCCTCGGCCTCGACGCTGAACCGGGTGACGGAGCCGTGATACCCGACCATCTTGATCTCGCCGTCGACATGGACCTGCATCGGCTTGACCGGCGTTTCAATGGGGAACACGCCGATCTTCTCGGGCCGTAGGCTGGTCCACTTTGCGTCGCCCCCGTGACTCGCGGCGATCGCCGGAGAGAGCAAATTGGAGGACCCGACGAAGTCGGCCACGAAGCATGACCGAGGCTTCTCATAGACTTCGGTCGGCGCCCCGACCTGGACGATCCGGCCCTCGTTGAAGATGGCGACGCGATCGGCCATCGACAGCGCCTCGCCCTGATCGTGGGTGACGAACACGAAGGTGATGCCGAGCTCGTCCTGAAGCGCTTTCAGCTCCTCCTGCATCTGCTGTCTGAGCTTGAGGTCGAGCGCACCGAGCGGCTCATCGAGAAGCAATACTTTGGGGCCGTTGACGAGAGCGCGTGCGAGCGCCACGCGCTGGCGCTGTCCGCCCGAGAGCTGCACCGGACGACGGTCCTCGAAGCCCGTGAGCTTGACCATCGCGAGCGCGTCCCGCGCCTTATGCTCGCGCTCGGCTTTGCCGACGCCCTTGATCTTGAGTCCGTACGCAACGTTTTCGCCCACTGTGAGGTGCGGGAACAACGCGTAGTCCTGGAACACCGTGTTGACGTCGCGCTTATAAGGCGGCACGCCTTCGGCCGTCTCGCCGAAGATTTCGATATGTCCTTCGTCCGGCTGTTCGAAGCCGGCGATCAGGCGCAAGCATGTCGTCTTGCCCGAGCCTGACGGCCCCAACATGGCGAAGAATTCGCCTTCCGCGATGTCGAGGGTGACGCCGTCGACGGCCCGGACCGGACCGAAATGGCGCGAGACGTTTGCAAACCTAACGGCTGGCGGCATGGCGCGGCATCATTGCGGAAGCGGCCCAGACTGGGGGTCCGGGCCGCTCGTTGCACGCGTCATTGGCCGAGAATGGCGATGTAGTCTTTCGCCCACTGCGAGTAGGGAACGCACTTGCCTTCCTGCTCGCACTTTGCCGTCGGCGTACGCCAGAACCAGATCTTCTCGAAATCGTTGAAACCGTTCGTAGCGCAGCCTTCGTCGGTCAAGAGTTCGTTGCCCTTGCAGGCCGCAGGGACCGACGGCACCGATCCGAACCAGGACGCGAGATCGCCTTGCACCTTGGGATTGAGCGAATGCTCCATCCACATATAGGCGCAGTTGGGGTGCTTGGCGTCGGCGTGCATCATGGTCGTATCAGCCCAGCCCGTCGCCCCTTCGGCAGGAATAGTCGAGGCGATTGGTTGTTTATCGCCCTCGAGGAGGTTGACCTGGAACGGCCACGACGACGAAGCGACCACGCCCTCGTTCTTGAAGTCGTCGACCTGCACCATGGCATCGTGCCAATAGCGTCCGATCAGCGCCCGCTGTGCCGTCAGCAGCTTGACGACCTCGGCATACTGGTCGGGGGTAAGCTCATATGGATTCTTGATGCCGAGCTCGGGCTTGGTCTTCATGAGAAAGAGTGCGGCATCGGCAATGTAGATCGGGCCATCATAGGCCTGCACGCGGCCCTTATTGCTCTTGCCGTCGGGGAGGGTTTCCTCCTCGAATACGACCGACCAGCTCTTGGGCGCCTCCTTGAAGACGTCCGTGTTGTAGGCGAGCACGTTGGGGCCCCATTGATAGGGAACGCCATAATGGACGCCGTCGACGGTGTGCCATGGCGCGTCCTTGAGCCGGTCATCCACGGTCTTCCAGCTCGGAATCAGGTCGACATTGATCGGCTGAACCTTCTTGCCGGCGATGAGACGCAACGAGGCATCGCCCGAGGCGGTTACGAGGTCGAATCCGCCTTGATTCATGAGCGTGACCATCTCGTCCGAAGTGGCCGCCGTCTTGACCTTGACCTTGCAGCCGGTCTCCTTCTCGAAATCGGTGACCCAATCGTAGGCCTTATCGGTCTCGCCCCGCTCGATATAGCCGGGCCAGGCGATGATATCGACTTCGCCTTCGCCCTTGCCGACCTCCGTGGGCATTTCGGCATAGGCCGTTCCGCCAAGGGCGACCAAGGCGACGGCAGCTGCGACGCTCGTGAGCTTCATGTCGGGTTGTCTCCTTAAACGAGACGCGAGCAACCCCCAGGTTCTCGTCAGTCTCAAGCCTGATAATTCAGGCTCCGAAGTGGGAACCTGTCAAGCGCGGTTTGCTGACGCCAAAATTGGCTTTTCGGCATAAAGCGAAGGTCAAACCCGCTTGATCTGGATATTGTCCGTGGCGTAGACCTCAATCTGCTTTTGGTATGCCCGGCGCCGCCGAACAAGAAGGGCTTTATGACCCGAGTCACGATCTATTTGTGCTTGGCTGCCGCGATCCTCGCCGAGGTGATTGCCACTATTGCGCTCGCGGAATCCGAAAGTCTTACGAAGCCACTCCCCAGTGCCATCGCGGTCGTTTGTTTCGTCGCCGCATTCTGGCTCCTTTCGTTCCCGCTTCGCACCATGCCTGCCGGGATCGTCTATGCCGTCTGGTCGGGATTGGCGATCGTGCTGATAACGGCTGCGGCTTGGTTTTGGGCCAAGCAGGCGCTGGACGTGCCAGCCCTCATTGGCATCGCCCTCATTACGGCGGGCGTGATCGTCATGAACGTGTTCTCGAAATCGGCCCTCCATTGACATCCGGCGCCACTTAAAGCGCAAATGCCGGGCAAAGAGCCGGTAGTGCCCGCGTCTAACCCGACTTCCGGTTGATTGGCGCCTTCGTAGGGGAGGCTGGCTTGGCCCGCGTAGGGCCTTCGTGCTCGATCGCACCGGGCTCTGCTTGCGCCTCGCCGTCATCTTCCATGCCGGCCTTGAAGCTCTTGATGCCTTTTGCGACGTCTCCCATCAGGTCCGAGATCTTGCCGCGGCCGAACAGGAGTACGATCAGCACCAGCACGACGAGGATTTGCCACCAGCTCGGTCCCATCGGTTTCTGTCCTCCGCTCTCGCCTCTTACGCTCGTTGCAGCTGAACGATGGTACTGTGCACCGTGGTGCTTTCAGCGAGATCGCTCTTTCGACCGGCAACAAGCACGTTGACATTCGTATCGCTGGCCGATGCGCCGGGCCATCGGCCTTTGTAGACGATGCCGACCCCCGGTTGCGCCGTCTCGGAAATGGCGATGGCGAGTTCGAGGCGGCCGGTGTCGTTGGTGAGAACGACCGTATCGCCCTCGGAGAAACCGCCGGCAGCGGCATCGTCCGGATGCAGTATGACAGTCGGCGCTCCGAGCTTCCTGCGGATGACGGGATCGTTCCCGTAGCTCGAGTTCATCTGCCAAGCCGAGGCCGGCGAGATGATGTGCAGCGATCCCGGTCCCGGCCGCTCGTCGGCGTAGGGTGTCGGCGCGCGCGGCAGCCCGAGTGCGACGGCGCTGTCGCTTGCCAACTCGATCCGCCCCGATGGCGTGGGAAATTTCAAATCGGCGAACTGAATCTGCGGCTCGGCAAACAGCGTGGTCGTGCCGACCTTGGCGAGGTCGGCGAAACGCCCCGCGTAAGACGTCTGCGCCAGCAGCCGGTCGATAATCTCGGTCTCGCTTTCAAACAATCCGGCATCGTTATAGCCCATGGCACGCGCCAGACGCCTGAAGATCTCATGGTTGGGCAACGCTTGGCCCGGCGGCTCGCATGTCTTGACCTGCGCCGACAAGGTCAGGTCGAAATAAGACAGGATCAGGTCGTTGCATTCGAGGAAGCTGGCCGCCGGCAGGACAATGTCTGCATACGCCGTCGTGTCCGTGTGGAAGAGATCGACGGCCACATGAAACAAATCCTCGCGCTCGAGCGCCTTGCGCAAGCGTCCTTGCTCCGGCGACGATGCGGCGGGATTGTTGTTCCAGTTCACGAACACTCTCGCGCGGCGCGGATCTTCGAGCGTCGCCGCAAGGTCCATGTGACTGATGGACGGTGTTCCGTCTCGGGCCAGCTCGGGCATGGAGACCGCGTCCATGTCGATGCCGCGCCCGCCAGGGCCGTTCATGTAGAGAAAGCCGGCGCCCGGCTTGCCGACATTTCCGCTGAATGCGACCAGAGCCGCCAAGGCGCGGAACAAATTGCCGCCGCGACTCTGGCGCTGCGCGCCTTGTCCAAGCCAGAGCAGGGAAGGGCCGGTGGCATAGGCGGTCGCGGCCGCCTCGATCAGATCGGCCAGTACGCCACAGAGCGCTTCGGCCTTGGAGGGCGGCATGCTGTCGATGGCGGCCTCGAGCTCTTCCGCGCCGAGAACGTGCGCATCGAGGAAAGCCTGGTCGACCAATCCCTTCGCGCGCATCACGTTGAGAAATGCGAAGGCGAGCGCCGCATCCGAGCCGGGGCGAAGCTTCAGGTGGATGTCTGCCGACGTCGCCGTGTCGTGCCCGATCGGATCGACGACGACGATTTTCGCCCCGGATTCCGCCGCCGCTTTCACGAACACCGTGTCCTGGTGCGGCGCCGAATGCGACGGGTTCGCACCCCAGATCAGAATTGTGCGCGCGTCTTTGGCCGTGCGCGGGTCGAACCCCACGAGCGAGGTGCCGAAGGCGAGGTCCAATGCGGCATGGCCGGCCTTGTTGCAAACGGTGTCCGGGTCGACCTCGGTTGCGCCCATGCGGTTGAACAGGCGCAGCGGGAATGCGATGCCGATCAGTGCCACGGTGCCGGTGTAATGCGTATGCAGGATCGTGTGGGCTTCGCCTTCGTCGATGACCTTGCGGAAGCGCGCGGCGATCTCGGCGAGCGCCTCGTCCCAGGAGATCTCGATAAAGCTGTGACGGCCTTTCGGACCCGTTCGCCGCAAAGGGGTCTTTAGCCGTAGAGCGGGGTCGCGCCACGCGCCGTTATAGGCGATCGCACATTTTCCGCAGAGCTTTCCGCGCGAAATCGCGTGGTCGGGATCGCCTAGAACCTTAGTGACGGCCCCGTCGCGCTTGTATACGGCGATGCCACAGGCGTCGTAGCAATCGCGCGCGCAGGTCGTTTTGACAACGACCTCGTCTAGCATTATCGACCTCACAGGCAAGTGCCCAAGACTTAATCATCTAACGCTTTATCTAATCCTTTCACTTCACCAAGCACAACGTTGATTGTGCCGATTGTGTTGCCGTACCCCCTATTAGTTACTCCCTCAAGAGGATTGTCTCCAGCGGGGCTGACTCCCGAAACTCCTCGGAGATATTGTGTTTCCAGCCATGCGGCGTGGCTGGGAAAGAGGTGGGGTGGACCTTCTTGAAGCAAGGGCGCCATGAGGAACTGGTCTCGGCTGACTTTTGTCTCGCCCGCCACGACCGCCGCAATCCCGTTCACTGGCAGATGAGTGTAAGGCCGGTCGTCCGTCGCCACGGTCGTCCCGCCAATCGACGTGGAGAGACCAAATGACAAAATTCCAGATCAATCGCCGCGACTTTCTCGCAACTACCGCTGCCGCCACGGTCATGGCCGGCGTTTCAATGCCGAAGATCAGCTTTGCTGCCGAGAAGGTGGTGAAGATCGGCTTTCTCGCCCCGCTGACGGGTGAGGTTTCGGCATGGGGTAAACCGGGCCTGGATGGCTGCAGGATCTGGGCCGACTGGGTCAATGCCGATGGCGGCATCAAAATTGGAGACGACGCTTACAAGGTCGAATTCGTCCCCTATGACGACGAATACGATCCCAGCAAGGCGCGCACTGGCGCCGTCAAGTTGATCAAGGAAGACAACGTCAAGTTCATCATGATGCTCGGCGGCGATCCTTGGCCCGGCGTTTCGCCCGTGTCGGACAAGGAGAAGATGATGTTCTCCACACTCCTGCCGAGCGATCTGACGCCCGAGACCAAATTTCTCGTCGCGCCGTGCGAAGTGCATCCTATCTACAATGTCACCGGCGTCGAGTGGCTGGCGGAGAACAAGCCGGATTTGAAGACCGCGGTCATCTGCGCGCAAGACGACTCCCTCGGCAAACCTTCCGTCGCGACCTATTTGGCGGCATTCGAGGCGGCTGGAATCAAAGTCCTGGACGATCCGATCTTCTTCGATCCGGCGACGACGGACTTTGCGCCGATCATGTCGAAGATGCTGGCGCTGAAGCCGGACATCATCTGCCTCGACACCTGCTACGCCGATTACGTGCACCCGCTCACCGAGCAGGCTTTTCAGCAGGGCTTCAAGGGCCAGTTGATCTCCTGCACGGCCGACTTCTACCAGAAGATGGTCGAGAAGACATCCAAGGAGTTCATGGACGGCTTCATCTTCCAGTTCCCGGACTTCGATGATCCGGCGCTCAACGAGCCTCACGTCAACTTCCGCAAGCCCAACGAATTTTACGCGGAATATGTAAAGCGCTACGGCGCCGGGGAATGGGGCGCAGTGTCGTGGGAATACTCCTCCATCATGGACCTCTGGTCCGATGCCGCGGGAAGGGCCGGCAGCACCGAGCCATTGGACGTGCTCGAGGCCATGAAGGTGGGCGGCACCGGCAAACAGGCATTCGGTGAGGCCAAGTGGTGGGGCAAAGAGCTCTTTGGCATCGACAATGCGCTCGTCGGTGTTTGGCCGGTCGTCGTCATCGAGGACGGAAAGGCTAAGATCAAGGAATTCAAATCGATCCTTGCCTGGTGGGATAAGAACAAGGATCTAATGATCAAGCACTTTAAGGCGCTTGACCAGATGTACTACCAGCGCACCTGAGCTTGCCGACGGCCGAATACGCCATCCGGACTGGCTTTCGTGGCCGCATCTGCTGCACACTGCGCTGGGGGCGCAGAGTTGAGCTGATGTCGCGCTTAGCATCAACCGTTGGCACACGCCCGGCATCCGCCCGGGGCCGGGCGTGTCGCGGAGTTTTGCGATGACCGCCGAGTTGTTCGTCCAAACCGTCGTGAATGCGACCTATGCCGCGAGCTACATGGCGCTCATTGCGGTCGGGTTCGTGCTTATCTTCGGCGTGATGGGGGTCGTCAATTTCGCGCATGGCGAGCTCTATATGGCAGGCGCCTATACCGTCGTTGCGTTGTATGCCGACCAGGGCTTGCCCTTCTTTGTTGCCGTGGCCGCCGGACTTGTCTTTGTCGGTCTACTTGGACTTCTGATGGAATTGGCCCTGTTCCGGCCATTGCGTGACAATCCGCTTGGTGGACTGATCGCCTCGATCGGATTCCTCCTCATTCTGCAAACGATTGCGGTGCTGGGTTTCGGCGTACGCATGGAGAATGTACCGCCGTCGACCCAGGACAAGATCGTGTTCATGGATGGGGCGGTGCTAACCTATCAACGGCTCTACGTTATCGTGGCCGCTGTCGTCTTGCTCTCGGCGCTCTGGATCTTTTTGAGCAAGAGCAAGTTCGGTTGGGCCCTACGCGCCTGCGCCCAAGACCGTGAGGCGGCCTCCCTTCAGGGCATGTCCATAAATCAGACCGCGCGCATTGCCATGTTCATTGGTGCGGCTCTCGCCGGCGTCGCGGGGGCGCTCACCGCGCCGCTGGTGTCGCCGACTCCGTACATGGGACACCCCGTTGTCGTCACCGCGTTCATCATCGTCATCGTGGGTGGCCTTGGCTCTCTCGAAGGCGCGGTGCTCGTTGCCATCCTCTACGCCTTTGTCCACACCTTCGTCACCACTGTCTATGACGGGACGCTCGCCAATATTGTGGGTCTTCTGTTGATGCTCGTCGTTTTGATCGTCAAGCCCACCGGTCTGTTCGGAGCGAAAGAACGTGCCTAATCGCGACACCAACACCACTACCAGAGTCGTCTGGTTGCTGGGCTCTGCTCTGCTTCTCATCGTTCTGATCGCGTTGCCGCATTTGCTGTCGTTTTCGCAGCAGGAGATTCTCGTCTTCCTCGTGATCAATGTGCTGCTGGTCTCGAGTTACCGTCTGCTGACCCTCACTGGCGAATGGTCCCTGGCCCACGCAGTCTTGATGGGTGTCGGGGCCTACACGTCCGGGCTCATTGCCAAAGAGCTGGGGGTGCCAGTTCCGATCGCGATGATCATTGGCGCAGCAACGGCCGGACTCCTCGCGTTTCTATTGAGTTTTCCGCTGTTTCGCATGAAGGGCTTTTATTTCCTGATCGCCTCATTCGCCGCGGGCGAGGCCATCCGACTGATGTGGAAGTGGAGCGATCTAACGTTTCTGTTTGGCGGGCCAAAGGGCATCAAGCGCATTCCGCCTTTCCCCGACTTCCTCTCGATCGATTTCTACGAGCCCGTGAATTACTACTATCTCTGCCTCATCGTGGTCGCGGTATCGCTTCTCATTCTTTATCGGGTCGAGCGGTCACGCATTGGCCTCACCTTCCACGCCATCCACTGGCAGGACAAGCTCGCAGAATCTGTCGGCGTCAATACGTTCCGCTATCGGATGCTGGCTTTCGTCATCTCCGCTTTCTTTGCCGGTCTTGCCGGTGCGCTCTATGCCCATTACGTCGGCGCCGTCGCGCCGAACCGGTTCAGCGTGGAGGAGATGGTTTACATCCTGATCTGGGCCATCGTCGGCGGAACAGCGACGTTCTACGGCCCCATCGTCGGTGTCGTCGTGCTGACCATTCTCAACGAGGTGATCCTGCGAGCCCTGCATGTCGACGAGATGCGGCCGATGCTTTACGGCGGGTTGCTGATCCTCTCCATCCTGTTCTTGCCAGACGGCTTGGAGAGCCTGGTGCCCAAGATCAAGGGATGGTTCGCCGGGCGCAAAGAGAAGCGCGCGACGGAGGAGAGGCGTACGATGAAGGAACAACCCGCCGAGTGAGAGAGCAGGGCGGTAGAGCTCAGGCGGATGATGCGGGCGGGGCGAGCAGCAGATAAGCCGCTGCCATCAGCTTGCGCGTGTCGTTGAGCATGGCGGGACGCTCGCGCAGCCACTGCGCCAACACGTCAGTGGTAGGCGCCACGGCCGTGGCATTGGGGGTATTGAGAGCGTCGAGCCGCTTCTTTGCGTCCTCGGCGATCTCTCGCCACCTCTTCTGCCACAATGCGCGATAGGTTTCACGGTGAAGCGCTTCCATGCGCATGTGAAAGAGCGAGCTGCGCGCAACCCGCGGTGCACGCATGCGCGCGATCCATGGATCTGTACGACGCCACGCCTCGAGTGCCTTGAGAAACAGCGGTGCGCCACCCTGGTTGTCCCCGGACAGGCTGAGGCACAGGCCGTAATTGGCGAGGCTCGTACCAAGACGCGGATCGATCGGCTCGAAGTCGGCCCGCGCGATCCGAAGTGCGTGGCCGGCCTCTTCCTTGGCCCGCACATAATCTTTCTCGGAAATGGCTTCGGCCATACGCTCGGCTGTGGACTCCCAGGCGAGATCCGCCTCGCTCCAGCCGGCGTTGAGGAGTTCTTGGGCGTTCCAGGCTTCAGGCACCAAGGTAGGCTCGCCGTACATGCTCGTTGTCGTGCAGCTCATGCGCCGGTCCTTGCAGGGCGACCTTACCGGTCTCGAGGACGTAGGCGAAGCGCGCGAGCCTAAGCGCCAATTCCGCGTTCTGCTCGACCAGCACGACGGGCACGCCGCGCTCGACGATGTCGCGAATAATACGCGCCATCTCCTGCACGAGGACCGGCGAGAGACCCATCGACGGCTCATCGAGGATCAGCATCTTCGGTCGTGACATGAGAGCCCTGCCGATCGCCAGCATCTGTTGTTCGCCGCCGGACAGAGACCGGCCCCATTGTCCCCGGCGTTCCTTGAGGCGTGGGAAATGTTGGAAGACTTCCTCGAGATCCTTCTCGATCTCCACCTTGTCGGAGCGCAGAAAAGCGCCGGTGCGCAGATTCTCCTCGACCGTGAGACCGGGAAAGATGCGCCGGCCTTCCGGCACGTGGGCAATGCCGAGAGCAACGATTTTCTCAGGTGCCATCCGGTCGATGCGTTGGCCGGCGAATACGATCTCGCCCCCGCTGATCCGCACGAGCCCGGAAATGGCACGCAAGGTCGTGCTCTTGCCGGCGCCGTTGGCGCCGATGATGGTGACGATGCCGTTATCGGGGACCTCCATGTCGATGCCCTTGAGGGCCGCGACCTTGTGGTAGTGGACCTGGACGTCCTTGATCTCAAGCAGCATCGGACGCGCTCCCGAGATAGGCCTCGATGACGGCGGGATTGTTTCGCACCTCTTCTGGCGTCCCTTCGGCGAGGAGCGTGCCGAAATTCATGACCGTGATCGTGTCGCATAAGCCCATCACCGCCTGCATATCGTGCTCGATGAGCATGATGGTGACGCCTTGCTCCTTGCGCACGAGCCGCACGAGTTCAATCATCTGCCGCGTCTCCTCGGGGTTCATCCCCGTGAAGGGCTCATCGAGCAGCAGGAGCTTGGGGTCGGCGGCGAGCGCAATGGCAAGACCCAGGGCGCGCTGGTGCCCATGAGAGAGATTTGAGCTGAGTTCGTCGGCGAGCCTCTCCAGGCCAAGCAACTTGAGGATGCCGCGGGCCTTCTCCTCGGCGGCCTCTTCCATCGCACGGTCGGTGCCGAGCACGCGTTGGAAGAGGCCGGCCCTGGCGCTGCGGTGACAGCCAAGACGGACATTGTCGAGAACGGTGAACTCTTGGAACAGGGTCGTTCCTTGGAAGGTCCGGACCAGGCCGAGCTCGGCGAGCGCGCTGGTCGCCCGCCCGGAAATGTCGTCACCCAAATAGATGACCTTGCCGCGCGACGGGGCATAGAATCCGCTGATAACGTTGAACGTCGTCGTCTTGCCGGCCCCGTTGGGACCGATCAGGCCATGAATCGAGCCCGCTTTCACATCAAGGGTGAGATCGCTGACGGCAATGATGCCACCGAAAGTTCGACCGAGGTCGCGGACCTGGAGAATGGTTTCCTCGGCGATGGTCATAGATATGGCTAGCCTCACCCGATGGAAGATCTAGGAGCGAACTGACGACCACTCGCTTCCCGGAGGCAAATGATCAAGTCAGCAAGCATGAATTCTGCACAGAGCAACGCTCTGGTCCACTAACCCTTTAGGGGTATCTACCCCAGGGAATTGGCACGCTGGCGAAAAATCAGAAACTTTGATTGCAAGGACATTGCCACCGCCCTCCCAGCGGGAGGGCGCTGCCAAGCTCATTCTGCCGTCCGCTCCGGTATGGAGCGCTTCGCCGCGAGCGAGACCACAAAGAAGGGGAGATGCACACGTGACGCAATCGATCAAAGACAAACGGGTATGCATCATCGGGGCGGGCCCAAGCGGCACGGCTCAACTCCGCGCCTTCGAAGCGGCGCGAGCCAAGGGCGCCGAGGTGCCTGAGCTTGTTTGTTTCGAGAAGCAAGCCAATTGGGGCGGCCTGTGGAACTACACCTGGCGCACGGGGCTGGATGAATATGGCGAGCCGGTGCATTGCTCGATGTACCGGTATCTATGGTCGAACGGCCCCAAGGAATGCCTCGAGTTCGCCGACTATTCGTTCGAGGAGCATTTTGGCCGCGCCATTCCCTCCTATCCGCCGCGGGAGGTCCTCCACGACTACATCATGGGACGGGCGGAGAAGAGCGGCGCCAAGCGCTACGTGCGCCTTTCGACGGTCGTACGCTGGGTTTCGTACGCGCCGGAAACGGAGAAGTTCACGGTCACTGTGAAGAACCTCCCCGAGGATCGCACCTATTCCGAAGAGTTCGACTATCTCGTCGTGGCCAACGGTCACTTCTCGACGCCCAATATGCCGGAATTCGAAGGCCTGAGCATGTTCCCGGGACGTGTGCTGCACGCCCACGACTTCCGCGATGCCTTGGAATTCAAGGGCAAGGACGTGCTTCTGATCGGCTCGTCCTACTCAGCCGAGGATATCGGTACGCAATGCCACAAGTACGGCGCCAACTCGATCACGTTCAGCTATCGCACGAAGCCGATGGGCTTCGACTGGCCGGAGGGATTTGAAGAGAGGCCGCTGCTGACCAAGACAGTCGGCAACATTGCCCATTTCTCCGACGGGTCGACCAAGAAAGTGGACGCGATCGTGCTCTGCACGGGATACCAGCACTACTTCCCGTTCCTGCCCGACGAGCTTCGTCTCAAGACCAAGAACGTCCTTTATCCGCCGGACATCTACAAAGGCATCTTTTGGATCGACAATCCGAAAGTTATGTATCTCGGAATGCAGGATCAGTACTACACCTTCAACATGTTCGATGCCCAAGCGTGGTATGCGCGCGACGTGATACTGGGTCGGATCAAATTACCTGATGCGGCGACCATGAAAGCCGACAGCGAGGCCTGGGTGGCCGCCGATGGGAAGTGCACCAACGACGAGGAGAAGATCGACTTCCAGACGGAGTATGTCCGCGAGCTTCTGGCCGCGACCGACTACCCGCCGTTGGACGTCGACCATGTCGCCAAGCTCTTCAAGGAGTGGGAGCACCACAAAGTGGAAGGCATCCTCACCTACCGGGACCGCTACTATCCGTCGACGCTCACCGGCACCATGTCGCCGACCCATCATACTGTTTGGATGAAGGCCTTGGACGACAGCCTCAAGGCTTTCTTGCAGGTGCCGGAGGCAGCTGCCGAGTGACTGTCGCTGGCCCCCGGGTTAGCGCTCGGGTGCCAGCAGGGAGAAAATCATGACCCTAGTGGGTAGAGGCGCTCTACCCGGCGCCTCCTTGGAGTCGGCAAGGCGCGTTCGTCGCATGCGCGTGCCGGGCGGCGGTGTGATCGCCGTCGGCGTGCGGGCAGGGGACGAGCTGAAGATCGTCGATCCGGAAGGCCTACAGCCGGGCTTGCTGTATGCCATCTCCGAGAAGGAGGGGGCGCAAGCCGTCATTCCCGCTTTGGATCAACGCGACGCGCCGACGCTCGACATGGCTTTGGCCGCCGCCAGGGACGGAAAGCCCGCCGCTGTCAACGCGGTCGCGACGCGGGGGATAGCGGCAGAAGAGGTTCGCGGCGCGCGGCTGCTCGGCCAGGAGACGCCTCGGGCGGAGGTGCGCTTCGCTATCGGAGCGAATGGGCTTCTGCTGGTTTTCGCGCCCGGGGAAGACATGGCGCCAGATGCGCAGAACCCGGCAACCGAACTCCTTGTGGAGATCGCGCACGACCAAGAGGGGGAGCTCGAACCGCCGCCACCACTGGCTGAACCGAAGCTCGATCACAGGATCGATGCGGCGACGGCCTCGGCCTATCGGGTCAAGGCTGGGGACTATATCCAGATCATCGATGTCGAGGGGCGGCAGTGCTCCGACTTTCTTGCCTTCGACGCCGCCGCCCTGGAGAAGGGCGTTGAGAACGGCTTGGACGCCACGACGACGCATTCGCTGATGGGAACGGCCGCGCCCGGCCCGGGCCTTCACGCCAAGTACTTTGACCAGACTCAGAAGCCGCTCGTGGAGGTCGTGCAGGATACCGTCGGCCGGCACGACACCTTCATGCTGGCCTGCAATGCCAAATATTACGAGGACATGGGATATCCGGGGCACTCCAACTGCACGGATAACTTCAACCGCTGCTTGGAGCCCTACGGGATCGCGCCCCGCAAGGGCTGGCCTGCGATCAACTTCTTCTACAACACCTTCGTCGACGACAATGATGCGATCGGTCTCGACGAGCCTTGGTCGCGGCCCGGCGATTATGTGCTCTTGCGCGCCCTGACGGATCTTGTCTGTGCCTCCTCATCCTGTGCCGACGATATCGACCCGGCCAATGGCTGGTTCCCGACCGACGTTCATGTACGCGTCTATGACAAGGAAAATTCGTTTCCCAAAGGGAAGGCTCACCGCATGACGCCCGATGCTCAGCCGCGCATGACGCGCGAAAGCGGCTTTTATCCGCGTTTCGCCGAGCTGACGCGCAAATTCGAAGACTATCGCGGCTTTTGGCTGCCGACCTGCTTTTCGGATGTCGAGCCCATAGAGGAATATTGGGCCTGCCGGGAAAAGGCAGTCATTATGGATCTCAGCGCGCTCCGCAAGTTCGAGGTCACCGGTCCGGACGCCGAGAATCTCTGCCAGCTCGTCGCCACCCGCAATATTCGCAAGCTGAGCCAGGGGCAGGTCGTCTACACCGCCTTCTGCTACGAGACCGGCGGCATGATCGACGACGGCACGATCTTCCGCCTTGGCCAGAACAACTTCCGCGTCGTCTGCGGCGACGATTATCTCGGTGTCTGGATGCGCCAGCTCGCCGAGGAGCGGGGCATGAAGGTCTGGGTTCGATCTTCGACCGACCAGCTGCACAACGTCGCCGTGCAGGGGCCGAACTCGCGAGAAATCCTGAAGCAGATCGTCTGGACGCCGCCGCACCAGCCGACCATGGAAGAGCTCAAATGGTTTCGCTTCACCATCGGGCGGATCGCGGAGCAGCCCGTGGTGATCTCTCGTACCGGCTATACGGGCGAACTCGGGTTTGAGATTTGGTGCCATCCCGACGCCGCACCCAAGGTCTTCGATGCGATCTGGGAGGCCGGGCAGCCTTTGGGGCTTCGCCCGTTCGGCCTGCTCGCTCTCGACATGATCCGCATCGAAGCGGGCCTCATCTTCGCCGGCTATGAGTTCTGCGACCAGACCGACCCGATCGAGGCCGGCATTGGCTTTGCCGTGCCGAAGCAGCTGGACGATAACGACCGCTTCATCGGCCAGGAGGCGTTACAGCGGCGCCGCGACAATCCGCAGAAGAGACTGGTCGGACTCGACATCGACAGCAATGACTGCGTGCATCACGGCGATCCGATCTATATCGGACGTGCGCAGGTCGGCGTGGTTACAAGTTCGACGCGCTCGCCGATCCTGAAGAAGAATATCGCGCTGGCGCGGCTCGACGTCACGAAGTCGGAGCTCGGGACCGAGGTCGAGATCGGCAAGCTCGATGGCCACCAGAAGCGGATCCCGGCAAAGGTCGTGGGCTTTCCACATTACGATCCACAAAAGACCCGCGTTCGCGCTTGATCCTCTCGCCATGCCGACGGCACCAGCAGCTGCAAGCCTGTCACGGCCTCACGCCACAAGTCGGCGAGCATTTGCATGAAGCCGATAAGAATCTTCCAGCATCAGAGTTGGATCGGTCCTGGCCGCATAGCCGAAGTCCTATCCGACAAGAAACTTCCTTACGAGATCATATCGACCGATAGACGCGATGCGATTCCGTCCACGATCGAGGATGTTTCGGCGATGGTGTTTCTCGGCGGCACTATGAGTGCCAATGACCCGTTACGTTGGATCGACGCCGAGTTGGCGCTGATCCGTGAAGGCCAGGCGCGCGGGATGCCGATGTTGGGTCACTGCCTCGGCTCGCAGCTCATCAGCAAGGCGCTGGGCGGTACGGTTGCTCCGATGCCGGCCAAGGAGATCGGCTGGTACAAGGTGACGCGGAGTGAGGGCGCCGAATCGGACGGATGGCTGGCGGGCGTGCCATCCGAAGTCGAGATCCTGATTTGGCACCACGATGCGTTTACGCTGCCGCCTGGCGCTGCGCCGCTTTACTCGAGCACGTATTGCCCGGATCAAGCCTTCGTCCTCGGCAACACGCTGGCCACTGTCGCACATATCGAGGTGACCGCACCGTTGCTGCAGGACTGGCTCCACATTTACGGGTACGACATCACGCCCATATCGGATTCCGTGCAGCCGATTGAGGACATCCGCCAGTCCCTCGAAGCGCGCGTAAAGCGCATGCACGCGACACTGACCGACCGCCTTTACGAGCGATGGCTCTCTCGCCTCATGGCGTCATAGGGATGGCTGGAACTCTTCGGCTTAGCCTCGGCCCGGGGCGCCGCGAGCCTTGCCGGAAGCATCGCTCATCTCGGTGACCTCGACGCGGCCTATCCCCGCATTCCTGGCCCGCGCTGCGGCCGTCGAGGCGAAGCTGACGATCTCCTCGGCCGCTTCGTCTCCTGTCAGGCCGATTGCGGCCCCAATGCTTGCGCTTAAGAACACCCATTTGTTGCCGGCAGTCACGGCCGCGCGCAGCACTTTCTGAATGCTCTCAGAAAGCACGGCCGCATCCGTCTCAGGCTTCGTGCACTCGTGCAGGATCGCGAACTCCGTGTCTGTCCAAAGGCACAGAGAATCGACAGGGTTAAGGATGCTCTCCAGGCGTTGTCCGACCTCGAGTAGGGCCCGCTCCCGAAAATCGGCGTCGAGTGTTTCGCGCCATTTAGCGAACTGGTCGAGATGGACCACCAGCACGGCGAACCCATCGACAGGCCGGGACTTCCTCCGGCGCAAGGCCACCTCGAGACGATCCAAGAACAGGGTAGGGGTGGGAAGGCGCGTTCCTGGGTCGAGCAGGATATCGCTTCTGAGCCGGAGCTGCGCAGACTTCTCCCGCGTGACATCCGTGATGAAGCCCTCGACGCCGAGCAGCTCGCCGCTTTCCGAGAAATTGCCGCGGCCGCGCTCGAGAACCCATTTCTCCTCGCCCTGAGCCGTACGGATCCGGTACATGAGCTCAAAGGGGCGGTTCTCCCGCACGGAGACTTGCACGTTCTGCCAGACCTGTTCCCGGTCCTCCGGAACGATCAGGTCGGCATAGGTGAGGCGATCGCTGTTGATCAGGGCCTCTGGCGGGTAGCCTGTCAGCACCTCGCAGCCCCCGCTCATATACTCCATCGTCCATTGGCGGTTGTTGCGACAACGGTAGACGAGGCCGGGAAGATGATTGATCAGGGTCTCGAGCGTTCTATGGCACGCTTCCTTGAGCCCGTCCGCGTGGACGCGGCGCCCAACGTCGGACAGCGTTCCCACAAAACCCACGCATCGCCCGTTCGCCGCCACGACGGCCTGCGCCCCCGCCTCTAAATGGATGGTCTCCCCCGACTGAGTGAGGAAGCGAAGAATGATTGCCGCCGGTCTTTGGTCGCGTTTGCAGGTCTCCAAGAATCCGAGCCACCGCTCCAAATCTTGAGGGTGCAAGTAACTCGAAGGAGATAGATTGCGTGTCTCCTGAAGCGCGAAGCCGGTGAGCCGCTCCCAGGCGGCGTTCACGTAGCGCAAACCGCCGTTCGGGTCTGTAACGAAAACGACGGTTTCGATTGCATCGAGAAGCGACGCAATGAGGGGCGTCGATCCCAGGCCAAATTCATTCGCGAGGCTGGATCCCAACTCGTCATTCTCGACGAGAATCTCCGTCAGGATTTCAATCTGAGCAGTCGACATGCGCGTTTCGGGCTTGGAGCTTCCGCACTGAATCCTCTCGCGAACGCTGAAGCGTATCAAACGCAACCGTCCTCCTTGGAGATAAACTCACGCACCGTCGGAGGCAAGAAAATGCCGTGGTTACTACCTTGTGGGTAGGCGGCCCCCCGTCTGACCTGCGTCAGGAGGCCGTCAACGCCCAGACCGCCGCCTCCAGCCTGGACTGCAGATTGAGCTTCCGCAGCAGATTCTTCACATGCACCTTGACGGTGCCGTCGCTGATGTCCAGTTCGCGGGCGATGTGCTTGTTGCTTTTCCCCGCGGCAATCAGCTTCAGAATCTGCCGCTCGCGCGTTGTCAGGCACTCTTCGTTGGTGGGAGGAGCGGGCGTCCCGTCGCGCATCGCGCCAAGGAGCATGCTCATCAACGGCTCGGCGAAGACGGCTTCCCCACGTGCAGCCTGCCGGAGCTTGTCGAGTATCTCCTCGGGTTCCGAGCCCTTGAGCAGATATCCCTCGGCGCCTGCGCGTACCGCCCTGATGAAGTCCTGCTCGGTGTCTGAGACAGTGAGCAGGATCACCTGCGTCTCGAGCCCGGAGTCCTTTATCTGCTTGAGGGCATCAAGACCGCTGCCGTTCCGCATGTTGAGATCCATCAACACCAGGTCAGGTTTTAGCGACGTCGCCAGCGATACCCCTTCGTCTGAAGATGCAGCCTCCCCAACGACCTCAAAATCAGGCTGGGATGCAATGAGTTGCGCCACGCCGCACCGGAACAGCGGGTGATCGTCGACCAGAAGCACTCTGCACGAGTCCGTGTTCATGTCGATCTCTCAGCCTCCAAATGCGTTTGAAAGCACACGGCGTTCCCGCGGACAAAGGACATAAAGGCGTGTGCCGCCCCCATCGCGATCCTCCATCCGGAAGATGCCACCAAGATTGCGCGCCCGTTCCTGCATGATGATGAGCCCATGGTGAGGCTCGGCGTCGTGCACCGTCTGACGCATACCCACGCCATTGTCGTCGACGCCAAGACAAACCGATCCATCCTCCTTGAGCCGTACAGATACCCAGCAGTAGCTCGCGTGGGAGTGACGCACGACATTGCAGAGCGCCTCGCGGAGGATGAGCAGGAGTTGCATCTCCTCGGCCACGGTCAGCACGCCAACGGGAAGGCGGTCGTCGAGGTCGAACGCAATCGAGCTGCGCCGCTCGAACTCGTCGATGGAGTCTTCCAAGGCTTGTGCAAAAGTCCTGCCGTGCATCGTCAGGCGGAAGGTGGTGATCAATTCGCGAAGCTGGAGGTTCGCCGTGCTGAGCGAACTGCGGAGTTGCTGCAGGGCTGTGTCGACTTCGGGCGAACTGTCCAGGCTCTTTTGCAGTTTGGCCTGAAGCAGGCTGACCTGAATCTTCATGTACGCGAGGGACTGTGCCAGGGAGTCGTGGAGCTCGCGGGCGATAGCGGCGCGCTCCTCGCTTTGTGCGTTGCGCAAACGCGTCCTGGCGCAGCGCGCGCTGTAGAGAATGCCGGCGAGATACTCGCCATAGCTGCGCAGAGACTCGAGTGCCGATGGTGAAACAGTTTCTCGATCGCCGACAAGCCGTAGCAGAAGCAGACCGTGGCCGGACGTCCCCTGAGCGAAGCCCTGCGCCAGAATATGGGATCTCGAATTTTCAGGATCGTCGAACGCCTCCGACGTCGCCTCGCGGCACATTTTTCCCTGAAGGCCACGCTCTCGGACGAGACGTATCCACCGCTCGCGGTTGTCGGATCCGATGCAGGCGAGAAGCACCAGCTGGCGCCCACTCTCGGTGCTGACGAAGATTGTGCCGGCTTGAGCCCCGGACAGTTCCAGAATGTGGTCGAGCACCAAGTCGAATGGTTCTGTGGAGTCGGGATCCGCAAGAAGCTGCGTTAGAACCCTATGCAGCAAGTCGATTGCACGGCGCGTCCCGCGCTTTCCCGCGTCCTCGAATGGCAAGAGCGCAGACGACCCCTCCGCTCGGGCGAGCGTCATGTCGCCAGCGCCACTCATTTGCGTTTCCTCCCCATCCTCCTTGGTCCGGGGTACGCAACTCTCATTGGCTACACCCCATACCGTTGTCTAGTGGGACAGAGCCCCCGCTGGACCGGCCGTTTTCAACGGCTGCGCGTGGATGGTGAGCATAGCTCGCCATCCCTATTCAATATCATTGAATTATATTCATGGCCAGACGGAATGGGATTGGCCTATGGTTGGATGAGGCGCGAGGCGCACAACGCGCCAGGCGTGTCGCTGACGGGGAGAGAGATGGACTTAGAAAAACCGGCGCCAACGGTCCCAGTCGCGGACACGGGAGGTCTTGATCAGGACGGCACGGGCCCCGGCGTCGCCCAAGCGATCGGCGACCAAGTACGTATCGCCCGCAACAGGCACGGCATGACGGTGGCCCGGGTGGCGCAGCTGACAGGTTTGTCTCCTGGCATGCTGTCGAAGATCGAGAACGGCAATGCGCTCCCGTCTCTGACAACGCTCCATGCTCTGTCGCGTGTTTTCAAGGTGCCGATGACCTACTTCTTCGAGACACACGAGGAGACACAAGGGTGCTGCTACGTGAAGAAGGACGGTGGGCTGTTTATCGAAAGCCGCGGCTCAAAAGTCGGCCATCAATATCAGTTGTTGGGGCAGGGCGTCGGACGTGACGTGTCGGTCGCGCCTTATATGATCGAGCTCAACGACACCTCCGAGGTATTTCCGCTGTTCCAACATCCAGGCGTGGAATTCATCCACATGCTGGAAGGCGAGGTGGTCTATCAGCACGGCGGCAGGCAGCATCATCTTTCGCCGGGCGACTCCCTCTTCTTTGAGGGCAGCACGGCGCATGGACCCGCCAAGCTGGTCAAGCTGCCGATCCGGTTTCTCTCGATCATGATAGAACCGGGCCGCGACGGTGATGGCCGCCGGTAGTCCAACCGCCGCGGCTCAATGCGACATGAGCACCGGCACGGTCATCGTCTCCAAAATCGTGCGGGTCACGCCGCCGAGAACCGACTCGCGGAGGCGGCTATGGTGATAGCCGCCCATGACGATCATCTCAGCCCCGAGATCGGCTGCTTGCGACAACAAGAGATCGGCCACGCCGACACCTGACCCGAGTGGGATGCGGCGCGCCTCCGACGCGATGTCGTGGCGCGCAAGATGCAACGTAATGTCTGCGCCGGGCTCCTCGCCGTGATCGCCCAGCCGATCACCGAGTGCGACGACAACGACAACCTTCTTGGCCCGGCGCAGGATGGGCAAGGCATCGGCGAGTGCGCGGGCGGCTGTGCCGCTGGCATCCCATCCGACCATAACCGTCTTGGGTTCAGGGTTGGCCTTGCCCGCCCACGGCACCAAGACCAGCGGACGCCCGGTATGAACAGAAGCTCTTCCACAAGGATGTGCTGCGGCCCGGCGATGTCGTCTCCTTCATCCGGCTGGCCGATCACGGCCATGTCGACATGACGGACGTGCAATGCCATCTCGTCGGGCAGGGCCGAAGCCTTGCATGTAAGGAGACGCGTCTCCGCCGAAAGTCCGCGCCGTTCGCTGGCTTCGGCGAAACCGTCAAGCGCCGTCTTCGCCTCCTGTCCGTTGGCCGAATGCGCCACGCCGATCAGGTGCGCTCTGTGTGCTTCCGCGAGCCCGAAGGCATAGTCGACTCGCGCTTTGCCGCTCTTGGAGAGATCGACCGTCACGAGCAGATCTTTGATGGCCATGGTCCCTCGGCTATCCCCTCGTCGTATCGTCGCAACACTTCAACGGCCTCCGGAACGGCGCCGACGATCCGTTGTCTCCTGCAGACGATAAAGGAAGTGGCGTGTACTGAAACTACACCCAAAGAGTTATGCCGGAGGGGTCAGCTAGGTTGCGCTTGCCGGCAAGGTTGGGCTCCGCTTGTTCCTTATCTGAGCCGGGGTCCGCTGGCCACGGTTCGTGGGCGCCGCCATCATCGCCGACGCAGCCTCGGCCGCATAAGTGAGTTGAGGTAGCGCGCATAAATCTCCGCCGAGATAAAGGTGATGCCAAAGCTGTGTGGCGATCACGCCGCCGAGGCCGAGGCTCCCGAACTCGCCAAGTTTTTCGCCCTCGCCGCGCGCCAGCAGCGCGCAATCTCGCGTCACGGCGTCCACATCGAAATAGCCCGTCCGCGCCAGACTCTCAGGGCTTAAGAGCTCGCGCACGAAGGCCGGGGGCTGGGCCAGGAAGGTCTCGGCCGTCGGCGCACGGAACATGCCCTTGGGCCGCCAGGCGACATCGTGGGGCAGCAATCGTTCCGCCGCGCGCCTGATCAAATATTTGTCCTTGAGGAGACGGTGGAGCTTGAACCGTGGATGCAGGCCGGCGGCGAAATTGATCACGCCCTCGTCGAGGAACGGGTAGCGCGTCTCCACGCTGTTCGCCATGGCCACGCGGTCGCCTTTTGCGCTCATCAGCAGGCCCGAGAGATGCACCTTGTAGCCGAGATAGAGCGACCGGTTCAGCGGATGCCACCGGGCCATGCGCGCGAGGTCGAGATCGAGATCCTCATAGGCGACATGGGTGCCAAGCTCTTCCTTCAGTCCCGCGCTGAAATAGCGGCCGCGCGACCGTGCCACGAGATTGTAGATGAGCGATTGGGCGTGCGGCCCGGCGATCAGGGAGTCGATGCGGGACAGCTCGGCGAAGGTGAGGTCACGCGCCGCCCATTTACGCGCGACGCGGCTCATCGCCGTGCTGGGGCGGAAGATATCGCCGATATCGAAACGGCGCGCGGTTTCCCGGATCTTGAACCAGACATAGCCGGCGAAGCCCTCGTCGGCGCCTTCACCGGTGAGCACGGTCTTGTAGCCTTGCGCCCGCACCTCGCGAGACAGGGCCAAGAGCGCCCCGCAGGATGTATCGAGCACTGGGCATTCCGCCGCCGCAGTCAGCGCCGCATAGCTCTGGGTGATGATGTCCGCTCCGGCATCCACGACGGTCGGATGGCCGCCGATGGCGCGCGCAGCTTCGAGCGCATTGTCCGTCTCATCGAGACGAGGATCCGGAACGCGCAAGGTGAAGCTCGGCAACGGACGGCCCGCCACGCGCGCGGCGGTCGCCAGCACATAGGCGGAATCCACGCCGCCACTGAGATAGCCAACGACCGGCACGTCGGCGCGGAGTCTCACCTCGACGGCCCGGGCGAACGTCTCCTCGAAAGCCTCGATGGCCGTGTTGGCGTCCGGATCGTCCTCCTCGCCCCAATCGGGAAAGTCGAAGTCCCAATATTTCGTCTCGACGGGGCGCGCCGCTCGGTCGTCGCCGCGCCAGGCGATCTTCAAATAATGTCCCGGCGCGATCGCTTGCACCCCCTCGAACGCGGTGCGTCGCCCGCCAAGGGCGAAAAAGGTGAAGAGATGGTCCAGTCCGCGCGGGTCGGCTCTGGGTAGGACCGCGCCGGAGGCGATCAGCGCCTTGATCTCCGAGCCGAAATACAGGAAGTCGCCTTGTCGCGACCAGAACAGGGGACAGATGCCAACCCGGTCGCGCGCCAGCAGCACGATGCGGCGCTTAAAGTCGACGAGCACAAAAGCGAATTGGCCCTTCAGGTGCTCGAGGAACGCCTCGCCGTGCTCCTCGTAGAGATGAACGATGATCTCGCAATCGGTGTGCGTCCGGAACACATGGCCCTTGGCCTCCAACTCCCGCCGCCGCTCCGGAAAATCGAACAGCTCGCCGTTGCATATGACGGCGATGCTCTGGTCCTCGTTGAAAAGAGGTTGCCGCCCATCGCTCAAGCCCACGATGCTGAGGCGGCGATGGGCGAGGCCTATGCCGGGCGCGGCGAGGAATCCGTCGTCGTCGGGCCCCCGATGCACCAGCGCGTCCGCCATGCGTTGCAGCATGGCCTCATCGGGCCTTCGCCGTCCCTTGAGGTCGATCACGCCGGCTACGCCGCACATACACCCTCCTTCACGCCAAGTTCGATGCGGATTGGATTGACCCCCCACCGCTTTCTTGGCGCCGTCCCCGTGGCCCCTCGGACGCGCCTTGAAGGAGCGCCCACCGACTCAACCCACCCGCTAGCTGGACACATGCTAGGTTGTGGTGAGCCTTATCAAGTTCAATGCGTCACCTTACCCTGATCTTACGCCTCCCGAGGGCCTGCCGCATTTAAGAAAGGTCCATGTGGCCCCAAAAGGGCAATTCGGCCCCAAAACAGCCTTAGAATCCGCCCGACGCAGCCACCCGACCGGGTTGCGACCAAGTGGCCAGCTCCCTAAGGCCCGCCGGGCTGGATCTCTCCTGCGTGACCTTCGGTCTCCTCGTAGCTGTCGCGCAAACGCCGTCGCAACAGCTTGCCGTTCGGCCCCTTCGGCAGGGCTTCTACCCGCAAATAAAGACGCGGGCATTTGTAGCGCGCGAGACGGCCGGCGACGAAGCGTTCCAGCTCGGCACTCTCGACAGGGCTCTTCGAGACATAGAACGCGGCGATCACTGTGGTGTCGGCCTTCACCGTCATTTCTGCGGCGGCGCTTTCGAGGATCGCCGGATGGGCGTTCAACGCGGCCTCGACCTCGATCGGCGAGACCCGGACGCCGCCTGCGTTCATCATGTCGTCGGCCCGGCCGAGATAGGTAAGCGCGCCGTCCTCGGCCATGCTCGCGGTGTCGCCGGTGAGGAACCATTCGCCCTGAAAGCGCTGAGATGTCTCAGCCTCAGCGCCCCAATAGCCCAGCATCAGTCCTGGATCGCGGCGCGAGACGCCGAGAATGCCCGGCTCTCCGAAACCCACCGGCCCGTCCTCGCGAAGAACGGCCACCCGGCGACCGTCTTGCGGATAGCCCAGCGTGCCGGGAGGCGCGGGACGGCTGGGCGAGCCTGATATGAAGGTCGAGCACTCCGACATGCCGAAAGCCTCGTGGACAGGCGCGCCCGTGGCCTCCTCCCAGGCAACACGCGTCGCCTCGGGCAGCTTCTCGCCCGCGGAAAGTCCGTGGCGCAGCACGTCGAAGGACGGCAGCTTTGTTCTCAGAAGGCGGCGGTAAATTCCTGGAGCGGCGGCGAAGATCGTCGCCTCGTGCTGCTTCATCAGCGGACCGAGCGCGTCCGGGGTCACGTCCTTGCCGGGGATCAGGGCGGTTGCGCCGCATGTCCAGGGATCCAAGAGCCCCGTCCCGAGCGTATAGGTCCAGTTGAACGCGCCGGCATGCAACAGCCGGTCGGTCTCGGTCAGCCCGTACCAGCCGTCCCACATCATCCGGCGCGCCCAGATTGCACGATGGGCATGGGTGACGGCGCGGGGGCGCCCTGAAGTGCCCGACGTGTAGATAATGTAGCCAGGACGCCCGGGATCGCTCATCGTGTAAGCAGCAGGAGCAAGCCCATACATGGAACGCATGACCGCCACGGGCAGGACCGGGCAAGGCAGGTCCTTGGGAAGCGCAAGACCGTCTTCGGCCACGATCAGTCGCGGCGCGATGTCCTCGGCGATCTGCGCCACCTCCGGCGCGGTCAGAAGCGAGGAGGTCGGCACCGGAATGATGCCGACCGCGAGCGCGGCGAGATAGCAAATCGGAAATTCCACGCTGTTGCCAAGCCGCATGAGCAAGCGGTCGCCCGGCTCAAGGCCTTGCGCCAAAAATCCGCTCGCCGTACCAAGCACCGCCGCCTCGAGCTCTGCATAGCTCCAATATTCCGTGCGCGATGGTGAGAGTACGGCGAGCGCGCATTTGCCGCCGAGCTCGTGTGCGCGCGCAAGCACATAGGCGGCGAGATTGAAGGGCGCCGGGCAGGCCGCCGGCGGGCCGTGGTCGAAGATCGCGTGCATGCTGCGCGAGCTACCCCCTCGCACGGGGAGTTGCAAGCGCGGAGGCTAAGCGGGGCGCTTGATCTTGCCGATATCGAGGAGCTTCAGCACCGTCTTCTCGAAATAGGGTTCGGTCGTGCCGGCGCGGACCTTGCGGAGGAAGTATTTCTCGAAGGCCACCTTGGCGACATGGACCCAGCGGCCGCTTGCCGCCCAGTTCACGTTGCGTGGCGGGTTCTGGGGCAGGGCGACGAAAGCCACGCCCGAATCGCCGAAATCGGCGAGGCAGATCGCGTTCCACGTCGCCTCGTGGCTGGGCTCCTCGCCGCGCAGAAGCTGACCGATATTGAGCGCGGTCGCCGTCACCATGGATTCGATCATGTACCCGGTCTTGGGCACACCGACCGGCACCGGCGTCTGCTCGAGGGGAGGGATGGCAATACACACGCCCACGCCAAAGACGTTCGGGAATTTCGGATTGCGCTGATACTTGTCGATGAGGACGAAGCCGCGCGGATTGACCAGGCCTTCGATGTCGCGCAGCGCGGCGACCCCGCGGAAGGCCGGGAGCATCATCGAAAACTTGAAGGGCAGTTCGTGAGTCTTTTTGGGCTTGCCGTCGTCGTCGACCTCGGTCGCATGCAGCATGCCCGGATCGACCTTGTCGACCTTGGCGTTAGTGATCCACTTGATGTGGCGCTGGCGCATCTCGGATTCGAGCAGGCCTTTGGTATCGCCAACCCCGCCCACGCCAAGATGGCCGACATAGGGCTCGGCCGTGACGAACGTCATCGGGACCTTGTCCCGGATTTTTCGGCGGCGCAGGTCCGCATCGACGATCATCGCGAATTCATAGGCCGGCCCGTAGCAAGAGGCACCCTGAACGGCACCGATGACGATGGGTCCCGGGTTGTCGCAAAAGGCCTGCCAAGTGTCGTTGGCGCGCGAGGCGTGATCCACATCGCAGATCGAATGAGTATTGCGGTCGGGGCCGAGGCCTTCGATCTCGTCGAAGGCGAGCTCAGGTCCGGTGGCGATGACCAGATAATCGTAATCGAGCGAGGTGCCGTCGCCGAGCTCGACGCGGTTCTCTTCCGGATGAACGCGGGCGGCGCCGACCGCGCTGAAGGCGATGCCGTGCCTGGGCAGGACCGTGGCAAGATCGACGGTGATGTCCTTCTTTGTGCGCCATTTCACCGCCACCCAGGGATTGGACGGCGTGAACTGGAAAAACGGCTTATCGGAAACGAGCGTGACGCGGTCCTCCTTGCGGACCGACCGCTTCAACTCGTAAGCGCACGACACCCCACCAATGCCCCCGCCAAGCACAACGATCTGAGCCATCTGTTTCCTCCTGATTGGTGCTTAGCCCTTGGCTGAAGGGCACTCGAACGCAGCGCCGGCTTTTAAGCCGAGCTTGCGGAACGCGATGGCGGCCGGACAGAAGCCGGTGAAAGCCGCCTGGATGAGGTTCAGTCCGACGAAAGCGGTGAGCAGAAGCCAGTAAGGGCTGAACAGCCATGCGAGCGCGAGGCTGATGAGCACCACGCTGCCGGCGAACGTAAGCACTGCGCGATCGACGTTCACGGCGAATCTCCTGATCATGGGCCGGGCCTGAGAACTGGAGACCCTGGCCCGCTAAAGTCGCTATCCGTCGCGCCTGAAGTACACAACGGCATTGACTATATATTCGATTATTCGTATATACGCAACCATGAAAATATACGGGAATCAAATGCAGGTCGCGGCCGACGAGGCCAGCAATCTTCTGAAGGCTCTCGCCAACCGGCACCGGCTGATGATCGTGTGCCAGTTGATCGAGAAGGAGCGTTCCGTAGGTGAGCTCGCCGAGCTCTTGGACATCCGAGATTCGACCGTGTCGCAGCACCTTGCCCTTCTGCGCAAGGATGGGCTGGTGACGGCGAGGCGCGATGGTCAGACCATTTGGTACTCGATTGGCAGCGAACCGGCCCGCGAGCTTGTGGGCACGCTCTATCGGGTCTATTGCGCGCCGGCCGAGGCGTGCGCGCCGAAAAAGCGAAGCGCATCCCGCCAAACGAATCGTCGAGCGTCCCGCTGAGCACGAGAGGACATCCCATGATGCGCGTTGGCGTGATCGGCTTGGCATTGCTTGCTCTCTTTGTCGGCCACCAGGCGCTCGCTGAAGAGACGTTTGTCGTGCGGCCTGAGAAGGTCGCTGACGAGAAAGCCGTCTTCGCCACCGTCGAAAGCGTGCGCACCGTGCCGGCGCGCACGCGCATTGGCGGCACCTTGGTGGAGCTCACGGTCAAGGAGGGCGACGCGGTCAAGGAAGGACAGGTTCTCGCCAATGTGAGCGACGAGAAGCTCGCCCTGCAGATCAGCTCTCTCGATGCGCAGATCCTGGCCCTTGAGGCACAGCTTGCTCAGGCGAAGACCGATCTCGACCGCGCCCAAGAGTTGGTTGCGCGCGGCACGATCCCGAAAACGCGCCTCGACGAGACCCAAACTGCCTTCAATGTTGCGTCCAACAATTTGAAGGCGCGCAAGGCCGAGCGCTCCGTCCTCCAGGAGCAAGTAGCCCAGGGTCAGGTGCTTGCGCCGACCGCCGGCCGTGTCCTGACCGTGCCCGTGACGGTCGGCAGTGTCGTTTTGGCGGGCGAGCCCGTTGCCACGATCGCCGTGCAGAATTTCGTCCTGCGGCTGCGCGTGCCGGAACGGCATGCCCGCTTCCTCAAGGCCGGCGATACGGTGCGGATCGACGGCGAAGAACTCGGCCAGAGTGGCGCGAAGTTCGGCACCATCCGCTTAGTCTATCCTAAAATCGAGGACGGCCGCGTCATAGCCGACGCGGAAGTCGCGGGCCTCGGCGATTACTTCGTCGGAGAGCGCATCCGCGTGTGGGTTTCCGCAGGCGATCGCGAGAGCATCATCGTGCCGGGGTCCTTCATTATCACCCGCTTCGGCGTCGACTATGCGCGCCTGCGCAAGGACGCCAAGACCGTGATCGACGTGCCGGTGCAGCGGGGGCGGGAACAGCCGCGCCCCGACATGCCGGACGCACTTGAGATCCTGTCGGGGCTCAAACCTGGCGATGTGTTGGTGCGGCCGTGAAACTCGGACTTTCGGGACGTCTCACCCAGGCCACGATCCGCTCGCCGCTGACGCCGCTCTTTCTGCTGGCGGCGCTGGCGGTCGGCCTCATCGCGCTCCTCACCATTCCGCGCGAGGAGGAGCCGCAGATCAGCGTCCCGCTGGTCGATATTCGCGTCAACGCCGACGGTCTCAAGGCGCCTGACGCGGTCGAGCTGGTTACCAAGCCGCTGGAAGCAATCGTCAAGGGCATCGACGGGGTCGAGCACGTCTACAGCCAGACCGTGGACGACCGCGTGATGGTCACCGCGCGGTTCCTCGTCGGTACCGACGCGGACGATGCGATTCTTCGGGTGCATGAGAAAATCCGGGCCAATCTCGATCAGATCCCTGTCGGCATCCCCGAGCCGCTGATCGTCGGCCGTGGCATCAATGACGTCGCCGTCGTAGTGCTCACCCTGTCGCCGAAGCCGAGCGCGGCCGCGCGCTGGACCAGCAAGGACCTCTATCAGCTCGCAGACGAGGTGCGCTCCGAACTGGTGAAGACCGACAATGTCGGCCTGACCTACATCTCGGGCGGTGATCCGCAGCAGATCCGCGTCGAGCCGGACCCCGAGAAGCTCGCGCTGTTCGGCGTCACCCTTCAGCAGCTCGTCGAGAAAGTGCGCGGCGCCAATCGCTCATTTCAAGCCGGATCGGTGCGCAACGACGACGTTATGCTCGACGTCGCCGCGGGACAGACGCTTGCCGGCGTCCCCGATATCGGCCTGACTCTGCTCACCACCCGCGACAACCGCCCCGTCTATGTGCGTGACGTGGCCTCGGTCGTGATCGGACCGAGCCCGCAAGAGCACCGCGTGTGGATGGAGAGTCAGGGGAAGGGCGGTCATTGGCAGCGCGTGCCCGCCGTGAGCGTCGCCTTCGCCAAGCGCGCCGGCGCCAATGCCGTGGTGGTCGCCGATCAGTTGCTCGCGCATCTGAAGAACGTCGAGGGTCGGTTGATCCCGCCTGACATCAACGTGACGGTCACCCGCGACTACGGCCAGACCGCCAACGACAAGGCGAACGAGCTCCTGTTCCACCTTGGCCTTGCGACCATCTCGATCGTCGTGCTGATCGCCTTTGCCATCGGCTGGCGTGAGGCCTTGGTGACGCTTGTCGTCATTCCGACGACCATTCTGCTCACCCTCTTCGCTTCGAAGATGATGGGCTACACCATCAACCGCGTCAGCCTGTTCGCGCTCATCTTCGCCATCGGTATCCTGGTCGACGACGCCATCGTCATCGTCGAGAACATCGCCCGCCATTGGGCCATGAAGGACGGCCGCAGCCGCCAGCGGGCGGCGATCGAGGCGGTGGCCGAAGTCGGCAATCCGACCGTCGTTGCGACATTGACCGTGGTGGCGGCGCTCCTGCCCATGCTGTTCGTGTCCGGCCTGATGGGGCCGTATATGGCGCCGATCCCGGCCAATGCGTCGGCCGCCATGCTGTTCTCGTTCTTCGTCGCCGTGGTCATCGCGCCGTGGCTGATGCTGCGGCTCAGCCCGGCGGGGCGTCCGCTGCACGAGCATGAAGCGGCGCACGGGGAGGGCCTTCTCGGCCGGCTGTATCGCCGCTTCGCCGCGCCCATCGTGCGCTCGCGCCGGAGCGCCTGGATCTTCCTGATCGCGGTCGGCCTGGCGACTTTGGCCGCGTGCATGCTGTTCGTCACCAAGAGCGTGACCGTGAAGCTGTTGCCGTTCGACAACAAGTCGGAGCTGTCCGTGGTGGTCGATCTGCCCGAAGGCGCGCCGCTTGAGGACACCGAGCGGACGCTGTTTTCCATTGCCGACGTGGCGCGGGCGCTCCCCGAAGTCGAATCGATCGAGACCTATGCCGGCACGCCGGCGCCGTTCAATTTCAACGGGCTGGTCCGTCACTATTATATACGCGAGGCGCCCGAGCTCGGCGAATTGCACCTCAATCTCGCCCCGCGCAGCGCGCGTGACCGGTCGAGCCACGAAATCGCGCTCGATCTGCGGAGCCGCCTGGACAAGGTGAAGCTGCCGAAGGGCACGGTTGCGCGCGTGGTCGAGGTGCCGCCGGGGCCGCCGGTTCTGGCCACGCTGCTCGCCGAGGTCTATGGGCCAGACTCCAAGACCCGCCGCGCCGTGGCCGCCGAGGTGAAGAAGATCTTCGCCTCGGTGCCCTATATCGTCGACATCGACGATTCCATCGGCGAGTCGCGGCCGCGCTTGCGCATCTCCATCGACCAGGATCGCCTCGAGTTCTTCGGCGTCGAGCAGAGCGACGTCTACGATACGATCAAGGCGCTGCTCGGCGGCACCACGGTCGGCTACTCGCATCGCGGCGAAGACCGCAATCCCATCGAGATCACGGTCCGGCTGCCGAAACGCAACCTGTCCTGGAGCGAGCTGCTCGCCTCGACACCGGTCCCGGCCAACAGCGTCCCCGGCAATAAGGGTGTCGTGGAGCTCGGCGACGTCGTTCGCGTGACGGAGGAGGCGGGTTCGCCGACGATCTTCCGCCGCGACGGGCGCTTCACCGACATGGTGATGGCGGAGCTCGCCGGCGCCTACGAGGCCCCGATCTACGGCATGCTCGACGTCGACAAGAAAATCGAAGACCACGATTGGGGTGCGCTCGGGACGCCGACCGTCCGGTTCCACGGCCAGCCCGAGGATGAATCGAAGCCTGTCGTCCTGTGGGACGGCGAGTGGGAGATCACCTACGTGACCTTCCGCGACATGGGGGCCGCCTTCATGGTTGCGATCATCGGCATCTACATCCTCGTGGTCGCGCAGTTCGGCAGCTTCAAGCTACCGCTCGTAATCCTCACGCCGATTCCGCTCACGCTGATCGGCATCGTGCTGGGCCATTGGCTGTTCAAGGCGCCGTTCACGGCAACATCGATGATCGGTTTCATCGCCCTTGCCGGCATCATCGTGCGGAACTCGATCCTGTTGGTCGACTTCATCCGCCATGGCGCAGGGCACGGCAAGACCTTGCGCGAGATCCTGCTGGAAGCGGGCGCCGTCCGCTTCAAGCCGATCCTCTTGACGGCGCTCGCCGCCATGATCGGCGCGGCGACCATCTTGGTCGATCCCATCTTCCAAGGTCTCGCCATCTCGCTGCTCTTCGGTCTCGCCTCCTCGACCTTGCTGACCGTCCTGGTGATCCCGGCGATCTACGTCGTCCTGCGGGATGCGGACCGGGTCGTGGGGGAATCGGCGAGGGCCTAGCGGCGGTCCAGGTCGAGCTTGAGGAAGTGCGTCGCGCACGAGATGCAAGGATCGTAATTGCGCACGGTCTGCTCGCAGCGGTGGCGCAGATCGTCCTCGGGCAGATCGAGGAACCCGCCGATGAAGGTCACGAGGTCTTCCTCGATGGTTGCCTGGTTCTGCGACGTGGGCGGCACGATCTGCGCTTCGGCGATCGTGCCGTCTTCTTCCAGGCGGTAGCGGTGGTAGAGCAGACCGCGCGGCGCCTCGGTTGCGCCGTAGCCGACGCCGGCCCGCGGCTCGACCGGAATGGCCGGCCGGTCCGGCTCCTCATACGCCTCGATGAGCCTGATCGCTTCATCGCAGGCGTAAAGCACCTCGACGGCGCGGACGATGATGCTGCGATAGGGGTTGGTGCAGGTCGGGCCCAGGCCGGCCGCCTTCGCCTTCTCTTGTGCGAGCGGTGAGAGGCGTTCGAAGTTCAGATTGTAGCGGGCGAGCGGACCGCACAGATAGGCACCGCCGCCGCGAAGCTGCGACCGTAACGCCGTCGTGCGTGGAAGATGGCTCTCCTCGAAATGCGCGTCATAGTCGCGTGGCGCAATATCGAGCCCGCGGTTCGAGGCGATGCGGCCCATTGCAAGCGGATATTCTCCCGCGCCCTGAAGCGCCACAAAGGTGTAATCGCGCTCCCGGTCCGGAAAGTCGAAGCCCGACAGCCAGTCGATGGTCTCGACGGCTGCCTCCCGCGCCCATTTGAGGCTGTCTGCAAGGTCTGCCAATTCCCGCTTTCGCGGGACGCGGTAGAAGCCGCCGACGCGGACATTGATGGGATGGATCTCCCGGCCACCGAGCACCGACATGATCTCGTTGCCGATCCGCTTCAACTCGAGTCCACGACGCACCGCGTCGCCGTGGTCCTGGGCCATGTCCATCCCGCTCGCGTAGCCGAGGAAGTCGGGCGCGTGCAGCATATAGATGTGCAGGCTGTGGCTCCCGATCCATTCGCCGCAATAGAGGAGGCGCCGGAGGTCGCGCAACGGTCCATCGACGGTGACACCGAAAGCATCCTCCATGGCGTGGACGGCGCTCATCTGATAGGCGACGGGGCAGATGCCGCAAATACGCGCGGTGATATCAGGCACTTCGCTGAAATCCCGGCCGCGCAACAGAGCCTCGAAGAAGCGCGGCGGCTCGAAGATGTTCAGTTCCGCGGACCGAACCTCGCCGTCGCGCACCACGACCTTGAGCGCCGCCTCGCCCTCGACCCGGGCGAGATAATCGACCGTTATCGTCTTATGGATTGTCTTATGGCTCATGACGCTCGCTTTCCTCGCGGAAGGCCGGCGCGTCGGCATTGAAGGTGCGATAGATGCGCTCGAGCGCGAGGTTATTCATGCCGAGAGTGTTGAGCCAAGCGCTGAGAGAGAGCGTGTTCGGCGATTCCATGGGGCCGTAGCACCCGTAGCACCCGCGATTATAAGCCGGGCAGATCGCGCCGCACCCGGCATGCGTGACCGGCCCGAGGCAGGGCGTGCCGTGGGCGACCATCACGCAGAGATTGCCGGCGATCTTGCAATCCATGCAGACGCTGTGTGGCGGCACCCCCGGCCGGCGCCCGGCGAGAAACGCCGAGATCACCTCGAGCAGCTGGCGCTTGTTGATGGGGCAGCCGCGCAGCTCGAAATCGACTTTGACGTGGTCGGCAATCGCCGTCGAGGTCGCCAACGTCTTTACATACTCCGGCTGCGCATAGACGATGGCCGCATATTCTTTCACGTCGGCGAAGTTGCGCAGCGCCTGGATGCCGCCTGCGGTCGCGCACGCGCCGATAGTGACAAGCCGGTCGGAGCGCTCGCGGATATCGTGAATGCGCTCGGCATCGTGCGGCGTGGTGACCGAGCCCTCGACCAGGGAGAGGTCATAGCGGCCGCGGATCGCCCCACGCGTGGCTTCCGGGAAATAGGCGATGTCGATGGCGCCCACGATGGTCAAGAGCTCGGTCTCGCAATCCAGCAGGCTGAGCTGGCAGCCGTCGCAGGAGGCGAACTTCCAAACCCCGAGCCTTGGCTTGCGCTGTGACACCTCAGAGTTCCTTCACGGGGAGCAGATGCCGGACCCGATCGTAGCGGAACACGGGTCCATCCCGGCATACGAAGACGGGGCCGAACTGGCAATGGCCGCAAAACCCGACGGCGCATTTCATGTTGCGCTCCATGGAGAGGTAGATGCCCTCATCGGCAACACCGGCATCCTGAAGCGCGGCGACGGCGAAGCGCATCATAATCTCCGGGCCGCATACGAGCGCGATGGCATTGCGCGGATCGAAGGTCGCATGTGGGATCAGTGTCGTGACAACGCCAACATGCCCGTGCCAGGGGGCAGTCGCATGATCCGCGGTGACCTCGACTTCGAGATCCAAATCTGCTGTGCCAGCTCTCGAGCTCGTCGCGATATAGGATATCGTCGGGGCTGCGCGTGCCGTAGAGGATTACGATGTCGCCGTAACGCTCGCGTTCGTTGATCAGGTGATAGATCAGTGAGCGCAGCGGCGCGAGGCCAACCCCACCCGCCACGATAACCACGTCGCGACCATTCATCTCAGCCATCGGCCAGCCCACGCCGAAAGGACCCCGTAAGCCCAGCGCGTCGCCGGGCTTGAGCTGCGTCAGTGCGGCGGAGACGGCGCCAACGGCTCGCACCGTATGTACGAGGACTGGCTTGCTCGGATCGCCGCTCATGCTGATCGGCACTTCGCCGATGCCGAAGGCCATCATCATGTTGAACTGACCAGGCACGTAGCTCCCGGCGGAGAACGCCTCGTCATCCAGATCGAGCGTCCACGTGTCGGGCCCATCGAGCCGACTCTGACGCACGCGGGCGGTGCGCGGCACCATGATGTCGTCGGCGGTCCCCGTACTTTGAGCTTCAGACTTTGGTGCCATAGACATCCAGAAGTTGCAGGCGAGTGGCCTTGAGGCGTTGCACCATGATCGGCATGAAGCGCATCATCATCTCGTAGCCGAAATCGTGGTCTTCATCGCACTTCTCCCGGAGGCAGGCGGCATTCACGGTGATGGTGCGCGTGAGCTCGACGGCTCTGCCGTCGCAAGTGACCCGGTATGGCGGCACGATCCAGGACACGCCGAGGATCTCGCCCGCGCGCACCGTCTGGAAGGTGATGGAGCCGCGCTCCGGCGCCTTGATCTCGAGCGCCACCTTGCCGTGGCGAAGAAGATAGAAGTGGTTGGCCGGGTCGCCTTCGTGGAACACGTAGCTGCCGGCCTCGAACTGCTCGGCCGTGGCGCAGTCGGCGATCAGGTCACAATAAGCGTCACCTAATCCCTTGAAGAAGGGATGCTCCTTGACGATACGCGGCAGATCTTCCGTTGTTGTGTCGGTCATTGAGGCTCGCTCTCCCGGATCGCGCGCACCTCTTCGGTGATGTCGATCCCAACCGGACACCAGGTGATGCAGCGGCCGCAGCCGACGCAGCCGGAACTGCCAAATTGATCGACCCATGTGGCAAGTTTATGGGTCATCCATTGGCGGTAGCGCGACTGGGCGCTCGTGCGCACGCTGCCACCGTGAATATAGGTGAAATCCATGGTGAAGCAGGAATCCCAGCGCCGCCATGCCGCGCTTTCCGTGCCGGTGAGATCGCTGGTCTGATCGACGGTGGTGCAGAAGCAGGTCGGGCAGACCATCGTGCAATTGGCGCAGGTGAGGCACCGCTGTGCCACGTCATCCCAGCGGGGGTGCTTGAGATTGCGCATAAGGAGTGCGGGCACATCGTCCGCCTGCATTGTGCGGCCCATGTGGGCAGCCGTATTCTCGATGACCGCTTGAGCCGCATCGATGTCGACGTTCATGGCCGGTCGATGCGGCAATGCCGCCAGGACCTCTTCGCCCAAGTCCGTGCCGGGCTCGACCAGAAAGCGGTGCTCTCCGCCGTCCATGAGCTCGGTCAGCGCGAGGTCGAATCCGGACTCGGCTTTCGGACCGGTATGCATGGAAACGCAAAAGCAGGTTCCGCCCGCCACGGAGCAGTTTAGCGCGACGATGAACGTGTCTTCACGCCGGGCCCGGTAATGGGGGTCGACATAATTTCCGCCCATGAGCACGCGATCTTGGATGGCGATGGCATGGAGCTCGCACGCGCGCACGCCGATGAACGCATAGGGTCTATCTGGGCCCGGCTCGGGCGTAACGGTGATGTCGTCGGCTTCGCGCTTTGCCCGCCACAAGCGGATCGCGGGTCGGTGCAGAAACTTCTTCCAAGACTGCGGCCCGACTGCGTAGCCGAAGAGTGCCGCATCGCCGCGCTTCTCCAAACGATAGCGGCCGCCGTCTTGGGCATCGGTCCATCCTTCCGGAAGGTCGCCGAGCGCGTCGATATCGTCGTAGACGATGGCCTGATCGCGCACCGTCGGACCGAGCACGCGATAGCCCCGCTCTTTCAAGTGATCGAGCAAGGTCTGCAGCTTGTCGCGGCTGAGAACGGCCTGTTGGGCAGAAGGCATTGACCACCATGATTTGAGGCTTCGCACGCCTCGTCAAGATAAGCTCTAGGGGGCGGGCTTATGCTTCAGCGATCCAAGCGCGCGCCTTGTCGGCTTCGGCCACGGGGAACACCCGCATGTCGCTGGGCATGACGAAACTGAAGATCTGCATGGTGTGCTTGATCCAGTCCACATCCGTGACCACCGCCACGCGCCCCCAGCGCAGGAGGTGCTCCATGCCAACCTTGAAGTCCTCCCAGGCTGCCGCCGGGTCGTAGCCGCCAAAATCCGGCCCGATCTCGTAGTAGAGCCGCACTTTTTCTTGCTTTTTCAGTGCCGCGTCGATGGCCGGGACCAGCACGGTGTCATAATCTGCCTTGGTAATGCGTCCTTTACCGCTCACTGCAACGACGTTGTCAGGGAAGCCCTTCAACAACTCGATCATCGACGCCTCCTTGCTTTCCGGTTGTCGTGCTTAGCGTAAGCGCACGTTGACCTTGTGACATTGACACGCGTCAGACATCCGGCCTGCGTTGGCTGCCTTCGGGCTCGATCACGCCTTCCGCCCCACCACAATCTCAAGGAGTTCCGTCGTGATGGTCTCCCGGCGTAGCGTGCGCTCCGCGGAGAAACGCCTCCCGGGGGCTTCAGTTGATGAAGGGGCGGGGGAGAGGCTCCCAACGTCGGGCTGAACATCAAGACCATGGAGCTAGAGGCTGCCCAATGTGTGGGCATTGCCCAATGGTAACGACGCAAGCGCCACCGTGCTTGCTATGTGACGCGACTCCGATCACGATCAGCCATGACCATGCTCACGCCATTCGCGTCTCTCACGACCGCCCCCGCGATCATTGAGAGTAATACGCCGATGACGAGGCTCATGAGCATGTACATGCTCATGCTGACGGGCCCCGCAGCAGCAGCCGCGCCCGCGACGATCATTACGGACACGATTACCAGCTTGCGCATGGCGCGGCTCGTCACCACGAGCCTGACCATGTTCACGCCGACGGCTGTCGCTGTGGCTGTGGGCAATCCCACGACCACGATCACGGACATGATCATCGCCATGCGCATGGCGCGGCTTGCCACCACGAGCCTGACTATGTTGACGCCGATGGCGCCCGTCGCCGCCAGGCCCATGATCGCGAGCGTGACCGCCCTTACGGCCATGACCATGTTCGTCCCGCTGGCACAAGGCACAGCCATCCTCATGTTCATGGCTAAGATCGTAAAGGCGCCGGCGCCGTGGTCGATCCCCGGGTGGGCGGCGAGCAGCCGAGCCTTATGAGCCGACCGGCTCGAGAATGAGCGTGCCGAGCGGCGGCAGCGTCAGGTTGAGCGAGTAGGGCCGACCGTGCCAGCTGATGTCGTTCGCCGCGACCTCGCCGCCATTGCCGACCCCCGAGCCGCCATAGTCATGGGAATCCGTGTTGATGCGCTCGACCCATCGGCCGCCGCTCGGCACGCCGATGCGGTAGTTTTCGCGCGGCACCGGCGTGAAATTGCACACGACCAGGACCGGCCTGTCGCCCTCCCGGCCCCAGCGCAGGAACGAGAGCACGCTTGCCTCGTTGTCGGATGCGTCGACCCACTCGAAGCCGCGGCCCTCGGCGTCGTAGACGTGGAGGGCGGGCGTCGCGCGGTAGAGCCGGTTCAGGTCGCGCACCAGCGACTGCACGCCACGATGCATGTGGTCGTCGAGGAGGTGCCAATCGAGACTCCGCTCGTGACTCCACTCGGAATCCTGCGCGAACTCGCCGCCCATGAAGAGCAGCTTTTTGCCCGGGTGGCCCCACATGAACCCGAAATATGCTCGCAAATTCGCGAATTTCTGCCACCGATCCCCCGGCATCTTGCCGATCAGCGAGCCTTTGCCGTGCACCACCTCGTCGTGGCTGAGCGGCAGCACGAAGTTCTCCGAGAAGGCATAGAGCAGGCCGAAGGTGAGCTGGTCGTGGTGATGACGCCGGTGGATCGGGTCCTTCTGCATGTAGCTGAGCGTGTCGTGCATCCAGCCCATGTTCCATTTGAAGCCGAAGCCGAGGCCGCCGAGATAAGTCGGGCGCGACACGCCGGGCCACGCCGTCGACTCCTCGGCGACGGTCGTCGTGCCGGGCCGCTCGGCGAACACGAGCTCGTTAAGCCGCTTCAAGAAGGCGACAGCCTCGAGGTTCTCGTTGCCGCCGAACCGGTTGGGAAGCCAGTCGCCGGGCTCGCGGCTGTAATCGAGATAGAGCATCGACGCCACCGCATCGACGCGGAGACCATCGATGCCGAAGCGCTCGAGCCAGAACAACGCGTTGGCGAGCAGGAAATTGAGCACCTCGCGGCGTCCGTAATTGTAGATCAGCGTATTCCAGTCGCGGTGGAAGCCGAGCCGCGGGTCTTCGTGCTCGTAGAGCGCTGTGCCGTCGAAGCGCGCAAGGCCGTGCACGTCCGTCGGGAAATGCGCCGATACCCAGTCGACGAGCACGCCGATCCCCGCCTCGTGGCAGCGGGAGACGAAGCTCGCGAAGTCCTCCGGCGTGCCGAAGCGCGAAGTCGGCGCATAGAGGCCGATGGGCTGGTAGCCCCACGATCCGTCGAACGGAAACTCGCTCACCGGCAGGAGTTCGATATGGGTGAAGCCCATGTCGCGCACATAGGGGATGAGCCGGTCGGCGAGCTCGGTGTAGCTCAAGAAACGATTGTTCTCCCCGCGCATCCACGAGCCTGCATGCAGCTCGTAGATGGTGATCGGGGCATCGACGGCGTGGAGCCGCTCCCGCTCAGATTGCCAGGAGCCGATCGGAGTGGGGCGTTGCGGCAGGCCGTGGACGATGGAGGCCGTGGCCGGCGGATGCTCCTGCTGGAAGGCAAACGGGTCGGCCTTTAGCGGCAGCAGTTCCTTATGCGGCCCGAGCAGCTCATACTTGTAGATCTCGCCCGGCTGGAGCCCCGGAATGAAAATTTCCCAAAGGCCGGCCTCCATGCGCTTGCGCATGACGTGGCGCCGGCCGTCCCAAGCGTTGAACGGCCCGACCACGCTGACCCGCGAAGCATTCGGCGCCCACACCGCGAAGCTGACGCCGTCCACGCCCTCATGCGTGATGGCGTGTGCACCCAATTTCTCGTAGAGCCGCAGATGGTTGCCCTCGGCGAAGAGGTGGAGGTCGAGCTCGCCGAGAATGGGGCCGAAGCGGTAGGGATCGCCGATTTCGACGGTCGTCCCGTCATAGGTGGCGCGCAAGCGGTAGTCCTGCGGGAACGTGTCGGGGACCTCGCCGGCGAAGAACCCGGCGCGGTGCAGCGTATCCAGCGCAAAGCTGTCGCCGCTTTTTGGGTCGAGCGCCGACACCGAATTTGCCCCCGGCAGAAAGGCGCGCACGGATGCGCCATAGCGGCCGTGGTGCAGACCAAGGATCGAGAACGGGTCGCCGTGCTCGCCGCGCACGATGGCTTCAAGGCCCGCTCGGCTGGGAGCCCAATCATTTCCGCGTTTCTCGGCAGGAAGCGTCATGACGTTCCTCTCATGCTTGGCTCAAGAGGCGGATCGCGCCGTTGATGGGAATGCCGACCCAGGCCGGCCGATTGCCCGCCTCATAGCTGATTTCATAAAGGACCTTCTCCATTAAGAACAGGTCGAGGCGGGCCAAGGTTTCATTGATCGGGCTCGGCCAATGGCCGCAAGCGCCCAGCGTCTCGGCGTATGTCTCGAGAAACAGCGCCTGCGCCGCATCGCGCCAGCCGAAAGCGATGCTCTCGACGGTCTCCCGCTGGCCGAGTCCGCGTTCGAGCGACCGCTGCAGGGCCGTGCCTGCCGCATAGTCGAACGAGCGTAGCATGCCGGCGACGTCGCGGGCCGGATCGGCCTTGGCGCGCCGCTCCTTCAGGGAGCGTAGCGGCTCGCCCTCGAAATCGATGACGTACACATCGTTATGCGCCACGAGGACCTGGCCTAGATGATAGTCCCCGTGGTGCCGCATCTTGAAGCCGGTCGGCTTCATCTTCGAGAAGCGCTCGATGCGGCGTGCAATATCGCGCTGGCGCTTGAGCAGCGTGTCGATGCCGGCGACCGTCTCGTCGTCATCGGTGATGGTGCGCCGCGCCTGCTTCAACGCAGCAAAGGCGCGCTTGGACTGCCCGATGACATGGCGCGTCCAACGCCGCATGTCGGCCTCGGTCACCGGCTCTGCGCGGAACGCCTTGTCGCGTGTCTTCGAGGCGAACGCGCAGTGCATCTCCGCCGTCCGCTGTCCAAGCGCGCGGACGAGATCGAGAGCGAAGTCATGGCGCAGCTCGGCCATGTCCCCCTCAGAAGGCGCCGGCGCGATCTCTTGCTCTTCCAATTGGCGGTCCAGCGCGCCGAGGAGAACATCCCAGCCATTGCCTTGGTTGGTGAGGAATTTGAACGCCACGGCAATGGACACTGCTTCGTCCGTCTTCGACCGATGCTCGATCGAGCCGAGGAAGGGCGGCGTGTTTTCGAAGCCAGCCTCGGTCAGGAAGCGGCTCACCTCGATCTCCGGCTGGATGCCGGATTGCAGTCGGCGATAGAGCTTGAGCACAACCTCGTTGCCGAGCACGACCGAGACATTGCTCTGCTCGGTCGTTGGCCTGCGGGATTCTTCGATCTCCGGCAGTTCGAGCGCCTTCAAGCGGTCGGTGGGCTCGTAGTGGATGCTGTCGTCCGCATTCGCGTCGGCGCTGGCGCCCTGAAGCCGGCGAAGCAAGGCATGGGCGAATTCGGGCTCGGCCGCCGCGTCGACCAAGGCGCCGAGCCGCGCCCCGCGCCTGATCTTGGCGAGCGTGTTGGCAAGCTGCGGCGACCCCGGCTTGAGGTAGCTTTCCTCCCAGGTGAACGACAAGGGCAAGAAGTAAAGCTGGCTCTCGCCGCCGGCGAACTTCATGTCGACTGCGGCCAGGAGGTAAGAGCCACCCCCAGCGCCGGAGATTTCTGTCCACGGCTCCAGCGAAACGCTCTCGATATGCCTGTCCTTGGCGGCGAACCAGCGCTGGTTGACGAGATAGGCAGGGAGCACGTTGCGCTGGAACTTCCGCGCCGGAACGCCCTCGGTGACGGTGCGCCAGCCTTGCGTGAGTACCAGGGTGGTAAAGTCCGGAAGCGCCTCGGGTGCGGGCTGATGCCAGGCCGGCGCTTCCGCCTCCTCCGCCAGCACGAACCAAAAGAAGCCGTAAGCGGGAAGCGTCAGCAGATAAGGCAGCTCGCCGATAGGGGGGAAGGCGGAGCGGCCGGTCATCTCGACGGGTACCCGGCCCTTGAACGCGCCGAGGTCGAGCTCGACCGCTTGCGCCGCGCGCGACAAGTTGAACAGACACAGGATCGTCTCGTCCTCGTCTTGGCGCATATAGGCGAGGATCTTCCGGTTGCGCGGGTAGAGGAACGACATGGTGCCGCGCCCGAAGGCGGCGGACGACTTGCGCACGGCGATCATGCGCCGCATCCAGTTCAGGATCGACGACGTATCCTTCTGCTGGCGCTCGACGTTGATGGCCTCGTAGCCGTAGATCGGGTCCATGATCGGCGGCAGGTAGAGATATTGCGGGTCGGCGCGCGAGAAGCCGCCATTGCGGTCTGCCGACCACTGCATCGGCGTGCGCACGCCGTCGCGGTCGCCGAGGAAGTAATTATCGCCCATGCCGAGCTCGTCGCCGTAATAGATGATCGGCGCGCCAGGCATCGACAACAACAGTCCGTTCAACAACTCGATCTTGCGGCGGTCGTTCTCGAGCAGTGGCGCCAGCCGCCTGCGGATGCCGAGATTGATGCGTGCGCGCGGATCCATCGCGTAGGTGTTCCACAGATAGTCGCGCTCTGAGGCCGTGACCATCTCCAGCGTCAGCTCGTCATGGTTGCGTAGAAAGATGGCCCATTGGCAGTTCTCCGGTATGTCCGGTGTCTGAGCGATGATGTCGGTGATGGGATGCCGGTCCTCCTGCGCCAGCGCCATATAGATGCGCGGCATCAGCGGAAAGTGGAACGCCATGTGGCATTCGTCGCCATCGCCGAAATAGGGCAGCGCGTCTTCGGGCCACTGGTTGGCCTCGGCGAGCAACAGCCGGTCGGGATAGTGGGCGTCGACTTCGGCGCGTATCCTCCTCAGAACCTCGTGGGTCTCGGGCAAGTTTTCGTTGTTGGTGCCTTCCCGCTCGACGAGATAGGGCACGGCGTCGAGCCGCAACCCGTCCACGCCGGTGTCGAGCCAGAAATGCATGACTTTGAGCACTTCCTCGAGAACCCGCGGATTGTCGAAATTCAGGTCGGGCTGGTGCGAATAGAACCGGTGCCAGAAAAACGCCTCGGCCGCCGGGTCCCAGGTCCAGTTCGACGTCTCCGTGTCGAGGAAGATGATGCGCGTACCGGAATATTTCTGGTCGGTGTCGCTCCACACATAATAATTACGCCACGCCGACCCGGGCTTTGCATTGCGCGCGCGCTGAAACCAGGGGTGCTGGTCCGAAGTGTGGTTGATGACCAGCTCGGTGATGATGCGGATGTCGCGCTTGTGTGCCTCGGCGACGAAGCGGCGGAACTCGCGCATCGTGCCGTAGGCCGGATTGATGGCGCGATAGTCGGCGATGTCGTAACCGTCGTCGCGGAGCGGCGAGGGGTAGAACGGCAACAGCCAGATCGCGGTGACGCCGAGATCATGGATATAATCCAGACGATTGATGAGGCCAGTGAAGTCGCCGATGCCGTCATTGTTGGCGTCTTGGAACGCCTTGATGTGCAGCTGATAGATGATGGCGTCCTTGTACCAATGCGGATCGGACCGATCGATCATGGGTCTCCTTCAGCCGATTTCGCTTAAGCCGCGCCCGGAGGAACCAGGCGCCAAATTGCGTAAGGCCGGTGCGCGGGATCGAGCCAGATATGCTGCACCTTGCCGTTCCAGGTGAAGCGCTTGCCCTCGACGAGGTCCACGGCCTCGATCGAGGCAGAGTCGGGGAGGCCGAACTCCCAGAGCGGCACCTCGAAATTGGCGCCTTGCGCGTTGTGCGAGTCGAGATTGACGGCGACGATGACCAGATTGTCGCGCGCCGCGCTCATCTTGTAATACGCGATGATGTTGTCGTTCCAGGCGTTGAGGAACGTGAGATTGGTAAAGTGCCACAAGGCGGGATTGTTCCGCCTGATCGCATTGATCAGACGCACGTCGTCCTTGATATTGCCGGGCCGATCCCAATCCCACGCCTTGATCTCGTATTTCTCCGAGTTGAGGTACTCCTCCTTGCCGGGAATGGGCGTCGCCTCGCACAGCTCGAACCCGTTGTAGAGGCCGTAAAGGGGGCTCAAGGTGGCGGCGAGAACGAGACGCGCCTTGAAGCCGGCCGGGCCGCTTGTCTGGAGCGGCACCGGGTTGATGTCCGGCGTGTTGACGAAGAAGTTCGGCCGCATGTACTCGGCCGCCTCGGTCGAGGTCAGCTCCGTCAGATACTCGGTCAGTTCCCACTTTGTGTTGCGCCAGGTGAAGTAAGAGTAGGATTGCGTGAAGCCGACCTTCGCGAGGCGCTTCATCATCTTCGGCCGCGTGAAGGCCTCGGCGAGAAACACGGCCTCGGGATGCTCCGCCTGGATGTCGGTGATCATCCACTCCCAGAACGGCACCGGCTTCGTATGCGGGTTATCGACGCGGAAGATGGTGACACCCTTCTCGATCCAGAACCGCACCACGTCGCGCAGCGCCATCCACAGCGACGGCAGGGCATCGCGATAGAAATGGACGTTGACGATGTCCTCGTACTTCTTCGGCGGGTTCTCGGCGAACTTCACGGTGCCGTCCGGCCGCCAGTCGAACCACTCGGGATGCTCCTTGATCCAAGGATGGTCCGGCGAGCATTGGATGGCGAAATCTATGGCGACTTCGAGCCCGTGCGCCCGCGCCGCCGCGATCAGGCGCGCGAAATCGTCGAAATCGCCAAGCTCGGCGTGGATCGCGTCGTGCCCGCCGTCCTTGGCGCCGATGGCATAGGGGCTGCCGGGATCGTCGGCCCGTGCCGTCAAACTGTTGTTGCGCCCCTTACGGTTGGTCTCGCCAATGGGATGGATCGGCGGGAAGTAGAGCACGTCGAAGCCGAGGTCGCGGACGTAAGGGAGCCGGGCGATCACGTCGTCGAACGTGCCGTGGCGGAGCGGATCGCCTGACTGCGACCGCGGCATCATTTCGTACCAAGCCGCGCACGCCGCGATCGGCCGATCGACGATCACCTCGAGCGCGTGGTCGTAGCGGGACAGATGAGTGCGAAGGCCCGCGCGTCGCATCAGAGCGGCAGTCTCCGCGCTCTGGAGAACACCGAGCAGCACGCCCTCGTCCTCGACCGTCTCGAGCTTCCTCAGCAAGGTCTTTAGCGCATCGGCGACCTTGCCCTTCGCCGCCTTCGCGTAGCGTGCGACAAGCTCGCGTCCTTCGATGAGCTCGAGCGAGATGGGCTGGCCGGCGTCGTGCTTCTTGGCCACGTCCTGCCGCCAGGTGGCGAAGAGATCGCGCCAGGCAAAGATGGTGTAGGTCCAGCGGCCGATCTCGGTGAGAAGAAAACTTCCGGCCCAGCGATCATTGTCGACGAAACTCATTGGTGCTTCGGACCAATCCTCGGCGCTCGGTGCGCAATAAGCGACGACCGCATCGATCACGTCGTGGCCGTCGCAGAAGATATCGGCCTCGACCTGGAACGTGTCACCGGCCACACGCTTCACCGGGAAGCGGCCGCCGTCGAGCTCGGGACTGGCGCGTTCGATCACGACCCGGTTCTCGGCTAAGGCCTCGAGCCGCTTCTTCGATTCCTTATGGGAGAGGGACCGGCCTTCGGCCTGCGGCGCCGTGAATAATAGCCGCGACTCATATGGGGCAAGATCGCCCAGGCTTGCCGGCTTCTTGCTCCAGGGATCGAGGAAGCAGGTCGCATCGGCCGCAATCGCCAGCTCGGCAAGGGGCGGCGGCGCACGGTCCTCACCGCTGCCGCTAATAAGAAGACAGGCTGCCGTACCGGGCGCGTTTTCGGATGTCCGCACCAGCGCGACCGGTGACGTTCCCGGCGCGGAGCCGAGCCGAAGCGCACCTTCCCCCGTGAGCACCGGCGCCTTCCGCTTCAGCCGATTGATCGCGGCGATCTCCTCGCTCAAATCGAAGGGCGACTGGGTGCGCGTGAAGTCCCAGTCGGAAGCGCGGGCCGCGGGGCCGTCGAACACCACGGGGCTCGCAAACTCGTAGCCCATCGGGCAGATAATGCCGGACGATGCCACCGCCGCCAGGAGATAGCGCCCGCGATAAATGGCGTGACGCTGGTCAGGATCGGCAAAGGTAAGCCGATGAGCAAGCCGCGTTCCGTGGAGCGGCTCGGGGCTCGCGAGCGTGGGCACCAGCCGCGACAATTCCTGATGCTGCTGCAGGAACCAGCCCTCGCGCAGATCCCACCACGCGGCGCTGTTGATCAGATAATCGAAGCCGGCCCCGGCAAGTGTCAGAACCTCCTCCCAGGGACGGCCGAGCGTATCGGCAACGAAGATCGCTGGGCGCTCGCCCTTGCGGAGCGCGGCGAGTGTCTCCCGCCAGTCGGCCGCGTTGCGCCGCGCCGCGTTCGAGATGAGGAATCCCTCAACCCCCGCGTTGGCCCACGCTGCGTAGTGAGCGGTCTTCGCCGGCGGCATTTCCAACAGGAGCTTGAGGCCCGCGCGCTGTGCCTCGCTCGCGAGCGCGCCGATGTCAGCCGGCTCATGATCCCCCGAAGCGACCCAGCAGACCCAATCAAAGCCGAGTGATGCGACGCGCGAGAGGTGTCTTGCGCGCTCGGCAGAGCTGCCGGCAACAGATCTGTAGAGGATATAGATACGCGGGGGTGCCTCGGGGATCGCGCTCCCCGCGCCGCCAAAGCCCTTTTCCGTCTTGATCTCGAGATTCAAGAAGCACCAATCGTGATGAGATCCATCACCATTTGTCTTATCGCCGCTTAGTAAACGGTGTGAGACAGTCTACCGTTCCCGCAGCGAAAGTGAAAGGCGCCGAGGCTCACGTGCATAACGGGTGGCAAACGTGTCTATCCAGGCAACGTGTCGCGGCTCCCATGCTTTCCAACCATCTCATTTCGGGCTAGGTCGCAGCAAATGAGAGTTCGTCCTGCTTGGGCGGCTGAAAATCTTGCGCTCATAACCGTCTTTATTCCCTTGGAAGCCGCCATGTACCAAACAGCGCAGACGATTCTTTCGGCGGTTCAAGTTCGGCTAGACGCTCGCATCAGGCCCAGCGCCCCGCCGCGGCACGATCGGCGAACCAGATGACCTCGCCGATGGGACGAATATGCGCCGCGGGAAAGGCCGTCTCGCCCGACAGGATCTTGTCGAGGATGTCGCGCTTGCCCTCGCCGGACACGAGAAAGGCGACCGCGGCGCTTGAATCGAGCGCCGGATAGGTGAGGGTGATCCGCTCCTCTTGCCGGCCCTTCGGCACCGGCGCGACCCACCGTTTGCGCTCTTGCAGCACGGGTTCTCCCGGCAGAAGCGACGCCGTATGGCCGTCCTCGCCGAGGCCGAGCAAAGTGAGGTCGAGGAGAGGCCGGTCGAGCCGAAGCGTGTCCGCGCCGTAGAGCCCTTTCAACGTGGCCTCATACGCCTTCGCCGCCTCGTCGAGCGTTAAACCTACCGTCTCCACGGGATGCACGTTCTGAGGAGGCACCGGCACGTGGTCCAGGAAGGCGGCCCGCGCCATGCCGTAATTGCTGGCCGGGTCCGACGGTGGAACGAAGCGCTCGTCGCCGAGGATGAAGTGCGTCCGGTTCCACGGCAGGCGGGATCGAATCGGCTCTTGGGCCAGCAACGGGTAGAGCGGCTTCGGCGTGTTGCCCCCGGACAGCGCGATGATGGTCCGGCCAGGATTGCCGGCCGCGAGATCGCAGAGATACGCGGCCCCGCCCTGCGCCAAGGCATCTGCGTCCTCGAAAATGCGGAGCGTCCCAAAAGCTGGCTTCATGGGGGGCCTCGTTCGTTCGCGCCGGTTCTGACCCCATGTTAAGCGGGAAAAGTTACCACTTGGCATTCCCGCGAGAGCGGGAATCCAGTAACCAAGGGTCCAGGATATTCTGCGATGTCAGGGGGTGTTGGATTGCCCGGCCAAGCGGGGCAAGGACGCCGAACCGACCTGAAAGCGCCATGACCCACGAGATCATCATCGCGCCGTCGATCCTCTCCGCCGACTTCGCCAAGCTCGGCGAGGAGGTGCGCGCCGTCGACAAGGCCGGCGCGGACTGGATCCATATCGACGTCATGGACGGGCATTTCGTGCCCAACATCACCATCGGCCCGGACGTGGTGAAGGCGCTTCGCCCGCATTCCAAGAAGCCGTTCGACGTGCATTTGATGATCGCCCCCTGCGACCCGTATATCGAGGCCTTTGCGGACGCCGGCGCCGACATGATCACCGTCCATGCCGAAGCGGGGCCGCATCTCGACCGCTCGCTTCAGCTCATCAGGAGCTTCGGCAAGCACGCCGGCGTCAGCCTCACGCCCTCGACGCCGGAGACGGCCCTCAAATATGTGATCGACAAGGTCGACCATATCCTGGTGATGACGGTGAACCCCGGTTTCGGCGGCCAGAGCTTCATACCCGCGCAACTCCACAAGATCCGCGCGATTGCGAAGATGATCGGGTCGCGGCCGATCCGTATCGAGGTGGACGGCGGCATCCATGTGGAGACCGCGCCGCTCGTGGTTGAGGCCGGCGCCAATGCGCTCGTATCGGGTTCCGGCGTCTTTGGCGGCGGCAGTTACGCCGACAACATCAAGGCTATCCGTGCCGCCGCCATGCGTGGCCGCGCCGTCACTGCGGCCTGAAAGCGCGCTTCCAACCCAAGGCGCCCATGAGTCTCGAAGGACCGCTGGAGGGCCAGTCTTGTGCGGGCTGATGATTGCGCTTCAGTATCAGCCGCCCACCGCCCAAATCTCTGCGATCGTGCTCAGCTACGTCGGCAGTGGAAAAGTAGTGTGTGACGATAGATCGGCGTGTGACGGACGGGTCCGCAATGGGTGCGCCACCGTGATAAAGCTGCGCATGCCAGATAAACAAATCGCCGGGCTCCGCCGACAACTCAACCACTTCGAGGTTTTCCGTGGCCAGTGCCTTTTCAATGTAGGAATCGAACTGCGCCATTTCCTCGGGCTTGGCGAGCGTGGTGCCACTGGAGAAGAGATAAGGCTCAATCTTGTTGCTGCCAGGCACGTAGCACAGCGGTCCATTCTCCGGCCGCACGGGATCGAGTGCGATCCAGGTGGCGATCATCTGGTTCCGTGTCACGGACGGCATGTAGAAAGTATCGAAGTGCAAACGCTGCTGAGAGCCATACTCGAGGGTGAGCGTATTGCATACGACGGGATCGTTTTGCAGAAGGTATCTCAGCGTCTCGACCAACCGCGGGTCTAGAATGGCGTCTTGGACAATCGCGTTTTCCAAGAACAAGTCGTTCAACTTGTAAGGCTGCTTGCGGGCCTCGCTTGGCGCCGAGCGAAACAAGACGCGGCGTTCCCGAGGAGTCCCAATAAACACGTCGATCACGTAGGGGTTATTCGGATTGCGGCGGTCACGCCACAGGCGATCAAACTCGGCACGCATGGCTTCAACCCGCTCTGGCGAGAAAAAGCCTTTGATATGCACATAGCCTTGATCCCAAGTGGACAGATCAATGCCACGAGGTGGGGGATAGTGTTGGTCGGACATCCGCGGCAACCTCGGCGTCTCGCGGCGGTGAAGGCGCCCCGAGTCTGCTGGCGGGCGTCAGCGCCTGTCAACCGTTAGAACTTGTGCTTGCGGTAGCGCGTGATCAACGCGTTGGTCGAAGAATCGTGGCTGAGCTTCGGCGCATCCTGGCTCCTGAGCTCGGGGATGATGCGAACGGCAAGGACTTTGCCGAGTTCCACGCCCCACTGGTCGAACGAGTCGATATCCCAGACCGCGCCTTGGGTGAACACGCTGTGCTCGTAGAGCGCGACGAGCGCGCCGAGCGTCCTCGGATCGAGCTTCTCGGCCAGGATCATGTTGGTCGGGCGGTTCCCTTCGGTGACGCGGAACGGCGTCTGCGCCGGGGGTGAGCCTTCGGCCGTCAGTTCCGCCGCCGTCTTGCCGAAGGCAAGCGCCTCGGCCTGCGCGAACAGATTGGCCATCAGAAGATCGTGGTGATCGGCGAGTGGGCTCAACGGCGTGAGAAATCCGATGAGATCGCAGGGGATGAGCTTCGTGCCCTGATGGATCAGCTGGTAGAACGAGTGCTGCCCGTCGGTGCCGGGCTCGCCCCAGATGATCGGCCCCGTCTGATAGTTCACATGCGCCGCGGCGAGATCCACATGCTTGCCGTTGCTCTCCATCTGCAGCTGCTGGAGGTAGGCGGGAAACCGCGCCATGTGCTCCGAATAGGGCAGCACCGCGAGCGTCTGCGCCCCGAAGAAATTGTTGTACCAGACCGTGAGCAGGCCCATCAGCATCGGCAAATTTTTCTCAGGTGGCGCCGTCTTGAAATGCTCGTCCATTTCGTGGAAGCCCGCGAGCATGTCGCGGAAGTTCTCAGGCCCGATGGCGATCATGGTCGACAGCCCGATGGCCGAGTCCATCGAATAGCGGCCGCCGACCCAGTCCCAGAACTCGAACATATTGGCGGTGTCGATGCCGAATTTCTCGACGCCCGCGGTGTTGGTCGACACGGCGACGAAATGCTTCGCTACCGCGGCTTCGTCGCCGAGGGTCTTGACCGCCCAAGCGCGCGCCGTCGCGGCGTTGGTCATGGTCTCGAGCGTGGTGAAGGTCTTGGACGAGATGATGAACAGCGTCTCCGCGGGGTCTAGGTCGCGGGTCGCCTCGTCAAAGCAGGCGCCGTCCACGTTGGACACGAAGCGGAACGTCATGTCGCGCTTCGAGTAGGGCCGAAGCGCGAGATAGGCCATCTCGGGACCGAGATAAGAGCCGCCGATCCCGATATTGATGACGTTCTTGATGCGCTTGCCCGTGTGCCCCGTACATGCGCCGCTCCGGACCTTGTCGGCGAAGGCCGCCATGCGGTCGAGCACGTCGTGAACGTCCGGCACCACATCGTGCCCGTCCACCTCGATCACCTCGTCCCGCGGCGCCCGCAAGGCCACGTGCAGCACGGCGCGGTTCTCCGACACGTTGATCTTCTCGCCGCGAAACATCGCATCGCGGCGCTCCGCCACGTTGCGCTCCTTGGCGAGGTTGACCAGGAGACCCATGGTCTCCTCGGTGATGCGGTTCTTGGAATAATCGAGGGTGAGCCCGGCGCCTTCGACCGTGAAGCGCGCGGCGCGATCCGGATCGTTGGCGAAGAGCTGCCGCAAATGCGCGTCCTTGATCTTGGCGTGATGCGCGAGAAGCGCCTGCCACGCCGGGGTGTCGATCAACTGCGTGGACATGGGACGGCCTCCCTTTAGCTCAGCGCTTTGGTCTTGGCGTCGATGGATTTCAGCAGGTCCTGCCACGACGAAACGAAGGAGGCGGCGCCTTCCTTCTGGAGCTGGGCGGCCAGCGCGGAAACGGAGATGCCGGCTTTCTCGAATGCCGCCAGCACGTCTTCGCAATTGCCGCCGTCCGGCGAGAGAACGCCTTCGAGCTTGCCGTGATCGGCAAAGGCCAGCAGCGTCTTGTCGGGCATGGTGTTGACCGTGTTGGGCGCCGCGAGCCCGGATATATATAGAGTGTCCGGCGCGCGCGGGTCCTTGGTGCTGGTGCTCGCAAACAACAGGCGCTGCGGGCGGGCACCAAAGGATTCCAGCCGCTGCCAGCGGTCGGAGTCGAGCATCGCGCGATAGTCTCTGTAGGCCTGATGAGCGACGGCGATCCCGAGCTTGTCGCGCAAATTGTCCGGCGCCTTGTCCATCACCGCCTTGTCCCAGCGGCTGATAAAGATTGAGGCCACGGAGCGGACGTCCGGGTCGAGACCGGCCGCGACGCGGCGCTCCAGCCCCTTCATGTAGGCATCCGCTGCGGCGTTGCAGTCGTCCGCCGAGAATAGCAGCGTCACATTGACGGTGACGCCGGAAAAGATCGCCTCCTCGATGGCCGGCAGGCCTTCCTTGGTGCCGGGAATCTTGATGAACAGATTTGGCTTGTGTGCCCGCGCGTAGAGTCTCTTCGCCTCGTCCACGGTGGCCTTGGTGTCGTAGGCGAGAAGCGGCGAGACTTCGAGGGACACGAAGCCGTCGACCGTCGCCGTCCTCTCGTGGACCGGCAAGAACAGATCCGCCGCGCGCGAGAGATCCTGGAGCGCCAGCTCGAAAAATAACGCCTCGCCGGTGAAGCCTGCCTTGGTCAAGCGCTTGATCTCCGGGTCGTAGCTGTTACTCTTCGAGATGGCGTTGTCGAAGATCGTCGGGTTCGACGTCAGTCCGGTCACCGAGAAGTCGTCGATATACTTCTTGAGGGTCCCGCTATCGAGCATGTCGCGGGTGATGTCGTCGATCCACAGGCTTTGCCCGAGCTCATGCAGGCCTTGAGTTGCTTTCACGACAGTGTCTCCTTAAGCGCCGAAAAATCGTGCTCCAATAGGTCGGCGATGCGGTCAACCGTGATATCGGCCGGCTTCTGGCCCTCGAGATATTTTGGATTGTGCGCGTAGTGGCCTTGGCGGGGAAAGATGGTGGTCACCCGCTCGCCCAGCGCGTTCTTTACGATATTGAGCACGGTGAGCTTGTCGTCGACCATCACGTAATGCCGGGCGGGATAAGCGCGCTGGATCGCGTCCAGTTCCTGTTCCTTGTGGACATAGCCGAGGACATGCCCGTCGAAGGCATCCCACAGGCCGGAACGCACCAATTTGTGCGGCTGAAACACGCCGTCGCCGTCCGTCAGGATCACTGGCTGTCCCCAGTGACGCACATGGCGGATGAGCGCAAACACATCCGGGTAAAGCCGCTCGATGAAGGGATAGTCCAGAAGCCAGTTGGCGAGACGTAAGGCGGCAGGGTTGTCGATATGCTCCAGGCGGAAGCGTTCCAGCGTCCCGATGATGTCGACATAGCCGTGTTTGATCCGCTGCTCCTCATAGAGCGCCCAGAACCGCTCGTTCCCCGCCTTGCCGAAAGTGTGTTCGACATGGGAGGCCATGTCCTGCTTGACCCTGTCGTTGTCGAGCAACGTATTGTCGACATCGAAGAGAAAGAGCATGGCATGGGTCTTCTGCATCGTAGGTACTATGCCGGCTTTGGATTGAGCCAAGGCCCGTCGCGGCCGACGAGCTGCTCGGCCTCGTCCGGCCCCCAAGTTCCGGGCTTGTAGCGATAGAGAGGTGTCGCGTCGCCAAGCACGTTGTCGACGATGCGCCACTCCGCATCGACAATGTCCTCGCGCGTAAAGAGATCGCTAATGCCGTGCATGGCGTCGCCGAGAAGGCGCTGATAAGGCGGCTTGTCCACGCCCGGCTGTCGGGTCAGGATCAGCTCGACATCGTCGCCGATCATGCGGTCGCCAGGAGTTTTGACCCGCGTGCCGAGCGCGATCGTCACGTCGGGCTGGATGCGGAAGCGCATATGGCCGCAGCCGACGGCTTCGATCTCCCCGAAGGTCTCGCGCGGCGGCTTTCTAAACTCGACGACCGCCTCGGCAATGCTCACGGGCAGGACCTTGCCGGTGCGAATGAAGATGGGAACGCCCTCCCACCGCCAGCTGTCGATGGCCAGCCTGGCGGCGGCGAAGGTCTCCACCGTGGAGCCGGGATGCACGCCGGGGACGTTCTCGTAGCCTTCATACTGACCGCGCACGATATCGCCCGGCTCAAGCGCGCGGACGGCCTTCAAGAGGCTCGCTTTCTTGTCGCGGATCGCCTCGTGCTCCTGCCCCGTGGGCGGGTCCATGGTCAGCGACGCCAGGATTTGCAGCATGTGATTCTGCAACACGTCACGGATGGCGCCAGCCTCGTCATAGAACGCGCCGCGGTCCTGCACGCCGAAATTCTCGGCCATTGTGATCTGGATCGCGCGTACATGGGTGCGGTTCCAGATCGGCTCGTAGATGGAATTGGCAAAGCGCGTGTAGAGGATGTTCTGCACCGGCTCCTTGCCGAGATAGTGGTCGATCCGGAAGATGTCCTCTTCCGAGAAATAGTGATCGAGGATGCGGCTGAGTGCGGCAGCCGACTTGCGGTCGCGGCCGAATGGCTTCTCCACCACGAGCCGCGCGTTCTTCGCGCAGCCTGATTTAGCGAGCTGGGACGCCACTTCCGAGAACAGAGCCGGTGGAATCGCGAGATAGTGCAACGGACGCTTGGCATCGCCCATTTGCTTGCGGAGCTCCGTGAACACCTTCGGATCGGCGTAGTCGCCGTCCACGTAGCGCAGCTGGCTCAGGAGCTTCTTGAACGCATCGGAATTGATGTCGCCGCCATGGGCTTTGACGCTATCCGCTGCACGCTGCTTCAGTTGATCAAGATCCCAGCCCTGCTTGGCGACGCCGATAATGGGCGTGGACAAGCCTTCGTCGCGCACGAGCCCGAAGAGCGCGGGAAAGATCTGCTTATAGGCGAGGTCGCCGGTCGCGCCGAAGAAGACGAGCGCGTCGGAGTTGCCTTGGCTTGCCTCCGTCATGGCGCCTTCTTCTCGAGATGACCGCCGAACTCGAAGCGCATGGCCGACATCAGCTTGTCGGCGAACTCCGCGTCACCGCGGGAGGAGAAGCGGCTGAACAGTGCCGAAGCGATGACCGGGGCAGGGACCCCTTCGTCGATGGCCGCCTGCAAGGTCCAGCGGCCCTCGCCGGAATCGGAGACGCGGCCCTCGAAGTTCGCAAGGTCAGGACTATGGCGGAGCGCCGCGGCCGTGAGATCGAGCAGCCACGAGCCGATGACGCTGCCCCGCCGCCACACCTCGGCAACGTCCGGCAGGTTGATGTCATATTGATAGAGCTCGGGATTCCGCAACGGCGTTGTCTCCGCGTCGGTCTCCTGCTTGCTCTTTCCGATATTGCCGTTCTTGAGGATGTTCAGGCCCTCGGCGTAGGCCGCCATGATCCCGTACTCGATGCCGTTATGCACCATCTTGACGAAGTGCCCGGCGCCATTCGGCCCGCAATGGAGATAACCGTTCTCGGCCGCTGAGGGTTCGCCGGTCGCGCCTGGCGTGCGTGCCGCCTCGCCGACACCCGGTGCCAGCGCCTTGAAGATGGGGTCGAGGCGCGCGACCACGTCGTCCTCGCCGCCGATCATCATGCAATAGCCGCGATCCAGCCCCCACACGCCGCCGCTCACCCCCACGTCGACATAGTGAAGGTTCTTTGCTTTCAGAGCTTTGGCCCGGCGGAGATCGTCGTGATAGTAGGAATTGCCGCCATCGATGATGACGTCGCCCGGCTCGAGCAGAGGCTTCAGTTCGCCGATCACTGCATCGACCGCGCCGGCCGGCACCATCATCCAGATGGCGCGCGGCTTATCGAGCCCCTTCACGAAGTCGCTCAATTTGGTGGCGCCTTTGGCACCCTTGTCCGTCAGCGCCTTCACGGCGTCGGCGTGCGTGTCATAGACATGCATGTCGTGGCCGGCCTTCATCGCCCGCACGGACATATTGGCACCCATTCGACCGAGGCCGATCATGCCGAGTTGCATCGTTCATCTCCTCGTTTCGATCAGTCGAAGCGCTCCAAACGGAACGCGCAAAACTATCGGCCCAGCACCTCTTTGGCCGCGTCAGCGACCTTTTCTGGCGTGAACCCGAAATGTTCTGAGACAACCTTCAGTGGCGCCGAGAGGCCGAACGTGTGCATGCCTAGCACGATGCCTTTGGGGCCCGCATAGCGGTCCCATCCGATCGGCGAGGCTTCCTCGACCGTCACGCGCGCCGTGAGGGCGGAAGGTAGGACGGACTCCCGGTAGGCCTCATCCTGGGCGTCGAACAGTTCGCGGCAAGGCATTGAAACGACTCGTGCTTTGATCTTGTCCTTGGCGAGCAGATCGCGCGCTTCGAGACACAACGACACCTCGCTGCCGGTACCCATCAGAATGACGTCAGGCTTGCCGTCGCCTGCATCGGCCAGCACGTAGGCGCCTTTGGCGAGCCCCGATGCCGGCCCAAGCTTGGCGCGGTCGAAAATGGGAAGCGGCTGGCGCGACAAGATCAGCGCGACCGGACGATTGGTGAGCGGCATGGCGAGACGATAGGCCTCCACCGTCTCGTTGGCGTCGGCCGGGCGGATCACCATCATGCCGGGGATGGCGCGCAACGACACCATCTGCTCGATCGGCTGGTGCGTGGGGCCGTCCTGGCCGAGGCTGATGGAGTCATGACTCCAGATGTGCAGGACCGGGAGGTCCATCAGAGACGATAGCCGGATCGCGCCGCGCGCATAATCGGTGAAGATCAGGTAGGTGGAGGCATAAGCCTTGAGACCCGACAGCACCATGCCGTTGACGATGGCGCACATGGCGTGCTCGCGAATGCCGTAGCGCAGATTGTGGCCGCTATAGTCGCCCAGCTGTCCGTAGGGTTGGAACTCGCCGGCATCGTCATAGTCGAGGATGACCTTCGTGCTGCCCGCCACGTCTGCGGCGCCGCCCAGAACCCAAGGCACTTTCGCGGCAATCGCATTCAGGACCTTGCCCGACGCCTCGCGGGTGGCGATCCCTTTGGGGTCGGGCGCGAAGCTCGGGATCTCGCTGTCCCAACCGTCGGGCAAGCCACGGGTGCGGATCAGATCGATCTGCGCCGCCTCGTCCGCGTGCGCCTTGGCATAGTCGGCGAAAAGCACCTCCCATTTGGCGCGCGCATGCGCCCCGCGCTGGCCCATATTCGTGGTGAAGTGTTGGCGCACGCCGTCCGGGACCACGAAGAACTTGTCGGGATCGAAGCCGAGGAACTCCTTCGTGCGGCGCACCTCGTCCGGGCCGAGCGGCTCGCCATGAGCCGCCGTCGTGTCGTGCTTGCCCGGCGAGCCATAACCGATGTGACTGTGCACGATGATGATCGTCGGCTGATCGGCCGTCGTGAGGAACGCGTTATAGGCGGCAGCGAGCTCGCCGAGATCATTGGCGCTCGAGACCTGAATCACCTTCCAGCCATAGGCATCGAACCGCTTGGCGACGTCCTCGGTGAGGGTGATGTCGGCGTGGCCGTCGATGGTCACGTTGTTGTTGTCGAAGATCCAGCAAAGGTTCGACAGCTTTAGATGTCCGGCAAGCGAAGCCGCCTCGCTGCCGACACCCTCCATCATGCAGCCTTCGCCGCCCAGGGCATAGACATTGAAGTCGAACATGTCGAAATCCGGCTTGTTGTAGGTCGCGGCGAGCCACTTGCCGGCCATCGCCATGCCGACGCTGGTCGCCACCCCTTGCCCGAGCGGCCCGGTGGTGGATTCGACGCCGGTGGTCCAGCCATATTCCGGGTGTCCCGGGCAGCGGCTGCCTTCCTCGCGGAAGGACTCGATGTCCGCGAGCGACACCGCTTCGCCGCCCTTCTTCTGGTACGAGCTCTCAGCCGCCTCGATGCCTGCCAGATGGATCAGGCTATAGAGCAGCATCGAGGCGTGACCCGCCGATAAGACGAAGCGGTCGCGGTTGATCCAGTGCGGCGCCTTCGGGTCGTAGCGTAGGAACTGCTGCCACAGCGTGTAGGCCGTGGGTGCTGCGTCCATCGCCGTGCCGGGATGACCCGAGTTTGCCTTCTGGATGGCATCGATGGAGAGCGTCCGGATCGTATTGATCGCGAGTTCGTCGAGCTTGTCTTGGGTTTGCTGCATCCCCGGTGCCTCTTCTCCCAAAGCGTTCAGGCCACGGTCACAAAAGCGGATGACGCCTCGGTGAAGGCCTGGTCCATCCTCTTGTCCCAAGCCTTCACGCCGCCGGTGATTCCGTCTTGGTTGGAGACGGTCTTCACATTGTCTGGAAGGGGCGATGTAATCAACCGCGCGTTGCCGCCGCCGATATAGAGCATGTCGTAGTTGACGACCGTTTCAAGGATCTTGATGATTTTTTGCACGCGCTTGTTCCATCGCTTCTTGCCGATCTTCTCGAGCGCCGCCTCGCCGATATACTGGTCGTAGGTGGTCCCGGTCTTGATCGGATGCTGGCTCATCTCGAGATGCGGCGCGAGGCGTCCATTGTCGAACAGCGCAAACCCGAATCCTGTTCCCAAGGTCAGCGCACATTCGACGCCACTTCCCGAGATCGCGCCCAGCCCTTGCACGCTCGCGTCGTTCAGCATGCGCACCGGCTTCTTGAGCCGTTCGTGGATGATCGCGGCGAGCTCGAAGCCATGCCATAGCTCGGTGCCGAGATTGGGGGCGGTGACGACGTAATCGGCGCGCACCACGCCCGGAAAGCCGATGGTGATCCGGTCATGGGGTCCGAGCGCCGCGGCCAACTGGACCAGCGCCTCGACGACGTCTTCCGGTTTGGTAGGGCGGGGCGTGTTGACCTTGTTCGGCCCCTTCAGCATCACACCCGCGGGCGACAGAATTCCCGCCTTGAGGTGGCTTCCGCCGATGTCGAAGGTGAGTGTCAGCGGTGTCTGAGCCTGTGATTGAGTGGGGATCACCCGAAAGCTCCACGGTTGCACGACTGTCGCAAAGACGAGGCCTAATGTCTCAGTGTTGGAACCTTGGCCGTAGGCACGGCGTGTATTGCATTCCGTGGGCGACGTTCTACGGCGACGGTCTCAATATAAAGTGAAGCAAACTGATCAAGTGTTAGAACCGATGGATATTTTACACGGTGTTTAGGTAGTCCGGTCCCCACGAGCAGATTAGCCTCTGGGTTAGGGCATACTGCCCGGGACGGACATGCGCGCAGAATACTGCCTCGTAGGGTCGGTGATCTGTGGATTTGTCCATCATATCCACAGAGCTCTCCGGGCTTTCCAGGCAGATTGGGGGGACTTGGTTGGAATGATGGGGCATCATTTGCGAGAGCAGGCCCCTGATCGAGACCAGCAAGGAGGCCCCGGTGCCGACGTCTGAAACCACGTCCGACGATCAGGCGGATCTGAAATCGCTTTCCCTCGAAGCGCTCGAAGCCAAGCTCGGCGTCTCGCCTGACAAAGGTCTGACCCAAACCGAGGCCGACAAGAGGCTTGCCCAATACGGGCCGAACGCGCTTGCCGAGAAGAAGGTCAACCCGGTTCTCAAATTCCTGAGCTACTTCTGGGGGCCGATCCCTTGGATGATCGAAGCCGCAGCCGTGCTGTCGGCCGTCGTGCAGCACTGGCCCGACTTCGCCATCATCGTCGTGCTGCTCCTCGCTAATGCCGTCGTGGGGTTTTGGGAGGAGTATCAGGCCGGCAACGCCATTGCAGCATTGAAGGCACAACTCGCGCCGCATGCGCGGGTCAAGCGCGACGGCGCGTGGTCTGACGTTGCCGCGCGGATGCTGGTGCCCGGTGACATCGTGCGCCTGCGCCTCGGGGATATCATCCCAGCCGACTCCCGCTCGCTCGGGTCCGATCCCGTCGAGGTCGATCAAGCGGCGCTGACCGGCGAATCCTTGCCGGTATCGAAGAAGACCGGGGAGGAGCTCTATTCCGGCGCCATCATCCGCCAAGGCGAAACGGACGCGCTCGTCTATGCCACCGGAGGACACACGTTCTTCGGCAAGACCGCGGCGCTCGTCGAGGAAGCCCATACGGTCAGCCACTTCCAGCGCGCGGTGCTGAAGATCGGCGACTACCTGATCGTCATCGCCATCGTACTCGTGACCCTCATTTTCGCCGTGGCGCTGTTCCGCGGCGATCCCATCATGACCACGCTGCAATTTGCGCTGGTGCTTACGGTCGCGGCCATCCCCGTAGCCATGCCGGCCGTGTTGTCGGTGACCATGGCGGTCGGCGCGCGAAAGCTCGCCGAACGTGAGGCGATCGTGAGCCGGCTCGCGGCCATCGAGGAGTTGGCCGGCGTCCACGTGCTCTGCTCGGACAAGACGGGAACGCTCACGCAGAACAAGCTGACCCTCGGCGATCCGTTCTGCGTCGGCAAGATCACGCGCGAAGAACTCGTGCTGGCCGGTGCGCTCGCCTCCCGCGCCGAGGATAAAGACACGATCGACATGGCGGTCATTGCCGGTGTCAAGGGCGCCTCGGAGCTTAACAAATATCAGGTCGAGCACTTTCAGCCCTTCGACCCCGTGCACAAACGCACCGAGGCCACGATGAAGGGCCCCGATGGCGGTGTCTTCAAGGTTACCAAGGGCGCGGTGCAGGTCATTCTCGCGCTGTCGAAGAATGCTGCCGAGGTCAGTGCCGACGTGGACAAGGCGACCACCGAGCTAGCCAAGCGCGGCTATCGCGCGCTCGGTGTCGCCAAGGCGACCGGCGATGGCGACTGGCAATTTCTCGGCGTGCTCCCGCTTTACGACCCGCCGCGCCCGGACTCCAAGGAGATGATCGCCACCGCCGAGGAACTCGGCATCGACGTCAAGATGATCACCGGTGATCAGCTTGCCATCGCCAAGGAGATCGCAGGCCAGCTCGGCCTCGGCACCAACATCCTCGACGCGCGCCTGTTCGAGGAGACGAAGGGCCACCGGCAGGCCGAGCTCGATGAGCAGATCGAGCTGGCGGACGGCTTTGCCCAGGTCTTTCCCGAGCACAAGTTCTACATCATCGACGTCTTGCAGAAACACGGCAACATCGTCGGCATGACGGGGGACGGCGTGAACGACGCGCCGCCGCTCAAGAAGGCCGATTGCGGCATCGCCGTCTCCGGCGCCACCGATGCAGCGCGGGCCGCCGCGGCCATTGTTCTCCTCACCCCCGGCCTCACCGTCATCGTCGACGCCATCAAGGAGGCCCGCAAGATCTTTCAGCGCATGAACAGTTACACGATTTACCGGATCGCGGAGACCATTCGCGTCCTCTTCTTCATGACGCTGTCCATCATCGTGTTCAACTTCTATCCGGTAACGGCGATCATGATCGTGCTTCTGGCGCTCTTGAATGATGGCGCCATCCTGTCGATCGCCTATGACAATGTGCGTGCGTCGCCCAAGCCGGAAGCCTGGAACATGCATCGCGTGCTTGGTATCTCCACCGTGCTCGGCATCGCCGGCGTGATTGCGTCGTTTGGACTGTTCTATATCGGCGAGCGGGTGATGCATCTCGACCGGGAAATCATCCAGACGCTCATGTATCTGAAGCTATCCGTCGCGGGCCACCTGAACATCTTCGTAACCCGCACGCGCGGGCCGTTCTGGTCGATCATGCCGGCCCGCATTCTTCTGATCGCGGTGTTCGGCACCCAGGTGGTCGCGACCCTCATCGCCGTCTACGGTCTGTTGATGCCGCCGATTGGCTGGGGGCTTGCGCTTTTGGTTTGGGGGTATGCACTTGCCTGGTTCCTCATCAACGATCGCGTGAAGCTGCTGGGCTACCGCATACTCGATCCCGAAGGCGATCCGGCGCTCATCAGCCGGCCTCGGACGGAACCTGCTGCCAGCCACTAAGCCCGAGCGCCGCGCAGGCTAGCGCGGGCCCGCGCCGACGGCGGTCATGAGCGCCGCCATTGGCGGTTTTCCCGAGCCGCTCGCGATCTCCGACAGGCGTTGGTCGGCCGAGCTGACCGTAAAGCCGTCCTTCTCGAGCCGTTCGACCAGCGAATCCGCCGGGACATCGAGCACGCGGCCGAGATCGGCGAGCTTCGCCTCCTGCAAAGACTGCATGAGGGCGAGCCTCGGATCGTCACGCCCGGAGAGGGCGGCCGGCACGATGAAGGCGGCGGCCGCGACCGCGGCCAGAGCAAGCGGCGCCACGATCGTCCGGCGCCGGACATAGGTCATCATCGCGCCCCAGTTCTTATAGACGTGCAGCGCGATGGCGGTAACGAACACGAGGGCGAGCCATTCGTGCATCTCCTTCACGAGATCCTCGCCGACATGAAAGAACATGGCGAGTCCTGATATGGCCACGACCAGGAATAACGCCGCCGATACGGCGGTGATATACGTCTTCAATTGTGCGTTCATTCGGCCTGTGCGCCTCCGCCGGGGTGACGCGTCAGCCGCCACCGCTCCAAGAGGCCTGGGCCGACGACGCCGGCGATCAGCAAAGCGGCAACGCTCCAGCATGCAAGCGCGGTGATCCACAGGAACGCATTCATCGTGTGTCCCTCCTCGTATTTGCACGCGCACCAGCGCAACGCGCCCAGCGCCACGGCTCCAGCAAGCTCGGCCACACGACGCTGACGACGAGCAACGCGGCGAGAATGCGCAATCCGGCAACCCATAGGACGACATTCATCGGGGGACCCTCCTGGAATTGACGTTTGCCGAGGGTATGGCCCGTTCGTTTCAGCTATTCGGCGGTGGTGTTTCCGAATGTTTCGCGTCCGGGAAATTTGTGTCGAAATGTTTCCAGCCTGCCCGGACTCCCGGTTTCGTTACAAAAAACTCATGATGGGCAGGGCTTTGCAGCGATACAACTTGACCTCACATAAGGTCCATCCGCCTGTTCGGGGAAGGTCATGCAGGCGGACAGGCAGGTGAGGGTTCCGATGAACGAACTAGTGACGCCCGAAAAGGTCGAAGCTGAAAAGGTGAAGGCTGACGTCGAGGCCGTGCTGGGCCTCGCTAAGCGGAAGAAAAGGCTGGGACGGATACGGCCTGCGCCTCTCGTCGCGATTCTCGCTGCTGCTGGCCTGCTTCTGTATTTTCTTCTCGGGACCGGCGGCTCGAACGACGGCGTCAACTACATTACCGGGCCGGTGACCAAAGGCGACCTCACCGTGACCGTGACCGCGACCGGCACGGTCCAGCCCACCAACGAGGTGGAGGTCTCGAGCGAGCTCTCCGGCATCGTCCGCAGCGTGCTCGTCGATTACAACAGTGCGGTGACCACCGGACAGACCCTCGCCGAGCTCGACACCGACAAACTCAAATCGACGGTCGACAGCTCGAAGGCCAAGCTCCAAGCCGCCAAGGCCAAGGTCAGCGAGGCCGAGGCGACCGTGCTGGAGACAAAGCTCGAGCGGGACAGGCAGGAAAGGCTCGTGACCAGGAAGGTCGGTGCGGAGCAGCAGCTCGAGACTGCCGACGCCGCGTACAAACGCGCCCTGGCCGGGCTCGAAAGCGCCAACGCCGACGTTGCCGCCGCCGCCGCCGATCTCGCTCTCAACGAGACGAATTTGGAGAAGGCGCTCATCCGCTCCCCCATCACCGGCGTGGTGTTGAGCCGCAATGTCGAGCCCGGGCAGACCGTGGCCTCGTCGCTTCAGGCGCCGGTGCTGTTCACCATAGCCGAGGACCTGAGCAAGATGGAGGTCCAGGTCGATGTGGACGAAGCCGATGTGGGCAACGTGCAGGAGGGGCAGAAAGCGACGTTCACCGTCGATGCCTATCCCGACAAGAAATTCACCGCCACGATCCGCGAGCTCCGCTTCGGCTCCGAGGTCGTGCAAGGTGTCGTTACCTATAAGGCGGTGCTCACCACCGACAACTCCGAGCTCTTGCTGCGCCCGGGCATGACCGCGACCGCCGAGATTGTCGTCGCGCATGTGAGCGACGCCCTGACCGTCCCCAACGCCGCGCTTCGCTTCTCGCCGCCGGCGGAAACCGAGAATGTCGACAATAGGAACTTCCTTCAAAAGATCATGCCGGGGCCGCCGCATTTGCGCCGGCCGAGCGTGACGGAACAGCCGACCGGCGCCGACCGCAAGGTCTGGGTGCTCAAGGATGGTAAGCCCGTGGAGGTGAGCGTCACGGTCGGTCCGACCGACGGCAAGCGCACGCAGATCGTGAAGGGCGATCTCGAGCCGGGCGAGGCGGTGATCGTCGACACCGCGACGCGTAAGTGACCGTCCATGGCCCGGCCGCGTAACGCCAATATCCCCGCTCTCATCGAGCTGCGGAACGTCACCAAGATCTACGGTCATGGCGAGGCGGAGGTGCGCGCGCTCGACGGGGTCAACTTGCGCATCGATCGAGGCGAGTTCACCGCCGTGATGGGGCCGTCAGGCTCCGGCAAGTCGACCGCCATGAACATCATCGGGTGTCTCGACCAGCCAACGAGCGGCAGCTATCTGTTCAACGGCGTGGAGGTAGGGAATCTCGACCGCGAGCAGCGCGCGCTGCTCAGGCGGAACTATCTCGGCTTCGTGTTTCAGGGCTTCAACCTGCTGGCCCGCACCTCCGCTATCGACAACGTAGAACTGCCGCTGACCTATCGCGGCATGAGACAGAGCGAGCGCCGTCCGCTTGCCATGGATGCGCTGGAGCGCGTCGGTCTTGCGGGCAGGGCGCGGCATACACCGGGCGAGCTGTCCGGCGGCCAGCAGCAGCGCGTCGCCATCGCCCGCGCCATCGTCACCAAGCCCGAGGTGCTGCTCGCCGACGAACCGACCGGCAATCTCGACACCAAGACCAGCAACGAGATCATGGAGCTCCTCGTCGATCTCAACCGGACGCAGAAGATCACCATCCTCATGGTCACCCACGAGCCCGATATGGTCGTCTACGCTGACCGCGTGGTTCACTTCCTCGACGGGAAGATTGAGAGTGACAGCCAAAAACAGGAAGCCGCCTGATGTTCTACGAGACCTTGAAGCTCGCGGTGCAGGCAATTAAGCGTAACGCCCTACGCTCGTTCCTCACCCTGCTCGGCATCGTCATCGGCGTCTCGGCCGTCATCGCCATGGTGACCATCGGCAACGGCACCACCGAGAAGGTCAAGGAGGAGATGGCGAAGCTCGGCACGAACGTGCTGTTCATCCGGCCCGGCCAATGGGGTCCGGGACGCTCCAGCGCCACGGCCAAGCCGTTCAACGCCCGCGACATCGCCGAGCTCCGCAGCCAGCTTCATGGCGTCAAGGCCATCGCTCCCATGGGTCAGCAATCGGTGACCGTGATCTATGGTTCGGAGAGCCGTAGCGTCGGCACCATCGGTACCGATGCCGATTACATCGTCACCCAAGATTGGGGGCTGACCGGCGGCCGCAACTTTCTCGACAGCGAGACCCGCAGCGGCCGCGCGGTTTGCATCATTGGCGAGACCGTGCATGAGAAACTGTTCGGCTCGACCGATCCGGTCGGCAGGCGTATCCGTGTCGACAATGTGTCCTGCGAGGTGATCGGCCTGCTCGAGCCGAAGGGCGAATCCGGCTTCGGCACCGACCGCGACGATGTCATCCTCATGCCGCTGCGGACCTATCAACGGCGCATCGCCGGCAATACCGACATCAATACCATCAACGTCTCGGCGATGGATGGCGTCGACACCTCGAAAGTGCAGGCCGACATCGAGCGCCTGCTGCGCGAGCGCCGCGGCATCACGACCGGCGAGGAGGATGACTTCCGCGTCGCCGACATGAAGCAGATCGCCGACACCCAAACCGCGACCACCTCTATTCTCACCGCGCTACTCGGTGCCGTGGCGGGCGTCAGCCTGCTCGTCGGCGGCATCGGCATCATGAATATCATGCTGGTATCCGTGACCGAGCGTACACGCGAGATCGGCATCAGGCTCGCCATCGGCGCGCAGGAATCGCAAGTCTTGATGCAGTTTCTGGTGGAGGCGGTCGTGTTGTCGCTGCTCGGCGGCACGGTCGGCGTGCTTTTAGGGCTCGCGCTCGCGGGCGCGGCCTCCGCCGGCATGAGCATCCCCTTCGTGCTCGATCCGAGCATCGTGGTGATCGCCTTTGCCTTCTCGGCGTTGATTGGGATTGTGTTCGGCTACTTCCCGGCGCGCCGCGCAGCACAGCTCAACCCGATCGACGCGCTCCGTCACGAATAGTCGACGGCCTCACGCGGCTTGCGTGATCCATAGCCGCGCTTTCGCGGCGTCCGCCGTCGGGTAGATGCGTATCGCTCCCGGTAGAAAAATGCTGAACAACCGTGTCGCGAGACTGATCCACGCGACATCGGTGATCACCGCGACGCGGTCCCAGCGGGAGAAATGCTCCATGCCGACCTTGAAATCCTCCCACGCGGCGCCGGCATCGACGCCGTCGAATTCAGGGCCGGCCTCGTACAGCAGCCGGATTTTGTCGTGCGAGGCGAGCGCGTGCTCGACCGCCGGAACGAGCACCGTGTCGTAGTCTTTCCGGGTGATTTCGCCATGGCATTTGATGGCCACGACGTTGTCGGGAAAGCCTCTGAGCAGCTCGATCATGGCGGTCTTTGCGGTGTCTACCTAGTTAGCCTTGGTCACGCATTTCTTGTCGTCCGCGTTCCAGGCGCAGCCGAGTGCGGTGTCTGACACACAGATGGATTCGCCCCCATGCACGCCGCAGGCGTCCTGCGCGGGGGGCGGGCCGTCCACGCATCCCTTGTTTTCGGCAGCGTTGAACCAGCAGGTCGGTTCCGCCAAGCAAAGAGCCGAATCCCGGATCGCGGAGCAGCGGACCTTTTCCGCATTGGCGGAGACGTCGCCGAACATCAGGGCAAGAAGCGCGAGCGAGAACGCGATGAATGTGGCACGCATACGTGAGTCCTCTTCGGGTCAAGTGCGACGGGTCAGGACCTTTTAGCCGAACCGGACCGCGCATGAACAGCCCCGGCGGGTATCTAATCGGCCGCGGCGTTGACCGGCCTTTGGTAGGCGAAACGTCGCACCACGGCCGGCAGCGTGAGGCCTTGCACGATAAGAGTGAAAAGCACGACCGCATAGGTTGCGGCAAGGATCTGCGGCCGCTCTGCCACCAGCGGGATCGACAGCGCCAGAGCTACGGAAATACCACCGCGCACGCCGCCCCAGGTGAGGATCGGGATCGTGCCTTTCACGAAGCGCTGCCAGGCGCTGAGGATTGTGACAGGCAGCGCCACCGCGGCCAGTCTCGCCACGAAGACGATCGGCACCGCGGCGATCGCCAGAGGCACGACCGAGACGTCGAACCGCACGACCAAGACCTCGAGACCGATCAGCAGGAACAGGACCGAGTTCAGGATCTCGTCGATGAGGCTCCAGAAGTCGAACAGATAGCGCCGTGTCGTTTCGCTCATCGCATAGGTGGCGCCGCGGTTGCCGGTGATCACGCCTGTGACGACCACGGCGATCGGGCCGCTGACATGAAGCGGCTGCGCCAGCGCATAGGTTCCGGTGACGAGCGCCAGCGAGATCAATACCTCGACGGGGTAGTCGTCGATGGCGCGCATGGCGAGATAGGCGATGTACCCGGTCACGAAGCCGAGCGCGGCGCCGCCCATCGCCTCGACGAAGAACAGTCGGCCGAGTTCCACGAAATCGATGCCGCTTTCCCCCGAGCTTCCCATGGCGGCGGCGAGCAGGATCGTGAATAGCACGACGCCGACGCCGTCGTTGAACAGCGACTCGCCCGCCATGTCCATTTCCAGCGTCTTGGCCACGCGCGCCTGCTTCAGCATGGCCAGCACGGCAATCGGATCGGTCGGGCTGATCAGCGCCCCGAACACGAGCGCCCAGGCGAACGAAATGGGGACGGAGAGGATTTGACCTGCGCCCCAGAACAGCATCGCCACGACGATCGTCGAGATGATCACGCCGAACGTCGCCATGGCGCCGACCGCCCAGGCCCGGTCGCGCAGCACCGAGAGGTCGATCTGGAGCGCGCCCGCGAACAGGAGAAGGGCGAGCATCCCGTCGAGCAGCGTCGTCGAGAAATCGATCTTCTCGATGAAGTCGTGAAGGTCGGCATAGATCGCGACGTTGGGGATGAGCACCTCGAACGCGACCAGCACGAGCGACGCCACGAGCCCCATGATGAGGAGGCCGACATTGTGCGGCAGCCGCAAATAGAGGTGGTTCGCCCAAGCGAACACGGCGGTCAGCGTGAGGAGACCCGCGACGACTTCGAAGATGGAGAGCAAATCGAGCCTCTTTCGGAGGGAATCACAGCACCTGGGGGGCAGGGTAGGCGCCGGCGCGCCGGGCCGGAAGACGGCATCCCCGTAAAGTCCCGTTGCCCCCAGGATGCCGCGCGTCCCCGGATTGGCAAGGTTATTGCGAGGGATCGTCGAGATGAGGACGGAAGGCCATAAGGGCTGGAAGATACCATGCTCGATGTTGCTGTCGTGGGGGCGGAGTTTGCGGCCTAGCGCTTGCCAGGCGGCTGTCTGAGCGCGGTCTCGACCACGGAATTTTCGAAGCCCGGCCCAGGGCAGCGGGGCGGGTTTTGTCGCGTCTCTGTCCGGTTTCCGCCATCAATGTCGATCTTGGTCCAACCTGGTTTTGGCCCGAGACCGAGCCGTTCATGGTGCTCCTCGTAGGCGAGTTCAGCCTCGAGACGCTTCCCCAGACCGACGACGGCACGCTCATGGTACTGGCCGAGCCGGACAAGCCGGTCCGCAAGCTCGACAACCAGTTGGTCCATGCCGGCGCCATGCGCCTCGTCGGCGGCTTGGGCGCGCTCGTCGACGGCCTCCTGCAGCACATCCCCGAAGACCGGCTGCACCTGGAGCATGTGCTGACGGCGGTGGCCGACCGCGGCGATCATGTGGAGCTGAGCTTCCTCGTCGGCGAAAAATCCGCGGCCGTCGCCGCCAGGCGGGCGGTGCTCGCCCTGCCGCCGCGTCTCGTGGAGGAGCATGTCGCCTTCCAGCCGGACCTCGACGAGGCCCTCTTTGCCGCGATGCTTAGCACCCCGACCGCGATGGCGTCCGAGGCCAAGGCGGTGATGACCTACGGCGCGATGGCCGGCTTCTATGAGGCTTGCGGCTCGGGAAACGCCTTCGTCCATCACGAGCAGGCTGTGTTGCGGGAAATCTATGACGCCAGCATTGCCGGCCAGCACGCGCTCGGCGGCTTCCTCGCCATGTCGCCCGATCTGCGCAATTCGTTCCGTGGCGGTCTGCCGCTTCTGATCGCAAGCCAGTTCGCGCAAATCTTCGGCGCCGGCTTCGACCAGGGCGAGCTGCACCTTCAGGATTGGGCGGCCGAGCCCTATACCTGCGCAAGCCAAGATCGGCGCGAATTCGCAGCCCACGGCTTCCCCTTGAGCAGCCGCCTCCTGCAAGAGCGCCAATGGGACGGCAGGCTGATCTTCGCAGGCTCGGAGACCGCCGCGACCGGCGCTGGCCATCTCGAAGGCGCTCTCGATGCGGCCCTGCGCGCCGAAGCCATGGTGCTTCGCGACACCGCGCCTGCCGCCCCCGCCATAGATACGTCCCGCGCCGACGCAACCGCGAAGCTGCATTAGGTTCCCACATGACCGACGACACGCCATCGATCCAAGACGTCTTCGCCATTTGCGACGCCGACTTCATTCCCAACTATCGCTGCAAAGCCTTCACCCTGATGCGCCAAGACGAGAATGTGGGCCAGGTGCCTTGGCAGATCCTCATCGTCCGCTGGGGCGAGGCCTATTACGGCTACGTCAATCGCTGCCCGCACGAGAGGAACCCGCTCAACTTCGAGCGCGAGCAATATTTCGACCCGAACCGCAAGTTTCTGATGTGCGGCAAGCATGGCGCGCTGTTCGAGGTCAAGACGGGAAGATGCGTGGAAGGCCCGTGCGAAGGGGAGGGACTGGAGCCGATCAAGCTGGTGCTGCTCGACGGCGATGTCTGCGTGGCCGGTGTTCGTCTCGTCGAGGACGACAGCCCGGACGAGGATGAGACCATGGAGATCATGATCCATCCCGAGTGACGCCGGTAACAACAAAATGAGAACGGGGGAAATAACAATGTCTGAAGCAGGTCTGATCGACCGCCGGTATTTCGCCACCTATAGCGGGGTCAAGCTGCCGTTGCGCTTGGTCACGCCGATCGAAGAGCCCGCGCTTGCCAACCGCAACACGTTCATGCGCGCTTATTTCGACGAAGCGGGGCGGCTTACGGCGTGCGAGAAGGTCGTCTATGGCGAGGTGGAGTTGGCGCATCGTTACGAGTACTACGCCAGCGGCGCGTTGAGGCGCGCCGAGATCACCATGCTCGATGAGGAGCCCGCCTGCCTTCATTTCCAGTAAGACGGGACCGCCTCCATCACGGCTGTTTGAGGAAGAGCCATGACAGTTGCTCAGTTGCTCGAATTGCTCGAGTCCATGCCGAAGAACGCAGTGGTGCTTCTGGAAGGCGACGCAGGGCTCTCGCGCGTCGGCGGTATCGACCGGCTTCACGGCATCGACGGTTTGCCGGATGAAGTCCTGCTGGTTCCCGATATGGCGGAATGAGCTGTTCGCCCCGGAGCGCCGCATGAATGACATCGCAGAGCAGAAACGCCCCGAGGCAGACGGCGCGCCGGACATTGCAAGCCCGTTCGTGCGGATCGGCGGGGCGAAAAGCATTGATCGCCTGGTCGAGGTGTTCTACGCGCGCATGGATCGGCTGCCCGAGGCGCGCGCCCTCCGCGCCATGCACGCGCCGGACCTCACAGCCACCAAGGACGTCTTGAAGCGCTATCTCGGTGAGTGGATGGGCGGACCTAAGCTCTATTCTGCGGAACGCGGCCATCCGCGGCTGCGCATGCGCCATGTCCGCTTCAAGATCGGCGAGGCGGAGCGCGATGCTTGGCTCTCCTGCATGGGCGGAGCACTTGAGGAGGTCGTGGCCGATCAGAGCTTGCGCGACGAGCTTTATGCCGCATTCGCGAGGCTCGCTGACTGGATGCGCAACGATCCCGGCAATCCGCACGATCGCCAGCACGGGCGCCAGGTGCTCCGCTAGTGGGAGTGCCTGGACGGCAGGCGGGGAAGCGGCTAAGCGAGGTCCATGACCGGCACGGGCCTCCCATGATCAGCGTCGACGTGGCGCTCAAGCTCGGCGCCTTCGATCTCGACATCACTTTCGAGAACGAGGCCGGCATTACCTGCTTGTTCGGCCGCTCGGGCGCCGGCAAGTCCATGACCATCAATTTGATCGCCGGCCTCGCCCGTCCCGACCGGGGGCGGATCGTGCTGGACGGCCGTACCCTCGTGGATACGGACGGTGACGTCTTCGTGCCCCCGCACCGGCGGCGTATTGGGCTCGTGTTTCAGGACTCCCGGCTGTTTCCCCATCTCACCGTGAAGCAGAACCTTGTCTTCGGACGCTGGTTCGTAACGAGGTCTTCCCGCCGCGTGGCCTTCGACCCGGTGGTCGAGACGCTCGGCATCGGCCATCTTCTTGGACGGAGACCCGCGCTTCTCTCCGGTGGCGAAAAGCAGCGCGTGGCCATTGGCCGGGCGCTGCTCACCTCGCCCGAGCTCCTCCTCATGGACGAGCCGCTGGCTTCGCTCGACACCGAACGCAAGCTGGAGATCCTGCCGCTGATAGAGTCCTTGCGCGATGCGTTCGCCATCCCGATCGTCTACGTGTCCCATGCCGTGGATGAGGTCGCGCGCCTCGCCTCGCGCGTCGTCGTGTTGGAGAACGGCCATGTCACGGCGGTCGGGCCCGTCGAAGAGGCACTGGGCCCCGCGCTGAAAGGCGCCGGCATCAGCCCCTTTGCCCGATTCTCCGTGGTCACCGGCACGGTGTCCGCCTTGGATACGGCTTACGGCCTGACCGAGATTTCCCACCCGGCGGGCAAGATTTCGCTTATCGGCCGCGCCGGTCCCGAAGGCCGCGAGGTCCGGATTGTGGTCATGTCGACCGACATCACCCTGTCCCGGCACCAGGAGGAGGGCCTCAGCACCCGCAATGTGCTTTCCGGAACCGTGACGGGCGTCGAGACGGAAGATGACGGCGGCCCGTTTGCCGGGGTATCCATCGCCCTAGATGGCCACGGACAGCTCTTTGCCCTTGCCACACGCAAGGCGGTCGACGAGCTTAGGCTTAGTCCTGGCGAGCGGGTTTTCGCCTTGATCAAGACAGTGGCCCTCGATGAGCGCGCCGTGGCGCTCGCCGAGCCATAGACCTGATAGCACAGAGGGAGTCCGTGTGATGAGCCTTCTCCAAGTCCCCGTTGGCGCGAACCCGCCACACGAGGTCAATGTCATCATCGAGATCCCACAAGGCGGGTCTCCGGTGAAATACGAGGTCGACAAGAAGTCCGGCGCCCTGTTCGTCGACCGCTTCCTGCACACGTCCATGTTTTATCCGGCGAATTACGGGTTTATCCCGCACACCCTGTCGGAGGACGGCGACCCCCTGGACTGCATGGTCATCGCGCCGACGCCGGTCGCCTCAGGCGCCGTCATCCGCGCGCGTCCCGTCGGCGCACTTCTTATGGAGGACGAGAAGGGCATCGACGAGAAGATCATCGCCGTGCCCATCGACGAACTTCATCCGTTCTATAAGCGCGTGACGAGCTATCGCGACCTGCCTGAAATCCTGGTCGAGCAGATCGGTCACTTCTTCGAGCACTATAAGGATCTGGAGAAAGGCAAGTGGGTGAAGGTTCTCCGCTGGGCCGAGCATGCCGAGGCGGCCGATCTCATCCGCGCCGGCATCGAGAGGGTCAAGGCTGAATAGAACATCGGCTCACCCGGTTGCCCGACTTGATTTGCCTCAAGGCCGCTGCGCGCCCCTTCCGCTACCCAAGGCTATGCGCGCCGGGCGCTGAAGAACCGGGAGGGGAAAAGTCATGAGAGGCCCAAGGCCGGAGCTTGCTGACTTTCACCGGAAAGTCTTGATGGATGACATGATGCAGGTCGTCGGCGTCGACCTTCTCGATGCGATCGATGGGGACGGCGGCCAGGGCTACATCAGAGCTAGGGCGAGTTGTCGCAATTGCAACTGCAGCGCCGTCTGCCGCGATTGGCTTACGGGGCGCAGCGTGGGCATCCCCCAAAATTTTTGCCCCAATGCTGAATTTTTTCTGGCGGCAAAAGCGGGCGATTACTGATTCAGCATCAGCCAACAGACCGTAACCCTAGATTGCATCTTGATATTTCCTCGCGCACCGCTGCGCTCTCTCTGCAATCATGCTGCGCTCTCTAAAATTATCCTGAAAATCTAGCGGCTGAATAAAGGCTGTCGTGAACCTAGCCGCGCTAGCGTCGCCGCGAAGTCAGGTCCCCGCAGCGAGCCGCCCATGCAACTCGACATGATCACGATGTCGGCCGTAGACATCACGGTCACCACGGTTCTTGGTCTTGTTCTCGTTTTTACATGGCAAAGGGGGCGCGCGGTCCGACTTGTCGGCTGGTGGGGGCTAGTCATGCTCCTCCAGGCGGTTGGCGCCGTCGTGACGGCATGCGCCAGCTTACTGGACAACGGGGAATTCTTGACCTTCGGTCTGGCGCTGATGGTCCTTTCCGAGTCCCTGAAATGGACCGCTTCCCGAGAATTCGCCAATCGTTCGACGTCCGCGGCCTGGGCCCTGCTCGGGCCCGGGAGCTTCCTGCTCATTGTTTATTTCGGTTACGTCGGTTCCTTGCTCGACCGCTTTCTCGTCTTCTGTGCGCTGACGGCGCTGTGCAATTTCGGCGCAGCCTTCGAACTGTCGCGCGATGACGGCAAGCGGCTCATCTCCCATTGGCCGGCGGTGATCCTGCTCGGCGTTACCGGTGTCGCCTGCATGGCCTGGGTTCCGCTTTCGCTCGCGCGGCCGTTTCACGACGCGAGCGAGGCTTTCCTCTCGAACTGGTTCTCGGGCCTCAGCCTCGTCATGGTGCTGGCTCGCGTCGCCTTGGCCTTCGTCGTTCTCGCCATGGCGAAGCAGCGCCAGGAGATGCAGCAACGGGTTGATGCTCTGACCGACACGTTGACCGGTCTGCCGAATCGGCGGGCCCTCTTTGATTGGATCGACGCCCTTGAACAGAACAAGACGTTTCAAGCCGGGGAGATTTCGGTCCTGTTCTTCGATCTCGACCACTTCAAGGATGTCAACGACACGTTCGGTCACGAGACGGGTGACCGTGTGTTGAAGCTCTTCGCCGCGACGGTCGTGGACTATCTCGAGGGCCGCGGCACGATTGCCCGCATGGGAGGGGAGGAGTTCGCCGCCGTCCTGCCCGGGATGGGTGCGGGCGAAGCGGCCGAGACAGCCGAAGCCATCCGCCAGTCTTTTGCGAGGTCCGCTGCCGAGGTCGACGGCCGAAATATTGGCACCACGGTGAGCGTGGGCATTGCCTCGCGCGCCCGCACGCCGTGCGACGGCAGCGACATCGGAGCGCTCTTCCGCCGGGCCGATGCGGCGCTCTATGCCGCCAAGCGTTCGGGGCGCAATCGGGTTGAGTTTGCGGGGCCCAAGGATGGTCCGTCACCCGGCGTTACGGTTCGCGGGTCGCCGCGACGCAAATCTCCGGTCGAGGGCCGGATCGTTGTCAACGCCTGACGCCGGCAAGTAGAGGGAGACCCCATGTACCTCGACTTGATGACGATGTCGGCCGTGGACATCATGCTGACCGCCATTCTTGCGGCAGTCTTGCTGTTCACTTGGGCGCGGGATGCACGGGAGCCGGAAGGCGGACACCGTTTCGTCGGCTGGTGGGGCCTCGCCATGCTGACCCAAAGCATGGGTGTCGTGATGGCCCTCGCCGCGGCGCTGCAAAACAACGACGATCTCCTCACTATTGGAATTGCGACGATGGTGCTGGCCGACGCCGTGAAATGGAATGCGGCTCGGGAGTTCGCGGGGCGCCGGACCGGGCCGCTATGGGTTTTTTTGGGCCCTGCCGGATTCTTCTTCATCGCCCATTCGGGGCTGATTGAAAGCTTCGACAGTCGTCTCGTCCTCGCTTGCGCGATCTTGGCTGCCTATGACGTCGCGGCGGCGGTGGAGTTGGGACGGGCCGGCGACCACCAACTGGTCAGCCATTGGCCCGCGGTTGTCCTCCTCGCCGCCACCGGTGCGAGCTATCTGGCATGGGTACCTCTCATCGTCACCACGCCGCTCCATGAAGCCGGCGCTGTATTTTCCAGCCACTGGTTCCCGCTGGTCATTCTCGCCACCGTGCTGATCCGGGTTGCCTTGGCGTTCATCGTGCTATCCATGGCCAAGGAACGTGAGGAGCGGGAGCAGCGCCTGGATGCGCTCACCGACAGCCTTACGGGGCTCCCGAACCGGCGCGCCCTGTTCGAGGCCGCCGATGCGGTCGGCCAGCGCCGCATCCTCGGTGGCACGCCGGTCTCGGTGCTGATCTTCGACCTCGATCACTTCAAGGATGCCAACGACTCCTACGGCCACGACCTCGGCGACGAGGTGCTCAAAGTGTTCGCCAAGACCGTGGCCAAGCATCTCAACGTGACGAGCATTGTCGGCCGCTTGGGCGGCGAGGAATTTGCCGCCATCCTGCCCGGCACCGATGCAGCCGAGGCGCTCGTGGTGGCGGAAGCCGTGCGCCGCGCTTTCGCTCGCTCGGCTGCGTTCGTCAACGGCCTCGCGGTGGGTGCGACCGTGAGCATCGGCGTCGCCTCGGACGTGATCGTCGACACCGATCTCGCAGGTCTCTTCCGCCGCGCCGATGCGGCCCTATACGTTGCCAAGCGCGCCGGCCGCGATCGGGTCGCGATCCTTGAGTCCGACGACGACGGCGCGGTGCACCCAAGCTCCACTGTCCGTACATCTCCCACACGCGTGCGCCCGAGCCCTACCGTCACCCCTCGGCATCCGGCCCGGCTCACCTGATGAGGTAGGCTTCTGGTGGGCGCCGGCGGGGCGTTACTGAGGCACGCTTGCGCCGCCTGAGGCATGGAACCAGGGGTTGATTGTGACAGTCGGATGATGGCTCTGTCCCCAGGCCCCGCGATTGGCGTATGGCGGGCATCGGGAGTCTTTGACTGTGGTAGCGGGCAAATCGGAGCACGAACCAAAGGAGATTGAGCTCAAGCTCGAGTTTGATCCAGCCGATGAGCCCCGCATACTCTCCCATCCCCTCCTTGCGGGCAGCGACGCAGGGCCCCAGACCCGCGAATTGATCTCCATTTACTATGATACCGGCGACGCCGTTTTGCGCCGGGCTGGCGTCTTCCTGCGGGTCCGTTCGACGGGAGATGGCTATGTCCAGACCATCAAGACAGGGCCGGAAGCGGAGTTCCTCGAGCGCGATGAGTGGGAGCAGGCTGTCCCAACCCATGAGCCGGATCTGAGCGCCGCCGAGGGCACGGCGCTGGCGCCGCTGCTCAGCGCCGACGTTCGCGGATCGCTGCAGCCACGCTTTCACACGCGGTTCGTACGCAAGACTTACCGAATTAGGCGCGATAGCGCGGAGATCGAGCTTGCCGTCGATCGAGGTGAGATCACAGCCGGCGTTGAAGCCACGCCGATTTCCGAGGTGGAGCTCGAGCTGAAATCCGGCGACAAGCGGGCGCTGTTCCTCCTGGCCTGCGAGCTTGCTGAAACCGTGCCGCTGAACCTTGCCGTCAAGACCAAAGCCGAACGCGGGTTCGAGCTTGTCGACGGCGGCGACCATTCCGTGGAGAAAGCTGGCGACGTCGCCATCACGCCGGACATGGTAGTTGCGGAGGCTTTCCGCGCCGTCGGGCGCAGCTGTCTCCGGCAAATCGTGGCAAATGCACCCGCGGTGCGCGCCGGGCGCCCCGAAGCCCTGCACCAGATGCGGATCGGCCTCAGACGCCTGCGTGCGGGGATCGTGCTGTTCAGCGATGTGCTCGCCGGAGAAGACTTCGACACTATCAAGGACAAGCTGAGATGGATCACCCAGGAGCTTGGTCCGGCGCGCGATCTCGACGTGTTCGCGGCGGATGTGCTCGAGCCCTTGCGCGCCGCCCATCCGGACGATGCCGAGCTCGCCGCGGCCCAGCGTGATTTCGCCGAGAGTCGTGCTGCCGCCTACGCTCGCGCCATCGGCGCCGTCAGTTCACACCGGTTCCGCAAGACGCTGCTCGATGTCGCGGCGTGGATCGAGACCGGTCCGTGGGGCGCCGGAGACCGGGAGCGGGCAGCGTCGCCTGTCGCGGACTACGCCGCGAGGGCGCTCTCACGCCTGCGCCGGAAGGTCAAGAAGCGCGGCGGGAAGTTGCGCGATCTCTCGGCGGATGAGCGGCACAAGCTCCGCATCGCCGCCAAGCGGTTGCGCTACGCGACCGAGTTCTTCGCCGCCACATTTCCCGGCAAGAAGAAAGCCAAGCGTCACGAGAAGTCGCTTGCGTCACTCAAAGAGCTTCAGGATTCGCTCGGGGTGCTCAACGACATCGCCACCCGGGAGGCCATGCTTGCCGCCGGAGACGAGGCGTTGCCGCAGCACATCCTCATCGCCGCCCCAGGCGACGAGGCGAACCAACTGCGAAAGTCCCAGCGCGCCTATGAGCGCTTTGCCAAGGTCAAAGCCTTCTGGAAAGACTGATCGCTACTCGGCTGCGGGGGCCGTCCCGCCCTTCGGCGGTGTAGGATGCGATTTGACGTCGCCCCGCATACGCCGCGTGCGATCTTCGAGCTGCCGCACCGCGGCATTGAAGGCGTCGCGAAGCGCCACATAGACGTCCTCATGGGAATGATGGAGCGGCTTGGCGCGGCCGACCACCAGATCCTTGCCGGGCAAGCTGATATCGATATGCACGCTGTAAAGCTTACCCTTGTGATGATGCTTGTGCGGCGCTTCCACCACGACGGTGCAGCCGATGATACGGTCGTGGAAGCGTTCGAGCTTTGCGGCCTTCTCGCGGATGCGGGCCTCTACTGCCGGCGAGGGGTCCATGTTGCGGAAACTGATTTCCAAGGGGATTTGCATAAAGCGCCTCGTTACTTTCAGAGTTTCTTTTGGCTAAGGCACATTCTGCGACAGAATGAGGAAGAATAGCGACAGCTTCTTTGCGTTGGGTCAATGAGACATAACCCTAAGCGGCCTAAGCGAATATCACCGCCTATCTCCTGGACCTCAAAGGCCGGGGCGAGTCCAAGAACGAGATCTAAACCGAGGAGGCCTCAGCCGTGAAGCTCGTGAGGATCTTGCTGCCGATCGACCCGAACGGGACGACGGATGCCTGCGCCGACATAGGGTTCGGGCTCGCCTGGCGTTTCGGGGCAGAGCTCGAAGTGCTCCATCCGTGTCCTGCGCCGACGCAACGTCTGCCGTACGCGACGGAGCTCAGCCCGCTCTATTTCGAGGACCTCATCGACGTTGGCAGAAAGCAAGCCGATGAAGAGGAGAAAGATGCAACGGACTGGTTCGAGAAGGCGGTCGGCTCCCATCCCCAGGTAAATGCCGAACTGATCACCGTGGAGGGACTTGTAGGTCCCGCCGTCGCCCTGCGCGCCAAGGTCTCGGATTTGACCGTGTTGCCAAGCATCGCCGCCAAGGAGGATGAACGCTGGGACCGGGTCCGCGACGCCGCGTTGTTTCAGTCAGGCCGTCCCGTGCTCATCGTGCCGGACGAGGCGGGCGGCACCATTGGTGAGACCGTGGTCATCGCCTGGAAGGATGCTGTCGAAGCCGTCCGTGCGATCGCCGCGGCAGCGCCGTTCCTCGCCGCCGCCAAACGGGTAAGGCTGCTCAGCATCACCGAGGACGGCGAGGACGAAATCGCACCCGCGATGGCCACCTATCTGGCCAAGGCCGGGTGCCCCGTCGAGACCGAGAGCGTCGAGCTCGGCGGCCGCGAGGTCGGCGAGGTCCTGCTCGAGACGGCCGGCAGCGGGGTTCTTCTCGTCATGGGCGGCTACGGCCATTGGCGCTGGCGCGAGTGGGTCTTCGGCGGTGCGACGCTTTACGTGCTGCGGAACACCGACGTGCCCGTGCTCATGAGCCATTGAGAAAGGCGCGTGAGCGCCGGACACAGCTAGCGCCGCAGGAACGCCCCGACGAAGAAGCCGATCCCGAGCGCGATGGCGAGCGACTTCACGGGCTCCCGCCGCACGGCCTCTTCCACCGCGCGCATGGCTTCGTCCGCTTGCGCCTGCAATGCGTCGGCCTGGTGTGTGCCGGTGCGGCCGATCGCCCCCACCAGGCTGTCAATCTCGGCCCGCAGGCTTGCGAGGTGCTTGTTGATCTCTTGAAGGTCCTCGTTCAGGGCCTTGTGGTCTGGCATTTCGGCGTCGGTCGGGGCCATGGGCATCCTCCTGTCCGTGCAGAGTCTACGCCTGCATTGCGGCGCAGGGAGAGATAACAGTAGAGAGCTAACAGAATTGCGATATTGGACGTTGACGGAATTCGGTTGGGCGTTACTTGGTTCCACAGAGTAGTATTCGCCATGCACGGTCCTGTTGCCAAGCCCGCCGAGGAGGGCAGAGTCGAGCGATATTGGCGCGCGCTGAGCGACCCCAATATCCGGACCGGCCATTATTGGGCTGCCGCCGCCGCCGTGGTGCTCCTCGCCATGCTCGCCTGGGGCCTCCATCCGTGGCTACAGGGCAGGGCCTCCTTTCTCATCTTCATTCCGGCCGTCTTGATCGCGGCCGGATTCGGCGGGATCGGCCCGGGGCTTCTCGCGACCGCGCTCAGCACCACGCTCGGCATCCTCCTGACCGTGAGCGGAGCGCTGCCGGCCGGAACGGTCATGGAGGCGGTGGTGTTCGCCGTAGTCGGTCTCTGCATCTCCTGGATGGGAGAGGTTCTCCGTCGCACCAGGATCAGAAGCCGCCGCCACGCAAAGGACTTGCACGCACGCGAGGCGCATCTGCGCTCGGTCCTCGACACGGTTCCCGACGCCACCGTGGTCATCGACGAGAAAGGCATCGTCCAGTCTTTCAGCGCCGCGGCCGAGCGGCTGTTCGGATACGAGAAGTCCGAGGTGGCCGGCCGCAATGTCGGCATGCTCATGCCCGCGCCGTTCCGCCAGGAGCACGACGGCTACATTGCGCGCTATCTGGCCACCGGTGAGAAGCGCATCATCGGCATCGACCGCGTGGTCACCGGCCTGCGCAAGGATGGATCGACCTTTCCCATGAAGCTCGAAGTCGGCGAGATGCGGACGGGCGACGGCCGCTTCTTCACCGGCTTCATCCGCGATCTCACCGAGCGGCAGCGGACGGAGCGTCAATTGCAGGAGCTTCAGACCGAGCTTGCCCGCTTGTCACGGTTGACCGCCATGGGTGAGATGGCCTCGACTTTGGCGCACGAGATCAACCAGCCGCTCTCGGCGGTCACCAACTATCTGCAAGGCTGCACGCGTCTGCTCGAGCAGATGGACGGTCCGAACGTGCCGAAGGTCCGTGAAGCGCTGTCCGAAAGCACCAAGCAGACGCTGCGCGCAGGCCAGATCATTCGCCAGCTCCGCGAGTTCGTGACCCATGGCGAGACCGAACGGTGCCCCGAGGACGTCAACAAGCTCGTGGAGGAAGCGAGCGCGCTCGGCCTGGTCGGCGCCAAGGACGAAGCGGTCAAGTCCGTGTTTCACTGCGACCATCGGCTAGGGGCCGTCTTGGTGGAAAAGGTTCAAATTCAACAGGTGCTCCTCAACCTCATGCGCAACGCTATCGACGCCATGGAAGGCTGCGATCCAAAGACGCTGTCCGTGACGACCACTCTGTCGAAGACCGACAAGGACGAGAAGGGGAGGCCGATGATCGAGGTCACCGTCGCCGATACCGGCAGCGGTATCTCCGAGGTGATCGCCTCGCGCCTGTTCCAGCCCTTCGTGACCACGAAGCCCGCCGGTATGGGCGTCGGGCTCTCGATCTCGAAGCGCATCATCGAGGCCCATGGTGGACGGATGTGGGCCGAGGCCAACCCCGGCGGCGGCGCGGTGTTCCACTTCACTTTGGAACCGGCCTCCAGCGAAAGCGGGGCGTGATGGGCGCCGATCCGGTCGTCCATATCGTCGACGACGACGAGGCCGTGCGACGCTCGCTTGCCTTCATGCTGAGTTCTGCCGGTCTCGCCGTGCGCCTCTACGACTCCGCTAACGCCTTTCTCGAGGGACTCGACAATGTGCAATGCGGCTGCCTCATTACCGATGTGCGCATGCCCGAGATGACCGGCATCGAGCTGTTGCGCCAGATCAAGGAGCGCGCGCCGGGCCTGCCGGCTATCGTTATCACCGGCCATGGCGACGTGCCGCTCGCCGTCGAGGCGATGAAGGCGGGCGCGACCGATTTCATCGAGAAACCGTTCGACGAGGAGGCGATCCTCGATGCCGTCAAGACCGCGCTCGAACGGAGCGGGGAGGGGGAGAACGGCGACGTTGTCGCGGTCAATGCGCGTATCGCGAGCCTCTCGGAGCGCGAGCGGCAAGTGCTCGAGGGACTGGTGGCCGGGCAGCCCAACAAGGTCATGGCCGCCGCCCTCGGCATTAGCCCGCGCACGGTCGAGGTCTACCGCGCGAATGTGATGGCCAAGATGCAAGCCAAGAGCCTGTCGGAGCTGATCCGCATGGCGATCCTTGCCCACGTGCCCATGCCGAGCCGTCGGCCCAAATAAGGCTCGGGGGGCGTGTCCATTTGACCTATCTCAAGGCTTCCTTCGGCAACGCTCGTAGCTTGGCTCCACGAGGACAAGTTGAGACGCGATAGGCGTAGCCCATGCGTTTGGGAGAGACTGGATTGGCGCAGGCAGAAACCATTGTCATTGCGGTCAGCGATGGCGTTCTCGCCGATAGCCTGCGCTTTTCCCTTGAGCTTGAGGGCTTCGAGACGCGCTTCTGCGACGAGTCTTCGCTGTTCGAGGTCATGAGCATGGCGCGGGCGCGGGCCGGCTGTTTGGTGCTCGATCAGGACGTGTTCGCCCGCATGGTGGACGGGAAGAGGGGGGTGGTCTTCGCCGATCGCGGCATGCCGGTCGTCTTGATGGCGTCTCACGTCACCAAGCGAGTCCTCGCACGTGCCGCGGCCGCCGGGGTTACGGAGGTGGTGGAGAAGCCGCTGCTCGGTGCGGCCCTGTTCACGGCGATCCGGCAAGCCATTGACAGCACGGCCTATTCGAGCCCGCCGGGCGGACGCCGCTAGACCAGCCGCACCTACGTAGTTTCCCTTAGGGAGCCGTCACGATTTTTGCTGCCTCCCGGCAGGGCGTATCTATGCATCAGCAAACATGATCTCCGGGAGGATCAATCATGCTGACGCCGACACCCGTCGCCGAACTTACGCGGACCAAACGTCATTCGCTGATTCCTCGAACAGAGACAAGCGAGCCCGAAGCGTTCCTCCCTTCCAGCGTGCCCATGAATTTCGGGCGCAACGCCGAGATCTTCGCCGAAGGCGAGTCGGCCGGTTATGTCTACAAGCTCGTGTCCGGCGTCGTCCGCATTTCCCAGTTGCTCCCTGACGGCCGCCGCCAGATCAGCGCCTTCCACCTGCCGGGCGACATGTTCGGCTTCGAGGTGGACGATATTCACCACGCCTCCGCCGAGGCGATCGTGCCCGTGAAGGTCATCGCCTTTAAATGGCACGGTCTGTTGAGCGCCACCGTCTCGAGCCGCTTCGTGCACGAGTTGCTCAACCGCACGATGATCGGTCTGCGCCAGACCCAGGATCACCTGCTCCTCCTCGGCCGCAAGAACGCCCTTGAGCGGCTCGCCGCCTTTCTGCTGGAAATGGCCCGTCGCTCCGCCGACGACGACGTCATCGACCTCGCGATGCCGCGCCACGACATCGCCGACTATCTCGGGCTGACGCTCGAAACCGTCTCGCGAATGTTTGCCGAGTTGAAAGAGGCGGGCATTGTTCGTCTCGAATCGGCGCGGCGCGTGCATCTGGTCGACATGGCCAAGCTGAAGGCGATGGCTTCTTGAGGCTCCATAAGCCTTAAAACCGCCCGACATCTCGACATCATGGGGCAAGACGCATATGGAATGCGTCTTGGTGAAGGGAGGCATGATTCTTCATGAATGCACGGATCGTCTTCGTATTCGCGTCGCTCACGGTGTTTTGCGCGGGCACGAGCCTTGCTGGGGTGACCAGCGCGCCGGATCCTGAGAACGGCAAGCAGCTGGCGCAGAGGCTGTGCTCCAATTGTCATCTCGTCGAGAGCGGGCAGGAGCATGCCGTCGCCGACGTGCCGAGCTTTCATGAGATCGCCAACATGGAAGGGCAGACCGAGGGCTCGATCATGGGCAAAATCATAATCCCCAAGCACCCCATGCCGGTGATCCCCATCACCAAGAGCGAGCTTGCCGACCTCGCCGCCTATATAATGTCTATGAAAGAACCTCAGTAACGGTTGAGGCCATGAAGAAAGCCAAAGTTTGGTATGCCATCGCCGACGGCGGCAGGGCGCGCTTCGTCGAGCGCGACGAGAGAGGCGCATACCGCACCGTCGTCAGTTTTGATTCTGCCGACCTGCATCACAAGGCGAGCGACCTCGCCAGCGACGGGCCTGGACGGGTCATGGAAAGCGCCACGCCCGCTCGTTCCGCCGTCGAGCCCCGGCAGGACCCGAAGCGCGCGGCCAAGGAAGATTTCGTCAAGCTGGTCGCCGACGAGCTCGCCGCCGAGCACGAGCGTGGAGCTTTCGATCAGTTGATGCTCGTGGCGCCGGCGCGCGTGCTGACGGAGCTCAAGCAGAAGCTCGCCAAGCCAATTGCCGACCTCGTGGTCAAAGATCTCCAGAAGGATCTCACCAAGGTGCCCGATCACGATCTGACCGAGCACCTCGCGCCGCGCTAGCTACGCGTTACGCCGCGTCCTGCAAGCGGGCGGGAAGCTTGAGCCGCACCTTGCGCAGCGACACGTCCTCGGGATTGGCGGCGATCTCGAAGCCCAGCGACCGGCACATCTCGAGCATACGCTCGTTCCCCGCCAGGACGTCGCCGTTCAGTACGACCAATCCTTCCTTCTCCGCGTAATGGATCAGGTGGCGCATCAGGATCCAGCCGATGCCGGCGCCCTTCAGGTCGCTCCGCACGATCACGGCATACTCCCCTTGCGAGTAGTCCGGGTCGGCAGAGAGCCGAGCCACGCCTAACAGCTCGGTCTCGTCCTTGTTGAGCGCGACGAAGGCCATGGCCCGCGCATAATCGATCTGCGTGAACCGGGCGATTGCCTTGTGCGAGAACTCCTTGCGCGGCGCGAGAAAGCGGAAGCGGATATCCTCCGGCGACAGTTTTGCGATGAAGTCTCCATAGAGATGCTCGTCGGCTGGTTTGATCGGCCGGATCAAGATCCGTTCGCCGTCCGCCGTCTCCGTCCACCGTTCCCACTGGTTGGGATAAGGCCGGATGGCGAGCCGAGGGTTGGGGCCGTCCTTCTCCACCTCCTTGGGGTCGATGTGGATGCGGGCATCGAGCGCGATGACGCCCATCTCGTCGGCAAGCAGGGGATTGATGTCGAGCTCTTTCACCGCCGGGCAATCCACCACGAGCTGTGACAGATGCACGAGCGCCTCGGCGATCGCCGTGAGATCGGCGGGCGGCCGGTCGCGATAGCCCTTGAGCAGCTTGTAGATGCGCGTTTGCGCCATGAGGTCATGCGCGAGCTCGAGATCGAGTGGCGGCAGCGCCACGGCCGTGTCGGCGATGATTTCCGTCGCCGTGCCGCCTGCGCCGAACAGGATCATCGGCCCGAACAACCTGTCCTCGTAAACCCCCATCAACAGCTCGTGCGCGCGCTTGCGCATGACCATCGGCTGGATGGTGAAGCCTTGGATCCGGGCCTCGGGCACGAGTTCGTGGGTGCGCACTAACATGCGCTCGGCGGCATGGCGCGCTTCTTCAGGCGTGCGCAGGCCCAAGCGGACCCCGCCCACGTCCGACTTATGTGAAATGTCGTCGGACAGGATCTTGACCACCACCGACTCCGCTTGCTGGAGCAGGGCCGCGGCGAGATCGGGAACCTCTTCCACCAATGCGGCCACCCGCGTGGGCACCGTAGGGATGCCGAAGGCGGACAGCACGGCCTTGGCCTCCGGCTCGGTGAGCATGGAGCGGCCGGCCCGCGCCGCAGTCCGCATAATGGTGCGCGCCGCCTCGTCGGCGATGGGAGTCCGCCCGGACTCTTTGGGCGGGGTGCGCATCAGCGCCTCTTGGGCCTTCGTGTGCTGCCATAGGTAGAAAAAGCCTTTGATGGCGTCGGTCGGCGACTCGAAGGTCGGGATATGCGCCTCGCGGAACTTCTGCCGCCCGCCGGCCGCTGCCTTCTCGCCGAGCCAATTGGTGAGGATCGGCGGCAGAGCCTTGGGATCGGGCGTCTCATGAATCGCGTCGAGCACGGCCTGCGCGGCATCGGTCGACGAGGCGAGTGCCGTAGGGCAGTTCATCACCAGAATGCCGTCGGCATGGGAGTTGGCAAGCACGGCATCGAGCGTCGCCTTGTAACGCTCCGGCCCGGCATCGCCGATAATGTCGATGGGGTTGGCTCGCGACCAGTTGGCGGGAAGCACCTCGTCCAACTTCGCGACCAGACCTTGGTCGATCTGCGCCAGCTGGCCGTCGAGCCGCATCAGATCGTCCACGGCGAGAACGCCCGCGCCGCCGCCATTGGTGACGATCAGAAGCTCGTTGCCTTCGACCGGCTTCAGGCTGGCAAGGGTCTCGGCTGCGGCGAACAGCTCCTCGAGCTCGCCGACCCGCACCAGGCCGGCCCGGCGGAAGGCGGCGCTGACGGCGGCGTCGCTGCCCGCGAGTGCGCCCGTATGGGTCGCGGCGGCGCGCGCCGACTCTTTGTTGCGCCCCGACTTGATGACGATCACGGGCTTCGCCCGCGCTGCGGAGCGCGCCGCCGACATGAATTTGCGCGCGGCGGGGATCGTCTCGAGATAGAGCAGGATCGAGCTCGTGGAAACGTCGGCGGCGAGGAAGTCGAGCAGGTCGCCCACATCCACGTCCGCCATGTCGCCCATCGACACCACGTAGGAGAAGCCGATGTCGCGGGACGCGGCCCAATCGAGAATGCCGGTCATCAACGCACCGGACTGCGACAGGAAGGCAAGCTTGCCGACCTTGGGATGGTTCAGCCCGAAATTGGCGCTCAAGCCCAACGCCGGCACCGAGATGCCAAGACAGTTCGGGCCGATGATGCGCAGGCAATAGGGCCGCGCCTGGTCGAGCATGGCCTGCTTGAGGGCGGGGCTGAACCCCGCCGTGATGACCACGGCGGCGCGGGTGCCCTTCTTGCCGAGCTCGCCGATAAGCGCCGGCAGCGTGTCCGGTGGCGTGGCGGTGACCGCAAGCTCGGGCGCCTCCGGCAGCGCCGCGACCGACTTGAAGCACTTATGCCCGTCGATCGTGGCGTGGTGCGGATTGACGAGGTAGACCGAGCCCTGAAACTCGCTGGTCAGGATGTTCTGGGTCAGCGTATGTCCCACGGACCCCGGCTCTCCGCTCGCGCCGATCACCGCGACCGAGCGGGGGCGTAAACAATGTTCCAGATTACGAATCGTCATGCAGCGCGCGCGGACCTCTTGAGGTGAATTCTACAAAGGCTCATTGATTCCTCCACGCCGAGTTAGGGAGCAAACGCTGTGATTTCGTGACCGAACGAAGACAGAAGCGATTTGCCGCAGCCGTGGAAGACGTTAATGCCCACAAATAGGGCAAATGGCGTCACCGAAACCTCAATGCAACGGTAAAATGGCCGCCGTTTCCCTGGCCGTCACTAAGAAAAAGGGTGCGCCCGCCGCGCGGCGGACACACCCTTCAGCAACTCCATCAGCAGGTGGCTCAAGCCTTACTGCATATCCTTAACGGTCGCCTCGTCGGCTTTGACCATGCCGGCCGAGCAAGCTTTGTCGAACTCGTCCTTCTTGATGTCTCCGTCATTGTCGGAGTCGACCATGGTGAAGTCCATCACGAACGGCACCGTGTCGCCCTTCATGATGGCGTCGCCGGCGGGCGACGCCATGGACCATGCCTTGTCGCATTTGTCGGCAGGAACGGCCGTGTCTGCGGCCAGCGCAAGGCTGCTGCCGAAACCGATCGCAAACAGTCCTGCAAGGCACGTCAGGTTCACCAGTTTCATCTTCCGCACTCCTCCTCTAGATGGCCCATAGGACCGGTTGAAAAGCATGTACGCGAAGCACAGGCCGGGGGGTTGTCTCCCCGCAAGTCTTGGCCCACCGGTAATCAGCCTGAACGCCTGTTACCTATGCCTCACCGTGATTCGCGACAAGGCTGCAATCCTGCTCCTCGTCAGGAAACGAGGGCCTAATCGGTCTCTCAGAAACGCCTTCGCCGGGAAAACGTTCATCGGGCCCTGCTGCCGCGGGCAGCGCCTCTTTCGTTCACGCAGCCAGCATCCACCGGCGGTACGGGCCGTCACGCTTCATCAGACGCTCCGGCGACCCGTCCTCCACGACCCGCCCGTCCTGCAGCATGACGATGCGCTCGAAATCCCGCAAAGCCCTCAAGTTATGGTCGATCGCGATGACGGTTCGACCGTGCATCAGGTGGGCGAGGGCGTCGCGGATCATGTCCTCCGACTCAATGTCGAGCGCCGAGGTGGCTTCGTCGAGCAGGAGGATAGGGGCGTCCTTCAGGAAGGCGCGCGCGATGGCGATCCGCTGCCGCTGGCCGCCCGACAGTTTGATCCCGCGGTCGCCGACGATCGTGTCGTAGCCTTCGGGCAGTGCGGCAATGAACTCGTCGCAATGCGCTGCCGCGGCCGCGCGGGCCACGTCGACTTCGGAAGCGTCGGGGCGCCCGTAGCGGATGTTCTCCAGGATCGACCGGTGAAACAGCGAGACGTCTTGTGGAACGACCGACATGGCCGCACGGACGCTGTCCTGCGTGAGACGAGAAATGTCTTGCCCGTCGATCAGGATGCGGCCGGCTTGCGGGTCGTAAAACCTTTGCAGCAAGGCAAACAGCGTGGACTTGCCGATCCCTGAAGGCCCGAGGAGGCCGACACGCTGGCCCGGCTCGACATTGAGGCTGAAGTCGGAGAACACGCGTCGCCCGTCAGGATAGGCGAACGAGACGTTCACGAATGTGATGTCGCCGCCGCGTTTCTCGAGCGGAACGGCCTTGGGATGATCGCGCAAGCCATGTGGAACGAGAAGCGTGGCTAAAGCCTCTGCGAGGCGCGCCACGTGTTGGGTCACGTCGACGAGCGCGACGGCGAGGTCCCGTGTGGCGTGCAGCACTGTCAGCCCGAGCGTACAGATAAGCACGACGTCACCCGTCGTTGCGCTGCCGCTTTGCCACAGCGCAATCGCCCAACCGAGCAGGCCTATCGTCAAGACAACGGTGATCACGGCATGAAACAGCCGGAGCTTCTCCAGGTAGATGAGGCTGCGCTGCCGGGCACCCATCTCGCGATCCACGGTGCTGTCGAAGCGGGCAAGCTCGCGGCCAAGCCCGCAGAACGAGCGCACGAGGGGCATGTTGCCGACGACGTCCACCATCTCTCCGTCGACGGCGGCCGCTTTGTTGGCGAACGCGTGGTGCAGCGGCTTGCCTGCGGCGGCGAGGCGGAACATCACCACGATCACGACGCCGGCGATCGCAATCAGCACGGCGGCCATGGGAAGACTGACTGTCATGATGGCGATGATCGCGCCGACCGTGGCGATGCAGGGGGGAAGCACGTTGCTTGCGGCCATCTGCTCGATCATGAAGACGGCGTTGGACGTTGCCGTGATCCGGCTCGTCAGCACGCCGGGCGGCCGCTCCAGGAAATATGTCGGCGCGTGTCCGGTCAGATGGCGGAACAGCTCGCGCCGCAAGTCGCCGGTGACGCCGACGAAGGTGAAGCTGCCGACCCAGCCGGCGAAGCGCCATAGCAACATGTCTGCTGAAATAAGCGCCGCAAGCACGATGAACGCGCTCATGACGTAGGCAGAGCGCGGGCCCGCCGACAAGGTATCGATAAGATATTTCAAACCGTATTGAGTGCCGACAGAACAGGCAACGGCGCCGATCACGGCCGACAAGATTACAAGATGTGCAATCCAACGGCGCCGAACATAGCGGCCGATGAATGCGAACGGCCGGTTCGCGTAGCAACAGAGCTCCTGCGTCACGTCTTCACCTCATCGAGAACATGGTTTCGTCACGGCCGTCACGGCATCGCCACGACTCGTCGTCCGCTTCTGCGCATCAACGCGTGAACACGACTCCGGTTCGCCTGCGACGTTTTAGACTCGCTGGAACGTTTGGTCGCGTCTGCCGTTGCTATGCAGCTTTAGGCCAGTTGGCAGGGAGATTAACGAATGAGAATTGCGCAGATTGGACCACTCACCGAAGCGGTCCCACCGAAACTGTATGGCGGTACTGAGCGTGTCATCTCGTGGTTGACCGAGGAGTTGGTCGCCATGGGTCAAGATGTCACGCTGTTTGCGAGTGGTGACTCTCGCACGTCGGCGAAGTTGGAGCCGGTGTGGCCGCGCGCGCTACGCCTCGACGGCACGGTTCGCGACGCCAACGCGTTGCACATGGCGATGCTCGAGAACATCTATCGCCGGGCAGGGGAATTCGACGTTCTCCACTTCCACCTGGACTACTATCCGTTCTCGCTGTTCTCGCGGCAGGACACGCCGTTCGTGACAACGTTGCACGGCCGGCTTGATCTTCCGGAGCATCAGGTCGTGTTCAAGAGTTTTCCACAGGCGCCTCTGATCTCGATCTCGAACGACCAGCGAAGTCCCATCGCGGACGCGCCCTGGTTGGGCACGATCTATCATGGGCTGCCGCAAGGTTTGTTGATGCCCCAGCCGATGAAACCCGAGTATCTCGCCTTCATGGGTCGGATCGCGCCGGAAAAGGCGGTGGATCAAGCGATCGAGATTGCCGGGCGGTGCGGACTGCCGCTGAAGATCGCCGCAAAAGTCGATCCGGTCGACCGCAATTATTTCGAAGAGAAGATCGAGCCGCTTCTCAGCCGCCGCGGCGTCGAGTTCATCGGCGAGATCGGCGACGACCAGAAGTCGGCCTTCCTGAGCGGCGCCATGGCCTTGCTGGTGCCGATGGCGTGGAACGAGCCGTTCGGTCTGGTGATGATCGAGGCCATGGCCTGCGGCACGCCGGTCATTGCCTATAACCGTGGCTCGGTGCCCGAGATCGTCGAGAACGGCGTGACCGGCTTCGTTGTCGAGGATGTTGCGGATGGAGTGGCCGCGGTCGATCGCGTGCCGACCTTGTCGCGCAAGCAAATCAGGCACCGCTTCGAGGAACGGTTCACCTCGCGGCGCATGGCGCAAGACTACCTTGCGGTCTACCATTCCTTGGTGCGGGCCGCGGAGCTGTCACGGTCCGAAGCGCCTGCAATTGCCGTCTAACGTCTAACATTAGGTGCACGGCGAAGGTGTGGCTGCACCTTCGCCGTGGAACCTTTGGCAACGCCCAGCAGAATAGTGGCGCTGGCGTTCGCGCTCACCCGCAAACATCCTTGGAAATCCTTTGCCGCTCTCTTTCGCTAGCCTCGGTCCTGCCATCGAGGCGGAAGGATAAGCGCGTGAAGTCCGCATGCGCTGACGTCCTGAGTTCGGATGGCTGTGTCCATCACTTGCTCAGAGTCAGTCCCCTTGCGAACCTCCCCCATCTTCTCAAGCTTGTCGTTCGCCTGCGCCGCACTTCTCGCCGCGCTCGTTGTCTTCGATGCCCACGCCGAACCAGACGCGTCCGCAAAGGATGCGGCGCCGGTCGAGAAGATTCCCATCCACTATCTCACCAAGGAATACGAGGAGCCCGTCCCGCTCTCGCTCGTGGACAACATCCTGACCGACAACGGGCTCCAAGGGGCGCGGCTCGGCGTTGCCGACGACAACAGGAGCGGGCGCTTCGTCAATCAGGACTATGAGCTCATTGAGGACATCCTCCCGGCCGACGGCGATGTTGTCGCCAAGGCCAAGGAAATTCTGAGCAACGGCCCTGCGTCGATCATCGCCGACTTGGAGGCGGACGACCTGCTTGCCGTCGCCGATCTTCCTGAGGCGAGGGACGCCATCATCTTCAATGTCCGCTTGAGTGACGACACGCTCCGCGGCGAGAAGTGCCGAGCGAACATCTTTCACGTGGCTCCGAGCTACGCCATGCGAGCCGATGCGCTCGCCCAGTATCTGGTGTGGAAGAAGTGGCCCAAATGGTTCCTGCTCCGCGGCACCGCGCCGTCGGACGAGGACTATGCCGCCATGGTGAAGCGCGCGGCGCAGCGCTTCGGCGGCAAGGTCGTCGACGAGCGCGTCTATGAGTTCGACGCCGCGAACCCGCGCACCGACTCCGGCCATCAGCAAATTCAAACTCAGATGCCGTTGGCGACCCAAGGGGCGGCGGACCACGACGTGGTCTGGGTCGTGGACACGATCGAGCGCTTCGGCGAGTACGTGCCCTATCGAGTCTACGAGCCGAGGCCCGTGGTCGGCACGCAAGGCTTGAGCGCCGTCGCCTGGCATCGCTCATACGAGCAATACGCGGGCATGCAGATGCAGCACCGCTTCGAGCGCTTCGCCAAGCGCATCATGACCGAGCGCGACTTCTCAGCCTGGCTCGCCGCGCGCACCATCGGCGAGGCCACGCTCCGCTCGAACAAGACCGCGGTTCCCGATTTGCGCGCCTATATTCTGTCGCAGGCGTTCACCGTGGCGGGCTTCAAGGGGGAGGGGCTCTCCTTCCGAACGTGGGACCATCAGCTCCGCCAGCCGATGCTGATCACTGGCGCCCGTTCCCTCGTATCGATGTCGCCGCAGGACGGCTTCCTGCACCCGAAGAATCTCACCGACACGCTCGGCTTCGACGAGCCTGAGACCGCCTGCAAGTTCCCCAAATGACCATCAATCAAGAAGGTACCCGGAGATGAAACGCTCGATGCTGTTTGCGGCCGCCGCCGCGTTCTTGGCGATCGCCGCGCCGCCTGCATTCGCCATGCAGATCTTCGTTTCGAACGAGAAGGACAACACGGTCACGGTCGTCGACGGCGACACGCTCGAAGTCACTAAGACCATCAAGACCGCGAGGCGTCCGCGCGGCATCATCGCCAGCCCCGACGGCAAGGAGGTCTATGTCGCCTGCGGCGACGGCGACATCATTGACGTGATCGACACCAAGACGCTCGAAGTGGCGCGCACCCTCGATTCCGGACCTGACCCGGAGCTCATGGCCGTCGATCCCAAAGGTGGCATGCTCTACATCGCCAACGAGGACGACTCCATGGCGACGGTGATGAATACGGAGACCGGTGAAGTAGTCGGCGAGGTGCCTGTCGGTGTGGAGCCTGAGGGCGTCGGCGTGAGCCCGGACTCGAAATACACGGTCGTCACCTCAGAGAGCACCAGCATGGCGCATGTGATCGACAACGCCACGCTCGACCTGATCAAGAATGTCCTCGTCGACACCAGACCGCGCGAGGCGAAGTTCAAAGCCGATGGTAGCGAGGTGTGGGTCTCGTCCGAGGTTGGCGGCACCATCTCGGTGATCGACACCAGCAACTGGACGGTGAAGAAGAAGATCGGCTTCAAGGTGCCCGGCGTGCGCCCCGAGCTGCTTCAGCCCGTCGGCATGGAATTCACTAAGGACGGGAAGCATCTCTTCGTGGCGCTGGGACCGGGGAACCGGGTCGCCGTGATTGACCCCGAGACCTATGAGGTCACCGACTACATTCTCGTCGGGCAACGGCCGTGGCATTTGGAACTCTCGCCCGACCACAAGAAACTCTACGTGGCCAATGGACTCACCAACGACATGACGGTGATCGACGTGGACACACTCAAGGCAGAGAAGTCGGTAAAGGTGGGCCGGCTGCCGTGGGGCGTGGCAATCGTTCCGTAGTGGCTGGCTCCACCTCCGGCCATAAAAAGGGGTGTGCGCGCCATTCGGCATCGCACACCCCCCTTTAGCAGCGAAGCGGGCTGCTAGGCGCCCGCTTACTCCATGTCCTTGGTGGTCGCGGCATCGGCCTTGACCAGGCCTTTGTCACAAGCAGCGTTGAACTCGTCCTTGGAGATCTGGCCATCCTGATTGGAATCCACCATCGTGAAGTTGATCACGTAGTCGACGGCCTTACCCTGGTCTAGCGTTTCGCCGTTCGGCGAGGCCATGCTCCAGGCCTTGTTGCACTGCGAGGGGTCGAGGGACTGACCGGCCGCATACGCGGTACCGCCGAGCCCAAGCGCAACCACACCCGCGAGACATGTCAGGGTTACCAGCTTCATCGTTTCACTCCTCCTCTAGATGGCCCTCTGGACCGTTTGAATATTTAAAGGCCGAGCCGCGGGGCCACGGGATTTCCGCCGCGTGCGTCTCAGCAAGGTGGCAAGTCTTGCTCTGGCTTGGGGTAAAGAGGGCTTAAGCGGCTTAACGATACTTATTACTCAGCTAACGACGGCTAACTGGTCTCTTGAGAGCTTTTGCTTCTCGGATAACCATTATTTAAGCACGCTCATCCGCCAGGAGACATTTTGTGCTTACGCGCCAAGGACATGGCGCGAGGCCGGTCGCACCGAGAGAGGACCCGGGAATTTCTGGGCCCGGAAATCGGGAACATTTGGCAATGAGATTGCCAGACTTGCCATTGCTATTTCCTCCCGTCCGGCCTGCAGTGGCGAGGGAAGGCGGGCACATTTCGCCGGGGCGCTGCGAAGAATAGAGTAGAGAGCGCGCCGAATGGCTTATGACATTAAAACTTAATGCCTTTAGCCCTTGCCGTTGGCGCCTGTTCGATGGTGTGACGCGTCTGGCTTGGTGGAGACTTTCACGGCGTGCTGCAAAAGCTCTGGTATGACCGCCCCCTCCGAACGCAAGTTCTAGTCGCCATCGCGGCGATCAACTTTCTTGCCGCGATCGTGGCTGGCGTTCTTTCGATTGTGAACACGCGCACCGCCACGAAGGTCGAGATGCAAGCCTCGCTCGAGGTCGCAGATCGTCTGGTCGAAGCCACGATGAGCGGTGTCAAACGCCCAGACCGGATCGAGGAGACCAAGCGGGAATTGCCGGATGAGCTCAAGCATCTTCGCCATGTTCGCATCATGTTCATGGACGAAACCGGCCGCCTCACCATCGCCTCGCCCCACAGGATCGTCGAGGACGGCGCCAGGCCCTACGTGCCCAGCTGGTTCGTCGCCCTTGTCCGGCCGAGGGTCGGCGGTCGCATGGTCCGCGTCGTGACGGTTGATCGTTCGACGCCGATTGTCCTCGTCGGCGACCCGGCCGATGAGATCGCCGAAGCGTGGCAGGACTTCTCCTCCCTCGCCATCGTTTGGCTCGGCCTCAACGTGGTGGTTCTTGCCATTCTATATGTGGTGCTCGGCCGTGTGCTCGATCCGCTTGCCAGCCTCTCCAAAGGCCTGCTCGATCTCGAGGACGGGGACTATGCCGCGCGGCTTGAGCCGCCCAAGGTGAAAGAGCTCGCCGTCATCACCAACCGCTTCAACACCTTGGCGAGCGTGCTCGGCACGGCACGTGACGAGAACAGCAGGCTCTACCGCCAGCTCATCACTTTGCAGGAGGAGGAGCGGCGCGAGATCGCCAACGATCTTCACGACGAGGCAGGCGCCTGCCTGTTCGGCATCACCGCCAACGCGTCCTCTATTCGCACGATCGCTGGCCAGCTTCCCAAAACGCGTTCGCGTGAGATCTCGCGGAGGGTGGAAGAGATCCTGTCCATCGCCGACCGGCTCAAGGCGATGAATCGTGCTCTGCTCAAGAAGCTGCGGCCGGGCCCCCTCGGCAGGGTCAAGCTAGCCGACCTGATCGACGAGCTCACCGCCGTCTTCCAGCGCCGCCATCCCGACACGCACGTCGTCCTCAATCTCGGCCGACTGGCGAAGTCTTATGGCGAGCAGATCGACCTCACCGTCTACCGGTGCATCCAGGAGGGGATGACCAATGCGATGCGTCACGGCGCGGCAAGCACGCTCACCGTCGATCTCGCTGAGCGACTCTCCAATAGCCGTGAGCATGCCGCATGGTTGCAACTGATCATTGCCGATGACGGGCGAGGGATTAGCCCGTCGACGCCGAAAGGATTCGGACTCTCGGCCATGACCGAGCGCGTGCGTTCGCTCGGCGGGTCGTGCGTGATCGACAGCGCGCCTTCCAAGGGCACCTCGATCCGCATCGAGATTCCGGTAAACGAAAGCAAACAACGCGCAAGAGCGCCAGAATTGGTCGGGGAGCTATCATGACCCAGGTTCTCGTCATCGACGATCATCCGATCGTCCTACAAGGCTGTCGGCAGTTGCTCGAGGACGCCGGCGTCGAGAAGATCGTTCAGGCACAGAGTCTGGCCGATGGATTCCGTATCTATCGCACCCGGAAGCCTGACGTGATTATCGTCGACCTTGCCATGCGCACGGGCGCGCTTGGCGGCTTGTCTTTCATCCGGCGGCTTCGCTTGCACGATCAAGAGACGCCGATTCTGGTTTTCACCATGCACTCCGATCCCGTCATCGTGAGCCGCGCGCTCGAAATGGGCGCGACCGGTTACGTGCTGAAGGACACCGCGCCCGACGAGATGCTGAAGGCCTTCCAAAAAGTCCGCGAGAACCGGCCCTATCTCAGCCACGACCTGGCGTCGGAGGTGGCCTTCATGGAGGCGCGCGGCACCACCAATCCCTTGCGACGCATGACGGTGCGGGAACTGCAGACGCTAGCGCTCGTGGCCGAGGGCAAGCCTTATGGCGTCATCGCCGAGCACCTGAATGTGAGCTACAAGACCGTCGCCAACACCTGCACGCAGCTAAAGGCCAAGCTCGGGGTCCGCACGCTGCCCGAATTGATGCGCATTGCCATCCAGCATCTTCCGTCCGCCATGAGCAGGACGCGCTAGCGGCCGAGGACAGTCTGTACAGTTCATATCGGGGTCCCGACAGGGGACTAGAACAGGGTGAGAACTCGCGCCCCGCGACGGGCGTGATACCGGCGGCCACGCCAGCGCGACGAGGCCGTCGAACTGTGATTCTGGAATCTGGTGTTCGCGTTTTCGTCCGGCACACGTCAGTTGAGATGCTGCATCAACTCGGCGGTGCGCTGCACACAAATTCCGAACAATTTTGTCTTGACGCCAAGACTTCTAACGCTGTGCCTTTGATGCAGTGCAGCGAAACGTGTTCACGTATGGCACAATTGATTGCCGCGAGCACTTTTCGCTTGCAAAGCCATGACATTTGGCAATTATGAGCCTGCAGCCTGGCAGCGTGTGGGGTGTACGTTCCTTATGAATAAGCCGGAATGCTCACACCGCACGACATGTTAGGTTGGATTCCTCGTGAGGTGTCACCGCGTGATGTGTTCATCGGAGAACCCGCCGCCAGTAGCGGGCGCGAGGGCAACTTTGTTGCTTCGACGCTTTCGGGCAGCCTCCAATTTCCACAGACACAGTGACAACTTGAAAACTTGCAAGGGCTCGGTGCTCTCTCTTGGCATTTCGCTCAAGGGTGAGGGCTAACCTAAGCAAAACAGAATAGCTCAGCTTTCGTTTCGGTGAACTGAGTAGCTAGGGAGAGGAGAACGATATGAAAATGAAGTATGGTGTTCTGGCCGGAACCATCGTCGCAATGACGATGGCGTTTGCCGGCCAGGCGGTAGCGCAAGACACGGATGCCGAGCAGTTGGCTCGGATGAAAGATCCGGATCAGTGGCCGGCCCCCGGTCGCGACTTCGGGCTGACGCGTCATAGCGCGCTTGCCGACATTACGACCAAGAACGTGAACAAGCTGCAGATGGCTTGGCTGCAGGGCACGAACGCCCTTCGCGGTCATGAGGGTCAGCCGCTTGTGATCAAGGATGTCGGTGGCAAGACCATGCTGTTCATGGTCTCTGGCTGTCCGTCCATGGCCAACTGCAACGTGGTCCAGGCTCTCGATCTGAGCGATCCTGACAACCCCAAGCAGGTTTGGTCGTACGTTAAGAAGACCGACCGTGACGAGTCGGCTGTGCCGCGCGCTTGCTGCGACACGGTCAACCGTGGCGGTTCCTATGCCGATGGCAAGTTCGTGTATGGCACTCTCGACGGTTTCGTGATTGCCCTCGATGGCCAGACCGGTAAGGAAGTTTGGGTCGTCAAGTACGCTTACCCCGAGCATGGTGAGACCATCACCCCCGCTCCGTTGATCGCCGACGGTAAGGTGTTCATCGGCTTCGGTGGTGACGAGTTCGCCGCGCGTGGTCGCGTTGCTGCCTTCAATCTGAAGGACGGCTCCGAGGCTTGGGTGTGCCAGAGCACTGGTTCCGACAAGGACGTGTGCCTGACCCCTGAGACCAACAAAGCCAATCCGCAGTACGGTCAGGCTGGTAAGGATCTTGGTATCAAGACCTTCCCCGGCGAGGACTACAAGATCGGCGGCGGCGCTGCTTGGGGCTGGTACAGCTACGATCCTGAGCTGAAGCTGGTCTACTACTCGACCGGTAACCCCGGCCTGTGGAGCCCGGCCTATCGTTGCCCGGACAAGACCCAGGAAGAGTGCAACAACGGCGACTTCGACAACAAGTGGTCGATGACCATTTTCGCTCGCAAGATCGAGAATGGCGACGCGGTCTTCGCTTATCAGATGACCCCGTTTGACCAGTGGGACTATGACGGCATCAACGAGAACATGCTTACCGACATGGACATTGACGGTAAGAAGGTGAAGGCTCTCACCCACTTCGATCGTAACGGCTTTGCCTATGTGCTCGATCGTACCGACGGTACCCTTCTCCGCGCCACGAAGTACGTGACGGTGGACTGGGCCGAGAAGATCGACATGAAGACTGGCCGTCCGGTTAAGGTGGCTGAGCATTCTCCGCTCCAAGTTGGCCGCAACGTCGAAGCTTGCCCGTCTGCTATGGGCGGCAAAGACCAGCAGCCTGGTTCGGTTGATCCTAAGGAGCCGAACGTCTTCTACATGCCCACCAACAACTGGTGCATGGAGTTGGAGCCGCAGGAGCGCACGCACACGAACCAGGGCACGGTCTACGTGTTCGCGAACGTGTACATGTATCCTGAGAAGCCCGGCACTACTGGCAAGATCAAGAAGTACGACGTCTTGTCCGGTAAGACGATCTGGGAGATCCCGGATCCGTACCCGAACTGGGGCGGCACCATGAACACCGACGGTGGTCTGGTGTTCTACGGCTCGCTGGGTGGCGACTTCCGCGCGGTCGACCGGAATTCCGGTAAGGTCCTGTGGAGCCGCAAGCTTGGTTCCGGCATCATCGGCAACCCGATCACCTATAAGGTGGGCGGCAAGCAGTATGTCGGCGTTTACTCCGGTATCGGCGGCTGGATCGGTCTCCCGGTCACTGCTGGTCTGGACCTGAACGACAAGTTCGGCGCCATTGGTGCCACGGCCATGACCAAGGCTGCGGGCCTGAACTTCATCCCGCAGGGTGGTGAGCTGAACGTCTTCCGTATCTACGAGTAATCGTAGCCGGAAAAGTTCCTAGATTAACGGCGTCCGATGCCCTTGCGGCATCGGGCGCCATTTCCTTTATTATCGGGTAGTATGTGCCTGGGCCCAGCCGGGCCGCCCCTGAAACCCGAGAACCCCCAATGTCCCCAATGTTTTCACGAATTCTCACGGTGCTGCTTTCCATCGCCGCTTTGGCTTGCGCGTCGGCGCCTGCCTCGGCCAAGGCAGAAATCAAGCGGGATCTGAGCAAGAATTTCGAAGATCTACTGCCCAGCGAAAAGATCGCCATCCGGGCCGCCGCCAAGGCCGCCTATAAGGGCAAGAAGCTCAGAGAGCTCAAGGTATGCGCCGACCCCGGCAACATGCCCTTGTCCAACATTCAGCGCGAAGGATACCAGAACAAGCTGGCCGAGCTGCTCGGCCACGCCATGGGCGCGAAGGTCACCTACTCCTGGCGTCCGTTTATCGAGCGCGGCCTGACGCGGCAGACCTTCGACCAGGACATGTGTGACGTACTCTTCGACATGCCGGCTCACTATGAGCGTCTACTCACCACTGAACCGGTCTACAAGACCACTTATGTGCTCGCTTATCCCAGCGACAAAGGCCTCAAGCTCAGCGGCCTCGACGATCCCAAGCTGAAAGACCTCAAGATTGGCGTCTTCCAGACCTCGGGCATCCGCCAGGCCCTGATCAAGCGCGGTATCTTCAATAACGTCGAGCTTCAGACCCAGACCCACGACGGCGATATCGTTCCGGAGCATCAGCCCTGGTACGTCGTGCAGCGCGCCATGGACGGCGATATCGATGTCGCGGGCGTCTATGGTCCCTTCGCCGGCTGGGTGAAGACCATGAAACACGAACCGATCACCATTCAGCCCGTCAATCTCGACGACGATACCGTACCGCTCGAGTTCGAGATGGCCATTGGCGTGCGCAAGACGGACGCGTTCCTCAAATATATGCTCGAGTTTGCGCTCGAGGATAATACCGACCAGGTCCAGAAGATCCTGAAAGACTACGGCGTCCCGCTCGTTCAGTGTTCGAAGTGCGTGGTCCCGGGCGATTTGCCGGCCCATGGCAGCTATAACCAACTTGCCGATCAGAAGATCGAGCCGCGTCCGGATCTCGCTTCGCCTGATCAGATCGTCACGAAAAAGAAAGTTGAGCAGTGGCTCGCCGCCGGTGCCGACATCGATCAAGAGCTGTCCAATGCGATCATCGCGAGCGATGAGGACCGCGTGAAGTTCTTGATCGGCAAGGGCGCCGATGTGAACAAGCAGGACTCGCAAGGCTGGACACCGCTCGCCAATGCAGCGCGCCAGCGGAAGGACAAGATTGCAGAAATCTTGCTTGAGAACGGCGCGAATCCAAACCTGTCCTCTGACGGCACCACGCCGCTGATCGCGGCCGTGATGCGCGACAGCGTTCCCACCATTGATGTCCTTCTGAAGCACGGCGCTAAGATCGAGGAGCCGGGTCCTGAAGGGTATCGGCCGCTGTCCATGGCCATCGCCGACAGCCGGTACGACGCGGCCAAGGCGCTGATCGAGCATGGCGCAGACATTAATGCGGCGTCCGGCGAAGACGGACTCACCCCGCTGATAGTGGCCGCGGCCCAAACCGGCCCGGCCGAAGGGGCGCGTTTCGTTCCGGGTAGTACCCGCCCCATCGACATCGCCAAGATGTTGGTCGACGGCGGCGCCGATGTGAACGCACAGGCCAAAAATGGCATGACGGCCTTGATGGTTGCGGCGACCCATAACAGCCCGCCCATGATTGGGCTTTTGATGGATGCCGGCGCTGATCCCGACCTCAAGAATTCTCTTGGTCAGACGGCGACTGACGTGGCCAAGATCAACGGTAACGAGGAGGCGGGGCAGGCCATCAAAGTCCTAGCCAGTACACGGTCGGCCGCAGCTGACAAGCCCGCAGCCGGGTCGACCACGAGCCAGTAAATGACTACGCCGGTTAAAGTGCTGAGATATTTGGGGGCCACGGCGATAGCCGTGGCCTTCTGTCTCGTAATGGTCGCTCCTGTCTTCGCGGCGGACTACCCGGATTTCAACGAGACCTCGGTCACCAAGAAAACGGAAGAGGTGATCAAGGAGCGCTCGAAGGACGGGGTGTTCGTCTTTCACGATCCCAAGCTCGATGCCGATCTCAATCTGGTCTACGAGAAGGTCAAGATTGTGCGTGGCATGAAGGGCTATGGCTGGTTCGCCAACGCCATCTTCCACGACAAGGACGAGCCCAAGAAGCAATACGCCATCGACTTCTGGTTCAAGCCGCAGACCGATGGTGACGGCCTCGACCTAATCGACATTCGCGTCCAGAAGGGTCCCAAGCGGGAGGGCGACGGTTACGTCATGATCACGCGCCTTCCGGTGGCGTGGTGGTGGTTGCCGGTGCAGGAGCATCCTGGCGACATGGAGGTGGTGCGCGCCTGGCAGGTGATGAGCGCGATCCACAACTACATCGTCGCGCATAAGGACAAGAACGGAGACCTCGATCTGAAGGACGAGAAGACCGGCGAGACGATCCCGCTCGAGTTCGTGGAGATCCACCAGCCGGTTCGCCACCTCCAGAAAGAGGGCGAATTCTTTGCCTGCACCGACTTCCGCAAGCCCGGCAGCAAGGACGAGTATTACGATATCGACTTCTGGGTGAACGAGAAGACCGGGAAGCTCGAGGTCAACGACGTGAAGATCCACAAAGTGCCGGTCAAGGAGGATGGCGTCTGGACCCAGGTGCCCCGCTATACCTTCGAGGGCATGGACTTCGAGGTCACCCCATAATCGTCGCTGGAAGCGTCGCGCCAGGGAGTAGTACACGGAGGATGAAACCATCGCGACCGAGGGAAGATCTGGCACACTTTGGGGTCGAGTCCCGCAGGAGGGACTGGCCTACCGGGTCGCTCGCGATTGTTTTTCATGACAAAACCGGTCTCGGAAGGCACTATGCCGCCCGGCGCTCGACCGCCAGGGAGAGCAAGGTTTTCGTGAAGCCGGCACCTGTCCTCGCTGGCTGATAGGCTCAACAAAAACTGCAACTAGGGTAAGGAAACGTAACCGTGCGCAAAATTATAACTGGAGCATTGGCCGTCGTTCTTGTTGGCGGCATGAGTATGTTTGCCTGGCAGGCCTTCGCCGGTGATGAGCCGGAAGGAAGTGGCGAAAGCGCAGCCGTAGCCGGTGATGCACCCGCTTCCGGCGGCGACTGTTGCAAGGCAGGCGACACGACCCCGCCGCTCGACCTCATCGCCGCCACGCCCATCGGCGGCCTGCACAATCCCTATAACGACCAAGTGGACAAGATCGCCGACGAAGGCCACCACAAGTTCCTGTCATACAGCTGCAATGGCTGCCATGGTGGCGGCGGTGGCGGTGGCATGTGCCCACCGCTGACCAACGACACCTGGGTCTATGGCGCCGACGACGACACGCTGTTCCGTCTGATCAGCCTCGGCTCCGACGACCTTCAGAAGGCCGGCTATAAGCGCGTGAAGCATGAGGTGGTGGTCGGGCCGATGCCGCCGTTCGGCGGTATCATCAAGACCTCGGACGATCTGTGGAAGGTCATCGCCTGGATCCGTACGGTGAATCCGAGCTCGCAGAAGCACGAGTCGGATCCGCCCCAGGACATGTCCGCGCCCCAATAGGCCGGACCGTCACGTGAGCCGAATTTGAAAAGCCGCCGGACCCGCAAGGCCCGGCGGCTTTGCATTGCTGGAACATGAAACGCGCTTTGCGAGAACATGAAGCGCACATGAACTCTTGGCAATCTTGTTGCCATTTCATGGAAGACCCTCTGCCCAGACCCTATATTTTCGGGAAATCCAGCGCCTTAATGGATGTTGTTTGGTTTCCATATTGTGCGGTGCGCATTGCCAACCGGCAGCATCTCTGAGACATAAGGCGCCAAATCATTTGATATTTGACCAGGCTGTTTGGCGTCCAAGAGAGTCGCGAATCGAAGAGAGATGCATCTATTGAGTTGGCCAGTCACACATTCCGGCGCCGGAGTCTTCATCCGGGCCGCCGCCATGCTCCTTGCCGTCGCGCTGTTGGCCGGTCCCGCGACCGCGGAGACGGACGCACCCGCCTCTGACAAGGCGCCCGCCGCGCAAGAGACACCCGCTTCGCCGCCCGCCGCTGACTCGACCTCCGAGGCGCCGGCGCAGCCAGCGCCTGGATCCGCTACCGGACGCCCGACCGCGACGCCGGGCTCCGTGGCGGCTTCTGCCGAGCCCGCAGTCAAGTCCAAGATCACCGTCAACTATCTCGGCAAGGAATACCCCGAGCCCCTCCCGCTGTCTTACGCCGAGCCGATCGTCACCGACAAAGGCATCCAAGGCGCGAGGCTGATGCTCAAAGAATCCAATAGGGCAGGGCAATTCGTCGGCTACGGTTTCGACTTGAACGAGGCCATCGTGCCTGAGGACGGTGACGTGGTCGCCAAAGCCAAGGAGATCCTCTCCAAAGGCGACGCCTTCATCCTCGCCGACCTCGAGCCCAAGGACCTGCTCGCCGTTGCCGATCTGCCCGAGGCTAAGAACTCGGTGATCGTCAACATCCGGTCTTCGGAGGATGCGCTCCGCCAGGAAGAGTGCCGGTCGAACGTCTTCCACATCATTCCCGACTACGCGATGCGCGCCGACGCTCTCGCGCAGTATCTGATTTGGAAGAAGTGGCCGCGGTGGTTCATCGTGCGCGGCACCACGGCCAAGGACAAAGAATATGCCGCGATGATCAAGCGCTCGGCGGCGCGCTACGGCGGCAAGGTGGTCGGTGAGAAGGTTTACGATCTGCCGCCTGGAGCCCGGAACACCGATTCAGGCTACCAGCAGGTCCAGGGACAAATTCCCCTGGTCACGGAGAGCGCGCCGGAGCACGACGTGATCTGGGCCGTCAATAGTGACCAAGGATTCGGCGACTATCTGATGTACCGGACCTACAAGCCGGACCTCATCGTCGGCACGCAAGGTCTCCAGGCGCTGGCCTGGGATCCGTCTTATACCGAGTACGGTGCCATGCACCTGCAGGATGCCTTGCCGCGAATCGCCCACCGCGCCCCCACCGAGCGCGATTACACGGCCTGGCTGGGCTTTCGCACCATAGCCGACGGCTCCATGAAGTCGGGCAAGACCGCGCCGAAGGACGTCAAGGCGTATATGCTCTCCGACCAGTTCAAGCTCGAGGGGTTCAAAGGTCAGGCGATGACCTTCCGCGACTGGGATCATCAACTCCGTCAGCCGATCATTCTCGGCGGCGGCACCCGCACCCCCGTGTCGGTTTCGCCCCAGGAAGGGTTCCTGCACCCGACCAACCTCACGGACACGCTGGGCTTCGACAAGCCTGAGACGAAGTGCACGTTCAAATGACATCCGCCAAAGGTAGAGCCCCCATGAATCGTATCGGTCTTGCCGCCACCTGCGCGGCATCTCTGCTTCTCTCCGCCGTGCCCGCCTATGCGGGGACCATCTTCGTGTCCAACGAGAAGGACAACACGATCACGGTCATCGACACCGACACGCTCAAGACCATCAAGACCATCAAGACGGCACGGCGCCCGCGCGGCATCGTGCTGAGCCCCGACCACAAGGAGTTGTTCGTGGCGGCCGGCGACGGCGACATCATCGATGTCATCGACACCGACAAGCTCGAGGTCACCCGCACCCTCGACTCCGGCCCCGATCCCGAGCTCATGGCTATCGGTCCCGACGGCAAGAACATTTACATCGCCAACGAGGACGACAGCCTCGTCACCATCATGGACATCAAGAGCGGCGATGTCCTCGCCGAGGTGCCGGTGGGCGTCGAGCCGGAAGGCATGGCCGTGAGCCCTGATAACAAATACACGGTCGCCACGTCCGAAAGCACCAGCATGGCGCACGTCATCGACAACAGTCAAAACAAACTCATCGCCAATGTGCTGGTGGATTCGCGTCCGCGTGAGGCGAAGTTCACCAAGGACGGCAAGGAGCTATGGGTGTCGTCCGAGGTGGGCGGCACGATTTCCGTGATCGATCCCAAGACCTGGAAGGTGGTCGACAAGATCAGCTTCGAGGTGCCGGGCGTGCGGCCGGAGCAGCTTCAGCCCGTGGGCATGGACTTCGCCCGTGACGGCAAGATCCTGCTGGTCGCGCTCGGCCCGGCCAACCGCGTCGCCGTCATCGATACCGCCACCAAGAAGGTCCTCCAGTACATCCTGGTCGGCCAGCGTCCCTGGCACGGCGAAGTCGGCCCTGAAGGCAAGAAGTACTACGTGGCTAACGGCCTCACCAACGACATGACGGTGATCGACATCGATTCGCTCAAAGCCGAAAAGTCGGTGCCCGTCGGCCGTCTGCCGTGGGGCGTCGCCATCATGCCGGGCAAGCCGGGCGCAGCGGCCGACAAGTCGTAAGCGAATTGTCGTTTGGCGGCCGTGCCGGTCGGTACGCGCGGCCGCTCAGGCGTTGGCGCGAATGCGGCGGCCGATGAAGTGGGCCGCCACCTCCGCCGCCAGCACGGCACTCAATGAGATTGCGACGGAGATCAGCGTGAGCCTGAGCGCGCCTGCGTCGCCGCCGGGCACTTGCGTGAAGGTGTAGATCAGGCTCGGCAGGGTTTGCGTCTCCCCGGGAATATTCGAGACGAACGTGATGGTCGCGCCGAACTCGCCCATGGAGCGCGCGAAGGCGAGGATGCCGCCGGCGATAATGCCCGGCGCGATCAGCGGCAGGGTCACGGTGAGGAATACCCAGACGCGGCTCGCGCCCAGCGTGCTCGCCGCCTGCTCGAGCCGCTGATCCACTGCCTCGACCGAGAGCTGGATGGCGCGCACGAGCAGCGGAAAGCCCATGATCGCGCATGCGAGCGCAGCCCCCGTCCAGCGGAAGGCGAACACGATCCCGAAATGATCGGCAAGCCATCCACCGATCGGGCCGTGCCGGCCGAACAGCAGCAGCAGCACGTACCCCGTCACCACCGGCGGCAGCACGAGCGGCAGCAAGATGATCGCGTTGAGGAGAGGGCGCCCGAGAAAGCGGCCCCGGCCGATCAGCATGGCTGCGGCGACGCCAAATGGCAGGCTCGTCAGCGTGGCCACCGTGGCCACGCGCAAGGAGAACTTGATGGCGGTGAGTTCTTCGGGCGTCAGGTCGAGCACGGGACCAGTCTTACCACCTGCTGCTCGGACGCTTAAGCGTTGCGCTGCCGCAGGCGGCGCCCCGCTCCGGGCTTAGGTGCCCTCGAAGCTCGATGCGCCGTGCTCCCGGGCCTCCTTCAGATGAAGGATCGCTTCTTTCACCGCAGGATCCAGCCCTTCGCCGCCTTGGTCGATATAAGCGAAGATGGCCGTGCGCATCCGCGGGTCCCAGAACTTCTTGATATGGTTCGCGATTCCAGGAACGACCTCGTCGGGGCGTTGATACTGGAAGAACTTGCCGATCTGGTTCGCCATGTAGACGAGGCGCTCGGGGTGCATCGGTCCAAACTCTCCGTGACTTTCGTGAGCGAGGGGAGGCGGAGCCTATTCCGCCGCCACCAGAGGCTCGGCGATCCGCCGCGCCGCCTTGGACAGCTCCTCGTACTCCTCCTGCCACTCGGACGGCCCGTTGGACGGCATGACCTGAACGGCCGTGACCTTGTATTCGGGGCAGTTGGTGGCCCAGTCGGAGAACTCGGTGGTCACCACGTTCACTTGCGTGCTCGGGTGGTGGAAGGTCGTGTAGACCACGCCCGGCGCCACGCGCTCGGTGATCAGCGCACGCAAGGACGTCTCGCCGGCACGGCTCGTGAGCTTGACCCAGTCGCCGTCGCGGATACCACGGTTCTCGGCGTCGAACGGATGGATCTCCAAGCGATCCTCCTCGTGCCACACGACGTTCGCGGTGCGCCTGGTCTGCGCGCCGACATTGTACTGGGTGAGGATGCGGCCCGTGGTGAGCAGCAGCGGGAAGCGCGGACCGGTCTTCTCGTCGGTCGCCACATACTCGGTGATGACGAATTTGCCCTTGCCGCGCACGAACCCGCCCATATGCATGACCGGGGTACCTTCGGGCGCCTCCTCGTTGCAGGGCCACTGTACCGAGCCGAGCTCGTCAAGCTTCTTGTAGGAGACCCCGGCGAACTTGGGCGTAAGCGCCGCGATCTCGTCCATGATCTCGGACGGATGGTTGTAGTTCATCGGACAGCCAAGCGCGTTCGAGATCATCTGCGTGATCTCCCAGTCCTCGTAGCCGTTCTTCGGCGCCATGACCTTACGCACCATCTGGATGCGGCGCTCGGCATTGGTGAACGTGCCGTTCTTCTCCAAGAACGTGGAGCCGGGCAGGAACACGTGCGCGTAGTTCGCCGTCTCGATCAGGAACAAGTCCTGCACCACCACGCACTCCATGGCAGCGAGGCCGGCAGACATGTGCTGGGTGTTCGGGTCAGACTGGAGGATGTCCTCGCCCTGAATGTAGATGCCCTTGAACGACCCGTCGAGCGCGGCGTCGATCATGTTCGGGATGCGCAAGCCCGGCTCGTTGTCGAGCGGGCGGCCCCAGAACGACTCGAACATTTCGAGCGTCGCCGTCTCCGAGAGGTGCCGGTATCCGGGCAGCTCATGCGGGAACGAGCCCATGTCGCAGGAGCCCTGCACGTTGTTCTGACCGCGCAGCGGGTTCACGCCCACGCCCTCGCGGCCGATATTGCCGGTTGCCATGGCGAGGTTGGCGATGGCGATCACCGTGGTCGAGCCTTGGCTGTGCTCGGTGACGCCGAGCCCGTAATAGATGGCGCTGTTGCCGCCGGTGGCGTAGAGCCGCGCCGCGCCGCGGATCGTCTCGGCCGGCACGCCGGTGACTTTCTCGACGGCCTCAGGCGAGTGGCGCGGATCGGCCACGAACGCCGCCCATTCCTGGAACTCGTCCCAGTCGCAGCGCTCACGCACGAACTTCTCGTCCGCCAAACCCTCGGTGACGATGACATGGGCCAGCGCGGTGACCACGGCGACATTGGTGCCGGGCTTCAGCGGCAGGTGATAGTCGGCCTGGATATGCGGGGTACGCACGAGATCGATGCGGCGCGGATCGACGATGATGAGCTTGGCGCCCTCGCGCAGGCGCTTCTTCATGCGCGAAGCGAACACGGGATGGCCGTCCGTCGGATTGGCGCCGATGATGAGGATCACGTCAGACTGCTCGACGGAGTCGAAGTCTTGCGTACCCGCCGACGTGCCGAACGTCGTCTTGAGTCCGTAGCCGGTCGGCGAGTGGCAGACGCGCGCGCAGGTGTCGACGTTATTATTGCCGAAGCCGGCGCGGATCAGCTTCTGCACGAGGTAGGTCTCCTCGTTGGTGCAGCGCGACGAAGTGATGCCGCCGACGGAACCCTTGCCGTATTTGGCCTGGATGCGCTTGAACTCCGACGCCGTGTGCTGGATGGCCTCCTCCCAGGAGACCTCGCGCCACGGATCGGTGATCTTCTCGCGGATCATCGGGTTGAGGATGCGGTCCTTGTGGTTGGCATAGCCGTAGGCGAAGCGGCCCTTGACGCAGGAATGGCCGCGATTGGCCTTGCCGTCCTTGTAGGGGATCATGCGCACCAGCTCATCGCCGCGCATCTCGGCCCTGAAGGCGCAGCCGACGCCGCAATAGGCGCAGGTCGTGACGACGGCACGATCCGGCGTGCCGATGTCGATGATCGATTTTTCGTTCAGGGTCGCGGTGGGGCAGGCCTGCACGCAGGCGCCGCACGACACGCATTCGGAATCGATGAACGGCTGCTCCATGGAAGGAGACACCACGGAGTCGAAGCCGCGATTGGCGATGGTCAGCGCAAACGTGCCCTGCACCTCCTCGCAGGCGCGAACGCAGCGCGAGCAGACGATGCACTTGGAGGGCTCGTAGGTGAAATAGGGGTTGGACGCGTCGATGCCCGGGTTCGGGTGGCGCGCACCCTCATAGCCGTAGCGCACATCGCGCAGGCCAACGGCGCCGGCCATGTCCTGCAGCTCGCAGTCGCCGTTCGCCGAGCAGGTGAGGCAGTCGAGCGGATGTTCGGAGATGTAGAGCTCCATCACGCCCTTGCGCAGGCGCTTCAGGCGGTCGGTCTGGGTCTTCACCACCATGCCCTCGGCGACCGGAGTGGTGCACGAGGCGGGCGTCCCGTTGCGGCCTTGGACCTCGACGAGACAGAGCCGGCACGAGCCGAACGATTCGACCATGTCGGTGGCGCAGAGCTTCGGGATCTGCGTGCCCAACTCCATGGCCGCGCGCATGATCGAGGTTCCCTCGGGCACCGTGACCTCGGTCCCGTCGATGGTCAGCGTGACGGTCTTCTCGGTTTTCGAGGCTGGCGTGCCGTAGTCGATTTCTGGGTTCAGAGACATCTGGGCTTCCTCATTCAGCAGCTTCGAGGCGCTTCTTCTCGGCGCCGAAATCCTCGGGAAAATGGGTGAGAGCACTCATCACCGGATATGGGGTGAACCCGCCAAGGGCGCAAAGGGATCCCCATTTCATGGTGTCGCAAAGGTCCTCGAGCAGGAGGAGATTGGCCTCCCGGTCCTCGCCGGCCGTGATCTTGTCCAGCACTTCCACGCCGCGGGCCGAGCCGATGCGGCAGGGCGTGCACTTGCCGCACGATTCGATGGCGCAGAACTCCATGGCGAAACGCGCCTGCTGCGCCATGTCCACCGTGTCGTCGAACACCACGACGCCGCCATGACCGATCAGCCCGTCGGCGGCGGTAAAAGCCTCGTAGTCGAACGGCGTGTCGAAGAGTTCGCGCGGGAAATAGGCGCCGAGCGGGCCGCCCACCTGGACTGCCCGCACAGGCCGTCCCGTGAACGTGCCGCCGCCGATATCGTCCACCAGCTCGCCGAGCGAGATGCCGAAGGCGGTCTCGAACAGGCCGCCATGCTTGATGTTGCCGGCTAGCTGGATCGGCATGGTGCCGCGCGACTTGCCCATACCGAAGTCGCGATAGAACTCGCCGCCTTTCGCCATGATGATCGGCACGGTGGCAAGCGACAGCACATTGTTGATGACCGTCGGCTTGGCGAACAGGCCGATATGCGCCGGCAGCGGCGGCTTGGCCCGCACTTCGCCGCGTTTGCCTTCGAGGCTGTCGAGCAGCGAGGTCTCCTCGCCGCACACATAGGCGCCCGCGCCGAGCCGGACTTCCATGTCATAGTCGTATTTCGAACCCGCCACGTTCTTACCGAGGAAGCCGGCTTTGCGCGCTTCCTCGATGGCGATCTTCAGGGTCTCGAACGCGTGGGGATATTCGGAGCGGAGATAGATGTAGCCGTAGGTGGCGCCCACGGCGATGCCGGCGATGGTCATGCCCTCGATGAGCACCAGCGGATCGCCTTCCATGATCATGCGGTCGGCGAACGTGCCGCTGTCGCCTTCGTCGGCGTTGCACACGATGTATTTCTGCTGGGGCGGCGTCTGGGCGACGGTGCGCCACTTGATGCCTGTCGGGAAGCCGGCGCCGCCGCGGCCGCGCAAGCCGGAGGTGATGACCGTCTCGACGATCTGCTCGGGCCCGGCCTCGATGGCCTTTTTCAGGCCTTCGTAGCCGCCATGCGCCCGATAATCCTCCACCGAGCGCGGATCGATGATGCCGCAGCGGGCGAAGGTGAGGCGGGTCTGGCGCTTGAGCCAGGGAAAGTCGTCGACCACGCCGATGCATTTGTCGTGCGGCTTGGCCTCGAGGAGGCCCGCATCGAGAAGCGCAGCGACCTCTTTGACCTTCACCGGTCCGTAGCCGACGCGGCCTTTATCGGTCTCGACTTCGACCAGCGGCTCAAGCCAATACATGCCGCGCGAACCGGTGCGGACGATCTCCGCGTCGAGCCCGCGCGCCTTGATTTCCTTGGCGAAGGCTTTGGCGACGCCCTCCGCGCCCACGCACAGCGCGCCGGCATCGCGGGAGATGAAGATCTTGGTCACGACTGCGCCTCCTTGACGAGCGCGTCGATGCCCTCTTCATCGAGCATGCCGTAAACGTCGTGGTCGAGCATGGCGGCGGGGGAGGAGTGGCAGAGCCCGAGGCAATAGACCGGCTCCAGCGTGACGCGGCGGTCGAGCGTCGTTTCGCCCATCTCGACGCCGAGCTTCTCCTTGCACCGCTTCTCGATGGCGCGTCCGCCGGCGGCCTGGCAGGACTCGGCGAGGCACAGCTTGAGCGTCCTGCGGCCCGGCGGCTCGCGGCGGAAATCGTGATAGAAGGTGACGCAGCCATGCACCTCTGCGCGCGAGATGTTCAGCGCGCTCGCGATCAGGGGTTCGGCGTCTAACGGTACGCACCCGAAGACCTCTTGCAAGGCATGGAGGATGGGGAGCGTTGCGCCCTTCTCATGCTGATGCTGCGCGATGATTTCGGTCGCGCGCTCAGGCGTCCATGGCTCAAATCGTGACATTGCCCAGCCGCGTTTGGATGAGTCCTAAAAATGGGGAGAAATACCTGCGAAATCAATAAAGCAGCCCCATGGACCGATCGGGAATCCTGATCGATGACAAGGGCTTAGCGGGCCCGCTTTGGGCTGTCTCAGGCCCGTTCCTTGGCCTTGCTTGCGGTCCGTCCCGGGACCGGCCCGGAGGGCACCGTCGCGCTCAGGATGGGCTGGAGCTGCTTCGCTTCGCTGACCAGAGCATTAATCAAAGGGGTCAGTGGGTTGCGCTGAGGGACCACCAGCCCGATCGAGTGGGTGACCTCGGGATCGACGATCGGGATGGCGCGCACCTTCTCCGTGAGGCCGAGCACTTCGGCGAGCTTTGCCGGCATGACGGAGGCCCACCGCCCGGTACGCACATGGGCGAAGAGCACGATGATCGAATCCGATTCCATGGTCGGCGCCACGTCGGACCCGGCCTTGCGGAGCAGGGTCTCGATGATCCGCCGATTCTGCATGTCGGGAGTGAGGAGGCAGAGCGGCACCTTGCCGACCTCCGCCCAGGTCACCTGGTCCCGGTCGCCGAGCGGGCTGTCTGAGGAGGTGATCAGCCGGTACTGCTCGCTATAGAGCGGCACGGTCTGGACCCGCCCTAAGGGCTCGTTGTCGAGATAGGTGAGCCCGGCATCGACCTCGAGATTCTCGAGCATGCCCAAGACCTCGATGGAGTTCCGCGACCAGATGGTGAAGCTCACATCCGGGTGCTGCGCCCGGTAGGGCGTGGTGAGCATGGCCACCATGGCGAGCGCGGTCGGGATGGCGGCGATGCGGATATGGCCGGAAAGGCCATGCTTCAGGGCGTCGATCTCCTGGCGCATGGCCCGCGTATCGCCGACGATGCGCCGCGCCCAGTCGAGCACCCGCTCGCCCTCCGGCGTGAAGCCCCGGAAGCGCGAGCCGCGCTGCACCAGCAGCACGCCCATAATGTCCTCTAACTGCTTGATTCCAGCCGAGAACGTCGGCTGGCTCACACCGCAGGCTTCCGCCGCGTGGCCGAAATGCCGTTCGCGCGAGAGGGCTATGATGAATTCGAGCTTATCGAGCATGCCGAGCCGGGAGCCGGTCCTATCTGCACCGGAATAGGTGGATTGTGGGCCGCCTGCGCCGCTTCATCAACCGGGAAGAAGGCGGGAGCACGGCCTCAGTCTAAACCACGTGCATTCCCGGTTCGAGGCTGCCCAAGACGCCCGCGGCCATCACGACGCACGCCCCAAGAATGGTCTCCAAGGCAATATTCTGCACGAGCGCGCGCCTGCTCCACTCGCCGGAGCGGGAAGCGAGTGCCGGCACGACGCGCAGGCGATTACGTGCGGCGATGGCGATGAGGGCGACGAACAGCGCTGCTTTGATGAAAAGCACGGCGCCGTAAGGCGTTCCGGTGAGACCGGGCAGACCGCCTCCCAGGACCCATCCCTGAAAGAACGCCGTGACGGCCAGGATTACGACGGCTCCTATCCCAAGCGCCGAGAAGCGGCGCGCGATCAATGAGGCGATGCTGAGGGGCGCGCCCTTCACCACGATAAGGAGTGGCAGCAGTCCGCCAAGCCATGCTCCCGCCGCCAGGAGATGCAGGGCTTGCGACACGAGCAGCGGGCTCAGCCCGTGCGCCATGGCAAAAGCGTGGCTGTGGCCGGCCTCGAGGAGGGTCGCGGCGCCAGCAAGACACGCTGCGAGAATGCCGGCTTGTCGATGAGCGGCCATCGTCGCGCCGGCCGCCAGAAGCGAAAGCAACTGGAGGGAGAGCGTCTGGCCGAAGCTGGTTCCGAGCAGCACCGGCGGCACCGCGGCGAACGCTTGCCCTATCGCTTCGGCATCGACGATGGCTCCGGCTTCCAGCATCAACCAAGCCATGCCGGCCAAGCCGGCGCCGAGCAGGCTCAATCCGAGCAGGAGCCGGCAGCGCCTTCGGATCGGCCCAGCAGCGTCGGCGTCAGGCAGTCGTTCCAAAATAGGGGATGCAACCGTGCTGACGAACAGGGCGGCGCCAAAGCTCGAAAGCACGCATCCCACGAACAAGGCGCGGATAAATGCGAGCAAGAGCTGAGCGCCGCCGAGCTCGACAGACTGCATGGTGGCTGCGGCGATCGATCACCTCCCCACGTTGAAGCTGAAGCTTCCTTGCGTCTTGTGCGTATCGACCGAGAGCACATGCCACGTCACGCTGTAGCTGCCCGGCGCTAGACCTCCGACGCTGAGACGCATCACGTTTCCGCTCACGCTCTTGCCGTGATCCACGCGTGCGCCGGCAGCGTTCCGAACTTCGGCGCCGCTGAACTTCGGTTCAAGTCGCTCCGTGAAGTAGAGCGTGACGTGGCTCGGGGAAGCAACCGTGCTGCCCACTGCCGGGATCGCGTGGTCCAGAAGCGCGTGGGCCTCGACCGGCGTTGCCGAGACCAGCGCGGTCACGGCGAGCGCATAGATCATTTTGCGCATGTCAGTAGCCTCCCGAGGCCGACGCCGCTCCGAACAGCGGCCGCCCCAATGATCGGGGAAAGATGTCGTCGAGGTAGAAATGCACTTGGCCTACAACGCCGATGTCGTCGCCGCTCGCGCGATTGATCGGAATGATTGCTTCGGCTGCGAGCTGAAACTTGTCGGCGACGTAGATAACGCCCGGGTTGATCGTGCCGGTCGTCCTTTCTTCTCCGTCGAAGTTCGCCACCTCGGAGGACAGGTCGAGTTCGACCAGCGGGATCAAGTGATTGACGAACTCAGGCAAGCCAAAATCCCTCACGCTCGATTTGAGGTAAGGCATGCTGTACTGCAGCGTGCCGCCCCAGACGACCGAGCGCGGATTTGGTGTTGTGCCGATCAGTCCCGTTTCTTCGTCGGGTTCGGATATGGAGTTCCTCGAGGGAAGGGCGTAGCCGACCTGTCCCGTGATGGCGAACGGCTTGAGGATTGGCGTCTGCATGAAGTCGAAGCCCTTGCCGAAGAACAATGTCGGCGTGAACGTCGTGTAGGACTCCGCATCGATCGCGCTATCACCGGTTCCTCCCCAATCGACATCGAGCGAGACGGACATGGCGAGTTCACGGACAGGATCTCGTACGAATTGGTATTTGAAGCTCGTTCCGAGATTGTCGAACCCCGATGAGGTTCCTTCGCCCGGTGTGTCCAAATGGATCCAGGCTTCTTCGAACGAGATGCCGAAATTCGGCGTGATCGTCTTCGAGTACTCACCCTCTATGTCGATTTCATCGGCGGATGGATCGTCGCCGTTCTTGAATCCGGCGATCGTAGGCAGCGACAGCTCGTCGGCGACACACGGGTCGTCGACGGCGATTGTTGCCGGAAAGAATCGGTTGCCAACGATGCAGTGAGCGCTCGCCGGCAGCGAAAGCCCGAATGTGACCAGGACCGCAAGCGCGACCCCATTGATTATCTTGTTCATAGTCAACCCCCTGAAAACCCCACGGGCCGATCGTCGTGCCGACTCGAAACGAGCGAGCCGACAGACTCGGCAGAAGCCAACTGCGCGCGAGCGGCCGCTAACGGTGCCGCGCGGTCTGTGTCGTCGAGGTTAGGTGGAGAGGTGGGGGGGCCCGCGGTTCTGCGGACGGCGGACGACGCCCTGGACGAAAGTCTGCTCGTAGCTGTGAAAGGTGAAGGCGGCAAGCTCAACGTCGACGCTACCGGCGTCGCACGAACCGGCGAGCCCCACGGCAAACGTGGCATAACCCGTGCAGAAGGGGCATTTCTTGTTGGGAGCGGCCGGCTTGTCCGGAGCGGACGAATTCTCCGCAGCCCCATGACAGATGGGAACGGTGAGGCTTTCGATGCCGGCGGCCTGCGCACGGTCGGACGGCCATGGCAAAGCCTGCGAGACGACATGTCCGGGGATGAGAGCCGTGTAAATCAGGACGCCGAGAAGCGCGAAAACGCTTCCCAGCCGGCGATGCCGATGGAAGTCCCCCAAGCCCATGCCTGAATACTAGGCAGCGCTCTTAGGGATTGGAAGCGCTACTTGGGGCCATATTGGCGCGGCGACGCAGGCCAGCCCGCCGGGCCCTCTCAATCCTCATCCTTCTCGGCCCTGAAGGTCTTGTGACAGGTCTTGCAGGCGTCGATCACCGTCTTGAACTTCCCCTTCCAGTCCGCTGAGCCAGCCTCGAGCGCGGCGGCCAAAGTATCGGCGGCGGTGTTGAGCTTGTCCGCATTGCCCGTGAACTCGTCCCACTTGGTCCAGATCTCGGGCTTCGCTTCGCTCGGATCGCCGGTCGTGCCCTCCGGGAACAGCTCATGGATCTTTTGTGACGTTGTCCCGATGTCCCGGGCCGCTTCGGCGGCCTCGCCGGCATCGAAGGGCACCTTGCCCTTGGCCATCTCGCCGATGACCTTCATGTCCTCCTTCTGGCGGTCCATCAGGTCCTGCCGCTCCTTTACGATGCCGGTCGCCTTCTCATGGGCCAGGGCGATAGGTGCGAAAGGGAGGAGGCCCAGCGCAATCATGAGGCCCACCGACGAGAGCCGGCGTGCCGGACGGAGCCTTGTCATCGCGTTGTCCATGAGATTGTTTCCCTGCGTCTAAACCTGGGCCACGATCGTGAATGAAGCTAATCGCGATCTCGCCCCGAAAGGAAGCCGCATTAGGGGAGTTTGCAGCCCTAGTGCCGCTTTTGCTTTCAGCAGTCGCCGAGGGTCTTTTGCCATCCGACGGTGAGGGTCCAATCCGTCTCCATCTGTGGGCCGGTCGGAAAGTTTGATTTGGAGAGTACGGCGGCGCAGATAGCTGCGCCGCCAACTTTAGCTCAGACGAAACAGGAACTACGCCGGATTGAACAACCGCCGATCGACCAGCGGGCTCCCGCGCAGCGCGTGGATCGCCTTGGCGATCGCGAGAACGGCGAGGTCGGCCAAAGGCTCGACGATGATCACCAGCATGTAGGCCGCGCCGAACGAGGCGATGGCTGCCGCATTCGCCGCAGTGAATCCTTGGCCGTAGAACGCCCAAAAGGCCACCCAAGCAACGATTCCGGCTTGATAGCTGGTCGAAAGCGCAAGCGCCTGCCGGTATTTCAGCTCCACGTAAGGCGTATTGGGCGCGATGATCCTATCGGCCAGTAGCCTGAGGCCGAACAGCGGCACAAGCAGCGTCGTGACGTTCATACCGTATTGCGGCAGATCGAACGGCGCGAAGAAAAGCCCCTGGATCAAAAGGCCCAAGGCCAACCCGATGGCCGCGGGCGCTGCGCCGAAGATCAGGAACAGGGTCGAGCCAAGAATGAGATGAACCTCTGAAACTCCCACGGGATAGTGGGGAAACACCTCGAAGAAGGTGAAGACGAGCGCCGTGGTGGCCGCGCTTCGTGCGAGAAGCGAGACAGGTCCGCGCTCCTTCACCGAACCCCAGGCGAGCTTCAACGTAAAGGCGCCAGCGCCCGCGGCGGTGACGTAGCTTAGCCAGATCTTGCTGTCGCTGACGAGTCCAGGCTCGATATGCATGTCATTGCTCCTTTGCCGTCTCACCCGACGGCATTGCGGTTGGTCCCAAATGCCATGGCCGGTCTCCTGGCTCGCGGGTCGCAGCCGACTTCCGTCTTCCCAGCAGTGGCCTCTGAAGGCCCGCCAGTGACGAGAGTGGAAGGCGGCTCACCGCATACAGTCGCGGGGGCGGCTGGGCTTCGGGCCGAACTGGGCCCTACCCATTCCCGTTTCATCCGGAATACGTCTCCACATCCGGACACCATGGGGCGCAAAAGTGTTGGACGACTCGGCCCGGCGGTCAAGCTGAAACGGAGACGCCAGCCTCCCGGGTCCGCTGCCATGATGACGCGTACGGCAAGCCTCGCGAGGGATCACAAAATGGTTTACCACCGGCCTTGGAACCCCTGATCGCGCGGGCCCGCGAAATCGATATGAGCGACACGAATAAAATCCCCTCCCGTGCCCTCGTCGCCGACGTCGGCGGCACCAATGCGCGCTTCGCCCTGGCCGATCTCGCCACCCTCGACATCGCCGACGTGGAGGTTTTCCCGACGGCGGCCTATGCCACCTTTGCCGACGCAATCCGCGCCTACCTGAAGGATGTTAGCGACCCGATCGAGCATGTGGCCATCGCCGCCGCTGCCCCCATCATGGGCGACGAGGTCAAGTTCACCAATTCGCCGTGGTCGTTCACAGCGAGCGGTCTCCGTGCCGACGCGGGGCTCAAGGACGTCCACGTGCTCAACGATTTCGAGGCGCTGTCACTGTCGCTTCCGCACCTCGCGTCTGACGAGCTCCACCAGATCGGCGGCGGCGACCCGCTGACCCATGGTCCCAAGGTGGTGCTCGGCCCCGGGACCGGGCTTGGCGTCGCGGGGCTCGTGTGGTCCGGCACGGGTTGGATCGCCATGCCCGGGGAAGGGGGGCATGTGACCCTCGGCGCCGAGGATGCTGGCGAGCTGGCGCTCATCGAGCGCCTCCGCAAAGGGCGCGACCGGCTCTCTGTGGAGCGCGCGTTGTCGGGCCCTGGGCTCAGTGAGCTTCATCAGGCCGTCGCCGCCTCCCACGGCCATAGCGCGGAAGCCCTGAGTCCTGCCGAGGTGGAGACACGGGCGCTCGGCGGCGAGGATGAGATCGCCGAGGAAGCCCTCGATGTCTTCGTGCAGTGGCTCGGCCGCTTCGCCGGTGACATCGCGCTGGTGATGGGCGCGCGCGGCGGCGTCTATCTCGGCGGTGGGATCGCGCCGAAGCTCTTATCGCGCCTCGACCAAGGCGACTTCCGCGCGGCCTTCGAGCGCAAGGGCCGCATGACGGACTTCGTCGCGCCGATCCCGATCTATGTGATCCTGGCCGAGTTCGCCGCGCTCAAGGGCGCTGCGGCGGGACTTCGGGCAAAGCTCGCAACCGCCTGAAACGATTCAGCCGATAGCGGCGGTGACGGCTTGGCCGACTGCCGCAATGGCCGCATTCTGCTCATTGCGATCGACCGTCGCGCCGGTGAGGTAGGCGGCGATCACAACGGGCGCGCGCCCTTCGAGCCACACGACGCCAACGTCGTTGGCCGTGTTTGCATTGCATGTCCCGGTCTTGTCACCGACGCGGCAGCCCGCGGGCAGGCCGGCACGCAGCCGCGTGTCCCCGGTCTTGTTTGCGACAAGCCAGGCCGTGAGTTGATCGCGGGACTTCGGCGTCAGAGCGTCACCAAACAGAAGCGTCCGGAGGTCTGTGGCGATGGCCGACGGCGTCGTCGTGTCGCGCGAGTCGCCGGGTGCGATGTCGTTGAGATGGGGTTCGTTGCGGTCCAAGCGAGTCGCGGTGTCGCCGAGCGACCGCGCATAGGCCGTCACGGCTTGAGGTCCGCCGAGCACACCGAGCATGAGATTGCCTGCTGTGTTGTCGCTCAGGGTCAGAGCCGCTTTACACAACTCGGCCAGCGTCATGCTCCCGCCGACATTCGGTTCCGTCGCGGGCGAGTAGTCCACGATGTCCTCGCGCCGGACGGCGATGGGCTTGTCCAATCTCTCTTGACCCGCATCGGCGCGCGCAAGGATCGCCGCGGCGGCCAACAGCTTGAAAGTGCTGCAAAGGGGAAAGCGCTCGTCGCCGCGATAAGCGGCCTGCATGCCGGACCCCGTGTCGATGACCGCCGCGCCAAGACGCCCGCCTGTCTTCGCTTCAATCTCGACGAACCGCCGATCGAGCGTCTCGGTCGCCGACTCTGCACCGTCGGCGCGCCTCCAGGGCATGAGAGGGCACGCCAGAAGAAGGGCGGACGCACCTGTCATGAGCTCGCGCCGAGTTGTCATGGGACGCAGTGCTAGGCGATTGTTGGGGCGTGAATGGGGCCTGGAACGCGCGTGACACTAAGCGTCCGACCGGTGGTCGAGACGGAGCGTCAAACAGCAGGCAGACCCGCCGCTCTTCAAGAACGCGTGCAGTGGCGTCGTGAGCACGGTGAGGCCGCGATCATCGAGCTTGGAGCGGAGTGTATCGGAACAGCTCGACAGTACGACACGATGGTCGAAGCATACGGCGTTTGCGGCGAACTGTTCGGCGTCGGCCCGGTCGAGCGCGATACGCTGCGCCGGAGCCGTGCGCCCCTCGATCAGGTCGCGCGCAGGTTTCGTGAAAGCATCCGGGTAATAGATGACGTCGCCTGAGGGCAACGGGCAGAAAGCCGTGTCGAGGTGGTAAAGCTCGGATCGGCGAGCTCGAGCGCCAGGCACTCACGGCCGAAGGTCTCTTGCACGACGCGGGATGCCGCCTCGTGCGACCGCTGGCCGAAGCCCATCCAGAAATGTCCGCGCGCCGCATCCCAAAGACAATCGCCGGCGCCTTCGAGGCACACCGCCTCGGGCATCGGCACGACCTCGCCGATATCGGCTCGGGCCTGCAATGCCGTGAAGGCTGCGTTGAAGATCGGCTCCTCGCCCTGCCGCTCGGTGTGGCGGAAGCGGGCAAGCAGGACTTTGCCGTCCAGCACCACAGCGGCGTTGGCTGTGAAGACGAGATCGGGCAGATCGGGTTCCGGGTCGACGACCTCGACCGCCGCGCCTTGTGCGATAAGGGTGTCGTGGAACGCCGACCATTGCCGCGAGGCGGTTTCGGTCAGGACCGGGCCGTCATCTGCCCAGGCGCTGGGATCCATCCAGGGATTGATGCTGTAGCTCACCGCGAAGTGCCGCGGCGGGCACATGAGGAAGCGGACCGTTTCGGCCGAATTCAGCGCCTCGGCGACAGTCGCCGTGCGCGTGCCCTCCGGCTCCTTCGCAGCAAGCATGGCGCGTGATTCCGTTGGCTGCTCGAAGGTTAGCGAGCCGGCGGGAGCGCGGGCAAGCGGACGTGAGGGTCTTACAGGCGGATTCCAGCCGTCCGTGGCCGGTAGGTCACAGAGCGCCGGGTGCAGCCGCCGCCTTGGGCAGGAAGCACCCTATTTATACTCGACCTTGATGATCTCGTAGGACTTGCCGCCGCCGGGCGTCGACACCTCGACCACGTCCTTCTTGCGCTTGCCGAGCAGCGCACGGGCGATCGGCGAGGTAATGGAGATGCGGCCTTGCTTTACGTCGGCCTCGACCTCGCCGACGATGCGGTACTTGACCT